>BNJU01005601.1_pt1 | contig 224141 bp, 296 predicted proteins | sample 8539281 | NCBI WGS metagenome assembly BNJU01 (sample SAMD00202456, study PRJDB9452) | human saliva metagenome | isolation source: human saliva | place: Japan | reverse complement strand
CCTTGTCCTTGTCACCGTGAAAGCGAACTTGTGAAAAGTCGGTCTCAACGATACCGGGCTGAATGGTTGTCACCTTGATATCTGTGGCAATGGTATCAATACGCAAACCATCGCTGAAAGTTTTCACTGCGGCCTTTGTAGCTGAATACACAGCTGCACCTGCATAGGCATAGATGCCCGCCGTAGAGCCCATATTGATGATATGGCCCTCATTAGCAGCAACCATACTTGGCAAAATCTGACGTGTCACCATCATCAAGCCCTTGACATTGGTGTCGAGCATGGTCAGCAGATCCCACTCTTCATAATCTTGATAGGCTGTTAGGCCTAGTGCCAGGCCTGCATTATTGACTAAAACATGGACTTGCCCCACACTTTTGAGAATGGCTTGGCAAACATCCTTGACCATGTCCATATCGGTAACATCCAGTGCAAAAGTCCAAACTTTTTGGTCTGGATAGGTCGATTGGAGCTCTTCTTTCAAGGCTTGAAGACGCTCCACACGGCGACCTGTTAGGATGAGATTTTCTCCCTCTTTAGCAAAGGCACGCGCCGTTGCTTCGCCAATTCCTGATGTTGCTCCTGTAATAAGTACGTTTTTAGGCATGATATCCTCCACTCCTATAGTCCAGCTGCCCCTAATCGTTATTTGTCAATTCACCCAACTTCTTGATAAAATCAGGAAGTTCAAGCTTGGGCAGGGTAGATTTTTTATTTCCTGACTTCCAAAATATCCAGAGTAATTGGTTGAAACCGTCTTGCAAGACCTTCTTTTGTTTGTCCGAGAGATTGCCAAATTCTTGCAGCATCTGACCTATCTGTGGCAAGGCTTGGATGCCAATATCATCGAGGCTTTCAATACCTGAATCAAGGATGGTATCAAAAACCAAATCGCAAACTTGCTTGAGTTCTTGATTGGGCAAGGTCTCAATCCACTCTTGGAAGGTTTCTTCCAAACGTTGACTCAACTCTGTTGGCTGGTCCTCATAAACAAATCATTTGCCACTAAATCAACCTCCCAAGTCAAGGCGTTATGTTGAGCAAATCCAATGCCTTCTGCTGCGACTAGCTGGGCAGGCCTATCCCAATAGAGCATAACCCCCACAACAGAATCTTGAGGTCTAATAACTGTCATCCTGGCTTTTAACTCTTGGTAAGAAGGCTTCTCTAAGAGGGACTTCATCAGGCCTGGGGAATCTAGGAGCAAAAGCTCTGCTATTTGCTCACGTAGAGCAGTCGAGCTTTGAACAGCCGAATAGAGGGCAAGATTACCACCCTTGGAATGTCCAGAAACAGCGATATGGCCACTGAGTTTTGGCAAGTGCTCAGACAAAAAGGCAATAGCTGATCGATGGGCTGGAATTTCCCTACTGTAGGTCAGCTGAAAATCCTCCTTCCAGCCAATGACGCTATCATCTGTCCCACGAAAAACAATCTGCTGGTAGTCCAGTTCAGGCAGGCTAAAAATCATGGCTGCAAACTGCTTTTCGACTTCCTTGTCCAAGACACTACAGTAGTCACTTAGATTAAGTCTAGCGAAACGCTTCGACCTGACCATGGCTTCAGCCAAATCTACCCGTTCCTTAGTCACCATGAAGGTATACTCAGGATTTAGCTCTTTACCCTCGGCATAGTCATGTAAATTGAAGGTTTTCTGTAAATCACTTGCTGAGAGCCATTTTTCATAAGTCAGGTAGCCAATCTCATTGATGCAAACCTTATCCAAGATATTTAGAGGCTCTTGATCAAAGGTAAGTTCCTTTACCTTTTCAAGATAATCGATTAGATTGGACATAGTAATCTCCTTGAAGTCTTTCTTACTTTGATTTTACTAGAATTTTCAATAAATTGTTAGTGAAAAATGTGATATGATAAGAGAGATTATTTATTAGGAAAAGGAAGCTTATGGCTATTTCACGATTTTACCGTATCTTACTAGCTCTCTGTGGACTGGTAGGTGTCTCTATCCAAATCCATGATGATGGTTGGGGCATGTTGCTCTATTACACTGTTTTGTCCAATATCCTCGTCTTCTCTAGTTTGATTTGCTTTATCATCTATGACTTCAAAAAAGGGGATGCGACGACTAACACCAAACTCTTGCGTTACAAGGGTGGCGTAACCATGGCTATCCTCATCACTGGAGTCATCTATCATATCCTCTTGGCACCTATTACGGAACCTGAGAAATTCTGGACCCTCCGTAACTTCTTAGTCCACTATATTGTGCCTTGGGGATTAGTGCTTGATACCCTCATTTTTGATGCTAAGAAAGCCTACCGTCTACGCGAGCCAATTTACTGGTCCGTGGTCCCTCTGTCTTACTTTGCCTTTGCCCTTCTAAATGGGCTGGTTCTAAAACTCCCAATTCCAGGTGCCAAAGATAGCCCCTTCGCCTACTTCTTTATCAATGTTAATAAATTTGGTTGGAACAAGGTCTTGGTAAACGTCCTGGTCATCAGTACTGGGTATATCGCTGTTGGCTATCTCTTATATCTCTTGAAAAAATTTATCGGTCGTAAACCAGCATAAAATACAAACTGAGCTCCAAAAAGGAACTCAGTTTTTTCTATTGCAACAAGCCCAATTTATCAAAAGCTTTGTACAAGCCATCAGCTTCAACATCGTCTGTGACTAGGTCTGCCATAGCCAAGATTTCTGGCCCACCATTTCCCATGGCAACGCCAATCTCACAGTATTCCAACATAGGGATATCAATCTTGGCATCTCCGAAAGCAATGGTGTCCGAACGCTTAGCCCCCAAATGTTCCAAAAGGACATCAATGGCATGGGCCTTGTTAATATCCTTAACACCCAAGTCACCAAATAAGGCTGTTTCACCTCGTCCTCCCCAAGTATGGGCTTCAAGCTGTGGAAAAACTTCTTTGGAATCCAAGTGATCCTGATAGGAATCCAAAACGAAACTGACCTTGTTTAGGTCGTCACGGTAGAGTTCCCCACCATACTGGAGGCCATGAATGAAATCTTCTGGTTCCTTACCCTCAACAGACTCTGCAGATTGCCCTTTTTGAATAGCGTAAGTCTTTAGTGTCTCACGCGCCCGCTCCCGAAAATCGGGACTGGCAAAGAGGCCGTTATTGCTCTCCAGATAAAAGGCCAGATGGCGCTCTGTTAGCCAATCCACAATCTTTGCTGCATCTTCCTTGGAAATCAGCTGATGCATGAGGACTTGGCCATGATGCTCCACATAAGAGCCATTGCCACCAATCATCCCATCCAAGCCAATTTCCCATAATTCAGGTTGCATTTCTGCCTTGCTACGTCCGGTACAAACATAGACCAGATGCCCCTTTTCACGCGCCTGACGAATTGCCTTTACTGCTGACTCTGGAATGCGGTTATGATAATCCACCAATGTCCCATCAACATCTAGAAAAATAAGTTTTGACATGTTCTCACCTCGAGTCTTCTTTTACTTTATTATACCCTGATACTGCTCCAAGAGATAATACTTTCCTCAGACAAACTGATACTATCCTACGATAATATTGTCTCCAATCCAAAGCATTGCCATTTCTCCTGAAAGAAGCTATGATGAAGATATGAATGATTTAAAAACACTACTGAATCACCTGTCCTATAAATTAGCAGCCTATGATGCCCAAGGAAACTTTCTCTACGACAACGGTGGCGCTGACGGTAGTTTCTTCCCCCGTGAGCCTGAAAATCTGCCCGATTGGATCATGTCTGAAGTTCTAGCATCTCCTACCAAAGAAAGAAGTTATCAGATTCCAACAGACAGTTTTGATCAAGTCCTCATCCAGACCTACCAAGCTGCTATCGACAACGAAGGAAAGGTCCTAGGATTTTGGGAGACTATTTATGATTTGAAGCAACCTCTCAAGACCTATCTGGATAACTCTGCTCAAGCTCTTGTCGCCTGGTCTGATGCCACTAGTGGCGCTAGTTTCAAGGAAGAAACTGACTTTTAAGCTAAATTTCTTGCTTTAATAAATGAAAAATTCACTTAATTCAAGGCTAGCTCAAAACACCTTTATTCATAAAATGTGCCTAAGTCAGCACTACAAAGGCTTTTTGGAAATCAGTCACTTTAATATCTCTCACAGAATTTATAAACATTCTATTTTGCATTTTTGCGCTATTTAAGGTAGAATGGGAGTAATGAGAAAAAGAATAAAACCGATCGTTGTTTACGTGGTTCTAGCTCTTTTAGGATTAGCATTAGTTATTGCAAATATTCACAATACGTCCAAACAACAGGCGCATCTTCAAAACGTGAAATCTGCTATTCCTTATGCTACTACACCAAAAACAACAACCAGTAGTACATCTAGCAGTTCCGACGAGGAGCTGATACTCAATCCCATTATCGACCTTTCAGGGTGGCAACTACCTCAGGATATCGATTACGATGTCTTGTCAAATCATATTTCTGGTGCTATCGTCCGCGTCTTCGGTGGATCACTGATTAGTAAGGATAGCAATGCCGCTAGTTCGAATGGGGTCGACAAATCTTTTAAAACACATATTAAAGAACTCAAAAAACGTGACGTTCCAGTTGCCGTCTATTCCTACGCTCAAGGTACTTCTGTCAAGGAGATGAAGGAAGAAGCTCGTATTTTCTACAAAAATGCTTCTCCATACAAACCGACTTATTACTGGATTGACGTCGAAGAGGAAACCATGTCTAACATGGAGCAAGGTGTCCAAGCCTTTCTCGCTGAGCTCAAACGACTTGGAGCTGAAAATGTTGGTCTCTATATTGGTGCTTATTTCATGCTCGAGCAAGAAGTTTCAACTAAAAACTTCGACGCTGTTTGGATTCCAGCCTACGGTACCGATTCTGGTTATTACGAGGCTTTACCAAACACTGAAATCGACTATGACCTTCACCAGTATACGTCTCAAGGAAGTCTTCCAGGTTTCGACAACATCCTAGATCTTAACCAAATCAATCCAGAGAAAAACAAACGTAAAACCTTTGAAAAACTCTTTGGTAAGATTAAGCAAAAACCAACTAAAAATAAGAAGACTACTTCGACAAGTTCATCTAGTAGTCAGTAAAAACCAGTGTCTAAGGCACTGGTTTTCTTCTTGTCAAATTGGTTTAGGCGTGTTAAGACGAATGTGTTATAATGGATGGTAGAAATGTATAACTTTAAAAGGAGATATGACAATGGCTAAGAAAGGCAAAGTCAAGAAAACCTTGGTTGACCAAATTCTTGATAAAGCTAAAATTGACCATGATAGCTTATCCTTCAATGGTTTAGAAGGAGAGCTTCCAGAAGATGTGGCACGTGAGAGCATTTATAAAACCCTCGCCCTTAAGGGAGATAAGACAGGACCAGTCATCGGCATCGTCCCTATCACCGAGCACCTGTCTGAAAAGAAATTAGCTAAAATTTCAGGGAACAAGAAAGTTCAAATGATTCCACAAAAGGATCTCCAAAAAACGACTGGCTATGTTCACGGAGCCAACAACCCAGTGGGAATTCGCCAAAAACACAATTTCCCTATTTACATCGATCAGTCTGCCCAAGAAGCTGGTTTCCTTATTGTCTCAGCGGGGGAAATTGGGCGTTCTATCCGTATCAATAGTCAAGATCTTGCTGATTTTGTTAATGCTGAATTTGCTGATATTAAGGAGTAATCATGAAACTGTATTTTGTACGTCACGGTAAAACCGAGTGGAACTTAGAAGGCCGACTTCAAGGCGCCAAGGGAGACTCGCCTTTGCTTAAAGAATCTATCGAACAAGTACGTGAGTTAGGTCACTATCTCAGTGACACACATTTTGACTTGATCTTCTCAAGTGACCTACCACGTGCTAAAAAAACCACTGAACTCATCATGGAGTCTCAAAAGCCTAAAGCTAAAGTTACCTACACTAAAGCTCTGCGTGAATGGCAACTTGGTAAACTGGAAGGGCAAAAAATTGCACTTATTCAGGCCATCTATCCAAAAGAAATGGATGCTTTCCGTCATAACCTAGCCAACTTCCGTGCTAATAACTTCCAAGCTGAGTCTGTCTATCAGACAACCAAACGTGTGGCCGAATTTGTTAAAACACTTAAAAATAGTGATGCTAAAAATGTCCTCATCGTCGGTCACGGAGCTAACTTAACGGCTTCTATCCGTACCCTCCTTGGTTTTGAACCTGGTCTTCTTCGTAAGGCAGGCGGTCTTGACAATGCTTCTGTCACTATTCTCGAAACCAATGATTTCGAGCACTTCACTCTTAAATGTTGGAATGATACGTCCTATATGGATGAACAAAACAAGATCAGCTAAATCAGCGACTGACTTCATAAGACAAGCGATCCTTAACAAGGGTCGCTTTTTAGCAGTCAAAAAGCCCTTAAATCTATTACTTTAAGAGCTTCACTTCCATTATTTCCAACTCGGTTCCTCTGGCAAACGGTCTAATTCGACACCAAAGCCTCGGGCCAAGTCCTCTAGTTCATTTTCAAAATCGTCTAGTTCCTGTGAGACAAGATCATACTGTCCTTCAGACAATAAACGCTTAAAACGAAGACCACGACTCAAGATAAATTCCACGTCTATTTTGGCAGTTCTATGGACATGTTCCCAATAGTTGTTAGCAAACCCTCTTTGCTTTTCCTCAGCATTAAGGTGGTCCACTAATGCATAATAGGAATCCCAAGCAACGCCCTTCATCTGCTCTGCATCTCTAATACCTTCGAAGAGATCGTCACGTTTGGCTTCGAGTGCTTCTACCTCTTTTCTCAAAGCATCACGTTCAGCACTTAGTGCTTCAATATCATGTTTTAAGTTGTTGATTTCTACCATTTTCAAACTCCTTATCTCACGTTCTAGACAATAAAACGGCCATACGAGGCCGCTCTATTATCTTCCATATTTCATACGAAGGATTTTTTCCTGGTTCGCATTCAAACGAAGAAGGATAACCACTTTATCAATACTCATATTGCTCTCAAGAAGACGTTCAGCCGCCATCATAAGACCATTATTGATACCTAGTTGAAGGACTGGATTTTCATTATCATTGATATCAAGATATATTTGTTATTTGGAAGATCGAAAAGGACTTTTACCGCTCCAAAGAGTTGCTCAAAATTGTCGATTTCCAAGTCGAAGACTGGCTTAGTACCTGGTTTGAGGCTACGTCCACGGTGGTTAAACCACATAGAATGCCAGCCACCATTGAAGGCACCCATGACATCATTGTCATAAGAATCTCCAACGTAGAGCGTCGTCGATGGATTCATATCAAATTGCTCAGCTGCGAGGTTGAAGATTTCCTTCTCAGGCTTTTGGAAACCTGTCGCCTGACTGACGATGACACGCTTAGGGTCCACATAATCATAAAGTCCCAACTTCTTGACCTTCTTAAGTTGGTGCTCTGTTGGTCCATTGGTAATAATACCCATAGGAACATTTTTTTCCTTGAGGAAATCAAGGGTCATGCGCATCTCATCAAGCATGGTGATATTCTCCAACTCATGCTCGTAAACCTCTTGGAAATGGTTACCCGTTTCTTCATCAATTTCACGGTAGCCAAACTCCAAAAGGGTCTCTTTACAGCGCCAAAAACGGAAATACTCAGTTGTCCACTCACCGGCCATTACACGTGGAAAACCAACATCAGAATAGTGGCGGAAACGAATGTAGGCTTGATTCATGTGGCTCATATCAAAGTCAGGGAAACATTTTTCCATGGCAATACGATAAGGTGCCTGTTGGTCATAAATAGTATCGTCAACGTCAAAAACAATAGAAGTAATCATCTGTCCGTTCTTTCTTATATCATTCTCTTGTCAGAGACTTAAATAAATTAGGAAACTAACAACTAAACTACTACATGAGTCAGCTCTTAATTTAATCTTCAGTCTTGCAAAAGTAAGCTTTTAGTCAACTGTCTAGGGCAATCTTACTCGTCTGTTTTTTAACTAAGATGCAATTGCCCAAACAGTCTTATTATACCGTTTTTACACTTTCTTTTCAATTTTCGACCCCACTTAAGGAAAGATTATTCGTGATTTGAAGATAGAAAAAGGTTTGGAACAATTTGTCCCAAACCTAATGCATCTTGTCATATTTAGACGCTTATTTAATTTCTTTAAAGGTCATTTTTTGTTTAACTTCACCCTGACCACCTTTGGCAATCTGGTAATAGAAATCTTTTGATGTGAAGTGGTCGCCATAAGCAAAGACCTTGTTGTACTGCCATTGTGACAATTGATCATCCTCTTTTTTACCAAGAGTCAATGTTGTTTTTGTCACACTGTATTCCCACTTAGCTGTTTGGTCATTATAGGCCTTGTCAAAATCAGTCTGGCTCTTAGCAGCATTAACCACTGTCGTACGATCCTGACTCACAAGCGCCTTGTTCCCACCTTCTTGGAAGGCTACATACATCACACGATTATTAACCTCACCGTTTAGAGTACTTGAGTATTGGTAAACCTTACCAGGTACAACACTATCTAAATGGTGTGTTCCCCAGTAATAGAAAGCACCAAATCCAGCTCCCGTAACCAAGAGACAAGCAAGAACAACACTAATAATGATATTTCTCTTTGACATGTCTTGCCCCTCTCTATTCGTCACCAGTTAGGTCAGAGAAAGTTGCCTCTGAGTCTGTTTCAGTGTGGCTTGAAGAACTTGATGATGAGCGTTCAAGGCTTGATGAGCTTGAACTCATGCGTGTTTCTGTTTGAGAATCATCACTTGATGAAGCCTTAGATTCAGATGATTTTTCAGTGCTTGATGATGAACTTTCTTTTTCTTTGTAAACATCAACGTTGAAAGCCCACTTATCACCCTTATAACTTACCTGAATTTGAGCATATTTTGCTTTGATAAGATCTGACATCTTACTATCACTGTTAAGAGCATCATAAATCTTTTGAGCGAGGGCTTTGGCATTGGCTTCCGTTTTGGCACCATCTTTAGGTCCATCTACAATGTCTTGAGCCTTAGGCGTTTCACCTTGAAGGTAAAGAGCTTTGCTTTCAGTGTCCTTCTTAGCGGTAGCATTTGCACCAGTCTTATCACCTTCATGTGAGAAGAAACTCCATGCAGGGCTACCTGAGCGTTTTTGTCGATAGACTTGTTCGAATTCACTTTGAACCTTATCTTGGAAAACATCATCAGTCAATTCTTTTTCTTTAGAACTTTCTGTACTTGCTTTGCTTTCACTACTGCTTGCTGTTGAGCTTGATGCAGAAGATGATGATGAAGATCCACTTGTTGAGCTTGATGAAGCATCTTTAGATTCTGATGATGTTGAAGATGATTCCTTGCCATCTTTAGAATCTTTAGTGTCTTTGTCGTTGTTATTGTTAGTCGTATTATTTGAGAATGAAACGCTATTGTCAGAATTATCTGGAGCGTAAATCACGGTATTCTTAGAATGGTCATCAGAGACAAAAGTGCTGTTATTGATAATCACTCGGTTGTTATCACCGTAGTAGTTGTTGATAACAATCTTAGAATGTGCACAACGGTAACCATTACCAGTCACATGGTAACCTGCTGGGACATCACCATCACGTTTCAAGATGAGGACATCACCTGCGAAGATAAGATCAATATTCTGAATATTGTTATCGTAGGCTAATTTTTCAATAGAAATTCCAGTTGCTTGAGAGATTCCCCATAAGGTATCTCCCCATTGAATCACGTACTGTTGGCCATCCAACTGCTGTGGATTGATGTTCTGAGTTGTCAAATTATTTGTAATTTGTTCAGGTGTGCTGGCAATCCAGTTTGTAATATCAGCAGCGTGAGCACTCGTTTGATTTTGATAAAAGCTATCTGCTAACACAGATACCGTAGGCATCCCAATAGGTGCTAGTAAAGCGCCAAGCATCACGGCTTTACTAACATAATTTTTCTTTTTCATCGTATTTCCTCCTTATATCATACGAAACTTACTTTGCTATTGTACACCCTTTTTATTATATTTGTCAATAAATTCTATAACTTTCTAATCAAAGGTTAATGCTAGTTTACAATTTGTCCTAAAAATAGACAAATCCTAGCTTTATTTATCTGACATTTAATCATTTGTCCTATCTTTAGAAGGTGATTTATGATACAATAATTACGACTATTTTATGGAGGACTAACATGTCAAATCAACACATGGAAGAATTGAACGATCAACAGATTGTCCGTCGTGAAAAAATGGCGGCTTTGGCTGAACAAGGAATCGATCCTTTTGGTAAGCGATTCGAACGCACAGCTACATCTGGTCAATTAAAAGAAAAATACGCTGACAAAACAAAAGAAGAATTGCACGAAATAAACGAAACTGCTACTATCGCAGGTCGTTTGATGACTAAACGTGGTAAAGGTAAAGTTGGCTTCGCCCACATCCAAGACCGCGATGGTCAAATCCAAATCTACGTGCGTAAAGATGCTGTCGGTGAAGAAAACTACGAAATCTTCAAGAAAGCTGACCTTGGTGACTTCCTCGGTGTCGAAGGTGAAGTTATGCGTACAGATATGGGAGAACTTTCTATTAAAGCTACTCATATCACACACTTGTCTAAAGCCCTTCGTCCATTGCCTGAGAAATTCCACGGACTTTCAGACGTTGAAACAATCTACCGTAAACGTTACCTCGATTTGATTTCTAACCGTGAAAGCTTTGACCGCTTTGTCACACGTTCAAAAATCATTTCTGAAATCCGTCGCTACCTCGATGCTCAAGGTTTCCTTGAAGTAGAAACACCTGTTCTTCACAACGAAGCTGGTGGTGCTGCTGCTAAACCTTTCATCACTCACCACAATGCTCAAAACATCGACATGGTGCTTCGTATCGCGACTGAACTCCACCTCAAACGTCTCATCGTTGGTGGTATGGAACGCGTTTACGAAATCGGACGTATCTTCCGTAACGAAGGTATGGATGCTACTCACAACCCTGAGTTCACATCTATCGAAGTTTACCAAGCTTACGCTGACTTCCACGATATCATGAACTTGACTGAAGGTATCATCCAACACGCTGCTAAAGCTGTTAAAGGTGACGGACCTATCAACTACCAAGGAACTGAAATCAAGATCAACGAACCATTCAAACGCATCCACATGGTTGACGCTATCAAGGAAATCACTGGCGTTGACTTCTGGCAAGACATGACTTTGGATGAAGCCAAAGCTATTGCTGCAGAAAAGAATGTTCCAGTTGAAAAACACTACACTGAAGTTGGTCACATCATCAACGCCTTCTTCGAAGAATTCGTTGAAGAAACATTGATTCAACCAACTTTCGTTTACGGTCACCCAGTTGCTGTGTCTCCATTGGCTAAGAAAAACCCAGAAGACCCACGCTTCACTGACCGTTTCGAACTCTTCATCATGACTAAGAGTACGGAAATGCCTTCACCGAATTGAACGACCCAATCGATCAATTGTCACGTTTCGAAGCACAAGCTGCTGCTAAAGAACTCGGTGACGACGAAGCAACAGGCATCGACTACGACTACGTTGAAGCCCTCGAATACGGTATGCCACCAACAGGTGGACTCGGAATCGGTATCGACCGTCTCTGCATGCTTCTTACTGACACAACAACCATCCGTGATGTCTTGTTGTTCCCAACGATGAAATAATAAAAATATCCCATTATTGAATAATGGGATATTTTTATATGAGGTATAAACGTGTTTAAAAAACTGAAGCCCCTTTTTAAGAAAAAATCAAGTGTGGTTGAGCAGCCTGAGACAAAGATCGAAGAAAGTCAATTAGACTTTCCCATAGATCGCGCAGATTATTTTTTCGATCACGCGCTTGTATTTTATTGTGAGGAAAATGATATTCCTTCAGAAAAACTAAGCAAATCAGATATGCTAGAGATTAGCAAAAGAGCTGCCTTTCATCTCAGTGTCTTCGTAGCCTGGTTAGTAAAACATGATTTTCTGAATCCCCAAAGCAATGGATTTAACCCTGAGGATGAACAGAAACTCAAGAATGAAACGATTACGGGTACAGACTATCTCTTTAAACATCTTGATGAAAAACTCTATTCATCTGATATTAGTGACACACTCCTCCCCTTCATCTCTGATTTTTATGAAGATTATATGGATTTCTGTTATACAGTTCTGGTTGATGATATTGCTAGAAGTGAATTTAGTTGGGAAATCTATCACTCGGTTGAAGATGATATTGACGAGATATTCAGTCAATATAAGACTTACATCGGATAATATGAAAAACGCTTCTCTCATCTCGAGTGAAGTATTTTCTTATTTCCAAAATTTTGATTTTGAAGTAGCAAGACATTATTTCAGATGTTTTTTCACATCGGAAAATCTCGATAAGTGCTCTCTTCGATTACAAAAATGATGTACTTTTATAACTTGGTCTTACGTAATGAATCACTATACCTAGATAAGTCAGCAAGCTTCTAATTGAACAAATTATTTAGAAGCTTATTTTTGATATAATGATATTAATTTGTATTCTTAGAAAGGGCTTATACAATGCCAGAGGGAATTAATTTATTTCAGGACACTTTGATAAAATCACTTAAGTTTGGTTTTGTTGATAACATTAAATATCAAGAGGGTGGTTATTCTCCCCAAATTCTTGTGAATAATAGTGATGAAAAGCGCTATGTCTTGACAGACCTACAGGAAGAATTGAGTAAGTGTACTGCTTTCTACTTTTCTGTCGCCTTTGTCACTAAAAATGGAATTGCCATGATTAAGTCTCAGTTATCAGATTTAATGGACAAGAAAGTGCCAGGAAAAATCTTGATTTCCCCTTATCTAGATTTCAACGACCCTGATTCAATGCGTGAACTACTAAAACTTAAAAATGTTGAAGTTCGTTTAACGCCCGAAAAAATGCAGATGCACGCCAAATTCTATCTTTTCGAACATACTGGTAAACAGGTATTGATTTCAGGTAGTTCCAATCTCACTCATACGGCTTTAAAAATCAATTATGAGTGGAATATCAAACTGACCTCTACTCATAACGGGGAATTCATTCAAAATACCAAATCAGAATTTGACCGTATTTGGGAACAATCAGAGTTACTAACACCCGAAATAATTGATACCTATGCTCAAAAGAGAAAGAAGGTTATTAGTCTCACAAAGATTAATGACGAAGAGAAACTCCCTTATTCAGCTGAAAAAATTGTTCCTAATAAAATGCAAGAAGCTGCACTAGAAGGACTTAGAAATATTCGGGAACAGGGAAAAGATAGGGCACTCGTTATCAGTGCCACAGGTACTGGTAAGACATTTTTATCTGCCTTTGACGTTAAACAATATAATCCTGAACGCATGTTATTCATCGTTCATCGCGAACAGATTCTCAAAAAATCTTTAATAGATTTTCAAAAAGTTCTGGGCTTTAATCCCTCTGAAGGACATATTTATCACTCGGGTGACGATTTAACTGGAAAAAAATATATTTTTGCGACTATTCAAACATTGTCCCGCGAGGATAACTTAAAAGCTTTTTCAAAAGACTTCTTCGACTATATTCTAATAGACGAGGTACATAAGGCTGGAGCTGATTCATACAAAAAAGTTATGGGCCATTTTACACCGAATTTTTTTATCTAGGGTATGACAGCAACTCCTGAACGTACTGATGGCCAAAAATATTTACGAGATTTTTCGACTATAATATTGCCTATGAAATTCGCTTACAAGATGCATTAGAAAATGACATGCTCTGTCCTTTCGTCTATTTTGGCGTTAAAGACAAAGAAATTGATGGTCAACTTATTGACGAAAAATCAAATATCTCAAACCTTACATCAGATGAGCGTGTCAAACATATTCTAAATAAAATTGATTTCTATGGTGTTTGTAATAATCAAGTTCGTGGACTTATTTTTTGCTCATCAAAAGCAGAAGCCAGAGAATTATCAATAAAACTTAATCAACATGGAAAACGTACCATCGCATTAACTGGTGATGACGATATCAACTATCGTGAAAAGGTTGTTAAGCAACTAGAAGATGGAGAGCTTGAATATATCTTGACCGTTGATATTTTTAACGAGGGAATAGACATACCATCCGTAAACCAGGTAGTTATGTTGCGTAACACGCAATCAAGTATCATTTTTTTGTTCAGCAGCTTGGTCGTGGACTTCGTAAGCACAAAAGCAAGGATTACGTTACTATTATTGATTTTATTGGTAATTACAAAAACAACTATCTGATTCCGATTGCATTATTTGGAGATAAATCGATGAATAAAGATAATTACCGCCGTGAATTGCGTGAACCAAATATCTTGAGTGGTCTAACAACTGTAAACTTTGAGGAAGTTGCGAAAGAACAAATTTTCAAATCGATTACAAACACGGTTTTATCTAACATGAAAATTCTCAAAGATGCCTATACGGATCTTGAAAATAAACTTGGTAGAACCCCTATGCTAATCGACCATTTAACCTTTGATAATATTGATCCCATAGTATTTTTCAACAATAACAGCTTCAAAAACTATGCAGATGTTATTAACAAATTTTCAAACAAGTCAATAGAACTCACTGATGCTGAAAGTAACTGGTTGAGTTTTATCACATTTGAACTTCTTCCTGGTAAACGAAAACATGAGCTGCTTCTACTTCAGGAACTTATCAAAAATGGTGAAGTCTCGAAAGATAAATTTATTGAGATATTGGAAACAGAACAATTATCTACTAAAGACTCAATCATCTCCTCTGTTGAAAATGTATTAAGTCTTCAATTCCTTAAATCTCAAGAGGTTAAAAAATTCGGTACAGACCCTCTAGTTACTTTAGAGAATAACATTTATAAGCTCAACCCAGAGGTTTTAGATAGTTTCAAGAACTCTGATTTTGCCTTGCTCTTTAATGATGTTATTGAGGCTGGACTCTACAAAACGAATGATTATCCTGAAATATTTACAATTGGTCAAATATTCACGTCGTGATGTCTGTAAACTTCTTAACTGGTCTAAGGATGAACCTCCACTTAATATTGGTGGCTATAAAATAGACAAGAACACTAACACTTGTCCAATCTTCATCACCTATCATAAAGATGATGAAATCAGTGATACTATCAAATACGAAGATGAGTTATTAAATGAAACTACTCTAAAATGGTTTTCTAAAAACAAGCGTACACTTGAGTCTCCAGATGTAAAAACAATTATCAATTCACCTGAAAATGGATTAGATCTAAAATTATTTATCATTAAAGATGACGCTGAAGGTGGAGATTTTTACTATTTAGGTGACTTGACCATCGTACCATCTACTGTTGAAGAATTAGTACGCCCACTGGAAAGTGGTAATGAAAGTATTGTTACTATGAATTTCAAACTAGATAATCCTGTCCCTGACACTCTTTACCGTTACATAACTAATAAATAAGAGCACCACAAAAGTGATGCTCTTATTTTGATAACAATTCTACAGCTGGTCTATCTACAGGTGCCCAATTCAAAGTTTTCAAGCGACTTGGCTCTAACCAAGCTGAATCCTGATGTTCTAACAAATCTAGATTTCCAGAAACGAGTTTAGCATGATAGGTTTTCATAACAACTGTTCCAAAATCATAATCATAGGAAGCTTCATTAACGAAGGAAATAATCTCAATCTGAGAATTTAATTCTTCATGAATCTCTCGAATTAATGCTTCTTCAGGTGATTCTCCTTCTTCCAACTTACCTCCAGGAAATTCCCAGTATCCTCCTAAACTTTTTCCTTCTGGTCGTTGGGCACAAAAGATTTTGCCATCCTTTTCGATGGCTGCTGCCACAACATTAATGATTTTTTTAGACATGTAACATTCCTCCAAATAGTATTCTATCAAAAAGCTATCATGACAAGCAAACTTTAATTTGTTATGAAAAAACGCTTCCCTCAAGTCGAGAGAAGCATTTTCTTATTTCCAAAATTTTGCTTTTGAGGCTGCGACCCAAGCTGATAGACAAGCTAGGGCTACTACTGCATAGATAGCGTATTGTTTCGTAGGATAAAGCCAGGCTTTGTTTTCTTCATGCCAGCGAGACTTCCAGAGGCCAATGTAATCGCCCGTCATTCCAGGATTTTTAAGGCGCTCCATGTAGTTGGCAGGTAGGTTATCTGGCTGATTCATCTGCACGTTAACAATAAAGATAACCAAAGCAACTGTGATGATAACTAGGAGTGCCAGGGTAATCTTTTTCTTAGCTGTTAGTTGAAATGTTTTCAATTATTTTTCTCCCTCATTTATGAAATAATCTACTCTTATAGTTTAGTATAAAAAGGCAATTCTGAAAAGTCGTCAATGGCACCAATGTAAGATAAGTCAATACCTTTCAAAACCTTGCACATCTTCCTCATAGTGTTATAATAAAATTGTCGGTCTGTCTAGAAATAATACACTTTTAGGCAGATATGACTTAGAAAGAGGTGTTTATGACATATTCAAAGAAGGTTTCCCTTTCTGAGGTAAACCAATCCATAGATACACCAAATAATAATCGTTTTTGGCAAATCTTAAGGCTTTCTTGGGACCTGGGGCTCTTGTGGCCGTGGGTTACATGGATCCAGGGAACTGGATTACCAGTGTCGTCGGTGGGGCGACCTACAAGTATAGTCTGCTTTTTGTCATCTTAATTTCATCTTTAATCGCTATGCAGTTGCAACAAATGGCTGGGAAATTAGGGATTGTGACCCAAATGGACCTAGCTCAAGCGACTGCCTATCACTCGCCCAAATGGTTGCGATACACGCTTTGGGTGATTCTGGAGCTGGCCTTAATGGCGACGGATTTGGCTGAGGTGCTTGGTTCTGCCATTGCTCTTAACCTGCTCTTTGGTATTCCAATTATGGTTGCCATTCTGGTGACAGTCCTAGACGTCTTCCTGCTACTGCTCATCATGAAGCTAGGATTCAAAAAAATCGAGGCTATTGTTTCAACCTTGATTTTGACCATCTTGGTTATCTTTGTCTATCTGGTAGCCTTGTCTGAGCCTAGTATTACGGGAATCCTAGAGGGTTATCTCCCTACGCCAACGCTCTTCGAGCCACATGCTGCTGGACATACCAACCAGTTGACCTTGGCGCTTGGGATTGTGGGTGCGACCGTTATGCCACATAACCTCTACTTGCACTCATCCTTGTCACAGACTCGTAAGGTTGACTATTCTGATGGCAAAGACGTGACTAAGGCTGTCCGTTTCATGACCTGGGATTCTAACATCCAGTTGACTTTGGCTTTTGTGGTTAACTCCCTCCTCTTGATTTTGGGGGCAGCTCTCTTCTTTGGTCACGCTTCTGATATTTCAGCCTTCTCACAAATGTACAATGCTCTTCAGGACTCTAAGATTGCTGGTGCGGTAGCTAGTTCGACACTTTCGACTCTCTTTGCCTTGGCCCTCTTGGCTAGTGGTCAAAACTCTACCATTACTGGTACCCTAACTGGTCAAATTGTCATGGAAGGCTTCCTCCACATGAGGTTACCACAGTGGGTAATTCGTTTGTTCACACGTCTCTTCGCCTTGCTACCTGTTATCATTGTAGCCATTCTCTACGGCGATCAAGAAAAGACACTGGATCAACTCTTGGTTTATTCACAAGTATTCCTTTCAATTGCCTTGCCATTCTCTATTTTCCCTTTGATTTACTATACTTCTAAGAAATCACTCATGGGAAAACACGTCAATGCCAAGTGGAATACCTTCCTCGGTTATGCTATTGCTGTTGTTCTAACCATTCTTAATCTCAAACTTATCTTTGATACGTTTTAAACAAAAAAATAAGGCCAGCGCCATGCTGACCTTGTTTTAGTTTTTGAAGGCGTCAACGAGAACTTGGAATTCTTCGTTGCTGAGGGTAATCCCCTTGCCCATCTTGGTATGGTCTGGACTCCATGTTCGGATGTCATATTTAGCCGGTGCGCCATTAAAGCTCACACGATTGAGTTCCTTAGTCCAACCCTTGTCATTCTCAGACAAAACCAAGAGTTTTTCTTCAATTTCAAATGAAAATTCTGCCATTTGCTTACCTCCACTAGCTTTATTCGTTTTTTTCTGTGAAAATTGTCTGTTTTAGAATGAAGTTATCCACAAAAATTCACCTTTCATGCTATAATTATTTTATCAAGAAACGAGGGAAATGACCATGATAAACTTTTTAGAAGCCGTAAAGCATCAGCTTCATCAGTTTGTGGAAATAGGTCACAGCAAACCTGTCCACCTAATGCAGAATCAACTTATTAACGATATCTATCATGCTATCGATCATAATCAAATGGTCATGCTGACATCCAATCAGAAGACCTATAAGGGCTACATCAACCGTTATGACAGGGAGCGACAAGCCATCTTTATCGAGCAAGATAAGATCATCAGCATGATTGAACTTAAAGAAATCAAACGTCTAAAAATCATATCAAAACGAGGTTAAGTTTATCAGTTAACCTCGTTTTATTTTAGAGTTGACTATTATAGAATCCCTTGCTATAATAAGTTAACTATTTATCTAGGAGAGGTTAACTAAAAATGACACAAAATCGTACACTGTCGCTTATTCTTCCAGCCTTCGGTGCAGCTATCATTGCCGCACTAGCTCAAATCATCATTCCAATTGGAGCAGTTCCCATTACTCTGCAAACTTTTGCTGTCGGACTTGTTGCTGCTATCCTTAAGCCAAGAGAGGCGACACTTGCTGCTACCCTCTACCTGATTCTAGGCGCCATTGGTCTACCAGTTTTTGCAGGTGGAGGCGGTGGGCTCCAATCCTTCTTTGGACCTTCAGCTGGCTATTTGTTGGCCTATCCATTTTTCGCCTTTGTCACTTCAAAACTAACTCATGCTGAGACTCCTATCTGGAAAATCTTTGTGGCTTTTGTTTTGGGAGATGCACTTGTCTTTGTTGGTGGTATCCTCAGCCTGCACTTTCTCGGAAAAATGGGATGGTCTGCAGCTGTAGCTGTTGGCTTGACACCCTTTATTATTCCTGACCTCTTAAAAGGTCTCATCGTCGCTTTGGTGACTAAGCCAGTCTTAAAAGCTCTTAAAAATCATAGTTACTTTAACTAAAAAAGATTGAAGACTTTGTTCATGTGAACAGAATCTTCAATCTTTTTATTTTTCAAAATAAATATCATAGTGCTTTGAACAAGCTGGGTTGAAGGCACTGTGACAATTGGGACAAGCTTCTACATCTTGATACTCCTCAATTGTCATCTCATGCCTACAAACGCCACAGATAAGGACCTTGTCCTGCTTCAATTGACAAGGATAAGCTCGAAAGCTATGTTTCTCTAAGCAATCATGACACTGATAACAGGCATAATACTTCTGGCACTCGAAGCATTTTAGGGCAACTATATCTAGTGGAGAATGGTAGTGTTGACACCTACTCTGATCATCTACCAGGAGCCCATTGATTTGACTTGTCATTAGGCACGAACAGTTTTGCTTGAACCGTCTTTTTGGTAGAGGTTAATCAAACCTTCTTTAGTTGAACGAATCATGTCACCAGGTTTAACTTCTTGTGGCACGGTAATTGTAAGAAGTTCCATTGGGTTCGGCGCACGGTCAATTTTGTTACCATTGGCATCGTGAAGGTCTTTGATATCACACTCGAAATGACGGAAGCCTGGTCCGTAGAATTCAACATGGTCGCCTTCAAGGATAACGTTACGTTGACGGATTGTAGCTGTCATAGTTGCTGGATCAAAGTCAACTACTTCACCAACGAATTTGTATTGTGGAATCTTACGACGAGCTCCAAAGAGTTGTTCGTTTTCTGTTGGTGTCTTGTAGTAGAAACCTGTTGCCAATTCGCGTTGGGCAACTTTCCAGAGTTCGTTAATCAAATCATCTTTGATAGCATAAAAAGCTTCTGCACTTTCCATGTAGGCATCACAGGCAGCCTTGTAACAGTTAGCAACTGTTGAGACATAGTGGACAGATTTCATACGACCTTCGATTTTAAGGCTATCAACGCCATTATCGATAAGGTCAGGGATATTTTCAATCATACACATGTCAACGGCTGACATAGAGTATTCTTCAGGAACTTCACCTTTGATACTCTTACGTTCTTGGCCGAATGGCATGTCGTAAAGGTCATATTTCCAACGGCAAGACTGTGAACAACCACCACGGTTGGCATCACGGTCTGACATGTGGTTAGAAAGAGTACAGCGACCTGAGTATGAGATACACATAGCACCATGGACAAAGGCCTCAATTTCAAGATCCGTACGTTTACGGATTTCAGCCAATTCTTCCATAGTTACCTCACGTGCCAAAACAACACGGGTCAAGCCATACTGTTTCCAAAAATGGAAGGTTTCAACGTTTGTCGCAGATGCTTGCGTTGACAAGTGGATGTTAAGTCCTGGAGCGTAGGTTGAACAGATTTCAATCAAGGCTGGGTCAGATACGATAACGGCATCGAGTCCCATATCACGCAATTCACGGAACCACTCACCTGCACCTTTTTCATTTCCTTCATGGGTAACCATGTTTGAAGCAACGTGCACATCAACGCCACGAGCGTGAGCGTATTCGATACCTTCTCGAAGCTCATCCATGGTAAAGTTTCCGGCACGGCTACGCAAACCATAAGCTTGCCCACCAACGAAAACAGCATCTGCGCCGTAATTTACAGCGACTTTCAATTTTTCCAAAGTCCCAGCAGGTACCAGAACCTCTGGGCGTTTTTTAGTTGTAGTCATAATTTCTCCAATTTGCAAGATTGTCGATTTTAGTTTTTAGAAAGCTCCTTCGTTCCCTGAAAATGGAAAACTCACAAACGAAGGAGGAAGTATTTTTTATTTTACACGGTCAGGTTCATAGTCGTAGAAACCTGTATCCAAACCACGGTTGGCTGGGTGTAATTTATGAATAGCCTCATCAAAGAGGAAGGCTTGGTCTTGTGAAAATTCGCCAGCCTCGATGAGGTCACGAGCCTTCACAAAATACTCAGTGATTTTTACAAAGTTTTCACCTGGGCAATAAACGCCGTCCAACTTCCAGTGGTCAAAACCATGTTCAACGAGTTCTGAAAGTTTAGTCATCATATCCAAGTCATTGTTGGCAAAGATATGTGTCCCGTGCATGTCTTCATAAACTGAGTAGTGAGAATCTGGGTCCCCTGGCTCAGAAAGGAAGAGGTCACGTTCTTTGGTAACAGCTTCATCCGTTTTGATAAAGTTGTAGTAGTTTTGAAGAAGTGGACGTTTAGAATGGTGAATGATACTTGCACCATAAACCAAAACTTCAGCTGGAATTTGAAGATTTTCAGCCATGATGAATAGTTCCGCAGATGGAATCTCACGAGCCAAAACCGCTTCAGATGCTCCTGCCTGTTTGCCCCAGAAATTAATCTGACGGCTAGAGGTTACCATAGTTGAAGCATCATAAATCATTTTGAAGGGACGTTTGTCACGGTTACAGATGTAGAAAACTCCTGCATCACCAACCGTGATATAATCTGCCTTGATTTCTTCAAGAAAATCAAGATAGTCTGGAAGAGCATCCATCATACCTTGGTGCATGAGGGCGTTAACGGCAACAGTCAATTCCTTGCCTGACTCATGTACCAGCTCTGCAATCTTTCGCATTTCTGCGAATGAAAAAGGCTTAGGCAAACGAAGGCCAAAGGCTTTTTCGCCGATATAAATACGATCTACGCCAAGTTCTAGGAGCTCACGTGCTTGCTCATAGCTCTCAGCAGTCGCTGTAATTACAATTTTTTCCATAACTCACATTATAGCACAAATGATTTGATTTTTTTAGAATTTTTAGGTTCAAAACTATGTATCTCAATATTTTAAATTAGTTTTTAAATACTATAATTTTCACAAAAATCAAAAAAAACTTTGCAATATAAATTTTTTATGGTATTATTAATGAGATTCTAAATAGTGAAATACTGACTAAGTATTTTAACCTACACGAAAAAGTGATTTAGATATTTTATATAGAAAGGAGGCAGACATGGCTGACAACTTACACCGTCAATTTGATCACATCGAAGATTTCGAGACTGAGCGTCTTCAAACGACGAATTACCAAGATTATCAAGGTTTAAATAGTAATAGTATTAAGCTACAAGATATGATTTTCTTTGGACGTATCTCAAGCTTCTGTGTTTCAACAGTCCTAGTTGCCTTCCTTTTCTTGGTAGCACAGGTGGCTACCTTCTGGGCCTTCTTCTGGGCAATTACCATTAGCGTCATTGGTCAGATTGGCATTTATGTCCTAATCGAATATTATAAAGCACAAAAACGTTGACTGTTTGGTCAACGTTTTTGCGTACTAAAAAAAGCCTCATGGGCTTTCTTTTTTTATTTTGCTTCTGCTGCTTCTTCAGAGATATCTTTGATATCAATGACGATATCATCAACGATAGCTTTTGTTTCTGCTTCAACATCTGCTTGCTCAGGAGTTACTTGAGCAGTTTTCTCTTTGATAAGTTCAAAGCTCTCTTTTGCAAAGTCAGCAACTTGAGCTGTTTTTTCTTGGACAGCTTTTGTCAAATCATCCGCAGTGATGTCGCCATTTTCAAATTTTGTTTTATAGTCTTGGAAAGTATCGACTGCCAAATCTTTGTAGTCGCTAGCTTTTTCCACCACTTGATTTTGATAAGCTTTAGGATCTTCTTTGAATGAAGCGATTTCTTCATCAATACGTGCTTTAACAGCTTTACCTTTTTCAGTTGTAAAGAAGTATGCTGCTGCAGCTCCAGAAGCTGCACCAATGATTAGGGTATTTAAAAATTTACTCATGAAAAGATCTCCTTATTTTTTCTTGTCTTTTTTACCAAAAAGTTTTGAGGCAACCTTACCGATAGCAAAGGCTGAACCTGCCTTACCGACACTTGCTCCTGCTGCACTTGCTTTTAGCACCGAGGTAACGGGCTTCAGTATTCAAGTCAGAGACACTTTCTGAAAGCTCAGCTACTGCTACAAAGAGAGGATCGATGGTTTGAACTTTTTCATTAACATCTTCAACCAAGACGTTTGCCTTAGCCAAGATTTCATTTGTTTGATGAAGGGTTACATTGATATCTGTACGAAGCACAGCAACTGTTTCTTCAACTTCTTTAACCACATGACGGGTACGAAGTAGGGTAGGGATTAATGCAATGAGGAACGCAGCAAGTGCGATTGCGATAATAAGAAATGCAATTTCTGCCATAGTTTAGGACTCCTTTGACCTTTTTAAAAGGTTACTACAAGAAAACTGAAATAGATTCTTCAGTTTCCAGTAACCTTTGTTATGATAATTTTCATTATATTATAACAAAGTCTGAGCGGTATGACTAGTTTTTCATTTTATAATCTGCCTCTGGACGTTGCTTACGGAAATATAAGAGGCTAGTACCCAAGATAATGATGGCAATGCTGACCCATTGAGAGACACGCAAGCCAGCAAACATGAGGCTATCCGTACGCATGCCTTCAATGACGAAGCGTCCAAGACCATACCAGATAAGGTAAAATGAGGTCACATCTCCTTGGCGTAGTTTCTTATTAAAGCGTCTTAGTCCTAGAATGATGATAAAAACGAATAGGTTCCAGAGACTTTCGTAAAGAAAGGTCGGTACACGATAACTACCATCAATGTACATCTGCTGACGAATAAATTCTGGGACATAATTCAGATGACTAACTGCTTTTCCGTAGGCCTCCTGGTTAATAAAGTTTCCCCAGCGACCGATACTCTGAGCAATCATAACGCCAGGTGCCGCGATATCTAGAAAATCTAAGACAGCAATGGCATGACGTTTAGCAAACCAATAGAGAACAGCTGCTCCAGCAATCAAGCCACCATAGATGGCAATCCCACCATTCCAAATCGCAAAAATTTCTGAAGGATTTTGACTGTAGTAAGACCACTGGAAAATCACATAGTAGAGCCTAGCACCAACAATGGCTATAGGAAAGGCAAGAAGAATAAAATCTAAGATGTTTTCAGGGTCAATTCCCTTTTCAGGAGCCCAACGCTGAGCCAGATAAACAGCAAGTAAGAGACCAGATACAATACAGATGGCATACCAATGAATACTAATGGGGCCAAGTCTTAGAGCAATAGGATCAATAGTAGCTAACATTAGTCTTCACCATTCTTACTAATGAGGTTGGTCAAACGCTCCTCAAAGGTTTTGGTTGCATCAAATCCCATTTGCTTAGCACGGTAGTTCATGGCTGCAGCTTCGATAACGACTGATACGTTACGGCCTGTCTTAACAGGGATGCGGACACGTGGAATCTTAACGCCTTGCAATTCAATTTCTTCGTTCCCATTTCCAAGACGATCAAAGACCTTACCGTCTTCAAAATTTTCAAGATAGATGCCCAACTGAACTTGAGAAGAATTACGGACAGCACTAGCTCCGTAGAGACTCATGACATCAATGATACCAACTCCGCGAATCTCAAGAAGATGGCGGAGGATTTCCGCAGGCTCACCCCAGAGAGTTTCCTCATCCTTAGCATAGACATCCACACGGTCGTCAGCGACAAGGCGGTGACCACGTTTGACTAGCTCGAGCCCTGTTTCACTCTTACCAATACCAGAGTCACCCTGGATGAGAACACCCATGCCGTAGATATCAACCAAAACACCGTGAACACTGGTACGTTCCGCCAACTGTGCATTGAGGTACCAAGACATATCACCTGAAAGTGATGATGTTCCGCTACGGCCTTGAAGAACGGCTACGCCATTTTCCTTAGCGGCTCGAAGCATCTCTTCCGGAACCTCAAGACCACGCGCCACTATAACAGCTGGAGTTTCCGCTTTAAACATATTAGTAAACAGAATAACGGTTATCGTCAGTCATGGTTTTAAGGTAGGACCACTCCTTCATTCCTACTAACTGAAGTCGTTCAGGTGAATAATAGTCAAAATAGCCCGTCATTTCTAACCCAGGACGAGAGATATCAGCCGTTGTTATCGCTTTTGCCAAAAGATCCTTATTCCCATAGACAACCTTGAGTTTAAGCCTGTCAACCAACATTTTAACGGTTACTGTCATATTATTTCCTCCGATTATTTACTAGTTTCATTGTATCATAAAAAGGTTTTCAATGCGGTTCTCAAAGCAAAAAAGACCTGTGACTAGCACCAGGGCCAATCACAGGTCAATATCTATTAACAGTTACTTACCAATTCCACTCATCTTCAACAGGTTCAGCGTTTTTACGTTTGCGTCCATCCTTGAGTTTGATTTCGGGATAAATATCTTCTTTGTAAGGAAGGAGGAAGGCTAAAACCAAATATAAGAAGATTCCAAACTGCGTTGAAATCATGAGAATGATAGCCAAGATACGAGCCAGAGCTAGGTCCCAGCCAAACTTATCTGCCAAACCTGCAACAACACCGGCGACGAGTCTATTTTTTCGTGTCTTATAAAAACGATTTGACATTGTCTTCTTCTCCCATCATTTCTTTGATTTAATTATATGATTTTTTAAAACTAAAAAAATCAGCCCTAGGACTGATTTAGAAAAATGAGCTTGCCTCGACACAGACCGCAGCCAAATTTCTGTGTATTGACACGGCGTTTTCGACGGTAGGTATGACCACAGGATTGGCACTGATAGAGATAATAGTTCTCCACTTGCCCTTGCATCTTTGGAGCGTATCTAAGGCCATCAACCTTGGCTAGTAAGTCCTTAAAATCTCTCTCCGCATGCTTATAGCCCTTCCCTTGAAAATAAAGGTGGTAATGACAGAGTTCGTGGCGGACGATTTTTCGAAAGGTTTCAAGACCATGTTCCTCATAGAGTTTTGGGTTAAAATCTAAATGACCATCCTTGGGAAAGAACCGACCTCCAGTGGTTCGGAGACGCTTGTTCCACAAGGCTTGATGCTTAAATTCCCAACCAAAATCTTCTATAGAAACAGTCTTAACATAATCAGTTAGATTCACGTGGATTCACCAAGGAGAGATTGAGTTTTTCATGCTCTAAATCAACTTTTGATACCCACACGGTAACCAAATCCCCAACAGATACGACCTGACTTGGGTGGTTAACGAAGCTCTTACTCATCTCTGAGATGTGGATAAGTCCATCCTCGTGGACACCGATATCCACAAAGGCACCAAAGTCCACAACGTTACGGACCGTTCCTTCAAGTTTTTGTCCTACTGACAAGTCTTTGAGTTCAAGAACATCTTGACGAAGCACTGGTGCTTCAAAATCGTCACGGAGGTCACGGCCTGGTTTCAAAAGGTCAGCAATGATATCTTTGAGGGTTTCCTGTCCAAGTCCCAATCCTTCCGCTGTTTCTTTAAGATTAAGAGCCTTCAATTTTGCCTTGGCAGAATCGTCCAAGTCTGTGATATCCAACTGCTTGAAGAGGGCTTTTACCGCTGGGTAGGACTCTGGGTGGACTCCCGTATTATCCAAGATATTCTTGGCATTTGGAATACGAAGGAAACCTGCAGCTTGTTCGAAGGCCTTGGCACCAAGACGTGGGACCTTTTTGATTTCAGCACGCGATGCAATCTCACCATTTTCCTCACGGTAGGCGACGATATTTCAGAGATGGTCTTGTTGAGTCCTGACACGTGTGACAAGAGGGTACTACTTGCCGTATTGACATTAACACCAACCTGGTTAACCACGGTATCGACGACGAAATCAAGATTTTCAGAGAGTTTCTTCTGGCTAACATCATGCTGGTATTGGCCTACTCCGATTGATTTAGGGTCAATTTTAACCAACTCAGCCAATGGGTCTTGGAGACGACGGGCAATGGAAATAGCAGAGCGTTTTTCGACCGTTAAGTCTGGGAACTCATGACGGGCCAACTCTGAAGCAGAGTAAACAGAGGCACCACTTTCATTGACAATGACATATGAAGTCTCTGGGAAATCCTTGAGAACTTCTGCCACAAAAGCTTCACTTTCACGACTGGCTGTTCCATTACCGATAGCGATAATCTCAATGGCATGCTTCTTAATGAGATCAGCCAAGTCTTTCTTAGCTTGGGCAATCTTAGCCTGACTGGCTGGAGCCACTGGATAGATAACTTGCGTTGTAATGAGCTTACCAGTTTGGTCAACCACGGCCAACTTAGCCCCTGTACGAAAGGCTGGGTCAAAACCGAGTACCATCTTACCTTTAAGTGGTGATACTAGGAGAAGGCTGCGAAGATTTTGAGAGAAAAGATTAATGGCTCCATCTTCTGCTGCTTCAGTCAACTCGCTACGGATACGACGCTCCATAGCTGGGATGATTTTCTTCTTGAGAGATTGATTGATAACTTCCTCGATATAATCATTTTTTTGCTTAAAACGGGCACTGTAAAAACGATGCATTTTCTCAATATTATGCTTAAAGTTTACCTTGATAACGCCTAGTTTCTCACCACGGTTAAGGGCCAGAGTACGGTAACCTTGGAGTTTAGACACCTTATCCGCAAAATCATAGTAAATCTTGAAGGTTTCTTTTTCATCCAGAGATTGATCCTTGAGGGTCGACGTAATGTCACTGTTATTCCAGATTTCGTTGTAGGTCCAAGAACGAAGACTGTTATCCTCAGAAAAAGCCTCAACCAAAATATCCACAGCACCCGCAAGTGCCTTATCGGCTGTTGGAAAGGCTTCAGATGTCAGCTTTTCAGCTTCAGCCTTGAGGTTAGGACTATTTTGCAAGATAAGACGAGCCAAGGGGAAGAGACCTGCTTCACGGGCAATAGTTGCCTTGGTGCGGCGTTTTTCCTTATAGGGAAGGTAGAGTTCTTCCACGTCTGCCAACTTTTCAGCGGCTTCAATAGCTGCTTTAAGTTGATCAGTCAATTTGCCCTGAGACTCAATCTTGGCAAGAACTGTTTCCTTACGGTCTTGAAGAGCAGTCAAGGACTTGTCCATATCAATGATGGCCTTGATTTGCGTTTCATCCAGATTGCCTGTTTTTTCCTTACGGTAACGGGCGATAAAGGGGATGGTATTGCCTTCTGCGGTCAATTCTAAAACAGTTTCAACTTGTTGTTTTTTTAGGCCCAATTCCTGAGCCAATGTCTCTAAATTACGATTTTCCATAAGTTCTATTATACCACGATAGGAGATTTGCTTGGGGAGAAAACCTTGTAGCTGAAGCGAGAAATTTTGAGCAAGAGGTAGTATAATAAGAAGGTAAACCTATTGTTAAGGGTATTTCTGTTAGAAATGACGCCCTTAGTATCTTATTGTAACTGAACTCGGGCTATTTCTTTCGGAAAATAGATGCATCTTCCTAGAAGCAAAGCTTCTTCGTCTGATGCCCTAATTTTCTGTCAGAAATGACGCCCTTAGTATCTTAATTAACTCGGAGGCTTTTTATGGCGGTTATTCAGAAAAAAACAAATGAACTTGAAAGCATGATGGCATCTTTTGCGGCTATCCCTGATTTTGAAAAGGCGGGAACTGATCCTAAGAAGGACAAACGTCTTCAAGAAGATAAGAAGAAATAATTTTTATGGCTATTTTTCATCAACTACCAGATAGCGTTTTGCAGCTTCTGGCAGTTTTTCTATCGATTATTATCGAAGCCCTGCCCTTCGTTTTACTGGGAAGTATCCTATCTGGCTTTATCGAGGTCTTTGTGACTCCTGAAAAGGTCCAAAACTTCCTTCCTAAAAACAAGGTCCTGGCTATTCTCTTTGGAACCCTGATTGGTTTTATTTTCCCTTCTTGTGAGTGTGGGATTGTTCCAATTATCACGCGCTTTTTAGAGAAAAAAGTGCCTAGCTACACGGCTATTCCTTTCATGGCAACTGCTCCTATCATTAATCCAGTTGTTCTCTTTGCGACCTATACGGCCTTTGGGAACTCTTGGTACTACGTGCTTTTACGTTTTGTCGGGGCTTTCTTGATTGCCATGATTTTGGGAATCTTGCTGGGCTTTGTGGTGGATGACCAGATTCTCAAGGACAATCGTAAGGCTAGTCATGTTCATGACTATAGTGGTTTTGTCAGCTGGTAAGAAAAGTCTTTCAAGCCCTGGTTCATGCGGTTGACGAGTTCTTTCGACACTGGGCGTTACTTGATTTTTCGGGAAGCTTGGTGGCAGCAAGTATGCAGACCTACCTACCGACCCGTATCCTCACGACCATCGGTCATAATTCAGTGACAGCCATCCTGATCATGATGCTATTGGCCTTCATCCTCTCCCTTTGTTCAGAAGCCGACGCCTTTATCGGGGCTTCGCTGCTCTCTAGTTTCGGAGTGGCACCAACGGTTGCCTTCCTCATCATTGGTCCTATGGTTGATATCAAGAACTTGATTATGATGAAACACCAGTTTAAGACACGCTTTGTCGGTCTCTTCGTAGGAACCGCAAGTCTGGTGACAATCATTTACTGTCTGCTATTGGGGGTGATTTAATGTTACGTTTTCTCATCTTATCTGGGTATTTTGAGCTCGTCATGTACTTGCAAGTTTCTGGCAAGCTCAACCAGTACATTAACATCCACTACTCCTACTTGGCCTACATTTCCATGGTGCTGTCCTTTATCCTTGCTGTGGTTCAACTCATCGTTTGGATGAAACAGATGAAGGTTCACTCGCATTTGTCAGGTCGAGTAGCCAAGGTAGCCAGCATCGTTCTCTTGGCCTTTCCAGTCCTCACGGGGCTCTTGGTGCCAACGGTAACCTTGGATGCCAATACCGTGTCAGCTAAGGGCTATCATTTTCCATTGGCGGCAGGGAGCGATCCTAATCAGGCCGACCAAGAGGGAACGACTATCCAATACTTGAAGCCAGACACCAGCTCCTACTTTACCTCCTCAGCTTATGAGAAGGAAATGACCAGAGAGCTAGCCAAGTACAAGGGACGTGAGACCATACAGATTACCACGGAAAATTACATGGAAGTCATGGAGCTCATCTACCTCTATCCTAACGATTTTGTGGGCAAGAAGGTCACCTATACCGGCTTTATTTACAATGACCCACAAACCAAGGGTTATCAGTTCATCTTCCGTTTTGGGATTATCCACTGTATCGCCGATTCAGGTGTTTACGGACTGGCGACGACGGGAAGTGACCAAACTTTCAAGGACAATACATGGGTGAAAGTCAATGGTACCATCACTGTGGATTACTATCAAAATCTCAAACAGAGCCTTCCTATCCTTAATTTGACTGAGGTCAAAGAGGTCGGACAGCCTGACAATCCTTATGTATATCGTGTATTTTAAAAAGCCAAGTTCAGTTGAACTGGCTTTTTCTTCTTACTTTAAAAACATTTGTCTAGGTTTCTTGTGCTAGTGCTGCTGCTTTTTCAAGAGCTTGATCGGTCGACTCGCAGATATGGTCTGGTCCAATAGTTTGGATAAAGCCTGATTTTTCAAGCACTCGGTAGGGTTGAGCATTAACGTGAGAAAGAAGCAAGGTCATGCCACGTTTTTGACAAATGGCCAGGGTTTCTTCAAGGGCATCTAGACCTGAGATATCCATGGCTGGAACGTTTCGCATGCGTAGGATGAGAACATTCTTAGTTTCATCGTTGATCACATTCAAGAAGTTATTGGCTGCACCAAAGAAGAGGGCACCAAAAACCTCATAGACGACAGCATTTTTAGGAACTTGCTTCAAGTCGCTATCCTCAGACAAAACTGGATCGTCCAGATTTTCCTTGTCCACCCACTGACGGATTTGAGCCACGTCGGACATACGTTTGAGGAAGAGGAAGGCTGCTAGGACCATACCAAATTCGATGGCAACCACTAGGTCGAAGAAAACGGTTAAGACAAAGGTCACTAGCAAGACTGCCACATCACTTTTAGGGGCACGTTTGATCATACGACCAACTGTACGCCAACCGCTCATATTATACCCGACAATCATAAGGATTGAGGCTAGACAGGTCATAGGAATCAATGAGGCGTAAGGCATGAGGAAGAGTAAAATCAGAAGCAAGGTGAAGGCATGAACCATACCTGCTACTGGTGTTCGTCCGCCATTTTTGACGTTGGCTGCGGTACGGGCAATAGCACCCGTTGCCGGAATCCCACCAAAGAGGGCTGACATTATATTTCCAACACCTTGACCGACCAATTCTGCATTAGAACGGTGATTACCACCAATCATGCCATCTGACACCACGCAAGAAAGGAGCGATTCAATAGCTGCTAGTATGGCAATGGTGAAGGCTGGCGAAATCATTTGACGAATCAAAGAAAATGATAGGTCAGGAACCGTTAAACTTGGAAGTCCCGCCTTGATGGTGTAAAGGTCACCAATGGTTTTGACTGGGAGATGACCAAAGGCCACGATGGCTGTGGTCACAAAGATAGCAACCAGAGAACCCGGAATTTTCTGAGAAAGGCGTGGCCAAAAGATTTGAATGAGCAGGGCCAAAATACCGATAGCTAGGGTCGCCCAACTAATACTCGAAAGATGCTCTCCATAGGCAATCATCTTTTCCAGAAACTCAGCTGGCACGGACTTCATCTCAAGGCCTAGAAAATCCTTAATCTGTCCAGCCACAATCCCAATGGCAATCCCCAAGGTAAAGCCAAGTGTGATGGTTTTGGGAATGAATTTAATCAGGTCGCCAAAACGCAGGAGCCCCATGATAATAAGCATGAGTCCCGCCATAAGCGTGGCAACAGTCAGACCCGCCATGCCATACTGGGCGATGATGCCATAGATGATGACAACGAAGGCTGCGGTAGGTCCACCAATCTGAACTCGACTACCTCCTAAAAAGGAAATAAAAAAGCCTGCAACCACTGCTGTGTAAAGACCTTGTTCGGGATTAACACCAGAGGCAATCGCTAGGGCAATCGACAAGGGTAGGGCAATGATAGCCACGATAACTCCTGCAATCAGGTCCTTGACGAACTGTCCCTTGGAATAATCCTTGATGGTTGTGAAAAATTTTGGTGTGATATATTTTAAAGCGTCCATTTTTTCCTCCTAACTACTATCCTAAAACTCTTTGACTTAACTCTTTTTTCAATGAGTGTCAGACGCTTATCATTTTTACAGTCTTATGATAGCACAGGAAGTCCCCATTTTCTAGGGGATTGGGAGATGTAAACGTATTATTTCAAGAATTTTTCAACTTTCTTAGTTTAGAAATGAAGGCATCAAAAAAAAAAGTCCAGACTATGGACTTGTTTGACTTTTCATGGCTTGATAGATTTCTCTTACATTACCAACTGGTTGGTAAGGAAATCGGAATGTTAAGCTTGACCTTCATCTTGCTGTTGGTTACAGTGGCTTGCTCAATTTCGTAGCCGATTTCAGGAAGCTTGAGCTGAATCTGATTGTTAACCATGCGAACACCACTGCTTGACTGGGCAATACTCTTCTTGAGGTAAGGCAGAACCAGTGATTTTGGAACTGGAAGGCGACCCAGGTGGGCACCTGCCAAATCTAGTAGGATGACTTCCTTGTTAGTGCTGACCGTAAAATCAAGGCTAAATGTTGATCCGATAGGCCCAAGAGATACGGGAACCTTAGCTGTTAGATAGGAATCATTCAACTCTACGCTACTGTTTTGCAAGGTCTCGTCATTAGAATCAGCCATGCTTGCTTTTAGGATTTGACGAAACTGATTACTGTCAAGATTAATCTCAGTTGAAACCCCGCCTGATGAAAGGGACGCCCCACCAATACCAGCCTGGGCTAAATCAGCAAGGGATGTTTGTGTTGATACATTTTTTAATTGGTCCTGACTGTCGATCTTGTCCGGAATAAGTAGAGCCGCCACTGCAAAAAAGAGCACAATGACGAGGACAATGAGTCGTTTAAACCATTTCCACATAGGGATACCTCATTTCAATTTTTCACTTTTGACGTCTATTGTACTGTAATCAAGGGAAAAAAGCGAGTAAGAACTGGAAATTCTCTCATATTTTCTTAATGCAGGAGATATGGCTCCAGAACTTCAAAGACTTTTAAGTAAGCATTGGCATAAAGGTGGACGCCGTCATAGGTGTGCTCAGCCTTCTGCTCTTTCCTATCATTGACCAAATCAGCATTACAATTAATGAAGTGGCAGCCATAGGTTTTGGCGATTTCCTCAAGAGCCTGGTTGCAACGGTCAAGATTTTCAGGTGTCCGCAGTTTCATCCACTGAATTGAAGCCTTGGTCTGCCAAGGCAGATGAAGATTGGCTGGATAAAAAGCCATCAGGTAAATCTTGGTATTTGCAATATAGCTTGTGTTTGCTCCAGAATTTGACTAATATTTGCTGTCAGATGTTGGAACCACTGATTTCCATAAGGCTCCTCGGTCATGTCATTGGTACCGATATTGATGAAAACCTTACTCGGTTGCAAATCCAAAAGTAGAGGATGGATATGCTGGAGAAATTCATCCGTATTCAAACCGCTGATACCTCGATTGTAGATGATGTCGTCGATACTTCTACTCCTAGCGATTTCACAAATGGGAAAAAGCTCCATGAGAGAGGAGCCCGTGAAGAGCGTCTCTCCCTTGATAGCGACCTCATTTAGGTACTGATAGTTTTTAAGTTTGATATCTTTTAATTCATCCATGATAACTTTCTTCTATATAATTTTATCTAAATGAGGGAGAAGGCAAAGAGCAACCCTACAACCGTATTGGCCAAGGCGTGGATAAAGACACTTGGAAGAATGGACCCACTTGCTTTTTTCTCATTGATAGCACCAAAAACGTAAGCTATGAGACTGATAAAGACCAAAATGGCAAAAGCCTTAAGGTAACCAGTTAGTTGCATAAACATAAGTGCATGGATGAGACCAAATAAGAGAGACTGAACCAGATTTGCTCCTAGAAATCCTAGTTTTCCTTGCATCCTTTTTAATAGAAAACCTCTAAAGAAGATTTCTTCTGGCAAGGCAGTCCCTAAGATAGCATAGGCTAGAATAGCAGGAAGAGCTCCAATTCCATTTCCAGAAAAATCTGCTGTGGCCGTTTGGCTAGAGTCAAACCAACTAAAGACCACAATCGAAAAAAGAAGAAAAAGTAGACTAATACCCAAAATGGTCAGTAGTAATCGCCTCTTCTGCTGGGTTTGAACTTTCTTCAACCCAATCCAGTCAAAGAAACCGACCTTTTTCCTGCTCCAAATTAACCAAGTGATAAAAGGAATGACAGAGACTATGAGCAGTTCCATAATACCGCTCATAAGTTTAGACATAAATAGGGTCATAAGTTTGTCCTCCATTTCTAATCAAAAGACAGCTTCGTTCTTTTGAAAACGATTACCTTTACACCTTGATTATACTACTTTTAGGGGAAGAAAAAGCCCATTTTCACCAGTCTTGCCACGTTTCTTTGGCACGAATCACACGGTCTTGCTTATAGTCAATATGGTAAACACGCCAACTACCAATCCAATCGTCCTTCAACTTGTACTCAACACTTCCTTGAAGATCGTCACCCTTGCCCAAGAGCTTCTCCACTTCTTCTCTCGTCATGCCCTCAAGCTGATACTGACGGTGAAAGCTCCACATGAGTTTGTGTCGCATAGGAGCTGGGGTTTGAGCCCATTTTTCAGGCGTAAAGACTCGGTCTCGCGGGACAATGATTGCAAAATGAATCAGACAAATGATTTCAATGATTAAGCAAAAGCCTTTTAGTCTCTTACGTCTGGTTGCTGGGGTAAGGTATGCCATAGGCCTACCTTACTTTCTCTTGCTTCCAGTAGTCATCCAAAATCACTGTGTGCTCTTTCGAAAAGCGAATAAGGATGTCTCTGGCAACTTGTTGGGATACACGCGCGACATTGGTCAATTCTAATCCTAGCTCAGGTGTGTCGTGTTCCAAACGGTACTGGTCATCCTCGTACTCAACAAAGATAAAGCTCATTGACTTTTTATCTCCATATGTAAGATAGAGACTATCGTAGGATACTGGAAGTTGCACCAAGGCATCCCAGATATCACTGTCACTTGGGTTTGTAATCGTCGCATAGTCCACCTGATCAGCTGTCGAAATACGCATGACAAGGCCTTCTGCTGCTTTCTTTTTAGGTGCAAGCCACTTAAACAAATGCATCGTTCTTCTCCTTTAGATGATGATTCCTTTTTGCTTGAGATTGTCCAGACATTCCTGTAAATAGGCAGCATCATGCTCTGGGTAAATGATGACTGGTAGCTTCTCCACTTCAAACTTATCGTAGGCTGGCATCTGCTTGCCTCGATACTCCTTGTCCAACCACTCTGGGCTAACACGATAGCCACGTTCCGTCATTTCTTGCATAATAAGCTCATGGTACTTAAACAAGCGATACGGTGAATAATCAAAAACATAGTTAACCGTCGCATGTTTGCGTTGCCATCCCTTACCACGAAGGGCACAACATTCTCGGTGCTGCCCTAATAATTGCTGACGGGGTAGTTTTGAAATCAAGGCTTGATGCCATAGTCTCATTTTGAACCCCCATTAATTAAGGTTGACTCCTCCAGATAGCGATTTGGGTACTTGATGAGGAGCTCTTTGACGGATGCCACCAAACACATCTGAGGAATTCGACCTGTCGCATAGCTTTCCAGTTGGGCCATAAACATTTCCTTCTCGCTGGCAGTCGCCTTTTTCTTAAAATACCCCCAGATATGTTGAAAGGCATTGACGACCTGACCAGGATTTTCAGGAAGGTCAAGTGCTTGATCAATGTAGGCTTGAACCTGATCCAAACTAACCTCTTCATTCTTGAGATAGTTACGGATTTCCAAGTAAAGCTTATTAGAATGGCTGAGCACCAGGTACTTATTGGCTGCCCATAGTTGCTCGCACTGGCGACGTAGATTAGTAGTTGTCATTAGGGACCTTCCTTCTTGCTTTTTATCAGTATAGCATAGTTTAAATAGGGATAATAGATTATGCCTTTGAGAATTCGAAAGAGTGATTTTCAAGCATTTTCAGAAAAGGTTTTTTGCTTGGTTTGTTTGTAAGCGTTTGCTATACTTAAGGTATCAAAGAAAGGAGACAAGCCTATGACATTGTCCAAAAAACTCACACTTTCTCTTGCCTCTATGGCAGTTCTTGGTCTTTTAGCAGCCTGCTCAAACCAAAAAGCTCAAACACCTGAAAGCTCTGCTAGCACCCAACAAAGTTCAAGTAAGGTTTCATCTTCACAAAGTTCTGAAGCCTCTAAACAAACTGAAGGGCTAGATGGCACCTATAAAGGGACTGACGAAAATGATCGTATTACTCTTACCATCTCTGGAAATACTGGAACTTGGGAAGAGGACGAGGCAGATGGCGAGAAAGAAAGCAAGCCTGTAACAGTTAACTCTGACAATCAAAGTCTAACGATCGGTGACGACACCAAATACTATAAACTCGACGGTAATCAACTGACTATTGAAGATGATGACCATGATCCAAATGATACGGTTGTCTTGACGAAATAAGATGAAAAACCTTAGCCAAACTACTCTCTGGAATTTAGCTAAGGTTTTTTATGTTATACTATAGGCAGAAAGAAAACGGATACAAAGAGGAGGTTGACGATGACTCAAAAAAGATTATGGGTGACGCTATTTGTTGTGTCGATTATTGTAACTCTTATTGGACTGGGATTTTCTGTCTATAACTATTATGTCTTTGATAAACCTTTCATGACTACTTCTACAAAAGGGTTACTAGCAGCCTTTTTCTTGTGTGCGACAATGGTTGCCATTAATCTATCCAAATCAAATAAGAAGTAAAGATAAGAAAGAGGTATAAGTTTACGGACTTATACCTCTTTTCATACAACATTACTTAATCTTGTGTTTATCCATTTTTTCTTCAAAGATAGCTGTCATGATTTTACGTAGCTCTTGGCCTTCTTTTTCAGTCTTTAGATGATGAAGCCAAACGAGTCACCTCCTAAAAATGACACTATGTCATTATCTCAACAAATAGGAAAGAAAAGCTCCCACCGAAATTCAGTGAGAGGTTAAAGTCTATTTCTATGATTTTCTCATAGCCACTAGCCAAGAGGATACTAGGATTTCGAAAATAACCAGAAGGATAATCTGAGTGAGTGAACTCTGAACCAGCATAAGGACAGCCAGACTATCGATCAGCATATGAGCTAGGATACAAGGAACAGCTCCTTTCGAGTACTCTTTGAGAGCTCCCAAAAGAAAGGTATTCCCTAAAATCATCAGGTAAAAGACGAGATAGTTGGACGAGCCTGCTGTAATCCAAGGGAGTTGATAGATAGGGATATGCCAGAGGAACCAGACAATGGAAAGAACCATCATTTTAGTTATAAAGTGCTTACTAAAGTAAAGATGATCTTGTAAAAACCAACGCCAACCGACTTCTTCCAGACCTCCATATAAAAAGGTCCAGGGGAAATATAGGAAGAAGGCTATGAGGGAGTTCCCAGTAAAGCGAACATTCATGAGTAAGATTGAGATCCCATAATAGATGATGGGGATGATGAAAGCTAGGATCCAGGATAGGGGACTTTCTTTTTGAAGAAAGACCTTTTTGAAAAATTCACCCAAGGATTTGACTTCACTCAACACAAGAGAAAAGATAGCCGCCATAATCAGGGGAATACAGTTCATTAGGATAAACAGCAGAGAGTCACCTGTGCTCTTTCCGTCTGGGAAACACCAAAGGATAACTTGCCCTACTATAAATGTAGCAAGGAGGGCAGTCAGTGCATACCAGATAGCGACTGATTGTTTTGAAATAAATTTGCTCATTTTTCCTCCGTAACGGGATAATAAATCAGATAGATCGCACCCTAATCTGCATCAACCCAAAGATGGCATTGTTCACAATCTTTATAAATCTTACTTAATCTTGTGTTTGTTCATTTTTTCTTCAAAAATGCCTGTCATGATTTTACGCAACTCTTGGCCTTCCTTTTCTGGAAGGTCCCCTTGGCGTTTAGCTACTGCGTAGAGTTCAGGGTATTGCTTGGCTACACGCTCCACCGTCTTGGTTGTCGCATGTCCTCTAACAAAGAAAGGAATACGTTTAATCCATTCTTGTGGTACAAGAGCGAGCAACTTCTTAGCCGCTTCCTTATCAGAAATCTCAGCCGTACTCAAACCTTTCTCGATTTGCTCCTGTTCTTTCTGTAAAATCTTTTAATTCCATAACTTGCTCCTCTTTATCTTTATATAGTAAATTTTACACCCATGCATGAGAATATACAACCGATTGAGATGGGATATTGCTAGCTGTGAACAATAATAGAATTAGGAAAATCATGATTTCTTTTTTTCTAAAATACCGTACAAAAAGATCTGATGAATTTGCTCAACGTCTGTTTCTAAATTATCACTATGGGCTAACTGATTTCCTACACTATTAAGAGCATCCATGACATTTAAGATAAGCTCTGTCGATAGGTCTTCAGCAATAAGGCCCTCTGCTTTTCCGAGATGAATATAAGCACGATAGATGTCACGTTTTTTTGCAGTGATTGCTTTCGTTAGGAGAGTTGAGAAAACAGAATCTTCCACCATTTTATCTTGAAAATAGTCCGAGATTTGCTGACTCATTTGCTCCTGACATAGGGCAAAAACATGGTCTAATTTTGTTTTAAAATCTAGATTGCTATTTAAAATGTCCTCAGCTTGTTGGGTTATTTCTTCAAACAAGTCATTAACACAGAGAGCCACCAAATTATCTTTGCTCCCAAAATAATTGTAGATAGAAACAGGTGATACTTCTGCTGCCTCTGCAATAGATTTTATACTCGTTTCCTTAAAACCTTTGTCTTTAAACAAACGCAAAGCTGCTTGAATAATCGCTTGCTTCTTTTTCTCAGTCGTCTTTTGATATTGATTCATGTGAATACCTCTGTTATTACCAATTGTAGCATAAGTTTGAAATATATGGGTATATATTTCATTTTTCCTTGCTATTCTTACTAGCTTTCTCTATAATAAAATTTGAATTTAAACCATCTATATTTCAAACTTTATTTTCAAAAATGGGAGGGAACATGCTCATTCAATATCTTATAAAGCAATCTAGAAATCCGAGTGGTCTTGTTGGCCGAGTGATTACCAACATCTGGTCGTCCTACTTTAAGGAACTCAGCCTTTGGGCAATAAAACAAACCACTATCCCTAACAATAGTCGTATTTTAGAAGTCGGTTATGGCGGTGGTAGCACTATCAAAAACCTACTTGCTTTAGATAAAAATCTTGACATTCATGGCATTGATATTTCCAAGGAGTCTTATCAAACTGCTAAACGGATGCTTTTAAAGTCAATAGACAATGATAGTGTCCAGCTGATGGTTGGCAATGTCGAAAACCTCCCCTACCAAAATCATTATTTTGATTTAGTCTTTGCTATTCAAACACATATTTTCTGGAAAGATTTAAAAGAGAGTTTTCAGGAAATCTATAGAGTCATGTCCAATCATTCTATTCTGATTATTGCTTCCGAAAAAGAAAAAATTAAGTATCATATGACAGATTATGGAACAAGTTCTGAATTGAGTCAGTTATTAACAAGTATTGGCTTTTCAAAGATTGAAGAAAGACAAAATCACAAATGGGTTTTGTATATTGTTATTAAAAGACATTAGGAAATTGATAGACAAATTCCCACTTGACTTAAGAAAAGCTCTCCCCTAGCAACACGAAAAGAGAAGACCAAGTTAGTCTTCTCTTTGTGTAAGCTTTATGCTAGCTATTGAGCTAAACAAGGTTAGCAAAAAACTTTATATTTTAACTTATAACATGTCTATTAGTTGATAATCTTAACCTTGCAAAATTTAAATCCACTAGAAAATAAGGAGATACGGGTCTTCCAGATAAGATATAACTTGTGCTAAAAATTCAGCTGCTGGAAGGCCATCGATGACTTGATGGTCGAAGCTCAGACTCAATGGAAGATAGTCTTTTTGAACAACCTCTCCCTCCTCATTAAATGCCAAAGCTTGTTGAGTTGCTCCTACTCCAAGAATTGCCACCTCTGGGGAGTTAAGGATTGGTGTGAAGTATTCTACACCTGGCCCTCCTAGGTTCGTAATTGAGAAAGTAGAACCACTATATAGGTCAGATGGAAGTGTACCTTTTCGAGCTTGATTAGCCAAAGTCTTAATGCTTTGACCAAGATCTGCTAAAGTCATACGGTCTGCGTCTTGAATCACAGGAACAACCAAACCATCATCCAAAGCTGTTGCCATACCAATATGAATGCGTTCTTGAATCTGATGAATGCCGCCACCATACCAAGCATTCAAAGCTGGAAAATCTCTCAAAGCTTTGGTTACTGCTTTAGTTAATAGAGTTGTGATACCTAGTTCACCATTTTCAAGTGGCGTATGGACCTTGGCCTTAAGTTCTTTACGGAATTTCAAAAGCTCAGTCAAATCAGCCTTACGATGGAGTGTCACTTGAGCAGAAGAATGAAGACTATTCATCATACGTTCGGCAATAATCTTACGCATGCCTTGGAGTCCCTCACCGTATTGGACTGAGGTCATAGCTTGTGGTAGAGGTTCTACAACCTTATCAACAACAAGACTTGGTTGGTAAGCTTCTACATCACGTCTTGTAATACGACCATTCCCACCTGTCCCTTTAATAAGGGAGATATCATAGCCTTTCTCAGCAGCCATCTTACGGGCCACCGGTGTAATGAAAATGCGTTCACCACTAGTACGAGCTATAGGTGCTGTAGTAGATTTAGGACTAGACGGTGTTGAATCTTTAGCGACTTCAGTTGGAGCTTCCTCTTGTGCAGGAGCCTCTTGGGTTCCTACATCCTCTCCTTCCTGACCAACCCATCCAACAACTTCCTTACATTTGACTGTAGCACCTTCACCATGCACAATGTCTAGAACAATCCCAGAAGCAGGGGATTCCACTTCACTAGTCAATTTTTCAGAACTAATTTCCAATAAAGGCTGACCACTTGTTACTGTATCACCAACTTGGACCAACCACTTTTGAATGAGTCCTTCAGTCATGGTTAGGCCGAGCTTGGGCATTAAAATTTCTGTTGCCATAAGCGCCCTCCTATCCTTTCAAGTCCTGAATCAATTCATCAGCTACTTTCAAAACCTTATCCGCATCAGGGATATAGGCTTGTTCTAAGTTTGTCGCAAATGGAACAGGAGTATTTGGAGCACAAACACACTTCACTGGTCCATCAAGATAATCAAAGCTTTATCTGAAACTACAGATGCAATATCAGTTGCAGTATTGTTATGTGGATTTGCCTCATCCACAATAATTAAACGACCAGTTTTCTTCACGGAATTTAACACTGTTTCTTCATCCCATGGAGCAACTGTACGAAGATCAATCACTTCTACAGAAATGTTGTCTTTTGCCAAGCGGTCGGCGACCTCATAGGCTACATACAACATCTTACCAATTGTCACAATTGTTAAATCCTTACCTTCTCTACGAACGGCAGCCTTACCAATTGGTACAGTATAGTATTCTTCTGGAACTTCCCCTTTTAGTCCATATAAAGTCTTGTCCTCAGAAAAGATAACTACATTATCATCCTCTATTGATGCTAGGAGTAATCCTTTGGCATCATAAGGGGTAGCAGGAACGACCACCTTAATACCAGGAATCGATCCAAATAAACCGTAATAGGATCCAGAGTGTTGCGCAGCAGCTGAAGCACCTGCCCCGTGCATAGTACGAACAACCATGGGAACTTTAGCTTTACCGCCAAACATGTAACGCATCTTAGATGCCTGTCCTAATAGGGCATCAAAACAGAATCCAATAAAATCATTAAACATTAACTCTGGTACAGGTCTTAGTCCCGTAAGCGCCATCCCCACCGAAGCTGATAAATAGCCGTGCTCAGAAATCGGAGTATCAATAACACGTTCCCTGCCATATTTCGGCATCAATCCTCGTGTGATACCCATGACACCGCCCCAGGCATCCTCGTTATTATTTTCTAAGTGTTCAACATTAACACCACCTGAGATATCCTCTCCTAGGAGAACAACTCGCTCGTCTCTTTCCATGGCTTGATCGAGCCCTTCATTGATGGCTTTCATAAATAATGTTTCTCTAGTCATTATGAATCCTCCTCAATCAGTCTGCAAATACGTCTTCGTAGAGAGCTTCTTCTTTTGGAATTGGGCTCTCTTGAGCAAAGTGGATTGCATCTTCAACATCTTTTTGTGATTGGGCAACAATCTCATCCAATTCATCTTGGCTAAGGATACCCTTTTCAGTTACCAGGTCACGAAATACTTCCAAGGCATCCACATCTGCCCATTCTTTTTCGATTCCATCTGGTGCTTTGTATTTTTGCTCATCTCCTTCGAAATGGCCATGGTTACGATAAGTAATAGCTTCAATTAATGTTGGACCATCTCCACGACGCGCACGTTCAATGGCCTCCTTAGCCACTTGATAAACAGCAAATAAGTCCTTACCATTAACGCGAACTCCAGGCATATTGTAAGCTTGTGCACGTTCAGCAATTGTTGGAGAACCTGATGAATACCATTGTGGTGTTGATTCTGCAAAAAGGTTGTTTCATTTACAAATACCACAGGTAGATTCCAAATAGAGGCCATGTTTAAGCACTCATGAAAATTACCTTCATTGGCAGCACCATCACCAAAGAAACATACAGCAACATCATCAGTCTTTAGATATTTGTTGCGCATAGCAGCACCAGTCGCAAGACCAAAGCCTCCGCCTACCATACCATTAGCACCAAGGATTCCTTTATCCAAGTCAGCGATATGCATAGAGCCACCTTTACCTTTACCAAGCCCAGTAGACTTACCAAAGATTTCAGCCATCATTTTTTTAAGGTCTCCACCTTTAGCCACACAGTGTCCATGTCCTCGATGTGTGCTAGTAATGTAGTCTTTATCAGTCAAGTTAGCACATACCCCAGTCGCAATAGCTTCCTCACCTGAGTAAAGGTGAACAAATCCTGGAATTTGACCGATTGAAAAGAAATGTCGTGCATTTTCTTCAAAATTTCGAATATCCCACATAGTCTTATACATGGATTTAGCCTCTTCTTTTGAAACATTTTCCACACCAAGATCATGGGCAGTTTGAACCTTAACTTCTTCCTTGGTTAAGGTTTGTCCCTGATGTTTTTCTTTCATTAGGGCTTGTGGCAATTCTTGATAATGTGTCATATTGTTTCCTCCTTCTATAGAGAGCTTTATAAAAAACAAATATTATTGACAGATATATAGATTTGAAAAAATGAGAATGGCTGTGCTAAACCTATCCATCGACCTTAGGACCTTAAAATCAGTCTTGCAACTTCCTGAACCAACTCAGAAATTGTTGGATGTGCAAAAATTGTCTTATCAAGCTGATCAAGTGTTCCTTCAGCATCTTTCAAGACAATCAAGGATTGTAGAATATCAGTTGCATGTGGACCAACGATAACGGCACCTAATAGTAGGTGATAGCGTTTTTCGGAGATAATTTTAACAAAACCTTTTGCTGAATTAGACGCAATGGCTCGACCATTATTAACATAAGGAAGTTGACCAACTGATATATCATATCCTTGTTGTAACGCCTCCTCTTCTGACAAGCCAAAGGAAGCAATCTCTGGCGTTGTAAAGAGCGACCGTGGAACACTTGAATTATCAACCGGTTCCTCAGCCTGACGACAAATGGCTCGAACAGCTTTGATTCCCTCGCTACTAGCAACATGAGCTAACATATATCCAGGAATCAAATCCCCAATCGCATAAACACCTGATTGAGATGACTCGTAATAACTATCTACCTTAATAAAGCCTTTTTCGGTCAGCTCCAAACCCATCATTTGGGCTAACTCAATATTTGGCTTACGCCCTGTTGCTACAAGTAAGTTATCATAAGAGTAGGACTTCCCATCTGCTAAAATTACAGCATTTTCTTTAACCCTATCTATGCTAACTCCCTCCAGAATGGTAATTCCAAGTTGTTCCATCTTTTCTCTAATAATGGAACGTGCTTCGTCATCTTCAGTTGCTAAAATTGTTGGTGCAACCTCTATCACTGTCACATCCACACCAAGTGGAGCCATGGCAAAAGCTAACTCAACGGAAATAATACCTCCACCAATGATAACCAAACGTTGAGGAAGTTCCTTTAAGTTGAAAAAGCTATCTGTTGTCAAGTAGTCAACATCGTTAATACCAGGAATAGGAGGAATAAATGGATGACTCCCCGTCGCCAAAATAACAGACTTACCTGAGACTCTTTCTCCATTAACTTGGAAGGTTTTATCAGAAATATAAGCTGCCTCACCTTCAATATAGGTGATACCTAATTGTTTAAAACTTGATTGAATACCAGACTGTAGTGTTGCTACGACTTGATCTTTGCGAGCAACAAGTTTTTGAAAATCAAGATTATCATTTAAAACTGTCACTCCATACTGAGAGGCTTCTTTAGCAGCTAATAGCCAATGGGCATGTTCAAGATAGGCTTTGGATGGGATACAGCCAACGTTCAAACAGGTGCCACCTATGGAGTTTTTCTCAATGACAGTTACCTTTTTACCTAAACGGGCAGCTTCTTCAGCAGCAACATAACCACCAGGACCTGCCCCTATAATGAGAATATCACATTGACTCAAAACAATACTCCTTTCTAGAATGGAAGTCGGCTGTTAGCCGAACCACTTCAAGTAGGACAAAAACTCGGAGATGTTTTTGAAAGCGTTTTCTATACTTTGATTATAAAACTAATACTTATGAAAATCAAGTAATTCACTGAAAATGTGATGTTTTGGTAGTGAAAATATTCACAAGTAATGCAAACGTTTGCCATTCCCTATTCGGGATGACGTCAGCACTTATACTTTGCTGATTTTTATAGACACTAGATAAATACAAATCTCCCCGATCATTAAATAATTCTTCAAAATGTTATAAAAAACACTCTAGCGTCTATAGCTTGGATAAAACTATAGAAATTAGAGTGCTTTTACTATTAGAAAAGAATATGTATATGGAGTTAAAAAGGAATTTGAATTAATCTAAAGAAAGTTGATTTTTTTCAACTGAATAATATTATAAGAATATCGATTTGTAGTTATTTGAAAGTAATCTTATAAGTGAGTAATTAGGGAGTAGAATATGACAACTCTATTTTTTGTAGAGTAGCTTTTGTAGCTTTTATGTGAAAAATCAATTGACTATTTAATTATTTATCGTCCTTTTTAATCATATTTTTCACACCTTCGATAGCTCCTTCAACAGCATCTTTGGCATCTTCGGCAACTTCTTTCACTTTTGAGACTGCTTTTTCCGCAGCACCTTCTTTTTCTGTTTTTTTATCACCAGTTACTTTTCCGAAACCTTCTTTAATAGCGCCTTTAGCTTGGTTAAGTTTTTCTTCTACTGACATAATTTTATCCTCCTTTGGACATAAAGATTTTTAAATATGAACGCTCTTAAACAATACATTCAAATTTTTAAGTATAACAAGATAAGTTAAATTATAGCTTTTGTGTTGAAGTCGAGTCATAAACAGCTTGAACACCCTCACTAACGTTATCTTTATTTGCTGATAAACCATTAGCTAGTCCATGTTTACCACTTTTTTAATTTATCGGCACTAAGTTTGCTAGTTGATTGGAGTCTTCCTGTCGAAATATTGAAAATTATTCTTTTTTCCCTAAGAAAAATGATACTACTGCAACAACAATAACTGCCCCTAAAATTGACGGAACTAAGGCCATTCCAGCTAGTCTAGGTCCCCAAGAACCGAAGAGTGACTGTCCAACAGATGAACCAATTAAACCTGCAAAGATATTGGCAATTATTCCCATGGAACCTCCCTTTTTAGTGATTCCACCAGCAATAAAACCTATAAAGCCCCCGACAATAATAGCCCAAAGCATAATGTCTCCCCCTTTCTAAATTGAGGAAAGTTAGATTGTTTGGAAAATCAAACCATCTAAAGAGTTACATTTTAGCTAAAACATTTTTTATATTAATCTTAACAATCATAAGATTAATGTTAGTATATACCTGTTAATAACAGTATAAGTTAATCAAATTGATAAGTCAATGAAAATGTTTGCGCTTACACAAAAATAGACATGAAAACCATCATTGGCCTTTGCAATCGCTTGCATAGTTTTACAATTTCACTTATCTCATTTTTTTGTTAAAAATCTACACAGGCTTCTACTATTATTAGGGCTTCCTCTAAATGGATTGATTTATGAATAAAAAGTTTGATTAAACTGCTACATTCATATGATTGATTGATTAGCATTTTAGCCACAAAAGAAAATAGCCCTAAGATGTTCGAGTGACGAAAGTAAAAATAAAATGTATAATTGAGACATGTAAACCCTTACACATTTTTCTTTAAATAGTAAGTATCTAACAAAATAGTATAAATAATACACCAAACACTACATCACTTTCAGTAGGAGTTTAAAATTAATATGGAGTAGTGAATTGATTACAAATTGAAAGTAGAATATAAAACACACCCAGGTAAAGAAGTTACAATAATAATGGCCAATGATTTAGATACGTCGTCAAAGAGTGAGCTTAAAAAGTTGACTATAGTAACAAAAAGGAAGTACTGTTATGGAAAAAGTTTTGAAGGATGGTAAACTTTATTCTCTAATAGAATTTAGGGACAAAATCTATGAGGATTTAGATTTATCAAAAAGTGACTTAACCACTTTATTGTGTGCGATATTGATTGCATCTATTGGTTTGAATATGAATTCTATTCCAACAATCATAGGGGCAATGTTGATTTCTCCATTGATGACACCTATCCTTGGAGTAGGTTTTGCGTTAGCAATATTAGATACAAAACTTCTCAAAAAATCGTTTAAAGTTCTTTTTATTCAAGTTGCAGTAAGCCTTTTAGCCTCTACACTTTATTTTACTTTCGCCCATTTCTTACGCAAGTACGGAAATTATTGCTAGAACTTCGCCCACAATTTGGGACGTTGTAATAGCATTCGTCGGTGGATTAGCCGGCATTATTGGAGCACGAAAGAAAGAGGCTAATAACATTGTTCCTGGTGTCGCCATTGCAACTGCTCTTATGCCACCCGTTTGTACCGTGGGGTATTCTATTGCCGCAGGAAATCTTGAGTATATGATAGGGGCGTCATATTTGTTCTCCATTAACTGCAGTTTTATTATGATTGCTACATATGTGGGTACTAATGTGATGATGATTAAAAATCCTTATGTTAAACATAATCGTAAAGCCTCGAAAATGCGAAAAATATTAATTCTAGTCTCGCTTGTTCTTATTATTCCAAGTTTAGCTTCTGCAACTACCTTAGTTAGAGATACGCTAATCAATGAGTCTATCAATAATTATCTATCTGATCAATTTGAGAACCATACTATTTTGAAAAAGAAATATATTAAAGAAAACAATACACTAGAGCTAACCATTTCAGGTAAGTATCTTTCAGAAGCTGAGTTACAAAGTATCATTAACAAACAAAATGAATATGGTTTGAAAAATATCTCGATTCAGGTTTCACAATTAACAAATGATAGATTAACTGAAAAAGAATTAGTCGACTACATCATTCAATATAAAAAAACGATGATGATCTTCAACAAATAGAAAAGGATAAGTAAAAAGAATCCCCAAATAACAACAAGTAATGTGAGATATTAATTTGATAAGCATAAGAAACCGTTGAAAAGTATTGTCACTAGTAGTCCATAGGAGAAAATATCAATGAAAAAAGTAATGATAATTATTAATCCAACTTCTGGAGGAGAAACAGCATTAGATTATAAAGAGAGCTTGGAGAATAAGGCTAAAGAGTATTTTGATTATGTTGAAACTAAGATTACGCAAAAAGCCAAAGATGCAACTCAATTTGCTGAAAAAGCCTCTAAAGAAAAATATGATGCAGTAATTGTTTTTGGTGGAGACGGTACTGTAAATGAGGTTATTTCAGGGATTGCTGAAAAAAATCACATTCCAAAACTTGGGATTACTCCTGGTGGAACTGGTAATTTAATCACTAAGCTATTAGAAATCAACCAAAATATTGATCAAGCGATTGAAGAACTTGACTTCAATTTTACTAAAACCATTGATGTTGGAAAAGCTAATCAAAATTATTTTGGCTATATTTTTAGTGTTGGATCTTTACCAGAAGCTATTCATAACGTTGATATTGAAGATAAAACAAAGTACGGTATCTTTGCATATGCAATCAATACGATGAAGTCCGTTGTGGAAGACGATATATTTAATGTTCGTATTGAAAGCGAAAATGGCAATTATGAAGGTGAAGCTAGTCAGGTCTTAGTTCTTCTATCTAATTACTATGCAGACAAAAAACTATTTGATGAAAATACAGATGGATATGGAAATATCTTGATTTTAAAAGATGCATCCATCATTTCTAAATTATCGACTATCCCAGATTTGTTAAAAGGGGATCTAGTAGGTAACGATAATATCGAATATATCAAAGCGCGTAATATTAGGATTTCTTCAGAGGTTGAGTTAGAGTCAGATGTTGATGGAGACAAATCGGATAATCTTCCAGTAGATATAAAAATACTAGGGAACCATATCGAAGTATTCTCAGGCACCAAAGTATAGTTTTTTCCCTTCTACTTCTCCAACAAAAAGTTTTAAATGATATAAGTTACTGCATCAGCAACAATAATAGTCTTGTCTTTTTTGAAGTTAGGATATAAGTCAAAGGTAAGTAAATTACTTTTAATATACAGAGTTAAGGCGTTTTTTGATTCATGTCTAAAAACTTTTCGGAAGCATCAACTGTGATGGTAGTTTTCAAGCATAACAAAAAGTAGTGAAGAGATTCCATCGTCGGAATCTTCTTCACTACTTTTCTTCTCTCTTTCCTACTCAATCACCAATAGCAGCATTTCAGAGTTTCCACTCTTCAATCAACCAGTCCGAAAAACCATCATATCTTTCTTGGAGATTATCATGATGACCGTAGGGGTCAAATGCTGAATAAGTGGACAAGCACTGTTTTTTGATGCGTTCATGTACTTCTTTGGCAAAGCTAGGAGCCTTGGCCAGTCTATTCTTATGATTAGCCCCTTCGGTCAAACCGTTACATAAATAGACCGAGCAAGACTTATTAAGAAGCTGATGGGATTGGCAGTAATCTACAAAATCTGGATACCAAAAGGATCCACAAATGGAAAAGATAAAAGGCATCTTATCACTGCCATAAAGACTGGAAATAGCAGCCAAACCACCTAGTGAGTAGCCTCCGTAAGCCATGCGACTGTCATCCAATCGAAACTCCTCTTGGATGCTATTTAAAATATGGCCAAATAGATGGTCATGATAGCTGGCTAGCTTGCCACCAAAATCAGGACTTCCAGGTCTCAAAGCCTGAGCATACCAAGGTGTAAAATCATCCAAGCGATTCTTGGGCTCAAGGCCTATCAGGATAACAGAATCCGCTAGTTTTCCCAGATAATCCAGTTGTCCATCGTTCAGAAAAACAGCTGGATAAGTCTTAGTAGCATCATAAGACTCAGGAAGGGCAATCGTCACTCGAATGCCATGGCAGACAAAGTCTTTATTTATTAACAAAGTCATTAACCTTCTCAAGAGAATCAATCACAGATGGACCGTAATCCATAAGCTCATCATAAGAAATAGTCATGATTTTCTTGTTTTTAACGGCTGGTACATTTTCAAGAACAGCGTTCTTTTCCATCTTGTCTGTAGCATCCTTGTCCATGGCCTTATTACGGTCACTAGTTACATAGATAATCAATTCTGGTTCCATAGACACGAGATTTTCCAGAGTCAAATCTGATGTTCCTGTCGCAACATTGGTATAGCCAAGCTGATTAAGCATACTTTCTTGAAGGGCAGATTTGTAAGTTCCAAAGGTCTCATCGTTGTAGGCACACATGATCAGAGCCTTCTTCAAGTCTTTGTCAGAAGACTTGTTTTTCTTTTTAACGGTGTCGATACGCTTTTGGAGTTGTCCTGCATACTTGTCTGCCTTGTCTTGAACGTTGAAAATGTCACCAATATTTTTAACATCTTCGATGATATTATTCAAATCTTGTTTGGTTGTTGAAACAGAAGCTTTTTGCGTATAGACGGGAATGTCGTTGCTATTCCACGTGCTGATGGTTCCCATTGATTTGTCTGAGAACATCATGTTACGACCAATAAGGGCATCAGGTCCGTAAGCCAAGATGGCTTCTTGAGAGATGGTCTTCTTATCACCGATATGTGGGATTGAGGCAATGTCTTCCTTATATTTATCGGTTACTTCATTGTCAGGGTTAAGCATACCGACAATCTTGTCTTTTAAACCAAGCTCAATCAAGATTTCCGTTGATGAAAGGTTGTTTGTGATAACCTTTTCTGGTGCCTTTTTGAAGACTTGATCTAGCTCAGTTCCTTGATCGTCATATGTTTTGACGGTCAAAGGATACTGGGTTTCTGAGTTAGTCTTTTTCACCGTTTCTTTTGCTGCTGATGACGATGATGTGCTGTTTTTATATGTAGAACTGCATGCTGTCAATGTGAGGACTGCTGCAGCGATTAATGCGATACCAAAAGTTTTCTTGTTCATAAGGCCTTCCTTTCCTAGGCTTATAAATACTGAATCATTGCCTGCTGGTCATCCGTCCAGGTAATACGACTCTGAACATCATAAACTGCCTGCAAGGATTGTGGGGTTACGGCATCCCTTGGGACACCTTGGGCAACAATCTCACCCCCTTTCATTAAGTAAATATAATCTGAAAAACGACAGGCCAATTGAATATCGTGGAGAACTGCGAGAACATTAATGCCGAGTTCCTTGACCAAGGCCAACATCTCCAACTGATACTTAATATCCAAATGGTTGGTAGGCTCATCCAATAAAAGAAGTTTGGGTTCCTGAGCCAAAGCACGCGCTAGGATAACTCTTTGTTTTTCGCCACCTGATAAGGACGAATAATAGCGTGTCTTCTTTTCAGACATACCAACCTTGTCTAGGGCATCCTGGACGAGCCAGTGGTCCCGCTCCGATTCTTTTTGTAGAAAGGAAAGATGGGGCGTTCGGCCAAGCATGACAATTTCTTCCACCGTGCAATCAAATTGAAGGGTGTTAAACTGTGTCACAACAGCCATTTCTTTTGCAGTTTCCTTTAGGCTTACCTGATCTAGGCTTTTTCCATCAAGTAAAGTCTGACCGCTATCTGGTTTCAACTGGCGATAAATGGTTTTTAACAAGGTTGATTTTCCACTCCCATTTGGTCCTAGTATGGTCTGGAATTGCCCACCTTCAACCTCTAGAGAGACACCGTTTAGGATTTTTTTCTCTCCAATCGAATAATGAATATCCTTACACTTTACATCCATAAGTCTAAACCACCTTCCTACGATTTTTAGTCACAATATAAATAAAGAAAGGTGCGCCAACCAAGGCTGTAAAGATACCGATAGGTAACTCCGCATTTTTAACGAGGGTTCTAGCCAAGACATCTGCCCAAACCACAAATAAGGAACCTAGGAGAGTTGCTACTGGAAAAAGCTTACGATAATTAGTCCCGACTAAACTTCTGGCAATATGAGGGGTAATCAAGCCCACAAAGCCAATAATACCACAACTAGCAACCAAGACGGCTGTTATGACTGCAACGATGGCAATATAAAGATACCAATAGAGTTTAAGTGGAATCCCTAAAGTCAAAGCTGCTTCATCTCCCATCATCATGGCATTGAAGACACGATACTGAGTTGAGAAAAAGAGAAAGGCCAAACCAACCACTACTGCTGGAAGCATCAAATCTGACCAAGATGTTCCTGTCAATGAACCCATAGTCCAAAACTTAATGGTCATAACACTATCTGCTGTCGCTCCAATAGAGATTATAAAATTGGCAAAGGCAATAAAGAGGGCATTAACAACCGTTCCAGATAAAATCAAGCCAGATGTGGTCACTCTCCCCTGCATAGAGGCAATAATTAGGACAAGAACCGTCGCTAGGATAGCTCCCACAAAGGCACCCAAGCCTACCACAGCTTTAAGCCCCAAAATGATGGCCAAGGTTGCTCCAAAAGTTGCACCCGCCGAGATTCCTAATATATAGGGTTCGGCAATCGGATTATTAACGGTTGACTGCATAACACTCCCAGACATGGAAAGGCCTGCGCCAACTATTAGCCCCAGGATAACCCTAGGAACTCGCATATTCCAGATAATAGCTTCAAGTGGCTTGGCTATGTTATGACTGATCATCGGAAACCCCAATTTACTGAAGATGACACCATAGGTATCACCTATATCTATAGTGACCGCTCCTAAAGAAACTGCTATAAAAACTGACGTTACTACTAAAAATAGAAGCAAACAGAGCAGGCTTAGGTAGCGGGAAAAAACAAGGTGTTTTGTTTTTTTAAAAGGCATTAGCACCTCCTTTCCACCTGTAATGTCAGAAAATTTTGACAATATATTTTCTAGTATAACATGCCTCAAAAAGAAGGGCAAGGTCATTTGAGTATTACATAGAAAAAAAGAGTAGTCTTGAACTACTCTTAAGATTTAACTTTCTCCACACTGCTACTAGCAATTCTCATGGCAAGAAGGATTATCAACACCTTAATCACAAGTGATAGCCATACGCTCTCAGTTGATGACAGTTGCGACAAAGCATTGATTAACGCATGTGTCATCACACAAAGCCAAAGGCTTCTGGTCTTTGTATAAATGGCAGATAAGATGAAACAATTGCTTAATAAGCCTAGCAAAAATGGCAGTAAATGAATCCTTGCTAAAGAGCCATCAATATAAAAATAGAGCAAATGCCATAGTGACCAAGCTACAAATGTACACAGCGTAGACACTAGATAGGTCAACTTTTCTTGCAAAGTAGGCTGGAAAAAATAGCGCCAACCGATTTCTTCTATACCACCAAAGACAAGAGCTTTTACAAATAAAATTATGGGGAGATACCAAACTTGGATAAGTATACCTCCACTCAGGATTAGTGGTAAAAAATCCAAACCCATAAAAATGAGGACTAAGAGATAGTTAAGAGGAGCTTGTTTGACTTGGAAAAAATCTCTGACAAGCTGTTTAAAACTGGAGTGATGATAGCGGATGCTAATAATTGCTCCCCAAATGGCTGAGGACAAGCCACCTAACATAAGGGTAAAGAGGCCAATTGGAGTCCCATAATCAACCCTAACTTCTCCTGCTCTTAGCAGCCAAACAAGGAGACTGACCAGTAAAATCTGTCCAAAGGTCCCTGACAGATAAAGCAACAAGGCTTGTTTTCTTTTCATATCTTGCTTCCTTTTTCTACCCTATTCAAACTTTCGTCTCACGACAACCTAGTCCATATCCACCCATTTGCCATTGTCCATGATAAAGGGTTTGGCTAGACCTGGTCCAGTATAGTCCTTGTACTTGGTTGTGAGATACTTGTAGCAATCTTTTTTGCTGGCAAATTTTATGGCTTGGTAGGGATCTTCAAAGGTCAACTTTTCAACAAATAAGTAGCCATCCGTCGTAGGCACCAAGACTCCGACGTGACCGACAAAAAGGGAATCACCATCCAAATTATCGTGGACAACAACCGACAGCATGCGTGCCTTGTCATCAAAGGTGAACTGTTTGTAGTAATCCTCCATATGCTTGGCGTGAACCTTGACATCTTGGGTAGCTTCAGTCTTGACCCTTGAAAAAAGAATGTCAAAGTTTGCCTGGTCCTTGGCATTAAAGAGCTTGCCCTTGTCAATGGCGTCCTTGTCTTGGAAAAGGAGCTCAGTATCACTTTTGACTTGAGGAATCTTGATTTTGCCTTTCAGTAGCGTGTAGGTGTTGATACGGCAGTTGGTACCGATAAAGTCACCATGCTTGGCTGTCCACAGGCTACTGATTTTTTCCACATCATAGTCTGTTTTGGTAAATGGCGCAAAACTCCCAGAAAGACCAACAGAACCCACGGTGTCATTGTAATCAGTGACGAGATTGATAAAGTTATCCACACTCTCCTCGTCCAAATGTTTCGAGAGAATGGAACGCACCTCATTAAGACTGGCCTTGCTATTAAGGTTGGAGTAGCTTGGTTTTTCCTCCTTTTTGTGGATATGTGCAAAAACTGCTAAACCGACAAGTAGCAGGCTAGAGATAGATAAAAGAATTAGCGTCTGTTTTTTCAAAGTTTTCATAGGCGCCTCCTTGGCTTCATTATACCAGATTTTGACAGCTACTTATTCTCAGAATACTTTTCCACAAGAAAAAGCCTTGTTGCTAAGGTTTTAGATTGAAGATAAACGCTTTTACTTGAGACTTTCCTTAGGTGATAGCGGACGCCAGCGAACTTCTTCGAAGTTCCATGGCTAATTTTTGAGCCTAGAGTCTCAAAAATTCCGAACGCCTGAAATACCAATTCTTCAGGCGTTTTTATCACAGCGTAAAGTCTCAGTATAGGCTCACACCGTTTGAAGACTATGGATTTTTATCATTTTTTCTCTATTCTTTATTATTTCCAAAATAGTTGTTCAATTTTAATGATATTATCTACAACTTTTTCGGGACTTTCTGAAAGATCATTATCAATCCAGGACGAAATAATGGTCTCAAAAGATGTAGAGAAGGCTTTTATCACAATTTCATCTGAAATCTTCGTCTTTTTCTTGATCTTTTCTCTAATAGCTGGGTTGTTATTTATAAGATCACAAATAAGTTGTTGAACCTTATCTTTAAATTGAACGTGAGGTGCTTTTGAAATTGCTTTAAAATGTTTATAGTCATTTTTTATTAATAGTAGAGCCTTTAAAAGCATGTCCTCTTTATCTAAATTTCCTTGAGCTAAAATCTCCCAAAATCTTTGCATCGTCTCTGTTCCGATAGAGTATGCTAAATCATCCTTATCAAGAAAATGTTGATAAAATGTTCCCCTACTAACATTTGCTCTCTGAGTTATATTTCCAATGGTTATTTTTGAGTACTCCATTTCAAGTAGGAGGTCTATCAAAGCAGACTTGAGGTTAGTAACGCTATTAGTCTTTCTTTTCTTTGTCATTTTTTCCTTAATTAAACATATTGTTTGATGTTGTCATGGTCAATATATGGGTATTATTATATTCTTTTTATGTGAATTATAAAAGTTAAAAAAGACTGTTTTATGTTCACTAAGATAATTGATGCATCATTAATCATTTAACAAAATAAATAATGAAGGGAATAGAATTTAATGACAAAATCAAGAAAAATTCTAGGATTTATAGGTCTAGTTTTAGCACTCTTTATGGGAGCTTTAGATGCCACGATTGTTAATATCGCCCTACCAAATATTATGGAAGACTTACATACAGGATTGACTGATACAAGTTGGGTAGCAACAATCTATGTTTTAGCAATGTCTGTATTTATTATTACTGTTTCAAAACTCGCTGATATCTACGGTAGAAAATTGGTTATGCTAATTGGTGTAGTCATATTTGGCATCTTCTCATTCGCATGTATGGTGGCTGATTCTTTATTACTCTTAATTATTTTTCGGTTCTTCCAAGGAATTGGAGGTGCCATATTAACTCCCAATTGTTCTCCCCATGGGAATTGAACTACTTGGGAAAGAGAATACCAGCCGTATTACTGCTATTATGGGGACCTTCAGTGCCTTAGCTGCAGCTGGGGGACCAGTAATTGGTGGTTTAATTGTCCATTGGACAACATATCATTGGATTTTTGGTATTAATGTTCCAATCGCTATCTTTGCATTCTTGATGATCCTAGTAGGTACAAAAGAATCATATGATTTAAAAATTTCAAAGAATATTGACTGGCTAGGTATTATTTTTCTTACTTGTACTTTAGGTGGACTTATATTTGGTTTATTAGAAGGTCACGAGTATGGTTGGGCATCACAAACCATCATAGCTAGTTTTATTATTAGTGTTGTAGGCCTATTTTTCTTTTTTTTAACCGAAAGAAGAGTAAAATCACCTATCATTGACTTAAATTTATTCAAGGAAAGTACATTTACATCTTCAAGTCTTATTTATATGATTTTTGGATTTGCGATTATCGTACCTTCATTGATCTTAAACTATTTCTTGCAAAATGTTCGCAACTATTCTGCTTTGCATTCAGCATATCTTATTATTCCCACCTCTTTAGCTATCATAGTAGGTATGCCGTTAGCAACTAAGATGTACCAAAAATTAGTGCAAGATTGCTCATTAGTATCGGTTTGGTTATCACAGCAGGTGGATTATTTATGCTTAGTCTTATTCAGTATAATACCTCACAAAGCCTCATTGTTTGTTGTAATGTAATTATTGGTTTAGGACTAGGATTTATGGCAATGTCCTTAACATCATCAGTAAAATATTTACCAATTAATAAGGCTGGAATTGGGTCAGGTATCGTTAATGCTTCTAGATATATTGGGCAAGCCATTGGTATGGCTCTCCTCGTTACCATTTTAAATAGTAATGTCAATATTGCTAAAACACAAATTAAGGAAACAGCGTATAACCAAATTGAAAAACGGGTTTTATCAACAGACGTAAAAAAAGTTGCTAAGAAGGAAATTTCAAAAACTTTCGATACGACTAAGAAAAATAATAGTATTTCAACCAAACAAAGTAATATGGTTGAGGCAATCAAAATAGCTGCTCAAAAAACAGATAATCTTCCAGAACCTAAAAAGGGGAGTAATTATAGAAAGATTTATGATGCAAATCAGTTATTAATCAATGGAGTTGAAACTGTTAGTTCAAGTGTCCCACAGTTATCAACTAGTTTAAAAACTATATCTGGAGACCAAGCTAAAGTTGGTACAGCGATTAAATTATTAGCTCAAAAGGATGAATTATCATCTGCTCTTAAAGTAATTGTCAAAGAAAAAAATGAGCAGTTAAGCAGGGCATTTGATAATGTATTTATTGTAGGAGCAATCATTGTATTGATATGTACTCCATTAGCTCTGATGACAGAAAAGCGAAAAGATGAATAACTAAGTTATTTTATAATAGGAAAAGCCAGTCTAAACTTTAGGCTGGCTCTTTTATATAATTTAAATAGTAAGTAAACAGATTTGGAACATAGAAAATCTTTTGTTCACTTATATTGTATTTTTAAGATGTAAAATTTTTCTTTCAAACCTCTCAAACCATCACTTGTCATTCACAATATTGGCAAAGGCTTCTTGGATGTCCTTATTATTGGTAGGGTACATGTAATACATGTTCTCAGGATTCCCCTGATTTTGCATGGAAACTAGGACCACCGGTTGACCTTTATGGATGGTGAAATGGTAGAGAATCATGGCAGAACCTGAATAACCGTAGCTGTCTACAATGATATAGTCGGCTGTCCCTGTACCATCGTCAGAAAAGGCAACGTCTACCTTTTGTTGGTTGGTCATTGGGGCATTTTGTTCTGTCTTTTCACCTACAATAATGCGGTTATTTTTAGCAAAAGACATGGCACCAAGAAATCGTCACTTCCGTTAGGTGTTAGCCTTCTATAACTTTCTTGATTCATCTTGTGCCCAAACTCCACCATGTAACTTGCGAGCTTGGCAGCCTTGTCACTATTCCAAAGGGCTGTCGTATTGGTTGGGCTAGTCTGGCTGGACTGGCTCTTGCTTTTCACTCTGTAATAAGACGTGTAAACCACCCCCGGCCCAGCAGACTCTGGAATTTGAACCAAACGATCTGTGTCTTTGACAGAATTGTCCGGAGACGGTGCTGCTTGATTGGCTGGCACAGGCACAAAAGGATTGACCCCATGCCCTGGACCATTGTCCGCAAAATAAAACATAGGCTGACCGTTGAAATCTTTAACGACAGTCTTGCCATCAGTACTTCCTGTCTCTTCAGACTTTGTGAGCCCTGACTTGGTAATGGTCACAACATGACCACCGTCGGAAACCCAGTCACCTTCGATGCTTGAAAAATCACCACTTCGAATAGCATCCACATCCATGGCAGGCGTTTTGGCTTCTGATGAGGCATTCTGACTTTGAGAACTAGAGTGTGAAGACGACTCAGAAGCTCTGGAACTCGATTGTTTAGACTTGTCTGAGGAAGACGTTTGACCAGTCTGACTGCTTGACGAAGAGACCGCAAGGGATGACGTTTGTTGAGCTTGTGAATGAAGGGAATGCCAAGCAAAAATGGCACCACCACCAAAAAGCGTCATACAAGAAACTGCAAGAACTGACGCTGCGACCTTATGAGTCACAACATACTGACTTAAGGTTTGCCAAAAGCTCTTCTTAGATGCTAACAATAAGCTCTCTACTTCTGCTCGATTGGCCAAGAGACTACCATTTTGTATCGCCTCGTCGACCTCTGTCATCTTTGGGCGACGTCCATAAATCTTTATAAAATAGGTTAACCATTCTTCTGCTTTCATCTCATCTCCTTTTTGAAGCGTAATAATTCCATTTTAGCATAAAACGGGGATTCTGGTTGACTTGTAGAAAAGAAAAAACTGCAAGCAAGTAGCCGCAGTTAGTGTATAAACTTGGTTCTTATTTCTGAGTATTGCCAAGTTTTTTAAGATAAGTATAGCCCAGATAGAAAAAGAAAAGCGCTAAAAGAATAAAGAACCCCATGACGAGTTTGGTCCCACCTAATTGATAGGCAATGTAAACAAAAGTATTAACCTTGATCTGACCACCCGTTTTTTCCAATAGTGATAGGCTCTGTGAGTAATAGTGACCAAGCCAAATAGCTCCTAACCCTAATAACGGATAAATAATGACACCCAAGACAGGGTTCTTTTTTAACAAATTATCTAACATACATCCCCCAATTTTTTTAATGCTATAGTAATAGCTTACCAAAGATTGCCTAGAAAAGCAAAGTGCCTCCCATTGCACAAAAATCAAAAGGAACCGAGCCAAGAAGCTGGTTCCATTGTAAATCTAAAAGACGACACGTGTTCCATGAACTTGCTCAAGACCAGGTATGGCAAGAAATTGGTCACGATTAGCCACGGAGATACCACCTCCTGCTAAAATATCCAACTGACCGTCTGCTAGCTGAACCAATTCTGCATAACGTTTCAAGCGTGAGTCTAGAGCAGTCTCAGGAGTTCCAGCACGGGTGAGAAGACGCGTCACACCGTGGTCCTTAAGCCACTGAATAGCACTAGGCTGAGCTGCTTTAGGGATTTGGTCAAAGGCCATATGCATGGTGACCTCTAAGCCTCGACTAGCATCTAGCAAGGTCTTTAGAGCTTCTGTATCGAGTTGGTTTTCTGAAGTCAAAGCACCTAGTGCAAAGCCGTCAACACCCAATTCACGCGCACACTTGATATCTTCTAGCATGATAGCTAATTCCTGCTGGCTATAGACAAAGTCGCCCCCTCGTGGACGAATCATCACTATCACCTTAGCCTTATAATCCTTGGCCAACTCAACAGCCGCCTTTATAACACCATAAGAAGGTGTCGTGCCTCCAACAGCCAGATTATCACACAACTCCACGCGTTGAGCACCGGCTTGAAAAGCTTTTTCTAAATAAGTCACATTCTCTGCACAAAATTCATACATTGGCATACTGAACCTCCAATTAGTTGTAGTAGCAAGGGGATTACTACTTCTTCTTTTGTGGAAAAAGCGGGAGACCAAGTTTGGCAATCTTTTCCGCTGGGGTCTTCATGCCATCCTTGACCCATTTGGAAATCACTGAAACAATAGCCGAGCTCCAGAAGGAATTGAGGTAGCTACCGGCACCATTTGATGAGCTACCATTTCGTTTTTCCAAAAAATCATAAACTGCCTTGGTCAATACCTGCTCAAAATTATAATCAATGGCAAGACTGATGATTTTGGCTTCTTTTTTGACTTCCTTAAGGAGATAAACCCAGACCTGATAGAGATCAGTCTTGAGATTATAGCCGTCCAAGGACTTAGTAATCTTTGCAATGCTAGACTCAAAAATAGATTTCAAAATCTCTTCCTTAGAACCATAATTGCGATAAAAGGCAGCACGAGATACACCCGCACGCTCAACCAGTTCCGATATGGTAATCTTTTTAAAGTCTTTTTTCTCCAACAATTGCAGGAGAGAAATTTCAATGGATTCTCGTGTAATTGCTTTGTTTTCTTGGTTAAATCGTTTGAGATTTTCCAAGGATTTCTCTGAGATTTTTCTTTCTGCCATAACATTCACTTTCTATCTGTCACACCTGATGAGATCTGCTTTGATAGCAATGCACTTCATGATAAAATTGTAAAAGAAGACTAATAACTTGTCAATGTACATTATGCAGATATGAGGTGTAACCTATGAAATGGAAAAATTATTGCGGATTCAGGCTGTGACTACCGTTCTTTGGACAATCTGGCACCAGATACGGAGTTTGTCAGTGTTCCTTTGACTATCCAAGTGGGCGAGACCATTTACAGGGATGATGCCCAACTCAATATTGATCAAATGATGGAGGAAATGTATGCGACTACGACTGCTTCTAAGTCTGCCTGTCCGAGTCCTGATGATTATATGAAATCCTTTGAAGGAGCGGACAATATCGTCGTCGTGACGATCACTGGAACCCTTTCTGGTAGCTACAATAGTGCTGAAATCGCTAAGAAAATTTATCTGGAAGAGCATCCTGATACTAAGATTCACGTGATTGATAGCCTGTCAGCTGGTGGCGAGGTCGACCTTATCGTTCGTAAACTCAATCACTTAGTCGCTGAAGGCCTTGATTTTGACCAAGTCGTTGATGGCATCACAGCTTATCAAGCCAAGACTAAGTTGCTCTTTGTCTTGGCAAAGGTCGATAATTTGGTGAAGAATGGTCGTCTAAGTAAACTAGTTGGCACCGTTGTTGGACTCCTCAATATCCGTATGGTTGGAGAAGCTAGCAAAACAGGAACGCTTGAGCTACTACAAAAGGCGCGTGGTCAAAAGAAAGCTATCAAAGCTGCTTTTGATGAACTCCTCAAGGCTGGTTATGCTGGAGGCCACATTACCATTGCCCACCGCAACAATGAAAAATTTATCGAGCAATTCTCTGAATTGGTTCGTGAAAAATTTGCCCATGCAAGCATCGAAGTCCTTCCTACTTCTGGACTCTGTAGCTTTTATGCTGAAGAAGGCGGACTCCTTATGGGGTATGAAATTTAAGAAAACATTGAAAAGAGACTGGACTACATGTTCGGTCTTTTAAAAATCAGATTATGCTATTTGATAATCAGCAGAATAGGATTTTAAAACTAAAAATTCTTTCCTGACAATCCAACGTAACCGCTTTCATTATCCCCATCATTTATGGTAAGATGGAAGTGATGCATTAGTGTCATATACCTATAAATTTAAATACCCTTATTAAACATGGAGATAGTTTATGAAACAGAAACATTCACATTTTCTAATCCCTGGAATCCTTCTTCTAGGGATCGTTTTGCGGGCCCCGTTCACAACCTTGTCTACGGTCTTATCAGACATTGCTTCTGGTCTAGGCGTTGAGGTCAGTTCTCTCGGTCTCTTGACAAGTCTCCCTCTCTTGACCTTTGCGATATTCTCACCTTTTGCGGCTAGCTGGGCCAAACGCTTTGGTATAGAAAGACTCTTCCTCGGTGTTTTAATTGTGATGACACTTGGTTCTGCTTTGCGTACCTTCAATCTTCCCCTCCTTTATGTGGGAACGCTGTTAGTCGGAGCTGGAATTGCCTTTATCAACGTCCTTCTCCCAAGCCTAATTCAGGCTAACGAGCCAAATCAGTTAGGATTCTTAACCACACTCTACATTACAGCCATGGGATTATCCACAGCCGTAGCTTCATCAGTTGCCGTTCCAATCACTAAGGCAACCTCATGGCAAGGTTTGGTCTGGGTATTGACCGCGGTCTGTGCCTTAGCTCTTGTAGTTTGGCTTCCTAATGTCCGTCACAATCATTACTTAGAACAAGAAACTTCTACCAGCGAAAATTCAGGCAGTTGGTATAAGAGTGGCAAAGTCTGGGCCATCATGATTTTCGGTGGATTACAGTCACTCTTCTTCTATACCACTATCACTTGGCTTCCAACCATGGCCACTCAAGCCGGTGTCGGCGAGGCCAATGCCGGAATTCTAGCTTCCGTTTTCACACTGACGAGTATTCCATTCTCTATGATCGTTCCTAGCCTAATCACGAAACTTTCTGATCGCAACCGCCATTTGATGCTAGTGACTACCGTCCTAGCAGGACTTATCGGAGTGGCTATGCTGCTAGTCAATACAGACAGCTTTGTGTATTGGTTGGTCCTTAACCTCCTAATCGGAAGTTCTGCTAGCGTCCTATTCCCTTACATTATGGTAGTCTTTTCAATGAAAGCTAGCTCTACTGAAAAAACAGCCCAACTATCAGGTTTAGCCCAAACCGGAGGCTATATCTTTGCGGCCCTTGGTCCCGTCTTGTTTGGTTCAAGCCAACAACTCTTTAACTCTTGGACTCCTGCAGTTTTAATTCTTCTCGTCTTGACCCTAATCATGGGAATAGCCCTCTATAAAGTTGAAAAAACAGACGTTATTTTGTAAGAGAAAAACTAATAAAAGAAAATGCCCCACAAGTTGTAGCTTGTGGGGTGTTATTTTGCGTGCGGCGAATGAACGCAACTTTAAATACAAAGGTTGAAGTATTCGTATTTGTCTTTCGACAAGTTCCCTTAACCACAGAACCCTATTTCTCTAGCCAAAAGAACGATTGCTTTAACATCTCTTTTGCTTGACCAATAATACACGGTCCATGAGAAATAATAATATTCTTAGGTTCCCATTTCTTTATTTTGTGATAACTCCTCAAAGCTTGTTTTTTTCCAAATAAGAAACTTATTCTTAAATCTCTTGGTGTTTTACCATTTGGATGGTGATTATCACCTATTTTAAAAAGTAGCTTTTCAAAAAGCGATACATTCTCAGTTTCTATGTTTTCAATAAGATCCGTTAAAATCAGAGTTGAACTTTCATTATGGAAAAAAACAACCTCTTTTACATAAAAACTTCCCTCAAATGTTGTAAAAAGAATTTCTTCGTTCCAATTGGCCTTGCTTAATTCCTGACCATAATCCAAACTTATTCCCGATTTTCTGGCACGCTTTTGAACACCACTAGCTAGCCAAACTTTTGCTTCAGGAAATAGTTGATGCCATTCATCTATATAACTATAATGTAAGACATTTGGAGCAATAAGGTGTTTTACCTCACCCAATTGCTTAATTTCAAAAAGCAAATTGTCACTAGGCTTAATCGGTGAATGCACCCAAATACCACCATTCTTCAAACGGATAACCGTCATTCTAGTTGAAAAAGGCACTTTGAATAATTTGAAATCCATCTGTACTTCTTCCCCATCTACAATCCATAGGTTATCTGCTATCTTTTTTAAGGAATTGAGGGGACTATATTTTTTGACTTCCATGAGACTCTGCTTTCTAAATTAATAAAGTATAATCAATCATTATTCTCCAAAAATGGAACAACCAACTTAATCCACTCTTGAGGTAAGTAAGCTGACAAATAGCCGTGATTATAGCCTTTTGCCTCAAACAAGATAGTGTTGGGATGCAGCTGCTCAAATAATTTCGCCGATGCTTTCACACAGTTCAATTCCTTTTCACCATAAATATAAAGAACCTGTGCTTTACTTTTTGAAATCCTACTCTTCAACTTATAATGCCCCATATAAGTTTTATAGATGGTCACTAATGTCTTGATAGGTGTCCTTGGCATATCCTCCATATAATAATTTTTTATCTCGTCTGGGTAAGCTAATTGGGGATAGAATTTATTCATTAAGCTTAACTGAAGTTTACAAGAGGATTTACTAAACATCAGTTTACCAAATAAAGATACCAACAAGATGCTAAATCTCGCCAACCTTGGTTGAGGAATACAGATACTTCCGTCTATGATAGCTTTCTCAGCTATATCGCTGTCTAAGGACAAGATCTCCATGGCAATTTGACCACCAAGTGAGACACCACCCACAGCAAATAATTTCCCACCACAGTTCTGACGGACATAGTTCAGAATTTCCTGTGCCGAATCTTCCGTTGATATATAATCCTTTTGATACTCCTCTCCGTGACCATTGAGTGTTGGTAGAATGACATGGTATTTATGAGACAAGATACGAGCTTGCCTAAGGTAATTCCACCAAGAGCTACCCCCACCATGTATTAATAAAACGGGAGGCAAATTTTTATCACCAAACTCATGAAATTTCATATTTGATACCCTCCAAAATGTCTCATATAGAGAGTACAATACTTGTCTTGAAAGTTCTATGTCCATCCGACTCTTAAATTTACTTATAGAAAATCTTCACCCAATCTTGTTTTGCACTTAGAATACGAGCAACAAATACTGTATGATTCTCAATATAATAAAATGCGAGATAGTTCTCTATTGGCATATAACGATAGGTTGTCCCATCTTCAGTCATTTCACCGTAACCTCTACTAGACACAAGTGGACATGCTTCTGGAAATATTTCTAAGGTTTCAAGAGCAGTTAATATCAAATCGACTTTCCCATCCGCAGATTGTTGGCTATAAAAATTCATAACGATATAGTCGTGAATTTCTCGTATATCCTGCTTAGCTCGATCCGCAAGAAAAACCTGATAGCGTTTCAACTTAGTCAAGGCCAAATTCCTTTCTCACATCTGCTACAGAAGTAACTTTACCTTGCGCAATTTCCTGATGCCCGATTAAAATTTCCTTCTTTAAATCCACAAAAGCGACTTGATACTGCGTATCCTGCAAATCACTAGAAACAAATTCTCTTGCATCAACTGTCCTATTAGCAATTTTTCTAAGTGCTGCATTCAGGACATCTGATACCGTAATTTTTTCATCTGCTAAGATGTCTTTCGTTTTTTGGTAAAATGCCGAATCTGCTCTAAAATTTACCGCTTGTGTCTTTGCCATACTAACAACTCCTTTTGTAAATACATTTTGTATATACATTCTAACATATAAAAGAAAAAGTATTCAACTAAAAAGAGAAATGATTAACGACAAAAAGCCTTGGTTTCAAGGCTTTTCCCTCTACATATTTTCTCTAGGCTCGTACAAGCAGTGAGACTGCCTCCACATGTGATGCTAGAAAATATCTATATTATAGACCAAAACTTTTGTTCTTTTCTCAATTAGATAACATTTTTAGTTCAGTACAATTTTGGTAAGGTACGTTTTATTAAATTTATCGGACGAATCGATACATCTCCAAGTCCAAAAGAGAAATTGTCAAAGATATCCTGATAGTCGAATGGAATTAGTCGCCCTGTCTGGCTCATAAGAGCAAAGTCAACGCCTAATTCACGAATGAGATAGGGACACAGTGTAAATCCATTTTTCTCAATGATAAGAGCCAAGTCCAAAGAAGGGAATTCGCTCCTCCTTTGGGAAGGACTGCTTATACAAGTCACTGATGATTCCCCAGTGTTTAAAAGGATTAAATTTAATTTGTTTTAAGGTCATAAATTTCTCCTTAATTCCACCATCTAGCAAAATAGAAGTCTTTTTAAATATGACTCACGCCATGCCCTCGCAACGTTCTTTAGTTTAACGATTGAATCTCTTCTTTAACATGTCCTTCTACATCTTCAATCTCTACAAACAGCGGGTCTAAGTGACACAAGAAGTGCCAATCTTCAGCGCCACGTTTTCTGTAGAGAATCGCTTCGCCGTCTTCACTTCCGAAAAAGCTTCTGTCGACTTCATATCCACTACGTTCTAAGAAGTCTTTTGCCTTGCGATAGTTCGCTTCTCTGGCTTCGACATAGGATTTCACTTCATCGTTGTTAACGACATACGCGTCGATTTTTGAATATCCTTCGATCACTTTATCGTTTTTAACGGATAGATTCGAAATTTCTTTCCAAATAATGTCTACATTTTTTTCAGAATTAAACGAAAATCTAGATAAAGGGACAATATTTCCGTTAAAGACAATTTCCATATAATCCGGCAAGTGTTTTGGATTCACATACTCCACTTCAAACCCATCTTCTGTTTCTAAAGTATACCCAGGGATTTGAACTACAAACGCTCTCCCCTCTTCTAAAGAATCAAACGTGACTAAATCCTTTTGATAATCACCTTGATACAATTCCAAGATAACCATCGATAACCCTCCATTTAAACTTTACAACGCTACGCAAATTTATTTTTCAGCTTTTACAAGCAGTGATACTGCCTCGACATGAAACGAGTGATCACTGAGTATATCAAGTGAAGCTGTCTGTATGTGGAAACATGTCTATAGAGCTTTTAACGATCGCATAAGGTTATCATTTAAATGTATTACCTCGCACAAACAGTGATTTACTTAAACGAAATCCACTCTTCCTTTGAGAGACAGGTTATATGTTCTGTACGAAGAACACCTTCCAATGCACACGGAACGTTCTCTTTTGTATGATGATAACGGAACCCACATTTTTCCTGAACCCTCCGTGACTTTGTATTGCCGTCAAAATAACCGCACCACAATTTCTCCAGACTCAAGTCATCAAATCCATGTCTCATTATCTCACGAACTGCTTCTGGTATAAGCCCCTGACCCCAATAGGGAACTCCAATCCAGTAGCCAATCTCCGCCTCAGTATCCGGAATCCCTTTATCACTTGCAGAGCCAATCATCAATCCTATGCTACCCACTGGCTGCATCGTTTCTTTTAAAACAATGGCATATATCTCAGGTGCTGAAAAATAATTTTTTATAATCTCCCTACTGTTTTCAACACTGGTATGTACTGGCCAACCTGCAATCGGACCAACTTCTGGATTACTGGCATATTGAAATAAATCATGGGCGTCTCTTTCCTCCCATGGGCGAAGAATCAATCTTTCCGTTTCTAAAATCATTTTGTTCTCCTTAAATTCCAATTTAATTATTTTATTCTAGGTTTAGATGTTGGCAGTTCCTCATACATACCATCCAGTAGTTCCGTAATTAAATCCGAATCCCCAAATCTGTCGAATACATGCATTAATGTCTTTGAACCTTCATAGGGATAACTCAACTCGGAATCCGAAAGATACGAATGATATCCATCCCAGAAAACTTCCTGTGGGTCTTTTACAATGTTTCTACCTGCTTTTCCTTACTAATTCTATTACTCGCCAATATAGTATAAATTAAATAACCAATAAAAATGATAATAAAAATAACATTTATTTTTAACACAAAATAGAGATTTAACAAATTTGCGAACGCATGAAATAATATACAGTACCCCACAGATTTGGTTTGACGATAAAGAAGCCCTAAAACAAAACTTAAAAATAATGTATATATAAAAAATAAAATAAAAGGAAATCCTTGATGACTTTCTCCCACTATAAACCATAAAGGCAGATGCCAAATTCCCCAAATTGATCCTACAATCAAATTAGATTGCCAATACGTATATTTTTTATCAAGTAACGGTTGTAATATACCTCTCCATCCTAATTCTTCATGTCCACCACCAAAAAAAATTAATTGAATAAAGAATAGTGGCATCAGATAAAGTGATACTCCGTTTAATTCTAAGGAAGATACAGAAAATAGGATCAAAATTGCTAACATATGAATAATGAAATAAATACTACTATTTTCTCTTATGAAATACAAAAATGTTTAAATTTTATATTATTACTTTTCAAATAAGACCCACTTGCAATAGCTGGTCCAAGAGCACCAACTATATGTAATATTCTCCCTATAAAAAGTCTCTAATCCCAAAAATATGAGATTGTGTAAATATGGCAAGAAGTCCCCAAGCTATATAAGTAATTCCAAATGTAAAAATAAAGATAATTTTTTTAAATTCTTTTTATCAATTTCTGTCATTTATCTTCCTTATCTTGATTACTTTATGAATAATTTTTTTACTGCTTCTAAGTTGCTCTCGATGTATAACTAGCTATATTCTATCACAAAAATGCAAGAAAAAGCCTTGAAATCAAGGCTTTTCTATACTTTCACAAATAATCCTAATAAATTTCCATTCAACTTCTTCTAAGCATCTTTTCTAAAAAATAAATTGACAATCTCATCTTCTGAAAAGCCTAGCTCACCAAGTTTTTCAAACAAAATTTTAACTAGCTTGTTAGATTCTTGATATCTTATCTCTTTTATTTCTTGCTCGCTTGCTATGACAAAATATCCTAATGTTCCACAGCTAGTAACCAAATTCTGTTCTTCGAGAACTTTCATTGCTTTTTGGACAGTTGCCGGATTACACTTCTCGTTTTCTGCTAATCTCCTTATTGAAGGAATTTGTTGTTCAGGTGCATAATCACCTCTTAAAATCTTCGTTCTTAATTTTGATGCAATTTGTAAATATAGATGGTGTTTCATTTAATCTTTTTATTATCACTTTCCCTAACAAACTTCCAATATGCAGAATAAGGGATGACTGTAGCTAGTAGAAGATAGTATTTATTTGCAAACATATCTGCTACTCCTTTTGCATTGAAATGAATAGGAACTTTCTCAGGGAGAAACCCACATATAATGACTATGATGACCATCATTCCCAACAAAACCAAAATATCTTTTAACAGTCTATTTTTTTCATCTTATTTTCCTCCTTTAACTAGATAAAAATTTAACTTGGTCATTTTTATATAAACTCTAAACGAAATAGCCAGTAAAATTACTGATACTGCTTGCAAAAACAAATATAATTGGAAGATTAAAAAAACCAATTAAGCAAAAATAGGCGTAATAAGCGTAATCATACTAATAATTCCAGTTACAATAACAGGAAGACTTTGTTTGACAACTATCATCTCACTGTCCCAATCATAGTTGGGATATTTTTTATTTAATGAAATTCCGATTACCATTATAAAAAGGGAGTAACATATAGGAACAATAACTAGATTCATAACTTGAATAGGACTCATATCAAGTTTCAGCATAAATACAGATACAGAAATCATATATCCAATCAAATGAAGTGTAAGGTTGACAGCTATCTTAGCATTTAAAATCGTTTTCACTTCAACTGGAGAACTTTTTCAAAAATCCAAATATTTTTTTACCTTCTAAAGATATAGATGAAGCTGCTGGACAACTGAGTGAAAGCATAGATGCAATAAAGACGGGAGCTAAGTTTGAAAGATACTCATTTATATTTTCAATTCCTGCTGAATTTCCTATTTGACCGACAGAATTAAACAGGAAACATATACTAAAGACACATAAAAGAATCACTCCAAGCCCAGCATTCAAGACTGCCATATAAGAACTTAAAAAAATCGTCCAAGCTCTTTTTGATACAAGGAAAAAAATACCGATTTTTCTTTTCATAAGATACTTTGTCATTAGCATAACTTGATTTTTGTATTGGCAAGTGTATTAAGTAGTCCATACTTCAACGAAGCAATTTTGACAAATAGATAAAAGACGACTATTGAAAGAACTATATAAAATCCCATCCCATAGTACATTGGAAAATTGTAGTATGACATAAATAGTCTAGAAATTGGATACAGTCCAGTAATTTGCTTAGCCAGAGTAACCCCAATACTACTTTCATCACCTGATTGCAAAGCTGATAATGCAAAATATCCAATTATACCTAGCATCGCAAATGAAAAAATAAGAGAGATAACATTTTTTCTTTTAAAAAAAGATGAAGCGACAACAATAACGAGTCCCATGCATGCCGCTATACACATGGGGATCAAAGGGGCAAAAATTATAGAAGTAAAATACAATATAATCTGTAGGAGGTTTAAACTTCCGTTAAAGCCCCATATAATTCCACCCGGAAGCATAAACATCAAGCCTATTAAAAAATTCAATAAGTACATAAACATGAACTTGCTGGTGATAATATACGAACTTTTAACAGGTAAGGATTGGAGAATTTCCATATCTCGACTGCCAAATAAAATGCCATTCGAATAAAATACTGTCAAAAATAATATTGAAAAACTTGAGACAGATACCATATATGCTGGAATCAAGTTCTGCTGTCCGACGTGTACCAATGTTTTCGCTGTTATTATATTATAAACAAAGCAAAATAAGGAAAGAGTTATTATGCCAAAACTCGCAATAGCCATTGAACTTTGTTTTTTATTTCGTGAATCTCTAATCTCGTTAATAGGAAAGAAATTAATCAATTGCGCTTTAAGCAGTATCCAAATGTTACTCATTGTTCTGCACCTCCATGAAAAATGCCTCCAATGATTCATCACCTTTGACGTCTCCTGTATTGCCACTTGCAATTAACTTTCCATTTTTGATAATGGCAATCTTATTACATAATTTTTCCGCAACATCCAATACATGGGTTGAAAAGAAAATAGCACCTCCATCTGAAACACACTCATGCATAATTTTCTTTAGTAGGAAAGTTGCTTTGGGATCTAGCCCAACAAAAGGTTCATCTAAAATCAACAGTTTGGGAGAATGTACAAGTGCAGAAATAATGGCTGTTCGTTGCTTCATTCCATGTGAATATGAAGAAATAATCCCCGAAAGATGATCAGTCATATCAAATAAATCACCGTATTTTTGTATTCTCTCCTTGCGTATTTTTGTAGGAATTTCAAACAAGTCAGCAATAAAATTAATATATTGAAGTCCTGTCATATGTTCATACAAATCTGGATTATCTGGGATATACGCCATCATTTTTTTACAAATAACAGGTTCTTCTTTAATAGAATGACCGTTGATAATTATACTTCCGTCTTCAAAATCATGGATACCGACAACTGCCTTTATCGTTGTCGTTTTGCCTGCACCATTTGCTCCAATAAAACCATAAATATCTCCAGGCTGTACTGAAATAGATAGGGTTATCCACAACCTTCTTGTCCCCATAACTTTTTACTAAAAATTCTTTATCTCTAACATATTTTCACCTCTATTGACAATTTGTCAGTTATATTTTGAAATAATACCGATAGCTTGTTTTGATTTAGCTATCGGTACATAGTTCTCTTTACAAACATTCTATTTTTTTTAATTGCTAAAGAGTCCTTTTGTATTTAGATTTTGTTCCAGCATTATCTTAAATGCATTCAAGTAATCTTTGACAGGTTCTTTCTTTGAAGTTTTTATACCTATGTTATTTGAAACAAAAACATAGGCTGTCATCAGAAATTCTGCTGTTTCTGATGGATATTTTACAGAAAATACTTTTTCTGAGATGCCTTGATTTATTATCCTCTCAAAATATATAGTCAGTTTTTCAATGAGCTTATGGGATAACTTATCTAACATATAACGATTCTCTTCAAGATCAACCGTCTTTTGTAACTCAGTTCCCTCCGCTGAAACGTTATCTGTAGAGATTATTGTGGCATCTATAAAGGCTCTTATTTTTTCAATAGCAGTTTTATCCTCATCATAGACAATCACATGAATATCTCTCAGTAATTTCTCTGAATAACGTTCAACAAGACAATATAGAATATCTTCTTTATTCTTAAAATGATAATATAACAAACCTCGTGATATATTTACTTTATCAACTATATCCTGAGTTGTTGTGTTCGTATATCCTTTCTCCATAAAGAGGAGCATAGCAGCATCCATAATCTCTGCCCGTCGAATTTCCGGATCTTTTACATCTCGCATTTTATCCCTCCTGATTATAAGTTATACTACTTTACTGACAAACTGTCAATTAAAAAATTATAGTTTTGAAACCAGTAAAAAAGCCCTGTCACCAAGGCTTTTTCGTCAACATTTTTTTCTACGCTTTTACAAGCAGTGATACCGCCTCAACATGATGCGTTTGTGGGAGTTCAAAGCTCCAGTGGAGCTTTGAAGCATCTCGCCTTGAAATGTAAAAGCGAGATGTTTAACTGCGTTTTACCAATAAACTCACACACTCGACATGATGCGTTTGCGGAAAAAGATCCACCGGCTGTACTTTTTTCAATTCATAGCCCAATTCTTGATAGCGCAAATCTCCCCAAAACAAGGGTGAGTCATGCACTTGTATTATTCCGAAAAATTACACCTCTGGTGCAGTGAGACAAATTGGTGTATCTTATAGTGGCTTCGTAGATGAAAGCTATACTCTACTATCACTCTTTGATGATGTAGAACAAATTGAAAAAGATAATAGACTTCAGACAGCTATTGATGCTGTCAGAGAGACAGCTTGGTTTTTGAAGACATACAAAAGGAACCGTCCAACTGAAGGTTCCAGAAACATTGAACGCAGTAAACTTATCAGTGGTCATTCCGCGGGTGGATTGAGGATTAAAATGAACAAGATACAGTACAATTTCTAGAAATCCGTAGCAAAGGATGTAATGATATTGAAATGCTTGAAAGATTTTTACATGGAATCGTTGAAACAGCAACTTCAAAACTTCGTCAGAGAAAACTCAAAACAACTGAAATATCGATACGACTAGTACATGCTAAATCTGAAAACCGATTACCATTGGAATTTACATTTAGCATTAAGCCAACAAGCTCATCTGTGATAATCTATACTGAGGTAATCAATTGCGCAAGAGAATGTTACACAGGTGGGGGAATTCAAGGTTTTACGATTCAATTTGATAAAATACCCTTGCCTCTGCATAGAAAGGATTTGATATGATTGACCGTTCATATTTACCATTTCAATCAGCAAGAGAGTACCAGGATACAAAGATGCAAAAATGGATGGGCTTTTTCCTATCTGAACATGCATCAGCACTCTCTGATGATACAAACAAAGTAACGTACATGTCTGACTTATCACTAGAGAAGAAATTATTACTCCTCAGTCAAGCATACGCTCGGGCGCGCTACGCACGCATTCAAGTGATTGAAAACAAGCGTGTTTCTACACTGAACAATACCAAGTCTGACCAAAGATTTCATTTTGATACTCAACAGGTCGCATCAATTTGAAATTAAAAGAACATTATTAGTATTGAACTTGTCGAGGAGCTACTAACGAATCAGCTTGAGTTTTCGTGCGTAATTCACCACAAATGGACTATTATGGCGAGGAGCTACCAAGATTTTGAACGTGACTTCTACCGCTACTCTAACATGAATATTCCATTGACCTTCCTAACTTCGATGATATCCTAAACAATGGCGACTTCGTAGAATTACTTTGTCCACACTCAATGATGAAAAGTCCAGAGATAACCGCGATCCTTCTTCATATTTGAAGTAAGTACCGTAGATGAGAATCCGCTAATCTATCATTATACATATGTAAGACTACATATATTTAGCAGAAAAATGAGGCAGTTCAATTATTTTGTTCCTATTTTTTAACATTCATAAAATCTAGTCTTTATGCTCTCTTTATAATGGGTCATATCCGGAACGAGACTATGCTGACCAGCGACTACCTTAAATTCAATGTTTCAGATTTGTTTTCTTGTCTCAATTTCATAAAGCTTCCATCTGCCACGTTTTCGAAATAATCCGTTTATCGTGGGTGATAAACACGGAAAATAGTTCAGTATTGCTCCTTCATTAGTATTTCCAAAGCCTCTAAACTTTGGTATGTCAAGGAAGTTACTGGAGTTCCATCCTTCATGGATGTTTATATCTACCCATAACGACATTTAGCAAACAATTTTATAATTCTCCACCGCTTAAAACAGATAAACTTTTCCAATATCGTTCTGTTTGAGCCCATGATGCTAGCACTATGAACAATTTCTGATATAACGCGTCAATCCTTCTGCATAAACTCCTGCTGTTCTGATTACTGTTGTGCCTTAACCATTCAACACCATCCTTTATTTTCTTAGGCGAAATAGAAATTCATCTTCATGGTTTAAAATCATTGGATTAAAATTGTTTTTGCTTGATTCAGTACCTGCGTGCTTTCACTTTGCTCTAACGATTTGAAAAGATGCATTTTTCTGACAAATTCTCTGCGTCTTTCTTCATTTCCTTCTCTGGAACATGGATTATGGGCTCAATGGCTACTGCCTGAAGCAGATTCTTGAATACCCGGGCTTCTACTTTTCCTGAATGACCACCAATCCTGCTCCCAGTTTCTTGTATCTTTTTACCTGTTTTGATAGGCTACTTGCCCTCCGTCTTCAGTACTTTTTCTTTGAAAGGGCCTTTGCCTTCTGTTCTATTTGCAGTATAAACTTTTTCACTTTTCCTCCGCAGCCCTTTCAATCAGGCACATTCCACCGTAAATTGGTGTGTTCTGCAGCTTGGCTCTTACATTCTTCCTCTTGACTGAAGATAATCAGAATGATTTCCCCAATATATTGGTTGCCATCTTTCTGGACTTCCCATATTTATCTACTGCTATATCAAAATATGGTGTGGCTAACGCTAACAGTGCACCCTGTAATCTTTTGCTTTATCCTCTTGAAAATCATTCCTTCAATGGCTCAGGTTCTCCCTAATCACTTGAACTGTGCCAGTGAGCCTGTACTATTTTAAGCCTTGTTCTTTACATAGTCTCATATTAATTGTCAACACTGACTTTCTAGATGCAAAATCTTTTCTCCTGCAGGGTTCATTTATCTGATTCGTCTCTAAAATCTAGTGATCTTTATCTCTAAACAATTCTTAATCTTCTCAATTCATTATATCGACATCGATCATGCTCTTTAACAATGTATGCTTATACAGTTTAACGTAATCTTCCTCCAATGGCTGTTGTTTAAATCTAATTTTCTAACCTCAGTTGTCATTTGTGAGCTGATACCAATGATTCAAATACCTGATGGTAAAATAATTTACCGATTTTATATAATAAAGTCAGAAAATTAATAATTGTATGGCTGATCTTTGATCAGAAAATACACATCCTAATATTGTTAATTTTCTCTGAAAAGATGTTTCAAATGGCTGAGCCCATTGTGCACGCGTAAATAAGATATTTACAAGTCGGAGGTATTTTGACCGTAAAGCTGGTTCATGACTTGTGTGCTTTCCATTTCAATCTGTTGCTTAAACTCACTGCATCAAATGAGAAATTTATTAATAGAAACTGGGCATTCCATCAAATGTCCCAACAACCGTAGAAATGGTGCATTGATTGGCATATAAACAAAGTATATAGTGTTCTAGTAATGTCCGGCAAGCAATCCTTTGTTTTGTCTCAGAACCTAACTCAACTGCTTTCCTCTCCCTTGAGTTGAGACCTAGCTCGACTTTGCATGATTACCAGCTTGAGGTAGACGACAGTGCTACCGTAATGGGTGCAATCACAGCACCAATACGTCGGTGGCAATGTCATAGCATCAAATCCCAAACCCAGATGGAGTACGCTGCAACTTTGACGGACTAACAATATGGCTTACTCCGACTGCAGAGGCCGACTATAGCCTGCGCATTTCGTTAGCATGTTCATCTGGTACTAAAAGTGGTACGTAACCGCATTGAGTGCTGAAATTTGATAAGCTGTTCCAATGCTTTACGGATAAACAGGCACTATCCTTAATCATCCAGACAGGTGGCTCATACGAGAATGCAACCAATAGCACACGCACACCAGCTGCTGCGAATGATTAAATCAACATATCGTTATCTTCTTCCTATCATGATCACTGCTGGCACGCAATGGCAGGTCCCAAAATCGCATGGGTAAAGAACCTACTAATGCCAGAGCCATGAGACAAGACCATCACGCAGATCCTGTCTGTAAGGTATAATCGCCATTTGCAGGATGGCACCTAGTGATTAATGATACTGCTTGCCCTGCCCATATTGCATAAAATTTTCGTTTCAATTGTTGTATTTTCCATTTCATATTCATCTCCTGCATATTATTTTGCTTGCAATTTCTATTTTTGAATATGCATTCTAGAGCAATATGCAGAGCCAAACCCATCCGGCTTTTGGCGGTCTGCATACATACAGTTACCTGGAAACATTCATAATGAGAGACATAAGTTAAATAAAGGTATGAGTTAAATAACCAATATCCTCCACCGTAACTAATAGATGCTCAATATCGTATAAATAAGCACAACAAAGCTTCCTCATCGGGTATAGATTCTGCTATTTGTTACCAGCTTATCTTAAACGCATTGGAAGCCTCCGCGTTTCGGTTCCTCCACATCTTTGTTTATATCAGTTTATAGTATATACAACAAAGATGATATGTTCAATATAAAAGTTTATGGAATGAGACGCTTCACTGCCAATTCGATGCCAGATTTAAAAAGGATATGGCAGAAAGTTTTCTTCATAGACTGTGACGCTCTGGATTATCTGTCATAGACAAGCGATTAGCTATCACAAATCTTCTGTTTGTAGTTTAAAATTCATCAGGATTTTCTAACTCAACCTCAAATATTCATTTTACATTTCCCTCATTTCAGTTTATTGATCAAATTGAGTTTTGCAGTGGACAATTTTGTCTACTCTTAACCTTCTAAAATAGTTTTTTTTAATCCGATTTGAAGTTGCCTAAATTATTGTATTCGGTAAAATATGAAGTGTTACTTTTTCAACAGATTTCCACTAATACACTTCATGATTCAAACAAGGTGGGTGTTTCTATTCCTGACTCCTTGTCGTGGAAAACACGTACCCACAGGGTAAATGGAAATAGAAACGGTAATTTCTAAGCTATCACTTCTCATTCCATACCACCATAAAGCAAAAAGCCTTGCAATCAAGGCTTTCGTATCCCTTTCGTTCAAGGTTTCTAGCTTTGAGCAGAGCGACACACTCAACAGTTCGCTATCTCCGTTCTGTCTGCGTACTGGCACTTGTCAATCACAGACGTATCGCATGGGCGAGTAAATGCTAATCTTCGTCGTTTACTCGCCGACTATGACTTGCCACGCCTCAACGGGTTTAGAGGACTAAATGGAGTCTGAATTGCCTGATAGAGATGTAGTATTGATTAAGCAATCAACAAATAATGTACAAAACAAAATAAAGTACACTGCTTAATGAGTGTACTTTATCCTTCTAATTCAGTTTTATCAATGGTTTAGCTCTAGTTAAGTCGATTAGTTAAATGAATTTTAGACTATTGCTTTTATAACGACCATAAATTGTATGCTTAATGCTATAATTTATCTTCCAAATCTACTTCTTCATAATTTATCGGAATTAAAAGCAACTTCACTGCTTAGAGTAGATTGTTTTTCATTTTCACTTATTTGAATGGCATTTTTAATGAAAAAATAACTTCTCTTACAAGATTTAATAAATCTAATGTACACTCTTGCAATTCAATTTCAGTTAGATATAATCTGCTTTCGTCATTGTCTTTATTTACATCAATAAAATTCAATGTAATATTAGTAAATCTATGCTCTAAATAATTTCTAATAGTTTTTAATAGCTTTGCGTGTGGATTTGCTGTTAAAGAATTATCACCATTATCAAAAATCTTTCGATATCCAGAATATAGAAGACAAACCAATATTTTTATCCAACAATTTATTTAAATTACTATTTGTTCTCCAGATTGAATGAAAATTTACTTGTCGAGGCATGATTTTTAGACAATAATATTCATTTATAAGCATTGCTACTTTATCTAATAATGAATATAGTGTTTTAAAAAGCTGCTTTTAATCCTTCAATTCTGATAGAGTATTGTACGTAGTCTAGACAATCAATAAGATTAACATACTCGTCAGCATAATGAACCGAATCAATCTCAATGCTATTAAAAACAGAGATAACGCATAAACATATTCTTGCTTAATTTGATTAAACATAGAAAAATATTTGTTTAAATCTTTATCTGATTGAAATAATAAACTTGGTAGTAAAAGATTATCATCATATCTATTTATATCGTCAGCTTGTAAGTCATTAAGTGGATTAAGATACTGCCCGTTGTTCCAACACCATTCGCGATACTTTTGTGAATTAGGATTATAATCGATGGTTTTACAAGAGCATTCATCTAAGTCTTTATAATTAAGATATTGTTCGTAAAGTTCAATAAATCGCTTTTTCTGCATAATCAACTCTGTTTGGATCTGAAACAGTTATACTTGTTTCTATTAAATTTTTAATTTTTAATAAAGTGAAGATGTTCGTTATCATTCAAAAAAATTACGATAATGATGTAGACAAATAGCAAGTTACCACTAGCCATTGTGAATCTTGGATTGATTTGTATACATTTACAATACATCTTAATAGCTAACTGTTTTCTACCACAAGCATCTAATAGATTTGCGTAATTGGTGTATAGTGAACATAATAATGGGTGAATAAAGCTATTGTTCTCAGGATCTATATCAATATTATTTGAAATTTCGATAGCTTTTCTAAAGTAATAAATTTGTTGAACTGTACAATCGGTATCTATGTTGAATACTAGGTTATTACTTAGTTCAAATATATCACCATATGCTGTCCCAATAGAATAAAAATAATTGAATTTTGGAAATATCATCAATAGTATTTTTCCATATTTTTTTCCAAATTCTATTAGTCTATAGATTTCCACTATATTTTTATGTTTAAAAAGCATTATCGAAAATCCTTTGACAATTTAAGTACACTATGATTAATTGGATTATTTGTTAACATCTTCATCCTAAATATTTCGATTTTAAATTTGATTTTTCCTTTATTTTCTTGTTCTTCAACTAACATATCAGATAAAAACTCTTTTATCATATTAAGATTAAGAAAAATTCGAGTTGCAATAAATTTAAGTTATAATACCTTATATAAATTATAAATAGGGTAAACCTGATATCTTTCTTGAGTTTCTTTATCTAACTTAGTCCAAAAATAAATCAGCTTGTGGTTTTGATTTTTAATACACTGATGCACCAAAAACAAATTTCATCATTATCTTTATTATTTAATAAAATATTAGTAAGCTTCTCTATTTCAGTATTATCTAATTCACGATTTCTATATTTAATTTGAAGATCATTTATGATGCTTATGCTATTTTCTTTTATATGGTTCATGTTCCAGTCAGAAAGACGTTGAGCCCAGTTAAGCAACTGTTCTTTTTTTGAAACTTCTTCTGTCATATCGGCTGCAGCAACTATTTTTATTATGGTATCGTCAGCACACACGTTTTCTACACTACAGTCAACTAATCTTTGGTATGAGGCAATAACCGAATCAAAGTTACAGTTATCAATTGTTAACCAATCTTCGGGCCTAAAAACCTCAAATAAAGAAATATCCTCATCCTCGCCTCTCCTGCACCAAGGAGTTTCAGTGAAAATATCTATCATAGTTCCATTATTACCTTCATGAAATGCATATAGAGTACTAATATGTATGTTAGCAATCTTAAGATTAAACAATTTTCGATTCCTCGTAATTTAACACACCTTGTTTTTAATACTAGACCTGAATTAAGGATATTTAAATTTCTTTGAGATTGTTCATTAAAGAGGATAAATCAAGCTCTTTTTATCCCCATTTTCTTTATGAAATTTGATATTTTCGACAATTCTTTTTATATGGCTATCTAAATCAAGCGAATTAATATCCGATAAAGACCGTTCATCTAGTTCTATACTAATACCATTGAGTGTGAAAAATCCTACTTTTCCTAGTTCTTTAAGTGCCTGAGTACACTTTATAGCATCTGACAGCATATTAGGTCTTGAATAATTAAATTTAGGTTGAGCTTTCCCATTGTTAAAGGATATTTTAAAACCTTCCCCAAAAATGAAGCTGTACCTCTCCGTCAGGAAAATAATGTCTCTATATCTTCAAAAAAATATAATCTCCTATCTCAATAATTAAATCTGTTGCTTCGAAAGTTTCAACAATCTCTATTGAATTTTCAAGTGGAATTTCGATGGCAGTTTCAGGATCCCTAAGATAAAGAAAGAGGTCGTGTTCCTTCTGGTAATTAAATATTCCTTCATGCCCCTGACCATAAAAGTAAAGCTTGATCTCTTTATTATTGGGTATATTTTCAATTGACATCCCATCGATATTTATAAAACTATGCTGTTTCTGACTATTAGTAACAAAATCAACTAACATCGAATAAATTTTTGTTCATCTAGTTTATGAATCTGTACCGAAAAGTGTTTTATAATTTGCAGACTTATTTTTTTAATTTACTTCTTTTAATTATTTTCTTTATAGAAAAAGGTGGCAGTGATTTATAATAAATATCTTTTAAATTGCTATTCTCATCTAACCAAACTACGAATAAAACTACTCCCACCGTTTTTGAATACAATTCTAAATCACGCATATCTACTGGGAAAGATTTCATTGAATTGTTCTTACGTTTTAGTTGCTTTAATTTTGGACAGGTACTCTCCCAAATATTTCGCTCTTTTTCTCACTAGCATTTTTTTAAGAACATGAATTTCCCATCCCACGCTGGAGTTTTTATCATTGTTATCGAAATAAGTCTGAAGCAACTTATTTCTGTTAATAAATGTTGCCAGATATGAAACGCCTAACGTTTCAATTTGTCTAATATTTGCCAAATTATCACCTCATAACATAACACTATGTATTATTTATTATACCATCAACAAAATAAAAATCTATATCTTGTGTTCAATTGAAACTTAAATAAGCTTCAAAAATGTACAATTGAACCACCACTTCTTCTACACCTATTAGAGTCGAAAAATGTACAAATCAATTTCTTCGATTAGATGATATTATGTACTAGAAAACATACAAAAATAACACTCCAGAATAATGTACAAAATAAAAATAAAGTACACTATTTAAAGAATGTACTTTATGCTTCTAATTCATTTGTATCAATGGTTTAAGTCTTGTTTTGGTCAATTGTACATAAATTTTTAGTTTTTATATACAATTCTAGAAAAACGTCTAGATTGGCTAACTGAATTATTGATCATTAATTTACTGACTAAAAAGTTTCTAAAGTTTCTAAAAGCTATACAGTTTAAGTTTATTAGAATACAATATAAAAACTCGATACCATTATTTAGGGAATCGAGTTTTAATTTATATGACTTGGTCTATCATTTTTAATTACTAATTTTAGACCAATTATATACAAGACATAACATAAGTTATGTAAAAACTAATTCTACAACAATAAATCTTTCACTTTTTCCAATTTCACTTTTTGGAATCACGAGATGAATCATATCACCTAGATACATCCTTGTAGATCCATTAACTGTCTTACTTTTCCCATTATGTACTTGGGTTGTGATGAGTACGTTGTGTGGTAAATTGAGTTCATGTACTTGCTTACCAGCTATTTTGTCTGATACTGGAATTTCAATTAGGGTAATTTCTCCATCATTAGTTGCTGTTTCAGGTAACATTTTTTCTAGCATGGCTTCATAGACGGGCGCCCCTTTGAGCAGATCCATAACAATATAAGCAACTAGGGTGACCATCCCTAAAGGCATTAGATTTCGGATATCTCCAACCATCTCAGTCACAAGAATCATAGCTGTCAAAGGTGCTTTTGAGATAGCACCAAAATACCCACTCATTCCAAGAATCACAAAGATAGGAAATTGCTGTTGGCTAACAAGGCCAAGATTGACACAAATAACGCCTACTAGAGCACCAAGTAAAGATCCTAAAGCTAAAATTGGTAAGAAAATACCACCTGGTAGTCCACTTCCATAACTGATCATGCTCCAGATAAAGCGAATGATGAAGTAAATTAAGAGAATTTTAAAACTAAAATCTTGTTCTGTTAAGGATAATACGATTTGATTTCCCCCACCAAGTATCTGTGGTAGGAAGATTCCTACTGGAATGATAAGAAGAAAAGCTAGAATAGGATAATAGGCCTTATCTAGATGAATTTTTTGACCAACCCAATCATATACTTTTCCGACATTCAGAACGGCTTTCTCATATAGATATCCAGAAACTCCAAGAAAAATCCCCATAACCAGATAAATCCAATATTGACTAAGACTCATTTGAGGAATATTATCAGGCATATCAAGCACAGGTGTTAAGCCAAAGATGAGAAGGGAAACAAAGTTTGCTACTAGACTAGCAGCTAAGGTAGAAACCCAGAAGAATCGTGAAAAATGGTGATAGACTTCTTCTACTACAAATAATAACCCCGCAATCGGTGCATTAAAGGCTGCAGCAAGTCCAGCCGCAGCTCCACTAGCAATCAAAGAACGCTCCTCAACAGGGCTAGACTTGAGCCATTTAGCAATTCCTTTTCCTCCAGCGGCACCTAGCTGAATACTGGGACCTTCACGACCGAGCATGAGCCCACTCGCAATGGCCAAAATACCTAGAATGTATTTCTTCCAGAGGATACTCCACCAATTGAGAGACATGAGACCTTTTAACTCCGCTTCAACTTGAGGAATACCAGAACCTTTGATATCTTTTTCTGAACGTGTTAATTTGGCACTAAGTAAGCAAATGAGGATATAAAACAATAAAATGATCAATAGATTCCGTATCAGATTCTCTTGGTCATGATAAAATCCTTGAACGATATGAAAGCCTTTTTCGATCAAAAATCGAAATGATCCTACAATAATTCCTACGACTAATCCGACAATAATACCTCGCCCAACTTGAGCTAAGATCGTACTGGACGCGAAAGCAAATTCTTTCTTGGAACTTAGTATTTCCGACTGTTCCTCCATAATTCTCTCCTTTAATTATCTTTTACTAGTTTCTGAAATGGTCGTTTTAATCGGTTCAAAACTGGTGCGATGAATAGGTGTGACACCGTGCTTTTCAATTCCTTCTAGATGCTTAGCAGTTCCATAGCCAGCATTTTGAGCAAAATCATAACCTGGGTATTCCTGGTCATAGTTAGCCATAATCTTATCTCTTGTAACCTTGGCAACGATAGATGCTGCTGCAATAGATAAGGAGTTGGCATCCCCTTTGATGATGGATGTCTGAGAAATCGGCAAGTCCAACTTCATAGCATCAATCAAGAGGTGCTCTGGTTGAGGCTCAAGCTGATAAATAGCTTCTTTCATGGCTAGTTTCGTCGCTTCATAGATATTGACTTGGTCAATGACATGATTGTCCATAATCCCGATACCGATTGCTAGGGCATTCTCTTTGACAGCCTGAAAAATCTCCTCGTGTTTTTTCTTAGGAATTTTTTTGCTGTCATTTAAACCTTTAATTTTACAATTTTGAGGTAAAATCACTGCAGCAGCCACCACTGGACCAGCTAGCGGACCACGTCCAACCTCATCTACACCTGCAATTAGGTTAATCCCTTGAACGTAAAGTTCTTTTTCATAGCGAAGCATGGCTTCTAAGCGGAAGTTTTCATCAATGTCAGATTGAAGGGCTTTTTTCCGTTTTTGAATTTCTTTTTGGACACCTGAACGAGAATCTTTTTCAAATTCCTTGAACAAGGGACTTTCAAGATCAGTTATCTTTGCTAATGCTTCTTTTTATTTCTTTAATCGTTGCCATTGAGATCATCCAACGTATCTAATGTGTAATTACCCAGTTTTCCATCACGAACTTCTTTGACAAAGAGATTGTAAAAACGATCGTAATCATCACGGAAACCAAGGATACGCGTCATGTCCATGATAATCTCTGGAGCCTCATCATCCAGATTCATTTGTTTGAAACGTTCTTGAAGCTTTTCAGGATAATGCGTTTTAAAGTAATTGAGACCGAAAATTGTGACCTCATCCATTGGAAGTAACTGATCCTTAATTGCTCCCGTAAGGGCAAGTTTGAGTGCTACGGTTTCATCTTCGAATTTAGGCCAAAGAATCCCTGGAGTATCCAAGATTTCAAGGTCCTTATTGGTTTTAAGCCATTGTTGACCCTTAGTAACACCAGGTTTATTACCAACAACAGCAATTTTCTTACCAGCTAAACGGTTCATCAGAGTCGATTTACCAGCGTTTGGAATCCCTATAATCATGGTACGCAAGGTTTCGATTTGAATACCACGTTCTTTTTGACGAGCAATTTTATCTGCCATGAGTTTCTTAGCAGCATCCGTTACTACTTTTACTGTTATTTGTTCCTTAGAGTTGATAGCAAGTGTCTGAATACCTTGTGATTCAAAGTGCTGACGCCATTCTTTTGTTAATGCTGGATCCGCAAGGTCTGCCTTGTTTAGAATCAATAGTCTTGGTTTGTCCCCGATGATTTTAGTCAGCATCGGATTTTGACTGAGACAAGGGCAAACGTGCATCTACTAAAACTGTCACAAAATCAACAAATTTTAAATTTTCCTGGACCTGACGTCGTGCTTTGGACATATGCCCAGGAAACCATTGAATAGTTGCCATTTTATTTCCTTTTCTTCATACAAACTTATTCTATAAAACATAGATGATTACTGACTATTTTACCATATTTTTGGCTATTTTTTTGCAGATGAATGATATCTTAATAAAAGGGAAATCCCCTTTACCAAGAGGAAAAAGAGGGATAAAATTCTTATTGATGAATCGCTTGTGCTGCAGTGATAAGAGTTAATTTGTAAACATCATCAGAGTTACATCCGCGAGAAAGGTCGTTTACAGGTTTGTTAAGTCCTTGCAAAACCGGTCCAACTGCAGCAAATCCACCAAGACGTTCAGCCATCTTGTAACCAATGTTACCAGCTTCAATACCTGGGAAGATAAAGACATTAGCTTGTCCAGCTACATTACTTCCTGGTGCTTTAAGAGCTGCAGTTTCTGGAACAAAGGCAGCGTCAAACTGCAATTCGCCATCAATTTCAAGGTCTGGACGAAGCTCATGAGCGATTTTTGTTGCTTCAACAACCTTGTCAACACTTTCGCCAAAACCTGAGCCTTTAGTTGAATAGCTAAGCATAGCAATCTTAGGTTCAATACCAAACATTTTAGCAGTGATAGCAGAGTTAATAGCAATTTCAGCTAGAGCGTCAGCATCTGGGTTGATGTTGATAGCACAGTCACCAAACAAGTAACGTTCAGTGCCACGAACCATAAGGAAGGCACCTGATGTACGGCTCACATTAGGACGAGTCTTAATGATTTGAAGAGCTGGACGAACTGTTGAAGCTGTAGAGTGAATAGCTCCTGAAACCATACCATCAACCAATCCCATATAAACTAACATCACACCAAAGTAGTTAACATCGTTGATGAGTACTTCTCTCGCTTCTTCTTCTGTCATTTTTCCTTTACGACGTTCAACAAGTGAAGCTACCATATCTTCAAATTGTGGGTAATGTTCTGGATCGATGACTTCATAACCCTCTGTAATTCCTTCGATTTCGAGATAGATTTTAATCTTGTCAGGGTTTCCTAGGAGTACAGGGATAACTTGTTTCTTTTAACCAAACGCTTCGTTGCTTGTAGGATACGTGGTTCTTCACCTTCAGGTAGAACGATGCGAGCATTTTTACCAACTAGGTTGGCTTTCAAACTTTCAAAAACTTCCATGAGTTTTGACTCCTTTTAAGATAAATTATTATTTGATAACTGTGTAATAAGTGTGTCGAAATCATCCGGCAGTGGGCATTCTAGCTCTAACTGCTCTTCTAAGAAAGGATGATAGAACGATAAGTAATGGCAATGTAGAGCCTGGCGCTCGATGCCATGTTCTAAGCTTCCCCCATAAAGATCATCTCCAAGTAATGGAAATCCAATATGCGAGAAATGAACCCGAATCTGGTGAGTTCTCCCAGTGTGGAGACGAATATCAACTAAGTGAATATTCCCATAAGATGCCACGATTTGATAGGATGTATGGGCATATTTTCCACCCTTTGCTACTCGTCGAGTGATGATAGAATCTTCATCTCGGGCTATCGGAGCGATGATTTCTCCCTGAGGTTCCAGATGACCATCTCCCTTGACTAAGGCATAATAACGCTTTTCAATAGCCTTTTTTTGCAATTGTTTGTCTAATCTGGCATGCGCATAGCCGTGTTTAGCAAAAAGCATCAATCCAGAGGTATCTCTATCAAGCCGAGTCACAATGTGAACCTGCTGATTCTCATAGTTTTGTTTTACATAGTAACCTTTGATAAAGTTGGCAATGGTATTGGAATGATTGACACTAGGGATGGATGCAACACCAAAGGGTTTGTTGATAATCAAGAAATGATCATCTTCAAATAGAATATCTAGAGGATAATCAATTGCTTCAAGTGTCTCGAATCCTTCCTCTGGCGGAATATCAATGACGACTTCATCTCCGATATCTAAGAGATAGGTTGCATTCTGCGGATGCCCATTTACTCGAATATCACCACCTCGAAAACTTAATCTTGGCAAGTAACCCTTTTGAAACTTCATGTTTTTTCAAAAAGGTTTTGACCTTGACATGTTCGTCGGCAATAAACTGAAACCTCATTCGTCCACCTCACCAATAAAGGCATCTTTAACACGATTCCAAAAACTGGTGTGGCTTGGCGTGGCTACAAAATGAATCTTGTGGTGATCAATCTGATACTCTATTTTCTCAATATTTCGGAAAGAATAAATACTATTATCAATTGAGATTGTGTGATAGTCATTTCGTGTTGGTATCAATTCAATCTTGTCTTTTTTAGGAACAATAATTGATGAACCTAGTGTGCGGTAGATTCTGTTGTTCAAACTAGCAATTTCAGCCAATTGTAGGGCCTCTATAGTCGGGTGAAGTACTGCTCCACCAAGTGATTTATTATAAGCAGTACTTCCAGTCGGCGTTGAAACTGTTAGGCCGTCACCACGAAAGCGTTCGAAGGGAACATGGTTAATAATGACATCAGCAACCATAGTTCGATCCGCTCGACGAATGCTAGCTTCATTTAGTGCTCGGAAAGACTTGACTTCACCATTTTCGAGAAATATTTTGACACTTAAGAGTGGATAAGAAACCTGAGCTCCATTATCCAATTGTAAATTTGTAACCAATTGGTCCAACTCAAAATCACGATAATCCGTATAAAAACCTAAATGTCCCGTATGAACCCCAACAAAACGAACCTTATCCAGTTGGTTTTCATACTTATGAAAAGCAGACAACAACATCCCATCTCCACCAATAGAGACGACGATATCTGGATTTTTATCATTCAGGATAAAATTATTCTTTTTTAATCGTTCTTTTAACTCAAATAGAACTTTCTGACTCTGAGGCTTACGGTTGGCAATTAGGTCAATTCGTTTACCTGTATTCTTCATCGGTATCGTCACTGTTTCCTACCCCGTCATTTAACTTTCTATGCAAAGGATCAAAGAGCGCTTGTGCTTCCTGGATATCAGCACGTATTTTACTCATTTCTTCGTCTAACTGATGTGAAATTCTGGCTGTAATTTCAAGTCGTTCCTTGATTTCCTCTGAGAAATCTCCTTGATATTTATAGTTGAGTGAATGCTCGATTGTAGCCCAAAAGTTCATAGCCAAGGTACGAATTTGAATCTCAACTAGAATGGTTTTTGCACCGTAAATCGTATCAACCATATACTCAATAATCACATGATAAGAACGATAACCCGAAGCCTTTCGATGAGTAATGTAATCACGTTCTTGAACAACTCTCATATCCTGTCTTTTACGAAGGATAGAAACAACCTCGTTTACGTCGTCTACGAATTGAACCATGACACGTAAACCTGCAATATCTTGCAAATCCTGTTCAAGTGTGTCATAGCCAATACCCCGGCGTGCCATTTTTTCTTTGATACTTTCAATCGGTTTAACCCGACCCGTGACAAACTCGATTGGAGAATGTCGGTTTTGTTTTCTGTATTGTTTTCGGATTCCTCGGAGTTTTATTTTTAATTCTCCGACAGCTTGAATGTAAGGATCTAAAAATTCTTCCCATTCTGTAATCATATAACTCTTACGTCCAATTCTCTATGCAGTTTAATTTATCTAGTTTTTGATTTTCTCATGAAAATCATATACAATAAATACAATGCTTATTATACCATAAATCGCTTTTCAAATATAAAGAAAAGATTGTAAAAATGAAACATTTAGAAATAGAAATGAAAAACACTTCTTAGTGAAGAAGAATATAATCGATTGCTAACTCAATTTTCAGAAGTCACTCCTGTTACACAAAGAAATTACTACTTAGATACGCCTGATTTTTACCTTCGCCAACATAAAATTGCAATGCGTATTCGTACGTTCGATACAAGCGCCGAACTGACTATTAAGATTCCTCAAGAAGTAGGAAATATGGAATACAACCAATCCCTTACTCTTGAGGAAGCTAAATATTGTCTTGAAAATTGTAAACTCCCTCAGGGAATGATTCTAGAAGAACTAACTAGCCGTGGACTTTCAACAAGTGGTTGGGTGGTTTTAGGTTGCCTAACTACTGTTCGTTACGAAAAAGAAACAGCTATTGGACTCATGGCGCTTGATCAAAGCCGCTACTTCGATATTGTAGATTATGAACTAGAGCTAGAAGTTGAGAATGGTGACCAAGGAAGTCTTGATTTTTCAGGAGTTTTTACAAGTAAATGAGATCCATTACAAAAAGCTCCTTCTAAATTAGTGAGATTTATAGAAAATATGAAAAAAACTGAAATTCTCTTCTTTTTTTGATAAAAATAGAAGAGATAAAAAATAATAGAATCTGTGAAAGAAAACACTTTCCTTTAAAAAAATGTTTTTCACCGATTTACTTAGTTTATAGAGGACGGTTTATCAATGTCAGATACAAAAAATATGAAGCTTTTTTCTCTTTCATCCAATCATGAAATAGCTCAAAAAATTGCGGATGCTGCAGGTGTTCCACTTGGAAAGTTGTCATCACGTCAATTCTCCGATGGTGAAATCCAGGTTAATATCGAAGAAAGTGTTCGTGGATATGATGTTTATATCATCCAATCAACCAGCTACCCTGTAAATAATCACTTGATGGAACTATTAATCATGGTTGATGCCTGTGTTCGTGCTAGTGCAAATACCATTAACGTTGTGCTTCCATACTTTGGTTATGCTCGTCAAGACCGTATTGCTTCTTCTCGAGAACCACTTACTGCAAAACTGGTTGCAAATATGTTAGTAAAAGCTGGGGTTAGCCGTGTATTGACACTGGACCTTCATGCTGTTCAGGTACAAGGTTTCTTTGATATTCCTGTAGATAACCTCTATACAATTCCGCTATTTGCAAAACACTACATTGATAAAGGTTTAACTGGTCCAGATGTGGTTGTTGTCAGCCCTAAAAACTCAGGTGTAAAACGTGCTCGTAGCCTTGCTGAATACCTTGATGCTCCGATTGCTATCATTGACTATGCTCAAGATGATTCTGAACGTAGCCAAGGTTACATTATCGGAGAGGTTGAAGGTAAGAAAGCGATCTTAATCGATGACATTCTTAATACAGGCCGTACTTTTTCTGAAGCTGCTAAAATTTTGGAACGCGATGGTGCTACTGAAATCTACGCGGTATCCAGCCATGGATTGTTCGTCAACGGTGCTGCGGAGTTGTTAGATGAAGCTAATATCAAGGAAGTCTTGGTTACAGATTCTGTATTGACAGAAAGTAAAAAACCTAAGAATGTACAATATATTACCGCAAGCGAACTAATTGGTGATGCCATGGTTCGTATTCATGAAAGAAAACCAGTTAGTCCACTATTTAAATTTAAATAGAAATTAGGTGAGTTTTTGATTTATTTAGATAATGCTGCTACGACACCCATGTCATCTGCAGCTATCTCAGCAATGACTCAAGTCATGCAGGAGACTTATGGCAATCCTTCTAGTATTCATGGTCATGGGCGTCAAGCAGGAAAATTATTACGTGAAGCCCGTCAAGAGTTAGCAGGTTTACTAGGTACAAAGCCCCAACACATTTTCTTCACTTCTGGTGGTACAGAAAGTAATAATACAGCTATTATCGGCTACTGTCTTCGTCATCAAAATCGCGGAAAACACATTATTACTACTGCTATCGAGCATCACGCTGTGCTTGAACCAATTGAATATCTGGTGGAAAATTTTGGGTTTGAAGTGACTATTTTAAAACCCGACAATCAAGGAATCACTGCAGATCAAGTCAAAAATGCACTGCGTGAAGATACTATTCTCGTTTCAACTATGTATGTTAACAATGAAACAGGTACTCTTTACCAATCGCTGAAATTGGAAAGATTTTAAAAGTCCATTCAGCAGCTTATCATGTAGATGCTGTTCAAGCTGTCGGGAAGCTAGAGATTCTTCCTGAAGAACTAGGAATAGATTTCCTCAGTGCTTCTTCTCATAAATTTCACGGTCCAAAGGGTATCGGTTTCCTATACGCTGCTTCTACAGATTTTGATCCTTACCTACATGGTGGAGATCAAGAACAGAAAAAAAGAGCAGGGACAGAAAACCTTCCCGCAATTATAGGTATGGTTGCAGCTCTTAAGGACGATATAGATCATCTAGAGGCTAACTTTAATAAAGTTCAAAAACTACAGAAAGTTTTTCTAACTGAGATGGCTGGATCAACCTATTATCTCAATCAAGGTAAAGAGCAACTCCCTTATGTCCTAAATATCGGATTTCCGGGACAACGCAACGATCTACTACTACTTCGTTTAGACCTTGAAGGTATTTCTATTTCAACAGGTTCTGCTTGCACAGCTGGTGTTGTTCAGGTCAGTCATGTTCTTCAAGCCTTCTACGGAGAAGAATCTCCTCGCTTACACGAGTCTGTACGCGTCAGCATTTCACCTCAAAATACAGAACAAGAAATGATAACTCTTGCTAAAACTCTTAAAAATATCATCGGAGGATAAACTTAATGGCATTTGAACAAACGATTAAACTTAAAAATTGTCGTTATGAATACACACTTAGTCCAACTGTTAAAAAATTCACGCTTAAAGATAATACTTTTTTTGAAACTAAAGTTGGTAACTATGAATTAACGCGTCTACTTGAAAAAGTTCCAAATAGCGGAGAAGGATTCCAACTTAAGATTATCATCAACAAAGACTTAACTGGTGTAAAAATCAATATCACTGATAAATTTGGTCTACGTTTAGTTGATATCTTCAAATCAGAAGAAACTCATATCCACCAAGAGAAATTCTACTTTTTGATGGATAGCCTGGTTGAACGTGGCGTATTTACAAAAAGCGAAAGATAGAAGGTCATTATGTTTCGATTAACTTACAAGGACTCCTATCAAGTAGAGCGTGTGCAAGAATATGAAGACTATGAAGCTCTTATGCTCTCTCTATCGGGTTGTGTAACTCTCCTGATACTACTCATATTACTTCATTAACACATGATGGAGTTGAAATCTATCAAGGACTTCTAGGTAACCTCTACCGCTTTTTAAGGACTTACCACGAAACGAAGATAAACTAAGAATTTTTCTTAGTTTTTTTTCGTTATTGTTGCAATTTTCACAAGCTTTCTATAAAATAGTAGATAGAAAGGTTGTGATTTTGTGAAAGAAAAACAGTCTGCTATTCCTAAAGCAACAGCAAAGAGACTTTCTCTCTATTACCGTATTTTTAAAAGATTTAATGCCGAGAAAATTGAAAGAGCTAATTCCAAACAAATTGCAGAAGCGATTGGAATTGATTCTGCCACTGTTCGTCGTGACTTCTCTTACTTTGGCGAACTTGGACGTCGTGGATTTGGCTATGATGTCAAAAAGCTCATGAACTTTTTCGCTGATCTTTTAAATGATAATTCTATTACCAATGTTATGCTGGTGGGTATTGGAAATATGGGACATGCCCTCCTCCACTACCGCTTTCATGAGCGTAATAAAATGAAAATCATCATGGCTTTTGACCTAGATGATCATCCTGAGGTTGGTACCAAGACACCCGACGGTGTTCCAATCTATGGAATCTCTCAAATAAAGGACAAAATTAAGGATAGTGATGTTAAAACTGCTATTCTTACTGTTCCTAGTGTTAAATCTCAAGAAGTTGCGGAACTTTTGGTTGATGCTGGTATCAAAGGTATCCTCAGTTTTTCTCCTGTTCACCTACATCTTCCTAAAGACGTAGTTGTTCAGTATGTCGATCTTACTAGCGAACTTCAAACCCTCCTCTATTTCATGCGAAAAGAGGATTAGAAAGCGAATTGATTTATGAAAAAACCAGTTATTGGGATTACAGGAAACGAAAAAGCCCATCCAGACGATGAGCTTATGATGAGTTATGCTGCCAAAGGCTTTGTTGAAGGAGTTAAGGAAGCTGGAGGTATCCCCATTATCCTACCAATTGGTGATGAAGAAATGGCCGGTTACTACATTAGTCTAATTGATAAACTTATTTTAACTGGTGGACAAAATGTTGACCCTAAATACTATGGTGAGCCAAAAGCTATTGATAGCGACGATTACCACCTTCAACGTGATATTTTTGAGTTAGCCCTCATTAAAGAAGCAATCAAGCAAAAGAAACCTATTTTTTCTGTCTGTCGTGGTACTCAACTTTTTTAACGTAGCCATGGGTGGGTCTCTTTATCAAGATATCGAAGATCATTGGCAAGATACTTCCGCTGAATACACCACTCAGCGGCTTGTCACCGAACCAGATACTATTCTAAGAGAAATCTATGGAGAAATCTCTCATATCAATTCTTTCCACCATCAGAGCATCAAAGATTTAGCCCCTAATCTTAAGGTTGTAGCACATGATCCTAAAGATGGTATTATCGAAGCTGTTACATCTACGGACGGCTTCCCTTATCTTGGTGTTCAATGGCATCCTGAATTTCTCTTTGAAAATCGCCCCAAAGATAAAACACTTTTCGACTATGTCGTCAATGAATTATAATTTCGATAAATTAGCTAATTAATTATGAATGAACTTACCCCACCTTCTACTCAGGACCTTTTTGAAAGATTTAGATGTTAATGTTTTCTCATCTATTAAGAGCAAGGAAATTGACCATTTCTCAACCTATAAGGAAAAAGAAAATAGAAGTTTATTTTTCAACTTTCTAATCTATATAATCTTTTAACGGCAGAAAGTTACCAATCATTTTATAAGAATAAAGAGTATCTCGACAAACTCTCACTAAAAGACAAACAAAAAAGAACTGAAAAGAAATGTCTAAAAAGGCAAAAACCATTTTTGTAAAAAGGCAGATGCTAAATTTAAAAGGCAGATTTCGTTCTTCGCTTGTTTTTACAGAGATATCTTGATCCACTCAAAAAGTATTATAAAATTGAAGACTTCAATGCTATTATTGACTTTATCGTGCAAGAAAAAGTTGCTAGTCCCTACAATTGATCCTCTTCCTAAAAATTGATATGAACGAAGTTGAGTCCTATGCTTTACAAGCGTTTGAGCAGGGTCCCTAAACTTCAAAAAAATAATCCTATATCAGGTCCGTCTTCTCACGGTAACTAAAATAATCAGAATGAGAGACAATTAAATGGTCCAATAAGACCAATCCCATTAATTCGCAGGCTTCTTTAACAAGCTTGGTAACATGATCATCATTGGGGCTAGGAAGTACTGCTCCTGATGGGTGATTGTGAACCAGAATCACAGATGTTGCCATATGCTTTAAGGCATAGTGGAGAATCTCCCGTGGTTCAGCAATACTTCTAGTAGCAGAACCTATAAAAATAGTTTGCTGATGAATAATTTGATTCTGAGTATTCAGATAGAGCGCCACCAGGTGCTCTTGTTTTTTATCCCCTAGTTCATCTTGCATCTTTTTCGCTAACTTTCGACTACTTAGGATACTCTCCATCTCTACTGTTTCGCGTTTATGAATCCGGTAGCCTAGTTCAATCATAGCTTGTAGTTCGATAGCCTTAACACGTCCAATACCTGATAGAGTCTGCAATTCCTGTAGACTCATTTTTTTTAGGTCAGTTAAACATGTCAGTTGATTTAAGACCTTCTGTGCTATTTCAAAAACATTGGCCTGTTTTGTCCCTGTCCTTAGTAATATTGCCAGTAATTCTTGGTTGCTGAGCGCTTCTACTCCTTCTTTTACTAATCTCTCTCTGGGTAAAAGCGAATCTTCTTGAAATGAAATACTATACATAAAAATCCTCCTCACTTTATTATTCGTGAGAAGGATGCTTAATTTGATAAAAACTAGTTATTTTTAGATTTTTTCAAGTGCAAGACGCAAATCTTCAATCAAATCATCGACATTTTCTAGTCCAATTGATAGACGAATTTGATTTTTAGTTACTCCTGCTGCTTCTAGATCAGAGTCAGACAATTGAGCATGCGTTGTAGTTGCTGGATGAACGACCAATGACTTTGCATCTGCCACATTGGCTAGGTTTGAAAAGATTTCTAAGCTATCAATCACCTTACGAGCTTCTGCTTCTCCACCTTTAACATGGAAGGTAAAGATTGAACCAACACCTTTTGGTAAATATTTTTCAGCCAAGGCGTGGTAAGGGCTATCAGCTAATTTTGGATAATTAACTTTTTCAACTTTTGGATGGTTCACAAGGAAATCAACGATTTTCTCAGCGTTTTGCACATGACGTTCAACACGGAGAGATAGTGTTTCAAGACCTTGTAGGAGCAAGAATGAGTTAAATGGTGAAAGGGCAGCTCCCATATCGCGAAGCAATTGCACGCGAGCAGCAACGATAAAGGCTGCAGCACCTACATCTCGAGTATAGCTTAAATTATGGTAGCTTGGATCTTCATTGACGAATTGAGGAAATTTCCCCTGAAGCAGCCCAGTCAAATTTACCGCTATCAATAACGACACCGCCAATAGTTGTACCGTGTCCACCGATAAATTTAGTTGCCGAGTGAACTGAGATATCTACACCGTGTGAAAAGACATTAATGAGATATGGTGTTGCAAATGTATTGTCAGAAACTAAAGGAATTTGATGTTTGTGAGTAATTTCAGCTATTTTTCAATATCAGGAATGTTGATAACTGGATTACCCAAAGTTTCAATCAAGACAAGTTTGGTATTATCTTTAATCGCTGCCTCTACTTCTTCTAGATTATCAATATCAACAAAAGTTGTGGTGATTCCGTATCGAGGAAGGGTTTCTTTCAAAAGGTTAAAGGTCCCACCGTAGATAGTTGAAGCTGCAACCACATGGTCTCCTGCGTGAGCAAGTCCAAGGATAGTATAAGTAAGAGCTGCCATTCCAGAAGCTGTGGCAAGTGCACCTACACCGCCTTCTAGTGCTGCAATACGCTCTTCAAAGGCTGAAGTTGTTGGATTGGTAATACGAGTATAGATATTTCCAGCTTTTTGAAGGGCAAAAAGGTCTGCACCCTCCTGTGTATCTTCAAATACAAAAGATGTTGTTTGGTAAATTGGTACAGCACGAGACTTGGTAGTAGCGTCTACCACTTGTCCTGCATGCAATTGTAGGGGTTTCAAATTTAAATTCACGAGTCATTGTGAGATCTCCAAAGATTTTATTAAAATAATTATATCATCTATGGCAGTCAGTTACAAATAAAACTTTATTAAATATTGGCATAAGCAACAGCTATGGCTATTATTAAAATTGTAGAACTTTTTCAGATAGTTTAAAAAGTTTGTATTCGCTATTTCTATACTTTTATAATGGATAAAAAGGAGAAGACTATGTCAGAAATTACACATGAAATTGATACAAACTTCGCTGGTCGTTTAAATATTTTACGTGCTGGTGTGCTCGGAGCGAATGACGGGATCATTTCCATCGCTGGAGTTGTTATCGGGGTTGCCAGTGCAACCAGTAATATCTGGATAATCTTTCTTTCAGGTTTGGCTGCCATCTTAGCGGGTGCCTTCTCTATGGCTGGGGGTGAATATGTTTCAGTATCCACTCAAAAAGACACTGAAGAAGCCGCTGTAGCTCGTGAGCAATTACTTTTGGATAAGGATATCGAGGCTGCAAAGAAATCTCTCTATGCTGCTTATCTTCAAAATGGTGAGTGTGAAACTTCAGCTCAACTTTTAGTCAATAAAGCTTTTCTTAAAAATCCACTTAAAGCCTTGGTTGAGGAAAAATACAGAATCGAGTATGAAGAGTTTACCAATCCTTGGCATGCTGCAGCATCTAGTTTCATCGCTTTTGTTCTTGGTAGTTTACCACCAATGCTTTCCATTACCATCTTTCCAAGTGACTATCGAATCCCTGCTACTGTTTTTATCGTTGCGATTTCTCTATTGATTACAGGTTACACCAGTGCCAAACTCGGGAAAGCCCCAACCAAAACAGCTATGATTCGTAACCTTTGTATCGGTCTTTTAACCATGGGAGTTACCTATCTATTGGGTCAGTTGTTTAGTATTTAAAAAAGATACCGTACGGTATCTTTTTTGCTTTGTCATGTCTCAGTAGTTAATTATTAATTACTAAAGTACTATATTGGTTAGATCTATATCCTTAGAAAGTTCTTCATTTATAAACCTATAACATAGTCCTAATCAACTATTAAAAATCTTCTAATTTTAACAATGAAAGTTCTCGAGATGAATACTGTTTATTATTAATTAATCGAACAGCTTGATTCATAATTAAATCTTCATATAAATTTCTTACAAAGCGACCATTTGAAAAATTTTTCTGCCTTAGTTTCTAATTCATCGGTAAAATAAGAAGATAATCTTTCTTTTAGTTCGTCACTTAATTGATAGTCATCTTTTTCTTGCCAATGTTTCGAGTATATCTATTAGTTCTGTAGAAGAATAGTTTTCAAAATTAATAAAGTAATTAAATCGAGACCTCAGACCAGGATTTGATTCAAAGAAATGATTCATAGGCTCTGTATAACCAGCTACGATGACAATTAAATCATCCCTTGAATCCTCTAATGCTTTTGTGAGTTCAGTTAAACATTCTCTTCCATATGAATCGGTATTGTCATTTTCTGTTATACTATATGCTTCATCTATGAATAAAACGCCACCTTTTGCTTTTTCAATGACATTTTTAACTTTCAAAGCAGTTTGTCCTTGGTAACCCGCGATTAAATCTGTCCTAGAAACTTCGGTAAAATGTCCTTTAGATAAAAGTCCTAATTGGTAATACATTCGACCTACAATTCTTGCTACTGTTGTCTTACCAGTTCCAGGGTTTCCCATAAATGCCATATGTAATGTTCGTTTTGGTACTTTTAATCCTGATTCTTTTCTCTTGGCTTGAATCTTCTGGTAGATAACCAATCTACGTACTTCCTCTTTAACTTGTGTTAAACCAACTAACTGATTTAATTCATTCATAAGATCATCTAGGAAGAGCTTTTTTTATTATCTGCTTCTTTTTCGAATATTTCGGAAATATAAGAGTAACCCAGATAACAAGCTAAAGTATCAGATAATTCTTTTAGCATTGGAGTTAGCTTATTTTTTTCTATGTACATTTTGAAGCATATATATATGTTGATATAACTCAGATACTTTTCTTCGTGTCAGAACGATCATTTATAATTTCATTAACTTTTTTTGAAATAAAATTCGTCACCATCTATCTGACGCTGACGATCTAATTTTTTTAGCAGCTTCAATTAAATTGTCACGGGATGTACTCATAATTTACCTCAAAAACATAAAATAGTAAAGTGATTATCAACATTCCAATAGATACTCCTGATACAATAAAAGAGTGTAAGAAGACGATTTGAAATAAATTGAATTTGTTCTTTACTTTCTTTCAACTCTTTTCTGAGTTCTTCAATCTCAGTAGTGTTAGAGACTGGCTCCAAAGGAAGCTTGTTTAGCGTATTCTCTATGCTTACGATTCTATCGTCTAATTTAGTAAGTCGCTCCTCATGTTTTCTCAATGGTTTCTTTATGATTGTTTTCATTGAATTTTTCTTTAAATTGCTTTAGTACTTGGAGTGTAGATGCTTGCTTCTCAATTGTTTTTATCAATACGAGCTTGTTCTTGCTGAATTTTTCTTATTGGTTTGTTTAATTGCAGCTACTGTAGTAACAATCGCTTGAATATAACCTTTATCTAGACCCTCTAAAAGCTTTATACACTTGACTAAACGCATCAATAGTTTCTTGTTGCTTTTCGTAAAAATTTTGAAATGTAATTTTGAGTTTGTTCAACTAAAGTATTAAACTCTTTACCAGTACCCATGTGCTCAGTAAATTCAAAAACCAAATAAATCATCGTGAGTTTTAACTGTATCAAAAATACAATTCATCTCGACTCTGTTCAGCAAACTCCTTTCAGGAGCTCTTTTAGCTTCGTTGAAGTCATATGGGCTAATATTTATTTCAAATTTTTTTCCTGTTCTTGCTCTATTACTTCTTGTTCCATATTTATCTCCTAATCTAATAATTCTTGTAATAAACTATCAATCTCATCAAAGTCACTTTTTATCGTCTCTTGTAGATTCAGTAAAAAAATATCTGATAACTTTTCTTTCATTATTGAAGCAGCTATATCATGTCTTTCTTTAATGGTATTAATGATTGTATTTTTCAACTTCTAGTTTAATATTTTTTTACATCTAACAATTGATCTTGAATGACTAGCATTTCATTTTTTTGATCAATCCTTTCAGAACTTAGATCAGCAATTTGTCTATCAACAATTTGCTGATCAATCATTTTTAATACAAAAGCGCCAATTATTCCAGATAAAGTTGCTCCCATAAAAGTTCCAATCAGGCCACCGATAGTTCCCAAAAGTGGTATTGAAATAGCTAGGACTGGAAAACTAGCTATGAGAGAAGCTCCTAAAGTTTCTCCTAGTACAATTGCCCCAGTAGCCGATAAACCAGCAACAACAATTTTACCGATCTCTAGCATCATAATCTGAACACTTTTTTCTTTGTTATCTGGATTGTTTAGATAATCAATCGCTTCTTTTAAAGACCTCCAACCTTGGTGAATAAATGTCCAAGCTTTAAGAAAAGTGTTAATTACAGGTCCAACTATCGCAGAAGCTATCATCGTAACCACTGATTTACCAACGTTTAATAAGTGATTTGATAAATTGTTTACAAATGAAACGATGGCCTCTTTTATCTTTTCAATAAAAGTTGATAAGTTTCTTTCTGTATCTTTCAGCCAAGAGATAAATTTTTGAAATTAACTCTCGCAAAAAAATTCTGAAAGTAACTGTAAAAAGTGCTGATTTTAAAAGCTTTTTCCGGAAACTTTTAACGCCTCATTACGTCGTGACTTTTTACCAGATTGAATAGCTGGCTTCTCAGCTTCATCTCTTACTCGGTCATATTCCGTTCAGGGCCTCTTTATCTTTCTCTCTTAATTGTTTCTCTTCTTTTGAACTAATATTATGGACTTCTCTAGCATATTGCCCTTTAGAATTTGGATTATCTAATAATTCAGTTGTAGATTGATCACCCTTCGCTTGATTAATTTCGCTCCTTATTTCGTTAAGATTAGCTTCACTATTTGCAAAAAGCATATTGTTGTTCTTTCTCCATGAAGGCATTAGTCTTTGGATCACGTATAATTTCTCCAGCCGAAACTGTGTGATCCATTTGAGTTCCTTTTTCTTTTGAACCTTTTGGCCTATTTTTATCTAAAAACTCTCTGGCATCTTTTTTTATTGTATTTACTGTTTTTCCTGATCGAGTTGTATGAGTTCGAATATTTCCAAATTCATCTCTCTCAAATTTTTCTTGCCAATCTTTATATCTGTCCTCATATATCTTCATCTGCATTATGAGTAATAAATTTTCCTTTTTCAAAAATTTTCAGCAGTTTGTATATGAGCTTCTTTTCTCAAATCTAGAGGTTGACCATGGTTATCTTTAATAAACTCTTCACCTATTTGGGCAGCAAGTTGAAGTTGTACTTGTTCCCAAACTATATTTTCAATAGATTCTTGAAGATATTTATTATTTTGAAGTTTATCTCTATCAATATCAAGTTGATCGATGTGTTCTGCTATGTCTTTTTAAGTTATCTTCTAAAGAACTCTCTAAACCAAGTAATTGTTCATAATCAATATCTAGCTCAGTCGTTTGGAGTTCAAACTGTTCATTTTCATTTGCCATAATTCTACCCTTATAATACTTTTTAGTATATTATATCATTTTTATTTTCAAAAAAATTCAAAAATAAAAAAGAACTTTGTTTATTCAAACAAAAATTCTTTTTATTATCTCTAATCACCAAAACCAACCTTTATCATCATCGATTGGTTCAGCCTCTTTAATCTTACGTGGTCCTGTTCCGTACATTTCTGCTTCGATATCTTCCTTTGTTGGCAAGATAGAGGCTAGGATGATGTAGATGATGATTCCAAGCCCAAAGTTTGCGATTGTAAAGATAGCAAAAATGAAGCGAACAAGAGTAACATCAAGATCCCATTTATCAGAGAGTCCAGCAAGTACTCCTGATATCATACGATTTCGTCTCATTTTGTAAAAATTTTTATTCATAGTTTGTACCTCTTTCGGTATTCTTGAAATAAGTATAACATGAACTAAAACACCCTGCATCAGTCCTTAGGCGGATTTTGCAAAATGAGTTTACCACGACAGAGACCACAACGATAACGTTTGGTATCAATTCGTCGCTTTCGTTGATAGGTTTGGTGACAAGTCTGACAAGTATAGACTAGAGTTGGTGTTTGACTAACACTTGATAAGGGAGGAACAAAGCGGAGCCCGTCTACTTCTTTTAATAGTTTCTTAAAGGCTACATCTTTATGTTTATACCCCTTGCCCTCATAGTATAGATGATAATGACAGAGTTCGTGACGGACAATTTTCCGAAAAACCTCTAAACCAAGTTCTTGATAAACCTTGGGATTAAAATCCAAATGCCCATCCTTTGGAAAGAATCGCCCACCTGTCGACCGTAGACGAGAATTCCATTGAGCTTGGTGTTTGAAAGGTTTCCCAAAGTCTTCTAAAGAGACTTGTTTAACGTAATCAGTTAGATTCATCTGGGGCAAGGAGCGACAGATTTACTTTTTCGCGTTGGACATCAATCTTCTTCACCCAAACAGTTACCAAATCACCAACAGAGACGACTTGACTTGGATGTTTGATAAATTTCTTACTCATGTGAGAAATATGAATGAGACCATCCTCGTGAATACCAATGTCAACAAAGGCACCGAAGTCAACGACGTTACGAACAACGCCCTCAAGCTTCTGGCCAACCTTTAAGTCTTTGATATCCAAGACATCCTGACGAAGGACTGGAGCATCAAAAGAATCACGGAAATCACGACCTGGTTTGAGTAGGTCAGCAATAATATCTTTGAGGGTTTCTTGACCGAGGGCTAGCTCTTGAGCCATTTCCTTGATTGAAATAGATTTGAGTTTGGCTTGCGCTTCTTCATTTAGGTCTTTAATGTCCAAACGTTTGAAGAGTTCCTTGACTGCAGCATAGTTTTCTGGGTGAACACCTGTATTGTCAAGGATATTGCTACTTTCAGGGATACGGAGGAAACCCGCAGCCTGTTCAAACGCTTTAGCACCTAAACGAGGGACTTTCTTAATTTGGGTGCGTGAAGTGATTTTGCCTTCTTCTTCACGATATTTCACGATATTTTCAGAGATTGTTTTGTTAAGTCCTGCGACATGGGAAAGAAGAGCTGGACTTGCTGTATTGACATTGACACCAACTTGGTTAACTACTGTATCAACAACAAAGTCTAGACTTTCAGACAGTTTCTTTTGACTAACATCGTGCTGATATTGACCGACACCGATGGATTTAGGATCGATTTTAACCAACTCAGCAAGTGGGTCTTGCAAGCGACGAGCAATCGAAATAGCAGAGCGTTTCTCAACGGTTAAATCAGGAAACTCTTGACGAGCAAGTTCACTAGCTGAGTAGATAGATGCACCGCTCTCATTGACAATGACATAGCTGACCTCAGGAAAATCTTTAAGTACTTCAGCGACGAAGGCTTCGCTCTCACGACTAGCAGTACCATTACCGATGGCAATGATTTCCACACCATATTGACCAATTAAATCTGCCAGATCTCTCTTTGCTTCTTCAATCAGACGAGCTGAAGCTGGTTTGACTGGATAAATGACTTGCGTTGTCAGCATCTTTCCAGTCGCATCCACGACTGCAAGCTTGGCACCTGTACGAAAGGCAGGGTCAAATCCAAGAACCACGCGCCCTTTAAGAGGAGCAACTAGCAGGAGATTTCGGAGGTTTTCGGAGAAGAGTTGAATGGCTCCTTCCTCTGCCTTCTCTGTTAGTTCGGTACGAATACGACGCTCAATAGCAGGCAAGACCTTCTTCTTAACAGATTGCTGAATAACTTCGTCAATATAAGCGTTCTTAACCTTGAAACGAGCAGCAAAGAAAGATAGAATACGATCAGTCGCATGCTCAAAGCCAATTTTCAAAATGCCTAGTTTCTCACCACGATTAAGGGCAAGCGTACGGTAACCTTGCATGTTTGCAACTGTTTCTGAGAAATCGTAATAGATCTGAAAGACTTGTTTTTCATCAAGACTCTCATCTTTGACTTGAGAAGTAATCTTAGAGCGTCTAAGTACCTCTTGATAGGGTCATTGAACGTAAAAGTGAACATCCTCAGAAAGAGCTTCTACTAAGATATCTACTGCCCCAGCCAAAGCCTCTTGAGGAGTTTCGAAACCTTCACAGACAAATGTTTCTGCTTCTTTTTCTAGGTCAGATACATTTTGTAAGATTAAGCGAGCAAGTGGAAAGAGTCCAGCTTCACGCGCAATCGTTGCCTTGGTGCGACGTTTTTCCTTATAGGGAAGATAAAGTTCTTCTACATCTGCTAATTTTTCGGCAGAAAGAATTGCTTCTTCTAATTCCTTGGTTAACTTGCCTTGCTCTTTGATTTTTGCTAAAACAGTTTCTTTACGATCGTTGAGAGCTGTTAGACTTTTATCGAGGTCAATAATAGCTTTAATAGCAACTTCATCTAGGCTACCAGTCATGTCTTTCCGATAACGGGCGATAAAGGGGATAGTTGCTCCTTCTGCTGTCAAAGACAAGACAGTATCAATCTGCTTTTAAAGTTACACCCAAATCTTGGGGAAATTTTTTTCATATTTTTATCCATGAAACTATTATACCATAAGCGCGAAAGCTTGTTTTTCATTAATTTGTTGCTTTATTTCAACTTTATAAAGATAAAAAGCCATGTTTATTTTTAAAAATCCAACTATTTCTTAGAAATAATAGTATAATAGTGTTAACTAAAAGAATCGAGGTATGCATCATGGCTGTTAAATTTACAAAAACTGATGACTTAGATAAGATGTTCGAAGAATTCGCTAAACTACCTGATTTAAAGCAAGTAACATTTCCAGATGACAAAGAAAAGAAAGATAAGGCAGAAAAGAAAAAATAGATGACACTCTTTCAAAGTTTACCTTCTAGTGTGTTACAAGCTGGCGCCATTTTTCTTTCAATTATCATTGAAGCTTTACCCTTTGTCTTAATCGGTAGCATCATCTCTGGTGCCATTGAAGTTTATGTCACAACTGAGAAGGTTTATAAATTTCTCCCTAAAAATCGTTTGGGGAGAATCTTTTTTGGTAGCTTCATCGGTTTTCTCTTTCCCTCTTGTGAGTGTGGAATCGTTCCGATCATCAACCGTTTTTTAGAAAAGAAAGTTCCGAGCTATACAGCTGTTCCCTTTCTAGTAACCGCTCCTATCATCAATCCCATCGTACTCTTTGCAACCTATTCAGCCTTTGGGAATTCATTTAGAATGGTCTTACTACGAGCTTTGGGTTCGATTCTTGTCGCTACTATATTGGGTATTTTCCTTGGATTTTTCTGGGAAGAACCTATTCAGAAGGAAAATAGGCTGGCTTGTCATGAGCATGATTTTTCTCACTTGAGTAAAGGTCAAAAAATTCTTCAGGTCTTTATCCAAGCTATCGATGAATTCTTTGATATGGGACGTTATTTGGTTTTCGGTTGTCTGTTTGCTAGCATAGTCCAGGTTTATGTACCAACTCGTATCCTGACATCAATTAGTGCAACGCCACTGCTGGCTATCGTTCTCTTGATGGTCTTATCTTTCTTACTATCGCTTTGTAGTGAAGCGGATGCTTTTATCGGCTCTTCGCTTCTCTCTAGTTTTGGCTTTTCTCCAGTGCTTGCCTTTTTGGTTATCGGCCCTATGCTTGATGTCAAGAACCTCCTCATGATGAAGAACTATCTCAAAACTCGCTTTATTTGGCAGTTCATGACAATTGTAACTCTTGTTGTTCTTGTCTATTCTTATTTAGTCGGAGTAATGCTATGATTCGATTTTTTATCTTATTTGGCTATTTTATCTTAACCCTTTATTTGTACCTATCAGGTAAGCTCAATCAGTATCTAAACCTCCATTACTCTTATCTGGCTTATATCACCATGGTTTTGTCATTGTTCCTAGCCATCGTTCAAGCCTATATTTGCTTCAAGCGTTTGAAAGAACATAGCCACTTACACAGCTATTCAGCCAAGCTTGCTAGTTTTGTCCTCTTAAGTTTGCCTTTGTTAGTTGGATTTACATTTCCAACAGTTACTCTGGATTCACAAACAGTATCGGCAAAAGGATATTATTTCCCTTTGTCGGAAGGGACTGATAAGGCAATCCAAGCAAGTGAAGGAACGAGCAGTCAGTATCTCAAACCAGATACTAGCAGGTTTTATTCAAAGTCCTCTTATGAAAATATTGTTCGGAAAACTGCTGATAAATACTTATCTCAATCTAATATTGTTATCACCGATGAGAATTACTTGGAAGTCATGGAGGCTATCTATGATTATCCAAATGAATTTGAAGGCAAGGAAATCGAGTTTATTGGCTTTGTCTACAACGATCCCAGTCACAGCGATAGTCAATTTGTCTTTCGCTTTTGGTATTATGCACTGTATCGCTGATTCAGGGAGTTTTTGGCCTCTTAACCACAGGAAATACCAATCATTATGAGAATAACACCTGGGTGAGAGTCAAAGGCAAGATTAGCAATCGGTATCACAAGGAACTCAACCAAATCCTCCCAACCCTCGAAGTCCAGTCTTTCATCAAGGTCGACAAACCAGAGAATCCCTTATGTTTATAAAGAATTTTTAAAAAAGTAGCCTAATTGGGCTGCTTTTTCTTGTAAAATTAAATTACTTTTTCATCTAAAAATCTCAAATACTGTTTTATAATTTACACAATAATACTGAGCATTTCTTTTATGTAGTATAGAAATCAATCGACAAATCACTATCAGACTCGTATTTTTTTCCATGCTAGGCTAAAAGCCATAATAGTCTTCAAATTCTGTATGCCAGTCATAATAAAGTGGGATACGGCTAAATTTTCTTGCAACTACTTCATCTTCAAATTCTGGGAGACTCTCCTGCAGTAATTCCAAATTGAAGTCCATTCAGTTCCCAGGTGTTTCCCCAAACATTTTCGTCTGATAGAACGTCAATCCAGCGAGAGGCGTCAATATCAAAATCTGCACATAATTCAAGTTCTAACAATTTTCTGTAGTTTACATTGGCAGGCTTTATATAAAAAGGCTCCATCAACCTGATACTTTTTTTATCTTGTACTTGAATTTGTGTGATTTTCATCGGAATTGAACTCTATTTAACTCCAACCAAAAATAACCTAGAGGAGTTTTGATTGCATGGTAAATTTGTTTAGACTCTATTTTTACTTTTTTCGAGCAAGCATTTAGAATTCTTCCACGCTCAAGTATATTTTTACAAACTATTTTTGAAGTCTCAGAATCAAAAATAGAATACCTATGGATGACCCTTTTTAACTTTTCAACGGGATAAGTGATATCTCTTGGGTAAGCATGATATTTCTGGACTACCAGAGCTATTTTTTCAATATTTTCCTTTCCAGTTGGTACAATCACACCATGCCCAATATGAATACTTGGATCATCACAGATATAAGTATATCCATTTCCACCTTCTTGAAAACTCAACGACAACGAGATTCAACTCCTGATCAGGATCGAAAAGTGGTTCAACTTTTTCACTGGTCTGGCGCTCATAAAAAGTGAAACAACCTGGATTATCCTCTTCGCCAAAGACCATTAAACTACCACAATTTGGGCACTTCCACATATAAAAGGAAGCCTCCGAAATGTCTTCATAGGAAATTCTATCATGTTCGTCAGTATTGTTAAAAAAAATATCCTCAAGCAACTCATCCGAATAAACCGAATAAGCATTTGGATCAGGCGCTTGGTGGTCGTTCATTGCTTGACCACATCTACATGTCCATTTTCCCATATCTAACCTCAGTCACGACTTAATTCTTCAAGGAAAAATTGATTAAGAGCTTCCCAGTCTTTCTTCTCCTCGGTAACACTTTGGATGTAATCATCTATCTCTTGTATATTTTTGGTGATGTAGTCCTGGATGGGCTCTATCGGTTCAATTTCCATACCTTCAGGTCCATTTACCTTGATATCAAGCAATCTAGATACATGCTCTTTCATTTTATCAGGAAGCAATTCTTTCACTAAATCATCAAACAAAATTGGTGGAACAGAATGATATTTTTCTATCCAACGACAGGCTAAAATGGGACGCAGAGCATAGAAGTACTTTTTAGGTTTGACCTTGTCTCCTGAAAGATACTTATTCATTTGAGTTCTAGCAGTATTCAGGTAATGGTGGAGCGTCTTTTTCTCGGAAAAATACTGACTAACAAGCGGAAGGATACGGTCAATAAAGCCTTCGTCTTGCTGGTAAACGATTGGTGACTGTAACCACTCAAAGAGAGTTGGATTTGACTTATAAAGCAACTTTAAAGCCTTGTCCAAATCCCAGCCACTCACATCCCAGGTATCGTCAATTGGTAGTTCGATGACATCGCGATGATCGTTCAAACTAAGATAAAAATCTTGCTTATGCTTGTAAATGAAACGCACATCAAAGTCACTATCCGGAGACTCAAAGCCCCAAGCGCGACTGCCAGACTCAATTGCCCACAATACGGTAACATCATTAGTACGTTCAATTTCCGCTAGTTTTTCAGGTACCAGAATATTCATTTCTTCTTGTGTTTGCATCATGCTTCTCTTTCTATATTCAAGCTACTTCTTCGGCGCGATTATTGATTAAATCAATTGTTTGGACAATATTCCTCAATATTGGTATTTGATGTTGAAAAAGTACTTGTACGGATCCATAAGATTTAAACGGTTCTTGTGTCAGCATCGACTTATCCATATAACCATTTTCAACGACATAATCGACAATCAATTTTACAAAAGAAATTTGCTTAGCATTAAGGCTTTCATCTGACAAAAACTTAGAAAATACTTGATTAGCGGCCTCTCTATTCAAACCAATAATCTCCCGCACCAATCTAGGAATAGCCTTGTTTTCATAGTGTTGCTGATAGTCAGTTTTACTTCCTAATTTTTTTCCCATAATAGAGTTTCTAATACTAATAAATCTTGTGCAGTCAACTTCTTGTTATGGTACAATTTAGAAATTGCTTCATCATCTAGATGAGCTTTTCAAATAATGTTCAACTTTTTCATTATAGGATCGCAGATCATTTGACCTGCAAATATGGATGGTATCATGGACAGTAGAAAGAATTCGATCTTCAAAATTGACATAATATATTATTCGGCTCGTTTTATCTAAGAATTGCAATAAATCTCTTAGAGAAAGGCGTATTTTTTCAAGTTCAGATAAGTTTACTTCCTCCCAAAATTCAGGTTCTTGTACTTTCCTGATAATTTCTGCCTGTGCAAAGACCTGAGGGATATTGCCAACAGAAGCAAGAGCCTGAGCAGTTTTCATAACTTGAGATATATGAGTCCTTGATGGCTTAGAGGTCAATTGTCCGACTTGAATTTCTAACATCCATAAATCAAATCGTCTTGCCATTTCATTTTCTTTATCATCATCAAACATGAGAGGGGAGATATGACTATGAAGTTGCTCGCATGAAATCGTTGTAAGATTTTGCCAATTTTCTAATTTCTTATAGGTATAAACCGTATCTAAGACCATACGAACCCTAAAGTCTAACTCATTCAAGTCTTCTACTTGCCTATGAAGTTCTGAGACGAGTTGCTGACGATACTCTCTTGCAAATGGATCCTCTTGAAAGTGAAGGTCCTGCAGTTCACGAATCAAGTCAACCTTGATATTAAACAAACGCTGTGTCAATGGAACAATATGTCTTCCACTACCTTCTCTCGGATCTGCTTTGAAGTATTCAAAGTTGTCACCATAATCAAATACCAAGAAATTTTCCTTATCTTGATCAGGTCCAAACAAATCTTTACAGAGACGGGTTCCACGACCAATCATCTGCCAAAATTTTGTTTTTGAGCGTACTTTCTTGAAGAAGACTAAATTGACAACCTCTGGGACATCAATACCTGTATCCAGCATATCAACTGAAATTGCAATTTGAGGATATTTCTCCTTAATTTTAAAATCATCAATCAAGGTTTGATAATGTTTAATACTGTAATCAATCACCTGAGCATAGTCGCTCCCCTTTTCAGGATAACGTTTATTGAAAATCTCTCTAATATATTCTGCATGGTGATGATTCTTGGCAAAGATAATCGTTTTTCCAATCTCATCCCCTGAAGCTGTCTGAATTCCTCTCGTCATTAGTTCATCTAGAACAATCTCAACTGTAGCTTTATTAAAAATAAAGGAATTAAAAGCTCCAGCATCAATGTCTTTTTCTAGACTATCATCTTCAAATTGGCTATCAAAATATTCTTTATCTTCTTGGGATAGATCATCGTAATGAAGCCCATCTGTAGGTAATTCTAACTTGGTTTCAATCGAATGATAGGATACCAAGTAGCCATCCTCAACAGCCTTTTCAAGATCATAAGCATAGGTAGGAACACCATTTTCCAAGTTGAAAAATCCATAAGTGTTTTTATCAAGGTCCTGACGAGGTGTGGCCGTTAAGCCTACGATTCTAGCATCAAAATAATCAAAAATGGCCTTGTACTTTTGATAAATAGAGCGGTGAGACTCATCAATAATAATAAGATCAAAGTGGCCAACAGTGAAAGGACGTTGAATGACTTCTTCCTGATCACTAATTGCTCCGATCATGGTCGGATAAGTAGAAAATACCATTCGACTTGATCTTGCCCCGGCTTTATCCTCTAAAAAGTTACAAACTGTAAGATCTGGAAGCAATTTCCTAAATGAATCATAGGCCTGTTTTACAAGAGATGTTCGGTCAGCTAGAAAGAGAACATTTTTGACCCAATTGTGACGTGATAGGATATCAACAAGAGAGACTGCTGTTCGAGTTTTCCCAGAACCAGTTGCCATTACCAAAAGAGCTTGTCTTCGATTGTTAGAAAAAGCCTCACAAACACTTGCAATCGCATGTTTCTGATAATATCGTCCAGAAATATCGTCTCTGATTTTACTAGAAATATCCTCAAGTGTTTTTTGCAAATGTCGTCTGTCCATCAATAATTGCAATTCTTCTTGAGAATAGAATCCTGCGACCTGGCGACGATTTACACCATCAAGAATATAGTGCTTGAGACCATTTGTAATAAAACAAATCGGTTGGTAACCTATCTTTTCCTCTAGCGCTTCAGCATATTCCCTGACTTGTATCTCACCGACTTCTGGATTAACTGAAGCTTTTTTAGCTTCAATAATTGCTAAAATCTTTCCATTTTTGCCATAAAGGGTATAATCACAATAACCTGTTCCTGAACGTTGTTTCAGTCCATTAACAGCGACTTCAACTCGACAATTTTCTTCAAATGTCCAACCTGCTAAGCGTAAATCAATGTCAATAAAGAGTTTTCTCGTCTCAGCCTCAGATAACTGATCGATATAAAAGGAAACCTCTTGCCGTTGAGCAGCAGTTTCACGTTTTTCTGTATAATTCTCTTGGACTTCCAAGGACTGTACAGCCATTTGTTCATGAAAGTCAGGCATAACAGGTAAACTGTCTTGCAGTTCCACCATGGCTTGTGGCGTTTCTCTTTTCTTGACATTCTCTGAAATTGGCAATAACTTCTCGTCAAAAAAACGTTCCACAAACTCATTGCTGTAGCAGTAATCAATAAAGTTTACGAACTGGTACAAATGATGTAAGGCTAAAATCGCTTCACGTTCCTTGATCTCCCCACCATGAGCAGCATGATTGCCCCAACGTATCAAGAGAACCATCTGACTATGAAGCTCTGGATCTACGATTTCTCTAAAGTCATCATCCCACACCAATGAAGACAAAGTAGCACGATAAGGGGCTTCCAAATAGGAATCATGGCTATAAATCCAATGAACAGCCTGCTCCAAGGCACGACGTGCCATGAAAGCTGTCGCTACAGTAGATGTCCCAATCATATTCTCAGCTTCTATACAGGGCTTTGAAAAAGATCCATACTCCTCGTTATTTAAAAGAAAATCAAAATTTCCCATTTTTCTCTCACTTTGATTAAATAGATACCTATATTATACTAGATTTCAAACTATTTCTCCACAGTTTTATAGCCTTCTGACAAGCAAATTGTGATTTGTCAACCTGAGCCACAAAGTCTGCGAACTCGTTTTGGAGGGAAAGAGGGGGGAGGGGGATGGTTAATTCTTCAATCTGATTTTTTTGTTATCGCTTGACGAGTAGCACCTGAACTTTCTCCTATTTTCTGTAGCAAACTCTTAAACTCGGAAGTTATTAAAAGTTGATTTAAAAATATTGGTGATAATAAGTGCTTTTTACAACGAATTATAGAAACGTGCTGATTAACTCTCATGAGCAAAAATAATTTGTGGAACAATACAACAACGAGATACAGATGCACCTGTAATATTCAGCAAAAACATCGTCAGATTCAACAATTACATTATTTAATTTTTTTCAGCCTGAACATTAGTTAAATAAGCTAAATCTTTGAAAATAAACTTACCATCATATACATTCATACTTCTAATAGAGCGCTATCCCTTCGTTGACATAACTTTCTCTTCCTCCTCTAGGTGTAGCACCTGAACCAATTTTTAATGTTAATTTTTGATAATCTATGCTTTTCCCAACCCATTTCATTCAAAACAGGATCCCCAAACATCTCGTTAAATCGGGATTTGCACTTAAGAGATGAATTTCTGATGGGAATGTTTGACATTACTTTGGTTTACCATAGCATAGGCTAAGGTTGTGTCAATTTTGCTGTGACCTAGCAGTTTTTGGACTTGTTCGATAGGCATTCCCTTATCAATTGCCTTTGTTGCTAGTGTTCTTCTAAATTTATGTGGGTGGACCTTTTGTATTCCAAGCTTTTGACCTAACTTTCTTAATCGAATCTCAACACCAGCTATTCCAAGTCTCTGGGCTTTTCCAAGTAAGGTAACAAAAAGAGCTGGATGATTATCTTCTCTGCTATTGATATAGTTCTTTAAATGGATTTTCGTCCGAGCATCAAAGTAAACAGGTCTTTCCTTTTTACCTTTCCCAAATACAACACATTCTCGATTTTCAAAGTCAATATCTGAGCGATTCAGCTGCACAAGTTCTCCCACGCGCATTCCTGTTGAAGCTAGTAGATCGATCATTGCTAAATCCCTTAAGTTTTCACAATTGTCTCGCATGATTTCAAGATGTTCATCAGTATAAGTTTCTTTCACAGTTTGTTCGGTCTTAATCTTTTTAATCCTTCGAATAGGATTTTTGATGATATATTCCTCCTGCTCAAGCCAAGCAAAAAACGAAGACAGGATGCGTCGGATATTGTCCAAATTTGCTTTACTGCAATCTTTTTCTGACTGATACTGTGCTAGATAACTTCTCAAATCATCTGTTGTCAGTTGTGTTACAGACTGCTTTATGCTTGTAAATAAGTTTTCAATGGTCCTTTGATAATAACGAATGGTTTTTGCACTACAACCCTCCACCTGTTTAGCAGTAATAAATAAAGCTAACAAGGAATTATTTGTATACTTCTGTTGATTTACACTACTCACTAAATGGCGCTCTAAACTCTCCCGCAATGCTAGTAATTGTGCATTGTTTAAAAGGGGTAGCATTTCTTGAATGATAATTGTCACTTTTGTTTCCATATTTTCTCACTTTCATCATTTCAATAAAAAGAGACAATATTAGTTTTCTGCATTACAGAATTCTAATACTGTCTGTTTATCTATTTTTTCTTATAGGATTTAAACATCCAAGCTTAAATTGTTGCCATTAACTCTAAACGAATTTTCAGATACCCATTTGGTGTAGGAAGCTAACTTTTCATCTGTCAAGGCTTCTACTGCGATAGTAACGCACATAGCGACCGCTTCTTCAACTGTTACAGAAAAACGATATCCATTCAACTGTAGGAATTTCACTAAAACGAAGAAAGCAGTTCGTTTATTAGCGTTGGCAAAAACATGCTTCTTGATCAATTGGACAAATAGTATCGTTGCCTTATCAAAAATTGTTGGATAAAGAGGTTTGCCAAAGACGAATTGTTCTGGTAAATTGACAATCATATTTAAGGCAGAAGGACTAACTGTTTGAATTTTTTCATTAGGTGAATACCGTTGAATTGCTAAAGAATTGATTTTCTCGATTTGCCTTTCTGTCAGATAGACTGTCATTTTTCCACCAAAGCTTTGAAAACATCATCGTATTCGTCAAAAATTTTGTCCAAATTTAAGTCAAAGGCATCATCAGATACATAAGAAATCTGATGCCCAGACTCTTCGGGAGTAAAGATAATTTCACCACTTGGTAACAATTTCGCTTCGTATTTAACACCACTTGGAATATTGAATTCACTTGGAATGGTGATGGTGATTGAATTTCCTTGTTTTCTTGTTTTTACTACCATCTGATTTCCTCCTTTGAAGTATTATAACAAATAAATACCGTAATTACAATGACAGAATATCAGCCAAAATACTCTTGCATGAGAGATTTTTTCAAGGTTTCCAGTTCTTCTAGTGATTTTTGAATTGCCAATTGTGATTTGTCAACCTGAGCCACAAAGTCTGCGAACTCGTTTTGGAGGGAAAGAGGGGGAGGGGATGGTTAATTCTTCAATCTGATTTTTTTGTTATCGCTTGACGAGTAGCACCTGAACTTTCTCCTATTTTCTGTAGCAAACTCTTAAACTCGGAAGTTATTAAAAGTTGATTTAAAAATATTGGTGATAATAAGTGCTTTTTACAACGAATTATAGAAACGTGCTGATTAACTCTCGCAGGCAAAATAATTTTGAGGAACAATACAACAACGAGATACAGATGCACCTGTAATATTCAGCAAAACATCGTCAGATTCAACAATTACATTATTTAATTTTTCAGCCTGAACATTAGTTAAATAAGCTAAATCTTTGAAAAATAAACTTACCATCATATACATTCATACTTCTAATGAGCGCTATCCCTTCGTTGACATAACTTTCTCTCCTCCTCTAGGTGTAGCACCTGAACCAATTTTTAATGTTAATTTTGATAATCTATGCTTTTTCCCAACCCATTTCATTCAAAACAGGATCCCCAAACATCTCGTTAAATCGGGATTTTACAAGGTTAGAAAGTTCACTAAGTTGTTTTATTTCTAATTATAATTTCATTGTCTAACTTTTCTAATATTCTAATAATTTTATCTTGTTCAATAGTACTTCTCATTGGAATCTGTGCATCTGATAAATTATTGAGCTTAATATACTTTATAACTCCTCCAATTGATTGATATCGTAAAACTTCAATGTACTTATCAAGAAAGTAGTATAAATATTTCATTCTTACATTAGAATTACTAGTCAAAATATAGGTTCTCTGATAAGCATTAAATTTACCTTTATAATACTTTAACATTTAAATCCCCCATTTCTGCTACTAAAAACGACTTCATCGTCATAAGCGTATTCATTAATACAAGAAATTTCTTTTGCTGTTGTAAAAATGGATACTTACTCCAGGAACTGCCTCATTAGCATCCAATTTACCAGTTTGAATAGAAACCAATTGCCCTAACTTCACTTTCTTCATGCAACCATCCTCGAAATATCGGGATTTGACGAGCTCGTTTAATCCTTCTGACTGAATTTTTACGAAAAATCATAAATTTGACTTATTGTATTTAGTCTTTTTGAAATTAACTTTTGTTCCAGTTTATTAGGCAAAACAAATGAGATATCTTTTAATTTTAGCTACTGAAAGATGTTTTACTGTAACAAAAGGGGTCTTATCTTCAATTTCTTTCAAGAATTTCGGAATCAACCAAGCTAAATAACCTTCATCTACACTTTTATCCGTAATTTTAATTTTACAGACACGTTGATTAAGTAGCGCTAAATCCCTCCCATTTTTTTCAATATAAAACTGCCATCCATTGTAATCAATAAATCTCCATTTTTAATCAAATATTCTTCTGGATAAGCTCCTTCAAAGTAGGTATCAGAAAAACCTCTCTACATCTCGAATTCGGATTAAGGGAAGCCCAATTTTTTTATCGTTAAATTGTGATGATTTAAAAGCGTAACCAGATAAAATCTCACAAACTTCCCCAACTTCACTTTTTTTCATACATGCATCTCCCTACTTTAGTAATTCTTCTAACTCTGCTAAGCCAGCTTGAATTTCTTTTTCTAGATCATTGATTTTCTTTAAGATGACTTCTGTTGGTTCATAGTCAACTTTTTCATACTCGATTTCTTTGTATTTATTGATGGACAAATCAAAATCATTTTCCTTAATCTCATCAACTGGAACAAAGAAGGACTGGTCTGTTCTCTTACGATCTGTTTCTTTCTCTAATTGATGGTATCGTTGAATAATATCTGGAATATCATTTTCGTTGATAGGCTGGCGTTTATCATCTAAACTCAGACCGTCTGCTTTCATATCGTAAAACCAAACCTTATCCGTTCCACCATTTCCAGTCTTAGTGAAGATAAGGATAGCGGTTGAAACCCCTGCATAAGGCTTGAAAACACCACTTGGCATCGAAATAACTGCATCTAGTTTATGATGCTCAACGATTTCCTGACGAATCCCTTTATGAGCTTTAGAGGAACCAAATAGGACACCGTCCGGTACAATAACAGCTGCACGTCCACCTGGCTTCAAAGTGCGTAAGAAAAGGGCAAGGAAAAGCAACTCTGTCTTCTTAGTCTTAATCGTAGCCAACAAATCTCCAGAGGTTGAATCATAATCAAGAGATCCTTTGAAAGGTGGATTGGCTAAAACTAGAGTATATTTATCAGCTTCTTCATTATCTTGAGATAGTGAGTCTAGATAGCAAATTTGGGGATTTTCAACCCCATGGAGCATCATGTTCATAGCACCAAGTCTCAACATTGTCGTATCCGTATCATTCCCATGAAACATAGTATTGTGGAAATGCTTTACACTGTCAATATTTGTTTGCCACTCTTCTTTTCTTCGGTCTAGGTAGCGACTTGCAGAAACTAAAAATCCTGCAGACCCCATGGCAGGATCTGAAATAATATCCTTAATTGTCGGTTGCATTAGCTCAACCATCATATCAATGATATGACGAGGAGTACGAAATTGACCATTTGCCCCTGCCTGAGATAATTTTGACAATAGATACTCGTAGATGTCTCCAATATCTTTTATATCCGTAGGTAACTCATCCAGAGCAGCTATCGCCTTTTGTAAGGTAGCAGGTTTATTGATTTGAAAAATCGCTTCACGCATATAACGTGAAAAAGCTGTATCGTCAGTATCCCCCTTCAGATTCTTAATAAATGGAAAAATCTCTTGTGACATCAGACGATAAACTTCTTGGGCATCTCCTAAGTTCTTAAAGGTTGACCAACGATATTCGGGTTTATCTTTTGGGAAAATTCCCTCATAGGGAATACCTAGAAATTCAGCATCATTTTCTCGTCCAAGTTCAACTCTGTCCAAATCCTTCATAAATAAAAGATAAGTCAATTGCTCAATGTTGGTCAAAGGATTCGCATTCCCCTCTGTCCATAGCATTTCCCAAAGCTGATCAATCTTATTCTTTAATTCGCCTGTAATCATATTTTTACCTCTCAAAATGTTTTCAATTTTTAAAAAAACTGTCATTTAAAATTTTAAAACTTCTTATACCCCATTTTATCAGAATCCTAGGACATTATCAAAAAATTATTATAGTATGTATAGAAAAAAGCCTACGATAGGCTTTTTCATCTGACAATATCTTTATACATATCTGGTCTTCTATCTCTAAAGAGACCCCAGTTAAGTCGTTCATTTGCTCCCTTGTCAAGGTCATAAGTGGTTAAGAGGATTGCTTCATCTTGTCGTTCGGCTTGACTTAAAATAGCTCCTGTTTCATCCGTCATAAAGGATGAACCGTAGAAGTTAAGACTGGAACTTTGTCCTCCATTTTCCTCGCAAGGAGTGACTTCTTCTAAACCATAACGATTGGCTGCGATAACTGGGACGATATTTGCTGCTGCATGTCCTTGCATGGTACGTTGCCAATGACCACAACTATCTGTATCCAAAATAGGCTCTGATCCAATAGCTGTTGGATAAAAGAGTAATTCTGCGCCATTTAGAGCAAGACAACGGGCAGTTTCAGGGAACCATTGATCCCAACAGATTCCGATTCCAATCTTGGCATAGCGAGTGTCCCAGACCTTGAAGCCTGTGTTTCCAGGTGTGAAAAAGAATTTTTCCTGATAATAATGGTCATCTGGGATATGAGTCTTCCGATAAACTCCTAGTACTTCTCCATCCGCATCAATGACAGCAATGGAATTGTATAAGACATTACCATCTTTTTCATAGAAACTGATTGGTAAAACGACCTTTAGCTCTTTGGCAATCACTTTAAAATGCTGAATAGCCGTATTTTCTAATACCGACTGGGCATACTGGTAGTAGTCATACTGACGCTCCTGACAGAAATAGGGACGTTCAAATAATTCAGGCAAGAGAATAATTTGGGCTCCTTGCTCAGCAGCTTGTCGAACTAAACGTTCAGCTGTTTGGATATTGGTTTCCCACATCCTTAGCGCATTGCATCTGAATAGCTGCAACCGTTACATTTCTCATCTTTTTCTCCTATTCTGGAATTTGTTGGGTAATGCAGTGGATATTTCCACCACCTAATAGAATATCTCTTGCAGGAATTCCGACAACATCACGGTCTGGGAAACACTGGCTCAGAATATTCAAGGCCACTTGATCGTTTACATCCTGAAATTGTGGCACCAATACAGACTTATTAGCAATGTAAAAATTCACATAGGAAGCTGCTAGTCTTTCACCTGAATAACGCTCCTCTTCGCCTTCTTCATAGCTATAGCCCGGCAAATCCTCCTCTGTAACTACTTGATGAATAGCTGGAATTAGAAGTTTATGAATAGTGAAACTCCGGCCTTTTGCATCGGTTTCCTTTTCTAAAAGAGCTAAATCTGCTGCAGACATGGCATACTGAGGATCATCTTGGTCATCCGTCCATGCTAAAACAACCTCAGCAGGACCAACAAAGGCTGCAACATTATCGACGTGTTCATTTGTCTCGTCTTGATAAATACCGTAAGGCAACCAAATAACTTTTTCGGCACCAAGGCTCTCTAGTAAGGTCTTTTCAATCTCCTCTTTAGTCAGGTGAGGATTACGACCCGGACTGAGCAAACAGCTTTCTGTGACAAGAATGGTTCCTTGACCGTCACTGTGTATAGCTCCACCTTCCAGTACAAATGGTTTGGCATCATATGGTTTGGCATCATAAACAGGTATATCTAAGACTTCTGCAAAACGACTGGCTACTTGGTCATCTGCTTCATAGTCTTGGTAAAGACCGTCAACAGCACCACCCCAGGCATTGAAAGACCAATCTACCGCCAATTTTTCCCTTTGATTATTGAGGAGAATGGTCGGACCTGTATCACGAGCCCAGGCATCATTTGTCTGAATATCTAGATAAACAACATTGTCTCCAAGATAGGATTGCGCTTCAGATATATAGTCTTTCTCCAGCAAAAGGTAGACTGTTTCCCCTTGAGCATGGTTTTGATAATCCGGCTAAAAAGCTGCTTTTAGCAGCCTTTGCCTTCAAATGGCCAAGAACCTGGTCGAGTAGGCCATATCATGAGAGTCCCATGATGGGGTTCATACTCTGCAGGCATACGATAACCTAATTTCTTTGGGCTGTCCATCATGATAATCTCTCCTTAAAGTCTTGGTAGCCAAATGCTTTGACTAGACTGCACTTACCCTCTTTATCCATGAGATACAAACTTGGAAGCCCAATGCCGTTAAAGGTATTGTTTTTGACAAAGGAGTAAATTGCCATGTCTTCAAAATAGAGGCGATTGCCAATTTCAATTGGTTTTTTAAAAGCTGTAATCCCCAATGATATCCCCTGTCAGGCAAGTATTTGAAGAGTCTATAAGTATAAGGTTTTTCTTGCGCTTCAAAACCATCTCTCAATGGGGGACGATAAGGCATCTCAAGAACGTCTGGCATGTGGCAGCTTGCCGAGGCGTCTAGCACCAAGGTCTCAATCCCGTTTTCAACAATATCCAAGACTTCTGTCGCTAGATAGCCCGCATTAAGGGCAATAGCTTCTCCAGGTTCAATGTAGACGTCCACGTTATAAGTTTCTCGAATGCGTTTAATCTCAGAAATCAGTAAGTCCACATCATAGTCAACTCTTGTAATATGATGACCACCACCCATGTTAAGCCATTTAACTTGATGCAAATAGGCACCAAACTGGTCTTCTACTGCTTTCAAGGTTGTCTCTAAATCATCTGCCCCCTGCTCACAAAGAGTATGAAAATGAAGCCCGTCAACCAAGTCCAGCAAATCACTAGGTATCTTGTCTGAAGTCACTCCCAAAACGAGAGCCAGGTGCACAAGGATCATAAAGCGCGTGGTCCCCTGCGTTGAACATTGAGGATTGATGCGAAGACCCACACTGATACCAGCCTCACGACAACGTTGACCATACTTTTCGAAGTTGTCTCTCTGAGTTAAAAATCAATATGATCCGATATTTGCAGTAGCTCTTCCATATCTGATTCCTTGAAAGCAGGTGCAAATACATGGACTTCCCCCGGAAACTCTTCTCTAGCTAACTTCGCTTCATAGAGTCCACTAGCTGTCGTACCTGATAGATACTGGCTAATTAAAGGATAGGTTTTATAGAGAGAATAAGCCTTTTGAGCTAGCAAAACCTTACAACCTGCCTTTTCCTGAACCTCTTGTAGAATGCGGCAATTCTCTTCTAATTTTCCTAAGTCAATGATATAAGAAGGCGTTGGTACTTGTTCTAATTTCATTAGTCCACCATTTGTGGATTTTCAACCACAACCCATGGCAAACCGTATTTATTTAAAGCTTCCATGAATGGGTCTGGATCCAACTCTTCAAGGTTATAAACTCCTGGTTGTTTCCAAGTGCCATCCATCACAAATTTTGTTCCAATCATGGCTGGAACACCTGTTGTGTAAGAAATGGCTTGTGAACCAACCTCTGCATAGCATTCCTGATGGTCGCAAACATTGTAGATGTAGATTGTCTTTTCAACGCCATCTTTGATACCTGTAAAGATACATCCGATATTTGTTTTTCCGACAGTACGTGGTCCAAGGCTTGCAGGATCTGGAAGTAAGGCTTTCAAGAATTGGATTGGAACAATTTCTTGTCCGTTAAAATTAATAGCATCTGTACGAAGAAGCCCAACGTTTTCCAAGCATTTCATATGCGTTAGATAAGATTGGCCAAAAGTCATAAAGAAGCGAATGCGTTTAACTCCTGGAATGTTCTTTGCTAATGATTCGATTTCTTCATGGTGGAGGAGATACATGTCTTTTTGACCAACTTGAGGGAAATCATACTCACGTTTGATAGACATAGCTTCGACTTCTACCCATTTTCCATCTTCCCAGTAAGAACCTGGTGCAGAAACCTCACGTAGATTGATTTCTGGGTTAAAGTTTGTCGCAAATGGATAACCATGGTCACCACCATTACAGTCTAAAATGTCGATATAGTGGATTTCGTCAAAGTAATGTTTGAGTGCATAAGCTGAAAAGACGCTGGTTACCCCTGGGTCAAAACCAGAACCAAGAAGAGCTGTCAAGCCTGCTTCTTTGAATTTTTCTTGGTAAGCCCACTGCCATGAGTAGTCAAAGTAGGCTGTAAAACCAAGTTCCTTACAGCGTTTTTCATAAATAGCACGCCATTCAGGGTCTTCTGTGTCCTCAGCCTCATAGTTAGCAGTATCGATATAGTGGACACCTGTTGCCAAACAAGCATCCATGATGGTCAAGTCTTGATAAGGCAAAGCTACGTTCAAAACAGCTTCTGGTTTGTAGCTTTCAATCAAGGCAATCACTTCTTCTACCTTGTCAGCGTCAAGAGCAGCTGTCTCAATCTTAGTATTTGTTTTGCCTTCTAATTTAGCCTTCAAGTCATCACATTTTGACTTGGTACGGCTAGCAATCATAATCTCTTTAAAAGTTTCGCTATCTTGGCAAATCTTTGAAATAGCAACTTGGGCAACGCCCCCACATCCGATAACTAATAAACGACTCATTTTTTCCCTTCCTCTTCTTCTAAAATGTCTTCTACATACTTAGGCAACATAAAGGCCCCCACATGTAAGTTTGCAGTATAATATTCCGTAAATAACTGGCGTTTTTTTCCAGCCTTCCTTGTCAAAAATCTTTGACAGGGTGATATTTTTTCGATGCAAACCCAAATAACCAATAGCCTGCAGGACTGGTAGGGATATGTGCCTGATAAACCCGGCTGATTGGAAAAGCTTGATTGACCTTGCGGTGCATGCTTCGGCAAGCTGACTCATCTTCGTCAAAGAAAGGACTACCATGCTGATAGATCATGATTCCGTCTTCTTTGAGAGCCCTATAGCTATTGCCGTAAAATTCCTTGGTAAAGAGCCCTTCCGTATGACCAAATGGATCTGTCGCATCGTTGATGATGATGTCGTAATCATCTTCACAGTTTCTCAAAAATCTCAGTCCATTTTGGTAGTAAATGGTGACGCGAGGGTCATCAAGTCCTGCAGCAAAATCTGGAAAGTATTCTCGACAAACCTCAACCAGCATCTCATCTGGTTCTACAATATCAATTTGTTCCAATTCTGGATATAGTGTCAAAACTTGGGCAACACCACCGTCACCACCCCCAATAACCAAGACTTTCTTTGGATTTGGATGGACAGCCATAGGAACGTGAACTGTCATTTCGTTGTAGACGAAATCATCCGCATCTGAGAATAAAACATGGCCATTTAAAATTAACACTTTCCCAAAAGCTGGGGTGTCAAGAACTTCGATATCCTGCCATTCACTTTGACCAGAATACAGTTGTTTTGCTGTTCTCATCGTTAACTTGACATCTGGAGTATGAACTTCAGAAAACCATAAATCCATCTAGTTCTCCTTTCTCTCAATAACATTGATGTGATTGACCTCTGGATCTTCCGTTCCTTGGAGGGAGCAACCACGTTCTTTGGCGAATTTTATATAATCGACAATTTCTCGTGTAATCCGTTCACCTGGCGCTAGAATTGGAATTCCTGGAGGATAGCACATGACAAATTCCCCACAGACCTGGCCAACGGATTCGTCTAAGGTTAAACTTCTTCTCTCTGCATAGAAGGCTTCCTGAGGAGATAGCACCAACTCTGGTTGGATATATTCTCCAGCAATCAAGTCCTTCCCATCTCGTGAGTATAGTCTCTTGATATCAGCCAAAGCACCGACCAAGCGTTCAATGTCTTGGATACGGTCACCAATTGAAATGTAGGCCAAGATATTCCCGATATCACCAAACTCGATCTGAATGTCATATTCATCTCGTAAGAGGTCATAAACCTCAATACCTGTTAGACCAATCCCCCTGAGTGTAAACTGACAGCTTGGTTACATCAAAATCACAAACTGAGACACCATCTACTAGTTCTTTTGAATAGGCATAGTAGCCACCGATGGCATTGATTTCACGACGTGCGTACTCAGATAGCTCAATAACTTTCTCAAAGGACTCCTTACCACGAAGGGCTAGGTTTCTACGAGAAACATCTAGACTAGCCATTAGCAAGTAGGATGCTGATGTTGACTGTGTCAGATTAATAATCTGGCGTACGTACTCAGGATTCATCTGATTGCCAACGAGAAGGAGCGAGCTTTGAGTCAAGCTGCCACCGGACTTATGCATGGATACAGCTGACATATCTGCTCCTGCGTCCATAGCAGACAGAGGAAGTTTATCTGTAAAGTGCAGATGAGCACCGTGCGCCTCATCTACTAAGACTTCATTCCTGCGGCGTGAGCCATCTCTGTTAATCCCTTAAGATCTGAACAAATCCCATAATAGGTTGGATTGTTTATTAGGATAGCCTTGGCGTCCGGATGGTCCTTAATAGCTCGCGTCACACGCTCATTTTCAAGCCCCAAAGCAATACCGATTTTTGGATCAACACTCATCTCGATATAGATAGGAATAGCACCGCATAAAACGAGTGCATTAATAGCTGATTTATGGACATTTCGAGGAAGGATGATTTTATCACCTGATTTACAGGTAGAAAGAATCATGGTCTGCACGGATGAAGTTGTCCCACCAATCATCAAAAAGGCATGAGCAGCACCAAAAGCTTCTGCTGCTAGCTCTTCCGCTTCTCTAATAATCGAAATAGGATGTCCTAGATTGTCCAATGGCTTCATAGAATTGACATCAATACCAACGCATTTTTCCCCTAAAAGTTCCACTAATTCCGGATTCCCGCGGCCACGTTTATGACCTGGTACATCGAAAGGTACAATTCTTTTTTTTCGTAACTTGACCAGTCCCTCATAAATAGGAGCTTGGTTTTGATTTAACATTTTAGAGACATACTCCTTTATCATAGTTATTTTCACCTTATTCAAGGTTCTAAAGGATACTTATGAAAAAAGAGCAGGTTGGCACCTGCTCTACAATCTACTGACGTGTTTATGTTTGTTTCTTTTGAGTATGTCTGTTCCTGATGTTTCCTAACTCTCTAGTAGCAAATATTACGTACTTTATTGATCGTTTCACAAGATGACGTGTGCTTTCACCACACTAACAAATCTTTACGAATTAGGACAAGTGTCCTAACATCAACTTATAAAAGTAGGCTTTTAACCCTATCAATAATGTGGCTTTTCAACCACGCTTCGGCATTCAACCCTGCCTGTCCGTAGGCATTTTTTACTCGGGTTTATATTTGCTAGAAAACATCATCTCATTTTCTAAGCTTCATTACTATACCATGATTTCACAATCTTGTAAAAGTATTTTTAGAACTTTTTAAATAATTTAATATTTTAGTTCGTGTAATTTATTCAACCAAGAAATAGAAATCGTTTTTAAATTTAGATCAAAAAAACAAAAAGGAACTAAATAAATTAATTCCTATAGATAGGCATAAGAAAAAGTCAACTATTCAAAAATCGTATTTACTCATCATGCGCTACTTTGGCAGCTAGTTCAAAATCAGTCATCAAATAATTTTCATCTAGACGGATAAGACTATAATACTCGTTCCAAAATAGAGAGTCACTGTTACTTGACCACTGTAATCCATACCACAATTGAGTGACATCACTTGTATTTGATGGGGGGATTGACCATAGATGCTTTTTAAAAGTTTCTTGAACAAGTGGAAGGTCCAGCCGACTAGTCAAGTCGAGTTCATCCAACTTGAAAGTGATAGAATGTTCTTTAGCTGCTTCAATGCTTTCCTTGTTAAATCGAACCTGAATAACCTTAGAATCTTCTAAAGCCACATCCTGGTCCTCAGCACCGTAAAAGGAAATACTCCCAAGAACTATGTCATCTTTTGCTATTAGATATGGAGCGTAAGGGACTGCATTACTATCAAGTCTGAAGCCTTTTTCGATAGTGACTGATTTATCTCCTGAATACTTTTGGAAATTGCCATCTGTCAGGAGGGCTTCATAGTCGCTACCACCATCACCCTGTCTTACATAGATATCAAATCCAGCTTCCATCAAATCACTTGCTTTGGTTTCTGCTAAAGTGATTTTACTTTCATTAATTTGCAAAATCGGTGCTTGAGGTGGCAAACCAATCGTGAGATTAAACATGACTCCAACTAGAAAGACCATCAAGGTTATAAGGAGGGCAAGCAAAGACTTTCCAGTCCTTTTTCTTGCATTGAAAAGAGCCATTATAGCTGGGAGGAGGATCATTTTTGCTAAAATAGAATTCCCCACACCACCTCTATTTAAGCTCTGAAAAGCAAAGAGCCCTGCAATTGCAATCAGGGACAGGTAGACCAATATCTCTCCTAGACCCAGTTTTTCTGTTCGAGTTTGTTGATTTACAGGAGTTTCGTACAATGACTGTCCATTCTCTTTCCTCTTTTTTAGAAAGAGATAAAAACCCAGACCGAGTAGCAGATTAAAAATTGTAAAAGCAATTAAAGTACCTATAATCACCGTTCTATCCATGGCTCTCTACTCCTTTATGTTCTCTCTCAAATCTTATCTTTCTCTTCATTGTCCAATTCCCAATCAATAAAACCATTAAGAAGAAGGGGGCAGCCTTCTATCAGCACAATCGGTAAAGCTTAAATGGCAATGATTCTCATCTTTTTATCTTTAAGAAACTGCTGATATTTCTAGCTCTATTTCCTAGAAAAGTGCTATAATGGAGCTAACAAAATTGTTCTCTAGCAATTGAAAAACGGGGGAAGTAGTCATGCTCACCACTATTGTTTTAGGATTTTATGCTCTTTTCTTTCTATCCTTGTGCTTTACTATCTATCTCTATATTAGACTTGTAGTTGCGGTTAAAAAAGGCAAAGACATTCCCAAATGGATTTATAAACTCGGCCATGCTGTTCAAGGAAGAATTCACGTTGACTATGAAGAAATCACTGATGCTAATGCCCTTAAAAGAGATTCATTGGTTCTTGCTAATCTATTTAATCGTAAATCTACTCGTATTGGCTGTCTTCTATTATCATGGTAATAGCTTTCCTCAAGCCATTTATGAATGTTTGAAAAAACAATTTTTTATCGTAATTGTTAGTATGGTTTTAAAAAGTATTGGCAAATTTGTTGTACTTGCTATAAGAAAAGAACTTTCATAACAGTCATGTCTATGCATCAACCAACGCTTTTTATCAGGGACAGCTTTTTTTAACGAGTTATGTTTTTATGTTTTGCATGATGATGAGTGGACTTCCAGCTCAACCTGTTTCAGTAACCATTCAAGATACCACTGTCATTATTGGTGAGACCAAGGCTTCCGAGCTTTTGGACCAAGGCTTTAGCTTCGAAGATAAAAATCCAGAGAGTTCCATCACCAATCCCAAAAACGACCACTTCTACTACGGTCAGCTTCTCGAAGTCAAGCGGGATAATCAGTCCTACGGCTTTATGAGCCTTACTCCTACGGGTAGAGATACTGATCAACTCAAAAACTGCGTCATCACCTATTACAGAACACCTAAGGATAACAATCAACTAGAAGAAATTTCCATCAATCATGTCAAGTTAGCAAATCTCAAGCTCCAAGATTTTCAAACACGAAAATTAATCGATATCTTTGAAGTCAATCCAGCTGATTATAACGTCTCTGATAAAGATACTAACTTTATCCTAACCATCCAAACAGCAGATTACGACCTCTGGAAAAGATGCCGTATTGAATCCAAGTTTAATTCAGATGGTTCGATTGATAGCTATGGAGTCAGAGCTCAGCATAGCATGTGGGAATGATGGAGTGTTAGCTTTAGTCATTAGTAAGCATATAATCAAATAGATGAGCGTTTAGGCGCTCCTACTTGATTTTATGCTTATTCATTTTTTCTTGGAAAATATCAGTAAGAATTTGTCGTAATTCTTGAGCTTCTTTATCTGGAAGTTGGCCTTCTTGTTCAGCAACAGCGTACAATTCCGGATACTCAAGAGAGATTCTCTTAATCGTACGAGTAATCGCATGTTTTCTAACAAAAAACGGGATACGCTTAATGTATTCTTGAGGGATTAGAGCGATAATCTTATCGGTTGTTTCCTTATCGCTAAGTTTAGAGAAAGTCAGTCCCTTTTTAATCATTTCTTGTTCTTTTTCTGTAAAATCTTGTAATTCCATATGTCTAGTCCTCATCTTCTGTCACTTCCCAAATCTCTGCTTGGTAGGGTTCTCCATCTTCATCGTATCGATTGATATAACCAATAAATCTTTCATTATTTCTGGGTCTCTGCTGGTTTCCTTTGATAACCCAAACAGCCCATACCCCAATTAGGAATAAGACTATCATTCCAAACAATGCATCCATAATGTCTACTCCCTTAAAATTGAACCCACTTATCATTATCCATAATAAATGGTTTAGCTAGACCTTCTCCTGTATAGTTTTCGTATTTTGTATCTAGATATTTGTAACAATCTTCCTTGGTCGCAAATTTGATGGCTTGATAAGGCTCCTCAAAGGTTAACTTTTCAACAAAGAGATAGCCGTCCTCACTTGGTACAAGTATCCCGACATGGCCAATAAAGAGGGATTGACCATCCAAGTCATCATGGACGACTACGGAGAGCATTCTTGCATTTTCATTAAACTTGAATTGAGAAAGGAATTGTTCCATCTTTGCAGCATGAACTTTGACATCTGTCGTTGCTTCGGTCTTGACTCTTGAGAATAAAATATCAAAGGCATCCTTGTCTTCTGCATCAAAGACCTTACCTTTGTCAATGGCATCATTATCGACAAACAAGAGAGAATCATCTTTCTCTAATTTAGGAATTTCGATAGAATTTTTTAATAAACAATAACTGTTAATACGACAGTTGGTACCGACAAAAATCACCCTTTTTAGGGAGCCCAAAGATTGCTTATCTTTTTCAACATCATAGTCTGTTTTGGTAAATGGAGAAAAAATCTCCAGTTAAGCCTACTGAACCGACAGTCGCGTTGTAATCATTGACAAGGTTAAAAAAATGCATCGACACTATCTTTATCCAAATGTGCAGCTAAGGCTTTCCGAACTTCTTCTACACTCGGTTGATTATTCAAATTGCTATAAGTTGCTTTCCAGGAAACCTGATTCGACTTTGATTGAGTCACTGAAGTTTCAGCAGTACTATCAGAAGCCTTTTGAGTTTGACTACAAGCTACTAAGGTCAAAAGAAGTGTTGAGCAAAGACTAACAGTTGCTAATTTTTTTAATTTTCATAGGCTTTCCTTTATTAAAAAAATATCGTTAAAAAGACTTGGTCAAAAGTTTAAAAATCTTATTATTTCGGTTGAGAATAGACCTCGATATGCTGACCTAGCACCTTGATTTCTACTGGTAGGTCATCAGATTTGTCACCATCAACATCTGTTTCTAATTCAGAATCAGAAGAAATTTTTATATGACGAGCTTTTTATACTCGATATTATCATTTACGACGACATCCCCTTTTAATAAATCAGGGATAACTGACAATTTAGTAAGGATTGAAGCATCTTTTTAAAAATTAAAAGATTGGCATAACCATCCTTGTCTTCATCAAAGATTTTTTTGTCAGCGAAATAATTGGTAAGAAGAACTAAAACATGGCTAGCTGGGCCAATATAATTTCCATTTTCTGTCTCAACAGAAATATTAAATGCTTGATCTGTCACGACAGACTTCATGGTATTAATCACATAGGCAAGCATACCAAATTTTGTTTTATCTTCTATCCCAACGTTGTGGATAGCTTCTGGCAGTGAACCAATACTAAAAATGTATCCGAAATAGTGCCCATTTGATTTTCCGATATCAATCTTATTGGTAGAATTGAAAATCGAGTTCGTCAATGGCACCATCAATATCTTGATTAATTTCTAATAGTTTGGTGATAAGATTTCCAGTTCCTCCTGGGATAATCGCAAGTTTAGGAATGTAGTCTTTTTCCGCGATACCAGAGATTACTTCATTGACAGTCCCATCACCACCAAAAACAAGAACAGCATCATAGTGCTCACGAGAAGCTTCTTCAGCAAAGTTTGTGGCGTCTTGCGCTTTCTCCGTAATTTTAATTTCCACATCTTCAAAAATAATCTCTAGCTTTATTCTCCAGTTTCACCTTATAATCCAAAGCTTTTTCGCCACCAGAGGTTGGATTGATGATTACCATAATTTTTTTCATTTATAATTCTCCTTAAGGATTTTAAAAACAATATAGATCAATTAAAAAAACCTTTTTGTTTCTCATTCACTTATTTGATATCGTATTAGATAGGTAGTTTTATATTGAGTTAAAAACTATACATATAGAACTATCTAAACTCATTGTACTTGATTCTAGTTTATTTAGCAAGTTTACAAGATGAGCATTAAAAAACCAACCGATATTTTCTTTCGATTGGTTTTTTGTGAAGAATTCATAAGTTTAACTATACAAAAACTCTTCCATCGATTCTTTCACATATTCTTCGACATCTTCAATCTCAACAAACAGCGGGTCTAAATGACACAAGAAGTGCCAATCTTCGGTGCCTTTCTTTCTGTAGAGAATCGCTTCGCCGTCTTCACTTCCGAAAAAGCTTCTATCCACTTCATATCCTTTGCTTTCTAAGAATGCTTTTGCCTTGCGGAAGTTAGATTCTCTGGTTTCGACATAGGCTCTCACTTCATCGTTATTCACGACATACGCGTCGATTTTTGTAGTTCCTTCAATCACTTTATCGTTTTTAACCGATAGATTCGAAATTTCTTTCCAAACGATCTCAACATTTTCCTCAGGATTAAACGAAAGTCTAGATAAAGGAACAATATTTCCATTGAAGACAATTTCCATATAATCCGGCAAATGTTTAGGATTAACATACTCTACTTCAAAACCATCTTCATTTTCTAGAGTATATCCAGGTATTTTGGCTACAAATTCTTTCCCTTCTCCTATAGTCTCAAATACGACTAAATCCTTTGAATAATTGTTTTGGTACAATTCTAATATAACCATCGATAACCCTCCTCAACATTATTACGTTAATGTAAATAGGCATACCTCTTTAACGATTGTCAAATAAGGTTGCTTAACTTCATATTTTTCTCTTTGTTATGTTTTAAATTTTTATGCAATGATCTGCTGCCTTTATGACTGCTTCCTCGAAGCAAACTAGACGCAATCGGCTCCCACTCATAACCGCAGATTCTGCATCTAGCCTTTACTGACGAATGTCTCCTGTGTAATTACCGATAATTTCTACATTAGGATTAACAATAGCAATCTTTTGTTCAAATTCTTCCTGGTTATTTACAAAACTTACATGCGCTAATTTAGTTCCACACTTTCTGCAACTATCTCCGGAAAGTAAGTTTGCCGGAACAGCATCCCATTCAAATCCACATTGCTTACAACGCACCAATAACCTTCTATTTGCATTCTGATAAGTGCCCAGAATTGCAATTGACGGATTCACAACAGACATCCTTCTCGCAAAAATATCTTGTGTCATTGCTTTTGCATTAGAGTATGCATTTTTTTCAATCTGCTCCCACTCTTCGTCATCAATCTTTTCATTCAATCCGACTTCACTAAATAATTTTTGTATAAGACTTCTGATAATTGAGTGATTGGCAATATTTAAATCTTCTGCAAATGTATACACATCATTCTCAAAAGGTGCTGTCTGTCCCTTAGGGAATTTATCATAAATTGTGATAAGCCTGATTCCTTTTTCAGAGCACAAAACCCGTTTTTGCTTATCTCTTTGTATTGATTTCTTATGGAGCCACCAGTTACCTGGTTCAATTGCGAATTTCAGCGAAGGGATAAAGATATCAAGTTCCATTCCTATTGTCTTTTTATCTCTAGAAAGAACCTTATCTGGTCCAAGTACACTTTGGAAACATAGTAGAATAGCTTGTTCCATAAAGCTGGTTCCGCTTTTTGCACACCTTGGGCATCCATGCCCAGCAAGAATCGAATACGGTTTTGCTTCCCAATCATTTCCACATCGTGAACAGTGTAGTTTTATATTTGTATGTCCATTAATATATTCACCATGTACCTCTATAGAATCGTCAACAACTTTTAAGTCTTCTATGAACCGCTCTGTTGTTTTTTTAATCCCGTTTTTTTCCACTATTATTTATTGCGCTTTCTTTTGCAGAACATGATGGGCACCCTTTTCCTTGGAGCAAACTATATGCTAACGGATTCCATATCTTTCCACAAGTCTTGCATTTGACTTGGACTCGCTCGACGGCCTTGGTATACGTTCCAAGGATCTCAATATTAGAATTTATTTCTTTCATTTCGAGAATAAATTTCTCTGGTGAACGAGTCATTAAAATCACCTACTTTATTAAATCAGTTTTTGTCAAAATCAAATCATCACAGAAATCTGTCCTAACGAGAAGAGCACACGCCTCAACATGCTCAGTTATCGGAAATATATCCACAGGTTCCACCCTGTTTCAAAGTGCACATTGGTCACGCCATCAACTTCGCACATGTTAAGTTATTTTTCTGAGATTGAAGGCAGCTGATTGTATTGCCTTCTTTGGTATTTAAATATTGCTAAAGCGATAGCCTTATTTCTATAAATTCAGCCAACTTCCTTTTCCCATCGTCTAAGCACCTCTTTCAAAGGCTCATCTAGATAGCTAAAGGCCTTGTCTTTGATCCACTGAGGAATTCCATAAGCTGCCTCGGCGATACTTCCTGTGATTGCAGCAAGAGTATCGCTGTCTCCACCAAGAGAAATCGCATTTCGAATCGCATCTTCAAAATCTGTACTTTCTAGAAAGGCAACGATAGCTTGAGGAACGGTATCCTGACACGTTTCATTGAATCGATACGTAGGACGAATTTCATCTAACGTTTAAGAAAGGTCATATCCATACTCTTTCTCGATATGTTCCTTAACACATCTTTTGATTTCCGCAGGGTTATCGCTACCATCACCGTCAAGGAAATAACGGCATATAAAAATCGCATCCGCTGTAGCCATCGCTCCTTTGATTCCTTCTGGATGGTTATGCGTCACCTCTGCAGAAAGTTGTGCCAGACGTTTCCCATCGGACGGCAACTCGTCTGTTGTGGCATCCATCACCCAAGCGCACGGAGAAACGCGCATCGCAGACCCATTCCCAAAACTATTGTAAGGCTCACGGTTGTCGGTCATCAGCCACCGGTTAAATCTAGCACCATAATCAGAATCAGGATACATCCAACCATATTTCTTCATGGCATCAATAAAGTCATTCTTCTGTCCGCCGTTCATAATTGCTTCTGCAACGGCGCAGGTCATGACAGTGTCATCTGTGAAAAAACAGTCATCCCTAAATAATGGAAAGTCTTTCGTTTTAATATTGTCCCATTCATAAACAGAACCAACAATATCTCCCACAATTGCTCCTAGCATCAGATTCCTCCTTATGATATATCAGATTCATTACACATTTCCAATGAATCGCTCTTTAAAAATGGCACTACCAAATTAATCCACTCTTGAGGCAGGTAAGCTGATAAATAGCCGTGGTTATAGCCCTTAGCTTCATACAAGATCGTGTTTTGATGTATTTGTTGAAATAATTTTGCCGATGCTTTCACACAGTTCAATTCTTTTTCACCGTAGATATACAGAACCTGCGCCTTACTAGCAGAAATCGTGTCCTTCAGCTTGTAACGCTCCATATAGGTTTTGTAAATAGTCACTAATGTTTTGATAGGCGTCCTTGGCAGATCCTCCAAATAATAAGCTTTTATTTCCTCTGGATAAGCCAGTTTAGGATAGAGTCTGTCCATCATGCTTAATTGGAGTTTGCAAGAGAATTTACTGAACATCAGTTTACCAAATAGAGATACTAGAAAGATGCTGATTTTAGCTAACCCTGGTTGAGGAATACAGAGGCTTCCGTCTATGATGGCCTTCTCAGCTATATTGCTATCTAAGGACAAAAGCTCCATAGCAATTTGACCACCAAGTGAAACACCACCGATTGCAAACAATTTCCCACCACAGTTTGCTTTGATATAGTCTAGAATCTCCAAAGCAGAATCTTCAGTAGAAACATAATCAAGTTGATATTCTTCGCCGTGGCCATTCAAAGGTGGGTAGAATGACACGATACTCCTCCGACAAGATCCGTGCTTGACGAAGATAATTCCACCAAGAACTGCCACCGCTGTGTATCAGCAAGATAGAAGGCAAATTCTTATCACCAAATTCATGGAATTTCATATTTAAACTCCTTACTAAAGGACTTTCACTAGATAAATACTTGTTCAATCAGTTTGAACAAGTAGTGATGACTCATCAAATAAAAGGTCTCTAACATTGATTATCTAGAATGACCACACGTTACTTTTCAATAATGGATATCCTAATCAAAAATTTTAAAAATGTTGTTTCCTTTACTAATTCTATTACTCGCCAATATTGTATAAATTAAATAAGCAATAAAAAAATAACATAGTGGCTAGTCTTACAACTTACTACTTTTTATATGATAATTTACAAATGTCTTTCCAGCCACTCGATCTTCTTAAAATCCTTATTGTTATTGTGATCATTTCGATAGGAGTCTTGAGAAGAAGCTTTGTAAATACTTAGATACTGCTCCAGACTTGGAAGACGAAAAGTGATGCCTTCAATGTGAATAAGCTCTATATCTGATTCCGAAACTCCTGCAAAATCTAGTAAGGAATCGATACTTCCAAATTCAACACTCACTCTATCCTTTTGGAATTCATGCTCATGAATATCTATTAAGACGTAGCCTAATTCTTTCATCACTTTCATTATCTTGTCCCAGTCATAAATTCTGAGATGATCAGGTGCTTCCCAACCTCTAGGGTCACCAGGCACATGAATGTCAATGTCAGACGGCCCCCAATTTTCTTTCGTTCTAAACTCCAATCCCAAAGACCCCATCAGTGTCGGTGTAATTCCGACTCGATTTAAATGGAAACAAATTGTTTTAAATTCTTCAAATAAGAGACTCATGTTTACTCTAAACCTTTCATATAAATGTTCGTCTACACTTTAGTCACCTAGATAAAGATTTAGATAATGAAAACTAGTCAATTTTCTCTGTGATGTTTCCAAGTTTATCCAATACAAGACAGGAATGATCATTTAGTGGAATTATGGGAACATTAACGAGTTCTTCAGCTCTATCCTTATTAGCTTTATCATTCCAGGAATCATAATGGACACTAATTAAAAAAACTGACTAAAGAGTCCTAATCCATTCTTTTATCTTTATCTGATGATCTGAATTATCATTAGGTGAAACATAGACTTTTTTTCTCCTAATAATAGGGCTCCTGCAGAAAATCCCATAACTTTCACCCCTTTATTCAACATACGATCGATATAATTTTTGAACTCCTGATTGACATAAGTAGCTAGATACTTTTCCGTATTTCCACCACCGATAATAATTAGATCAGCATCTAGATAGCTATCAAAATTAATCTGCTCAGTGTCCAAGAGTAAGTAATCAGTGTTTAGGTTAGAAAAATGGCTTCGGAAAACTTCCGTGTACTTTTTTTCATATACGGGTTCCCAATTTTCTCGATAAACTGTAAAAATGACAATTCTTTCGATCTTCCTTGATGACACAATTTTATTAACAATCGTATGGTTCTTTATCGGCGGATTTCCACCCATCAAAAAAATTTGTACGTCCAATCTTTCACACTTCCTAAAGATACATAAATTTTTGACTACGTTCTGAAATTATAATTTCTTCTTAAAATGAATAATTCTATTTGCCTCCTGAAATCCAATATTGAGATGAAATCTTATAGAATCCGTATTCGTTAAAGTACAGTCACTTGCAAATTCCTTACATCCTTTATTTTTCGCCCATTCCTCACATTTTTTTACAGAGATTTTTAGCAATATCCTTTAAACGATATTCCTCGTCGACAATAATCCCTTCTAAGAATCCAACAGGACTATATTTACAACCTTCAACATAATCAAATCTGAGTGAACATAGTGCTAGACCTACAATTGTGTCACCTTCAACTTCAGTAAAGATTGCAGTATTTTTGCCATTCGTATATTTTTTTACTTCATCAATAGCTTCTTTATCTGTCAATTGGGAGCCATAATTGTTTCATTAGTTTAGCCGTTTTTTTATAGAATCTTTTGTTATTCCATCCATATTGATGTTCCTCCGCGAAATTACAAGCAAATGTTACGAATCATGCTGTTACTTTTGTTACTCATTGATTGATACCAATACCATCCCCTTCTACTTTTCGACTGTCTCAGATTGGAAGAGCAGTGGTACGACCTCAACATGAAACGAGTGAACACTAATTATGCTAGGTAGTCTTGTCTGTTCTATAAACTTTTTAACGATAGCATAAGGTTATCGTTAAGTGGTATTACCTAGATAAACTGAGATTTTCTTATTTCTTTTTATTTGATTTTGGTTCAGGTAACTCATCATACATTGAGTTAAATAAGCCAGTTAAATATTCTTTGTTGTCAACATCATCTACTAATAGCATTTCCTTTGCACCTTCATACGGCAATTCGTATTCTACATTCGGCATATACGCTATTGCAGATTTGACAGGCTTCACTAAAAATCTATCATCATAAATTCCACCCATGATTTTCCCACGATAATAAATTATATACTCACCCATCATTGCTCTATATGATATTTCTTCCAACTCGGACAATTGTTCCAAAATGAAATCTAAATATTCTTTACTTGAAGCCATAATCTACACCTCCAAAATTTGCATTGGTCTACAGGATTTTTAATACTTATATTACTTCAATATGGTGGGCCTTCCATTTCTACTATGCTACTTCGTAGCTCGTACAAGCAGTGATACCGCCTCCACGTGGTGCGTTTGCGGAAAAAGATCCACCGGCTGCACTTTCTTCAGTTCATAACCCAACTCTTGATAGAGTTTGATATCACGCGCCATGGTGGCGACGTTACAGGAGATATAGGCGATGCGTTTAGCTCCTGTTTGGTCGCTTGCTTTGATAAAACTTTCGGTTAATCCCTTGCGTGGTGGATCGACTAAAATAACGGTTGGTTGGATGCCTTCCTTGAGCCAATTCTTCATAGCATTTTCTGCTGTGTCACAGACATAGTGGGCATTAGAGATATCGTTCAAAGAAGCATTCTTCTTGCTATTCTCTACTGCTTCAGGGATGACTTCAACTCCGTAGACTTCCTTGACATGTTTAGCGACTGATAAGCCAATAGTTCCGATTCCTGAATAGGCATCGATCACCACATCCTCTTCACTTAACTCCGCAAAGTCAATAGCTGTCTGATAGAGTTTCTCTGCCATTTCAGTATTGACCTGGTAAAAGGCTGGGCCTGAGATTTGGAAATCATTGCCCAACATTTGATCGGTAATGTAATCTTGACCATAAAGTGTACGCCATTCTTTCCCGAAAATCGCATTGGTGTTTTGGTCATTGATGTTCTGCATGACAGACACAATTTCTGGAAATTGCTTGACCAGTTGTTCAATCAATTGTTCAACCCGGAAAATTTTAGGACGAGTTGTCACCAAAACAACCATGATTTGACCTGAATGATGTCCGCGACGTACAACAAGGTTACGAATCAAGCCTGACTGTTCTTTCTCATTAAATGGCTTCAAGTCATATCTACGGAGTATATCACGTAGGGCTAGAATAACCTGGTCAATGACTGGATCCTGAATGTAAAAATCCTCTAATGGCATAAGGTCGTGAGAATTCTTACGGAAGAAACCAGTTTCTAGAACACCATTTACTCTACGTACAGGAACCTGAGCCTTGTTGCGATACTTGATCGGATGTTTCATACCAAGAGTATCAGCAACCTCTACATCTCTGATACCAGCAATCTTATAAAGACTGTCTTGCACTTGCTTGGTTTTAAACTTGAGTTGCTCTGGATAAGCAAGATGTCCCAAGTCAGCAATCCCAGAACGCAGGTAATCCAAATTTAAGTCTTGATTACGATGTGGAGATTGCGTCAGGTATTCCTCGACTTTACCAAAGCCAATCTTCTTGTTGACTTTAAGGACACGCATGAAATTTTTCTCAGTCGGAAGAGCATTCTCTACAAAAAAGACCAAGCCATCTACCTTAGCAACACCTGCTCCTTCATGGGTTAAATCGACAATCTCAACTTCTACAATATCATTTTTCTTTAACATAATTTTCACTTTCTATAAGCCGACAAAAAAAGACGGCAACAATCCTGTTACCATCTATTATACCATGAATTGACCTAAGCACCAAAACTCTTGAAGAAATCAAGGATAGCTTGCCAAATTGAGCTTAGAATGTTTCCACCGTCTTGAATAGCTTTATTGGCATCAAAGTTTAGGTCGATATTGCTGAAACTATCACCTGCTTGCGCAACAATGCTTTGTTTCAGATCTTTTAGAGTCTTTGTAAAGTCTTCGTTGTTAAGAATATCGCTCTTTGAAAGATTGAAGGCAAAGTTGATGATGACATTGACTTGGTTACCTGTAACAACTTGATCAAGTTTATAGTTCTTTAAAGTATCTTCAACAATCTTACGAACATCATCTTCTGTAAGTTCACCCTTAGACTCTTTGGCTTTAGCGATAGCAGCCTTGATATCAGCAAGAGCTACGTTAAGTTTATTGGCATCATAGCCAGATTTGTCCTTGTTTTCATCATTGATGTCTGACAAGGCCTTGAGCTCTTCCTGAGCCAAGTCTTTATTTTCCTGAGGCAACTTAACACCATTAGACTCAAGGGAATAGTAAATACCTGCTAGGGCACTTTCACCAGTAACTGGAATTGGTGCCGCGACGGTGATACGCGCGTGCTCAACACCCAAGGTAACAGCTGCATTACGGTACATATCTTGCGTTACTTTAGTGATATTTTCAGGTGTCTCAATCTTGACCTCAAGGGGAGATTTTTCTCCTAATTTTTGAATTTTTGCCGATGAATAAAGTTGAAGACTGGAATCGTTTGCGACATTCATAATTTTTGAGTAGACATCTGGTGTCATAGTCTTCAAATCTTTAGTATCTTTTGAGGCATCATAGCCAAGTTTTTTAAGTGTTTGATTTTTTTGATCTTCCGTCAATGAAGAACCCAAGACGTACTCAGGTTGAACATAGGTTTCATCAATGACTTTTTGAACATCAGTAGCTGCCTGGGCGCTTTGCAGTGTTGCAACTGCTAAAAGTACTGCAGCGCTAGTCAGAAAGAATTTCTTTCGCATGAGACGTTCCTCCTTTTCTACTCTAGCATATTAAAGTATCCTTAAAGAAAACTTATAAAAGCACCTAGAAATTCTAGATGCTTAAAAATAGATTAAAAAAATTTTTCATAATATAGAGATTTAGCTTAACCTGTCTAGAGTAATAATAGTTTCCACCATCCACATAAAGTTCTCCACCTTGAAAAATAGAAATGGGGTTGATGTAGCGATAGGTTTTCCCTGTTGTATTTCCTAATATAGGCGCAACTGTATCTCTTGAGTATTGCTTAGCTAGTACAAGAGTATTCTTTTTCCCATTCTGAGCGATAAAATCGATATAAGCAGGTCCAAAGTTATAAGCTTGAATGGCTGTCCAGACATCCACTCCTTTTTCTTGAGCTAGATAGAGATTTTCTGTCAAGGTTTGAACCCCTTGCCGAATACTACTTGCATTATCGTTTATGGTATCAGTAGAGCCACTAGCAGATTCACTTGACTGCATCACGTCCCCTTCTTTACCCTTGGTTTCTGTATAAATCATGGCGAGCACAAGCTCTTCGTTTGCTGGGGTATCTCCTTCATTCAAGATTTCGCGAACCATGGGTTGGTAGGTCATGACTTGTTTGACATCCTGACGAATCAGATAAGCTTTATATCCAGCGAAAAGGAAGACTGCTAGTACCAGCATTCTTCGTATAAATTTAAACATTATTTATTTTGTATATCCTCGATGTTTTTGATTAAGATAGAATAGGTTCCATTATCGTTTTGAATGAACTCAACTGATTCCGCATCTTGATAGACATTGTTTGGTACGATAAGTTCAATCCCGTTTGACAAGGAAAGTTTCTGATTTTCAAATCTCTTTAACTGACGACTAGCATCAATCTCATCAAACTGAACTGGCTCAGGTACTGCTTCTTTGACTCTATCAATAAAGCTTAGACGAGCAGTAAGATTGTTGTCAAAGAGATCATTAGCTAATTTTTTTCTGGAGAGAGCTCATTGTTTTCTTCGATATTATTGAAGATTGCTGATTTAACCTTGGATTGAAATTGAAAATCATCCGCATTAAAGGTTTCGGCAATTTTTTGAGCCGTTTTTTCAAGTTCCTTGATTGATTTCTTAGGTGAAATCTTTGGTTGTGCTTGAATAAGATTCTCAGAAAAGTAGTTTAAAAAGGCTCCATTGTACTTGATGCGTTTTTCAATCAGGTGATACTTGCGGTTTTGAAGATTAACCACAAGGGCTTCATCAGCTCCAGTACCAAAACCTGGTAGATTATTCTGAGTCAGTTTGATTGGATTATCAACCTCACCACCTAGGTGTGTTAAGGTTTCTCGCAATGCAATTCGCAGGAAGGCAAAATGTTCCACTCCTTCTTTTGAAAACTGTACAAAGACCAAATCGTTTGTCTTTTGATTTTCAGATACAGAGAATTCCTCTTTCCATAGATTGGCAACCGTCACAGATGTTTCCATTAAATCTTCTGTAATGTTGTTAAAAAATGGGTTATCCTCTTCAAAAATCCCAGTTTTAGCATCATCAGAATACACACGCTCCACTTTTTTACGCAAGTATTCCTCGATTTTTGGAGTGATATTGAGAAATTTATCCGCTAGAAACAACTCTGTGTCATCCGGGCTGAACTGATGGATAATGGCTTTCTTAATATAAATATCCATAAAATATTAGTCCTCATATAATGGGAAGGCATCTGTCAAGGATTTGACTGCACTTCTCACTTCTTCTAAGACAGCTTCGTTTTCTGCATTCTTAAGGGCTTTAATAATAAGTTCAGCAACTTGACGGCTTTCTTTTTCACCAAAACCACGAGCAGTAATTGCAGCCGCTCCGATACGAATACCACTTGTCTTGAATGGTGACAATGTTTCGTAAGGGATTGAGTTTTTATTAAGGGTAATGTTGACCTCATCCAATAAGTTTTGGGCTACTTTTCCACTTTCCACAACCTTGGTTACATCAACAAGGAAGAGGTGGTTTTCAGTACCGCCAGAGATAATGCGGAAATCAGAATCTTGCAAGAAGACATCTGCCATGGCCTTGCTGTTCTTGATGACATTAGCAGCATATTCTTTAAAGGCTGGATCCAATACTTCTTTAAAGGCTACAGCCTTAGCAGCAACAACATGCTCTAAAGGACCACCCTGAATACCTGGGAAAATAGCGGAATTGATTTTCTTAGCAAGGTCTTCGTCGTTAGTCAAAATCAACCCACCACGTGGTCCACGAAGAGTTTTGTGGGTCGTTGTCGTTGTGATATGTGCGTATGGAACTGGATTTGGATGAAGACCGGCTGCAACCAAGCCAGCAATGTGAGCCATGTCGACCATGAGTTTTGCGCCCACAGCATCCGCAATTTCACGGAATTTTGAGAAATCAATAATGTGAGAATAGGCTGAGGCACCAGCAACGATAAGTTTTGGTTGCACTTCTTGAGCTTGTTTTAAGATGGCGTCAAAGTCCAATAGCTCTGTCTCCGGATCAACGCTATATGAAATGAAGTTATAGGTTTGACCTGAGAAGCTGACAGAAGCTCCGTGAGTCAAGTGTCCGCCCGCAGCTAAATCCATCCCCATAACCGTATCACCTGGTTCGATCAAGGCCATGTATGCTGCACAGTTAGCTTGACTTCCTGAGTGAGGTTGGACATTGGCAAATTTAGCACCAAAGATTTCTTTCGCACGTTCAATAGCTAGACTTTCGATAACATCCACTACATCAGTACCACCATAGTAACGACGTCCTGGATATCCTTCAGCATATTTATTGGTTAAGATTGACCCTTGAGCTGCCATAACAGCCTTAGATACAACGTTCTCCGAAGCGATTAATTCAATATTATTTTGTTGGCGTTCCTCTTCTTTGGCAATGGCATTCCAAAGTTCTGCGTCATATGTTTTAAAATCTTCTTTGTCAAAAATCATAGTTTTTCTCCTTTAATTAACTTAATAAATCGTTTCTGCACTTTATCACAAGTATAACCAACTCTCTCATAAAATGCATGAGCACTAAGACGATGGTCTGCAGAGTTTAATCGTATAAACTCATAACCCCGTCTTTTTGTTTCTTTCTCCAACCCTTCAAGTAAATCTTTACCAAAACCTCTACCCTGGCTTTGTGGCAACACTGCCAAGGCTAAGATATTGAATCCTGCTTTAGAATAGAGAGACTCATAAACCTCAGCGTGAATATAACCAACTAGTTCGTGACTAGTATCATCCTCATAACCAAGTAGGAAATGATGTGAGTCTTGGGATAATTTGGTTAGTTGACTAGCCGTTTCCTCATGGCTAAAATCATAACCTAAAGCATCTTTGTTAATCTCATGAATCGATGCAACATCTGTTGCTTTCAAAGCACGTAGCATATCATACCTCCTCAAAAGGAATTTCAGGTATCTTGGCAAGGATATCTTCTCGAGTTATCGAACCTTGGCGTAGAATTCTTGCCTTACAAGCAGTCAAATCTAAAATAGTCGAATCTTGACCTGTTAAAAAGCATCATCTTCTATTCCCAGAACCTCTTGTCCAAAGTCTTTTAAAATTTCTTTAAAGCTAACACCGCTTGTATGTCCTGAAATATTTGCAGACGGGCCGATTAAGGGACCAAACTCACGAATCAATTCTAGAGTGACAGGATGACTCGGCATCCGAAATCCAACAGTCGTTAAGTCTGAATTGACCCAGTAAGGGACCTTGTCATTAGCTTCTAGGATAATGGTCAATGGACCAGGAAGAAAACTATCAACAAGTTTTTGTAAATAAGGTGGCTGATTCTTAGAAAAGTTCAAGATATCGTCTAGATGAGCGACATTGAGATTAAGTGCCTTGTCTCTTGGACGACGTTTTAGCTGGTAGACATGGTCAACAGCCTTTTTATCCAATGCTTTTGCAAAGAGACCATAAACTGTTTCGGTCGGCAAAACTACAGCTCCACCTTTTTCCAACTCTTGCTTAATTTTCTCCATCATCAATGACTACCATCCTATCTTGGCCAAATTGGTCTTTAAGGGTTCGAACTCGCTTCTCGGGAAAATTTTTTCTGAAGAGATCCGGTACACTTTGACCTTGTTTGTAACCAATTTCAAGATAAATCTTACCACCATCATTTAGATAGTCCTTGGAGTCTTCCGCTATTCTACGGTAGATAGCTAGGCCATCCTCGTCAGCAAAAAGTGCCAAATGTGGTTCTGAATGCAAAACATTCAAGCCGACTTCTACCTCATCTGCTCGAGAAATGTATGGTGGATTGGATACAATTATATCATATTTTGCAGAAATTTCGGAGAAACAGTCAGATTTGATAAAAGAGAGATTTAGATTTTGAGCGTTAGCATTCTCCAACGATAAGTCTAATGCATCCTGTGAAATATCCGCAGCCGTAACTGACCAATTTGGTCTATTTTTTTCGCTAAAAGCAAGGGCAATGGCTCCACTTCCTGTTCCGATATCAAGAACTTTGAGATTTTCCTTTGGATTCTCAGCTAGGATGAGCTCCACCAACTCTTCTGTCTCTGGGCGAGGAATCAAGACTCGCTCATCTACTTTTAACTGCATACCAAAAGAATTCAGCATGACCGATAATGTACTGGGCAGGGTATATGATTTGCCAGTTTCGTGTAAATTTCCTCTACAAACTCTTTTTCTTCCTCTGTAACTTCTTGCTGAAGGGCAAAGACGAAGTCAGTAAAAGATAGATTTTTCAGGCTACGATAGACAAAGGAGGCTTTCTGCTTCCTCTCCTTGTCTTATCAACTCTTCTTCAAAAATTTGAAAAATAATTGAGCTAATTTCATTATTTGTTTAATTCTTCTAATTTTTGTGTTTGGTCATAAAGAACCAAAGCATCTACAACTTCATCCAATTTACCAGCTAGAATTGTATCAAGTTTTTGTAGAGTCAAGCCAATACGGTGGTCTGTCACACGGTTTTGTGGGAAGTTATAGGTACGGATACGTTCTGAACGGTCACCAGTACCGATAGTAGACTTACGCTCTGCGTCTTGCTCGTCTTGAGCAATCTGTGCAAAAGTGGTCAGCAACACGCGCACGAATAATCTTCATGGCCTTCTCACGGTTTTTCTGTTGGGTACGTTCTTCCTGCATCTCAACCTTGATATTGGTTGGCAAGTGAACGATACGAACGGCAGTCGCAACTTTGTTGACGTTCTGTCCACCAGCACCAGATGCGTGGTAGATATCTACACGAAGGTCTTTTGGATCAATATCGTATTCTACTTCTTCCACTTCAGGCATAACAAGAACTGTTGCTGTAGAGGTATGAACACGCCCCTGGCTTTCTGTCACAGGGACACGCTGTACACGGTGGGCACCTGACTCGTACTTAAGCTTAGAGTAAACTGACTGACCTGAAACCATGGCAACCACTTCTTTGAAACCACCGACACCGTTCATAGAGGCTTCCATGACTTCAAAGCGCCAACCTTGGGCTTCAGCATACTTTTGGTACATTGTTAGAAGGTCACCAGCAAAAAGTGCTGCCTCATCTCCACCAGCAGCTCCACGGATTTCAAGGATGATGTTCTTATCATCGTTTGGATCTTTAGGAAGAAGCAAGATTTTTAGTTTTTCTTCGTATTCTTCTTTTTCAGCCTTGGCATCTTTGAGTTCTTGCTTGGCCATTTCTTCCAAGTCCGCATCTCCACCTGATTCTTTAATCATTTCTTCAGCATCAACGATGTTTTGGAGGACTTGTTTGTATTCACGGTAGGCAGTTACGGTATCACGAGTAGAAGCTTCCTCTTTTGAAAGCTCCATAAAACGCTTGGTATCAGAGACCACATCAGGGTCACTCAGCAATTCTCCTAATTCTTCATAACGGTCTTCTACAGCTTGTAGTTGATCATAGATGTTCATTTTTATTGATTCTCCTTATTGATTTCAGGGGCAAAATAATGTTTACGGCAAACCGAGATATAGGTTTCATTCCCACCTATCTGGATTTGTTCACCTTCATAAGTAGGTTTTCCATCTAGCGTACGCAATACCATGGTCGCCTTTTTCTTACAATACTGACAAATGGTTTTGATCTCATCAATTTTATCTGCTAATAACAATAGATGTTTAGATCCTTCGAACAATTCATTGCGAAAGTCATTTTTCAAACCAAAAGCCATGACAGGTATGTCTAACTCATCAACAACGCGAGCTAAATCGTAAACATGATGACGCTTCAGAAATTGGGCTTCATCGACCAAAACACAGTAGGGTTTTTCAGGCAAATCTCGAATAAAACCAAAAATATCCGTAGTATCATCGATAGCAACTGCTGGTCGCTTCATGCCAATCCGACTCGACACATAGCCTATACCGTCTCTTGTATCCAGAGCCGAAGTCATGATAACAACTCCCTTTCCTTGCTCCTCATAGTTATAGGCTACCTTGAGAATCTCGATGGTCTTTCCTGAATTCATGGTACCATAACGATAATACAACTGTGCCATGTTTCTATTTCACGTCCATTTCTAATTTTCTGCTACATTCTAGTATATCATATTTTCAAAAAGCTTTAAACGGCAAAATGTGGTAAAATAGAAGAAATCAAAAACTAGTGGAGAAGCTATTATGCCATTTGTACGTATCGATTTATTTGAAGGTCGCACGCTTGAGCAAAAGAAAGCCCTAGCAAAGGAAGTAACTGAAGCTGTGGTTCGTAACACTGGTGCACCACAATCTGCTGTTCACGTTATTATTAACGATATGCCAGAAGGAACTTACTTCCCTCAAGGGGAAATGCGCACTAAGTAAAAGCTTAAGCGATATGCTTAGGCTTTTCTTTATAAGTGGCATTCGTTGAATAAAAAACTTTATTTTGTTACAATTTTAAGAGATATTAGTAAATAAAAGTCTTCAATTTTTAAAAAGGAATTAACATGATTACACGTGAATTTGATACCATTGCTGCAATCTCCACACCTCTTGGAGAAGGAGCCATTGGTATTGTCCGCTTGAGCGGAACAGACAGTTTTGCCATTGCGCAAAAGATTTTTAAAGGCAAAGACTTAAGTCAGGTCGCCAGCCACACACTGAACTACGGCCACATTGTTGACCCTATAACTGGTAAGGTTATGGACGAGGTCATGGTTGGGGCTATGAAGTCTCCGAAGACCTTTACTCGTGAGGATATTATCGAGATTAACACCCACGGAGGGATTGCCGTGACCAATGAAATCCTGCAATTGGCTATCCGTGAAGGGGCTCGCATGGCAGAACCTGGTGAATTTACCAAGCGTGCCTTCCTCAATGGTCGTGTAGACTTGACTCAGGCTGAAGCTGTAATGGATATCATTCGTGCTAAGACTGACAAGGCTATGAATATAGCAGTCAAACAACTTGATGGATCCCTGTCTGACCTCATTAACAATACTCGTCAGGAAATTCTTAATACCTTGGCTCAGGTTGAGGTTAATATCGATTACCCTGAGTATGACGATGTAGAAGAAGCCACTACTGCTGTTGTCCGCGAAAAAACTATGGAGTTTGAACAACTCTTGACCAATCTCCTAAAAACTGCACGTCGAGGTAAAATCCTCCGCGAGGGAATTTCAACGGCCATTATTGGTCGTCCAAACGTTGAGAAATCAAGTCTCCTCAACAACCTCCTGCGTGAAGATAAAGCCATTGTAACGGATATTGCAGGGACTACTCGAGATGTCATTGAAGAATACGTCAATATCAACGGTGTTCCACTGAAGTTGATTGATACCGCTGGTATTCGTGAAACAGATGATATCGTGGAACAAATCGGGGTTGAACGCTCTAAAAAAGCCCTTAAGGAAGCTGACTTAGTTCTACTAGTCCTAAATGCTAGTGAACCTCTAACTGCTCAAGACCGACAACTTCTTGAAATTAGCCAAGATACTAATCGAATCATCCTACTTAATAAAACTGACCTGCCAGAAGCGATTGAAACTGCTGAGCTTCCAGATGATGTCATTCGTATTTCAGTCCTTAAAAAAATCAAAAACATTGATAAGATTGAAGAACGCATCAATAACCTCTTCTTTGAAAATGCTGGCTTGGTCGAACAAGATGCTACCTATCTATCCAACGCCCGTCATATTTCATTAATCGAAAAGGCTGTTGAAAGCTTACAAGCAGTTAACGAAGGTCTTGAACTGGGCATGCCAGTTGATCTGCTTCAAGTTGATTTAACTCGAACCTGGGAAATCCTTGGGAAATCACCGGTGATGCTGCTCCAGATGAACTCATTACACAGTTGTTCAGCCAATTTTGTTTGGGTAAATAAAAAAATTATAAAAAGGGAGTTATGATGAAATATCCAACATTACTAGAGCGTTTTTTTAACTTATGTTAAGGTTAACACACGTTCAGACGAAAAATTCTACTACTACACCAAGTACTCAGAGTCAGGTAGACTTTGCGACTAATGTCCTCATTCCAGAAATGAAACGTGTCGGTTTGCAAAATGTCTATTATTTGCCAAACGGTTTTGCTATCGGTACACTTCCAGCTAACGATCCAAGTTTAACTCGCAAGATTGGTTTTATCTCCCACATGGATACGGCTGATTTTAATGCTGAAGGTGTTAACCCGCAAGTTATTGAAAACTACGATGGGGGAGTTATCGAGCTTAGAATTCTGGTTTCAAACTTGATCCTGCAGATTTCAAAAAGCTTAGAGAAATATCATGGGCAAACCTTGGTTACTACTGACGGCACTACCCTTCTCGGTGCCGATGATAAATCAGGTATCGCCGAAATCATGACAGCTATCGAATACTTAACTGCTCATCCTGAGATTAAACACTGCGAAATCCGTGTCGGCTTTGGACCTGATGAAGAGATTGGTGTCGGTGCCAATAAATTTGATGCATTAGACTTCGATGTCGACTTTGCTTATACAGTTGACGGTGGACCTCTTGGTGAACTTCAGTATGAAACCTTCTCTGCTGCAGGTGCTGAACTTCATTTCCAAGGTCGTAATGTTCACCCAGGAACAGCTAAAGGACAAATGGTTAACGCCCTTCAGTTAGCGATTGATTTCCACAACCAACTTCCAGCTGGTGACCGACCTGAATTGACTGAGGGCTATCAAGGTTTCTACCATCTCATGGATCTATCTGGTAGTGTTGAGGAAGCGCGTACTAGCTATATCATTCGTGACTTCGAAAAAGAAAACTTTGAATCGCGTAAAGATGCTATGCAAGCTATCGCTGATAAGATGAACCAAGAACTTGGTAGCGATCGTGTAACCTTGACTTTGACAGACCAGTACTACAACATGAAGGAAGTCATTGAAAAGGATATGACGCCAATCACCATCGCTAAATCAGTAATGGAAAGTCTTGATATTACACCAATTATCGAGCCTATCCGTGGAGGAACAGACGGTTCTAAAATTTCCTTTATGGGAATTCCAACGCCGAATATCTTCGCTGGCGGTGAAAACATGCATGGCCGTTTTGAATACGTTAGCCTTCAAACCATGGAACGTGCAGTTGATACCATCATTGGTATCGTATCTTACAAAGACTAAAAAAAAGACGAGGTAGCTAAGCTACTTCGTCTTTTTTTTTAGTCTGCGACTTTTTCTGTTGTTTCAGAAGTATTCTCTGTTGTTGTCTGCACTGAGCTAGCTTCTACTTGCTCATCAGTACTTGCTTGACCTGGTGTAGCTTGTTTTGTTTCAACAGGTGTTTCTTGACTTGGCGTTGCTTTAGATCTAAGCTCTTGGTTTAATGAAACAATTTCTTGAGCGACCGTTAGCAAAGCTTGCTTGTCTTTACTTGCTGCACTTAACTTGTCAAACAGAGCATCTACCTTTTCAAAGTCCGCATCAGAACCATTATTCATTTCCAAATAAGTATGGAGAGCAATGACTCCGTTATAGAGTTTTTGGTAAAGAGCTAAAACCTCTGGGTCTTGTTTCGAATTATCACGTTCATTTTGGATTGTTAGTGAAATACGTTTCAAAAGATCTTGAACCTGTGTATTTAATTCATCAAGGTCTGCGTCTTCTTTCTCCAAAGCAACCTTCAGATTTTTCACTTCGTCAGAGAGTGAAGCTTTAACCCCCCTCCTCATTGACTTGATTCACTAATTCTTCAGCTTTTGTTAGTAACTCTTCTACTTTCCCTTTTAAGACATGATTACTTTGTTCCTCAGGTTTGAGATCATCATACAAACCTTTCAAGAACTCATAGACTGCAGTTTTAGCACTATGTCCATCCACTTTTTCTGTATCTAAGATTGTTTCAGAAGTCTTGCTTGCAACTGGCTCGTTTTTCAGTGCTTCCTCTACTTCCAGTTTTGTTTGATAGATTTCTGGGAAGAGTTTGTTCAAGTCAGTTGCCTTAAGGAAGGATTGTGACTGATAAAGTGTCCACGTTAGGTTGGCAACTTTATTTCTAAGAGTGTCATTTAAGCGACCGTCAGATAGATGTTGGTAGAAATACTTGATGTATTCTACTGTTGTAACTCCAGTACGGTCATTAAAATCTTGCAAAGCTTGTAACTTAGCTTCAACTGCATCTAAACCTGCTTCATCTTGGGCTAGTTTATTTCTTGAAGCTGAGTCAATAAATCCTTCTTAGGAAGTCCATAAGCATCTGTGTCTAAGGTATTAATCTTATCTACTAAAGCTTGATATTTCTTGTCTAAAGGACTGATTTCTGTTGGTTTGACACTTGAGTCAATGTGAATATACTGCTTATCAAACAAATCCAAAGCTGCTAAATAACCTGCAGTAGAGTTGGTTGATAGCTTCTTCATATTCTCAGAAAATTGCCCCAAAGCAAGTTCAATTTGTCTTTGAAGAATTGGTTTATCTTTATAAACTTCGCGACTTTCTGCCAAGAGTTGATCAATCTTATACTGGACTGCTTTTTCATCAAAAGCACCAGGTTGGTAAGTTGACTGTAATGCAGGAATTTTGTTTTTCAAAGCGACTTCATAACCTTTGGTTTGAACCTTGATATAGTGGTTATGGTCACCATGAGGAATGACGAAACTACCATTTTCAACCTGCAAGCTATAAGGAGAAACACCATCACGTAGAGCAGTTGTATAGAGTTCGTTTAGGAAATCAAGCCCTGCATCTCCAGTTTGAATCGGAATACGAACGTGTTCCTTACGAACGGCGTAAGGGTGAATGTGAGTTGGGTCATAAGCCTGGTCTGGATTACCAAATACAAAGAATCCATTTGAAATTCTGATAGCCTCAAGAGGAACGCCATATGTTTTAGAAATATAAGCTATTTTTTCTTCATCGCTGGCATCTCGAGAGAAACTTTCAACCGTCTTGGCAAGAGGTTTAACAGGTTCTGTTTGCTGTTGGCCATGAAGATGGTCTTGTGCTGCCTTAATCTGCTCTGCTGATAAATCTTTCTTAAGAAATAATGGGCATGGTCTCCATGCGAAACTACAAAACCTTGCTCATCTTCACTTATCACTCGGTCAGCATCGAATCCGTGATCGTGGTCTTCACCATGGTGGTGATCATGCCCGTCTTCATCATGGTGCTCATCTGATGGATTAGGTTTAACTTCGGTTTTACCTTTCAAGTGTTCCTGGGCTTCTTTAATCTGTTGAGCCGTCAAATCTTTCTTGTAAAAATAATGATTGTGGTCTCCATGTGAAACTACGAAACCTTGGTCGTCCTCACTAATCACTCGATCAATAGCAAAGCCATGATCGTGGTCTTCACCATGGTGGTGATCATGCCCGTCTTCATCATGGTGATCATCTGATGGATTAGGTTTAACTTCGGTTTTACCTTTCAAGTGTTCCTGAGCTTCTTTAATCTGTTGAGCCGTCAAATCTTTCTTGTAAAAATAATGATTGTGGTCTCCATGTGAAACTACAAAACCTTGCTCATCTTCACTTATCACTCGGTCAGTATCGAAGCCATGATCGTGGTCTTCACCATGGTGGTGATCATGCCCGTCTTCATCATGGTGATCATCTGATGGATTAGGTTTAACTTCGGTTTTACCTTTCAAGTGTTCCTGGGCTTCTTTAATCTGTTGAGCCGTCAAATCTTTCTTGTAAAAATAATGATTGTGGTCTCCATGTGAAACTACAAAACCTTGCTCATCTTCACTTATCACTCGGTCAGCATCAAAACCGTGATCGTGGTCTTCTCCGTGTCGATGATTAGCATGATCGTGGTCATGGTCTTCTTCGTGTTGATGATCAACATCTTCGTGGCCATGGTCGTGATCATGGTCTTCGTTTGGTTTACTTGGAGTTTCTACAGGATTTGATGGTGTTACTAGACCTGAAAGTGGCATCAAGCGTGCAATCTTTTGCTCCAAAGCAGATAAACTACTATAAGGGATGAAGTGGTAATGATTTCCATGAGGGATAGCAACTCCATTAGGCGTACGACTGGTAATTTTAGCCGGGTCAAATACCAAACCATCAGATTCTTTATAGCGTTGACTAACTGGTAAAGCGTAAAGCTGTTCTAGAAGTTTTTGAAGATTATTTTCTTCTTGTACTGGATTGCTTGTAGCTGGTTTCTCTACTTGATGACTTGGTTCAACACTTGGAATCGGTTTGTAGTCTGTTAAACTTTGTTGACTTCCTCTTCCAGCAAGGTAAGCTTGAGCGGCAGCCAATTCACTTGAAGATAGAGCACTCTTAGGAACGTAATGATAATGGCCACCATGAGGAACGATATAAGCGTCACCTGTATCTTCAATAATATCTGCAGCATTAAAGACGTAACCGTCATCAGTTGTGTATCGACCTTGTGCTCTGGCAGCAATAACTTCATTACTTGTACTGCTACTATCTGATGTGTGTTCTTGCTTTGTTTCTCGATTTGGTCTTTGGTACGAATATTATCTGCGTGACTAGCATCCTTCAGATAGACATAATATTTGCCATCCACCTTGATGATATAGCCACCTTTAATCTCATTGACAATATCTCCATCACTTAGTTGATAGTTTGGATCCTTCATGACCAATTCTTCACTAAAGATGGCATCAAAAGGCACCTTACCATTGTAGAAATGGAAATGGTCACCGTGGGAAGTCACATAGCCTTGATCTGTAATCTTAGTAACAATCTGTTCAGCTTCTATTCCTTCTTTTTGGTTAACTTGATCAGGTGTCAGATTTTCATTCTTTTTAGCATCAGACTCTTTCCCATCAACATAGGATACACGGTTATTTTCTTTGTTCTCAGGCGCTTGATGTTGATTTAAAGCGTAAGCACAGACACTTAAGGCAAGGACCACTGCAGATCCTGCTAGATATTTTTTATTAATTTTCATAAACTCCTCATTTCAATTCTTCAGCTAAAAATAGCTATATTGTCTTCTAAATTTTTCCAAGTAGGACTTGTCATTTTTGTGGGTCGGCCTCTAAAGGATTGAGTGTTTTAAGACTCACACCTGTTGATTTGACAAGTGTATCAGCAACTTTAGACGAAGCATTGCTCTCTGTAAAGATAGTTTTGACCTTATAATTTTTTTACAAATTCTTGAATTTCAGTTAACTGTCTCAGGGCTTGGTTCTTGGTCTGGTGAAATACCAGCTATTCCAAGTTGATTTAATCCAAAGCGTTTAGCTAAATATGAAAAAAAGCTGTATGTTGAGTTACAAAAATTTCTTTGATTGACTTTTTTTCAAAAAAATGGGTTGGTATTTCTTGGTCAAATCATGAGCTTTGGCACTAAAACTTTGTGCGTTTTTTTCTGATAAGTATCCTTGTTAGCGCTATCTAGTTCGGATAACTTATCAGCGATAATCTGGGCTTCTTCAGCAACCTTTTCAGGATCAAGCCAAGTATGAGGATCATACAAGGTCTTCTCATCAATCCCGTCTCCAGCTTTCATATCTTCTAATCCAGGCACGCGCTCCAAGGTCATACCTTCTGATGCTTCTAAGACCTTTACCTTAGACTTTTGCAGGCTCGGATCTAAACTTCCCGCCCAAGATTCCAAGGTATGAGAATGATAAACGAAAACATCGGCATCATAGATGGCTGCAATGTCATTTGCAGAAGGTTCAAATGAATGAATACCTGAACTCGACTGAATCATCCGAACATCATTTAGATCACCTGAAACCTCTTTGACCATAGCATAGACAGGGTAAAAACTAGTCACAATCTTCATTCCCTTAGTTTCATTCCGATTGTCTTGACTTGCCTTTTGTCCACATGCTCCTAAAACGAGAACAAAGAAGGTAATTATGACCCATAGAATGCTTCTTTTTTTCATAACAACTCCTTAACTAGTATTTAACCATTTAATTAACTAGTAAATAGTTTACTCCTAAAAACTTAAAATGTCAATATTTTTATGGATTTTCATGAAAAAGTGAGAACTAGATTTCATGATCAGTTCTCACTAGTCATCTTTATCATTTGACTTTTTAATTCTTTTCGTTTGTTATAGGCTTACTATTTTTAGCAAGACTAAAAGATTTTTCAGCCTGAGCCATAATACCATTGTTATCCATAGTTCCCAAAAGTCAGATTGTTTCGCAAACCAACTAAGGTTTCGCTAGCATTGGATTTAAGGTTTGCATCTGTGACCGTCTTTATTAGTTCCTCTGCTTCTTTTAGCTTTGCTTCTACCTTTTCAGTTTCAACCTGTGGTTCTTCCTCTGGAGATTCTTCTGCTTCATCAGCTGGTTTAGAATCCTCTGGCTTTTCCATTTGCGGTTTCTCCTCAAGAGTTTTTTCATCTTCAGTTTTTATCTGTCTGAGGTTTCTCCCCATTTGGTTTTTCATTATTCGAATGGTCATGTTGTCCATTTTGGTTTCTTAGAACATGGTCACTTGCATTTCCCCAACCACTATCCGAATGCGGACGCTCGCTTGGATGCTCGACATAGTACTTCACAGTCGCAAAAAGATCTTCGAGCGCATATCCCTTAGGAGCTTCGTAAAGCCCTTCATCAAACCATTCAAACTTGATATTATGGTAATGATCAAAGTGAGGGATAATCAAGTTACCATTTTTGACATCAACTGCATACTGTAGATTGTAAGGCATGCGATCTAGCGGTACCTTCTTCTCAGCTTTTACCCGATTGAAGATAGCTTCTGCCCCTTTTGCTTCCGATTTTGTTGAGTTCTGATTATCAGTCTTAGGAGGCGTCAACCTCTTCTCTTTGGCATAAGCCTGAGCAGTTGCCCTCTCAGCTTCGGACAAACTATCCTTACCTATCCAATGACTATGCCCCATATGTGGTGTTACATAGGCATCCCCCTCATCACTGATAATATCATGGGCATCAAAGATATAACCATCCGATGTTGTGTACTTATCCGCTAGCTGGGCTACACGAACTTCATCTTCAGTATACTCAATTTGAGCGTTCGGCTTGCCAAGACGTTCTGGATGACTAATCGGTGCAATAAATTTAAGCAAATCATCTACAAAAGCTATCTTATTAACATGCTCATCATTTAATCTTTCTAACAACTGATCCAAAGTCTTGAAGTCAGACATCCGTCCCTTGTTCTCAAGTAGATTCTTATGTGTTTGTTCCAACAAACTATAAGCCTTATCATAAAACTCCTGATCTCTAGGAGCTACTGTACTTTTCTTCTCCCCTAAGGTGTGAGAAATCTTATCTACTTTGGCTATTTTTTTATCAAAGGATGAAAGAGTTTCATTAGACAAATCCTTACTCAAGACATAACGTGATACTCCTTTATCTTCAAGGACATAACCCTGACCAATTTTTCTGACTACTTGCTTGGTAAGTTCCTCATTAGAATGATTTTCAGGAATAGGAACTGGAGTTGGTTGCGGATTTGGAACTGGTTGAGGAAGAGGTTTTATCGTAAGATTCGGCTGTAAACTAGTAGCCCCAGGAACGGAAACAATTTTTTGATTTCCAACTGGAATTATCCGTGAAATCTTTTCTTCCAAAGCTGACATTTGACTATAAGGGATAAAATGATAGTGATCCCCATGAGGTACTGCTACCCCATTTGCTGTTTTTTCGTGATTTGGGCAGGGTCAAAGAGCAAACCATCGGATTCCACATGACGTTGGCTGAGTGGCAAGGCATAAAGTTGTTTCAAAAGACTAGATACATCTTCACTTGGACTTGCTTGATAACTATTATCCACTTGTGGGCTAACACTTGGGGTCCATCTTCTAGTATTTGCCTCAACATTGCTTTGATTCGTTTGTCTATATGTACTACTATTCGAAGCATCTGATGAGCTGCTAGAAGAATTTGTTGACGGTCGATACCCAACTGAGCTTGTTTGACCACCTTTAGCGGATAAAAAGGCTTGGGCAGCAGCTAGTTCACTAGCTGACAAGTCACTCTTTGGAATATAGTGGAAATGATTGCCATGGGGAACGATGTAAGCATCACCAGTGTCCTCGATAATATCACTTGCACTAAAAACATAACCATCATCCGTCGTATAACGTCCCTGAGCTCTTGCTAGAGCGACTTCATTACTAACCTTTACTCCGCCACCATGTCCATGTTCCTGCTTCTGACGATTGATCTCATCCTTACTACGAATATTTTCGGAATGAGAAGCATCTTTGAGGTATACATAATAGCGACCATCAACCTTAATGACATAGCCACCCTTGACTTCATTGACAATATCCTCATTTCGAAGTTGATAATTCGAATCTTTCATCAAGAGTTCTTCACTAATAATAGCGTCATAAGGAACCTTACCATTAAAGTAATGATAATGGTCTCCATGTGAAGTTACGTATCCTTGATCGGTAATCTTAACGACTATCTGTTCTGCATTGATTCCTTCTCGCTGACTAACTTCATCTGGCGTCAAATTTTCGGTCTTAGTACTAGCCTGATTTCCATCTATATAAGCCACACGATTAGACTCTTTGCCAGTCTGTACTGCTTGGTAACGCCCTAATTCATAACTTGAAAGGCTTAAGGCTAAAAGAGCTACTGAACCAAGAACATACTTTTTATTGATTTTCATCTAAACACACTTTCTATTTTTACTACTAAATATAAGATTTAGGCAACACTATAAGTTTTGTTTCATTAACCAGTTAAGTTTATAAATAGAAATATTTATAAAAAAACAATTAAAATATTCTAATCCTTTTTATAGGTTTCTAGTATTGTTTAGCCAAATATATTGGATTCATAAACTTAACCATTTAATTAACCAGTAAATATTCTACTCCTTAATATTTAAGATGTCAAGTTATAAATTCACTTTTTTTCCAAAATTTTACCCAAAAGAAAAAGCATCTTAAAAGATGCTTTCTTATAAACTACCAATGTTGATCTCAGGAAATTTTTTTGGAAGGAGATTCCAGAATTCTTCTAATTGTTCTTCTACTCTATTAGTATTTCGAATAGTTAGGCTATACTTCTTAGAACTATCATTTCGAGTGTATACAAACTGATAAACTTTTTGTAAAACGACTATAACTTGTACGTACTAAATAGATCCTCCGCACATCTCTAAGATCTAGAGCTTGGGTTCCTTTGTAATAAGTAATGAGATGATTTTTATACAAAATAACTTTCAAGTCCTGGTCATAAAATTCAGCTTGAGTATCAAGCAGTTCAAGATTTCCATCTAATTCAGGGTACAGACGATACAGCTCTTTGAATGAATCAACTGTTTTCTTTCGTATGATAAAGGCTGCGATTAAAGTCATTAGCCCCATGCCAGAGAAAATCACAATACCAAAAATATAGCTCAAACTATCCCTAGAATATTCACTGAGACTGAGATAAATTCTTGTATTCATATTACGAGCGACCACTGCTTTAACAGGAAGAATAGAGCTAATAAATTCATCAAGATTGATAATCTTAGTGTTCTTCGAAGTATTGACAAAATTGGTATCAGTGAGGGGTTCTAACTGTATACCTGTGAGAGTTCCAGGATTATCAGCAAGACTGTCTGCGTTCTCAAGAAGTTTATTAATTAACTCATCTTTCACTTTAGACTCAACTACAGCAAATTTTCCTTCACCTTCGTTACTATATTGCACAATATAAACAACTGTTCCACCGTCAACTTCACCAACAGGTTCAGGATAGATACCGTAGACTGACATAGTAACTTCTTTTCCAGTATCAGTCGTATCTGCAAAAAGCACTCTGTAGGCTTCTTGTGCATTTGACCTAAGAATCCAGATATAGTAGCAAGTGCGAAAAATACGAGTGAAATCAAAAGAACTGCGGTAAAAGCCTTTATTTCTTTTTTTCTTTAAACATTAAAATCTCCTTTAGTCCCTTAATGAAATTATATCAGACTTTATTTCATATCTCATCTCTAATCCTAGCTTTTTCTTAGATTTTAACAAAATAAAAAGCTCGAATTTTCATTCGAACTTCATTTTTATTTTCTTGCAGCTTTTTCATCTTCTTCAAGCTGTTTTTACCAGTTGTTCAATGCCGTCAAATTTCACCATATCTCGGATACGATCTAACCAATAGACGGTTACTGTTTCGCCATAAATATCTTCATCAAAATCAAAGATATTCACTTCAAAACGCTCTTCTTCTCCATCGAAGGTCACATTCTTCCCGACACTGGCCATTCCACGATAGAGTTTTCTCTTGATTTCGATATCAACAGTATAGACACCATCTGCTGGCATATAAGTGCGGTCCAAAAGCACGAGATTTGCAGTAGGATATCCAATAGTTCGACCACGAGCATTGCCATGTACGACTATTCCTCTTGTTGGAAGTGGGCTACCAAGTAATTGACCAGCCTCTTTCACATTCCCTTCTAGGATAGCTTGTCGAATACGAGTTGAGCTAATCTTGCCTTTTTCATCTTCTACAGGTGGTACTACAACCACTTCTCCATCGAAGATTTCTTTTAGATCTTCTGCTGATTTTCTATCAGAACCAAGACTATAATCAAATCCTACCACAATGGTATCTGCTTTGACTTCTTTGACAAAGGTATCTACAAACTCTTGAGCGGTCATATTAGCGATACGACTTGAAAAGTCCATTAAATAAAGATTTTCAACACCAGCTCGTTTAAACTTACGTTCACGTTCTTCTGCATTTAGGATATGAAGTAAATTTTCTGGTGTATAGGGTTTTTAAGGTTAACTTCGGTGATTCATGAAAGGTAATTAAAGCAACGCTTAATCTTTTCTTTGCAGCAATTTCACCAGCAATACTAAATAATTTTTGATGTCCAAGGTGGATACCATCAAAATATCCTAAAACAAGGACTGTTGGTCCTGGTGTTGCAATGTCTTTTTCTGTTTTAATAGGTATTGTTACAATCATAGTCATATTATACCAGAAAGAAGAAAGCATTCAAAATATTACGAATTTAAAAAACTATAAGCTACTTTTAACTTCTTTTCTCAATTGTTCCAGAGTTTCGATATTATATTTGTCCATGACTTTTGGTAGGTTATCAATAATATCAGGACAGGCATAAGGATTGGTAAAGTTTGCTGTACCGACTCCTATTGCTGACGCACCAGCTAAGTACATTTCTATAGCGGCTTCAGCCGAATCAACTCCTCCCATACCAATGATTGGAAGATTAGTTGTTTGAGCAACTTGCCGAATGAGTTTTAGAGCTACAGGAAATACTGCAGGTCCAGACATTCCACCAGTACCATTGGCGATGATTGGTTTTCTAGTTTTGAGATCAAAGCGCATACCAACAAGGGTATTGATCATAGTGAGACCACTAGCACCTGCGTCCTCTACTGCTTTTGCGATGGTTACGATATCAGTTACACTGGGTGTCAATTTAACGTAAACTGGCACATCTGATGCCCCTACGGCTGCCTTCACCACATCATAAGCTAAATCTGGGTCTTGCCCAATCAAAAGTCCGTGATTCCCATGATCGACGTTTGGACAAGAAATATTGAGCTCAATGGCTTTCACGTTAGGTGCCTTGGAAATACCACTAGAAACGGTTGCGTATTCTTGCTTTGAAAATCCAGCAACATTGGCAATGATTGGAAGATTGGGATACTCTCTTTGCAACCAAGGTAATTTTTCAGAGAGAACGGCATCTAGTCCAGGATTTTGTAGACCAATGGCATTCAGCATACCTGCAGGTGTTTCTGCCACTCGTGGAGTAGGATTACCAAAGCGTGGTTCAAGGGTTGTAGCCTTAATCATGATAGATCCTAAAAGATCCAAATCATAGTATTTGGCATACTCTTGTCCGAAACCAAAACAGCCTGAAGCAGGAATGATAGGATTCTTTAGTTCTAAGCCTGGTAGAGAGACTTGTAATCGATTTATAGTCATGATACTCTCCTTATAAAACAACAGTTCCTGTTTTAAATACAGGCCCATCTTCACAGACGCGTTGACTAACTGTTTCACTATCTGGTACTTTCAATACGCAAGCGTAGCAAGCCCCCATGCCACAAGCCATACGGGATTCTAGGGATAGGTAAGCTCTTGGATGGTCGTAAAATGTTGATTAATGTATTTCATCATACCAGGCGCACCGCATGAGTAGATTGCATCAAATTCAGTTTCAAATTCGTTAATCACTACAGAAACATTTCCTTTAATACCATAAGATCCATCATCAGTCGTTACAAAGACCTGACTAAATTTGGATAATTCATCTTCCAAAATAACAGCATCTTTAGTAGCAAATCCTAAAACAGTTGTTATTTCAACACCACGCTCATTCAGTTGTTTAGCTACTTCGAGTAAGGGCGGCACTCCTATTCCACCACCAACTATAAGAACACGATTCTTCTTGTCTAGATCAGATAAATCAAAGCCATTTCCTTGAGGTCCCATAACATCTATGCTATCACCTGTTTTTTTAAGCTTGAAAAAATTGCTGTCCCTGCTCCTTCAACTCGATAGATAAGTTTGCATTGCTTAGTCATCTTATCAATTGATGAAATCGAAATTGGACGACGCAAGAGATGGGCATCATCAGGTACACGCAAATGAAGAAATTGTCCAGCTTTCATAGCTGCAACCATTTCTCCTTCGAGAACTAGTTCAAAGATTGCTGGCGCGATTTCCTCCTGAGATACTACTCTCATAACTTCCAAGCGAATTACACCCATTCGTTTTTACAATTTGGATTCATAACTTTTTCATCGCTTAAATTTTTGGGGATCAGATAAAGAAAAAAACCTTGCAATTGCAAGGTTTTCAGAGTGAGATGTTTACACAAAAAGTAGCAAATAAGCACTTGCTTTACTTGCTTCAATCGTAGTTTCTTTTCTCTGACACCTTGTGAGTCTCTCTGGACTTCCCTTAAAGGTTAAATTTTTCACTAGTATACTGTATCAAACATAAAAAGTCAAGTAAAAAAATAGGTAAGGTATCAGTTCATAAAAAGTTGCTTATTTTTTTGTGAAGAAAAGAATTTTTCTAGTTTTTGATAATCTTTTAACACTGTCAATTTCGTAGATAGAATTTTCTTCTAACTCCTCTACGTAAACATCTAGTTCTTTGATATTATCTTTAACCATGTTATCCCAGTAGAGGTCAACAAATTCGCCACTTGCATAGGCTTCATCGATAAACCCAACAATTTTCTCAGCTGTTGGAGCGTCCCAGAATGAAACACCACTCAAGATGCGTCCATTTTTGCTATCTACAATGATATCTTGAACTTTGTAATCATCTCCGTAAACTAGGAACCACTCATTATCACAATCTTCACGATAAACACTAAAATAAGTTGAACGTTCGATATCATTACGGAACATATTCTTGAAAAGATAGTTATCCGCATCGATAACGTAGCTGTTAGCCAACTCTTCTTTTACCAAGTAAAGAGAGTAAAAGTTGTTGTAATCAGCATACTTATCATTGAAGACCAAACGCACACCGTATTTCTCTTTGAGATAGTCGAACTGTTCTTTCAAATAACCTACGACGATGATAATGTCATCAATTCCTCGTTCTTTTAAATATTCAATTTGATATTCAACCAAAGGTTTTTGATTGACTTTAACCAAGGCTTTGGGAGTATTTTCTGTCATAGGACGTAAACGAGTTCCCAATCCCGCTGCTAAGATGATCGCTTTCACGCGTTTTCTCCTTTATTCTTTAATGATAATATAAACACCTGCCATTACAACAAATGAAGTTATAATGGTCAAGACAGTCAGAGGTGTCCCCAAGAACATTGCTGCAAACAGGACAGTCCAAACTACATAACTGACATTTAAACCAGTTGCTTTTGCTGGTTGCAATCGATTGATAGCCATATAGTAGGCAAGATAAGAAATCATATTAAATGCCGCAAAGACAATTAATAGACCAAACAATTGGCCATTTGCCACTTCTGCAAATGAATGATGCGAGAAGAGCACAATAACGAGATAAGACAAGAAGGATGTAACTTGACGAATCAAGAGAGCTTCAATTTCACTGAGGTCACTTTCCATAGCAAAGGAGCTCAGAACACTTTCACTTCCCCAAGCAAAAGCACAAATCAAAGCACATAGAATACCTATGTAGAAAGAATTAACCTGCTCTGCTTTATAGGTCTGAGCAATAATCCCAGCAATGATTAGAAAGATACCAAAAATTGTATTTTTGGAAATCTTGTGCTTCAAAAAAGAAGAAGGCAAGCAAGACTGAGACTGCCGGATAAATAGCTGAGACCGACGAAGCTAATGAACTTCCAATATACTTAACCGCATAGAGATTGGCCTGCATACCAATCGGACCGGCTAGTAAAGCTCCAATGATAACACTGACATTTCGAATGTTCAAGAAGATTGAAAAACGTACTTTACCTTCTTTAACCAAAAGATATCCTAGCAAGATAAAAATACTTAGGAAATCGTGTGCTGCTGCTACTACAAAAGGCGAAAGCTCTGTAAAGATTGAAAAGATATAAGCACTAATCGTTAAGCCTAATCCCCAGAACACACCTGATAGTAGCCCAAAGAAACTCCATTTTTAGTTTTCATTTAAATCTCCTTCAGACTCTAATTCTTTTACTGCTCTATTGTAACGAGAGATTCCATAATCTCCAAAATCTGCACCATTTTCTTCTTTGTAAATAGTCCAAAGACTCCAAATGATATCTTGTAAGATTTTTGTAAATACGAATTTTCTCCCTTGAAACTGGAGTCTTGTCACTCTCGTAATGACTTAAAAAGTCTTCTTCTTCTTCACTTGTAAATTCAGATTCTAGGAAGAGGGCTGCCAAATCCCACATAGGATCATTCATAGATGAATATTCCCAATCAATTAGATAAAGATGCCCATCTGGACCTTCAATAAAGTTTTCTGGAACCAAATCAATATGACATGATTTCTTATCAACTCCGATTTGTTCTAGCTCTTCTTTCAGAGAAAATACAGACTTTCTGACAGCTTCATAATTAGGATAAGAAATCTCCCCTTGAATCAATGATTCATATTTTTTAATTTCCTCAAAAGGAGCAAACTCTCCTTTCAATTCTTTTCCCAGAAGCATGAATCGTTTGTAAAATTGGAACTATCTTCTCAAATTTAGTTTTAATGGTAGTTGAATCAAGTGTCTCAGCATTTTTCAATGTATTGATTGACCTTGATACCTGCTTCGATATCAAAAAGATAATTTTCTACATCTAATTTTAAATCTTTCAACAACTCAAGATTGTACTTTTCATTCTGGCGGTCGATTAATTTATCCGTACCTTTACCAAAAAACTTAACGATGTACTGGTTTGAGGTTGTCTTAACCAAATAGTTTTGATTGGTCATCCCCCCCAATTGTTCAACGATCTGAATTTCTTCGTCAGCTGACAATAAGGAAGCAATCTTTGCTTTAACGATTTCCTTCACAATCATCCTCCATTATAATTCCCACTTAAAGACTGTCTTAAATGCGGTATTTAAGTCAGTTGCAAAAACTCGGTGAATATCTTTAATTTCTCTGACTGGTTCTTCTAGATAAATGATATTCTTCAAACGATTGGCAAATTTTTTAATTTCCATCATTTGGATAGCATTTTCAAAGTCAATTCTTCCTGAACGTGAAGAGCCGACTAGTAACAAGCCTTTTTCCAATGAATCCCGAGTGTTGATGTTGACCTTATACTCACTAACACCCATCATCAAAATGGTCCCTTGTGGTTTGATGTAACGAATCAAGTCATTAATAGCAGGCCCGCATCCATCACCACCACAGCATTCGAAACCATGGTCAAAACTTAAATCTTCTGGAATACTATCAGTAATGTAAAGCTCTTTTGCAAATGAGAAGAGTTCTAATTTCTCCCAATGACGTCCGATAACAATAATCTCAGCATCAGGCAAAGTGTAGTTGATAATATTGGCCATGACAAAAGCTAAACTTCCATCACCAATGACAGCGATGCGTTGGCGTCTGCTGTGAGATACCGTCATGAAACGATTCATAGCATGCATGCCAACACTGACAAACTCTGTAATGGCGGCAACTGTGTCTTCGATTTCTTTGTAAGATACAACACGATCCTTAGGTAGAGAAACGAATTCTCGCATAAACCCATCATAACCACTTGATAAGAAATATGTTCCAGTCATGTAATTTTCGTAGAATTCCTCATCACTTTGCATAGGTGGTTGATTTGGAACCATAACAACCTTCTGACCAACCTTATAGGTACCTGTTGGATCAGAAATAACAGTTCCACAAGACTCATGAATCATAGCCATTGGAAGCTTTTTAGATAATATTTTGGGATCACGCTTTCCTTGGTAATAGCGTTGATCCGCATGACAAACCGCCATATAATTTGGTCGAATGAGGATATGATTCTCTTGGTCAATCTCTTCTTCCTGATATTTAATATTGATAAATTTTTGGTTTTTGTCAGTTGATAAATTTGATTAATCATGTCTCTAGTCTTTCTCAATCATGCTTTTTAGCAATCTTCAAGTCTGTAACTGTTGTAATTTTAAGGTTTGAGTATTCACCTTTAGCCAAGGCCACATCTTTACCCTTAATGACAAAGATTTTACATGCATCTGTTAAAATTTCTTTTTCTTCTGCTGATAATGAACCATACAAATCAATAAAGTCTTTACAACGGAATGTTTGTGGAGTCTGTCCTTGGTAAAGATGAGCACGATTTGGAATATCTGTAATAAACTGACCATTTGTGCTTTCAACAATTGTATCCACCGCTTCAACCACAGTGTCAACCGCATCATGTTTTTGAGCAAGAGCGATATTGTCTTGAATCATACGAAGAGTGATAAAGGGACGAACCGAATCATGTGTTACTACGATATCATCTTCTGTTAGTGGACGGTAAGCATCGATGGCTTCAATAATCTTTTCAATACTAGAATTACGATCAGCCCCACCTTTTGTAATGATAATACGGTCCTTGTGGAGTGGAAGGAATTTTTCAACTAAATCTTCAGCATGTGTCACCCAGTCTCCATGAACTCCGACTACAATTTTTTCAATACTTGGTTCTAAGACAAATTTTTCAATTGTATGGATTAGAATTGGGCGATCTCCCAACTCAAGAAATTGTTTGGGTAAATTACTGATACCCATGCGCGTGCCGGTTCCACCTGCTAAAATTCCAGCGTAAATCATATTGATTCTCCTTTGGTTTGTTTTAAAAACTCATTCTTTACTATTATATCACAATCCTACAGTAACTTGAAACAAATACCAGTTGTTTTTCAGCAAGAAAAACTCTGTCAAAAAAAGTATAAATAGAATATTCTTATCCTATAAACATAGAGTTCTTCAGAATAATATACAAAGCTTAAAGAAAACTTAAACCATTGGTTGATATATATATAGCAATCCTGAAATTTTAATTAGACTTTTCCAATTAAAATTGTTAAAATAAAATGGAAAATAAAAAGAAAAAGGAAGCTAACTACCGCCATGATGAATATGCAAAAACATGATGCGTCAAGCTCAAAAACTTCAAAAAAACAAATGGAGCAAAGCCAAGCTGAACTTGCTGCAACAGAATTTGTTGGGACTTCTGCTCAAAAACCTCGTAACTGCTACCTTAACTGGAGATAAGAAAGTTGTAAAAATTGACTTCGATCCAGCTGTAGTTGATCCAGAAGATATTGAAACTCTTTCAGATATGACTGTTCAAGCTCTCAATACTGCTCTTGAACAAATTGATGAAACTACTAAGAAGAAACTTGGAGCATTTGCTGGTAAGTTACCATTTTAATTAGATTATCAAAAAGAGGCTGGTACACAGCCTCTTTTTAATTATGTTAAAAAGCAAATAATTCAGTTGCTTTATTTAGCAATAAGTCACTATATTCAGGATCTTCCTGAGCAGTTTCTAGTTCTTCTTTTATTTTTTCCAAGTCATCCGTAATCATTCCGTCAACACCTAGGTGAAAAGACTTATTAAAAGATTCGGAACTATTGATTGTCCATACATAGAGTTTTTGCTCAGTATTCCATAGTTTCGTGACAAAATATTCATCCAAAGTAGAGTACTCCATTGTGTAGCCTGTCGCAACCGTTCTAGGAAAAAAACAGAATTATAGGGAAGAATAAAAGTAGACCGGAATATCCTTATCATACTCTCTTACTTTTTCAATAACCTTATAATCCAAGGATTGCATTTGATGACCATAAACCTTAATTTTTGCACCGTATTTTTCTAGAAAATGTTCCATCATCTGCGGGCTATCTTTGTGGCTGGTCTTAATTTCAATGAGTAGTTTCTGATGCAGTTCATTTGCGCGAATTAGATAATCATCGAAACTTGAAATCTTTGTATCATAACCATTCTCATGAATGTCAATCTGCTTTAACTCTTCTAAGGTCAAATCTTGTGGTGTTTTATTGATACCAGCTAATCCTCTAAGATTAGCATCATGCATCATGACAAATTGTCCATCCTTTGTTTCTTGGATATCCATCTCGATTAAATCTGGTTTTAATTGAGATGTTTTTTCTAGGGATTGAATGGTATTTTGTACACCATTGCCATTTGATACACCACGGTGTGAAATCACAAGTGGTGGATTGACTACAGGAGCTTCTAGATAATTATAGCCTTCAATCGCAAAGAAGATACATGCACACACCATGACACCCCACCTCATGATATGGTCCTTCTCGCGTCTTGGCATAATATCAAGTTCTTCTCCTGTTAAGAAGGACGTAAATTTCACAAGGAAATAGGTTAATGCCATGTAGTGGAAATTCTTGATCAGAACAAAATTCAAAATAGCTAGAACCAGAGACTCTCTCTGAGTAAGGCTATCCACTATATACTGAGTAGATAATATTGGGATGAGAGGAAGATAGAAGAATAGATTGGTTTTTACAATAATTAAGAATAAATGCCAGGCGTAAAAACCAAAAAGTGATCTTTTAGTTTTATCCAAACTATAAATGATCGCTTCCTTAACCGTCATCTTTTCATAAAAGACCTTGGGCAGAGTGAATATCAAGCGAACTGAAACATAGAAGAATAAGAGTGATAAGATAATAATGGCTACCCACCACATCCAGTACTTATCTTCCATGTAGGTTTGAATAAACTCTGGAATTACGATTTTATTGAAATAATAAATCTTAAATATCTTCCTGATAAAAGGAAATAGCATTGCTACAAATAAAAAGATAAACAGAGCTTTTGAAATAGTCATCTTCTTCATAAAAGCAAGGCTTTCACGAAATACTTTTCGACTATATTCTATAAGAGTCCTTTTTTTCGTGATATAGGAGGTGGCGAGCTCCTATAAAGAGAATACTAAGTTGAAAATAGGCTACCAGTAAATTGATAGCTATTAAGATTACGAAGCCAAGACTGACTATGGGTGCATTTTTTTATTATCTCAAAAAAATATTGTTGTAGGAAATAAACAAATATCCAGTCTGACTTAGTAAAAATCCAGCTATCACTGAGTTTAATGGCAACCAGATATAGTCAACCAACATAAAGATTAGAAAGAATAGAAAGAGGATTTTATCCAGATTAAGGTAAATCTTTTTAAAACCCAATTTTTTCGGTTTTTCAGGTTTCATAAAAACTCCTAATCAAAAAGTTTTGATAAATCTAAAGCACCAAATGGATTCGAATTGAGACTAGTCTGAGAATTGAGTAATAGTCTACTCTCATCTGACTCCAGAAAAGCTTCATACACTCGAGCAGTCATACGAGCATCCTCTAAACTATTATGAGATTGCCCTTTAAAACCTAGAAAATTAGCCACAGTTTGTAATTTTAGATTAGCAATTCCATGAAGATCGGAACTACGTCGCTCCAGTGCTTCGTTATAGACATCAACTAGATATTGCTGACTATAGTCAAATCCATGCTCTAGTAGAATTGGTAAATCACTTTTTGCTGCATTATAACCAACAAGGGGTAAATCACCAACAAAATCTTGAAATTTTTGGAGGACTTCTTCTACCCTTGGGGCATTCTTGAGAGTCTCTGAAGTAATACCAGTTAAACCATTAATAAAACTCTTTAAAGGTACATCGGAGTGAACATAAGAGTCAAACGCTTCTACCTCTTCACCATCTTTAAAGTGCACTGCCGATACCTGAATCAAATGAGTCTTATCTTGGTGTTTGTTGAATTCTAAGTCAAATGAGATATAATCTCTTACTGTTTCCATCTTATCATTCCTTATTGATTTGTAAAAAGAAACCACCTGGTCTAATCATAGAAACCAAGCAGTTTTTTCTTATTTGCCAAATAAGCGAGCAAAGAAGCCTTTCTTCGATGCTTGAACTTCTTGCTTAGCTTGATCCAACTCCAGCTGAAGAGTTTCTTGATCCTTCATAGCTTGAAGGGTTAACTGTTGTTGTTGGTCCAATTGCTTATCTTTTTCAGCGATTTGGCGGTCTTTAACACGCATCTGTTCATCTTTTTCAGCCAGTTGCTTATCTTTAGCTTTCAGTTGCTCATAAAGACGGATGATTTCAGCGTTCTTTTCATCAACAAGAATCTCCATGAGTTCTCGTTGCTTAACTTCATCACTAACTGGTTCATCTTCAAAGATAGTCTTTTTGTAGATTTCTTCAAGTTTGATCAATCCACTACGAGTAACAACAGTAACACCCTTGTCGTTTTTTGTAATATCTTCTTCAGGTAATTCTTTGACACGATTATTGATTGCTTGTCGGGATAGTCCCAAGACCTCAGCAATCTCACTGACAGTCATTTCAATACTCATAATATCCTCTATTTTTTTCTCTAGCTTTTCTTAAATTAAATCTTATCATAAGTAATTCAAACTGTCAAATAACACTGTATTTTCAATGGTTTTTAAGACATAAAAATTTTAAATCTATTTATCTGCAAATATTTTTAAAAAGATGAGAAAATCTCATCTTTCGACTAGTAGATAAAAAAATCATTGGTTTGTCAAATACTTAAGAGAAAAACCTTTCTAGGTTTATAAAGATTTTCACGCTTTTCTAAAATAGCTAAAAGCTTCTCGCCTTCAAACGCAGCTAATTGTTTTTCTGTTTGTTCTAACTCAATAAATCGTCCAAAACGAACCTCTTCGACCTGTTCAGGTGTAAGAAAAAAACTTTGACAAGGTCACCGGTCCCGATCTCCAATGGATGAAGAAAATCTAACTCACCAGCTTGGACCTTTTCCTCAATTTCATTCAAGGTCAAAGCATCATCTAACTGCAAGCCCGCAGCGCTTGTTCGTGTTAAATGAGACATATGAGCTGCATAGCCAAGTTTTTCTCCCAAGTCGACTGACAAAGTACGGATGTAAGTTCCCTTACTGCATTTTACACGAAAAGTAAATCGTGCAAAATGCCCATCATAAGAAATCGGACTCGTTCTTTCAAAACTATAAATGGTCACCTGACGTTCTGGACGCTCCACTTCCTGACCAGCACGCGCATACTCATAGAGTTTGCGACCATTGACCTTGACAGCGGAATACATAGGTGGAATCTGGGTGATAGGCCCTGTCAGACTAGCAATGGCTTCATCGACAAGCTTTTCATCCAGTGGAGATAATACAGGAGTCTCTGCGACAACTTCCCCACTAGCATCCTCGGTCGTTGTAGAATATCCCAGAGTGATTTCCCCCTCGTAGACCTTACCCTCATCCTGCATGAACTCTACCATGCGAGTCGCCTTCCCTACAGCAATGGGTAAAACACCCACAACATCAGGATCCAAGGTCCCACCGTGTCCGATTTTTTTAGTTCCTAAAATCTTACGTAGCTTAAAAACCGCATCATGCGAGGTCATCCCCGCATCTTTTTTTAAGTTGATAATACCGTTCATGTGTTTTTTTCTCACTCCCCCTTCAAAGCATCAAACTTAGCTTTCATAGTTGGATTTTTTCGGGTCAATTTTTTGACAGAAACATCATCTAGCTTGTTGTTAGCGAGGCGGAGTTGATTTTCTGATGTGGTTAGGAATTTCTTGACCTCTTCCATGCGTTTTATGGCCTTGTCGATTTCGTCAATAGCCTTGCCGAAGTTGACAGATGCTGAATTGTAGTTCTTAGCAAAGGCAACCTTAAAGGCATCCAAGTCCTCTTCAAAATGAGTAATATCAATGTTTTGCTCACGGATAAGTGCTAATTCCTGCTTGTATTTTAGGGAATTAAGGGCAGCATTGCGCAAGAGACCAATTAACTGAATAAAGAACTGAGGACGAATGACATACATTTTCTCATACTCATGACTGACATCGACAATCCCAGTATTGAAGTAATCATTGTCAGCTTCAAGCATAGTTACCAATACTGCATACTCACAGTTTTTCTCACGACGATCCTTATCCAATTCTTTGTAAAAATCCAAATTCTTATGCTTCTTCTCTGTCCCGTCTGCTTCATTTTTCATCTCAAACATGATGGAGATGAATTCTAGCCCATTTTCATCAAAGTCACGGAAGATGAAGTCACCTTTAGAACCACGCGCTGAAATCTTGTTGTCCTTTTCGAAATAGGCATTAGGGAAGGCAAAACTACGAACCTTGTTAAACTCGCTCTCCGCATACTGTTCTAGACTTTCACCAATAGCTTTTGTAGATTGTTGTGCCTTAAAATTCTTGTAGAACTCAACTTGCTCATTTGCTGCCTTAAGTTGGGCTTCATAGTTTTGTTTAACTGAAGTCAGAGAAAGCTCGTTTTCTTTTTCTTGTAAAAGGAGCTGGTTTTTAACCTGATCGCGTTCTTTTTCAAGATCAGAAAGTGTCTTTTGCAGTTGATTCTCATGCTCCAAGCGTAAGGTGGCCAGCTGATTCTCCAGTGCTTGAACTTCTTTTTCTTTCTCTAGCAGACTTTGGCTAGCACTTTGCTCTACTTCCTTTTTGACCAATTCTTTTTCGGTATCAAAGTTCTGAATTTGACTTTGAAGCTGGGCAATTTCTTGGTCTTTTTGCGCTAGTTTTGTCTGCTGATCATTCATGGCTTTTTGCTCAGCCAAGGCCAGCTCTTGCTTCATGCGTTCATGCAATTCCTTATCAAACTCTACAGTTCGAACTTGAGAAATCAGCTCTGCATATTGGCTTTCATTAACTGTAAAAACTTCCCCACAATTTGGACATTTAATTTCGTTCATGATTTTCCTCTGTATTTAACATTACTACATTCATTATAGCATGGAAAAACAAAAAGAAAAAGTTGGAATCAATCCAACTTTTAGTCTACGTATGTATCTTCGTTCTTGTTTAAGAAGGCATAAGGCAATCCAATCAGTAGACCACCTCCTATAAAGTTACCAATAAAGGTTACCCCCCAGTGACGAAGAATATTTCCAATACCGAAGTTTGCGATTGAATCAGCAGCAACACTGAATTTCACAATAGCAAATGATGCAAAGTTTGCGGCGATGTGCTCGTTTGTTAAGAATACAAACATGTAAATGGCTGATAGAACCAACCAAAGTTTTGCGCCACCATCTTTAACCAAAACAAATGAAAGAATGGCGATGTTTACAAAGATATTAGCTAGAATACCTTCAAGTAAAACTAGTTCATTAGAGCGTCCCAACTTCATTTCTACAACGCCAGAAATAAAGCTATCATGTGTAAGATTTGCATAGGCTGCTGAATGAGCAAATCCCCAACCTGCAATAAGGGCACCGATTAAGTTAAAGAAAGTACAATATAGAAGAATTTCTGCTGTTTTTCTCCAGCTAATTTTTTTCAAAAAGCTACCAGCTGTAAGGAACATCATGTTTGATGTTACCAACTCAGCATTCAAGAAGACAATGTAAGCTAATCCCCAAGCAAAAAAACAAACGGGAAAAGGAAACGTCCACTACCTGGGACAATCTTATTAATCAAATCTGCACCAACGGCTCCTGCTGCCGTACTGAAGGTAAGGAAAAGCACCTGCAAACATTGAACGAATCGCATACTTAAATTTACTATTCGAATAAAGACTTTCCTTTTTCTTACAAGCAAATTCGATTTTTTGAAATAAATTCTGATGAGACCATATAAACTCCTAAAAACTTTTTATTTGTGAATATTATAACATAAAATCAACTTTATGGAAAGGCTTTCTGAAATTTTAAAAAAATTAAAACCTATGATTCTAAAAATACGGATCTTGATATTGTATTTTTGTTTCATTCTTTAAGTTATTGACTAGTTGATCATTCTCTTTTGATTTTGCCAAAAGAAAAAGGCTAGAGAAATTTCCGCTCTTTTGTTGGATAGTCAAAAAAATATCTAGCTCCATTCAATTTAACACTTGGAATAAAATGGACCTCAATCTTTTTAATATTATTCAGTGGTATAATGCGCTTTCTAAAAAAACATAAGCATTATGAATATAAAAATCTTCCCTTAGCAATATGAAACAGGGGCAAAAAGTTTCCACCACTTTGACGCACAATGACATAACGACGCCAAAGAATCAATAAAAGAAGGAAGGAAATAAAGGAAATAGCAAAAAGTCAAAACCGAGCTTTTCATCATCGATTTTATCCCAATCAAAAAATAATCTATCATAATTAAACCGTCTTTTCTACCTTATTATATCACTTTTGTTTTAGCTTCTAGGTTCATGGACAAAGAAAAAAAGACTGAACAAAAGTTCAGCCCTTTCTACGAATGGTTGATAAGATATCTTTATCTAGTCAAATCAATACGTTGACCAATTTTACCAATGATAATTGCACCGACAATTAGTGAAGCGAATTCTCCGATACCAGTAGTGAACCATGTAAAGAAGAATGGTGCTTCTGCTACAATGTTCAATTCAGCAGCAATGGTGATCATTGAAATTGAAAATAGAATTGAAAAGAAGAAATGATCTTTTTCGAATCAATCCATTAAAAAGATAGTCTTTACTATATTTACTGAACAACCAAACTCCTAAGCTTAGGAAGACAAGAGTTGATCCTCCACCAACAGCGACATCAATGAGTCCAAAACTGAAAAAATTAGCTATCATACATCCAAGAGTAACACCAATAATGTACTTAGGATTGTAAAAAGCCAGAAAGTTCATCATTTCAGAAATACGGAACTGATAGGCACCATAACTGATGGCATTAAGGGGTGGTGTGATGGTCAAAAACCACATAAATAGCTGCGACAATGGCAATGTCAGCCAAATCGCGGACAGTAAGTTTTTTCATATTTTCTCCTTTAGCGGCTATCCCGCGTCTAATATGCTTGGTGAAAGAAGCTAAGCACCAAGGGTTGAGCAAGTCAACTTTACAAGTATAGCACATTTATCAGCTTTATGCTATACTAATCTTATGAAAAACATATATAAAAAATTCTTTTGATAACGAGATTTTTATCCTATCTATTTTTTTCGGAGTTGCGACTACCGTAGTATCAATATTTGTCCGCATCGTCATCTTTTATCTTACTCAACAAGAGTTAGTTGCGACTGCCTTGGGAAATATTGCTGGAATCCTATTTGCGTTTTTTTACAAATGACACATTTGTATTTAAGCAAGAAAGAAAAAAACTGGTTTAATCGATTAATTAAATTTACCTCTGCAAGACTTATCACCTTTTTATTAGATCTTCTACTAACTTTTATTTTTTTGTAACAAGCTTCCCTCAGATCATTGGTTACTTTTGTTGGAAATGATATTAATACAATTAATACAGTTGAAATCTTTATTGCACAGGTTACGATGGTTGTTCTCAACTACGTTTTTAGTAAGCTTTTTTTGTATTTAAAAAAATAAGCACTTTTCTTGCATTTAATATAAATATACGATATAATGTGTGTGTAAAAATTTGATAAAATTTTGAAAGGAAATTATTATGTTAAAGGAACTTAAAGATTTCTTGCTCCGTGGCAACGTCGTTGACCTTGCTGTCGGTGTGATCATCGCCACTGCTTTTGGTGCTATCGTAACTTCATTTCGTTAATGATATCATCACTCCACTTCTATTGAACCCAGCCTTGGAAGCTGCGAATGTACAAAACATCGCTGAGCTTGCATGGAATGGTGTTACATATGGTAAATTCTTGAGCGCTGTTATCAACTTCGTTGTAATTGGTACTGTTCTCTTCTTCATGATTAAAAGCTATTGAAAAAAGCTCAAAACCTTCGTAAGAAAGAAGAAGTTGCTGAAGAAGTTCCAGCAGGTCCAACTGAATTGGAAGTTCTTCAAGAAATCAAAGCACTTCTTGAAAAAAACTAAAAATGTAAAAAGGATTTAGATATTGTCTAAATCCTTTTTCTTCCTCTTTTTATATTGGTTTTAGTCTTGAGTAAAACTCCTATTTTTGATATAATGATGAGAGTTTCCACCCTTAGTGTAATGGATATCACGTAAGATTCCGGTTCTTGAGATGGGGGTTCGATTCCCTCAGGGTGGATAGATGAAAACAAAAAAGCAACGGTGCCGTTGCTTTTTTTAGTATTAAACTTTTTCCGACAATTCTTCCCACTCAAGCATAGCTTCTTCCTGGTGCTGACTAATCTTATCCAGTTCTGCCTGTAATTGCATGAGTTCATCTGCATCATTGGTTGTATGCATTTGTTCAGAAATAGCTTGGGCTTGATTTTCTAATTCTTCGATTTCTGTCTCAAGATTTTCAATTTGTTTCATTAGCTTACGAAGCTCTTTTTGACTCTCTTTTTGGGCTTGATAGTCATTAACTGGAGAAGCTTCATCTTCTCGACTAACAGCCACCATTTCTTCTTGGTTAGTTGCTAGCTCTGTTTTTTTCTCCACATAATAGTCATAATCACCCAAATAGAGGGTCGAACCATTTTCGGACAATTCCAGAACATGTGTAGCGACACGGTTTATAAAATAACGGTCATGGCTGACAAATAGAAGAGTCCCATCAAAGTCAATCAGTGCATTTTCCAGAACTTCCTTACTATCAATATCCAAATGGTTGGTCGGCTCGTCAAGAATCAGAAAGTTATTATTTTCCATTGATAGTTTAGCCAGTAACAAGCGAGCTTTCTCTCCACCTGAAAGCATGCCAACTGATTTCTTAACATCATCACCTGAAAAAAGGAAGGCGCCTAAACGATTTCGGATTTCCACTTCTGGCATCAATCTAAAATCATTCCAAAGTTCATCTAGAACACTGTTACTTGGTGTAAGTTTGCTTTGTGTTTGATCATAGTAGCCAACTTCAACATTTGCACCGAAACGCTTCTCACCCTTTATAAAAGGAATCTGATCAACAATAGACTTGATAAAGGTTGTCTTACCAATACCATTCGGACCTACAACTGCTACGGCATTCATCTTACGAAGGTCGAGGTTGATAGGCTCTGATAATATTTCTCCATCATATCCAATAGCAGCATTCTCAACTGTCAGCACAATATTACCAGACGTTTTCTCAGAGTGAAAGGTCATATTGGCTGATTTATTCCCAGCTTCAGGCTTGTCTAAACGCTCCATCTTTTCCAGTTGTTTACGTCTAGATTGGGCACGCTTGGTTGTCGATGCTCGAACGAGATTTCGGTTAACAAAGTCTTCTAAAGCAGCAATTTCCTTCTGTTGCTTTTCGTAGTTCTTAGCTTCAGTCAGTAACTTCTGCTCTTTCTGCTCCACAAAGCTTGAGTAGTTCCCTACGTATCTATCTAAAGAATGTTTGGTTAAGTCGAGCGTTATGGTTGCTACCTTATCGAGGAAATAACGGTCGTGACTAACGATAATGAGGGCACCGCTATAGTTTACCAGGTAGTTTTCTAACCATGCAATGGTTTCAATATCCAGGTGGTTGGTCGGCTCATCCAAAACTAAGAGATTTGGCTTTTCAAGTAACATTTTTGCCAGAGCTAAACGTGTATTTTGCCCACCAGAAAGCTCAGCGATTCGCATCTGCCACATAGACTCGTCAAACTTGAAACCATTTAAAATGGCGCGAATATCAGCTTCATAGATAAATCCTCCAGCCTGACGGAATTCTTCAGATAGACGATCGTAGTCTGCCATGAGCTTATCGAGATCTGCACCTGTCTTTTCACCCATCTCCAGTTCCATTTGGCGAAGCTGTTTCTCTGTAGTACGTAAGTCGTCAAAGACGTGAAGCATCTCGTCATAGATAGTATTTTCGGATTCAAATCGGCTATCCTGTGCTAAGTAAGAAAGGGAAATGTCTTTTTTCTTATTAATCTCACCAGAAGTTGGCTCTTCTTCCCCAACTAATATCTTTAATAGGGTCGACTTACCTGCTCCATTTTTCCCAACGAGAGCAATGCGATTTCTTTCATCTACTTGTAGATTAATATTTTCAAAAAGAACATCACCTGCAAAAAGAGCGTTCAATTTTATTAGCTTGTAAAATAATCATACAGTTAGTATAGCATGTTTCGGTAAGCCGTTCAAGACTTGTGGTTTAGGTACATTTCATAACTTTTCAGAAACTCATGCTAACGTTTTACTAAAACTTCAAATCGTGGTATAATTTAAGCGATTAGATTATATATTAAAAGGAGATTTCCTATGGCTTACCAAGAAAACTACCAAAAATGGGTTGATTTCGTAGAACTTCCAGACTATCTTCGTCGTGATTTGGAAAATATGGACGAAAAAACTAAGGAAGACGCATTCTATACAAATCTTGAGTTTGGTACTGCAGGTATGCGTGGATTGATTGGTGCTGGAACTAACCGCATTAATATCTACGTTGTTCGTCAAGCAACTGAAGGTTTGGCTCGTTTGATCGAATCAAAAGGTGGAAACGAAAAAAGAACGTGGTGTAGCCATCGCTTATGATAGCCGTCACTTCTCTCCAGAGTTTGCCTTTGAGTCTGCTGCAGTTCTTGCTAAACACGGCATTAAGTCGTATGTTTTTGAAAGTCTTCGTCCAACTCCAGAGCTTTCATTTGCTGTTCGTCACCTCAACTGCTTCGCGGGTATCATGATTACTGCTAGCCACAACCCAGCTCCATTTAACGGTTACAAGGTTTACGGTGAAGACGGCGGGCAAATGCCTCCACACGATGCAGATGCTTTGACAACTTACATCCGTTCGATCGAAAATCCATTTGCTGTTGAAGTTGCTGATGTTGAAGCTGAAAAAGCTTCTGGCTTGATTGAAGTTATTGGCGAAGCTGTCGATGTTGAATACCTCAAAGAGGTGAAGGATGTAAACATCAACCCAGCCTTGATTGAAGAATTCGGTAAAGACATGAAGATTGTCTACACACCACTTCATGGTACTGGTGAAATGTTGGCTCGTCGTGCTCTTGCCCAAGCAGGATTCGACTCAGTTCAAGTTGTTGAAGCTCAAGCAACTCCAGACCCAGACTTCTCAACTGTAAAATCTCCAAACCCAGAGAGCCAAGCAGCCTTTGCACTTGCAGAAGAACTTGGTCGTCAAGTAGGGGCTGATGTTCTTGTGGCAACTGACCCTGACGCTGACCGTGTTGGTGTTGAAGTTCTTCAAAAAGATGGTAGCTACCTCAACCTTTCAGGTAACCAAATCGGTGCCATCATGGCTAAGTACATCTTGGAAGCTCACAAAAACGCTGGAACTCTTCCTGAAAATGCAGCCCTCTGCAAATCGATTGTATCAACTGACTTGGTAACGAAGATTGCTGAAAGCTACGGCGCAACTATGTTCAACGTCTTAACTGGTTTCAAATTTATCGCTGAAAAAATTCAAGAATTCGAAGAAAAACACAATCACACTTACATGATGGGATTTGAAGAAAGCTTCGGTTACTTGATTAAGCCATTCGTACGTGATAAAGATGCTATCCAAGCCGTCCTTGTCGTTGCTGAACTTGCTGCTTACTACCGTTCACGTGGTTTGACACTTGCTGACGGTATCGAGGAAATCTACAAAGAGTACGGCTACTACGCAGAAAAGACAATCTCTGTTACCCTTTCCGGTGTTGACGGTGCTGAACAAATCAAAGCGATTATGGCGAAATTCCGCAACAATGCTCCAAAAGAATGGAACGCAACAGAAATCACAGTCGTAGAAGACTTCAAAGCACAAACTTCTACTGCAGCTGATGGCACTGTGACAGCCTTGACAACTCCTCCAAGTGATGTCTTGAAATACACACTTGCCGATGGTTCATGGATTGCAGTTCGTCCTTCCGGTACTGAACCAAAAATCAAGTTCTACATTGCCGTTGTTGGAGAAAGCAACGAAGATTCACAAGCTAAGATTGCTAATATCGAAGCTGAAATCAATGCCTTTGTAAAATAAGCAATTAAAAGATGAGATAAGATTATCTCATCTTTTTCCGTATCAAATCTAAGCATTTTTAAAAAACTTTATGGCATACTAGATTTAGAAGAAAGCGAGGAAAACTCATGGAACAATTTTTAGAAAATATTAAAGATCTTGAAGTGACGACTGTTGCGCGTGCCCAAGAAGCTCTTGATAAAAAAGAAACTGCTACATTCTTTATCGGCCGCAAAACTTGCCCTTACTGCCGTAAATTTGCTGGCACATTGGCTGGTGTTGTGGCTGAAACAAAAGCACATATCTACTTCATTAACAGCGAAGAGCCAAGTCAACTAGATGCATTGCAAGACTTCCGCTCACGTTACGAAATCCCAACTGTACCAGGTTTTGTTCATGTTGAAAATGGAGAAATCAAGGTTCGTTGTGACTCTTCTATGACAGCACAAGAAATCAAAGATTTTGCTGGATTGTAAAAATATATAAAAAAGAAGGCGTCTGCCTTCTTTTTTATATGTCTGTTAGTGGTGTTGCAGTGTCTGGAGACGTATCGTAAACTTGAAAATCCACTCCTACTCCTAGATCTGCTTGAGATAACTGATTGACCATGGTCATGTGGGCTAGCTCCTTGATATTATTCTCTTTAGATAGATGTCCTAGGTAAATCTTCTTGGTACGATTACCTAGTGTGCGAATCATGGCATCTGCACCATCTTCATTTGATAGGTGGCCAAGGTCAGACAGGATGCGTTGTTTGAGTCGCCAAGCATAAGATCCTGCTCTCAGAATTTCAACATCATGATTAGACTCAATCAAGTAACCATCTGCATTCTCGACAATGCCAGCCATACGGTCACTAACATAGCCTGTATCCGTCAGCATAACAAAGCTCTTGTCATCCTTCATAAAACGGTAGAATTGGGGAGCAACTGCATCATGGCTAACTCCAAAACTCTCAATGTCGATATCTCCAAATGTTTTGGTTTTCCCCATTTCAAAGATATGCTTTTGTGAAGAGTCAACTTTACCTAGATACTTACTATTTTCCATAGCTTGCCAGGTCTTTTCATTGGCGTAAAGATCCATGCCATACTTACGAGCTAAAACTCCAACACCATGTATATGATCAGCATGCTCATGCGTAATCAAAATAGCATCCAAATCTTCTGGTTTACGATTGATTTCACCCAATAAGCTTGTAATTTTTTTACCAGATAATCCTGCGTCTACTAAAATCTTTTTCTTAGGGGTTTCTAGATAGAAGGAATTTACCACTAGAACCCGATGCTAAAATACTGTATTTAAAGCCTTTTTCACTCATTCTAGTCTTCTACTTCATCCTCCCAAACTTCTTCTTTTACAGCATCCTTATCATAAGGAAGAACAATGGTAAAGGTAGAACCCTTGCCGTATTCACTCTTAGCCCAGATAAATCCATTGTGTTGCTTGATGATTTCTTTTGCTATAGCTAGACCTAAACCAGTCCCACCTTGGGCACGACTTCTAGCCTTATCAACCCTGTAGAAACGGTCAAAGATTTTTGGTAAATCTTGTTTTGGAATTCCCAATCCTTGATCGGAAATAGATAGAATCATTTGATCGTCAGTTGTTTTCATAGAAACAGTGATTTTCCCACCATCAGGAGAATACTTGATGGCATTGTTAAGAATATTATCGATTACCTGAGTCATCTTGTCTGTATCAATTTCAATCCAGACCGATGTAATCGGGATAATCACGAACCAACTCGTATTTCTTTTTCTTGATCCTGAGATCGTATCTTATCGAAACGGTTTAGGATAAACGTAATGAAAGCTGTAAAGTTAATCAATTCAACATCTAAATGGCTAGTTGCATTATCAATACGCGAAAGATGCAAGAGGTCCGTCACCATTCGCATCATACGGTTGGTCTCAACTAAAGATACTTTGATAAAATCAGGAGCAACAGGTTCATATAATGCACCCTCATCCAAGGCCTCTAGGTAAGATTTTACACTGGTCAATGGAGTTCGCAATTCATGACTAACGTTGGAAACAAAAAGCCTTCTCTCGCGTTCTTCCTTCTCTTGTTCAGTCGTATCATGTAGAACTGCTACCAAACCAGAGATAAAACCGGATTCTCTACGAATCAAGGCAAAACGCACACGCAAACTAATATACTCCCCATTTACATTTTGGGAATAAATCATCATTTCAGGACTTTGCGTAATTAAGTCTCTAAGCTCGTACTCATCTTCAATCTTGAGCAACTCTAAAATGTTTTGATTGAGCGCGTCATCACTTTCAACTCCAAGTTGCCTTTTAGCCATATCATTAATCATAGTAATTTGACCACGACGATTGGTTGCTAGAACCCCATCTGTCATATATGACAAAAATACTATGCAATCTTTTACTTTCCTGCTCAAGGTTTTCCTGAGTTAGACGAATAACTTCAGACAAATCATTCAAGTTATTCGTAATGTTAGTGATTTCAGTATTCCCCTGCATATCCAAAACCTGAGAATAATCACCAGCAATTAAATCTTTAATCTTTTGATTTAACTGTTTGAGTCGGATATTATCTCTACGGCCTTCAAGCAAGAGAAAGCTAACAAGCATGATAAAACCAAGTAATATGAGTACAAAGACGAAATCCCTGGTTAAAATTGTTTGTCTAATTATATCAATCATTATTTCTCATATAATAACCCACACCACGACGAGTTAAGATATATTCAGGTCTACTTGGTGTGTCTTCAATCTTCTCACGTAGACGTCTAATGGTAACATCGACAGTACGAACATCACCAAAATAATCATAGCCCCAAACCGTCTCAAGGAGATGTTCGCGGGTAATAACTTGACCAAGATGAGAAGCTAAGTGATGCAACAACTCAAACTCTCTATGAGTTAAGTCCAATTCTTCCCCATATTTTTTGGCTACATAAGCATCTGGAAGAATCTCTAAATCCCCAATTTGAAGACTTTGCAATTTAGTATCTTCCTCTTGGTTATCCACTGCTACTAACTCCGTACGACGAAGAAGAGCCTTAACACGCGCTTGTAGCTCACGGTTAGAAAATGGCTTGGTCACATAATCATCCGCACCAAGTTCAAGACCGATAACCTTATCAAACTCACTGTCTTTTGCTGAAAGCATAATAATTGGAACACTACTTGTCTTGCGAATTGTTTTAGCCACTTCAAGACCATCAATTTCTGGAAGCATTAAGTCCAAGATAATAATATCTGGTTTCTCAGTTTCAAACAATTCGATGGCTTCACGCCCATTAAAGGCTGTTACAACTTCATAGCCTTCTTTGGTCATATTAAACTTAATAATATCTGAGATTGGTTTTTCATCATCAACAATCAATATTTTTTTCATATAGTCACCTTTTTCCTTATATCAATTATACCAAAAAAATGCAAAGAAGACACGAAAGACTGGTATTATCCTATCTTTTTAAATATGCTTGCCAAATCTTTTTGTTGAGGTTTTTGCTAGAGGATAGAGGTCAAACTCTTCAGGAGTCAACCAAACTACCTCTTTATCACTATATTCTTTGCTATCAACTACTCGCCCCGCTAGAATTCGTACATGCCACTTTCGATGGCTAAAGATATGTTTCACTTCTTCGAAATCACTATTCTGCCATTCAACTTCTAAATCATAATCCTGCTCAAAACTTTCTTGCGGTGATGGCCCAAGTTGCATGAAAGGTTCAGCAACCTGATTAAAGAGATTTAGTTCTCCGTCGTTTGAAAATTCATCTACCTCAATCAAGGGGAAATGCCAAAATCCAGCAAGTAACTTTTCACTTTCATTCTTTTCTAGCAAAAACTGGCCTCGGTCATTTTGCACAACTAAAGCATTTAGATAAATAGGAATCGGTTTTTTCTTTGGTGCTTTAATGGGATAAATATCCATTGTTCCGTTTTGATAAGCTGCACTAAAATCTTTAACTGGACTATCTTCTGGCCTCGGATTAACGGGTGCCTCAATATCTGAACCCAAATCCATCAAAGCTTGGTTAAAATCACCTGGACGTTCTGGATCAATCAAGATTTCCATCATGGCTTGAAATATCTTGCGGTTGCTTGAATTTCCAATGTCATGATTGACTTCAAAGAGACGAGCCAAAACACGCATGACATTTCCATCAACTGCAGGTTGGGGAAGATTAAAAGCAATACTTGAAATAGCGCCAGCTGTATAGGGACCAATTCCCTTCATACTTGAAATACCTTCGTAAGTTGAAGGAAATTCTCCATTAAACTCATTCATAATCTGCTGGGCTGCAGTTTGCATATTGCGAACACGAGAATAATAACCAAGACCTTCCCAAGCTTTTAATAAACGTTCTTCTGGTGCATTCGCTAAACTCTCTACAGTCGGAAACCATTCTAGAAATCGTTCATAATAAGGAATGACTGTATCAACTCTGGTCTGCTGCAACATAATTTCAGATACCCAGATATGATAAGGATTCTTGCTTCGCCTCCAAGGTAAATCCCGCTTGTTTTCGTCATACCAGGCTAATAATTTTTGACGGAAAGAGAGAATCTTGTCCTCTTCCCACATGGTCACATCATATTTCTCCAAATCTAACATATTTCTAGTATAGCATAACCTTTTAGGATACTCAAAAAAATGGAAAATAAGGCTTTATACTAGCCACATATGATTCTTTTCACTCGCTTATCACATATCTATCAACTGTTTCTGTTATTTTTCCATATTTTTTTGATATAATGACTTTTTGAATGAAGCTTTAAAGGAGATATCAATGCGTTTTAATCAATTTAGTTATTATTCCGTTACAAATCAACAAGCACTAAAGGAATTATCTGATCTTGGCTTTAAGCTTGATCTATCAGCTTCAAATAAAGAACTGTTTGAAGTTTTTGTTAGAACTTGTTTCTTCAATTACAAAAATACCGACTATCCACTTTCCGCTCTAGCAGTTGATAAAGAAACTGATCTGCTCACTTTCTTCAATTCAGAACGTGAATTAACTGCAGAGATTTTCTATACTGTAGCATTCCAATTACTTGGATTCAGTTACTTAGTAGACTTTGAAGATGTTCTTGCTTTTCACAAAGAAACAGCATTTCCGATTGTTTACGGAGATTTAATTGACAATCTCTACCAGCTCTTAAATACACGCACTAAAAAAGGGAACACCCTTATCGATCAGTTAGTTAGTGATGGTCTTATCCCTGAGAACAATGATTACCACTACTTCAATGGCAAAAGTTTGGCAACTTTCTCAACTAACAATGTCATTCGTGAAGTAGTCTATGTAGAGACTTGTGTTGATTCTGATAGAGATGGACTGCCTGATCTCATTAAGGTGAGCATAATCCGACCAACATACAATGGGAAGATTCCAGCTGTTATGACTGCAAGTCCATACCATCAAGGAACCAATGATAAGGCAAGCGATAAAGCTCTTTACAAAATGGAAGCTGAACTAGAAGTCAAGGAACCAAATGAAATTACGATAGATAAGCCAATCCTAGACTTGGTTGAACCAATTGGTGATGCAGCACTCGTTTCTGATACTGAAGAAACTCACTCATATCAATAGCAGCTACACACTTAACGACTACTTCCTCCCAAGAGGATTTGCTAATATTTATGTGTCTGGTCTTGGAACCAAGGATTCTCAAGGTCAAATGACCAACGGAGATTACCGACAAGTTGAAGCCTATAAAAATGTCATTGATTGGCTCAATGGTCGTTGTCGTGCCTTCACAGACCACAGTCGTAAACGTCAGGTCAAGGCTGACTGGTCAAATGGCAAAGTAGCAACTACTGGTCTATCCTACCTAGGAACAATGTCTAACGGCCTTGCCACTACAGGAGTTGATGGCTTAGAAGTCATTATTGCCGAAGCAGGTATCTCATCATGGTACAACTATTACCGTGAAAATGGTCTTGTGACAAGCCCAGGCGGCTATCCTGGAGAGGACTTCGATTCATTAGATGAATTAACTTATTCTCGTAATCTCTTAGCTGGTGACTTTATTCGTGGAAACGAGGCTCATAAAACTTCCATTGAAAAACTCAAGAAAAATCTTGACCGTAAAACTGGAGATTATAACCAATTTTGGCATGACAGAAATTACCTACTCAATGCCCAAAAGGTTAAGGCTGAAGTTGTCTTTACCCACGGTTCACAAGACTGGAATGTAAAACCACTTCACGTCTATCAAATGTTCAATGCTCTTCCAGGTCATATTAATAAACACCTCTTTTATCATAACGGAGCCCATGTTTATATGAACAACTGGCAGTCAATTGATTTTCGTGAATCTATGAATGCCCTTTTGACGCAGAAATTATTGGGTCAAAACACTGACTTCCAACTTCCAAGAGTCGTTTGGCAAGACAACACCAGTCCACAAACCTGGTTGTCACTTGAAGATTTTGGAAATCAAACTGACCATAAAACTTTCTCTTTAGGTACTGAAGAAGCTGTCATTCAAAAATCACTACCAAAGTTCTGACTTCGAACGTTTTGGAAAAAAACCTACCAAACCTTTAATAATGAACTCTATCAAGGTAAGGTCAATCAGGTTACCATAGACCTGCCAGTGACAGAAGACCTTCATCTTAATGGGCGTGTTAAACTGAACCTTCGTCTCAAGTCAAGTACAAACAAAGGCTTACTTTCTGCTCAACTTCTCGAACTTGGTCAAAAGAAATACTTACAACCATATCCAGGTGTTTTGGCTGCTCGTACAATCGATAACGGTCGTTACCACATGCTGGAAAACCTTTGCGAACTACCATTTAGCCCAAACTGCACAGCGAGTTATTACCAAAAGGCTACCTCAATCTCCAAAACCGTCATGATTTATTGAAAATTGAAGTAGTTAAGCCAGATGAATGGATGGCATTCCAATTTGAACTCCAACCAACAATTTACAAACTAAAAAAAGACGATACAATCCGACTCGTTCTTTATACTACTGACTTTGAGATTACTGTTCGTGACAATACTGATTATCAATTAACAGTAGACCTTGCGCAATCTAGTCTGGAAATCCCATATCAAAAATAATTAGAAAACCATAAAACCCGTGATACAAATATCACGGGTTCTTTTATTCTTATTTTTTTTCTTCAGCTTGTTTCTTCATTCTCGCAAGTCTCAATGAACGATTGGGATTGAGGCGATTAAAAAGTTCTTCTAATTTCTTTTCATTCCAGACGTCTGCTGCAGAAACAAAATTTCCATCAGCATCTCGGAAAGATATTGGTTTATCACCCATAGCTATCTCCTAGTCTACAAATTCAAACTCAAATTTTCCAATACGGACAAGGTCGCCGTCCTTAGCACCACGAGCACGAAGAGCTTCATCAACTCCCATACCACGCAACTGACGCGCAAATTTCATGACAGACTCATCACGGTCAAAGTTAGTCATATTAAAGAGTTTCATGAGTTTTTCACCTGAAAGAACCCAAGTTGCATCATCGTCACGACCAATCTCAAATGGTTTTTCTTCCTCATCGAAAGCCATAATAAGCTTCTTCTTCCATCTCTGACTCATCATAAAGAAGGAATTCTGGCGTTTTATCAAGAAGCTCAGCTGTTGCATCTAATAAAGGTGCAAGACCTTGCTTAGTCAAACCTGAAATTGGGAAGATTGGCGGTAATTCTTCAAATTCATCATAATTAGCAGCCAATTTTTTCTTGAACTCTTCAAGGTTTTCCTGACTTTCTGGCATATCCATCTTATTGGCAACAATAATCTGTGGACGCTCCATAAGACGAAGGTTATAAGATTCAAGTTCCTTATTGATTGCTAAATAGTCCTCATAAGGATCACGTCCTTCACTAGCTGACATATCAATGATATGAAGAATAACGCGAGTACGCTCGATATGGCGAAGGAACTGAGTCCCCAAGCCAACACCTTGGCTAGCACCTTCAATCAATCCAGGAAGGTCTGCAACGGCAAAGGATTCACCGGACTGAGTACGAACCATACCAAGATTTGGTACAATTGTCGTAAAGTGGTAGGCACCAATTTTTGGCTTAGCAGAGGTAATCACGCTAAGGAGTGTTGATTTACCTACAGATGGGAATCCAACCAAACCAACATCCGCAAGGATTTTAAGTTCTAACTGTAATTCACGTTCTTGACCAGGTTCTCCATTTTCTGAGATTTCTGGCGCAGGATTTTTAGGTGTTGCAAAACGGATATTTCCACGACCACCACGACCACCGTGAGCCACGATGAACTCTTGTCCGTTCTCTATCAAATCAGTGAGAACTTTCCCAGTCTCCGCATCACGCACAGTTGTCCCTTGAGGTACACGGACAATCAAGTCTTCTGCCCCTCGGCCATGCATTCCTTTTGTCATCCCTTTTTCACCTGATTGGGCCTTGAAATGACGATTGTAACGGAAGTCCATAAGGGTACGTAAACCTTCGTCTACAACGAAAACAACGTTACCACCACGTCCTCCATCACCGCCCCATGGTCCACCATTAGGGACATATTTTTCACGACGAAAGGCAACCATGCCATCGCCACCATTACCAGCCTTTACTTTAATCTTGGCTGTGTCTAAAAACATACTCATATTCTTTTCTCACTTTAAAAAGGGCTGGGAAATCCCAGTCACCAACTATTACAATTTGATCCTACAACAAGTATTCTAAAATCTGCTGAATACACCAATTGCAGTCGCAAAAATACCGGCTAAAGTAACAAACAACATGATTAATACGACAAACATTGTAAGTTTTTCAAAGAATGTTTTTTTACGTTTACCATTATCACCGAATGCCATGTTTTCTCCTTTACTCTAATACTCTAATATTAATACTCATCAGATACAGGAGCGATTGCCCACAAAATCAAGTAAGCAATAAGTCCTGCACCATAACAGAAAGCCAAAACTCCCCAAATAACACGTACGATTGTAGGGTCAATATCAAAATAATGTGCTAAACCAGCGCATACACCACCGATTTTTTGATCTCTACCACTTCTCATAAATTTCTTTTGCATATTTTTATTTCCTTTCTTTGATTTGATTAATCATTTAAATATTTTCTTAAATTTCTTAATTGTTTTCTAGATGCCTTAAGCATACGCTTCGAACCTTTAACTGGCATAGTAACAGCCTGTTGCGGAATATAGAAGACTGTCTTTAAAATACGTTTTGTAACAGGTTCGTCAGCCCCTGTTTCTTTGGCAAAATTATTTGAAATAATGACGTCTAGATAAAATTCATGGACTCTTCTACCAAAATTCTCAGCAGAAATTTCATATAATTTTTCAGCCAAGTGTTTTTCATCCATTGACGGTGTAGCAAGTAAAGCCTCAAGAATAGCTCCTGCCAAGTCTCTTTCCTCATAATAAAGAGTTCCGAACATTTTATCATTGATGAGATTATCCAAATAAGGATTACCATGAGCAATAACAGGTGTCTTACTAGCTAAACTTTCCAGATAAGTCAATCCCTGAGTCTCACTTGTAGAAGCCGATATGAAGAAATCAGCTGCCTTATAATAAAGTGCCGTCTCATTTGGCGGAATCATACCTGTAAAGATAACAGAATCTTGAATTTCTAAATCTTCTGCTTGCTCCTTAAGGTTGTCTAAATAAGGTCCATCTCCAGCTACAACCAGTTTAACATTTGGTTCTTCTTTTAGGACATCTGGTAAGGCTTTAACCACAGCTTGAATATTCTTCTCGTAAGAAACTCGAGAAAGACTTAGAAGCATCTTTTCGTCTTGTTGGATCCCTAGTTTATCCCGTAAGTCACTAATGTGTTCAGGACCAATCTCAGGGCGTTCAAATTTGGCAAGTTCAATTCCAGTAGGAATGACACGCTTTTCAACTTTTACCTTATAGTCAGATAAAAGATCACGTACAATTTCACTCGGACATATAACCCCATCAACATCATGCAAAAAACCTCGAACAAGATATTTGACCATACTTGGACGAATCAACATCCCCTTAGCAATATAGTGAACATAATCCTCGTACTGGGTATGATATGTATGAATGACTGGAATTTTCAATTCTCGAGCAATCCAAATTCCCAATAAACCAAGAGAAAACTCAGTTTGGGTATGTATAATATCGAGTTTGTATTGTTTTGCAATCTCAAGAGCTTTCGTAAATCCACGGTAAGCGAAACGACGGTCTTTAAAGGCAAAGAAAGGAACACTAGGAATACGAATAATCTGCCAGTCTTCATAACGATTGACATCCTTATCGGTTGTCGTGAAGATAAAGACTGCATGCCCTTGCTTTTCAAGCTCTGTTTTTAAGGTTCGAATACTGGTTGCAACACCCGAAACCTGTGGGAAATAAGTATCTGTAAATAATCCAATTCGCATATACTACCTCATTTTTTTCCTAAAGCCGCTTGCTCCCTGATAGAATTTTAGCCATATTTCAAGGAGATGCTCCTCTGAGTATTCTCTTGAAATAGCCTTGGCCTTTTCTTTTAACTCTTTCAAAGCTTCTGGATGCTCTCTATATTCCATAATAGCTTGTTTCATCTCTTCCACATCGGTGGTTGGTCTGTAATTGCCTTCTAGAATAACCTTATAAAGATCTAAGTCCCGAAGCATAATGGGAGCTTCACAACTCGCAGCTTCTAGAATAGTCATCGGAAAGAGCTCATTATAGCTAGGAAGTAAGAACAAATCTGCCAAAGCATACAGTTCTTTCATCCTTTCTGGCTCAACAATTCCAGGGAAAATCAGATTCTCTGGAGGATTATCCATGATTTTTTTATAGCGTTCATAACCATCTGTAATCCCACCAAATGAGAAGCCTCCAGCCCAAATAAAGGTGATGTCCGGTAGTTCCTCAGCAAGAGTGATGAAATCATCGATTCCCTTACGCTTCTGAACCTGCCCAGCTCCTACTACTACAAATTGATTTTCACTCAAGCCTATATCTTGTCGAAGTTGACTTACATTTTCTGCAGAAAGTGGGTGCCATTTTTCTTTGTTAACAAAGTTAGGAATATAGGTCACCTTTTCACGAGGAATACCAGCTGCAACCAAATCTTCGATAAAAGTAGGATTAACCACAACCAAGTGTTCCATACGGTCATAAAAAGAAAATACGTAGCGCTTAACAATCCCTTTTAAGAAGAACGGAATTTTCAAACTGCCCTCTAAGGTATCAGGTAAGAAGTGAACATAACCAATCCTACGACCTGAACGCTTCTTTTGAAAAGTTGACAGATAATAAGGAAGGTCGATTGTATGAAAATGAGTAACATCAGCTTCTACAGGAAGATTCTCCGTTACAATTAGTTGGTCTTTCGCATCACGTTTCAAAAGTTGCACAAGTTCACGGTAAGCTCCAGAAACTCCTTGTCCTGCTACCTTTTCACTCGAACTTAGCATGTTGATGCGTAATTTCTCTTTTTCCATACTATCCATTATATCATTTTATTGAAAGAAAATCAGCAAATTAAAAAAGAGATAGCATAAAAGCTAGGGAATTTCCTAACACTTATACTATTTCTTTTTTTATATCATTCTATTTAATACCTAAAGCGATACGTGCATAGCGACTCATTTTTTCAACTGTCCAAGCTGGATACCAAACTAATTTCACTTCAACGTTAGTAACCTCTGGTACATCTGTCATAGCATCATAAATTTGATCGGTCAAGAGGTCTGCTAATGGACAACCCATAGTCGTTAAGGTCATATCAATCTCAGTATCACCGGTATCACCATCAAATCGAATCTCATAAATCAGACCTAGGTTGACGATATCGATTCCTAATTCTGGGTCGATAACTTCTTCTAATGCAGATAAGATTTTCGTTTTGATAGTTTCAATTTGCTCTTCTGTATAAGCCATGTGTAATCCTCCAATTTTAATCTTCGATAAAGTCACGAAGTGGTTTACTACGACTAGGCTGGCGAAGTTTTCTCAATGCTTTTGCCTCAATCTGACGAATACGCTCACGAGTAACATTGAAGACTTTACCAACATCTTCTAGAGTACGCATTTTACCGTCATCTAGACCAAAACGAAGACGTAATACATTTTCTTCACGGTCAGTCAAGGTGTCTAACACTTCGTCCAACTGCTCACGCAAGACAATACGAGTTGTGTAGTCCACTGGATTTTCAATCACTTCATCTTCGATAAAGTCACCAAGATGACTATCGTCCTCTTCACCAATTGGTGTTTCAAGAGAAACTGGCTCTTGAGCAATCTTTTCAAGATTTCACGAACCTTGTCAGAGTCATATCCATACGTTCGGCAATTTGTTCAGGAGTAGGATCTTGTCCCAACTCTTGAAGAAGGTTACGCTGCTCACGAACAAGTTTGTTGATTGTTTCTACCATGTGAACTGGGATACGGATGGTACGAGCTTGGTCAGCAATAGCACGTGTGATAGCCTGACGAATCCACCAAGTTGCATAAGTTGAGAATTTGAATCCTTTAGAGTAGTCAAACTTATCAACTGCCTTCATCAATCCCATATTTCCTTCTTGGATCAAGTCAAGGAATTGCATACCTCGTCCAACATAGCGTTTCGCGATAGAAACTACCAAACGAAGGTTAGCTTCTGCTAGACGTTGCTTAGCTTCAACATCGCCAGCCTCAACAGCAAGGGCCAACTCTTTTTCTTCTTCGTTTGTAAGAAGAGGTACAACCCCAATTTCTTTCAAATACATGCGAACAGGATCGTTAACCTTTGCAGATGTAGAACCAATTAAATCCTCATCACTAAGTTCTGGTTCTTCTTCTGTACTTAGAACACGCTCACTTGGATTTCCTTCGTTATCAGTGATTGCAATCCCAGCATCTTGAATACGTTGCAACAGATTTTCAATCCCTTCAACATCAAGAGCAAAAGGAATTACAAGGACATTGTTGATTTCGTCATCTGTCGCAGTACCAGTTTTCTTATGGTTACGAATAAACTCAGCGACTTGGACATCAAAAGTTGTTACTTCTTTTTGTTTTTTTGCCATTCTTACTCCATTCTTCTTTTTTGGGCAATTAAGCGTTCAAGCTCTTCTAAAGCAGCATCTGTGTCGCCTACATGACTAGCTTCCTGAACTTTCTTTTTAATTTGCAAGTTTTGTTGATTCAAAAGAGCACGATTACGAGACTCTTCCACTTCCTTTAGTTCTTCTGGAGACATTTCAGAAGGTAGATCCAAGGCTAACACTTGGTACCAAGCATTTTCCACCTCTCTAGTCTGATTTGCCAAGTCTTCAGAAGAAATCGAACCATTATCAATCAAGAGTCCATACAAGGTCTGAAATTCTGGAGTTTCAAATACAAAATCATCTCTCAAACGATAATCATTCAACACAAGGGGGTGCTCCATCATACGATAAAGAATATGTGCTTCAGCTCTCATGACTGCCGTCAATTGTTTAGTAACCGACATAGTAATTGGTGTCGGATTAACAACCTGCTTCACTTTTTCTTGTCTTTGTCTGACACGACTTTCGTTGATGATGTGCTCAACTTGTTGATAATCAAAAGATGGTAAATGATCCGTCAACAAATGAATATAGGTGTTCTGGGCTGTGATAGAAGGTTCTTTGACGATAAGAGGTGCAATTTTCTCAATGAACTCAATCTGTGCTTGGAGATTTTCACTATTACTAGGTTTGTAATGATGGATATAAAACTCAATTGGACTGATTCGAGTATTGGATAAAAGATAAGCCAAATCCTCTGGAGAATTCTTTTGTAAATACTCATCAGGATCCATTGCATCAGGAATCTGGACTACTTGTACAGGTAGATCTTTAAGCTCGTCCAAAGCTTTAGCAGTTGCAGCTTGTCCTGCCTTATCACCGTCATAAGTGATAATCACTTTTTTTGTAAAGCGTTTGAGATGTTCGACGTGTTCAGCAGTCAAGGCCGTTCCCATGGAAGCTACTGCATTTTCAATACCAGCACGGTAGGCTGCAATAACATCCATAAAGCCTTCCATCAGATACATTTCAGGAGCTTTCCCTGAGCCTTTTTTTACCCTATCCAAATGATATAATTCGTAACTCTTGTTAAAAATCGCCGTCGCTCGACTATTTTTATACTTGGCAGTTTGAGAATCTGTCTCTTGCCAAATCCGTCCAGAGAAAGCAATTACCTTTCCTTGGTCGTTTGAGAGTGGAAATATAATCCGGTTATGGAAAGTATCAAAAAATTGGTTACTCTCAGATAGATAAAATAGACCTGAATCCAGCAAGTCCTTCTCACTATAATCATCTCGCAAACGTTGATAGAGATAAGAACGTTCAGCAGGTGCCAGACCTATCATAAGTGTTTAATGACATCATCAGTCAAGCCACGTTTATAGAGATAGTTTCTTGCTTCCTCTCCCATCTTCGTCGTCATGAGGATAGCATGATAAAAGCGTGCAGCCTTGTCATGCATCTCATAGAGATTTTGATGAGGGGACGTGTGTGGGACAGGGTTATGTACAGGAGTTTCAAGATGCATCCCAAGACGTTCGCCTAGAATCCTCACGGCATCGGCAAAGGTTACTTGTTGATACTCCTCTATAAACTTAAAGACGTCTCCAGAACGCCACAACCAAAACAGTGGTAAAACTGCTTATCTTCGACCACGTTAAAGGAAGGGGTCTTTTCACCATGAAAAGGACAGAGCCCTAAAAAGTTCCGTCCAGATTTTTGTAAAGAAATCACTTCTCCTATGATTTCGACAATATTGGTATTGTTTTTGATTTCTTCGATGACTCTCTTGTCAACCATAGACAATACCTCCATTTTATCACAGTTTACTTTATATAGTATAGCTTATTTCTGAAAAAGTAAACCATTTCATACTCTTTTACATACTCCTATTTCATAAAAACTAGCTAGTGACTTTCTCCACTTTTTACACTGTTTTCGGATACAAGGTCCACAAAAAAATGCGTTGACATTAATTTGTAGTGATGGAGCTTTTTATTAACTATATTTGCAGAAGCGACCAAGTCACCAAATTCTGCATTCTCGACTTCATAGATATAGTTGGTCAGATAAAGTGGTCTGTTCTTTGCTAATCCTTGCTCCCAGTAACTATCTGTTAATTCTAAACTTTCGTAGACTGAACGGAAAGCCCAAACTTTTGTAAAGGTAACACTTTGGTTACTACCTTATTATTCTGAAACGACTATTGCAAAATAAAAATTTTCTCCGTTACTATTTGTATACTGTTTGATATAATTTTTAGCCACAGAAATCGACTTTAGTGAATCATTATCTTTACTTTCAGGAGAATAATACCAGCTATCATAAGTTAAATCAAACATATCGCCTTGTCTTGAATACACATCTCCACCAAGAATAACAAACTTTTTGATTCTATCCAGTCTATATATGCCAAAACATCTTTAAATGTATATGCATAATTTCTAACACCAAACTCTTCTAACGAATCACCTCTATTTTTCAAAATTATATTTACCTAGTTCCATATGATTGGACTCTCCTTATTTCATTTTTTTAATACGTTGGTTTTTTTCGAGCTGGTTATTGATATTATAGGTATAGGTATCCTTATCTCAGAGACTGGTCATGGCTATAGCTTGTGACCTTGCCATTTCCATTCGTGACCAAAGTGACATTACCCACACTGTCTTAGGTATAGCTAGAGGTGGAAGCCTTCTCTCCACTTCTTTGTGTCACTGTAAGCAACTGATCCTTTAGGGTCATAGGTGTGACATAAAACTCTCGAAGAATCCTTCCTAGAGAGTTTTTGCATGTTTCTATCACAACAGAAGATAGCTGTTCAATATATAGCAACTAAATCCTAAAAGCTTAAAATCGATTAGTCTATTCAGAAAAACTTAGTGGCACAATCTCTACATCCCAAGATTGTCAACCGAGTAACGTTGACTACCATTTTTTTGAAACCATCGTGCCAGAACAACATCATAAAAGCATGAAGTGGGATTTTTCTTTAATCCAAGCTTCATCAATCCCATAAGGCTTTAAATACTCTAGTGCTTCGTTGGGATCTGTTAGCTGAAAACTTGGTAAACCTTTAGTCGAGCTAAAACTATAGGAACTTTTTAAATGTAGCTCTAAATCAGATTCTTTTCCACTCTTCACTTCTATATTATAACCAATTAACCCGTAAGCTAATGATTGATCAGATTCCGAAATTTCAATAGTTTGTTTGAGCATCTTATCTCTATAATCATAGTCAATAAAAAGATATCTACCATTAGGTAACGATCGTCTATATTCAATTAGAAATGTTTCTTCAATACCTACATACACTAATATAGTTTCAATCTCAGATAAGTCTGATTCAAGAATCATACCAACTATAATATTCTTATCGCGATATGATTCACTCTCCGTCAACGGCTTTACTAAAATCAGCGAGACCAGGTAAAATACCACTTTTACCTCTGCATAGTTCATCTCTAAAAAGACATTACTTAAAAGATTCATACACTCCTTTATAATAATACCTTTGATAGACACGATACAGACCAAACAAAGTTAGAAAAACCTACTACAGTTATGAGTACAATTTTTAAAATTTTTCATCTACTTTTTCCTTACCTAGAACTTATATACTCTTTTGCTGTCAAAAATATTTTTAAACGTCTTATTTTAAAGACGAGATAACATTCAGACGATACAATCTTTTTAGAAATTTTATATCTCTAGGTACCATTTCCTTAGAATCATTATACTATAAAATCTTAGACGGTGACAATAAGACTAGTTTTTGACAAACTCCCTCTAACACAAAAACCTAGAAGTAGAAATCCTACTTCTAGGTTTTTTTAATGATACATGTTTTTAAAAATTATCTACTCAAACAACTGATAGTAATCAGAAATCTTCATCCTAGCTTTTTCATCCTTGTTTAAATCTTGGATGATTCGCCCATCTTTCATAACAATCAAGCGATTTCCATACTTGAGAGCATCTTCCATATGGTGAGTAATCATCAAAGCTGTTAGATGGTCCTTGTTGATAAAGTCATTTGTCAATTCCATCAAGGCAACACTTGTTTTTAGGGGTCAAGGGCAGCAGTGTGTTCATCCAACAAAAGGAGTTCTGGACGTTTTTAAGGTTGCCATCAAGAGACTTAAAGCCTGTCTTTGTCCACCTGACAAGAATTCAATTGGTGTATCCAAATGCTTCTCTAGCCCATTGCCAACCTTCTCAATGGTTGCTTGAAATTCTTCCTTATAGGATGACAATTTTCTTGGGAAAAGTCCACGTTTTTCTCCGCGGAACTTGGCAATCAAAAGATTTTCTGCAACCGTCATACGAGGGGCAGTTCCCATCTTAGGATCCTGAAAGACACAGAGAGATACTTAGCACGTTTCTCAGGGCTAAAGTTCGTCACATCCTCTCCCATGATGCGAATACTACCACTGGTTAAAGGTAAAGTTCCTGCAATGCTATTAAAAAGAGTTGATTTTCCTGCTCCATTTCCACCCAAGATTGTGATGAAGTCATGTTCGTATATATCAAGAGAAACATCGTTTATAATAATCTTCTCCTCTTCAAAGCCATTTTTAACAATTTTTGTGGCATTTTTTAATTCTACAATTGCTGTCATTTGCTTAATTTGACTCCTTTCAAGTATTTATCTTTAAGGGTTGGAATTACCAAGCAAGTTGCCAGGATAAGAGCACTGTACAAACGAAGGTAGCTAGTGTTAAAGCCGAGAGCAATAACCCCCCATACCAAGAATTGATAACTGATGGAACCAACAACAATAGTAACCAAACGCTCTGCTAGGGTAAGACTCTTGAAGAGGACTTCACCGATAATCAAGCTAGCAAGACCAACTACGATAACCCCGATACCACGAGAAACATCTGCATAGCCTTCTTGTTGAGCGATAAGGGCACCTGCAAGGGCAATGACACCGTTTGATAAAACCAGACCCATAAGCTCCATACGTCCTGTATTGATACCAAAACTACGAGCCATATCAGGATTATCTCCTGTTGCGATATAAGCTTGTCCCAATTTAGTATCTAGGAAGAAAAGCATGAGAAGAATAACCAAAGTCACAAAAATTAAACCTGTCAGTAATTGATTAACCTCTGATGAAAATGGAAGAACATCTTGAATTTGCTTGGTATTTAAAAGCCCAAGGTTTGCTCGTCCCATAATCATGAGCATGATAGAATGACAAGAAGTCATCACCAGAATTCCAGACAAGAGTGTTGGAATCTTTCCTTTAGTGTAAAGAAGACCAGTCGCTAAACCTGCAAGACAGCCTGCTCCAACAGCTACTAAGGTAGCAAGAAAAGGATTGACTCCCTGGGTAATGAGAGTTACTGCTACCGCTCCACCAAGTGGAAAGGAACCCTCGGTTGTCATATCTGGAAAGTTGAGGATTCGAAAGGTCATAAAGATTCCCAAACCTAGAATAGCCCAGACAAATCCTTGTGAAATTATCGATACTATCATGTTACATTCATTTCCTTCTTTTAAAAATTGGAGGAGATGTCTCCAACTCCTCCTTCATTCTTATTCGATTACTTGACCAGCTTCTTTAAGAACTGATTCTGGAATAGTGATTCCAAGTTCTTGAGCTAGTTTTTGGTTAATAACTGATTTACCAGTTGAGAAGACATTGACTGGAGTATCAGCAGGTTTTTCACCCTTCAAGACTTTAGCGATCATCTTACCAGTAGCCACACCAAGATCGTGTTGATCAACAACCACTGATGCCAAACCACCCGCTTCTACCATTGCAGTTGCACTTGGATAGATTGGTTTTTTAGCTGTTTGGTTACTTGATACTACAGTTGAGAATGCTGACGCAATAGTGTTATCGATTGGAACCCAAATTGCATCAACTTTACCAGTCATAACGTTTACTGTTGAAGCAATTTCGTTTGTTGAAGGAACTGCGAAAGTTTCTACTTTCAAACCTGCTTTTTCAGCGTAAGCTTTGAACTCTTCAACTTGTGATTTTGAGTTATCTTCACTACTTGAGTAAAGAGCTCCAACAGTCTTAACATCAGGAGTCAATGTTTTAATCAATTCAACCTGTTGTTCAGCAGGGTTATGGTCAGATACCCCAGTGATGTTTCCGCCTGGTTTTTCCAAGTTTTGTACAAGGTTAGCTCCAACTGGGTCTGTAATAGCTGCCATGATAACAGGTAGGTCTTTTGTTGCACTTGCTAGACCTTGAGCTGCAGGTGTCGCAATTCCGACAACAACATCATTTCCATTTGACACCAATTGTTTACTCATTGTGGCAACCTTACTTTGGTCACCTTCTGAGTTCATAAAGTCGATTTTAACTTGGTCGCCTTTATAGCCTTCTTCTGCAAGTCCATCTTGAATCCCTTGGTAAATAAGGTCTAAAGAAGGATGGCTGACAAACTGAAGGACACCAACCTTGGCTGTCTTGTTAGCTGTCTCTGTTTTAGTATCTTGTTTTCGTTAAGTTAGAGTAGATCAAGCTTCCTCCAACTACAAGTGCTAGTGCTGCGATAATACCAATTAAACGTTTATTCATATCTATTTCTCCTTATTTTCTTAAACTTAGTAATGTTTATTTCACTTTCATTATAACTTTTACCAAGCGTCGCCATCGTTTGATTTCCATCATTTTTCCTCCCCATAGAAAAAGTCCTCACACAAAAAAACTTGTGTGAGGACGTCGATACGCAGTGCCACCTCAATTATAGGAACTATTCCTATCGCTCTTACTCGCTTCACGAGTTGCACTGTAAGGTGTGCTCACCGAATTCTTATGATTTCAAATTCTTTATAACATTCAGCCCAATTTTCATCATCTTCATCTATCTGTTTTCCACCAACCACAGACTCGCTAAAAAAATTCGATGATTACTTTCTGAATGCTTAAATTATATCATTTTACTAAAACTTGTCAAGGATTTTCATGAATTATTTTAAAAAATTATGAAAAATTCCTACGGTTTTTTTGGAAAAATATTGCTTTGTATTAACCTGAATTACGTAATCCTGTAGCAATTCCGTTAATGGTCGTATGAATCAATCTTTCCTCATGTGAGGACAACTCTCCGCGACGTTGACGCTTAATCAACTCTAACTGAATATAGTTAAGAACATTGAAATAAGGCATGCGGTAATTCAGACTATCTTTCAAATAAGTGTTTTCTGCCAAGAGTTCTTCATGACCTTCGATAGCCAGGATAACATTCTTAGTCAATTGCCATTCATCCAAAATTGTATAGTAGATTGCTTGTACTTCTTCACTTTCACAAAGTTTAGCATATTCAAAAGCAATATTCATATTTGATTTTGATAGAACCATGTCAACGTTTGATAGGAGCGACTGGAAGAAAGGCCAGTTCTGATACATGTCACGAAGGTATTCAATATTTTTTGGGGATCTTGATCAATAAATTCCTTGAAGCTTGAACCAACACCATACCAACCTGGGAACATGACACGACTTTGTGACCATGAGAATACCCAAGGAATGGCACGTAGACCACCAATTTCAGTGATTGTTTTACGTGCTGCTGGACGAGAACCAATATTAAAGCTTGAGATATTCTTGATTGGACTAGATTCAAAGAAATAATCGTAGAAATGATCATTTCCAAATACTAGTTCACGGTAGATATCATAGCTACGACTGACTACTTGGTCCATGATTGCCTCATAGCGATTTGACGTATTAGTATCACTCTTCTTCTGTGTAATCATACGGTTGATAGCTGCTGATACCAACATTTCCAAGTTATAGTAAGCTGCATCCTTGTTTCCGTATTTATTTCCGATAACTTCACCTTGTTCAGTTAATCGAATACGGTCCTTGATTGATTTGAGTGGTTGAGAAGCAATGGCGTCATAAGTAGGGCCACCACCACGACCAACAGTACCACCACGACCGTGGAAGAAGGTTACTTTGACTCCAAATTCATCACCGATAGCGGTTAATTGTTGTTGAGCTTTGTATAGAGTCCAACAAGATGATAGATAACCACCATCCTTATTACTATCAGAGTAACCTAGCATGATTTCTTGATAATTATCTTTTGAAGCAATCCACTTCTTAGCAAGCGGTAAAGAGAAATACTTTCTCATAGTCTCTTCGGAATGATCCAAGTCCTCAATTGTTTCAAAGAGAGGCACGATTTGAACACGTGCTTTTTCAGCATCCACAAGACCGACTTCTTTCAGCATAATCGCCAATTCTAACATATCAGACACGCTGGTTGCATGAGAAATAATCGTTTGACGAATGACGTCTTCTCCCAAACGATCTTTTAATTCACGTGCAGTTTGGAAAATGGCTAATTCTTTTTCAAGAAGTTCAGACTTTTCAGCATGAGTAGCTGACAAGATTCGAGGGTCTTCTAATAGTTCATGTAAAAGCAACTCGCACTTCTCATCTTCTGAAAGATCGCTATAATGGTCATTAATTCCAGCAGATGCTAACAATTCAGCAACACAGGCTTCATGGACACTTGAGTCTTGGCGCATATCGATAGATGCCAAGAAGAAACCAAAGACTTCAACAGCCTCCAAAAGCTCGGCAAACTCTCCAGTAAGCAAAGCCTCTGCCTTATTTTCAAGCAATGAATCTTTAATGATAGCTAAGTCTTGTTTAAATTCTTCAATTGTTTCGTAGTAAGGAGGACGATCTTCAGCCAATTCTTGAATGGCTCCTGAGAGACGGTTACTAATATAGTCAGTAACCACTCCTTGTTGATGTCCTTGAGTTCCAAAGAGTCGTTCAATGTGATGGCGTTCATCTGCTGATGAGCCGACAAGAGCCCACTCTTTCAAATTTAAAAGAGTTTGAATTAATTTTGATTGAATAAAGTGAAAAGCCCGACGATAAGGTTCTTTTCTCGCGGAAGACAGATGTATCTCTGAGATTGAGCTGCCATTTCTTCAACAACCTTACTTGTCTTAGATAAATTAGTAGAAAGAGAGAAAGTACGGTAGAGACTAGAAATCTTACTGATGTAGTAGTTTAAGATCACTTCACTTTGAATGGTAGCAGAACGCATGAGTGTCTCAGCAGTTACAAATGGATTGCCATCACGGTCTCCACCAATCCACATTCCCATGGTGATAGGTTTTGCTTGTTTTAGGTCAATTCCCTGCTCTTTTGCAAGACGCTTATACTCTAACATTAGATTTGGTACAGCTTGTAGGAAAGAACTATTGTAATATTCCATCACGTTTGTGATTTCATTCGTTACTTTTAGTTTCTTCTCACGAATCATATCCGTCTGCATGATAATCTCAATGTAGCGACGAAGATCATTGTGCCATTTTTCTTTGTTAATAAGCCCCATTCTCACGTCACGGTATTTTACGCAAGAGAGTATGGATATGATTAGTCAAGTCCAGCATACTCTTACGTTGAACCTGAGTTGGATGGGCTGTTAATACTGGCACCACGTTCAGATGTTCAAGAATTTCAGCCGCATTTTCTTTTTCAGCAACCATTTCAATGGTTGTTGACAATTTACCAAGATAATCTTGATCAATATTGTTTAGATGGTTAATCTCATAAGCTAAGTCTACGTCTTCGGAGATGTTAATCAAAAGTGGTAAAATAGAGAAATATCTAGAGATGTAGACCATTTCATCATTTGAAAGGCTTCTCACTACCTTATCTAGTCCTTGATAGTCTAGATTAGATGATAACTTCTTCAACTGCATAATCTTGTCAAAAGTCTCAGCAGGAAGCATATTTTTCGTGATATCTTCAAGTAAATCTGTCAAGATTTGAACTTCTTCTTGGACTACAGTTTTGTTTCTGTTATTTTCTAGTTTTTGAAGAGACATATTTTTCTCCTTGTCACATTTTCTTAGAGTTGTGCTTCATATTCGCTGTAGAGTTTTTGCACGTTTTTCACTAGCATCGATATTTAGCACAAAGGCGATAGCTACTGATAGAACCAGGAGACTATTCCCCCTTGTGAAAAGGAATGGGAAGGTTACACCTGTTGAAGGGAATCAATCCTGAAAATCCCTCCGATATTAACGAATACCTGAATTAAAATCATTCCACCAATACCGATTGCTACCATAGAGTTGAACGGATCTTTTTGCTCGTACCCCACTAAAAATAATACGAAGAATTAGGAAGAATAATAGAGCTAAAATAAGACTGGCACCAACAAATCCAAACTCTTCAATCACAATAGAGAAAACAGAAGTCCGTGTGTGCCTCAGGTAGATAGCCTCGTTTTTTTCGATAGAGTTTCCTAATCCTAGCCCAAACCATCCTCCATTTACCATAGCATAGTATGAATTTGCCAACTGGTGTCCTGCACCAGCGACATCATCAAATGGATTAAAGAAAGCACTGAATCGTTTAGCTACGTATCCAAATACTGGAATCTTAGAAAACTTATCAACACCAATAAGCTTAATGGTTGTTAGAGAAACAAAGGATAAACTGGTCAATACTCCAAGAATAGTTGCAAACCATCGGTGAGCTATCCCACTAATTGAGTACATCAACAATGCTACCAAAAAGAGAATTGTAGCATTTCCAAGGTCAGGGAAAATAGCCAAACTACCAATCATGACTAGAAGTACAAAGCGCCAATCGTTAAATGCTCTAGGAAACCATTGGTTTTGAGTCAATACTTGGAAATCATAAACGGCAATTTCTTCTTGTTGTTTTGAAAAACGTTGAGCCAAGTACCAAATGATGATAATTTTCAAGTATTCCGCAGGCTGAACAGTAATAGGTCCTACTTTGATCCAACCGTAAGCACCATTGATGGGAATCCCAATCAAACGTGCTAAAGCTAGTAACACTAACTCAGCAAACATAACGATAAATAACAAACGTTCGTTTCGAAGAAAACCAAGTTTCAGCTTATAGATTACTGCAATAAGCAACAAACTAACGATCCAAAACAAGCCCTGATTTCGAACTAATTGAAAGGCGCTCTTACCCTCCTGAATCAAGGATGCACTCGTTGTTGAATATACCACTATCAATCCCAGAACGGATAAGAGAATATAGGGCACTAAAATAGAGTAATTCAACAGGTGCCTTTTTACTAATTTTTCATATTTCACCATCTACTAAATTTTTTTAATTTTCTATTAATTCTAGTTTTACATGCTATTATACCACTTTTTAGACTAGAAAAAAACTCTTATCCGTTAAAAGCCTAGAATTTAAGCTTTTTAGAATTCACAAACATTTATTTATATTTTGGGCTTTTATATTCAAAAAAACTCTACCTTTCAAGAGTAGAAAGATAGAGTTTTCATCTTTAGTTTGAAGATGTTGTTGTCGTTTCAGTTGCAGTTGTTGTCGTTTCAGTTGCTGCTGATGTAGTTGTCGTTTGAGTTGTTGTATCACTTTGAATGTACTGAGTAAAGATATTTTGGAAGGCTTGATCTTTAACCTTGATATTTGCCGCCTGCAACTCTTTACTAATTACACCTTGAACAAAAGTAGCATCATTTTGTTTTTGAGTCAGGATAACTGTCTTCAATTTTTCTTTATAATCTTCCCAGTTAGAAGATTTTTCTGTTTTCTTGATCAATTTCACAATATAGAAACTGTTTGAATAAGCTTGTGTACCTGGAGCTGTGATCACATCTGAGATTCCATCAACATTAAGGGCAAAGGCTGCTTTTTTAACAACGTCTGGCAATTCTGTTGATGCAGAGTCGAAGGTGATTTCACCACCATTTGCTTTTGTCTTTTCGTCAGTTGAATTATCCTTAGCCAATTGTGCAAAATCAGCTCCAGATTCTTGTGCTTTAGCAAGTACTTCTTTAGCCTTATCTTCACTGTCAAGTTTAATCACTTGAGCAGTTACTTCTGGTGTGTACTCATCGTAAGCTTTTTTGTAGTTCTCATCTGTCAATTCAGCTTCTGCAGCTTTCTTAACAGCATATTCAACTAGTTTACTTGTACGAATTTGAGCTTTACGGCTTTCTGCTGTCATACCAGCACGAGAAAGAACGATTTGATAGCTATCACCATATCTTTTTTGCTCTTCTGCTACCGCATCTTCTACTTCTTTGTCACTTACTTCAGATCCATATTGTTTTTCAAAAACTTTTTGGATTGTCATATTGAGCAAGATTTGTTGAGCAGTTGGGTTGTTTTTCACTTCTTCATAAAATTGGTGCTCAGTGATGACATCACCCTTCATACTGATGAGGTCAGCTCCTTGAGAGCTATTTGAACAAGCAGCCAATGTAGCTACTGATAACAAAGTGATGGCACCAGCCAATAATTTTTTCTTCATGTTTACTCCTTTTTATACACTAGATAAATGTTTACCTTATCTATTTTACTAAATTGTCTTAAAAAAATATCTGAAATTAATCAACATCAGGCAGTTCTATTTCTGCTTGATTCTTTCTTAGCATCAAGATTCCATCTCCAAGAGGAACTAGACTAGCTGTTAATCCTGGATTGTTTAGAGTTGCGTCAAATAGTCTTTGCAAACCACGATAAATGGTTCGTTGCCCGCGTCGGACTTCCATAATATCCTTAGCAATGTCTCCACCTTGGAAAAATATCATCCAAGACAACTACTCCACCAACCTCAAGGTGTTTTTAGGATTTCTGGCAAAAAAATACGATGTATTTGGATTTTGCAGAATCCATAAAAAAACAAAATCATAGGTCTCTGTCAATGTTGACAAAGACGTCTACCGCATCGCCTTCAAAGAGTGATTTGTTGGCGATTATCAAACTTAGCGAAATTTCTCCTTGGCAAAAACCAATCATTTCAGGATTCCGATCAATGGTTGTTATTTTTAGCCTTGGGGCATGATTTGCCATTAAAAGAGCTGAAAAATCCAATCGCTGTTCCCAATCTCTAAAAATATTTTTTTGGTTGAATTGTTTCCATAAGGAAAACGGAAAGTAAGCGACTGTTTCATGAGGAATGATAGGAATATTCTCCTTGCGAGCAAAGTTTTCTAGTTCTTTTTAAAGAACCAGTCACCTGCTTTTGTCTGTGGCGCATAAATTCCACAATCTCATCCTTAACAACAGGCCGTCGCATGTTATGGTTAGCATTTTTTTACTGTATGACTCAACCATTTTATGCTAATCCTAATTTTTTTCAACAAGGGCTTCGAAACTCATCCAAACGACGTTCAAAAGACTGCAAAGGCATCGTAAGATAGTCTTCTTTTTCCATATCAACACCAGCTTTTCGCATGATATTTAGAGGATAGTCTGACTTCCCAGCCTTGAGGTAATCAATATAACGGTCACGATCATCTTGACTACCGTGAACAATCTTTTTCAGCCAAGGCCGAAGCTGCTGCAAAAGCCTGTTGAATATTGATATACATAGTAATTATAGTAGAAATGAGGGATACGAGCCCACTCGTACTGAATTTGAGGATTGTCTTCCTTACTCAAGCCATAATATTCCTGGTTTAAATCAGCATAGAGATTATTTAAGAACTCACTTGTCAAGACTTCACCATTTTGATCAGCTTGGTGAATCGCATGTTCAAATTCAGCAAATTGAGTTTGGCGGAAGACTGTTCCACGGAAACCATCCAAGAAGTTGTTGAGAATCGCAAAGCGTGTTGCATCATCTTGAACTTCTTGCAATAACTTTTCTGTCAGAATGTTTTCGTTGGTTGTTGAAGCAATCTCGGCCAAGAAGATTGAGTAATCTCCATAGACATAAGGCTGAGTTTCACGTGTATAGCTAGAATGCATACTGTGACCTGTCTCATGTACAAGAGTGAATAGATTATCGAGGTTATCCTGCCAGTTAAGAAGCATGAAGGCGTTTGTATCGTATGATCCACCTGAATAAGCACCTGAACGCTTGCCTTTGTTTTCATAGACATCAATCCAACGCTCACTGAAGGCACGTTTAACACGACTCAAGTAATCGTCACCTAGAACTAGCTAAAAGCTTCTTCTGCCTTTCTTCAAAGGCTTCCTCATAAGTAAAGCTGTATTCTACTGAAGACAATGGTGTATAGACATCGTACATTTTAAGGTCTGGAATACCCTAAAGATCTTTTGAACGAAGTGAGAGATAACGATGCAATAATGGCAAATGCTTACGAACAGCAGATACTAAGTTGTCATAGACACTTTCAGAACAAAAGTTGGTCGCAAGAGCTGCTTCACGCGCACTCTTATAGTTACGAACTTTTAGCGCGATAGTTTTGCACTTTTGACATTTGTCTGTAGTGTTTTAGCGTAAGTGTGCTGGTATTGCTCATAGGGTAGAGTATAGTGCTTCATAAGCTCCACGACGAACCTCACGATTTTTAGATTCTACCAAGCGCATATAAACGCCGTGTGACAACTGTACCTCGTTTCCATCTTCATCTTTAACAAATGGAAAGACGATATCTGCATTATCTAAAATAGCAAAGGTTTCACTAGCAGCACCGAAGATTTCACCAGCACCCGCCAACAACTCTTCTTCACGTTGTGAAAGGACATGATCCTTATTTTGCAATAGTTTATCAAAGAAGTGTTTATAAGGCTGGAGTTTTGGTTCTTCTGCTAAAAAGTTTTGATACTGCTCTTCAGTAATTGCCATAAATTCTGGCTCATAGAAAGAGAATACCTGGTCGAGTTGACTATAAAGGGTCATTGCTTTTGCATAGTATTCTTGATATTTAGCAACTCGTGTATCCTGGTCGTTTTTCATATGAGCATAGACATAGAGTTTTTCAAGACGACGACTCAAATCCAGATAACGCTCTGTAATATTAAGAAGGCTTTCTGCGCTATCCAAAAGATGTCCCTCAAGGCTAGCTGTTTCTTTTGTATCCTCGGTTAATAGGGCTAATTCTTCTTCCCATTTTTGGTCTGTTTCAAAGATCGTTGATAGATCCCATGTATCTTTTTCATTGATTTCATTTCGTTGTAATACCATAAATTTCCTCCATCCTTTCTATTTTACCATATTTTTCGAGAAATAATGCTGATAAAAGGCAGGTGGATAGAGCTTTTGTTGCTGATTTTGTGGATTCAGTTCATAATAAGCCTGAAAGTTGCTGTAATAATCATATAGATTTTGACTTATCTGACAAAAATAACCATGTTCTATCGGCCTTACTTGGGGATACCAGTCCTGAGTCTTCAAATTTAATAGGTTTTCTCCTCTCAAGTAAGCTTGAGCTTGTTGTTTCATCCAATAGGGATTTTGATAGTAGAGTTGTTTTTGAATGAAACGACAAATGTTTTTGTCCTGTTCAACTGAAAAAGTAATAAGAGCTTGTTGCTTATATGGACTACGTAAAATTTCTAGGATATTTCCTTTGCCATAAGAAAATTCCTTGAGCTGATAATGGAGTTTCCCTTTCAAATCTTGGTGAAGGAGGTACTTGAGCCTCAAAACTTGTTTTTTATGATCTAACTCCCAAAGATAAAATCCCATATTATTACTAAAGTAAAGAAAATCTCTCTGAAGTTGAGTTAGTCGCTCTTTTAGCCAGAGCTTTTCTCCTAGTAGCCAAAGAACTTGAATTCCCAAACTTCTATAACCATTGCTTCTCTCCCCTAAAAGTTCGCAAGAAATGGGACTACACTGAATTTCTAGAGCTATTTTCTTGTTGATAAAGATATCTGCGATTTGCTTCAGTTCAGGTATGGGATATTCCATCTCTACTTCAGCATCTTTCTTAACCCAATTAAAAAGTGCCACCTTATTTTCCAAATGTTCTGGCCCTTCATTCTCATGATAAAAACCACAACTTTTTAAACTTTCATGCGCAAAATGGGTTCTTACATTTTTCCCTTTTTTCAAGCGAACACTTGTTCCGCAAGCTGGACAATAATAAGCTTGTTTCTTTACTTCATTCTCTAACGCGTTGATTAAATGACCTTTTTTATCTCTAGCTAAAAACATAAACTCTCCTTTTCTAATCCATTCGAAAAGAAAGAGAAGAAAAAGGCTGACCAACTCAACCTTTTTCACATTTAATTTTCAACTATTTCATATGTTTTCGAATATATTTCCGTAACATGGGAATAAGATTCTGTATTTGATCCTGCTTTATCACCATTACACCATATTCTTGACAACGATGACTGTAAACGGGGTTAATCTTGCCTGAGCAAACAATCATCTTCAAACAATTGTCACCCGCAAAATGATTGGCATATACTTCAAGTTCGTTGATAGCTTCAACTGAAAGATCAGTCATTTTACAAGAAATGAAAACTACAGAGTGACTTTTACGAAGAATAACATCAATCTCATTTTGAACATTGTCAGCCTCAGGGAAAATCCCATTCCAGTCAATTTCAGTACCAATCATACATTCATCAAAATACTCCGACTCGAGGGCTAGTAAATAGATATACAATTCTAAAATATGCCCTTTTGTTCGACATAACAGATGTGCTTCTGGTGTTGGGAATGTATAAGTGACAGTATCTGTTGTTTCCTCTTCTACTTTCAATAAATTAGCTTTTGTGAACAAAGGAATCAAGCTACTGGGATAAGAATAATTTTTTCCATTACTCTCCAAAATTTTTGCTGTTTCAGCATGAAAATCAGTTGTTTTTGCCAGTGCAAAGAATTGGGTAACCTGATACCATTTTTCAGGATTTTCGATAGCATATTTGGCCAATTTTTTAATAGCTAGCACTTGCTTATTAGAATGCTGAGGTCTTCTTGATTTAAGGACTTTGCCACCACGTAAAGCTATCAATTGTTCAATGGATAAACTAGGAATCTCTAACTGTTTATCATAAATCTTATTCCTTTCCCAGGCATACTGCTTTCCTTGTTCAACATCCATAGCAATAATGGGAATACCTTTCTCCAAACCATACTGATATAGAACTATTGCTAATAGATTATCTCCACCAAAAACATCGATGGTCACTGTCTCAAAATCATTGATAAATACGTCTAATTCCTGGCAGATTTTTTCTAGGTGAAATTGTCGAAAATGTACTTGTTTTAAGTGTGGAACTTGTTCCATTAGAAAAATGCTTCAAGGATAGCTTTATCTTCCTCAGCAATTTTTTTCTAGTAGAAAGGTATAAAATCTCATCACAATCACTGACAAAAGCTTGGTAGACATTTTTTTCAATGGTATGACGGTCGTACAGTTCAATTAAAAGACTAGTCATCTTAAGACCTCCTAGACAAAAAGAGTCTGAAAGAATAGTGGTCGATCAGAATCGTTTTAAAAACTATCATAATTCTGTTTTAATTTCATCGACTTCTCCTACTTCTAGTATAGCATAAATTTAGATTTCCCTTTCTTATTAGGGTAACAAATAAGGAATAGAAAACGACTGCTCTCTATCCCTTTTATTCATTTATTTTACTTTTTTAGCCAACATTGTTGCAAAGCGTAGTTGGATACGATTTCCGTTTTCATCACGACGGTGGAGATGGCCAGGATTTTCATTGTACTTCACTAATTCCCAGTCCTTGTAGTAATTTGCCAACTCCCCTTCTTTAAAAGTGAATGGGAAGTTGACTGAGCAAGGATAATCCTCTGTATCCATAGCACAAACGATAAGATTGTAGCCACCGATAGAGGTTTGTTCCTGCATGTTTTGGATAATAGCCGGAATACGTTCTGCTTGTAAAAACATGAGCACAACCGTTGATACGATAAAATCGTAAGTTTGGCCTATGCTAGTTGAATTGATGTCGTAGAGACCGACAAGCATCTCTAAATCTTCTTGCTCCACGATACTTTGCAAGATTTCAAGGGATAGCTCATTTTGGTCAACTGCTGTAACATCAAATCCATGTTGAGCTAGAAAGAGTGCATTTCTACCCTGACCACATCCTAGATCAAGTGCCTTACATGGTTTTACTGTATCCATAGCTTCTAAGACTTCCGAATGAACTGGATTGCTATTGTATTTCTTTGGGAAATAATCCTCTGGTTTACAATAAAATTCCAAGTACCACTCCACATCATCTGTGGCAGCTTCCACTCTGTGCCAAGCTTGAGGTTGTGCCATAGGATTATCAGCACCTGCCTCAAAAAAGTGCTCAGCTATAACTTCTCCCTCTTCGGTCAACTCAATAAACTTAAGAGCTCCTTTTAATACGGTAATCTTGCCCCAGGTTCCGACCTTAGTATTGTGTTTTCTTTGAACAGCCTCTGGCATGGTGTCTTTATTCCAGACAGGCATACGTTTGTAGGCAACTAGTTTTTCCATATTCTTCACTCTTTCTATCGGTGGTTAACAGCTTTCATAACACGCGCAATATCACGATCTTGCTCACGTCGTTTGATAGACTCACGTTTGTCATAGTCGTGTTTCCCTTTTGCAAGTCCTAAAAGGAGCTTGGCATAGCCATCTTTGATATAAACTTTAAGAGGAACCAAAGTCATACCTGTTCCTTTGGTTTCTTGCTCCAATTTCTGGATTTGCTTTTTATGAAGGAGAAGTTTACGACGACGTTCTGGTTCCTGATTCCAGATATTGCCCTCTTCATAAGGAGCAATATGGACATTACTCAGCCAAACTTCCCCATTCTTAACCTGGGCAAACCCATCTTTCAGATTGATGCGGGCTGCTCGAACACTCTTGATCTCAGTTCCTGTCAGGACCATTCCTGCTTCTAGCGTATCTACGATTGTATAGTCGTGGTGCGCCTTTTTATTTTGCGCGACGACCTTTCCCTCGCCCTTTGCCATGCTTGGCTCCTTTCTTTGCTACTTCCTTATAAAAAGGTTTCTTGCTCTTTTTCTTCTTGTCTTTTGGAGAATGCTTGCGCTTATCACCTAAGCGACCAGCTTTTCTCTTATCTTCTTTCTTATCTGAACGACGACCTCTATCCTTACGACCAGAGTCTTTCAAACCTTTTTCAATGACATCAAATTCACTTGGAATAAAGGAGAAATCAATCTCACCAGTCATCTTATCCGCTCTTTCGACACGAATACGGATCTGCTGTCCCACACGGAAGGTAATACCTGATTTCTCCCCACGAAGAGTCAAATCACGTTCGTTAAAATGATAAAACTCAGGTAGATTTGTGATGTGAATCAAGCCTTCAACTGTATTTGGCAATTCAACAAAAAGACCAAATTTAACGATGCTTGAAACAACTGCATCATACTCTTCGCCAACAAATTCTTCCATGTACTCAGCCTTTTTCATGGCTTCGACTTCACGCTCTGCCTCGATGGCTCGACGCTCACGGTTGGAAGACTGGGTGGCAATCTCAGGAATGACCTGTTCAAAATGATCTGCTACATCCTTAGAACGTCCATAGTCACGAATCATCCGGTGAACAAGAAGGTCAGGATAACGACGAATTGGGCTGGTAAAGTGAGTGTAGTAGTCTGCAGCTAATCCATAGTGACCGTGATTATGCTCAGAATAACGAGCCTGCTGCATAGAGCGCAGAAGCATCATGGACAATACATCCGCATATGGCTCTCCTTCAACAGCACTCATGATATCTTGGAGGGCTTCCTGACTTATCTCACTGGCAGTCCCATAGATTCGTAATCCAAAACTTGAAGCGTAATCAATAAACTTCTGAACTTTCTCAGCCTTAGGTTCCTCATGGATACGATAGATAAAAGGTAGGTCCAGCTTACTAAAGTGTTCCGCAACTGTTTCGTTAGCAATCAACATAAAAGACTCAATCATACGTTCAGCAACACCACGTTGACGAAGAACGATATCAACTGGCTTGCCTTTTTTATCGACTAAAATCTTAGCTTCATTGGTATCAAAATTAAGAGCTCCACGCTTAATCCGCATACCTTCAAGAATTTCATGAAGCTTGGCCATGAGTTCGATACTTGGTACAATTTTCTTGAACTCTTGTCTCTTCTCCTCGTCACCTGCTAGGATGTCATTGACATCGCTATAGGTCATACGGAAACTTGTCTTGATAACGGTCTGTGTAATCGTATAATTGCGAACACGACCATTTTTGTCAATTTCCATAATAGCAGACTGGGTCAAGCGGTCCACTTGAGGGTTAAGGGAACAGATACCGTTTGAAAGGCGCTCTGGAAGCATTGGAACTACACGGTCTGTCACATATACAGAGGTCGCACGATTGAGGGCTTCCTTGTCAAGAGCAGAACCCTCTGTCACATAGTAAGAGACATCAGCGATATGAACTCCGAGTTCCATATTGCCATTTTTCAAAGGCTTGATGTGTACCGCATCATCCAAGTCCTTGGCATCAGCCCCATCAATGGTAAAGGTAATTTCATCTCTTAAGTCGAGACGGCCTTCCATATCCTTCTCTGATGGTGCATCCGGAACCTTTTCTGCTTCTTTAAGAACAGCCTCTGGAAACTCAGATACAATGTCCATTGACTCCAAGACCTCGAGGACATCAATCCCTGCATCTGTGGAATGTCCAACCACATCTAGGACACTAGCTACAAAGAAGTCGTGTTTCTTACTTGGGTACTTGTCGATAAAGACCTTGAGAACTTCTGTGCCGTCTAATTGAATAGCTGGCTTCTTAACGTAGATTGGTTGACTAATCTTTTGATTTTTTGAACGGATGTAACCTGCATACTTGGGTTTTTCCTCATCAAGAACGATTTGACCAACAACCGTCGTCAAACTGTGTTCTAAAATATCAATAATCTTAGCTTCAGCAGCTGTTCCTTTCTGTCTATCTGCAACCTTCTTGATCACAATCTCAACAGTATCGCCATAAATAGCGTAGTTAACATCATTTTTACCAACAAAAAGATCCTCTTCTTCTCCTTCTAGGCTAACAAAACCAAAGCCATTTTTATGAGCGTGAAAAATTCCTTTAAGGGTAATTACCTGTTTTTTCTTTTGATCCAAGGTGAGACTTCCATCATCTTCAAAGCGAATCTGGTGCTTTCTCTCCATCAAGGAAAGTGTTTTGATTAACTCACGAAAATCCTTGGATCCATCCTTTCCTAGAGCTTGAGCCAAGTCATTAACTGTGACTCGTCCCTTCTCATTTAAATATTCTTTTATTTTATCTTTCATGTTTTCTTTCTAGATTGTTAAATTATTTTGGTGTAAAACCTTATTTCTTTCAAAAAAATAAAAATAGGCTAAAGACCTAGTCTCGCCCATTATTTTTCTTATCTACTTGATAATACCGTCAATGCTAAGGCAATGGCTAGCCAGAAAAAAAGACTAAGATTCCTGTCAAACGTTGCATTACGGCTTCAAAAACCACGCGCTTTGCTACGTTCAAACAAATCACCTGAGCTGGCATCAAATACATTGCTAGATTGATTTTTAGTTGGTTGCATAAAAAAATTGCAATCACAATCACAACAGATAATACTAATAAAATGGTTAATAATAGGTTATACATATCAAACTCCTTAAAATCCCTATTATTCTACCATAATTTCTACTAGATTCAAGATGTAGAGTCACTTTTCTTTCTTTGGGACAATACTTTTAAGACTTCAATCTTATCTGGATGTGTTTTGGAGTTCTTACTGGTTAGATAATTCATGCTTGCCACAAGAGGAGCATTTTCAGATTAATTTTTACACGCACTAGATTTTTTGTATTTGATACTATTTCAATCTAAGATGATTTGAACAAACAATACCAAAATTCTCCTTCCTAACAATGTTAATTTATAGACACATTTCTTCAAAGCAACTGAACTACTTGAGCTATCAACTGTTCCTGATTTGCCATTATTATCTAGACTGTGACTAGCTAGACTAATTTTTTTCTTTCTAAAAGGCCATTGAGAGTTTAAACAGGGATTCAGCTGCTTCTTTTTGAAATTTGGTCCCGTTTCATTAATCGCTCAATTGAACATCACGATTTACATAGACTAGCCAAGTTTCGTCAAACCATGAAGCATAGTTCTGCTCAAAAAGCAGTGGAATATCCATGAAAAAGAGAGATTCTGTCTGAGCTAACTGATTTCGTAATGCAGCTAACTCCTCACGAATAATCTCACCTTGGGTTCTCTTAGACCATTCTTGCTCTTCAGGATTTGAAAAAAATAAGGCTAGCAAGCAAGGTGCGATTCAGTTCACCATTTTCAAGAAGGATTTTCTCCCCAAAATGCTCTACTAAAACCTGATAGAGTCGTCCACCAGGTTTCTGTAGTTGGTGGACGACTGCATCCGCATCTACAACTTGAAACCCTTTTTGTCTTAAAAATTCTGTGACAGTGGACTTACCTGACGCAATACCACCAGTGATTCCGATTATTTTTCCCATCACTTTCCTCCTTTGACATTTTGGGACAAAAGTGAGTTCCACGACCACCTAGTTGAATTTTTTTCGATGATGGTTTCTACACGCGAACAAGCTTGACCTGCCTTGTCGTATACTTGATGGAAATTCCTGCATGGTGCCATCTTCTCCAAATGCATTGGTATAAGTACGAATTGTTGAACCACCCTTTTCAACCGCCTGACCTAAAACATTGATCGTTTCATCATGGACTTTTCTAACCTCTTCTGCTGTTAAACTATTAGAGGTTCTAGAAGGATGGACTTTCGCTCTCAAAGTACTTCATCCACATAGATATTACCTAATCCTGCAACCAAAGTCTGGTCGAGAAGATGCGATTTTGATTGGTTTTTAGATTTTCTTTCAAAGCTGTTTAAAAACTCTCTAAATCAAAAATCCTGCTCAGTCGGTTCTGGACCAAGTTTTTTGAAATAAAGTAAGAATCCAAGAGTTCGGGTGCTAACAGTTCCAAGGTACCAAATTTACGAACATCCTCGTACACCAAAGTACCACCATTCTCAAAATGAATCAACACATGGGCGTGTTTACGTTCTGGCACTTGGTCTGGGATAATAAAAAAATACTTGCCTTCCATTCTCAAATGAGAGATTAAAGAACTTTGTCGGATAAATAGAATAGCAAGTACTTGCCACGACGTCCCATTGATTGAATGACTTGACCAGGCATTTCCTTCTGAAATTCCTCCAAATCAGTTTTAATCATCTTGGGGTAACGAATATCAATGTTTGAAATCTTCTTCCCCAGAATCAATTTTTCTAGTCCACGCCGAACCGTTTCGACCTCAGGTAATTCAGGCATAGCTCATCCTTTTCTAAAAACAAGAAGCAGGCTACTGCCCACCTCTTCTTAGTATTCCTTTTCGTTGTACCCAAAATCGGCAAGATCTAATTTCTTATCGCGCCAATTTTTCTTAACTTTGACCCATGTTTCTAGGAAGACCTTGTCCCCTAGCATGAGTTCGATATCTTTACGAGCCATGGTACCCAATTTTTCTTGAGCATAGCACCACCTTTACCGATAATAATTCCTTTTGGCTGTCACGCTCGACCATAATAGTTGCTCGGATATGAACTTTATCGGTTTCCTCATCTCGTTTCATAGAATCAACCACTACTGCAACTGAGTGTGGAATTTCTTCGCGCGTTAAGTGTAAAACTTTTTCACGAATCATCTCTGATACTAGGAAACGCTCTGGGTGATCTGTGATTTGATCTGACGGGAAATATTGGAAACCTTCTTCTAAGTTTTCGCTCAAAATATCAATCAAATGGGAAACATTATTTCCTTGAAGGGCTGAAATCGGAACAATTTCCTTAAAGTCCATCTGATTACGGAAATCATCGATTTGAGCTAAAAGTTGATCAGGGTGAACCTTGTCAATTTTATTCACCACCAAAATCACAGGAACCTTAGCAACTTTGAGGCGTTCGATAATCATATCGTCCCCCTTCCCTCGTGGCTCGTCTGCTGGAACCATGAAGAGAACCGTGTCGACTTCACGAAGAGTGCTATAGGCTGATTCTACCATGAAATCTCCAAGAGCTGTCTTAGGTTTGTGAATCCCTGGGGTATCGATAAAGACAATCTGTTCCTTATCGGTCGTGTAGATTCCCATAATCTTGTTGCGCGTTGTCTGCGCCTTATCACTCATGATGGCAATTTTTTGCCCCATGACGTGGTTCAAAAAAGTTGACTTCCCAACGTTGGGACGTCCTAAAATGGCTACAAATCCTGATTTAAATGTCATAGTTACCTCTATAATGTTTAAAATAGTAAATCACAAATCCTAGGGATGAAAATGATAAGTCCAGTCACTGCAGCAAATAAAGACACAACAAGAACTGCACCTGCAGCCGTGTCTTTCAGCCTTCTTTGCAAGCATATCGAAGTGATAATGGCTAGCCAAATCCCTACTACATTTTTCAATAGCAGAATTCAAAAATCTCAAAAGCAATTACTAAAAAAATGCTTAATAGGAGAAAAAGCCATTCAATTCTGGAAACTTGAAAAACAATGCCTGCAAGTAGAACCAGAGAGAAGTCACTGCATGCTTTCTCATATTACGCTCTTCTTTTATGGCAGTAAAAATACCTGTCAGGGGCAAAATCTAAAGCTTAGAAAGCAAGTCGCGATTCTTCCATTTTCGTTTATTGTCTTGTGAGTCCATAGGCTGTTAAGAATTTCTTCTTGTAAACCGAACATCTCCGCTTCTTCTTCCGGAGTGTAGTGATCATAACCGTTTATGTGTACCGTGCACAGCTAAAAAAGCCCATTTCACGTTCAAAACTATGACCGTACTCTTCAGCTTGCTCATGCGCTTTATCAATTGAAATGAATAACTCGCCGATATAAGCATCAAATTCTGACATCATTTCTGCTAAATCAGGGTCTTCTGCCAAATCCTCTTCGTCAAAGGTAATCTCTAATTCAGGGTTTGTATTCAAGGCTAATAACGTCTGTTGGACGGTCAGTATCACGAAACTCTAAATTGAGTTCATGACTGCGTTCATTAGTCACAAAAGTGACTGCATCTCCTTGTCTTCTTTTCCAATAGCAGCAAATTCCAAAATTTCTTGTGTTTGCTTTTAAAATTTCTTCAGAAACCTGACCAGTTTCATCTACCATTTCAATATACATGTGCTTCTCGATTCTCTTTTACTTGGCTTTATTATACCATATTTCTATGATTTTTATTCTACCTTTTGATATAATACTATGGAATACATTCATAAGGAAGAACCATGTCATTTGATGGATACACCACATGGTTGAGGAATTGCGAGCTGAACTACTAAACGGTCGCATTCAAAAATTAATCAACCCTTTGACCAGAATTGGTCTTACAAATCCGTAGCAATCGCCAAAGTCATCGTCTGCTCCTTTCTGCTCACCCTGTTTTTTTGGACGCATCCAGTTGACAGAAACGACTTTTGAAAAACCCTGCTCAACCTTCTACCTTTATCATGGTTTTGAGGAAATATTTACAGGGTGCTGTTATCGAGTCTATCGAGCAGATTGAAAACGATCGAATCGTTGAAATCACTGTTTCTAACAAAAATGAGATCGGAGACAATATCCAAGCCACCCTCATCATTGAGATTATGGGTAAACATAGTAATATCCTCCTTGTAGATAAAAGTAGTCACAAGATTCTTGAAGTTATAAAGCATATTGGCTTTTCACAAAATAGTTACCGTACACTCCTACCTGGTGCTACCTATATAGCTCCTCCGAGTACAAAGGCTCTGAATCCTTTTACCATTAAGGATGAAAAACTTTTTGAAATCCTACAAACACAGGAATTGACAGCTAAAAATATTCAAAGCCTCTTCCAAGGTTTAGGCCGTGATACGGCATCTGAATTAGAAAATTTACTAACTGATGATAGACTTTCCAATTTCCGAAGCTTTTTTAAGCAAGAAACCAAACCTTGCTTAACAGACAAGTCTTTCTCTTGTGTGCCTTTTTCTAGCAAAACAACGGAGTGTTTTGACAACCTTTCTCAATTACTTGATGTCTATTACAAAGATAAGGCAGAACGTGATCGTGTCAAACAACAGGCTAGTGAACTCATTCGTCGTGTTGAAAATGAACTACAAAAAAATCGTCAAAAGCTTAAGAAGCAAGAAAAAGAACTTCAGGCTACTGAAAACGCTGAGGAATTTCGACAAAAAGGTGAATTACTAACGACTTTTCTTCATCAAGTTCCAAATGACCAAGACCAAGTCGTCTTAGATAACTACTACACCAATCAGCCTATCACGATTTCTCTCGATAAAGCTTTAACACCAAATCAAAATGCTCAAAAATACTTCAAACGTTATCAGAAGTTAAAAGAGGCTGTTAAATATCTAACTGATCTAATTGAAGAAACCAAGGCTACTATTCTCTATCTGGAAAGCGTCGAAACAGTCCTCAATCAAGCTGGGCTAGATGAAATTGCTGAAATTCGTGAAGAATTAATTCAAACAGGCTTTATTAGAAGACGCCAACGCGAAAAAATTCAAAAGCGTAAAAAGCCGGAGAAATATCTGGCTAGCGATGGGAAAACCATTATTCTCGTTGGACGAAACAATCTTCAAAACGAGGAATTAACCTTTAAGATTGCACGCAAAGAGGAACTTTGGTTCCATGCTAAGGATATCCCAGGAAGCCACGTGGTCATCTCAGGAAACCTCAATCCTTCTGACGAAGTCAAGACGGATGCTGCAGAACTCGCAGCCTACTATTCGAAAGGACGTCTTTCTAATCTCGTTCAAGTTGATATGATTGAGGTTAAAAAACTCAATAAACCGACTGGTGGAAAACCTGGTTTTGTTACCTATACCGGGCAAAAAACTCTTCGTGTTACACCTGATTCCGAGAAAATTGAATCCATGAAGTTGTAATATCAGTCTTATTTTAAAAAAATATTATTACTTCACTTTTACACAAAAATAGGAGGGAGCTCAATGCTACGGCATATTAAACCAACTATAACTATTATATTCAGAGCTGCTATCTTCGCCTTCGGACTTACTTATTTTGTTGTTCCACATCACTTGTTCGAAGGTGGAGCAACAGGGATAACCTTGATTACCTACTACCTCTTTAACATCCCTATTTCGCTGATGAATATCTTGATTAATATCCCTCTCTTCCTACTAGCTTGGAAAATATTTGGACTAAGATCACTGTATTCCAGTCTACTTGGAACCATTGCCGTCTCCGTCTGGTTAGCTATCTTTGAGAAGATTCCTCTTCAGTTTAACCTTGAAGGTGATTTGGTTGTTGTCGCTTTAGTAGCTGGTGTCCTCTAGGTGTTGGGCTTGGTGTTATTTTCAACGCGGGTGGAACAACTGGTGGCACTGATATTGTCGCTCGTATCCTTAATAAATACACCAATATCTCTGTTGGAAAATTGCTTTTTGGACTTGATTTTCTGATTCTGATGCTGATTTTAATCATCTTCCAAGACCTACGTCTTGTAACCTATACTCTCTTATTTGACTTCATCGTTTCAAGAGTTATTGACTTAATCGGTGAGGGTGGATATGCTGGAAAAGGATTTATGATTATCACTCAAAAACCGATGGAATTAGCCGATAAAATTAACGAAGAACTCGGTCGTGGCGTTACCTTTATCTCAGGACAAGGCTACTATAGCCAAAAGGACTTAAAGATTATTTACTGTATTGTCGCAAGAAATGAAATCGTGAAGATGAAAGAAATGATTCATACAGTTGATCCGATGGCCTTTATCACTATCACTGAAGCTCACGAAATCCTTGGAGAAGGGTTTACTTTCCCAGCAAGAGACGAGATTTCTTAACCTTAAAATAAAAAAGTAACTTCAATAGTTGAAGTTACTTTTTTTGTCATATCATCAATTATTTTTCTGCTGTAAGTGCAGCCATTGTGATGTAGTTGTATGGTTTATTGAAGTGTGGCAAGAAGAATAGGTCTGTCAATGCTAATTTATCAATTGTAACGTGTTCTTGAATAGCAAGTGAGAACATGTGAATTCCCATGCTAATTGCTGAATCACGAGATACCATTTGAGCACCAAAGGATTTCACGGCTGTCTTTATCAAAGACAATCTTGATAGCTACTTCATAGTTGTCGTGCTTCATAAATTCTGGTTTTTGAAGGTCGTTAAATCCAGTTTCAGTTGCGTTGTAACCAGCAGCTTTTGCTTTTTCAAGTGTCAAACCAGTTGAAACCATGTGAAGACCATAGATTGAGATACCGTTTGATCCTTGAACACCGATTCCTTCAAGCTCATGTCCACAAGCGTTGTAAGCACCAACGATACCAGTACGAACAGCGTTTGAAGCAAGAGCGATGTAGCTAGTGTCTTTTCGAGCGTTGTCATAAACAGTCGCACAGTCACCAACAGCATATACACCTGGGATAGATGTTTCTTGTTTCTTGTCAACAAGGAAAGCACCGTTACGGAAGAGTTCGATCTTACCATCAGCAAGTGCAGTGTTTGGACGGAAACCAACTGCAAGAACAACCATATCCACATCAAATGTTTCTTTGTCAGTGATCAAGCGTTCAACTTTTCCTTCACCTTCGATAGCTTTAACAGTTTGACCAAGTGCCAAACGGATGTTGTGGTCTTCCAAGTTTTTAGCCATCATTTGTGTGAAGTCTTTGTCATAGTATCCGTTCAATACAGTGTCAACGATATCAACAAGTACAACTTCTTTTCCAAGACGTTCGAAAGCTTCAGCAAGCTCAACACCGATGTAACCACCACCTACAACAGCGATACGCTCAAGGTGTTTGCTCTTGTCAGCAAGTTTGTTGATAACTTCTTCTGCGTTTTGGTACAATTTAACGAATTGTACGTTTCAAGAGTTGCTTTGAACTCACGGTTACCTTTAACGATTTCAACGCCTTCGATTGGTGGCAAGATTGGAGTTGAACCAGTCGCAAAGATCAATTTGTCATAAGACTCTTTGTGTTCTTTACCTTCTACTTCTGCAGTTACAACTTTGTTGTCGTAGTCAATTGAAAGAACTGGTGAGTTCATGTAAACTTTAGCACCTTTCGCTTCCAATTTTTCTTTGTCAGAGTAGAACAAACCTTCAGGTCCGTCAATTTGTTCACCAATCCAAAGTGCCATTCCGCATCCAAGGAATGAAATGTTTGAGTTTTGGTCAAATACAACGATTTCGTTTTCGTTTCCAAAATTATCCAACATAGTGTTGATACATGCAGTTCCAGCGTGGTTAGCACCCACAACTACGATTTTACTCATAAGATAAATCCTACCTTTATTTTTGTTACTAATCAAGTATACCATTATCTGTTAACGTTTTTCAAGACTTTTTGACTAGTTTGATGTTATTTAAGAAAGTTTTTGAAAGATATATCAACTTGTTTTCAAAGAGTTCTTATTGATTTGGAGCTGTTTTTATTTTTAAGCATATTTCTTGACTTTTTGTAAAAATAATTTGTGAAAACCTGACTTTATGATATTCTATTTATATGGAAATAAATTATAAATTTTTAAATTTCTTATTCATTCAAGATTTTGTAGCTATTTCCGAGTGATTTGAAGGGAGTTGATTCTTTTGCCTCTTGGTTCATCATCTGAGCGGTTAATGGGAACTACGATTACTATTTCATAGTACATGAACAAGCCGATAATCTTCTCCATCAAGCTTTTGATTTGCTCAAGGAACTTGAATTCCGCTTCAATGCTAACAGTACAAAATCTGAATTAATGAAATTAACTATCAGGCAGGTATTGCCCCAGTTAAGGTCCACCTGATTTGTTTCGAACTGATTTCATTAGGTCTAGAACACAGTTTAGCGCCTAAAAGTTATCTCAATATTAGTATAGGGCCTTTGGTTCAAACCTGGCGTATCGGTTTTTCCGATGCAAAGGTTGCAAGCCCTGAAGAAATTGCTTCAGTCTTACCACTAATAGACCCTTATTTTATTAGACTCGATTCAGTCAATTCTACAGTTTTCCTAGAAAAAAAGGGAATGAAAATTGACTTAGGCTGTTTAGCAAAGGGGTACAGTGCAGATAAGGTTGCTACTTTCTTAAAAGAAAATGGCGTCACTTCTGCTCTTATCAATCTTGGAGAAACATCCTCACAATGAGGAACAACCAATCAAAGATGGACGTCCGTGGCAAATCGGCATTCAAGATCCAAATAATCCACTAGGTAATCACCTGATGACCTTGTCTATTACTGGAAAATCAGTGGTTACATCTGGGATTTATGAACGGCATCTTGAAATCAATGGCAAGGATTATCATCACATTTTCAATAGTGAAACAGGCTATCCTATTGAAACGGATTTAGCCAGTTTAACCATTGTATCTGACCGCTCTGTTGACGGTGAGATATGGACTACTCGTTTGTTTGGAGAGCGAAGCGCCTCTATTATGTGGCAAGTCGAAAATATTGATGGTATCGAAGCCATCCTCATTGACAAAGATGGACGCTTAAGCTTGTTCATCTGGTATCAACAGTAAATCATTAATAATGCAAAAGAAAGGAAAGCCCGTGCTTAAACTTATTGCTATTGAGGGAACAAACTCAAAACGTTCCACAAACCGCCAACTGCTTCAATATATGCAGAAACACTTTGCTGACAAAGCAGAAATCGAATTGGTGAAATTAAAAGATCTGCCTGTATTTAACAAAACCAGCTGACAAACAAATCCCAGCTGAAGCTACGGAAATCGCTGCTAAAATCGAAGCTGCTGATGGAGTTATTATCGGTACACCTGAATACGATCACTCAATCCCAGCTGTTCTTATGAGCGCTCTTGCTTGGATTTCATATGGTGTATTCCCGCTTTTGAACTAAACCTGTCATGATTACAGGTGCTTCATATGGTACACTCGGTTCATCCATGTGCTCAATTGCAACTTCGTCAAATTCTTAATGCTCCTGAAATAAAAGCAAATGTTCTCCCAGATGAATTCTTGCTTTCTCACTCTCTTCAAGCATTTGATCAAAAATGGTGACTTGGTGAGATCTTGATGTTATCAAGAAATTGGATGCCATCTTTGATGACTTCCGTATCTTTGTTAAAGTTACTGAGAAATTGCGTAACGCTAAGAACTTCTTCATAAAAGATGCTGAAGATTTTTGATTAGGGAAAATTTGTAAGATAGGGAGATCGAAAGAATGAAATTTGTTGGACTTGTTGGATCAAACTACGATCAATCATATAACCGCAAACTCTTGGAGTTCATCCGCCGTCAGTTTAAATTTAAATTTGAACTAGAAGTTTTGAAATCGATGAAGTTCAATGTTTAACCAAGACGAAAAATGGGACGAGAGCTTCCAGTTGCGCCTTCTTTCAACAAAATTACTCGAGCTGATGGTGTGATTATTGCTACTCAGAGCACAACCCACACTATTTCTGCTTCACTTAAAGTCAGTCCTTGAATGAGCTTTCATACGAAGTTCATCCATTTGAAAACAAACCAGTTATGATTGTGGGTGCTTCATATTATGACCAAGGTACTTCACGTGCTCAAGTTCACCTTCGTAAAATTCTTGATGCACCAGGGTGAATGCCTACACATTACCAGGTAATGAATTCCTTCTTGGAAAAGCCAAAGAAGCTTTTGATGCAAACGGAAATATTATTAACGAAGGAACTGTTAAATTCCTTGAAACTTGCTTAGATAACTTTGTCAAATACGTAGGAGTCGTATCTAATTTGAAAAAAACCAAAACCAATTGAACCAGAAGACTTGGATTGTGGAAAACCAATTGCCACAACAATTACAGAAGTTGACCTGACGATCCAGAATGGGTAGAAAAAGTTGCAGAAATCACAGGAGCTGTATCTGGTGATACATACGTTAAACTTGACCATGGTATCCTTACAGTTAATCAAATCGATATGTTCTTGAAAGCTATGCCTTTTGAATTGACATATGCTGACGATAACAACCAATTCCTATACTACAACAACGCTCATCAAGATCCAGAAACAATGTTTGCGAAACGTGTACCACCTCAATCTGGTAGCCGTATGTCAACAGTTCACGGATCACTTCCACCTGCACGTATGAAGAACGTTGAGTGGGTTATCGGTACACTTCGCAATGGCAACCAAGAATACGTACGTACAATTGTTCCTGGTTCACCTGCAGGTGTTATCAATACTCACAACTACCAAGCTATGTACTATCCTGATGGATCATATGCTGGTATTAATGAAATCGTCTTTAACTTCCAACCATGGCTTGACTGGTACTTGAAAGAAACTGGTCAACGTTTGGTAGGAGGTAGCGGACCATTTGCTCCTGCTGGAGGTCATGGTGATGCAGATGCTACTTCTGGTGCATCTGACGCTGGAGGACATGGTGATGGTGGCCACGGAGCTGCTGATGCTACTTCTGGTGCAAGTAACTAATAACTAACAAAAAGGAACCATTTTGGGTTCCTTTTTTTATAATAGAAATCTCGGTTCGCACACACAAACCGAGAATTTTTTATGAACTCGGATCATCAAGACTACGGCCATGTAAACCCTTTTCGCGTTGTACCTGACGAAGTTTTTCAGGAGTCACATCATTTCCATCTTCATCTACGATTTTGATTCCTTCAATGTGGTGACGTACTGAACGACGATAGCCTTCGATATATTCCTCACGTAGTTTAGCTTGTTCTACTTTTTCCTCTGCAGTCAAGCCTTCTGTTTTTTTCTTTTTAGCGAGTTCATTAATACGAGCGATTTTTTCTGGTGTCATATTTGGACCTCCAATTTATTTTGTATTGAGAAGATTGAAGGCAGCTACAGTTTTTGCTTTATTTACAAGCTCAGCAAGAATAGCTAAACGGTTATTCTTCACATCCACATCCTCTGCCATAACCATTGTATTGTCAAAGAATGCATCAATCACTGGACTAAGAACAAATAGTTGTGTTAATTTATCGCTTGCTGAACCTTTCAATTCAAGACTTTCGACAGCTTGAGCTAGTTCTTTTTCCTGTTCATTTTCAAAGAGGCTAGTATCAACTTTGACTGAGCCTTCTGCTTTTTCTGCTAGGGTAAAGGCACGAGATAATGACTCAACTGATGATTTGTAATCTTCAGATTTTGCTGCTTCAGTTAAGGCTTCTGCTGCTTCAATCATATCAGAAACAACAAAGTTTGAACTTGCAAGAACAGCCTCTTTAATATCTTTTGCAGTAGAACCCATCATCTTATCAACACGAGCTTTGATGAAGTTAAGCACTTCTTCTTGATTATCGTAAGTTAGACTTTCAAATGACAAAGCATAAAGGCTAGCAATCAATTCGTCCATTGGAATCTTCCAGCCGAAGTCTTCCAAAGATACGAACAATCCCTTGTGTTGCACGACGAAGAGCATAAGGGTCGTTTGAACCAGATGGAATCAAACCGACAGAGAAGAAAGATAAGAGAGTATCTAATTTATCAGCTAGTGCAAGGATAGCCCCGACTTTAGACTCAGGAAGGGCTCCGTCAGCTGAATCTGGAAGATAGTGTTCACGAATAGCTTGCGCCACTGCTGCATTCTCACCAGCAAGAAGAGCATACTTCTCACCCATGATTCCTTGAAGCTCATCAAATTCACCAACCATACCGGTTAAGAGGTCAAATTTATAAATGGCTGCAGCACGAGCAAGATCAATAGATTCATCAACTGATAGACCAGCTTTTTCAGCTAGCAGGATAACAATTTGTCCTGTACGAATCATGTGTTCACGAAGTGAACCAATCTTTTCATGGAAGGTTACGTGTGAAAGTTTAGCAACTAAATCTTCAATCTTGAGTTTTTGGTCTTCACGCCAGAAGAATTCTCCATCTTCCAAGCGGGCAACCAAAACTTTCTCATTTCCTCGAACAACATTTTCTAAGTGCTCAGCATTCCCATTACGAACTGAGATGAAGTTTGGTTTAAGATTCCCTTCAAGGTCACGGACTACAAAGTAGCGTTGATGAGTTTCCATTGAAGTAACCAAAACTTCTTCTGGAACTTCTAGGTATTTAGGGTCAAAATTACCAATAAAGGCAGTTGGGTATTCAACCAAATTCAAAACTTCATTTAAAAGTCCCTCATCAACCTGAACTTGAACGCCTTGTTCTGCTTCAATTTCCTTGATTTGTTCACGAATCATATTTTCGCGTTCAATACTGTCAGCAATGACATAGACTTTTCGTAAATCCTCTTCGTAACTATCAGCATGACGAATTTCCACTTCATGTCCAAGGAAACGATGTCCACGGCTCACTCTGCCTGAATGGATGTCTAGGAAGTCCATTTCAAGAGCTTCATCATCCAAAAGCACTGTCAAAGTGTGGACCGGACGGATATATTCAAAGGTATTGTTTGCCCAACGCATGCTAACAGGGAAACTTAAGCTAGCCAAGACTTCTGGAATTCCAGTCAGAACTTCTTCCGCTGGTTTTCCAGCTTCATGCTTAGTTACATAGACGTATTCTTCACCTTTGATTTCACGGAATTCAATGTCATCTACAGTCAAGCCTTTTCCACGGACAAAACCTTGTGCTGCTTTAGAAAAGTTACCTTCTGCATCCAAAGCAATTTTCTTAGAAGGTCCTTTAAAATCTTCAGTCAAATCTGTTTGTTGGTCTGCTAAACCAAGTACACGAACAACTAAACGACGTGGAGTTGAAAATGTTTTGAATCCTTCATATGAGAGGCGGTTGTCATCCAGAAGGCTGCCATTTTTTTCTCCGAGTTGTTTTTCACTTGAGTGTGACAACGTAGGGCTGGTAACTCTTCGAGTCCTAGTTCTACTAATAAGTTTTTTGTCATGTTTTTTCCTTTACACAATCAATTAATTTTCTTCAACAAGACCTTTAGTAGTGGGGGACGCAAGCAAACCTTCGGTTTCATTGCTAACTGCCAAACCTATAAGTCTCGTCAGTTCCCCAATCGGATAGAAACTTCTTATCCGACTTTCACTAGCGGTCTTGTTTTATTTAACGACCTACGGTCGACTTTCAGTCATTTATTTCTGTAATTCTGTCTATTCTTCCTCTTCTGCTAGGAGTTTTGCGCGTGTAGCTTCGTCTAGAAGTGGGTAACCGAGCTTCTTACGTTCTGCAACGAAAGTTTTAGCTACGACACGGGCCAAGTTACGGATGCGGGCAATGTAACCGGCACGTTCTGTAACTGATACCGCTCCACGTGCATCAAGCAAGTTGAAGGTATGTGAGCATTTCAAAACGTAGTCATAGGCTGGGTGTACAAGGCCTAATTCCAAAGCACGTCCAGCTTCTTTTTCAAACTTTTCAAAGTTTTCAAGAAGCATATCTTGATCAGAAACTTCAAAGCTGTATTTTGAGTGTTCGTATTCTGGTTGAAGGAAGATTTCTCCGTATTTAACTCCCGGAGCCCACTCAATATCGTAAACTGAGTCTACTTCTTGGATATAAGAAGCTAAGCGTTCCAATCCGTAGGTAACCTCAGCAGTAACAGGGCCTGTTGCTAAACCACCGACTTGTTGGAAGTATGTAAACTGAGTGATTTCCATACCATCAAGCCACACTTCCCATCCAAGACCAGCTGAACCAGTTGATGGGTTTTCCCAGTTGTCTTCAACGAAACGAATATCGTGTTCCAATGGGTTGATGCCCAATTTTTCCAAAGACTCAAGGTAGAGCTCTTGGATATTTGATGGAGATGGCTTCATAACCACTTGGAATTGGTGGTGTTGGTAGAGACGATTTGGGTTTTCTCCGTAACGACCGTCAGCAGGACGACGTGATGGCTCTACATAAGCTGCATTCCATGGCTCAGGTCCAATGGCACGAAGGAAAGTATAAGGACTCATGGTTCCCGCACCTTTTTCGTTATCATAAGCCTGCATGAGCATACAACCCTGGTCATTCCAGTATTGTTGCAAAGTAAGGATGATTTCCTGGAAAGTCAATTTTTTAGACATTGTTTTCTCCTTTAATTTATATTATCTTCTTATATTTATTTATCAAGCAACCAAGAAAAGGCTGGGTCCTGAAAAATATGACGTTTAGGAATAGTTTGTAAATTCTGATTGCATTCATCTATTGTACCTAATTTCAAAGCACAGACTTCTGGTATATTTTCTTGAACAGTGAAAATTTGACTATGACAGTTCTGGCAGTAATAACGCTGTTTTCCTGGAGAAGAACTATAGGAAACAAGCTTTTCTTTTCCATGCAATACTAGATTTTTACTGCTAACTTTGGCATTAACTGTATAGGCAGACGCAGTTGCTTTCCGACAGAATGAACAGTGGCAAAAAACTAATTCAGATAATTCCTCATCCAGAGTGTAAGTCACTGCTTTACATAAACAAGATCCTTTAAGCATTGTACTCCCTTTCTACTTAGGCATTAGACGAATTCAAAAAGAACCGAATTTCAACACCCAAGCCTTGCGACTAGGGGCGTCAAAAACGCGGTTCCACCCTAATTTATTACTTCATTATCTTTATTAAAATACCAAAAGCGCCACACTTATCTCTCAACCACCTGACTCTC
>BNJU01003086.1_pt1 | contig 224833 bp, 319 predicted proteins | sample 8539281 | NCBI WGS metagenome assembly BNJU01 (sample SAMD00202456, study PRJDB9452) | human saliva metagenome | isolation source: human saliva | place: Japan | reverse complement strand
GAGATGTTAATTTATCTCTTAATTCAGAATCAAGTTTACCTATAGCTTCTATAACTATTGAGTACTAGATCTTCTCTCTTGTAGAATTTCTTCCATCTTCTCTATAATGAAATCACTACTATCATTATCTAATACCATGGAAGCATCTTTGATAATCCTAATAATAAGAGTTCTCTTAATCTTCATATCCATAAAGAATTCGTCTAAATGACCTAATACAACATCTTCGATATTATACATATCTTTACCAAATAAGATTAAGTGATCTAGGAATTTTGGAATATTGATGAGAAACATATTCCCATCAACATCTTCTACATAAACTGTAGAACTATTTGTATCAATCATTGGTATATCTTCAGAACCTCTAACTAATACTGGTGTTAATATTGGATAATACCTATCTCTAAATTCCTTAAGTAATCTCTTATTATCCTTCTTATCCAGTTTATTGAGTTTACCAAATTTATACCCTTGCTTCTTTAATTCAACCATTAGAGTATTATATACACTAACTTGTTTATTTAAGAAGCTATTGATTTTACTCAATATATCTTTTATAATATGGATTCCCTTCATTATATGTAACAGCAAATCTTACTGATAAGAATTCATCTAAGTTAGATGTTGTTATTCCTAAGAAATTCAATCTCTCACTTAATGGATTCTTTTTCATCCATAGCACAATCTAAAAACTCTCTCATTAAAGTCAATCCATGATAATTCTCTATCTATAAACGGAGTTTCCTTCTTCATAACAATCTACCTCATTATTTGTTAACGTACCATTTCTTATCTACAAATATAACATCATCCATTGCTTTGCATCAGATATTGTATATAATAAATCTTCACATAACATGAATGTCATATCTAATACAATAAATGATCTATCATCAATCACTGATTTATTCTCAACAATCTTAACAACATCAGGATTCTTAATAGCACACTTAAATACAATATCCATCTTAGTTGGAATCTCCCAATCAGATGTATCAATACCAGTGAATGTAATGTTACTAGTAATCCAACTAGTGTATCTATATAGAAACCTAATGACATCATATACTTCATCATCATTAAGAATCTTATCTGCTGTAAAGATAATATCAAAGTGTTGACGATACTCTTTACCATATTTCATATATGTGTATAATACATGAGATGCACTAACAACTGTCTTACCATCTTCTGTAGTTCTTGATGAATAATTCACATTCATCTTAGGGATTGTCTTACTATAATCGACAACAGTCCTAACACTACTAACATCATTGATTACAACATTAGTAACCATCATCTTACATTCAATGTCTCCTAATCTATGTTGAATGTCATTCATTCTATTTCTCTTCTTATGATTAATAGAACTCATAACAAATTCGTTTAATGTTTGATGGAGACGCTTAGAGCGTCCCCTATCAATACTACCAAACAAGGTATTGATTTTTCTATTCAATACCATAGTAACCTTCTTACCAATTCCTCTATTGATAATCATTATTCTTCCTCCTCATCTTCATCGTCATAATCTAAATCATCTTCATCATCTAAATAATCCTCATCATCATCCTCATCATCTAAATGACTAAATTCGTTATTAAACTCAGATACTGCTGTGTTCATATCATCACCTAAGTTAAATGTCATATTTATTGTACTCATCTCACTAGCACCATTGCTAAACTTAGTATTTGAGTACTTGATAAGACCAGAATATTTATTTGCGATCTTCTTAATATGTCTCATTGTAGTAGGTAGACACCATATTGTATCATCAAGTTCATTGAAGTTGAATTCACTAATAACTCGACGAGTTGTATTATCAAAGATAAACTTGATTAAACTATCAATATCATATTCATCAAGATAACACCAAATTAATACTTCATAGCTGATATGATAATTTTTTTCACAGTGTTTGATTTTGTATAACACTTGATAAAAATTAGATACGTTAATACTTACAATGTTATCACTACTACGGTTACTAATAAAAGATACATCTAATCTACCAGAAAATCTATCGTTAATATTATCTGGGTTTTCTTCATATATATGACACATTATGTGACTAAGGTATACATTACATTGGCTTGGTTCAATGTAATCAAGACCACTTATCTTTGTAGCAAGATCATCATTAACAATCCCTCTTACAAGCTTATTCAACTTATCAACATCAGTAACAGTATCGTCTATTACATCATCAGATATACTTTCTTCTGAAGTACTATTAGATGTATGATCTTCATTGAAATTGAGTCTGTCTGAAACATTTTTTTAATTACAGCAGATGATTCTGTTGCATCACTAATTCCTCTAATATCATTATCCTTCTTCATTATTCTTCCTCCTCATATTCTTCTTCATTATTGAAAACTGGTTTATTCTCTGTGGTAAGATTATCATAACCAGATTCATAGTGTACTCTATAATCACTAGGTATAATATTGATTAAGTTATTAGATTGAACATCCATATTGAATTTCAATCCTAATAATTCACACCATCTTAGAAATGATGTTACTGACATCTTAGTCTTATTATTTAATCCAGTAATTAAATTACTAACAGTATATTCTTTACTACCCTTACTCTTCAACGCTCTAACATTAACTCTAGTATCAATGATGAATGTCTTAATAATCTTCTTTAAGAAATCATCATCTTCTTCTATTGTCGGAATATAGATAGTTGAGGATAATTGAATATCCATTAGTTGCTTAGCATCATAATATACATCATCTTTAGATGTATCATTAATGATCTGATTCAGGTCAGCATTGTAAACATTCTCAGCATTGAATTCACTAATATCTGAAAAACTTCAATAGTTTAATTTCACTATCATTATTAATGATATTAAATGTTGGATATTTACGCTCTGCTGATGTTGGTGAATCGCTTAAATCTGGATTATAGATATATACGAAATTGTCCCATAGTATATATCCTTTACCTTCTTCCAAATCTTCAGTATCAAAATCTTCTAAGTATCCCATCACTCGGATAGTTCTATCAGGGACTGATAAATATGCTGGGAAATTGATCCCAGTAATTCTATCCTCACGGATAATGTTATACTTACTTAAAATATCAGACATCTTCATAGTTATTACTTAACCTCCTTCATTATATTAAATTAGATATCCATACTAATAGTATATTAGTAACCTTACAAATCTGGTATACTATTAGGTGGCTTTATATTAGCCGTTGTATTTACATATACTATATCTTCTTGTGGTTTACTAAATCCTACTACCTTATTTGGTAATTGAGTTTCTTTAAGCTCTTTAAGTAAACCAAATACAGGTATAGATATTTGTAACATCTGTAAACCTAGTGTATATAAATTTATAGTCTTCATACAAGCACAGATCATATCTAATTCATCTATGCTCATTATAGCTGATCGACCATTCTGATTCTCTATTGCAACACAACCAACCTCTTCAATATCATCATCAAAGATTATTGGTTTAATAGTGATAGTACTATTATTAGGTAAAGCTATAGTTGTTGTTATACTCTTAGCTTTTAACTAAATTTATCCTAAGATTATCATCTTTATCCGTAAAGAATAACTTATCATCATACAACTGTGGTAGTATCCTATCAATAGTTCTTTCCAATCTTATCTTCCCAATATTGTTAAGGTTAACAGTGAATGGGATACTATTATCACTCTTATCACGTGACTTAAATTCTAATATGATATATGGATGTGGCTTTAATGTTAGATACTGATTATTACCTGCTGTAAATAATCCTATAGGTTTTGTAGAATTTTGCAAAATCTAGTATTAGGATTATCATCATCCAATATAAATCCAACCTTGATATGTATGTATTGAGAAATTGTCTGTAGATCTAATGAAGTTCTTCTCAACTAATATTACCTCCATTCACTAAGTTATAATTGATGGAATAATAGTGAACTATATAAATCCACTATTATCCATTTTATTAATACACTACTCTGATTTATCTACAGATTCATCATCAGAGTTTGTATCAACAAATTCTTCATCAACCTCATTATTATCAGTAATGCTTTCATCATCTATTAACTTCTTATAATCTTCACTATATGAGATATTGTCAGCGTTTAGACTTCCATAGTTCTGTGTATCATTATTACACTTCCTGATACTATTCCATGCTTTGTAGAAATCTTCTTCGTTATTAACTTCTACTTCTACAGTATCACCAAGTTTATGTTTATATTTCTCCATATCCTTAGTGAAGTTATACATGAAAGTATCCTTCTCAGTATCATGATCGAATTGGAATCCTTCAATATTCCCCCATGGTGATAATACTGTTGAAGTACCAGGATCTCCAGCACTACATACCATAACATCAAAATTACCTAAGTATGTAGGGTGAATCGCTTTCTGTCTCATACTAATCTTATTAGAGTTACTATTACCTTGAGAATGTGGACCTTTAAATGTTGCTTTAAACTTACTAAAGAAATCCATATCATTGATATTATCATCAAATCTCAAGACACCAGAACTATTCATCTTTTGGATAATAATATCACCAGGAAACTTAAATAATTCTTTATAAGTATCCATAGTAGCTTTATTACCCTTACGCATAACTCTGTTTAATCTACTAGATAACTCCATAGTTAATATTGATGAAATATACTCATTACAACGAATCCTCTTATTATAAAGACTCATATTATCCTTCTTACGCAATTCATTAAAAATTCATTGTCATCCATCTAATCAATGAATAAATGTCTTGTTTATGAATCTCATCAATACATAACCTTTTTCTGAGTGGTGATATCTAATAATCTATTAAAGAAGGTTAACATTTCTTCACCCTTCTCAACAGCATTCTGTTGAATATTACCACCTAACTTCTTTAACCAGATATTCCTATCATAGATATTATCTATAGTTAATCTATTAGTACAAATATCCAATATAGATCCAACTATTCCTTGAATATAGATATACTTCTCAAATATATCTCTATGAATGACTTTCAGATAACATCTTGATCCAATCTGGAAATAAATAGTATCCTTATCATCATAGTCTGGAGTTTCTACAAATGTGATCATATCTTTCACATACAAGAAGTCTAATGACCATTCTACACCTTTAGCAAAGAAGAATGACATTACATTTGTGAACTTATAAAACATAGACACTTTGTATATTGGTAGTATCCATTGTTCTCCATTAATGTCTTCAGCGTGTTTAGTATCTTTCTCAATAACACTATCGTCGGAACATATACAATCTATCAAATTATTAGATGTTGAGTCTACATGTAATGATTCTCTCTTCATAGTAATAGGCATCAATGATTTCAATGTAACTCTCTGTTTACTAACATAAGTAGTCTTCTCAGATATCTGATAGATCAACATATACTTCTTACCCTTAATGAACATATAACCATTTTTATCAATTAATGGTACTAAGATACTTTTTCTATATGAATCCTTCTGTATAGTAATCTCACCAGTCTTTGGATCTTTAACTGGTAATGTGAAATTAACATAGATATCTAATGATCCACATCTAGTGTCTGAGATAAATTTATAATCACACTTCTCTCTTCTTCTTTAATTTATCTCTCTTAAAGATATACTTATTGATATCTATATCTGACTCTTTTAGGATTCCATACTGTCTTAACAATCTTAATCACTGGAGAGATTTCCAATGACTTAAAGCAATCAATAACATAATCTACTAATGGCTCATCAGCAGTCTTATTCATAAGATTAGTATTTAATTGCTTTCTATACTGATCTGGTAGTTCTTTAAGATATTTCTTCATACTAAATCTCCTAACTTAGTTATTGAAAAAAATATAGATGGCAATCGAAATCACCATCTATATTAATTATATTAAATTACTGCTCAGTAGCTCCTTCTTTATCTTGCTCTTTAAATGGCAATATGTCTTGTTCTTCTATTTGAACTTGATCTTGCTCTTGAGCTGGAGTCTCAAACTTACCTGATGCTAACCAATCATTCTTCAATTCCAATTTTGAAGAAATTGATGGAGTGATTAAAATCTCATCATCACCATCAATAGACTCTCTAGCAGTAATATCGAAGCAATTAAGGAAGTTAATTGAATATGCAAATTCATCCTTATTCTCAGCTCTCTTAATCTTAGCATATTGAGCAGCCATCTTATATACTTCAACGAAGATAGGTATGATTAACTCATGACTACCGATAAAACACTTAAGTTGTTTAAGCTTAACAGCAGTTGCTTCAACAACCTTATTAATGAAATTCGTGTCAGTAACAATGTTAGCACTATTCCATTCTACACATAACTGAATAGTTTCATCTGATGTTTCTGGAGCATCTTCTACTTGACCACTATTACCAAGGTCTTTAATTCCACAAACGAATCCACCATTCTTTTCATATTCATCATTAATAGTTGATGAATATCCAATCTCTAACTGATTAGCGATAGTTACTTTATAATTATCATAACCAGCTCTCTCTTTTGTGATTAACCTCTCTAAGATTGTTTCATATGTTAAACCAAAGATTGCTAATAGCATCTCAGATCTATCAACATGAATATAGAATAATCTATTTAATTGATTCATAGCTAATTCTGCAATATTCATTGTATCATCAAAACAACTCTTATCAATACTCTCTTCACACCACTCTAAATAATCGTTAACTACGCTTGCCATAACTTTCTACCTCCGTTTGTTATAATATTCTTTGAACTTACTTTGCTAACATTAGTTACACTATTCTTCTTATTGAATCCACTAAATAACTTCTTTAAGTATTCAGCAGATTTAAGAATAGGATCTGTGTGTACAGTTGAGAAGATAATCTTTCCCATTCTATCAGGACTCATATCAATAATGACTAATGTCCTAGTAATAGGATCAGTTCCAATAGGTTTCTTCTCACTATTGAAAAATATGTCTCTCACTAAATAATACAAACAACTTAATGAGTTCTTTCTTTTTCATCAGGATATCTATTATCATTGATATCATACATTCCACTCATAATACCATGATTGGATTTACTTGTATCAAGATTGATAGTTGTGAATTTGTCAATATCATTTTCTAATAATAGATTCTTGATGTTCTCAAATACCTTATCACAGTAGTTGAGATCTGGATCCATTGTTGGAGCTTTAAATTTAGCCTTTCTCAATGTATCCTGTGGTTTCATATTTCTGTTAGAATTATCTTTATACCTCGGATTATAATTCTTCTTAAATCCACCACCTCTTTGATTAGTGTCGTTCTTTCTGTAATTAGAACGATTGTTTGAATACTTGTTATCCATGTACTCATACCTCCTTCTTAGGGGTTATAATTTTTCTCACACTAGAATATATTCTAGTGCATTAAATCTGTGTTAGTTCTAGTATAAACTATTACTACCACAAATTAATAGTATACAAGTAAATATAAAAAAGGGAATCTGATAATATTATCAGATTCCTTAATATAATTTAATTACTACCAGTAGATCCAAATCCACCACGACTGCTATCGTTTAATTTATCAACTATCTCAATATCAATATGCTCCATATTCTTAACTAATCTAAATTGACAAATCCTATCATTCTTATTAATGATAGTATCTCTAGTAGCATAGACTGGGAATCTCCACATATCATTCTCACCATTGTAAGAGTTATCAATAATTCCTACAGAGTTTGTCATTAGGATTCCATAATTCTTAAATGCTGAAGATCTAGGAACAATATGAGCTTCATAACCTTCTGGAAGAATCATACCAACACCTAATGGTATTACTTTATATTCCCCCTTATGTAGTTTAATTGTCATTGCGGATCGTAGATCAATCCAATCACCATTATTGATCTTCTCAATAGTATCAATATCATCTACAAAATACTTAACCTTTAATTTCATTTTTAATACCTCCATATATAATTTATTAAATACTAAGTATCCATGATTATAAAAGAAAGAGTTAACCTAGTGATATTTAAACTAGGTTAACTCTCTTTATATTATCTATACATATTGATTATAGATGGTAATTCATCTATGGTAATAATCTTAGTACCATTATCAAATGCCTTCTTAATCTTTTTAGAACTATCCTCATGATTTTTTTAACCACTAAATATGTAGTATCCTTTCTGAGACTATCATCTATAGATCCACCTACATCTAATATATCTCTCTAAAGATATATCTCTTACCTTAGAAAAGCATACTGAGAATTTACTATCAATATGATGAGTTCTAGTAATATTCATATGTGTGGTTAAGTATAGTAACACATTCTTCTTATCCATAATACTCTGTAAGATTAGATTAACTTTCTTATCACCTATACCCTTTAATTCTAATAGAGTATCTACATCATGATTTGAAGCTATCTTTAATAAATCACTAATAGAGAAATTGTTGCACAATAATCTCGCAGTCTTATTACCGATATTTTTCAATATTGAGTGAAGTCAATATGATATAATCATCAAATCTATCGGACTTTAATCCACTCAATTCTTCTACTATAGTATTTATTTTGTCCATAGTAAATCCATCCAATTTTAACATATCCCTTTTCTTAGTATTTATTGTAAACAGATCTTCTATAGACATAACTATCTTAGCATTGTATAACTCTGTTATAGTATTCTGACTAATATAATTTAGTCCTAACCCATAAATGAAGTCAGTTATACTACCAATTTTCCTACAACCACAATCTGGGTTAGTACACTTAAAAATAGTCATCACTATCTTTATCAGTACATAGATAATTCCCACATATTGGACATACTGATGGTATTGTAATCTTCTCAGAGTTTTTATTGTCCTTATTATCTAACTTATCCAGATATGCAACACCATCATATCTTATTCTAACATTGTCATTGTATCTTAAATTCAATGATATTAATCTATCAATAGAACCAATAGATACTTTTTGATATTGTAGGAGTATTAGTAAAATTAACTGGTTCTATTATAGCATATGGTATTACAACACCACTTTTCCTAACTCTAAATTCAACATCTAGTAACTTAGTTGTCTGTGGCTCATCGGTAAATCTATAAGCGATTTCGTAATTTAATCTATCCTTAGTTCTTCCTAACACATTTCTGATAGATTCATCAACGATACTTATATCAATTCCATCAGACATATAATTATTATGTGATAGCTTATACACCATATCTTCATCATTGATAAGTGAAAATATGCTTGTGGTAGTATCTGTTGTATCATTATATATATCTAATGATGCTAGATGTTGAGGACTATTGATATCATCAACTTCCGTATACCTCAATGGTATCGCTGTAAGACGATCTCTATAAATGATATTGTCCTCATTGCTTATTATTGAATATACTGCACTCTCAACTGTATTATATTCAATACCAGTATCAGTTTTAAATTCACTGAATACATCATTATTCATCACTAGCTTCACCAATAATCCAAATTTACCAGTTCCTGTATAATCATCTATAATCATGTGTTTAACATATTTGGTTATGTCTAAACACTGATTAGTGAAATCATCACCTACAGTCAATGCTCTAACAATCTTATTATCTTCAATTTCAAATATACAAGATACACCATTGAATTTAGTATCGTATCTTAACTTGAGATTATTGAAGTCTAATGATTCACCACACTTATCTTCATATAAGGCTTTAGTAACATTTACCCATTCTCCTAATACCTTGTTATGAACTCCTATAGGAATATCATCTCCAATAAGATCTAGTGAATACACACTATGTGAAGAAGTTCTTAGGGATGGATATTTATGTGATGTTACTGATACTGTATTAGGAAAACGTATATCCTATAGGATAGGTAACTCTAAATAACTCATATAATTTACATAAGTCATCATATGTGTAATCAGTTACACCAGTATCGTAATTATCATAAGTATACAAGAATTGTGCTGCACTAATAATTGTACCAACTAATTGTCTATTAGCATCATCAATATTATCTAACGAGGTATATCTAACCATATTTAAAAATACCTTGTATAGCTTTTAGTTTCAGCTATGAGTAAATTTCTCAAATCACCTATATCTAAATTATATACCTTAAGCGTATCTACTATAACATTACCATTCAAATCTTCTAATTTCATAATCATATCTCCTTTATCTATTGAATATTATCCATATCTACTGTCATACATATACCACAAATAGCATATGGTAAACCATCATAAATATACAACCATCTTTTACTATCATCTTTGTAAATCATACCACCTGGAAATTTCTCTGATAGTTCCTCTATAAATTCGTCAGACTCATCATACAGCATATATGATAATTCATACGGATCATACATCTCTGCTCTAGTAAAAAAATATCTAAGAATATCTTCAGATATATTTTTCAATCTATCTGGATAATATAATTTAACTAATCTCCTCTGATTCTCTAATAGTAGTACCATCTTGTCTGGTGGCTCTTCATCAATACTCTCTTTACCACCAATATTATCTAATACCCTATTCTTGATAATACTAATAAACTCATTGAAACTCTTCATCATTTTACCTCCTTAATAAATTTTTTTATAATCAATGATGATTTCAAATAAATAATATAACAGAATAACGAAATTCTATATTACTTCGTTATTCTGTTATAGTTTTGATGATTATTCTAAAAATATTTTCTAATACCATTACTTCATTTATAAATGGGGTTATAGTCTTAGGATCTAATACAACTAAATTCTTTTTTTATTAAAAATCTATCTTAGATACGCAATTATTAAGAGCTAATAAGACATACCAATATTCTGTTGTACCATATAATGTATCTGATAACTTCTTAGGGTGAAAAATCTATACCAAGCTAATTCATCATCATTTAATGTAATAGATATTGTATATGGTTGTAGAAAAATATCTATAGTCTGTAAGGACATCATTTAATGGTATCTTAATATTATCTCCAGATTGTTTATCTACTAATATACACTCTTTATGAAGATTCCTATAAGATATCTCTTGTTTCTTACCCCAGTCTATTAACTCATCTATAGTAGCAGGAATTTGCATATAATATAAACCCTTTCCCTTATACTAAGTATTATTTTTTTGTTTTCTAGTAAAAAGAAGACTATAATAGTTATCGTTATTATATTCTTCTTTCTAATAGCTTATCTAGTTAACGCTTCCAGATCTAATTGATAATTATAGAATCTAGTAGAGTTTAGTCTTAGTAATGAATCATTATCAAATCTATCTTTAGTAGCATAATCAGCTATTGATAATCTTTTGAGTATCAGTTAATCTCATAATACTCTTAGGTAGAAATAACTGATTGAAATTGCTTATTAGATTATCTCTAATATAGTCGCTAAACAACTCTGATATTATCTCTATAGATTCAGTAGTTGTTGTTATTCTATTATCACTAATGGCATCATTAATATAATTCATTAGTGTTATATATCCAACACCTCTTATTCCATTAATGCTACGATTTTTTTATCTCCATTAACAGACATCAATAATGGTAATATAGATCTATTATTGTATAAGACCACTTTCTCACTATCTCTAAGATTTCTTTTTAAGCATATCCTCAACAACATCTTCCATTCTATATAAATCCTTCTTAAGACTATTATGTCTTCTCATATAGAATACAGTATAATCTGACATATATCTATATTGATTATCATATAAATCTGATGTGAATATAACTTTCTTCCACCCAGCATATATATCCATTTTAGATACTATAGCTGGGATTAATGATGACTCTATATTTAATGCTGGTACATAGTATACGCCATTAACAAATTCTGATAAATTCTTTACATCTTTTTAATGATGTCTTAATCAATGCTGAAAAAGATTTATACTTAGGAATCTTATTAAATTTATCAAGATAATATCCTCTATAATTATCATTGATAAGAGTTTCATTAAACATCAATGAATTTGTATCTGTAGTATATAATACTACATGAGTCTCTAAATTAGAACTCCTAAAGAATCTCTTATAATGTCCAGCTAAGTTTAATATATCCACTACTAACATATCTCTCATTGGATCATCTTCTGTAAATATTCTTTCAGAGTCTTTAGTAGTAAATATTAGATTAAATACACTATCTAAATTAACGAATACTAATACCTTATCATTTGGCATTATTGTAAGTAGATTATCAAAAATAATCTGATAATAGAGAATACTTAATCTTTAACCTATGGAAGTTAATAGATAGATTATATATTGCTTTATCACTCATTTTAACTAAGTCTCCTTTATGTAAAAAAGAATTCAATGCAAAGGTTGTTAGCCAATGCATTGAATTCCAATTCTATATATTACTTATCATGCTTGAAGTGTCCAGTTTTAAATGTCTGCTGTACATATCTTGTATTCTGTTCAGCTAATGAACTTCTATCAAATCCACTACCTGCTGAATTGTCATCATAAGATACTCTTGAGGAAACTGTATATACATAACTTCCTTTCTTTCTCTTTTCACAATTCTCAATAAATACATCATACTTAAGTCTGGAATCTGTTCTTTCCATTAACTCAATAAACACTTTAACTGGATCAATCAAAATTGTGCATCTTGGGATCACACGATTATGATTATCTGAAGATGTACATAATCTAGGTCTTGCTGAAACTGCAACTACTCTTGCTGTCTCTTTATCAATTCCTAACTTAGCAACATCTTTTGTGTATTGATAAAGCTCATCAATTTCTTCATCTGTATATACATACATTCCAAAGAATCCTTGAACCTCATCAATAAATTTTCTTTCAATGTCTTCATCATCATCTGGTTGTAAGAATGATGGAAGTCTTGTCTTATTAACCAATGCATCAAATTGATCTTTAAGAACTAAATTAGTAGTCATTACATTAATTGGTGCAAATGACTTACTTAATGGAACTGGTCTAATATCCAATGGGATATTTTTAATACCAGCTAATTCTGGATATGACTTTCTAACCATATCCGTTAATAGTGACAGTTTTGATGAGAGGTGATTACGAATCTGGTTCGTATCAAAGAACTTCATAATAGGTCTATTAACCTCTTCACCAATGTTTGCATACCTTAATGTACCATTTCCTGCCATACTCTTATTTGTCCCGACTGTTGTCATCGGGACTCCTCCTTTCTTCTCCCCGTAGGGAATTAATAAAATAATGTGATCATCTATGTAAACAGTGCTTATAACACTGGGATACCTATAAATAATATATAGGCTAAATTAAATAATAGTAATTATCCCTATTATTTATAATAATAGATATTAAGCTTATCTACTAAGATTGGTGTCTTCTTACCACGTTTACCAACCATGAAGTATAATGCATCTGGTACGTCATCTTTAATATCTGCATTAAGAGCTTCTTCCACAACTTCTCTAGTCATTGGAGTAATTCTAACCTTCCAATATCTACCATCTGAAGTTGGTGTAAATTGAGTACCATATCTTTTATCAAACACAACTTGAGTTACTGTATTAGGGAATTTATTACTTCTAACCCTATTGATGATAACTCTAGCTACTCGGAACTTAGATTCTCTAACTTCTTCCTTAGTAGCTTTCTTATATGCTGTATCTCCAGTAACTTCAGCTTCAACTATTCTTACTAACACTTCTTTCTCTGCTGGTGATAATGTTAGTAATGTGTGTTTAGGTTTATTAACCTTTAGTGGTTTACTATCCTGAGCACTATTAATGGATACTGTATTAGATTGATTGATAGTATCCTCTAATGAATGAACTTGTTCAATTACTTTAAATGAATCTGGATCATCATTAACTTTAAGATTCTCTGGAAGCTTTGGATTAGTAGCATTATCATATACAGGATTACTAATTTTTATACCCGCAATCTCTGTAGAGACTTTTGTTTCTTCAGCCTCTATGGTTGTCTTATTAGGACTACTGAATGTAGTTGATACAGCTACAATTAGACCTAATGCTAATCCAGTAATACACTTAAATGCTCCTCCTGCCTTTCTCCTAGATTCCATTTTCATACGTCTTGATCTTCTCATAATTTTGATCTCCTTATCTAATTTTTCTATATTCTTGTATGAGAACACATGGTAATAATATGTGTCTCTGTTGAAAACCTTAATATTAATAAAGAGTAATCATACTCTTATAAATATATACAAGAAAGGAATAATGCATTCAATATGAGTGATACATATTCTATCGTATTAAATGATACTACCAAATTCAAGATCAGTGATAATGGTGTAAGAGAATTTAAAACCCAGATTAAAGGAGTATCTGCAAACGCTATTGAATTTACAGTGAATGAATCTACATCAGATATGATTAAGGCTAAATTCTCATCTAAGTTCAATACAGCTATTATCAAGTTATATAACGTAGATGGAATTGTTACTAAGACATTTGAGCAGTATGATATTCTTAAGTCTATTGCTATTGATTTAATTTCATCAGAAGATGGTAAAGAGTCTTATTTAGTAACATTAGTAAAGTCTACTGGATATGATGAGAGATTAACTAGATTGGAAACTAAGATGGATAAAGTTGTTAATCAATTAAATATCTCATTAGCTGAACCTGATCCAGATAAGATGTCTGTAGATGAGTTAAAGAATTATATGATTCTTATGACTAAGAAGAATTTTTCTGACTATCTTGAAGCAAATCCAATTAAGTCTAGTGCACATGGCTCTGAAGAGTACTATAGTTGTACTGCTGAGAAACAAACTCTATTGATGAGTGCTATTGCTATTGCACAACTTCATGCAAGCGTTGGAGATACAAATTATAAGAGCAGTTGGAATGCTAGTGGTAAACCATGTACATATGATTGGACATTACAACAACTAGGAATGTTAGCTATGGAATTAGAATTATTTGTACATCCATTATTATCATGTCAACAGATTATGGAATCTATGATTAAAGCAGCATCTACTAAAGAGGAACTCAATCAGATTCCTATTACATTCCCACCAGATCCAATGATCTCAAATATTTTGACTGATGAGATGTCTGGAAATAGTAATGCTGTATTAACAGCTATTGCTGGATTGAGAAGATCTGAAGCTACAACTGTAGAGGTTTAATATCTCGTCTCTTATTTATAATAAAATATAATTATTATATTAATAATATATTAAATATATAATAAGAGGGGAGATGAGGTAATACCTCTATTTACCCTATAAGAAATTTTTATAATTAGTATTTGTTACAAGTTTTAATATTGATATCAACTCCTATTTAATTATAACAAAGGAGTCTGATAAATATGTTTAACGGATTAGTATTGTCGGATGTTCACTTTGGAGCATCCGACTCTTTTAAATTGTATAATGAATTATCTGAATATGTATTTGGTAAGATAGATAGTTTAGAGTCACTATCTATTATAGTTATAGCTGGAGATTATTTTGATCACCTATTATCATTAAATGAAACTGCTACTTTATATGCTACTAAGTTTCTAGGTGAGTTAATTGACTATTGTAAGAATTTAAATATAAGATTAAGAATTGTATATGGTACTGAAAGTCATGAATGTAATCAGTATCAATTATATGAGAGATGGTTTATATCATCTGGTATAGATTATAAAATAATTAAAACTGTTAGTGATGAGTATATAGATGATATTCATATACTCTATATACCTGAAAGACATATCTTCAATAAACGTGAATACTATAGTGAGTATATTAATAACGATTGTAATTATGACTATATATTTGGTCATGGTGTTATTAATGAATTAATGCCATCATCAGTTTTTCATCAATAGGAAATCTAGTAGTGATGGTAAAAGAGCTAAAGTCCCAACATTTAGTTCTGGAGAATTATCTAAGATAACATCTGGTGATGTATTTTTTTGGTCATTACCATATAAATTGCACATACAACGATAATGTCCATTATATGGGAAGTTTTAGTAGATGGTGTTTTGGTGAAGAAGCTGATAAAGGATTTTATTATTTTTGAGAAATCTGATAATAAATACTATAGAGAATTTATAGTAAATGATCTAGCACCATCATATGTTACTGTTAAATACTCATATGATGATATTAGTAATAAAACTAATGATGAGATAATATCGGATATCAATAAGTCTAGTAAGAAACTAGACGATATCACTAATGATACTCATATCAGATATATTTTTAATATACCTGATGGATTAGAAGATGTTGATGGTAAGATTTTATCTATAAGAGAATCATTAAAGGATAATAAGAATATTAAGTTTGATTTTAAGAATGGTCATATAGATAAAAATGAAGACTATTAGTAAAGATTATTTAACACCTGAGAATATTCATAAATACTCTATGTTATTTGATAAGACTTTATCTATAGAGGATAGAGCATCTCAATTTATAAAGTCTAAGTATAATCAAGATATAAGTCCAGAAGTTATTAAATGGCATATTAGTTGTACTGATGTATTAACTGATGAGAAAGGAGTAATAGATGATAACGAAAATGTCGAGTAAAAAATTTGCTGAGTTGAATGATAGAGGATTAACCATTAAAGAACAATCACCATGTAAACAAGGTGAAACTATGCCAATGTATATTCCATCATTAATGGCATATATACCTAAAGGTGAACCTAGAACTGATTCTGCAACTACTAATGGTAATATGGCTTTTGTAAATGCTAACGATTGTAAACCAAATCCACCAATGATAGTTAAGACTCAAAACTATATTAGTCCTAAATTTGAGAATAATGCAACGTGGGAAGGTGTTGTGGATATTGAAAATGATCCTAGTGCAAAGATTCCAGTCAATACTCCAGTCACTGTTAATTTTACTGCTGGGTGTTTAATCAATCCTACATTTAATCCTAACTAGTATATTTGGATCATAGATAAATCCGTATAATAGATTTATATATATCATTTAGGTGTAATACAATAAATAATATTAAGCTGACCTAACGGACTTGACGAGGAGAAGGAGAATTGTTATGAGAGATGATTTAATGACTAAAGCAATCGAGGCTGTATTGAGAGTAAACGATCTTCAACTTGGTAATGCGGTTAGTTTTAAGCTCGTCCATTATCCAAACAACTACTGTAGAGATGATAATATTTACAGTCTTTATGTGGTTAGAGATAATATTGACTCAATATCAACATATCAATATCTGTTAAAATGGGATGAAGAGGATGAGAGGTTCTTAACCTCTTCTAAATTCTAAAAAAAGGGGGCGTAGCTTAGATATTGTGCTAGAGTTACACCCCTTTTTTTCCCAATATGTATACAAATCAGTGGAACATAGATAATCTATTTATTTTTTTATATCATCTATCTACATTGAATAAAAATAAGTTAGTTTAAAGGAGAATTACTATGAATGAATTGATGAGATCAGCTATGAGGGTTTATAATTGATAAAGATATTAAAATTGATGATAATATATTTATTAAACTATATAATGTCTCTCATAAGTATAAAGAGAAGAATCTATATAAATTGTCTGTAAAGACATCACAACACAATTATGAGTACTTATTGAAGTATTATAAGAAAGAAAAGAAGTTTATAGATTATTTCGACCTATAATATATGATAAGATAATCCGTATAATGGATATATATATATATACATTATTTAGGTGTAACAAAAATAAATTATAAAGCTGACCTAACGGCTAGACGGGCAGAAAGGAGAAACTATGAGTAGATTACTTAATGGTTTCATCAATCCTTACCTCAACGCCCTTGAGGTACAGGACAGTGTCAACGAAGATATCTCCAGACATCTTATGGATGTTGGAGTTAGCAAATGCAACGAAGTTATTTCTGAGCTTTCAGATTCATTGAAAGCTCAGAAGGCTGACGCAACTCCATTCCAGAAAGTTCTCTGCAATGAGAAATTTTGGAGTGGAGTTGAAGAAGTTATTAAGCTTCAGAAGGTGATGGGAATGGACGCCCAGCACCGTGACGAAGTCCTTAAGCACGCTCAGACGTACTTCAAGGACTTCGATGATGGTGAGTTAGATTAACTAGCTCACCATCATAGTCCATTGGAGTGGATGGATAAGGGCGATTCATCCACTCCTCTCTTTTTTCTTATTATACTAATCACATATTTAGTAATAACAAATTATAGGAGGTATTTATTATGGAAGATAAGATTTTTTTGCTTGTATACCTTTTACGTATACTAGAGATGAGAAGTTGGTGTTTGAATATGATGATGAGAATAATAGAGTTCCCACTCTAAAGAAGTGTTCATGGTTTAAACACAATACAGTGATATCAGATAATACTTTTTTTAATGTCTATGAGAGTACACCTAATGACACCATTTATCCTGATACGATATACATGACAAATAAATTGTGGTTACTTATTGAGACACCATATAATTTTGCGTTGGATTTTTGGTCATCTAAACCACCAATTATTCCAAGAGTTAGTGATGATGAATTCTGTTGTGAATTGAGACATAACCCAAAAGATATCTATGAGAGGATTTTTATATATCAATTTAAACTCTATAGAGTTAGATAAGATTATGTATAGGGTTATAGATTTTGATCATTGGGAATTGCAAATGTGCTGTAATGATAGGCTATTTAAATTGCGTGAAGATATGCTTGCTTATTTATGTGCATTAAATGATACTATTCCAGGACTTAGATATAATTCTGGATATCCACTGAAAAGAGATTCTGTAAGTCCTAAGTATTTGAAGATTGATGATTTCTTAAAATATTTTTAATTTTGAATGGGATACCGCTGATGTTAATATAATATGTAGTACACCTGAAGGTGGTCTAGTATTTATATGTCTACCATTTGTTAGACTTAAAAAAACATTATTAATATAAATGGAAGTGATATCACACGTCCTCATACAACTGGTGATGTAAAAGAAGTGGTTAAATTGACAATAATTCATACTGAATTAGTAAGAAATCAACCAGAACCAGAAGTTCCAACATATGATTATCCTAACTAGAAATTAATAGTTGACTAATATTGATGACTTATATTCTAACATATTAAGTCATCAATATTATTTTTATGATTACTAGTGTAATAATACAGAAAGGATAATTAAACTATGGAGACACAATTTATAACTAGTGATGATGTAATAGAAACTTGGTATTATGAGATTAAGGAAGTATATCTATTATTTGGTAGTGGTGAGAAGTATGAAGTACCTAAAGAAAGAATTACTGGACTTAGTATAGATAATGATTATGAATCTAATATATTCCCAATATGTAAAAATCAATATGACATTAGAATCTAATGCATATGAGAGTCTTATTAAGAACAAAAAAAGATACTAAGTTACATCTATGGATAGTAAGATATTGTACCAATAAAGAAGATGATGGATCAGAGAAAAAAAGTCATTGTATAAAGACTATATATGCGATCTATTTCAACTGATAATAGATGAGGAAGATTTATCACCTAATAAGAATCTTGAAAAAGAGACTAAAGAAAAATTTAGGAGATAGTGCTGATACTAATGATAATAGGTTGGAGAATATTTCTCTTGGTGGTAAGAATGAATTCTTCTTATATAAACAGAGTACATTTAAAAGCTATGAAGAAAAACTATTAATGTAGTATTAAAGAATGTTACTATGTTAGGAGCTGTTGCATATATTACATCTACTTGTGATGTTAAGAATATATTAGCTAGTCCATTTGAGAATAATAAGACCTATCAAGAGTTATTGATTCCACCACAAACAGCTTTATCTGCTGTACAGTATTTAGATACTGAATATGGTTTTTTTATAAATGTGGATCTATGATATTTTTTTGGTATTGATAGAGCATATTTCTTAAACTATAAAGGTGGTTGTACAGCTTGGGAAAATAAAGAAATTAAAGAGACTGCAATATTAGTACCAACTAGAGGTGGACAGTTTGATGGATTATCTGGATCTATTAGAAAGAAAGATCAGAATGAGAAATGTAGATATATTTGTTGTAGGACAGATTCAGTTGATGTTAGTGATAGAACTTCTAGTAATGATATGATTGGTGGAAATAATGCTACTATCATTAATACTAATACTAAGACAGTAGTAAATGCTACAGTAGATCCAAATGCTAATAGTCAGATTATTAAAACTAATACTAGTAATGAATGGTTAGCTACAACATATGCTGCACAGAGTTCAGCTAATTCTATTGTAATTAGTTGTGGGTGCACTGGATTAGATGTATCTGTAATGCAGACCCTAATAGGAATTTTTACATTCTTATTTGAAGATACTAAGAACACAGATAAATATAAAAGGAAATTATATGTTAACTAGATCTACATTAGTATTCACTAAGGATGGTAGAGATATGAGTGTTAGAGGAAATTTTACATTTAAGAGATCTGGAATTACCTCTACAGTATCTGTTAATGATAATTAAGTGCTGGGAACTTTTGACTAATATTTGGATATTTTAAATATAATGAAAGGGGTTGTATAATGGCAACTAATAAAAAAAGTACAAGTCCAATATCACCAGATTAATGGTGATGACAATACCGATATTTATTTTAAGACTAGAGATAAAGATGTCATGTTAAATGATGATGGTACTGAGAAACTATCTGATTATACTGACTATATTAAGAAGTTGAGAGGTGGAATTGTTAATGTAAAACCATCATCAACTAATGGACATATTAGAGTTAACGATCAGGAAGTTACAGTATATACTCACCCAGAAATGAGTTCTATTACACCTGGAAAATATAGTTCTGTTAATGTGAATAGTGAAGGTCATGTTACTGGTGGTACTATGGGAGATGGTACTGTTACAGTTCAGGATCTTAGTTATACACTACCAACACAGTTACCAACATTAGATTCTGTTAAAGATGGTCATGACCATACTGTGGATACATATATCAATTCATTGATTAATAAAGCATCAGAATTAGGTACTATTGCAAATCTTAATGAAATTGATAATAACAATCTTTCAGCAACATTACAGAGTACTATTAGTGATAAACTCAATAGATCAGAAATGAAGATTGTTAATACTAGGGAAGTGACAGAACCTGGATTAATTCCAGATGCTAGATTAGTTGCAGAATTATTTAAGACTATTGGTAGTGGAAATAATTCTGTAGTAAAAAGTATATGATATGGAAAATACGACACTAAATGAATTCTGGGGATCTAATATGCCAGAAGGTGTATTTATGACAGTAGGATTTTTTTACTAATAAGAGTGGTGAGTTTAAAGCTAATAATTCATCATTAGAATTACTTGGAGTTGCTGATGATATGTGGATGTTTATCAATATGAGATTTGATAATAATAGTCCAGGTAAATTAAAAGCAATATGTAACTGGATGTTATACTCATCACACATTAGGTAGGATTATTGATCCAGTTGCAAGAAATATGAATACAAATACTGTGCTCCATATCTACAATCAGTATATCCCACATAACTGGTCAATAGAATCAATGCCTGTAGTTAATAACGAATTAAACACATCACTATGGGATGGATGGGGTAGTAAGTTAATTCTAGTAAGAGTTATCTATAATGGAAATAAGTATCTTGGTACTCTATCATATATCAACACTTTAGTAACATCATTTGTTGAGAATGAAGTGCTTAATGGTTGTATCCCATTATCTGGAAATATCTTCTTAAATTACACAGCTAAGAAATCAGCTAATAGAGCATGGTTCTCATTCTCTAAGAAGGTTATTGATAATGGTGTAGAAAGAGATGCAACTTCAGTTGTTGCGTATTTATATAGATCATAATTATAATTGAGATACAGAGTTTAGATTCTCTGTATCTCAATTATTATATTTAAAAAAATAAGCTTATACTCGTAATTATCATCATATGATAACTTTAATATCTATCTGATTATAATTTCCATCACTAACTTCAAATACTGCAATATCTCCTATTTTTATTCTGTAGGATAATAGTAGATTCTCCTATTGATAAATTAATAGGTTCTGTAGGATGTTGATAACTTAATCCACTATATTTGATAATATCAATATCATCTTTAAGATTATCTTCAGTAGTATCCATATTAGTAAATACAACATCATCATTAATCTTATAAGATTTAAAGTCTGATGTATCCTTATCAAGTTTGACATAATCATTGTATAATGTGTTATCAATATCTGGACATAAACCATCATTCTTATAAGTCATAGAATTGGTTTTAAGATAATTATAAACATCAGTAAGATCATTAGTAAACTTATATACATTAAGTATACTATTAATCATATTAACATTTCTCTTATAGATAGTTAACATACCAACTCTTACAGTAGATCCTAATTCATCTGGTTTAACCAAATCTACCTTACCAAGATTAAAGTCTAATAACTTACCAGTAGTTAATAAGTAGTCATAAACTCCACCAATCGGATCCCAGAATTTTCCATTATCTATACAACATCTGACTTTCTCTTGATTGAATAATCTCCTATTCTCAGCACCATCTAATACAGTTAATTTATCTGATATAACATAATCATTCAATTCATCATAAGCTAATAAGTTTACTATTCTATTAGCATTATTCCTTACCATATCTTTATAGAATACATTAACTGATTGGATATGATGTAATAGATAAATCAATACATCTCTATCCATTATAATCTTATCGGTTAATTCTTCAATATTCATCAATATACCTCCAATCTATTGTAGTATATAAACCTTCTCATCTTCTCTACCACATTCTGTATTATATTTTACTCTCTCTAAGAAGTCTAAGAATGTCCTATTATTTTTTTATTAATGATCTTAATATAGTGGTATGCTTTATTAGTAACCATAACCTGATCTTTTTAGTTTCTCTTTAACCTTATCTACAGCTTGAATCTTATGATGCATATTTGGATTATCTCCACCATCTTTAACTTCTACTTCTAATCCTAATGATGGAATAAAAAAATCTGGAATGTAGAAATGTTTCTCATTATTATAAGTATACCAATATGTATGAGGTGATGGTGACATAACATCATCATATTCAAATTGCATAAATTTATCTAAGAACTCTAGAAGTCATGTTCATATGAGCCTGTGAATGTTTTAGTACCTTGTCTTGTACTCCACATATATTCACCAGATATAGATCTATTAGCTAACATCTTCTTCTGTTGTTCTGGATCATCTAACAACGATACTTTTACCATATTTACCAATCATTCTTTTTCTTAAACTCTTCACGATATCTATCTTTACATTTTGGATTATCACAAAAACCTAAAATACTTATGAGTTACTGAGTTCCATTTGGTTGGGTTATTACACATAATACATCTACCACCACGCTTACCAGTTTTCAAAAAATAATAGAATTGCCAAGGATCCATATTTTCTGGAATAATATCATGATGCTTAGATTCAAGATGTGCAACATATGCATCTACATCATTATGATAAGAATCACAGAATTTACATTTTAATCTTGACTTAATCTTTACAACTCCCATTATTAAGTATTATCCTTTCTCATTGATTAGACTAAAGTTTTTCGATAGGTTTAATAATAGGAAAAAAGGAATCCCTACTGGGACTCCTTCTTGTCACCTCCCTTCTTAATTGGATGGATGCGTGAGAGTGTTCTCACGCAGATACCGAGAAACTCGATATCATCCACAACTCGCTTCACTCCGTAGCTAATTAGAGCATCACGAGCAAGCTCGGATGCAAAGTTGCTAGGTTTCCTACTTAAAATATCACTGATCTTTTTCATAAAGATCTCCTTTCTGCCCGTCTAGCCGATAGCTCAGCTTAATATTTTTTGTTTGTATTACACCTAAATGATATATCTATATATATATTGATTATACGGATTATCTATGTTCCTTGACCAACAATTTATGTAGATATAGGTATTATCACCTATATCTACATATTTATTACTTGAGTTTATCAATGACTTTAAGAGAATCAAAAATTACAGTTTCTATATCCGTTAATTGTCATGATTGAGAATATTTCTACAGAACTTGTAATCCATTTAATTATGTTAAATAGCTTACTATCGTTGGTACTTGTCTTCTTATTCTGCTCATTATTCTGTTGGTTATTATTTTGATTATTCTGATTCTGGTTGTCACCTTTCTTAACATCTGGTGTTGTCTGTTTATTATTTGTATTCTGTTGGTTATTGTTAGTTGTAGTACTCTGTTGTACATTCTGCACTACTTGACCACTATTATCAGTTGGTGCACTATTAGTATTATTACCATCAGCTTCAAATAACATATTAACACTTTCAGTCATATTTATCATAGGATTAAACTTATTCTGAAGAATCTTCTGAATAGTATCATTCTTATTAGCAATATCATTAAATCCAGTACTGTATGCAGTAATACAGAAATCAAACATCTGGTTTACCAATTTACCAACATCATTACCACTATATTGCTTTTAATCTATTATTACCACTAGTATCTCCACTATAGTAATTAGGGAAAATTTTACTAACATCTGGTACATTAGCATTTTGCTCACCTAAGATAGATTTAAACAAGTATGCGTTAACTTGCTGTGGAGTTTGTAAGTTCTTTACAGCATTAGTATTTAATGTATTTAACGCATTAATTACCTTATCGAAATCTCCAAGAATTTGACCAATATGTGGATTATCATAATATGGCAAAAATACTAACTTGATCGTTAGAATAATTTCTAGTAGTAAATGTTGCTTTTGTTATCTTGTAACCATTTTAAATTACCAGATTGGTCTTGTGTAATGGCTCTTAGCTTATTAGCATTACCACCAAAGAACTCTTGAATCTTCTTAATGAAGTTCTTAATTAAATCTCCAAGCTTTTGTTTATCTTGATTATTTTGTGGAGTGTTAGCATTATTATCAGCATTTGGATTTGTTGCTAATGCTTCTGTTAATATAGTACCATTAAGATATCTCTCTCTAGCAATTCTATATAGTCTCATTGATTCAATGACATTAATTTCTTCTGTAGTATCATTAATATCACTTAATGTATCAACTAATAGATTATTAGTAAATTCAGCATCTTCAATATCAGTTGTTAGTTCACCATAATCTATAGAGTATTTTTTTCTTCAATAACATTTTTTTCAATAGCTTATCAATGTTACTATATCTAGTAGTTAAACTGTTTACAACTAGTACTTCAACATTATGAATCATTGCTAAAAACATCATCTAAGAACTTACCTAGTTTTTTTCTTCATTATAGATTTCTTCTAATCCAACATTAGTTCCACTTCTAACTCTGAAATAGAATTCATTAACGAAATCAATTAAATCACTAATAGACTTAATAATGGTACTACCAACATTATTCTTCTGATCTAATATTTCATGTAATAACATACAGATGAAATCTGAATACTTATCTTTACCAATCGTAGTTCTAAAGCTTATCATAGTACTCAACATTAGCAATAGTTTTATCAACTAAATCTGGATACATTTCTTCAACATTTGCTTTTTAATCCAAAAATCATCAATATTATCCTCTAATGACATTCCATCATTATAGTTATCTACGAATTTATTTACCTTATCTCTTAGAGCATCTAAGTTCTTCTGAATCAATTCATAGATATCATTCTTATATGGAGTATCTTTAATAGCTTCCATATTAACTCGTCTATTACTATAGTATTCAATCTTATCAAGATTAGACTCCATAATATTAGCTAGAATAGCTTGTAAGATAGAATCGTTTCCACTATCAATAGTTCTAATAGTATCATCTGTCTCAATATCACCATCAGTTCCAGTCATTACAGACTCATGGAGAATATTAACACCATCTGGGAAATACTTAAGCAAATCTGATTTAGATCTCTCCAATGTTGAAATATTAAATGATAATGTATTGATCTTCTTAGTTACTACAAATGTAAGATATGCACATAAATCAAAAAATATAACTTAATATATTTAATAACGATAATATTCAGTTTATTATATGTACCATTATCTATCCTATTAGCATCTTTATACTTCTTAAGAGTATTCAGAATATCTGTAATAATATCATTAGATTTATCAATAGCTAAGATTGTCTTAGTACAATCATTATTTAATACATTCATATTGACACTATAATTATCGAGAATTGGTAATACGATATCTCTGATAATTTCTTTACCAATCTGATATGATGTTGTGAAGTCTTTCTTTACAATAGACTTTAAATCATCATTAGATGATATCTTAGTAGTAGCTAATCTTTGTTTACATTGACTCTTATAATAATCTGTAAGGAATTTAGCTTTAATATCATCTGATGACATATCACCTTTTAACATCTTATCAATATTTCTAGCCATAGTATCTGTGAAGATAATTAAATAATCTGGATTGATATCAGTAACTACATTATCACCATATAATCTAAAGATAACCCTAACATTTTCAAAGTTAGGATATTCTACAATCTTACTATAGAAATCATTTAAGTCACCTACTGAATTAGAATGTGATTGAGCAACTTCCAAACACTTTTTAATAACATCCTCATAGATAGAAAATTTATTATCTATTGAAAAATTGGAAAATCTTTGATATAGTAGATAACTGATTTGGATCATCAATATAATCACTATAGTTCTTTTTCCAGATATGGTTTTGTAAAACTATCTAATGTGAGTTCGTTATAAGTACTTACAAGACTCATATGTTCCTGTAAGATTCTCAAACCGATGTCACTTAAATACATTAATTTTACCTACCTTTCTTCTTAAAATTACACTAAAGTTTTTCATCATAAATAGAACGAAGAAGAGATTTATATAATAATCTCTTCTTCTAAAAATATGTTTTTAATTAAGGTGTACCACCAGATCCTGAATTACTATTATTTGCAATAGTCTTAAGATCCACGTGCATAAATTTATTCACATCTGTATTAGGTGCTCCACCATTTCCATCAGCAGCCAATTTAGCGTTATGATAATCAACAGCAGCATCTGTAGCTTTTTGCTGTGCTTGCTTAACACCAATCTTAGTTGTATGAGCATCCGCAATAGTCTTAATCTTATTACCTAATTTTGCTGCCAATCCATTCATCTTAGTTAGATTACCACCAATCATAGATAAAGCTGAAGTCATCATTGATCTCTGTAATATTACTGTATTACCATTTTCATCTTTAACAGTATTCATAGCATCTAAGTTAGCTTGCATTGATTTAGCTTTCAACTTAAGAGTTTTAGCATCAGCACTAGATGTAATAAGCTTCTCTCTTAATTTGATAATCTTATCGAAACCACCTGCTACATCTCCAGCAATTTTTACACCAGCAGCAACGCTTGCAACTAATGCTGTACCTTTGATGAATTTATCTTTAAGCTTTTCAAAATTAGTTTTAGCAACTTCAGGTTTAAGTTTACCTGTACGAAGCTTTTCCATGATGTCGTAAGTACCATCCATAAGATCTTGCATAGATTTGATATCTTTAATGTCTAAATCACCATTAAGGAAAGCCATCTTAATCTGTTCACCATACACAGGATTCTTCTTAACGATAGCCTCAATCTTCTGCATATCGGTTTTTCTTCCCCACAATGCTTCTTTAACATTAGTAATTAGAGAATCTACCAACTCAATAAACTTACTAACAACTTTCTTTACAGCATCACCAATCTTCTCAAATACATTTTCAGTAACCAGATCAAAATGTTCGATAACAAATTTCTCATCATACTTAGTAAATGTATCATATAATGGTGAATTGATATGTAAATTAATATATGAAGTAGACTCTAAAAATCTCATTATATAGCATATCTGTTTTTAGAGCCTCTAATATAATTGATACTAATCATTATATTTCAATATACTTCCTTTCATTATATTAGATAATAGTTTTTAGGGTTATTATATAGATTACCTTAATTGTATCCATCTTCGTGCTGTGTATGTTATAGTGCAATCAGCACTACATTGAGTAATTAATTTTAGATGATGTAGATCTCTATTTGTGTCAAATATAGTTTCGATAAACATAGTGTGTTCACCAATGGCTGTATCAACAGCTTCAACATCCCATTTATTAATATCTGACCTATAATAGAATAAAGAAATTCTTGTACTCCTACCACACATATATCTTACAGTATACGTAACATAAACCTTACCAGTACCAGGGAAAACCATATCATCTATTGTAACTTGTTGATTCGACGGAATCTGTAATATGTTAGTATCAACATTTATATCATTATTGTATGTGTGGACATTAGATAATATTCCATTAATATTATTTACTTGGGCATTAAGGTTTCCTAATAATCCATTCATATTATTAATAGATGCTTCCAATTCTCTAAATTTCCTTCTATAGTGATATGTTGCATTAACGCCTAATACTATATTACTTCTAGTATCTTCAGCGTCCCAACTATTGATATATGCTATATTAGAATTATTCAATCTACCATTGATATTATTCTGTACATCTGGACTCAATCTATTCCATGTGATAGTATCTTCATAAGAATGATCTTTGATATGATATAAAAAAAGAGTAGATAATACCTAAATGATGTCCTATAGTAATCTGATCATATCCAGTAGGAATATTTGGTTTAAACGCATGAGGGCTATATCCAGTTGTTGCATCAGTAATACTTCCAGTAACTCTTTTATCCCATACCTGTCTTAATGATGCTCCAGTAACATGACCATTAGTATCTACAGTAACTAGATCATATTGTCCAGCATTTATTGGTTGAGTTGGGTGTGTATACTGGAGTATTAGTACCATTAATCATAATATATCCATTATTAGGACTTCTCTCCACTTTACTAGCATAGTCGTTAATATTTTTTATCTTATTAACATATGGAGCTAGTGTCTCATTAGTTGTTTCATCAATGATTACGTCTTTAGCTCTATTCTTAAAAATAGATAATATACTCATCACCATTGGAGAATAGTTTTTCTTAATAATACTCCTATTTTCTTAACTGCCACGTTATTCTATAATCTCCTTTCTTACATAATATAAAAATTCCCTACAACCATCCCCAATTAATCTGGGTACAGTTGTAGGGATATATGTTTATATCTATGTAAAATTAACCATCAAGCATACCAGTCTGGATATTGTATGTCTTAACTGGTGTCTGGCTAATAATTCTATCAGTAATTCCAGAATGGAAGTCTAATGAATTCATAAGAATCTTATATCTATCAAGTAACTGAGCAGCCTTAGCATTAATCTGAGGTGATTCATACTTTGTACAAGAAAACTCGATATCCATTTCTACTACTTTGATATCACCTTTATTCATATTATATCTATCAGTATCAATCTTCTTAGGGAAGCAGTTAGCAAATAGACAAGCGTATTCAATATTCTTACCTGTCTGATCTGTTGATACATAAATAAACTCTGCTGTGTGATTAGCTTGGTTTACTGGAATATCCAATCCATAATAATGTGAAAATGTTGTCTGGATATCTGTAACACCATTAATCCAGAAGTGAAGTACTTCACGTAAAGGTGATCCAGAAAATTCGTATGTACTAATTGTGAATGAATTGGTTCCATCTTCTACCTTAGTTGGAACTTCCATTGATCTACCAGCATATCCACCTTCTACGCTACCTGTTTGTACATTATAATCATTAATGCCTGAAAGTGCTGTAATACCATATTCGAGAATATGCTTAAACTTCTTCATCTTAGTCGGAATTAATTGGTTTACCATCAATGGTTGTCTAACCATAAATAATCTACCAAATCCTGTCTTAAGTGGATCATAAGACTGAAGCACATCATGTGTTACGTTCAGACCACTTAAGAACAATGCATACTTATCTAAGTTATCATAGGTATGCTGATGAATATTAGACTGAATTGTCATCTGAGCCATAATTCAATTTACCTACCTTTCTTTATTATGCGGTGAAATCACGCTTATTTACGTCGATTTCAATGATTGTTCTCTTATTGAGAGTTCTGAACTGAATAGCTACATAGCAATGCATGATTGATCTTTCAGCTTCCCAAGCATTCATAGAGAATTCAATATTGAAAGATTGTAATCTGCTTCCAACCCATGGTGCAAATTTAGCAGTCTCATAATCTGTGAATCTCTTTCTATCATCTGCTTCAGCAAAGTTATATAGATTATTTCTAGCATCAGTCTCAAGGATATGTTTAATACTAAAGAGTGTATGCATATTGGATTCTTCAAGAAGATCTGATGTTAACATCTGAGATGTGTTCTGACATGATCTCTTATAAACATCTTCACCAGTAGCCTCGAAGTAATTAAATCTATTAACATACAACCACTCTTTTAATCCAGTATCATAATCCTCAACAACTGGTTGTAATGAATTTCTTACACCATTAGACAACTGAGCATAATTATTTGTGAAAGGTACATGATAACCATTATCTCTTACATGAATCGGATAACGCTCTGCGAAGAAATATGTAATAGTTACTGGAACCTTCTTACGAGTAATTGGATCTTTAATTGTCATCCATTGTGGATTCTTAGAACATCCTCTATTATTGAAAATACCATAATCTCTTTCAAGATTAGCCATATTTCCCTCAGAGAATGAATTAACTAATCCACAATCAAGATACAATACTGAATCATCTCTAGTAGTTGCAAAATCATACAATGTCTTCTTTACTTCATAAGGATAGTTAGCATCAAAGATTGCATTAAGATGTACTCTCTTATTAGATAGAATCATCTTATCTAACTTACCAGAGAATGCATCATTATATGCCTTAGTAATAGCATTATCTCTTGCAGTCTGATCTGCTGACTTAAATGAACCATCTGTACCACCAGCTAGAAGAACTCCTTCTACACTATCAGGTGTGATAATATCATTAGTTGTTGTATAGTCATCAGCATCACCACCAGCAGGAACACCAGTTCCTGGCTGTACCTGAGTAAATGAAATAAACTTATCCTTATTTGCAGTACCTAATTCATATCCAAAGATAGGATCAAATTCATCAGCATCTGGAATAGTTGTAACAGTACCAGGAGTAGCTGTTTCAACATCTTTCAAGAACTTAACATAAGCTTCATGTAATGTGATGAAATTATCTTCATAACATTGAATATCAATAGGTGCTACACCAGTATCAGCATCATCTACAATATCATTGATAAGAGTAGTCTTAGCAAACTTATCAGAATCAGCTAATGTACCAGCATAATTCGCAATAACTTTGATACCATTATTTGAATTAAGTGCTTCAAATGAAATCATCTTAATTCTATAATCGTTCTCAGAGTCTCTATTACGAATCATTCTCCAACGATAATTATTTGCATAATCACCTCTACCAGATGCTCTAAATGTTACAAGTGGAACTTGTGTATATCCGTCAGCATCCTTAAAGGTACCATCAGAGCCAGCAACTCCATCAAGTACTAATCCCTTAGTATAGATATCAGTCTTACTTGTAACAGCAGAAGTATCTGTTAAAGACTTAGCTTTAAACTTGATTCTGAACTTCTTCTTAGCAACATCAGCCTTATAATATACTGAAAGAACACTGTTAGCATATCTAGCATCATCTGGCATAACACGCATACACCAACAAGTTGCACAACCTGTTCTTAGTGCTGCTTCAGCCATCATCATAGGTTGTCCATACAATCTATAATTAGACTTTCCAAAGATGCTTTCAAATGTATCAGTATCCTTAATCTTAACTAGTGTATTATCAATACCTTGTGGACCAGTAAAGACTGTCAACAAGACACAAGAATCATCAGACTCAACTCTTGCTGTATCGACCACAGCAGTATAGTCATTAATGACTGTTTCTACATGAGAATGTAGAAACTTAGGTACAATCTGTACTTTTTGAGCCATAACTTAAATACTCCTTTCAGAATATATATTTATTCAAATATTTTATATATTTGTTTGTAACACCTATTCTCGGAAGATAAGTATTACTATAGAAAATACTCGAATTACTTATATGTCATAAATATAAGTAATTAATTCAACAATATCAATTATTAACTAGATAGTATCTAATCTGATACTATCTAGTTAATTTATTCTATCCTTTGTAAATATTCTTAATTTCTAACATACCACTGATAACATCTTTAGCGTGTGATTGATATTTGAAATTTGGTAATATTGTTAGATCTCTGTAATTCTTTGTTAACTCTTCAAAAATCTAATGATGACTTTAATAGAATCTGATTAGCACCGCTTGCACTACCAGCCTGTCTAAGTTTATTAATTTTATTACCATATTTAGCCATCCATCGTCTCTGATCTCTTACCATTTCTTTACACATCTTATCAATATTTTTACCATCTTTAGATGTGTTGAAATCATTTAATGTATTACTAATATTATTTGCAACATCTTTACTTGTTTTAGTAATAGCCATATACTCAGATGCACCAGCTTTATTTAAAGAATATGCACAAGCATTAATTGTGTTATTATACTCCTGAACTAACCAATTTAATTGGTGTAAACAATCAAGGTTATACTTATTATCATTCTTACTATTGATATTAGAAATTTCTTTATCAATCTCTAACATCTGTTTATTCATTAAATCAATCATCTGATAACAAGTCGCTGCATTAATAGTTGTATATGCAGATGTTTTATTAACGTCTTTACTATCATTCTTATTTTTGAGTTATAATTTCAGCCTTATTATATTCAATCATATTCTTATACTGTTCGATAGCGGCAATATCGGCTTTCATTTTTTCAGCATCTCTATCCATATGATTATCTAAGTATGTTCCAATTTCTTTAGCTCTTCTTTCAGCTCTAAGTTTACCAGCATTCACTGTAACATTTCCTACAGCAGTTGCTATTGGTAAAATACCTTTCTTAATACCATTTACAACTAACATGATATACTTCTTAAGAATTGCTAAGATCTTAGGTAGTTGCTTAGTTTTCTGAACGACACTTTTTCTTAATCTTTACTGGAGCATTATCTGGTAATTTAGATTCTTTCTTACCTGCAAATAACTCCTTAATCTTATCTACGATTGTTTTAATCATTTCTCTAATCTTATCAATGATCTTACCAATCACACTAGATACAGACTCAGTATAATAAATAGTATCTGAATAACTTAAGTTATTATTAGTGAGTGACTTTAATGAATTGATTGTATTATAATCATCAATAACAGACTCTTGCAATAATATTAGGTTTCTATCGTATTTATTCATAATAATACCTTTTTCATATATTTGAATTTGGTATGATGATTTTTTTATATTTATAGAAAAAATAAACACCATCACTTATTATTCACATTTAATAATAAGTAATGGTGAATTTATACTAACTATTTATGATTATTCCATGACCCTTTATCATTGTAATGCATTATATAATACGTATGTTGTTGATCCAGAACATCATTTATACGCTTGAGTGTATTAAGTACATCTTCCACACTCAATTTGCTTACACCATAGCTTTGATAAGGATTATTTTCAACATAATCATCACAATTAGTTCTACGAGTAACTCCAGACTGTGTATCTAATGAGTTCTTAAAAACTCTTATATATATCAAGTAACTGATTACTCATAGTATTCATCAGATGTGAATCATACTTTTTTTACGATAGAATTGGATCTCCATATCATCAATCTCATCACACTTGATATAACCTATAGAAGATTTATCACAGATATCAGAGCTAATATCGGAAGTTAGAAATAAGGCTACCTTATATTTCTTTGGTGAGTTGTTAACACTCTGATTATATGTGAATCGTAATCTACTAATACCATTTTCATTAATTACTTTGATACTATCATAATCAACAACACCTCCTGGATTATCGTTAGTCCATATTGAGATTAATTGGATAACATTTGAAATCTCCATAATATCCTCACTAGACAAATTTTCATTTCCGTAAATGCTCTTGTAAATCTCTCCCTTATTAATACTACTCATAATAACCTTCTCCTTTATAGTTAATATTTTAAGTATTGGTAGTATAGAAGTTTAATATCTACACTACCAATACATACTAACAAATTATTCTACGATTTCACACACCAATTTAATATCTTTGATATTATAATTGACAGGATCATAGATTATGTTAAACTTGAGTCTTCTATCATCTTCCATTACATTATCATACATATCTATTAGAAACGTACCCTCAACATAATCATATGTATCAATTATAGGACATCCAATACTACGATCAGTTCCGACATAATCTTCTACAAATATTATAGATTCTCTAAACACATTATCAAGACTATTATCATCACCCAAATCTAAATAACCTTTTGGTTTAATATCTATAACTTCATGTAAATCATTATGTGTATAACGATAATGCTTGATTGTAATATCCATCGTGATATTATTGCGTGTGTTCAATACTGTAAAGATACGGTTGTAATCATCTATAGATCTTTCATCTGTAACATTAAACACAGTTTCTGGTTCTACTATTTCTAAATACTCGTCTAAATACTCTCTAAATGTCATCTCAATATCCTCCCTTTATTATATACAAGTGTTTCCAGTTCTTTCTTCACAAATACAATCAATACTATCAGGAATATTATAACTATCATAGTTGATCTTAAATGCAAATATTCTACATCTTTCTAATCTCGGATCAAAGATTTCAATGTAGAATTCTCCTGACATATAATTGTAATCATTTATAGTAGCTCTATACGTACTATTATCATTTGAAGCTATATACTCTTCAACAAATGTTGTTGTAAGATTAAACACATTTTCAAGTGAGTAATCCTCTTCCATCTCTAAGAATCCTTCTGGAATGAAATGTGTTACTAAATACTTATTGCCAGTATATTTGACTGTGATATCTACATTGATATTATTACGAGTATTTAATACTGCAAACACATGACTATTCTCATCAACCTCTTTTTCATCTGATACGTCATAAACAGTTCCTGGTTCCATAGCTTCCAAATACTTATCCAAATACTCTCTAAATCCTGACATAATATATCTCCTATTCTCCCCGTCAAGCCGATAGGACAGCTATAATTATTTTAATCCTCAGCTTCGATACCAACAACTTTGAATCCTGTGTATTTATCACCACAGGTTGTGAAGATTACTGTAAAGATAACAGTTAGTCCGCTATTACAATCATAACATGATACCCTGAAGTAATCGTCAAATGATGTTAATCCAATAATCTGTGTTGTATATGTATAGTCTGCATCAATCATTGTTGCACAGAATTTTCTAACAGAATCAAACGCTTCCTGTGTGATGTTATCACAAGGTGTGAACTTCTGTTCATTCATTGCTGGTTCGATAGAAGTAACCCTTATCTTATCAACTAATGCTGAAGGCAATGTTGGAACAATAGGTGTAGTATACTCATTCACATTGAAGTTCATCACAAAATCGTCTTCATCTCTTGTTGTGATTCTAATATACTTGTTATTTGGGTCCATTAAATCAATCGTAGTCCTCTCAAGTCGTTCACAGTCATTTAGTTGAGATTTAACCAAATCAATTCCATTGTTAAGATTCTCAATCACTTCATAAGGAACATAGGTGTCCTGTGCAATTACTGTGTCGAAGTCTTCGGATTTCACAATAGATTCTTTTCCATCCAATAATGAGATGGTTTCACTCTTCTTGTGAATCACTTTATCGTCAACAACATTAAATGTGTATCTTCTTGAGATACCTTCGTCATCCTTGATATCATAATACTTATCAATGATGATTAATCCAGAATCCAAATCTAATGTGTTGATTGTGAGATTGGTAGCACCATAACCTTCGTAATGTTTGACGAATCTGATGATGCTGTTGATAATGTTCTGTTGCTCAATAATAGATCTCATAATTCTCTCCTATTCTCCCCGTCAAGCCGATAGGACAGCTATAAAATAATTAATCTTCTTCAGTTCTAATACCAAACACTTTGAATCCTGTGTACTTACCATTACACTTTGTGAACATCACTGTGAATATTACGAGCAATTCATTTTCATCATCCCAACATGTTACGTTAAAGAAATCGTCATATGAAACTAATCCAACAATTTGTGTTGTATGCTTGTAATCGTAATCACAATTAATCATAGTTGCACAGAATTTTCTAACAGAATCTATTGCCTTTTGAGTAATGTGCTTACAAGGTTTGAATTTCTGATCATCTAATGCTGGTTCGATAGAATCAACTTTTAGCATATTCTTAGACAAGTCCTCAGGCAATGCATGAAGGATATCATATATACTTTCATTCACATTGAAATTCATAACAAACCCATTTTTACCCCTTGTTGTACTCCTTGTTGTGATTTTTATATGCTTATTGGTTTTATCTAATAAATCAATCGTAGTGTCATCAATCACTCCACAAGCATCTAACTCAGCTTTAACCAAACCAATAGCGGTATTAATGTTATCAATAACCTCATATGGAACATAGGTATCTTGAGGAACTAATGTGTCGAATTCTTTAAACTCGACAAATCCTTCATTTCCATCATTTAATGCGAACATTTCACACTTCTTGTAGAATGTCTTATCATCAACGATATTGAATGTATATCTTCTTGAAATAGTTTCTTTGTCTTTTCCGATATCATAATACCTATCAATGATGATTAATCCAGAATCCCAATCTGATGTTTTGATATTGTAATTCGCAACACCATAACCTTCTTTGTTTCTGAGGAATCTGATGATTCCGTTGATAATGTTCTGTTGCTCAATAATAGATCTACTCATAGTAGTTCTCCTTTTCTCCCCGTTACGCCTGTTAGGTCAGCTTATAATTTTTATGTAACAACTATTTGTCACACTTAAATAATATACTAGTAAAAAAATAAATTCCATATAAATTTATATGGAATTTATCATTATAGTAGTTACACAATTAGGTGTCTCGACAACAACTCTAGCGAAGTTATTATCAGTATCAATCTCAATGGAATTAATATTATAATTGAGATCTGGTTCATTCCTTCTAACTAATTTATCAACAGTCTGTTGTACCTTATTTATCATACATAACTCATCTTTATTGAATTTGTGTGTATATGTTCTTGAGGTGTTGTAATCATTATCGTTATCATAATGCCTATCAATAATGATTAAATCAGGATCAGATTCTGAAGTTCTGATGGTAATACCACTACAGTCAGAACCTTCATGGTATTTAATATACTCAACAAGTTCGTTGATAATTCCCTGTTTCTCAATATTTGAGTCACCCATACTAATTCTCCTTTTCTCCCCGTTACGCCTGTTAGGACAGCTTATATTTTTTTATAATGAGTAATTGTAACACTTAAATATAATAGCAAAAATAAATCCCTATATAAATTTATATGGGATTTATTGATTATGCTTTATCTATTGATTGGATTATAGTCAATCATATCTGATGTCACTTCACCGTAGTATTTAACACTTTGTATATCGTTATCTGAATCAAAGTCGATCTCAAAACTAAATACTCTAACTACTGGAGATTTATGTCTATCCAATATACTAACTAAGAATTCTCCAGTGTCGAATGAGAATTCAAGGATCTTACATTCTTGATCGTTTGTATCAGGGTTATTGACATAATCTTCGACAAAAGATATAGCTTCTGAGAATACACTCTCTAAAGTATCTATTTCTGTGAAATATCCAGCAACATAAATATCTCTAAGGTAATACTTAGTCTGATCGAACAACGATCCAGAGCATTTTACTCTACTAAGATTATAATCTAAGATTATGTTAGTAGATGGAATCTCAACAACACCAGTAGCATAATCACCATCATTGGAAAAAAATTAATACATCTGATAATATATTTACAATCAGGTTCATTCTTTCTAATGATACTATCAATAGATTTCTTGACATTATCAATCATCTCTAAATCAACATCCAATAATACTGTTACCATATTGCTACCATTCATATTCTTTCTCATAACTAATATACCTCCACAATTATTATCTTATTAAAACTCTGTGATGTTACACAGGACCATGTCTGTGGTTACTTCACCGTAATATTTCAGACCTTGAATCTCATCACTGTCATCATATTCAATCTCAAAACTGAATATTCTTTTAACAGTCTTCTCCTTAGTCCAATCCAATATACCAACTAGGAACTCACCAGTATCAAATGAGAATCTCAATATCTCACATTCATCATCTGTGGAATCTGAGTTATTAACATAATCTCTAACAAATCTTACAGCATCACTAAAGATATCATCTAGTGTACTAACATTAGTGAAGTAATCACACCCAATCTCAATATTCTTAAGGATATAACTATCAAATACATAAGTTTGTCTGATGTTGTGGAAAGCTTTTGTAATGTTATAGAATAACGTCATCTCATTATCTGGAGTCTCAACAGCAACTCTAGCGGACTCATCATTAAAATCAATTTCCATATTCTTGATATTATACTTAATATCTGGATCATTCCTTCTAACCAAAGTCTCGATAGCTTGCTGTACGTTATTGATTACCCTCAATTTGTCACCAATTATAAACGTTATAGTTGTCTTCTCAGCTGTGATACTCATATAAATATCCTCCTTTTATTATATGATTATTCTCTTACTGTGTGAATGTACATATTATCAACAACAAATTCTGTTATTCTTGTACATGTTGTAGTGTCTTTGTTTACGTAATATCCAAATTCATATTGAATAGGTAATGTGATACCGTCTGAATTATTATCAGAATATGTAGCCCGTACAAAATATGTAGCACTATTAGTATCGGAATTTGATGTCAATATTCTAATACTAGGATCATAGTCCTTGAGTTCGTTATTGATATAAGTTCTAATATGATTCTCAATCTCTTTCATAGCTCTTGTTGATAGCATATTAGGATTAACATTACCGTCATCACCATCATAAATAAATGGGATTCTTACACCAACATCATGTGTATCCTTGTAAGATTTAACAGATTGCCCATTGGAACTATATACTAGTACCTTAGAAACTACCGTTATTGATTTAGTTATGTCATCAATACTAAATTCGTACTGAAGATCTTTTGGAGTTCTATTTCCGAATCTGATGTCTGAAGCTACCATAATGAAATTTCCATTTGTAAAACTTCTGTGAATATACACACCATCATTTTCTCTGTAATATTTCTTCTTGAGCCAAATAAATGCTGTGTTGTACGCTACCTTCTGAATCTCAAAACTAATCTGTCCACTCATAATGTGAACCTCCTTCTCCCCGTTACGCCTGTTAGGTCAGCTTATAATTTTATGTAACAAGTATTTGTCACATTTAAATAATATAACGGTAAAAAATAAACTCTGTATAATATATACAGAGTTTATTTGATTTTATGATTCATTTGTAATTTCACCGCAGTAATTAACCCATATGATGTTATCATCTGAACCATACTCTATTTTAAACTTAAATAATCGACTATTAGATCCATTAGTGGAATCTAGTATACTAATTAAAAAAATCTCCACTAGTATATGAGAACTCTAATACCTTACAAGATTTCTCATCACCACCAGTATATCGTGTTACAAATAATATAGCATCTCTAAATACACTATCGAGAGATCCACGATCTTCAAAAATAGTATGGTAGATTAATATTGTCAACAACATACTTATTATCAGACTTCGTAAGCTCATACTGTAATTTGATATTGGTATCAAGTAGCTCTACCGTTATTTGTACTGAACTACCAAGATCTCCGATTTCTATAGTTTTGATAATATATTTACAATCTTGATTATCCTTTCGTATAATATTATCAATCATATTGATTACATGATTTACAGTAGATACCTGGTATTCATCGAGTAATAAATAACCTACCCTATGATTGTCGATTCCTAACATAAATAATTCCCTCCTTAATCGTTATTTATACAATAGGTATACAACGTTTTTACATATTATAATAAAAATATATCTAGCATAAACTACTATGCTAGATATATCTAATTTATTAAAATCCCATATCCATATCTCCAGAATCATCTTCTTTACCCTTAGGTTTAACAGCTTGCTCAGTTCCTTCAACTTGTGCATCTTTAAACATCTCATCTAATTTATCAATATTAATCATAGGTAAGAAGTCACCAGCTAAACTCTTTTTTTAAATTTCATAATTACTGGAAGATTGTCAGGATTATTCTGCTCATCTTGACTAATGTATAAACCAAGAGCCCACTGACTATATGTCTCAAAATTACCAAGCATATCTGCTTTTAACTTGATTAGTACCATTCTTAGGTGGTGAGAATGTAAATTCAAATGAATCAATATCAGCTTCATCAATAGAAGTACACCATCTCATCATTCTCTTATATAAGTCTGTAATACTCTTATTGAAATCAATCTGATATGATACAACTCTCCCTAAGTATCTTGTATTAGCTAATTCTACTTGTTTAGCAAAAATCTGCTTCATTGATATAATTAAGAATAGCATCTGGTACTCCAGTACCCATAATAGCATTCTTCTTAAGATTCTCCATAAAGTCATTATTTAACTGAATATCTTGACCTTGTAAGATTTCTGTCTCTATAGCTCTTTCATTACCTTTACCAACTGGAATATATGTCTCATTACCAATACCAATCTTATTGATTAGATTAGTATATGAGAATAAGTCAATAATATTGATTTGTCTTTGTTGTTTAATTCTTTGCAATTTCTTCAATCTTTTTTTCTAATATTCTTATCTATACCAGAGGATCGTACATAATTAACTCTACTATCATTACTATAGAGAATAATACTCATCATCTTAAATAATAGATGCATTAAGTATAATTTAGCATAGAATAATGATCCTTCAATCATTGATGTACCATAACCATATTCATCTTCATTGATCTTAAATGGTACAATAAATTCTGCTGGTATAAATTGGAATCTAACCTTATTCTCATTTAAGTTATAGAATGATAATGCTTCAGCAATGATATTCTTAAACTTGATATTCTGTCTTAAGAAATCCTTTATTAAAAACTTCTAACAATCTTTTTAGCTACAGCATCAACTAATGATGTATTAGTTCTAGTATCAAAAGTATCAACTGATGAAGAATTGGATATAGGGTTAGTGATATTTTCCATTAATCAAATTAACATCATCAGATGTTATGTAGTAATATCCTAATACCTTATCCATAATCTTAATAGGTACTATCTTATTAGTGTCTATCATCTTTAAGAAACAATCTTCAACATTCTTAAAGTTGGTACTGCTATTACTAGTACTATTAGGAGACTTAGAACTCTTTTAATCCAGGCACTGAATATAAACCTTCTTTAGCTTTATCTTTCATCACCTTATTAAAGAATGAATCTTTACCAATATTACTAATAGTAATATCTGGTTTCTCATTATATGTATCTTCATCAATAAATTTCTCTGAGAAGAAATCCATAGCATCAACACCATCTTCAATAAATGCTAATGGTACTGGATCATTACATATAGTAATATTACCCATGATATTATCTAAGTACTCAGTAAATATTCCTTCATTAGTTGATTTAACTCTTTCTACTTCTTTCTTATCATTAATATCTTCCACTGAAGTCATTGGGTTAAATGATTCCTCGAATAATACATTTAAGTCTTTATCATAGACTTGAGAGTATCCAACTTCAGATTCATAGACTATTTCCTTAAGAGTCTTTTTCTGTATATACTTCTTCATATGGAGTTTTATTCTTACTGAATAAATGCTTGTGTTTATTATAAGATTCATTAAATCTACCACTTCCACGTTTCTTCTGTTTCATCTTCATAAAGTCTGAGAAGATTTTACTATATGGAATTACATAAGCATAGTACTCTCCATAGGTTAGAGTATTAACTACAATGAAGTTTTTAATCTTATCCTGTAAACCAAATTTTTTTCTTCCATAGCTTCTACTATAGGATTTAATCTAGCTTCATTACCAGTAATCTCATTCCTAAATTTTTAATAACCTAGACATCTTACTCTCTACTACATCAGATGATATAATAGCATCTCTAGTAATCATAATAGCTTCTCTTAACTCTATTAATTGAGTACTAACTTCATGTAAGTCTGCTAATTTCAACATCCTATTTTTTTATAAGCTTCATTAAGGAAACTCATAAATCCATTCTGTTGATTATCTGTGTTAAAGATATTGCTCAGTTGTTCTGCAACCTCTCTATCACTAGCATCGGTAGAATTATTATTAAATAATCTATCTAAGAATGAATGAGATGCTTTTAGGATCATCTAGTTGTACTTCATCATCTTGTTTAGAATACCCATGAGTTTCATCTTGTATGAAATTATCAAATCTTGTATTAAGTACATCTAACTCTCTACTAGGAGTACTTCCATAAGATATGGAAAATAGTTGATCTACTAGACCATTTATATTTCCACTAATATTCTTATTAGCATTTGTACTCCCAGTACTTTTACGAGTTGTCTTCTTTGTATCTTCAGGCATGCTTTGAATTTACCTACCTTTCATTATAAATTCGCAAATATTATAATTAAAAAAACTGTTGCCAGCCTTATCTTATACAACGTACCTATAGCCTGAATTTATTGTAAGTACATCAGATACTGGAATAGTTATTAGTAGTACTCCATCTTTAGTAAATCCAAATTGTCCTTTAATACGCTTCTTAGTTAATGTTGGAATCAATGGTCTGATGATATCATATTTATCACCATTATGCTCTATTGTAGTGACAGTGTTCTTATCAAAGATATCTACTATATTATCTTCTGTTAATATATCAGATATTTCTACCCAATCAATATTATTCATATCATAATACTCATTGAGAATATTAATTCTTTCTCTAAATACTGTTAGGAAATCTCTATTAGGTGATTCAAAATAATTATGTATATAACATACATCATCTATATCACCAGTATCTGGATAATTCCTAAATAAGTCTTTAATAGTAGAGATTTTTTTGCTATATAGATATCTTTATTCTTTGGATTTAATTCCTTAAATATAGGAATTACATCTATATCCATTTCTACAAATACTGCACCATAGACTTCATCTTCAGAATACATATCACCCTACGATATATCTATTATCAATAATATAGATACCTGCTTTATATACACTAGAAAGCTTTAGTAAACAAGTCCTTCAACAATTTAACATTATTCTTCATAATACTTCATTATACTCCTTTTCTTTTTATACTTCGTAAATAATTCAGTGATATTTGGTAAATTAAACCACTTGTGTCCAAATGATAAATAGTCCCTAGTCTGAAGATTATCAAATACCTCTTTAGATATATCTTCACCTTTAAATGTTGAGATTAGTGTTGGTAGTCTAGGATGATCGGTTATTGTATTAACCTTTAATTTACCACCAGCAGGTTTAAACTGTTTAGGATCTATTATCACTTTGAAGTACATAGCAGATTGAGTGATATTATGACTAATAACAGTAGATGGATAGAATGAACCCATATCCATATCTATACATAAATCAAACATATTATTAGTTTTCTTACCATCATAAACATTTCCAACTCTACCAATCAATAATGGATCACCTACAATAGCACCCTCAAAACTTTTATTTTCTTCTTCTGGATCATCACTTGTTCCAATATTGATATTATTACCTGGAATAAATCCCTGATCTAAGTATGCTGAGTATTGTAACGACTCAAGTATCTTAGTTTGCTTAAATACATTTTCATGAGGACAAGCATTCTCACTAAAGTATGAATATGTAGTATATAAGTCTTCAGTCTTTTCTTCAATTCCATACTGTAGTAATACGTCCTTAATATTATACATAACATACTTAGCATAATTCATATATGCTAAATTCTTAAGACTACCTTCTTCAGCATATCCTAACTTAGTATCACCAATCTCCTTCTTAGCAATATCTGTTAATCGTAGACTCCTTAATGTCTTACCACCTTTTCTAATAGATGCATAATCAGTCATTTGATCTCGCCACACACTATACGAAGTGCAATAAAACCAATCCTTTCTCTCTTTAGGATCTGAAGTTCTATGATCTTTCTTATACCAACATTCCTTATTAGGGAAATCTTTATGACATATTACATCTAATGGATTCCTTCCTAATCTTTCTAATCTCTCAATAATATCAGGAATATCGAATCCCAAGTTCCATACTAGGATATTATCTTTCTTCAATCCATGAATTAATTTAAATACAGATTCTAATAATTTTTAATTCATCAGTAAAGAAATAGAATCTATAATCAAAGCTACCATAATTCTCATCAAAAGTATCATGTAACATAGCTTTGAAGTTATCAAGATTTTTTACAAACTCAGCTTCTTGTATAGCTCTATTAGCATACATCTCACGCTTAGTATTTTCTTTCTCTATTCTATCTTCAGTTGCAAATCTTAAATCTTTCTCTGGATAACTTCTACCCATAAGACAAAATGTATGTGATACTTTATTGTCACCATCAATGACTGTAATTAAGTCTATAGGACAAGTTGCTACATCTTTCATACCAACTATCTCTATTGTATCACACTCTATATCTAGGAAAGCTCTAGTAACTGGCTTTTCCCTATCATTTTTAAGCTTATTATTCCATTCTACCATGAAATATGCTCTTGGATCTATATCTGCACCAAATACATATGGATACTTATATAGATCATTAAGTTTTTTATACTCCTTAGTATTAAAGCAATTACTTAGAAACCTTTTACCACTAGGTCCTATATCTCTAGCTATATCACTAAGAACGTGTCTATATCTAACAAAAACGCTTATCACATTTATTAATCTCTTTAAACTCCTGAGGATAATCATAATCTCTAAACTCAGGTTTAGTATAATATAGTGGAATTTTAAACTGTGGAATTTTTTTCCTAAATACTTCTCACCAGTATCTAAATCTTTCCATACATAATATAAATAATCTTCTTGTCCTTGCGACTTACTCGCTCTCACATATTGAACATCTGTCAACATAGATGTCTCTCTACATAACTCCATAACTCATTAATCTCCGTTTCTTTAATATTTTCGATAATCATTACAAGTGAGTTTTTAGGAAAATGAAATTGTAACCAATCAGTAATTCTATCATTTATATATATATATACATTATTTAATTGAATAAAACTAAAAAAAGGAGAAAAAGAGCGTATGAAAATTGTAAAGAAAATAATTCTTAGTAGAGGGTGGATACCTATAATCATTCTACTAGCCGCCAACCTTGCGATGGTTGTCATTGATTTTTTGTCGAAGGCTGCCATCAGTAGAGTCATAGACGGTGCATCAAATAAGATGCTATCATCTGCCGTGATCGGATTATGTACGATTATACTATTGAAGGTTAGCAATGGTATCTTGGATAGTATATTCTACAGTGGGTATTATAAATCTCTAACTAAAGGTATTGAACTACTGATGAAAGATGTTTATAATAAATATCTCAATGTATCATATTCCGATGATATAGAATTATCATCAGGAGATATGGTAAATGTTATGAATAATAACATATCTAAAGTCTCTGATTTTGTTGGTGACTTAATTCCTGCACTGTTGGGAAATTTAGTTCAGTTGATATCTCTAGTTGCATTTGTATGTTCCATGGCACCAGTATTAGTGATTTATACAATCATTATGGGCTCTATCTATATCTGTGGAATATATTTGTTCAACACTAGATTTGTAAAGTTGTGCAAGACTCTCAATTCTAAAAGAGAAGATCTAAATCGCTCATCAATAATTTATAAGGATATGGGTTCTTATATTAGAACACATGGATTGCGGAAGTATGCATCTTTAAAAATGGGTGATGCAATTCACACATTTGAAACTCACGATTTCAAAACTATGAATGTAATAGCATTACAATGTAATGCACAGAATGTGTTTAAGGGCATATTCGTATGTTTGTGGGGATTGATAGGATTGAGAATGTACATGAAAGGTGAATTAACCTTGGGACAATTCTCAACATTAGTGACAACAACATCTCGTGAGTTTATTATAGGACTTGCTGCAATCACATATATCTCAACAAAGTTTTCATCTATCAAACCTTCGATATCAGCTATCGAAGATGTATTGAAAATGAATGATGAGAAGAATGGTGATATTAAACTCAGTTCCAAGATTGATAGTATTGAATTAGATAACATCACTTTTGGGTATGATGATTCTAACATCATTGAGAACTTGTCACTCAAGATAGATAAGAATACATCTGTAGCATTAGTTGGAGATTCTGGTTCTGGTAAATCCACAATACTTGGTTTAATTCAAATCTGAATAGAATTAGTTCTGGAACTATTAGAGTCAATGATGTTGATATCAATGATTTAGAGTTAGAAGACTATAGATCAAGATTTGCAGTAGTGCAACAGAATGCGATACTCTTTAATGGAACCATTAGAGATAATCTATTATTTGGATTAGATCATTCTAAGATTACTGAATCTGAGATTAATGATGCTATAAAGATGTCTAACTTAGATGAATTCATTAACTCATTAGAAGATGGATTAGATACTAACATTGGTGAGAAAGGGATGAAAGTATCTGGTGGTCAGAAGCAGAGAATATCCATTGCTAGAACATTTCTCAGAGATCCAGAAGTTGTTGTTTTAGATGAGGCAACTAGTGCATTAGATTCTATTACTGAGAAAGATATCAAAGATGCTATCGCCAATCTTATGAGCAATCGTATAACTATTGCTGTAGCTCATAGATTAAGTACCATCAAGGACTATGATAACATAGTAGTACTAGGTGAGAAGCATATTATTGAAGAAGGCACATTCCAACAGCTTATGGACTTAGACGGCAAGTTCAGTAAGTTGTGGAAATCACAGGTGTAAAAAATAAAAGGAATAGGTAAATTACCTATTCCTTTTTTCTATGTACCTCAATATTAGAAGTAATCTAAATACTTAACATCAGAGTTCTCTAAAAACTCTCTAACTAACTCAACAGACTCATTTGTTGGGTTATTATTTCCTTTAGCCTTACCTTTGATCTTATTAACAACATTTTTAATCTTACCAACGATTGGTTGTGGTCTACCATTCTGCTGTTGGTTGTTACCTTGATTATTATTCTGGTTATTTCCAGTATTTAAATCTTGTTGATTATTATTCTGATTCTGTTGTGGGTTATTATTCTGCTGAGTATTCTGTTGTGGGTTATTATTCTGCTGTGTGTTATTCTGAACCTGATTATTATTCTGATTCTGCTGATCACCATTATTCTGATTAGGTGGTTGCTGATTTGCAGTAATAGCATTCTGAGCATCATTAACAGCTTTAATATTAGCATTAATAAGCTGATTATTCATATCATTGATAGAATTGAGTACCTGAATAGTACTATTATTCTCTTCGTTAATCTGTTCATCTTTTAACTCACCAGTATCACTTCTCTTAGAGAATTTCTTAATAGCTTGTAGTAATTTAGTACCTCTTTTTTTAGCATTAGTTAATTTAGCAGTAACGAATGTAGCAGCTATTTTTTTCGGATTGGTAAAGAAGTTTAATACTTGCTTAGCATTATTCTTAGCTTTATCGACCTTATGTTTAATAACTAATCCACCAATAACAGTCGAGCATACCATAACAAATTTCTTATGTTGTAATAATGTCTTAACTGGATGATTAATAGCATTTAGAATCTGATTAGTTGCATCTTCTAATGCACTATCAGTCTGATTGACCAAATCAGTATCAATCTCAACATTCTCTGGAAGATTTTTATTCCTCTTAAAGAATGAAGTAATCTTATTAATGATCTTCTGGAAAAAAGCAATAATCTTATCAAAGATACCTTCATTATTATCAGTCTGAGTATTTTGATTCTGTTGTTGATTATTATTCTGATCTTGTTGTTGATCGTTGTTATTCTGATTATTATTCTGGTCTTGTTGTTGATCGTTATTTTGATTCTGTTGATTATTGTATTGCTTCTTCTGCTTCTTAGGTTTCTTAGGTGCTTTCGCTTTAGTATTATTAGTATTATCTTGATTCTGATTATTTCCATTATTATCTTGATTCTGTTGATCGTTATTCTGATCATCAGCTTCTGAGAAATAGTCAAAACTCTCAATATATAAATTATCCCACAATGAACCAACAGTATCAAATACTGATTCATCAAAGAGTTGATTATTCATACTTATATAATTAATCCTTTCTTTTATTACAATAATGTGATTTGATATCTATAAGAAAAAAAGCGTATATTCAGCATATCTGATTATATATCATTTAGGTGTAATAAAAATAACTGTGTTAGAGATTCATGTCATCTCTATCATGGGGAAAAGGAGGAATTAGACATGAACGAAGAGATTCGATTTGAGCTCTATGAGCTCATTGACGCTCTGCAAAACAGAGTGTCAGTTAGAAAGCTCAGCGTCGAAGAGAGACGCAACCTCATTCAGAAACTGAATGAGGTTGGTGAGTTCGTACAAAACGAATTCGCCTAGGGCTTCTCAAAAAAGAATGTGTCATGGTGTGAGAACTTTGACATGGAGGGTGACACATTCTTTTTTTCTAATTATAATAAGATTAATAGATTAGAAGAATCATCATATGTCTTCTAATCTATTAATTGGTTTATTTCTTATTTTTTCTAATGATACTATCGACCATATCTTTAGTATATTGCTTAACTCTTAATGCCTTCGTCATATTAACGAATGTATATTCCATAATAGCTTTAGTATATGCATCATTCATATTCCCATTATTAAGTTTAACATTCTTAGTCATGAATGATTCAAACAATCCCATCTCATAGATAGGTTTAGTTAACTTCATTAAAGCAATCTTCTTAGCTAATACAGATTCACTAACTGTATCATCATCAGAAGTTTCCTTTAATTGGTTTTCCATTTCTTCCTCTTCTTCACGACGCTGTTTAATACGTTCCTTCTCATATTCTGTAGAAGTAATGACATTAGTTTTGATAATATCTCCGATAGTATCAATATCAGTATCTTTAGCGATCTGGTCTAAGATTGTTTTCTTATCATCATCAAATTTAAAATCTAAATCTTTAATATTAAGATTATCAATATTATCTGATTTAGATTTAGCTTCTGAATCAATAAGTCTATCAACAGCCTCTTTAAGTTCTTTAAGGCTAGTGTTACCATTCTTAACACCATCAGTAACATAACAAGCGATACCCTTATCCATAACTTCATCATTAGCCATTTTATCAAAAGCATCATCAATAGCAATTTCATTAGACTTAATGAAATCTGAGTCTAATGGTAATGATGATTTATATAGTCCACGCATTACATATGTTAAAGCAGTATCCTTAGCATTATTTGCATTATCTGCTAATCTAGCACGCTTATATTCTGGAGAGTTTGTAAAAGCATCACGTCTTTCTCTTTCTTGTTTAGTCCTATCAAGATCAGCCATGAAACTTAAAACTTTATCTTTATCCATAAGGTATATTACCACCTTTCTGTATATAGTTATAATTAGTATAATGTAAAATGATAATAAAAAAAGAAGAGATACGAATATCTCTTCTAAAAAAACTTAATAGTTTTATTAATCTTCTTTATTGAATACTCTATCTAACCAGTATCCAATATTTAATAACCCATATCCAACTAACATAGTTACTGTACTAATTCCAGTACTTAAAATATACCAAACCATTGCAACAGTTGATAACATGGTTCTTAGTATATAATGCAACATATTATTCTTTCTCATAATGATATCCTTTCATTCTACAATTTAATCTTCTTACTCTTTTTACTCTTCTTAGATAATGCTTTTAGCTCTTTTTTTAGGTGATACTAATTCATCATCTAATGCATCAAATAATGATCTTGGTTTACCGTTATCTACATAGGTACCAAATATCATACCCATAACATCATCACCGATAAACTCCTTACCAATTTTTTTAGAATCTTACCAATGTTACTAGATCCTTTCCCTTTCTTACTCATTACAATTACCTCCTTATATTTATAATTTGTACTTAAGGTAATGATACTTAAATACAAATGAATAGTATATCTCTATAAGATCATCTGAAAAACATAGAGGTAATCGAATATTAATGAAATAATAATAGAAAGGACTAGTATTTATAAATTATGGCAACGATGACAGTTACGACTAGATTCCAGAATTTAAATATTCGTAAAGGTCCATCTATACAAACACCAATAGTAGGTAATGCTGCAAGAGGTTCTACAGTCGAAGTAGATACTGGTAGAAGTCAATCTTCTGGTGGATGGGTTTGGTTAGGTTATGGTAGTAATAAATGGATCTGTCAGAAAGATCCTAGATACAATTATGTCTTCTTAACTCCAAAAACTGAAGAAGCTAAGACAGAACCAGCTAAACAGGAACCACCTAAACAAGAACCACCTAAACCTGCTGTAGACTATGATGCTATAGCTAATGCATTGGCTGCAACTGATGCAATTCCAGAACCTAGAATATCAGGTATTGATGGAAGTGCTGTAATGTATAGTGACCAGAAATATGATGCATACCAAGATTCATTCATTGACCTCAATGAAGGTTGGCAAATGAGAAAATATCAAGGTATGATGACTAAAACCGAACTAGAGGAATTGGATAAGAGAAGTAGTAAATATGTCCAGAATGATAAAGGTTTCCCAATACTCGCTGAGTTTAATAAAAATGGATACTATGATTATAGTTGGTATATGGATTATGAGAAAGATGGTTTCTTATCTGATATGCCAAGATTAAGACATCAATTAAATTATGGTGTAGAAGATTCTAATGAGCTTATGCGTACATATACAACTCATTATAATAGATTTAAATTACCTATGGTTGGTGATGCATTAAGAAGTAGATTCTCACATGTATTTTTTTGTAAGACCTGATCTTAATATATTAGAGAGAGGTGGTAGTGGTTTTGTACTACCAGAACATATTAAAGATGATCCAAATTATGTATACTCATATAATCATGATATTGAGATGATGAGGGAATTAGTATCAGATGCTGGATACGATCATGATTTTTTTCTATGTATCTATCTAATAGAGCTTATTCATTCCAATTAAAAGATGAAGGAATTGATAATGGTACATATGGTGAAGCTTGTACTGGATATAAGATTGCTTTTCGGTAGACATAATATTGCTAGTAAGACGGCTGGAGAATTTGAAATAACATATAAAGATGATAGGGAATATCATATTTATAGATTACATAAATTATGGGTAGATTATATATCTGGAGTATATCAAGGATCATTTGTACCTAAGGAAAAATATATTAAAGAGAAGATGATTGATTATGCAACTGCTGTATATTATATTCAGACAGCAGAAGATGGTGAAACAGTAATCTTCTGGAGTAAGTATTATGGAGTATTCCCAGTTAGTATGCCATCATCAGGTATGGGATGGGCTGGTGGAATGGATGATGTTAAGAATGAGGCTACGATAAGCTATCAGTATTCATTTAAAGAGGATTTTAATCCATTATCGTTAGTAGAGTTTAATATGAATAGTGAACAAGGTAACTATACATATGTACCAACATTCAATGTCAATACATATTCTCCAACTAGTACATGGGTTGGTGCACCATTTATTGAGACATTTAATAATTCAACATTAACTCCATATACATTTAAATTGAGATTTAGACCAAAGCAGTTAACTACAACTGGTACAGTCAAATCATCCCATAATTGGAGTGAATCATCTAGGGAGAGAGCTAAGAATGATTACACTAAATCTAAAGCTGTATCTAATAAGAAGTCTACAGCTAAAACAGCACATAAGAAACAATCATTATTATCCAAGCTAACTGGTAAAGGTAAGAAGAAAAAGAAATAGTGAAAGGATATTAGAATAATGGCTAAAATAAGAAATGATATCCCAGAAGTATTAGATAGAGATTATACAGATAATTTCTCTATTAAAGAATATGCTAGAAATACTCTAGTACCAAAAATACTTTGAGGGTGAAGATATCTCTGATCTAAATATAGGATTAACTGGTTATGTTACAGAATTAATCTCTGATGGATTAGAAGATACATTTAATACAGCATCTGCATTACATAATGAAATGTATCCTAATAGAGCTAAACTACCATCATCAATTATGTCATATGGATCAATCTTCCAAATCACTAATGGTATTTGTACACCAGCATCTTGTGAGTTCTTATTGGTTATGAGTGAGAAATATGTTATAGACAATTTCAAGATATCAATAATCAGAATTTATTCTATATAGATAAAGATACTAAGATATTGGTAGAAGATTTAATTTTTTTCATTAGACTATGATATTGTGATTAAAGGTGTGTGGAAAGAAGCTATTAAATCATACATTTATTCAGCTCAATACGATATCACTAAATTCCGTAATAGTATTAGTGATATTACTAATCCATATATTAAATTAAATAAATCAAATAATGGATATATTGCAATTTTTAGTTAAAGCTCATCAAGTACAACGAGTAAACGAATATGAGCATATTATAAATAATACTAAGATCAATCTACCGAATTTCTCTGTTAATTATGATAAGCAATTAGGTGGATTTGATATCTTATATAAAGGAGCTACTGATGTAGATTATTCTACTCAATTGCAGAAGTTAATGAAGTACTCATCTCCATTAAAAAGTACCATTCTGTTATTACTCAATTAATGAGGATAAGAGATTAGATATTTTATTTAGTAATAGAGATAACTACTTCCAACCAGATTACAATAGTGAATGTAAAATCATTATGTATCTAACAGATGGTAAGAAAGGTAATTTTGAAGTATATACTGGAAAAGATGTTTCTGTTATTACTACATCTGAAAGATTCCCATATAATGATAATTTCTTCTTAGTAGCTAAAGTTATGAGTCCATCAACTGGTGGAACTGATGTTAGATCATTAGAAGAAGTTCAAGCATTAACTGTAGAAGGATTTAGAACTGCTACAGTATATTCTACAGATAATGACTTAGAAGAATATTTCTCTAATTATAAATATAGATTTGGTAATGAATGTATCTTTATTAAAAAAGAGATGATCTAGTAGATAGATTATATAGTGGATTTTTAATTATTAGAAAAGATGATTTTATCTATCCAACTAATACTATGTATATTAATGCTAACTTATTCCAATTTAAACACAGTGTAGGAACAGAGAAATTTACATTGGAACCTGGAACACTGTTTACATATGATAGTAGTAATGATTATGCTAAGATAATTAAAGACGATACAGTTACTGTTCACACATACACTGAATATAACCAATGGTTGGCAGATAATCATAAAACACAACATGATATTTCATATTATGAATATTTAACTAATCTAGGTGATAGTAATTTAACAGGAAAATGTATTTAATCAGACATTAGTAGATTCATCTAAGACTACTAATCAGTTTTTATACTTTAATCCATTCTTAGTATCAGTATCAAGAAGACCTAACTTAGTTGGATTATATCTAACAGTAGTTAATCAAAATTCTGTAGTTGATTTTACAGATCAGAACTTAGATATGTTTGAGCAATTCCTAGTAACTAATCTAACAGTAAATAGAGGATTTACTAAAGAAAAGAAATACCATATAGAGACTGCAACTATTCCTTCTTCAAATATTCCTAGTGAAGAAAAAAACCAGTTAAAGTATTTGGACCAACAGCAGATTTGACTCAGAATAATCTAAGAGTAGTATTAACTATAAATGGTACAACTGGTGAAGAAGTTTGTGTTACAGAAATGATTCCAACATTTGCTGGTAACTCCAATGATTATCATTTTGCTGTAGATATAGAAACTGATGACCATACAGATGATGCAAGATTTAGATTAACTAGAGGAGTAACTGGAATTGTAAATAATTGGGATAATTTAATTCCAATGGAAGCAGTATGTCATATCTATGTATTATATAAGAATACTACTGGTAGTAATAGATTCTCACAATATATTCCAACATTATCAGGATACTCTTGGACTAATCATTATACAACTACCGTAGATCCTATTACATTCATTAAACCACTTAATATGATTAAATCAAATCTTATATTTAAAGATTATAGATTAGGATCTAACTCTATGAGTGATGTGTCTATTTCATCTATACCATTATTAGGTGTTGAAGTATTATCTGATAAAGAAAGATTTAATTGGTTTTGTAAAGACATTCTCCGACCAGTATAAGAACTTAGAGAAAGCAGTAGATTATCTTAAGACTTCTACACATATTGATTTGAAGTTCTATAATACCTATGGAAAAATCTAAGAACTTCATTATTGGTGATGAAGTAGATGGTGAGAGAATTATTGATACTATCAATATCAAGATTAAATACACATATGGTTAAAGACTGGTACCGATAAAATAAAAAGCTAGAGAAGATTTAAAGCATTTCATTAAAGACTATATTGAAGCAGTAAATACAGATGGTACTAATAGCTTTTATAATTCTAATCTAATTAAAGCTATAGAGAATAAATTTGTATATGTACACCATATCAAATTTATGGGTATCAATGATTATGATACAAATTATCAGTCGGTTAAAAAAATGTTACTGTAGATATGGATAAAATGACTAAAGATGCTAGAGTTAAATATGTACCAGAAATTCTAGTAGCTAATCTTGATAATATTGATTTAACATTTATGACAACTTAATATGAATAATTTTTAATAATGGTAGATATATGGTTCAATTCATATATCTACCATGTAACTTGTATATAACTAATATAAGAAAGGAATGAAGATAACTATATGTCATATATTGGTGCTATTCAAAAAACAACTAAGGAATTCAAGAAGTGGGTAAATTACACTGAGAAGAATTCTATGAATGATTTGAAAGGCAAAAACATTGATAATCCTGGAGAATATAATGAGAAAGCTGGTGATAAGAACTTCACAGTATTCGCTGATTATTATAAGCAGAAAACAGGAATTGATGTTCAGGGAATGGCTTGGTGCTTTACTGGAGCTACTCTAGTATTAACTGATGTTGGATATAAGCATATTTCTGATCTTAAAGCTGGTGATAAGGTATTGAGTGGTTACGGTACTGGATTTAATACAGTATTAAGTAATAGCTCCCATAAAGCAACAGTAAGTGAGTTTAGAACTTATGCTAATATGTGTAATTGGGTAACTAAAGACCATCCAATTCTATCATCACGTAGGAAGTATAATGTAGATAAGTCTAAAGAATTTGATGATAAAGATTTTAATACATTAGAGTCTTTACGTAAGTATGATAGATGTTATATCCCTAGAAGAAATTCATCTGAAGATATTGGTTTAACTAATGATGAATTATGGTTATTAGGTTACTATATTAGTGATGGTTGTGTAGATGGAGAAACATTTAAGGTATGTGCTAATGATAAGAAGTTAGAAATTCTTAGATCTAAGGATCTACCATTAATGCATCTACCAGATGGGACAAATCATGAAGATATTATCTTAACTGATAATCATACACTTATTGAATTATTGAAAGACTGTGGAGATAATCTAAATAAGAGAATCCCAACAAAGATTCTCTATGGATCAATCCATGATAAATCAGAATTCATTAAGGGATATATTGATGCAGATGAGTATGATAATAACACATTTACTACATCATCAAGAGAATTAGCGTTAGGTCTCAGTAAACTCGTCTTTGATATTGGTAAGAGATGTTCTATGAAGATCTATAATCGTAAAGATAATGTTAAGCTATTTGATCCTATTGATGTTGTATATAAATACATCAATCAAGAACCTATTATCTACGTATGTAATTTAGATGATAAGTATAATAATGATGAAGATCTTGCTCCAGTTCCAATTAAGTATATTGGATTAGATGTATTTGAAGATGATGTCTATACATTAGATGTAGATGGTGATAATACATACACTGCAAATAATCTTGCAGTACATAACTGTGATACATTTGTAGATACTATGTTTATTCATCTATATGGTGTAGATACAGCTAGAAAGATGTTAGGCGGATTTGATGCATATACACCAGGATCAGCTCAGAAATTTAAAGATATGGGAAGATGGTTTAAATCAGAACCACAAGAAGGTGATGTAATCTTCTTTAAGAATTCTGAGAGAATTTGTCATACTGGATATGTATATAAAGTAGATAGAGATAATGTCTATACAGTAGAAGGAAATACTTCACGTGTTAACAATATCGTAGTACCTAATGGTGGATGTGTTGCAATGAAGTATTATTCAAAGTCAAATCCTAGAATTGCTGGATATGGCAGACCTAAATACGAATTAGTGCCAGATGATGAAGATACAACTTCTAAGAAGAAAGCTAATATCACATATGAGGAAGGTTGGATGAGAGCTGCTGATGGTAAGCGTTGGTGGTATCAATTCTCAGATGGATCATATGCTAAGAATAATGGTACTAATAATGGTTGGTATAATATCAACGATAGATGGTATTTATTTGATGCTAATGGCTATATGCTAACTGGTCACCAAGTAATTGGAGGTAATGAATATTACCTGTGTGATGATCCAAATAAGGTAGAAGGTGCACTAATGATTGCTGATGCATCTGGTGCATTACAAGTTTGGGAAGATAAGCAATCATCATAATATTGAATATAGATAGAAGTAGATTAGATTTCTACTTCTATCTATTTATTAGTAAAATTGATTTATATATATATATATTATTTATGTGTAGTTACGTGCTTATACTACACTTAATCAAATTGATGCTGACCTAACGGGCATATACGGGGAGAAAGGAGAATATGTTATGAAGAGAACATATTCAGATATTAGAAACAATACCAATTTTAATGTAGATGTTATGAAGCATTTTTACGGATCTCTTGGCTATTGTTATATGTTTACAGGTAATTATAGATTTAGTGATTCAGAGAATCATCCAGTAACCGAAGAGTCCACAGATGCTGCTTATACATTTGGTGTAATCTGCAAAGACGATCCACTATATGAGTTAACAATGTATTTTGAAAATAGAACTGATGGAGAGATCAGATTTATTGGATCAATAACTACAGAACTATGATTTGTTGGAAGAGACATTAAGCTCTTTTTTTATATTCACATAATTAAAGATAGCTAGAATAATTGATCTAGCTATCTTTAATACTAATTATTTATATTCTACATGATACTTAGTTCCATAAGCATCTGTTGCAATCATTGTTGATCTATTTAAACTAAGTGATGTTCTCTCAGGTAATGGGTAATCATCTAAGATAGTACCATCTTCTGTTACTGCAATATATTCATAATCGTCAGGATTATGTTCATCCATTAGAATAGATATAGTAACATTCTTTTTCTCATATTTAAGGTACTTATCAACATCTTCACTTCTACCATCATCAATGTCAATATCATCAAAGATATTATTAAAACCATTCTCATCAACATCATTAACAACAAATCCATTATCACCACTCTGGATAACATCTCTATTCATAATGATATTCTTAAGTAGATTACTACCATAGTTTTCAATATCTGTAGTGTTCTCATTAGCTGTACCAAACTCTTTACGTTGTTTAGCTTCAAGATCAGCAATAATCTTCTTTAAGTTAATTTGCTTATCGACTAATGATAACGATAATGATCTAGCTGAAGTGATACCAGCGATTAAATCAGTCGTATATTTACCAGTACCTCTGACTGATGCTTTAGAGTTTGTCATTCTATCATATGTCTGCTGTAATGAATCAACGAATCTATTATTCTCAATATATAGATTATTAATCAATGCAGATTCTATTTCAAACTCTTTTTTTATAGTCTACTAAATTCTCATTACCCTTATGCTTCTTTTTCTTCTTCTTTTTACCACCAGTATTAAATAGATCTTCTGTCTTTCTTTTCTTTCCAACTCTTACTGTAGATAATGTTGCTAATGATGATAACCATGAATTATAATCATCACTACCTGAAGTTTCTTCTTCAGTATCATCTTGAGTATAATTAGAAATCATTACTGGAGCAACCTCATTATCTAAAAGAATTTAACCCATCCAGTATTCGAGATTTTCTATCTACTGGTAAATCATATTCATCATAAACTTTACCCATTTATATCAATCTTATCCTTTCATTATAATTAACTCATTAATTCCTTGTTTTCATACTAGTTAATATTCGTAGTATTAAGAATCTTATTCTTCATAGATCTTCCTAAGACTTCTCTTATGATATAGAGTAAGATTGGAGTAATAAAGAAAAAAATTCCATATTAGCATTTAATGAATATAATGCATCTGGTAATGAATCTGGAATGTCTTTAATCTCCACTTTACCTAGAATATATGCTTTCAATACTTTTACCATAGTCTGATTCTATTGGTTTATTATTTCTAATAATATCTAAGAATTCATCAGTAAATATTAGACTAGTTTTATCATCATAATAATCTGTAGGTATTTCTAAGATATTGATAGATTCATCATTCCATAATGAGAATGATGAATATCTTAAGTCAACACCTTTATATGTATAATATCTGAAATTGTTAATTAGTCTTATATCATGTCTCTATAAATCTATATATAGATTTCTCATACTTAAATCTGAATCTAGTATCTTGTAACTCTTGAGAAAAAAATATAAGTGGTTAATTCATTCTTCTTATTAAACAATCCCCACTTATTAACGAAATGAATCAAATATGGATCATAGACTTTTTCAGCACATTCCTTACTACCCAATAATGTATTATACCTTTCATTATAGAAGATATTAATATATGTATTAGATAGGTCTTCATAGATATCTTGTAATCTCTTATATTTGTCATATAAGTCTGTTTTCAATATACAATTATCTTCTGTACCAATATTGTCCAATACACAAACATAGGTATCTATACACTGTTCTTCCAATCTCTCTAATGTAAAAAGGATCAACAGACTCTAATTTAAAAATCTATCTTATAATAATTATCTGGGTGGATATTATCATACTCAATAGATGTGACTCTAAATATATATGTATCATGTTCGTTTAATACATTGATTACAAACGCATCGTTCTGGAATGGTTTTATTGTATGAGGAAGAATATAAGCCTCTGCTTCATAATTGACATCAATACCTTTGATCATCTTCAATAATCTGAGGATTAATTTGCTGTAATCCATATATGGGAAAAATCTGTAATCTTATTAAAGACTATAGGAGAGTTATCACCAATGTATGCTTCAATATCTTCAAATCCACCATCAACTGTAGTCTCATCATTATTGATATGATAATAAGTAACTAATGTTGGAGATTTATCAATAAATCTATTGAGAGGACTTTGTAATCGCTTTTTCATACTCGAATATATTATTCTCAACAAATCTAGTTTCATTAATAATCTTTGGCAATATCTTGAACTTCCTTTTCTTTGATATTACCAAAAAGTTGGATGGGTATAAAACACATAAGAATATGATTGAGTATATAATTAACTCAATCATATTCAATAAATTAATTAAAGATACCTTTAATATCTTCAATACCTTTAGTAACTGCATTCTTTGCATTATTGGCTGTCATTGCAGCTTTAGCACCCTTGATAAGACCACCAGTTGTTTGTCTGAATGTTTCACCATCCTTACCCATAGTGTGTTTAAATATTTTTCTAGCACCCTTTGTAGCACCAATAAGACGCACAACTTTCTTACCACCTACTAATCCGAACACAGTGCTGATACCACCCATAGTATTTTGTAATGCATCTCCAATAGTTTTAGATCGTTGTCCAAATAATGATGCTTTCAGATTGTGTAGACTTAATGTTCTACCACACGATTTAATATCTCTTCTGAATTTTTTAGCCTGTGCTGAACCAACTTCATCAACCATTGCTTTCATAGCTTTACTATCTTTTTTCAACATACCACCCCACAGTTTAGCTAATCCTTTATTGGATTCGCATAAACGGATTGCCGCATCCATCTTAATTGATGTAACAGTTGATTTGCCAAGACCACTTAAGATCTGCTTAACCTTATTATTCGTCTCTACCTCAATTTGAGCAGCCTTTGCACCATCAGCTTTCTTTGTCTGCATAATTGCCGTATCAACAGCTTTGATAGCATCTCCATATATCTTCTCAAGCTTCTTAAAGTCTTTTACCTTAATTTCCTTATTCCTATATTCTGGATGTTGACTAAGATATTCTTTGAATTGATTTAGTCTATCTTTCTGATCGGGTGTCATAAAAAAATACTATGAAAGAAATTAGATATTTTCACTATAATAGAACCAACAAATTCAGTAACTCTTTTAAATAACTGCATTAGTGTACCATTATCTTGTTTATATTGGTTATAGTTAAAATTATTACCAGACTTAACAGTACCAGGTACAGGCATCTGATTATTATTTTTCTTCTCTATAGCATAAAAATAAATCAACTGCGGATTCACAATAAGTGTGAGTATCCACAGATTTGATAAATTTATTGATATCTTCAGTCAAATTAATATAACTCTCAATAATATACTCATCTATGATTGGGTTATCACCAGACTCATAAAAAAATCATATATCAAATCCATATTAACTAAATACTCCTTTCGGTATATTATATATTAAGTTTTCAGGGTAGTATAAGATACAAGTATGGATATAACTGAAATATAAGTTTAATATAAGGAGGATATAAGTAATGAAGAAGAATGAAAAAAATTATGAAGGAGTTTGCAGAATCTGCATATTATACGAGGAGTAATAACCACAATGTTGTTGTACAATTTTCTACAAACATTCCAGGTCTAGGTATCCATATGTACGTAACTTCAGTACAACCACCTAGAACTGTTGAGAAGAAATTGGATAACCTCGTGGAGTTTATACACAATAAATTTCCAAAGTATACTATAGAGGAGATATATGACTCATTAGAAATTGTATCAAGTAAATTAAGTAAATTTGATTCAATACTCCTACCAAAAATCTCCAGATCTACCAATGTGTAGTTTCGATCATATTCCTGACCTTAAAGAAATAAAAAAATAATATCATAAAACTAGATATAGAGATATAGAATAAATTATTCTATATCTCTATATTTTACTGTATTAGATATCTGCGAAAAATATCACTAAATGATGCATTCTCTACAACACTATCATTCTTCCAGTAATCACCATCCGTATTCACATCAGCATAATCACCAGTTAAATAATCTGTAACATCATAACCATCAAGACCAACTCCATCAGTATTATTCATACCACTATCACTTAGTAGGCTATCATATGAATAATCTTCATAATAATTATCTGATGGCTCATAATTATCAATATTGTAATCATCATAAGACTCTGGTGTATAATCGTCAATATTGTAGTCATCATATGACTCTGGGGTGTAATCATCAATATTATAATCGTTATAAGATTCAGGTGTATAATCGTCGATATTATATGAATCTGTACTATAATCATATGACTCTGGTGTATAATCGTCAATGTCATAATCATAATCGTTATATGATTCAGTACTATATGAACTGAAGTCATCCATCAATTCATCATATGTAAATGACTCATTCTTATTATCTTCACCATCATCAGTTTTCTTACCATCAACTGGTTGATTATCTGTAACACTAGCAGCACTCTTAACTTCTGAAAGTGTGTTCTTAAAGAATCTTACAATACTATTGATCTCTTCACGACCAACCTTAGCATATAGTGAAGCGCACTTACTAAGAGCTTGCTCACTATTAGCGTGTTCACTACCAGTTGCATCATTAATTGACTCTAATGCTGATCTTGTTTCTTTCTGACAAGAATCAATCATTCCTGCCATCTTACCCTTCATTTCTTTAACTAACTTAAATGCACCAGCAACTGTTGTTGTAGTACCTTTTCTATCAGTCTTATATCCATCAAGAGCACTATCAAAATCATTCTCAATTCTTACTAGTTCACTATCATCTGGAACCTTTCCAGACTTAACCTTAGCTACAATCTTTTGGATATCTGCACGAGTCTTCTTAAATAACTTAGTCTCAGCATTTAAGTTCTCAATCGTTACCTTCTTCTTCTGTAAGAATGGATTGAACTTCAACTTCTTCTCCAATTTGTCAATAGCTACTGTAGTTTCAGCAGATGTAATCTTAGTAAGAATCTTGATCTTAATATCATTAACAAACTGCATGAATGTCTTGATAATACTATCAATCATTCCCTTAACTTTGCTCATTGCATCAGATACTGCTTCACTAATAGCGTAGTCAAGATTTGGATCACCATAACTAACATTCTCACACATAGCCTTCAATCCAATAGTATCTAGTGCAATATCAAGATTATCATATACAGAATTTTCATAAGTAATTAACTTCATCATTCTGATATCAAATAATGTATTTACAGCCTCAAGGGTTGTTGAAAAATCACCGTACATATTAAATACCTTTACCCTTTCATTATTTTAGTATAGGTCATACATAAAACTCTCATTAGCAGTAGTATCTTCAGAAGCGTCCTTAGATTCACCGCTATCAGATGAACCCTCATCTGAGCTACCAGTATCATTACCATTACCAGCATCAGAAGAATTATTACCTTTCTTCTTACCAATCTTACCTGCTACCTTTGATGCGAAGCCCTTAAGATTCTTACCGAAGTTAGTGACAACATCACCAGCCTTATCAACTAATCCCTTAAGTGTTTCATAAAGAGTTTTTGTTGCTTCATTACCCTTATCTGAATTACCTTTACCAATGTTATTCTTTACCGTATCTCTAGCCTTAGCCAAATTATCAACTGGTGTCTTAATAAGCTTATCAAATGCGTCACTAGCCATCTTCAAAAATACATTAGCTTCCTTTTGTGTATCATTAGCTTCCTTACCTGATGCTGTACCATCAGCATCCTTTGCCTTAGTAGCATCTTCTGATTTCTTTCTAATCTTAAGAATCTTGCAGATACCAACTCCAGCAAGGCTTGCTGCAATAGTACCACAAGCTGCAATACACATTGTTGCACTTCTATCATCATTGATAAATGGTGCCTTCTGTACAAATCCCTTAAGCTTACCAAAAGCTCCAGTAATTGCACCAATAACTCTCTTAGGTGCAGAACCCTTATAATCTACAACAACATCTGGTGTGATAGCATCATCAATCTCCTTCTGACCACCGCCACCAAATAACTTGGCAATAGCATTACGAATTCCATCAACTAACTTCTTAAGGGCACCAAAAAGTTTCTGAAGGATTCCACCCTTCTTATCTTCAGCATCATCCGCAGCTTCTCTATACATTCTCTCAAGGTCTCCATATGTACCAGACTCTGTAAGTACAGTGTACTCACTTCTGAGAAGTGCTGTCTCATACATTGAATCAACCATATTGTATGCGTTCTCAAGCTTCTTACTCTCAATAGCAAACTTCATTTCAACAGCAGCAAACATTCTATCTGCTGGATCTAAATATCCAAATAATCTCTATTAAACATAGTCTATATTACTCCTTTATATGTTTGATCTATACTTCTCTCATCATTCTATCAAATGAAGCTTCTAGTCTATCTAACTTAGCAAGAACTGATGACTTAACAATGTTAAACGAACTAGCATCTAGTCTACCAGATTTGAAATCCTTACCAATTTTAACACAGAAGTTCATAAGATCTGCAAGTGACATAATATAAAATGCAAATGCAGATGATGTGAAAATGATACCACCAATAACTTGTGCAATAGCATTAAATGGAGCCATCAACATGATGAGTCCACCACTAGTTACCATAAGTAATGATGGGAAATGTAAAATAACATCTTTTAAGAACCATCCGAATGCACTATCAATACCATCAGGTACTGCTGTACTATCTGAGTCAGCAATCATTTTCTTAATTCTATTAATAATATTCTTGCAGTTACTAGACTCACGTTTAATCCTATTCTTGTCACCACTTTTAATTGCAGCATTAAGTGAAGATAGTCCACTACGTAAATCTTTATCAAGCATCTTATTAATTTCAATATAATCACTAGTTGTATCTAAAAGCTTCAACATAATAATTATCAATGTTATATTTACCTGATTGATATGAGTTAGTATTTACGTATCCATAATCATAATTCTCAAGGTACTCTGAGTATGGATCACTATCGAAAGTATCTTCATTCAAATAACTCTCAATATCGAACATATCATGAATTATTCCTTTCGTATATTATTTTATTCTTATGTTTTATTGTAAAATAAAGTGATGGTAGCAATATTACTACCATCACAGTATATTATTTCTTATTCTTAGCATTTTTTTCGATTTACTAGACAATTTATTCTTTACAGTATCTACAACTTTTTTTCACGACTATCTTTAAGTTTAAGCATACCTGTTTTTAATTGCACTCATCAATGATGTGTACATATTTATCTGTAATTTTGTTAATGATGACATTGATGCTAATACTTCATCTCTAGCTTTAGCTTTCTTATCTTCACCTTTAAAGATATAAGCAATATTTCTATTATATGTTTTAAGATGATTATCAATTTCTGCATCCATATCTTTTTTTAATTTCTCAACATGATTCTTAGCCAGTAATGTACCACCAGCTAATGTACCAGCAACAGCACCAAAGACAGCAACTGGTTTAGGGATACTGTGAACTAAGCTACTAACAGTACTAGTAAATTTTTCTTACCTTATCCTCATCAAGTCCTGGAACTCTACTAATAGTATTAATAAAGCTTTATCACCAATACTCATTTGTCTATTAATCTCTTTCATTCTAGCATCATAGTTTGAATTAACCATGACATTAAATTCTTTTGAATTAGTAAATTCTTTAAGATCGAAGATATTGTCACCTTTAAGTCCAAACATTTGTTTGAATCCATTAATAATTTTTACTCACAGTATTCTTAATGAAATCAATTATCTTACCTATCAAACCTCTTGAGTTACCTTGTTGAATATTATTGTAGTTTTTTTCTTATTAGGTAATAATCCAAAACCACCTTCAGTTTTTAATCTCAATAGGTACTTTAAATGCTTCATAAGTATATCTTGATTTCAGATCATTAACAACAATATCGAGATATTCTTCAAACATATACTTCTTAATATATTTTGTTAAATTAGTGGATTCTTCATAATATATCTTCTCGAATAAATCCATATTATAATTTCCTTTCTTATAATATTATGCTTCAGATTTAGGTTCAGGGGATTTCTCTGATTCAGATGGTTGTGATGGATTTCCACTCAGGATATCAATCTTAGAACACATCTTGTTGAACAAGGATTCAGTTGTAGAAAGCATCTTCTGATAGAATCCTACAATAATGGAAATAAACTTACTGGAATTCCTAATAACTTTTGGAAGATCTTCCTCTGATGTTTTTCACAATTATCAATAGCTTCTTCAATGATAGTATTAACATCTTTAGCACTATCGGTAAGGTTATTCTTAAATTTACCGACCATAGATTCAACAGATTCTACAAATTCTTTTACAGTTGTTTTAGAGTCAGATTTAGCATCAGATGATTCTACTAACTCATTAAGATCTTCATACAGTGATTCTTTCATCATATCACTAGCTTTATCAAATGTGTCTGGATCACCATTTAACTTAGATTTCAATCTTAAAAAGATACTAGGATATTTCTTAATATTCTTAAAGATCTCATCTAAAGCTGTTGGACCAGTAGCTGATAATTCCTTATTAGCAAAATCTTGACTCTTAGCAATATTCTCTTTAATAGTATTAAGATTCTCTTTAAATTTACTATCCTCTAATTTCTTCTCAATATCATCCGTTGCTTTAGTACAGGCTTCTGCAAAGTTTTTCTTACTCTCAGCACAATGTGCTTTAAAGGCATCTAACTTATCACTATCATTAGATTTAGCTTCTGATGATTCTGGTTTAGTGACATTGGTAGTATTACTATTATCGGTGTTATCATCACCATTAGCAATGATGGCTGATAATGCATCACCATCTTCTTTAATATACTTTAGTCTTCTACCTCTAAGTGCTCTCATAACTCTAAGATCCGAAACACCTAATTTAACATCTCTATCAAAATCAAAATTCATAATTATTGACCACCTTCCTTTTCTTTTTTCTTAACTGGTTTTGCTTGTTTTAATCGTTGTGCTCTCCTAACCATATCAACAATCTGTTGATTAGTCGTAGCTTTATCAGTTTGCTTAGTTGATGGAGTTGTAGCATCTCCACCATTAGGTGCTGTTGTTGTATTACTAATATCAGACTTAGTAACACCACTATCTTTAGTTGTACCACCATTAGTTACTTTATCAGGTTTAGTAGGGTTATTGATATCACTAGTTCCATCACCAGGTTTAGAGTTAGATTTAATATTCTTAGGCTTAGCACCTCTAATATTTTTAGTTGTTGGAACACTACCATCTCTAAGACCATCAAGGAAACTAGATTTGATTCTCTCAACACCTAATTTAGCCATAACATTATCTAGTATCATAAAACCAATAGCCATTTTTCCCCAGTCGTAGATATAACTCTTAACAAACTTAACGACCTTACTACTTCTGAAATTTTCAGCGAATGTACAAATCTTCTGTGTTCTTGATGATAATGTGTTTAGTTCGTTTGTAGCAACTTTACCACATTTAGTGTTAAAATTCTTCATAACTTCATTCAAAGCTATATCTGAAGATTTCTTTGACATAGCTTCACATTGGTCTAATACACCACTCATAGAATCTAGTTTCTTTATAGCATTAGCTAATGATACTTTGTTCTTACCTTTAACCTTATCTAATTTACCCAATAAGAAATCTGTTCCAGCTTTTAACTTATTAACTTCGGCTTCATAGATCTTATCAAAGTAAACATCTTCAATAGAAGCTGTAGTCTTAACAACGAAATCATCTACCATCTTATTGATAGTTGCAACTGTCTTAGTAGCATCATTAAAATCAGCATCATCTACAAAATATTTATTAAATGCTGATTTATCTTTATTATATGCTTTTCTAACTAATTCCATTTTCTCATCATCTTCTGGACTTAGTTTAATCTCTTTCCTAAAGATCTTACTAAAAAAGATTTAATCTTATCTTTAAGACTAATAATGAATTTCTTCACAGCATCTATGATCTTCTTGATAGTGTCTCCAACACTCTCTCTAAGATACACATAGTCATAATCTAAGATATTTTCAAGATTGATATATTCTATAGATGATTCTATACATAACTCATATTTATCGAAATCATTCATATTAAATATAATACACTCCTTTACTTAAAGAATATTAACATATTGTGATTTATTACAAAAAAAGAACACCCCACAACTTAATGCAGGGTGTTCTTCGTATCAAACATAACACAGTATCTATCTCAATTATCGAGATAGTGTTTACGACATCCCTCTGTCATTTGTGACAGAGTTGAGTCAATAATATTACTAATTTGTTCAAAGAATATTAACATATTGTGATTTATTACCAAAAAAGAACACCCCACAAATTAATGTAGGGTGTTCTTCTTTTACGATACTCACAACACCATTAGATATTGTGAGTATCAAAATCTGGATCGAATATCATGACACACCATAAATACATTTCATCTGATGTATCATAGTCGATCTCTAACTCATCACAATAATGGTTCCATCTATTGAGGTAATACTCTTTGCAGGATGGAGTCATTTTTTCCAAATCGTGATTAACAACTTCACTAATTTGCTCACAAATATCTTCTCTGTAGTCTTTCTCCATAACTATCTCCTTCTCCCCGTCTAGCCGTTAGGTCAGCTTAATTTGTTTTTATTACACTTAAATGATATATATATATATATACATATCCAGTATACGGATATGTATGATACTTAAAAATTTCAATATTAGGAAAAAAGAAGGAGCGTAACTCCTAGTGCAAATTCTAAGTTACGCTCCTTCTTTTTATTGATCTATTTCCAAAATATCGTCTTCAGATATTTCAATAGCATAAGGTAACTGATCCAATAGTTCTGATGGGTTTTCCAACCCAGAAAGATATGCTGCTTCATATATTATATCGTAACATCTCTGTTCAGATTCTTCATAACTGATATTACCTTTCTTATATTCAGCCTCTATTGCGTATACACTCTCCATTGTATCTATTACTAATCTGTCAATCTGTGTCATAATTTCTCCTTCTCCCCGTCTAGCCGTTAGGTCAGCTTAATCTGTGATTATATCAGTTTAGATGTTGTTGATATTGTACTCTGGATCAAACTCAGCACAAACCCAGAGATACAGTTTATCTGGAACTGATTTGTCAATATCGAACCTCTCATTATAGATATCTCTATTATCGAGATAGTACTTCTTACAGTCTGGTGACATATCTGATAATACTTTCTTGATTTTCATCTTCATATCAGCAAGACTATCATCAGAATAATAACAATCATAATCACCAACAGTCTCCTCAATCATCTCTACAACATCTTCATATTTCTTTTCCATATCCAATTCTCCTTCTCCCCGTTTACGCCGATAGGACAGCACATTCATCGAAGTTGTTATCATTAAATGTTATGGATATGATATTCTGGATCAAACTCAGCGACGATCCAGAGGTATGTATTATCAGATACATCAATATCAACATCCAACTGCTCACAATACTTTTCTCTATTCTCAAGATAATACTGTTTGCAAGCATCAGTCATTTCTGACAACTTTGATTCAATGACCACAATCATTTCCTCAATGATCTCTGTATCATCCCAGTCGTCACCTTCCCAAGAATCATAACTCTCGTCCATGATCTCCTCATAAGTAACACCTGTGTTCTCATTGTTGTAATTCTTTTCCATAACTAAATCTCCTTTTCTCCCCGTTTACGCCGATAGGTCAACATATAATTTATTCTAGTAGTTATAAGCACGCAACTACACCTTAATATTGTATATCTATAAATAAATCTCATATACAAAATATATAGATAGATTAGTAATTCATATTTACTAATCTATCTATATTTTATTCATTAGATCTTAATATACTTATCTTCATTCACGAAGTTAATATGTCCCTGAATAGCCTGAAGTCCAGCGTTGGTATATCTTGATACACCCATAATGTTTGTATAAGAACCACCTGGTCTATTTGGATCTCTATATGCTGAGTTAGCAGCAGTTAAGATGTGAGATGTGTACTTAATATGCTTCATTGTCATCTTAGTATCAGATGTTGGGAATGGAATAATTCTAAGTCCCTTATGATCATTTGCCATGATCTTATCAGATGATACTACCTGAATCTTTACAGCACCACTATTCATGATACCATAACCATATGTAAGTCTAATACCACCAACTGTATCACTATTCTTAACAACCCAGTTAACCTCATCACCAAGGAGAGAAACATATCTTGGGTTTCCATAGAGTACAAATGTTACATCTTCCAACTTAGCAGTATCTGCAATATCAATAACGAAACGGTCGATCAAGAACTTAAGCATTGTCTGAATGTACTCACATGGAAGTGCTGTAGTAGCAGCAGTAGATACACAATCAAATGTCTGCTTCTTAACGAAACCAACCCACTCAAGAGGATCAACTGTTACTCCATCATACTTCTGGAACATCTCATCCAACCAACCAAGTCCATCAGCATCCTCCATATTTACAAGATACTCTGCAAGGTTTGAATATGATTCCTTATAAAGATCTAAGTCAACCAATGCCTTAGAATCTTCAAGATCTTCGATTGAATATGGAATATTTACTCTATGTCCATCTTCAATCTTCCACTCATGCTCTTCACGAGTATAATCAAATGTTACTGAACGCTCGTTCAAATCATTTGAAAGATATCCATCAAGTACTACTGACTTAATCTGACCAGATGCAGATGTAAGTGACATTGTATTGTTAACGAAGTCAACCATACCTGTCAAGCAATCCTTAACCTGAATCTTAGTGTGAGGTGTTGCAGTTGATTCTACTTCTGTATCAACCAATCCACCAAGCCAAGCACCAGATGAAAGCTCAATTCTCATATCAAGTGGAACAACTTCACCAGTAGCCAACTTACCAGAAATAATCTTAGTATTCAATGATAACTTTTCTCTCTCTTAGGAAGAGTCACTGAAGGTGCTAGTGTACCAATAATATCATAATTGAATGCTGGAAGTGTAATATCTGTATGAGCAAGCTTACACCCTTACCAGCTTCAAAGATCTCCTTGAACTGATTTCTGTAGAAGCATTGTGGATATGCATATCTCTTATTAGTCTTAGGATCAACAATCCAGATTCTCTGAATCTGCTTCTTAACGATTGGTGACTTAGTTACTTCACACTGCATGATATCCTTAATTACATTCTTAAGGTGATCCTTAACAATGAGTGGGAAATCAATCATCTTGATTGGAAGAACCTGACCTACTGAGAATGACTCGTTAACAATCATATCACGACGGTTGTCAAGCATTGCCTTAACTTGTTCAGCATACATTGCTGGATTACCATGTGTATCAACATCCCAACTAGCACAATTCTCAACCAGTGATGAAATTAACTCGTCTCTATATCCCTCATAAAGTTCATTACTCTTAATGATCTTATCAGCATCTCTCAAAAGATCAATATTAGAACTAGCATATTCATTAGTCATTCGACCATAATTATCATCAAATGAGTTATAAGTAACACCATTCTGGAAAGAACCAATAGTTGGTGTTGGTTTAAACTCACTGGATTCAGTTAAAAATGGAAGTCTCTTATTTGCCATTTTCAATTCTCCTTCTAATAATTCAATTTATTAAATCTTTTATATATGTGTTGTACTATCAATATATCCAATGGATATAATGGTAGTACAAATCACATCATATATTTTGATTAAATTACACTAATGTTTTTTTATATTAAAAAGAGTTAGTGTAAGATTTTTATTTAGTAGGTTTTGACTTGTTATTGTATAATAAGTCTATTGCTAATGATGTTGCAACCATAGCTTTTATTATAGAATGTAGCAACACCAACATATGTAGAATCTTTGAATTTATATACCATAAACTCAAATAATGCTTCACTGATATTATGTAACTTATCACAGACGATTCTTGAAACTGATTGAGTCTCCATATTATAGAAACTTGTCTTAGATAATCTATCCTGATATGATGTCAGATTTTCTCTTAGTGTTAGCATATTTCTATATACTGCATACTTTAATTGATTATCTACAGTATTATCTGGTCCACCTTTATCATCACCATCTCCACCAGAGTCATCTGAATTAGCATCACCACCAGAATCATCTCCACCATCAACATTAGGTTCTACATCATCATTACCATCTCCACCAGAATCATCTCCACCACCATTTGGATCGTCGGTTGCTAGATCTCCACCATCTTCATCAGTGTTTGGTTCTGCACCACTATCATCACCACCGTCATCTCCCATATTAGGTTGAGTGTCTCCTTCATTATCAGATGGATCAGAAGCATCTAAATCTCCACCACCAGTATCATCATCTACATTGGTGCTAACATCATCACCACTATCACCTGATGGATCATCTGTAGATAAATCTGGAGAATCATCTCCACCTTCTGTATCATCTACATTAGGTTCTATATCAGCTTCCAAATCACTAGCGTCAGTATTAGCTAAATCTTCATCAGACATATTCATCATATCAGCTTCAATATCATCATAATTACTATCATTGTCGTCTGGTACTTTTAATTTAGCTTTCTTATTAGCTTCAAACATGAAATACTTCATATATCCACTAGAATATTTTGGTCTTCTAACTATCATGATTTACCTCATATCTTTCATTAATATTAGATATAATCGCTGTTAGTATTTACTCTCAACTTCTCATTCTCTAATTTCTTCTTAATACGCATTAACTCATATTTAGCTTTTCTATCACCATCAGATGAAGCATCTTCAATCTTATCACTAACGATAGCAATTTCTGTCTCTAATTCTGTCACTAACTCATTCTTGATTTGTAACTGTTTAGCTCTAGCCATACCACCAATTTTAGTGTTAGATAAGATAAATACAACGATTGCTAATGCTTTACTAAAGTGAGCAATAATACCATACTTAAGAATCAATCTAGCCATACGGAATAATTTTCCTCTATAACCAGGTCTAAGAATATCCTTCTTTCTTCTCTCAATATTCTTCTTATCCCATTCAGCTAATGTACTAGTAATTCCAGTCATAATAGTATTAGGAACTGACATAACTGCTTTAGCTGTATTTCTAACTGCTCTCATACCTTTACTAATACCAGCAGCAACTTTACCAGCTTTCATTTCAGTATCCATAGCTTTATTCTGAATTTTTCTTAATACATCTTCTTTAGGTTTCTTTTCATCAATAGACCTATCATCTTTTTTAGATGATTTAGAATCTGTATCGTCATCTTCATCATCAATATCGAAATCATCATCTTCATCGTCATCATCTTCGTCATCATCTGATGATGTTTGTTTTGGTTTAGATTTCTTTTTCTTATCTTCCTTAGGTTTATCAACTGTCTTATTTGCAGTAGTTGCTCTGATAGTATTAGTTGGAGTACCATCATTGTTAAATTCAAACATAACACTCTCACCTAATAATTCATTACATCCAACTACAATATCAGTTAAGTCATTATATTTCTCAGCAATAAAATCTAATGCATCATTAACAGAAACTGGAGTATCAGATTCAGTGAGTTCATAGAATGAAGTATTTCTAGTACCAACATCTGCACCATACATAAGATATTCATTATGTAAAGATTCAAAGATTGGTTGAATTGTAGCTCTAGCTCTTAAAGCATTTTCTTTACGCTTCTCAGCATTATATCTATAATCAATACTATCATGAGTCTCTTCATTAAGAATACTTTCAATAGCTGATTCGGTTGATACGTAAGTAACATGGTCATCATTTACTGATTGAGTAAATGCATCTCTATAGATATCTTTAGTCTGATAATGATTAAGATTCTCAATACTATTTCTAAGAGCAATAGGTAAACTATCCACAATATATTCAACACCATCATCATCTAGTAATGTTTTTAAGTGTACTAATAACTTCATAGATATTAGCATCATCACTATCTTGGAAACAATAGTCTACTACATTATTTAATTCCTTAATCATCTTAGATTTAGATAATTTAGAGTATAGATAAAAAAATATGAGGTAGCTTATCTTGCATACGCATATTATCAAATACATTAGTGATATCTATTGGAATGTCTACAAATTCATTTTCTGGATCTCCACCGAATGTTGCTTTAAGAAATTCATATGCCTTATCGTATGCTACAGTAACATCTTTCTTAACATACTCACTAACACCATCCATTCTACCAACAACATTATGCCAGTCATCTAATTCTCTATGAATAATCTTAGAAAGATTTTTTTATAGACAGATAACTGTACATCATTCTTATTTGGTAATTCTTCTAATTTATTAACATACTCATTCACTACATCTCTCATCATCACTAGATTCCAAGGTGATACAAAAAAATTTAGTGATAAGAGTCTCAGCAAATAATCTTCCATAATATGGTTCAGCAACGATATATCTGAAGTTATCAATAATAACAGACAATGGTTGGTCTTTATACAAATCTCTATAATCCATAGCTGATTTTTTTCTGTAAGACCATTAGATACTAAATCTTCGTATCTTGATTTGAGTTCCTTATCAAATGTAGGATTAGTACTCATTTAAATTCACCATTTCCTTTCCAATATTTATTTTAATTGATTACCTCTATGTTTTTCATAGGTATAATAATGAGAAAAAAGAAAATTAGATTGAATGGGTGAGGGGGATTAACTCTTCCCCCTCTCCTTCTCCTTTCTGGCGAACTCAATGATCTCATCAATTAAGTCCTGGTGATACCACCGTACCACCTTAGACTCCTCAGGGAACCATTTTTCAATAGTTCTCCTGAGGACGATTAAATCCTCAGGGAGAAGAATCTTCTCCCTGGCACAATCTTGATATAGATCATCCAAAGACTTTTTAAGTCCTTCAGCAAAATCATGAAGGGCTTTCCACTTAGCCCCATTATAGAGGTCAATATAATTTGATCTCCAATCCGCTAACAGTGTCAAATTCTCAACCATAACCTCTGTTCTTGTTCTTTCAATTTTCTTCTTTCTCATAGCAATCTCCTTCTGCCCGTCTAGCCGTTAGCTCAGCTTAGTTTTGTTAGATACACCTAAATGATATATATATATATCAATCCTTTATACGGATTTAAGAAGACTACTAATTCAAGTAGTCTTCTTATTATATTATAAATCAATATGTTCTACTGTGTAATTATCAATACCACATAACATATCTAAGTTTCTACGAATCATCTCCATAGTTAGATCAAAATCTTCAATATCATCAAAATTGTAAACTCGTTCAGATGTTGCACCATTAGTCTTTGTAATACGGATCAATTTCTTCATAGATCTACTCCTCGATTCTTTGTACTGATAATACGATATCTCCTCTACCCATCTTAATCATCTTCTCAGCTTTTGCTATTCTCATAGAAACTGGAATATCACTAACCTTAAGAATGTATGGTTCTGTAACTTTCTTAAATGCTTTAATACTATCAGTATCATGAGTTGCTAATAATGCTACTAAGTAGTCATCTTTATCTAATGATATTAGTGATAATAATTCACCTTTTCTCTTAGATACTGGAAGTAGATTAAGGTCTGTTTTCTTAACCTTACCATTAGCTGTAATATATACAAGATTATCAAATCCTCTACTAATAGTATCTACACCACTAACATATTCACCATCTGGTAAATTTATTAAATTAGTACCTCTAGCAGATGAAGATAATAATCTTATATCCTGTACTGGTATTCTTAATCCATTACCTTTATTAGTATAGAGAATAACATTTCCTTTACTATCTTTCTTAGTAGGTAATGCTGTAACTAATTCATCACCATCAGTAAGAGCTATAGCAGTTTTACCATCTGGACATTTATCAAATGCTGTTGATAGAGTTCTCTTAGCAAATCCATTCTTAGTAAAGAATGTATAGCATACATTATCATTAGTTGCTCCTTTATCTAATATAGCAACTACTTCACCAGATACTTTAAAGAATCTACTAATCTCAATACCATTTTCATCTGGTGTGAATGATGGGATTCCAGCTACTGGAACTCTAGTAATTGTACCTTTACTATCTAATACCATAATAGATTTAGTATTAGAAGTTCTAATAGCAATAGTTGGTTGAGATACTAGATTACCTAATCTTCCAAGAATAGGAGCTACACCTTTAACAATATCTATCTTCTTAATATATCCATCATTAGAAATTGCTACAACGTGTTTAGTATCCTTAATATCAATACCCTTCTCTCTAACTAATTTAGATCTTCTAGGTTCTCCAAATAACTCAATACCTTCTCTGAGTTCTTTACGAATATAATCATCAAATCCACTAGGTGATGCTAACATAGCTTCTATCTCACCAATTTCCTCAATGAGTTCTTTCTTACGTCTTTTAAAACCATCTCTAGCTTCTTTATTATAATCTGAGAATCTTAACTTCTGAATAGCCTTAGCTTGTAATGATGTCATGTGGATCTTACTATCTCCATACTTAGCTAATAATTTATCTATAGCATCTTGCTCATTATTAGCCTTACGACATATCTCAATAGTATCATCTAAGTTATCCTTATTAAAGACAAATATCTTAACATCATTCATATGTTGTTCTTCACTTAATTGGATATACTTATTATTGAAGATTGATTCTACAATCTCTCGTCTAAAAATCAATCCAATCTAATAAATATTCTTTAGGTGTATAGAGTTTCTCTTTATAATCTACTATGAAGTTTAATCTTACACCATAAGATTTTTCTTAATCCAATATTGAGATCAATTAAATCTGCTAATACTTTATTTGGATTAACATCTTTATGTAATACGATAGAGATATTATAACCATCATCTGGATTAGTATAATCTCTAACATCTTTAATTCCAGATATCTTCTTCTCTAATACTGCCATAGAAATATTCTTTAATAAATCTGATACTCCTACTAATAATGGTAAAGATGTAATATGAATAATATTAGTCTTATGATCTATACTACAAGTAGCTTGTGTATTAACTTTACCAATTCCACTATTAAGAATCTCAGTAATGTGTTTATCAACGATAACATCACAACCAGTAGGGAAATCTGGAACTAAGTTAATCTTAGCATCTGGATCATCTAATAGCTTAATAGTTGCTTCACATACTTCTTTAAAATTGTATGGTGCAATATCTGCTGATGTTCCATAACCAATATTACTAAATTGAGGATTGACCAATCCAATAGGATACTTAGCTGGTAAATATTCAGGAACTAATTCTGTACCTAAGTAATTTAGTTTAGTATCCACCTTAGAATATTTATAGTCTTCAAAATAACACTTGTATGCAAAATCACTCAATTTAACTTCTAGGTATCTTCCAGCGGCTGGTTCTTTACCTTGTCTATTACCGAAGTTTCCTCTACCATCAATCATACAAATATTATTAGTCCAATCTTGTCCCATTCTGGCTAACACATCCATTACGGATGTGTCACCATGTGGGTGAAAATTACCAATAGTATCTCCAGCAACCTTATTTAACTTCTGATAAGATCTACCATTATTCTTAAGATTATATAATGCATATAATGCTCTTCTTGATACTGGTTTTAATCCATCATAAGATGCTGATAGATTTCTTGCGATATTTCTATTGATACCATGAAGTGTCATATACTTAGTACTGAAATCTCCAATATCAACTTCATCACAATTATCTGTATTAGTAATAAAATCCTTAATATAGAATTTATCCATCTTCTTCTTATTCTTATCCATTATATTTATACCTCCTCACAAATTATGTATCAATCTCATCTGGGTTTACATCATAGTCTGCCATAAGTTGTTTTCTTAATACTCTATACTCTTGACTATCGTCATGTAATATACGCATCTTCCTTAAGTCTTCTTCAAGATCAGTAATAGTTAATCTAACTAATCTACGTTTACGAGGATCCATAATAGTCTCAGAAATTTCATCATACTGAGCTTCACCTAATCCCTTAAAACGAGTTTGTATAGTAGCATTATACTTACTCATAGCATTACAGAATTCTGCAATAGTACCATAAGTTTTATCTTTCTTAGACTTCTTATCAGACCATGATAAATTGATACCATAAATAATAAAGATATCTATTAATGATTTAAATCTTCTAATAAATGGGACACTAATATTCAATGCTTGATATCTACCATATAATGGACCAGATATATGTCTACCTTCAATTCTCAATTCTGGGAATTTCTTATTTAATGTCATCATAAGATTATCAACCCATTTAGGATTATCAAATAATGAATCTATAACAGATTTCAATTTCTTCTTATCATTGATAATAGCGCCATTAACAAATCCTTTATTAGAAGAATCTTCTGATATGATTTTACCACAAGCACTCATAGCAACAATATAACCAACCATTTCAATCAGTCTATAATCAACAGAAGTGTGTTCTGCAATATAATCTATAGTATCCAGATAATTCTCAATATCTGTAATAAATTGAGATAATTCTTTCTTAGATAACTTCTCACCATCTTTATTATAGACATTAACACTATCAACTACATTCTCTTTATATATCTGGAGTAAATCAGATTTATCCATTGCATACTTCTTACCACTATTCTTAATTCTATATAATGGTGGAAGAACTCTATATAATCTACCAGATTCAACTATTGGTTTTCCTACTAATAAGAATAATCCAGCTAAACCACCCATAATACCACCACCATCAGTATCTGCATCTGTTGCAATAATAATCTTATCAAAATAGAAATTATCCATATTACCATTTCTCGGATCATACTTAATTGCTTTGAATAGTGTGCTATATTCATTATTCTGCATAATCTTACTAATAGTATTCTTATAAGCATTAAGCGTCATACCTCTAACACCCATTACTGCTTGTACATCAGGATTCCTACCATCAATAATAGAACCTAAAGCTGATTTCTGTCCTTCGACAATATACAACTCTCTATAATCATGCTTACCAGTATTATTTGCTGGTGTATAATTATCACTCAATCTATCTTCAAATGAATTTGTCTTCATCTTAATAGTCTTAGACTTACGCTCATTTACTTCAATACGAATCTTAGCATTATTCTTAATGAGCTTACACATACCTTGAAGAGTAGATTGATTATTAGAAAAATAATCTTTAATACCTTTAGTAATCATTTCTCTAATAGTAGGAATAATTGCATCATTAGAAATTTTAACTTTAGCATTTCCAACAAATCCAACCATTGCATTAGATGATAGATTAACGAATAATCTCATATCCATTTTAATATCTTGCCATAAGATATCTATCTTCTCTCTTTCTCTATCAGATAATGATTTCTTAGTTTCATATTGAAGATATCTACAAATAGCATCTAATGAAACATCTACATGATATCCACCTTCAATAGTCTCAGCTAAGTTGCAGAATGATTTAGTGATAGTATTAGTAGATAAATCTTTATCACTATCATAAGTGAATGCAACTTGTAAGTTGACATCTTTAACTACATCAATACTCTTACCATCAATTACTGCTGGCTCATTGTACTTAGATTTCAAATCTAATACAACTGGTGTAAACATAGCTTTTTCTAGTAAACTTATCAATCATCTCATAGAATGGAGATTGTTTAAGTTTAATAGTTCTAGGAGTACCATTCTCATCAACTACTTTAACTACTACTTTGATATTCTTAGATGAATTTAATAGATGGAGAATATCCTCTAACCATTTAATCATCTCATCAATATCTATATGACTACCATTTCCAAGATAATATTCATTCGGAATAAATCTAATAGTTGTACCACTAACCTTATTCTTATTCTTAGTAATACTATCCTCAACCTTTTTGCCATTCTCAAAAAGAATTCTATGTACCGTATTCTCCTTAATACGATAACTAATAACTTCAAATTCAGATGATAGTGCATTAGTTACAGTAGAACCTACTCCAAACTCACCAGCAGTTCCACCAGATTGTGATCTAGTTGATTTACTACCAGAGAATTGCTTAGTGAAGAAAATCTCTAATGGGTAATTATCTTCTGGAAATCCTCTACCATCATCTGTTACTCTCATCTCTCCAGTTATTTTATCATATCGAATCTCAATATTCTTACCTGGAGAATTCATATCCATACATTCATCAAATGCATTTTGGATAATCTCTCTAGCAATGTGATTACAACCACCATTGCCTAATTGGACTAAGTAGAAATTAGTCTTAGCCTGAATCTTCTCAATGTCATCTTCAATGTACCCCATCTGCACATCTTTAAAATTTTTAGCCATTATCTTATTCCTTTCTTTAATCAATACTAACTTTATATAATGCCTATAATAAAGTTTTTGAATAGATAATATTATAGACGACCTATTACTCGTAGTACTTTATATAATACTAACAGTAAAAAATAGAGAATGCTTTGGTAGTAGCATTCTCTATTCTGAGGTTATAAGAGGTATATCCCATCAGTTTTAATGATCGTTTAAATATTGGAAGGATGTGGGATATACCCAGAGAGTATATTTAAGTGTCGTCACGGTTATTATTCAAAAATACATCTCTAAGGAGGCTCCCTCCAATATTGTGAAGAATAGTTCATTTCCCATTCTTCTAAATTGCATCTCAGCAAATCTTGTTAATCAGAATATATTACTTCTGATACTTCCATGAACTGAATGTTGAGTTTCCACTTCTTCCACGTCCACCTTTCTTTTTCTTCTTCTTGCTCTCCATCTTGTCTTGCTTCTGTGCAGCCTTAACAAGTTTCTTGGTAGCTTTAATTCCATTATCTAACAGTACTCTTGATACAGACATTAATTGCTTTGTTTGATTATCTGTATCTAAAGCTTCAGACAGGAACGCACCAATATTGAGAACTTCTCTAGCAGCATCTCTAACGTTGTTAATCTCATCTTTAACTTCGCTATAATCTCTAGTAAAGGTGTCTGGATTGAATACTCTTTCTCCAGTCAATTTGTCATACATATACTCATCATCACCCATTACAAGTGTTGACTTAGCAACACCCTTTTTATTATATGTATGGAATCTGGTACCTAACTTAACTAGTTTCTTCTCAGCCTTTGATTCAAAGCCAGTTAACTTATCACCTTTCTTTGAAAGATGCTCTGTAACCATCTTTGTGAAATCACCATTCATCTTCTTTAATGGATCATTCTTAACAACTGTCAACTTCTTGCTACTGCTCTTCTTGCTCTTCACGTTAAATGCCATAATCCTTTTTCTCCTTTTAATATAAAATGTTTTAGACACTTGTTATCAAGTATCAGTTAAATGATATATGTTTCTATTTATATATCCATTACCTACTCGTAATGTCTTATATAAATATCTACATCTCTAATAGTTTATCTATTAAATCTTCATTAATAGATAAATTACAACGATAACTTCTAGTGCGTTTATCACGCTCTACAATCCACAACTCATAACTCTTAGTCAGTTGATTATAGACTAATAGATCGAATTGTGCTGATTCACAATCTCTATACAATTCAAATACCATACCACCAATTTTATTAGATGATAGATTCATGAATTTGTATCTCTGATCTGATAATTCAGTATCGTTATTATAAGATACTGCGATTTTTGATTTCATACACTGATAGATCTACTGTCATAACAAATATATCTCTATCAGGATTATCAAAATCAATTACTAATGCTGGAGCATACAAAGTAGCTCTATCACTATCAAGGATATCTATATATCCAGTAGTACCAAAAATCAATTACTGGAATCTGTTCCTCTTTATATCTACTAAAAGAAACAACTCCATCATTTAGAAACAACCTACTGTCTCCACTACCAATATGAAAAATTCCATATTCTCATATTTACTTCCTCCAATATCTTGTTAGGATTTTTTTTATTAATTAAAGGGTATAAATTATATTATACCCTTTAATGTTAAATTACTTATTAACAGAACTGCTCGTAATCAGCGTTCTTCTCGATGAACTTCTTAACAGTTGCTGCTGTCTTTGGATATTCAGCTTCTGGTAATGACTTTAAGAAATATCTTCTATCACCATCATTATTGGCATCAAGATCTTTCTTACGAATCTTGCAGTACTCTGTGAAGCAATCCATTCTAAATGAGTCAGTGCAAATCTCAAGTAAGTCGAAGATCCACTTATTGATATTTACAAACAACTTCTGCTGATTCTCATTAAATGAATTAAACTTATTCTTTCTTTCAAGTAATAAGAATATTACTAACTGCTGAACTACTGCCATATCATCTGGCAACAATAACTGCATTAATGTTGGGAAGTTAACTTCCTTAGTTACTGCTTCCTCATATAAGAGAGTGATTAATTCTCTAATTCTGAATAATGACATTTGAGTATTCTTCAGCATCTTACTATCTGGAATTACAGATAATACATCCATTGCAATATCCTCTGGAATTCCATTCTTCTTCATCTTCTTAAGTTTCTTCTTAAGAATTCTTTGATTAATTGCTACTAAGTTACTAAAGTCTACATTAATCTGTACTGGTGTTTCACCTTCTTTAGCATTAGCTTTATTAGTAGCATTAATCTGAGTGATTGTTGTAATGATATCTCTAACTAAAGCTGGGAATAATTGAAGATTATCAATAGGCTCTAAATCTCCATTCTCAACCTTATCAAGATACTTGTTAAATCTTTTTGCGAAATCCTCTCTAACAAGGAAATCATAGATTGGGAGTTTTGCTTTCTTAACCTCATCAATCTTTCCATATCTAACAACTGTTTCAATCACTTCTGATAAGTAGTCGCTGATAATGTCATCATAGAATAACTTAGCTGCTTTCTTCTTACTAATGTCATTCTTCTTCATCTTCTTAAGATACTTCTCATAACCTTCATCTGTACATAATTGTACACACTTAGCTACTTCCTTCTTAAGTGTAAATCCATTACCACTTCTTCTAACTACTACTTCATCTTTCTTGTTCTTCTTTGCCATGTTCGGCACCTCCCTATAAATAATAATGATTTGAATTAGGTTATTGTGCTCTAGTAAAATATTTAGAGACACAATAACCAATTCCATTTAATAGTATATCTACATAGCTAAATATTGATTACATAAAGTCGTTGAAAATATCATCTAATACAATCTTCTTAGCAACGTCCTTTTCAACATAATTCTTCTTCTTCTTTACTTCATCTAAATCTAGCTCATTAAGAACATCATCAACATTGTCTAATGATTCTTCAGTAGCTTCATCTAATTCTGCGATCCTGTCTGTAATCTTTTGAATCCTATCTGTAATAGGTGATAAACCAGATCCAATAAAGCATACTACATTATCCATAGCCTTCTCAGAATTAACTGCTGTATGAGTAAATCCTTCAACTGGTTCACCAACAAATAGTTGTAATTCAGCTAAATTCTCATCAAACTTATCAATGATATTCTGTGATAAATTAACAATTAAACCAGTTCTCATAATCTTCTTATCACGTTGTAATTCTGCATGAGCATTAGTTTTAAGAATATCCTCAAGATGTTTATCAATAGACTTCTCATCTAAGTCCTTATCCTTAAATCCAATATATCGTGAAAGAACGATTCTACCTGGTGTATTAAGAATCATCAACATATCTCTCTCATCGATAGATGAGTATTTTGTAGGGATATTATATTTACATGATAATACTTTCATATCCTCTACAATCTCATTATTAACACTATCCATCATTTTTATATGATGGGATATTTTTCATCTTATCATTATCATACATCATATAAGTCACATTATTCAACTTACCATACAATTCCTTAGTAAATTCAATCGTATTAGTCTGAGTTGAATATGGCTCTTTCAATGTTGGTAAAATACCAACTAAAATCATCTTAGTGTCAGGAAATGATTTAGTAAGAATCTGAGTAAGTACTGGAACAATTCCAGAACCAGTTCCACCACCACATGATGAGATAATAAAGACAACATCTTTATCACCAACATGGTTAATAAATTTCTCAGATGAAATAATCTTACCTGCAACTTCCTGTAGGAATTTTTTAGCACCCTCTCTATTCTTACCAGCACCTTTAAGATCACCTAATGGGATTTTATACATATCATCTGGTACCATTGCTAAATCCTTCTCAGAAGAATTTAATACCATTGATTCAATTCCCTCTTTGTGAGCAACTAGTGCTACTTGAGATCCTGCATTACCAATTCCAATAACTCCAATCTTTAACATAATTCATACCTCCGTTTTGTTATAATAATTTTTATGATATTCTTTAACTCAGAAATCATTACCTATTAGTATGAATACCTATTTTATTTTATCTTCAAACATTATCTTTATACATGAATCTCTACTGTTAAAAAAACATTTGAGTAATGTAGTAATTGTTATAATTACACGAAAGAAAGGATGGTTTATTTATGAGAAGATTAAATAAATCCAATCTCAAGATTACACGAGGTATGCTGAGTGTATTCGAGATGTATCATATATTAAGGCTATGGTAGAAGATGGTGAAGTGTCAGATGTTATTCTCGATGTTGATAATCAATTATCTGGTATTACAAGAGATGATGATAACGATACTATTGAGATCTTAAAGACTATAGATGATAATTCTGATTATGATAGACCTAGAGAAGTTGAAGCGATTATGAATAATCCATCAACTGATTTAGATTTATTATTAGATGAAGATGATATATTTCAAAGAAAGGATTGATTAATATGAGAGTGAATAGAGATATGTATGAGCGTCGACATTAGCTAGAGATATTGAATATATTACTTGTATGGTAGAAGATGCTGAATTAGCTGATAATATGCAAGACATTGAAAATTCTGATGTATTATCACCAGTCAATGATGATACCATTTCTAATAAGCAAATCAATAGAATGGTTGATAGTATTGAGACAACACAAGATGAAGATGCTGAAGATGAAATTATGAGTATTGCATCAGCTAATAAAGATCTTTCATTAGATGATGTTATTGGTGCTACTACAGATATTGATAAAAATATTCCTGATGATATTCAGAATACTATTGATAATGCTGTCAATACAGAATCTACATCATTAGATGATTTCGTAGATGAATGGTATTCTAACATTTTCTAATAAGTATTTAATGAATGAGGTGATAAAGCCTATGGAAATTTTTTTACAGCATTATTTCCTAATGGGATCCCATCATCCAGTTTCTTTAGTGGTTGTATTTTTAATCTTCGTAGTGGCATGGTATAATAGGGAATTAATTCACACACTAATTAAGAACTATATTACTGGTGAAGAGATGAATAGTAAGAAGCCTAAGAAATCACATAATGATGATAATGATAATAGTAAGCTAGAAGCTACAGTTGAAAAAAACTATCTTCAAGTATAGATTCTATTAAAGATGATAATAGATTAATGAGAGATGATATAAACAAAAAGATGAATCAATTTGAGGCTAATCTTAATGATAAGATCAATACTATATCTAACAGGTTAACATTTTTTTAACTGAATCTGATGCTATAGATAAGAGAGCTTATATTATTGAAAAAAATATAAAGTATGTGGAACAAGGTGAACCGTTAGATATGGTTACATTAGACAACCTTAACAAAGTTTATGATACATACCTAAAAGAGAATGGAGATAGTTATGTGAAAGACTTGATGTCGAGATTGAGAAGACTAGAACTCAGTAAGCATATAGCTAATGATGTTGATACCCATGACAATTAGAGAATATAATGGAAATGAATTTATTAGTATTATTCATTTCCATTATATTTTTACTATGATTTTTAGAAACCATTAAGATCATTAAACAAACTTAGATCAATATCTTCTGTATTTGAATAGTCATCAATAACACCATCTGATGTATTATCATATACATTATTAGTTTCAAAATGTTTAGACCTACTCTGTCTCAATGAATTATATTGAGATTTAATAATATCCTCTCTGATACTATCCTCGTAATTTAATACCTTATCAAACATTTCTTCATCTTCAATAATTTGTACATATTCTTGTGGAAGAATATCTCTAATTCTTTCTTTAGTAATAATTCCAGAATTTTCTTCTACTCCATCATATACATCAGTTCTATAGAATCCGAAGTATCCTAAGTTATTTCCATGATAATATACATACAGTGCAATTAAGTAAGACATAATACTATCGTCATGTCCACCTTTGCCTAGCTTCAATTTTACCACTTCTAGTTCTTACTAATCCAGTAATATCTGAGATAATATTCTTAGTAATGAAATCATCTTTATTCTCATTGATTCTTCTTGATAGTATACTAAACATATCTTCCCTAGATTTAGAATTAGTATATACACCATAATGAGTTTTAACTGTAGATTTAGCTTTCAACATAGATTCCACAGTTTCTGCTTCTCTCATCTTCTGCTCTACTAAATCTCTATCTTTATCAAAAATACAGATTATTAGCTATTCTTGATCTATTCATTAAATGATCTATAATACCATCACCTACAGAGTTTCTCTCTATACAGATAATTGCTCTAGGGATATATTCTACAACTAATGATTCAATCAACATCTCATATGATGTTTCTCCAATATATGGAGATTTAAATTCAGCAACTGGTTTTTACTGTATATGGATTTAATATCGTAATAGCATTATTATCAGAACTTGTACCTGTAGAACAGTCAATTCCAACAATATATGGAATATCTTTCCTAAGTGTCTCATAAATATCAAATTGATAATATTCTTGAATAAATATAGTATCAATAGGTTGATGAGTTGTACTAGTAATATATTCAATATCTTCTCTTGGATATGGTGATAAATCAGAACCATGAATTCTCTGTAATAGAATTTCTCGTCTTACAGTTAATGGATCACCAATCTTCTGAGAGATTTCCTTTAACCACGTATTGTCTAATCCAATTTGATAGTATTGATATTCTATATATAAGATTCCATTAGATCCAGCTTTACTTAACATGTCGCTGATTTCTTGTGGAGATTTATCATATAACTTATCATTCCATCTATATGTAGAATCTAATAATGTTTGTGCTTGCTGTCCAGCTTTAGTATCCAAATCTCCAGGAGTACATGTAAATATTCTGGCTGAAATTGCACCATTTGCTAAAGATCTTCTATGTGCTGTTTCAAATGTTGATACAGCATTTTTTACAATAGTATCAATATATGGACTAAATTCAGGCTCATCACAATAGTGAACTGGTGCTGTCATACCTCTTGCTATAGATAGTGCCATATCATAAGATGTTGCTTTAGATTTTATATTGATTTTATTTCGATTTACTGGATGTTCATATGCTGTAGCATTAGCTTTACCTTTTGTTACTTTACCATCCTCATCTGTAATAGATTTAAATCTCATATAAGGTGGTAATGCATCTATAATAACACCAGTTCTTCTTAAGTTCTCTTTAGCTTGATCTCCATCTTTATTCAAATAGATAAATGTAGAATTAGTTGTTCCAAAATGATATATCCAAACTAATAACACTAATGCTGATATAGTTTACCTTGCTGTCTAGGAAGACATAACCATGAATCTAAATTATTTAGTGTACACCAAGCTTGTGCTATATTTCCTCTATTAGCTTTATATGGGACACCTTCACTAGCACCACTATCTGCAATTCTAGCAACTTCTCTTAAGAAATACCATGGATTACATTTACATTCCATAATAACTCTATCTATCTGATCTGTAGTTAAAGTACAATTACCTTCACTATCTTTAGCATGAGGATTCACACCAATTAATGATAGATCTTTAATCTCTAACATAAAAATACCAATTCTTAATACCTAGAGTTTTTTTAAATCCTTAGCTAATGTTAGAAATGATTTATTAGGAGTTCCTACATCATAATACTTACCTTTAGTTTTTATTACTCGTCTTTTTTCCATAGAGAATATTTATCCCCTATCTTTGGACTAAGTTTTAGCACATCATTATCACTACTATCCATCATCAATGATCTATCAATATATCTATTTAATTTCTCTATATGCTCTGGAAGAAATACTATAGAATATTTATCAATAAACCCTTTAATATCTCCAAATCCTTGCTTATAGTTAATAAAGATATCTCTATTATGTACCGCTTCATGAATAGTAGATGATAACATAACTACCTGAACTCTATTTGCTTCATGTTCTTTCATAACCATATCTGCAATACGGAATGATGTGATCTTCCATTTCTTATAAAAAAATATTCAATCATAATAGAGCAATAATCATATAGATTAAAAAAAATTGGTCCATGATGCATCTCTATTGGAACATCATCATCAGTTAATTCAGATAATACTTGACATCTATTTAACTTAACCTCTTTCTTCAAAAAAATCAATATACTTCTTATACCTATCACAAGTCCTGACTTCTTTTTCTACACCATTAATAAATTTAGATGTCTGCATCAGAATTAGAAAAAAATATTCAATACCCTTAGTAAAACTAAGTGTATATAATGCAGTATTTGAATCAACAACTGGTGTCAATTTGTCAGTACTATAAATGATATTAGGTAAAGATTTTGACATTCTTAATCACCTTCCTTTTATCTTTATCCTTAAGAAATTGTGGAGCATAGAAAAAAGGAAGCCCCTAATGGGCTTCCTCATCACCTCCTTTCTCTTTATCAGAGAGGAGCTCTTTACAGAGCTCAACAGCGGTTACCTTGTCCACAGCGGACAAGATAAATCCGTTAGCGTGACAGAACAACACTCTGCCATGTGTCAACTCCAATAACTCCTCTCTTGGGACACCCCACCATTCCCTAGGAAATGCTGTCCTAGTTTCCCTAGAGCCTTGTACAACTGGAACCAACTGCACCATCCAACCTTCCCTATCACTAGGGAAGAGGACGAATAGTGGTTCCGCTTTAGCCACTATAACAGATGACCATGGTGCTGGTGTATCCAGCTCCACAATCCTCTTATCAGTGGAAGCGTCGAACTGGGATTCCACCAGTTCAAGGGCATCCCACTTCTTCATCTCTGAATCAATGAGATGCCCTAAAGCATCCTTTGCGAATGATACAGCACTTTCAAACGCTACATCTGCTCCATCTCTTGAATCATTCCATCCAAGATTATAGGAGCTAATAACTGCGGAGATTGGATTCCCCTCTCCGTAATTATCGTTGATGTCGATCGGGAGAACCAACTCCCGATCAATAGCTTCCCAAACTTGCTCTGGAATGGAACCTTTCAGTTCCTTCCAGAAAAGTCCGAAAGAGGAATATTTAACGCCCCCCTCTCTCTCTGGGGCTCCAACAAAGTGATGATCAAAGCGACCGCCACCGATGTCGAAGATCAGCTCGGTCTCCTTTCTCATATCATCGGACACTTTGAATGTCCGACGAATCTGAATCGTCGGATTGATAATTCGGAGCAATGCTGCTCCGAAAATATCATCACTGTGGAATACACCACCATGGGTGTAAGCCACTGTGGAACTTGTTACTAATGTAACAAAGTTGTTTCCGTTAACAGTTGCAAAAATATCAAATAAGTTCTTCATATGAGAACTCCTTTCTCCCCGTTTACGCCGATAGGTCAGCAATAGAATAATTTTAAGTGTGATAACCAGACTTTATCACACTTAAATAATATATAAGAAAAAAAAAAACGATTTTCGTATTTTCTATGTTCCAAGATATTATCTCATCTTCCCTCTTATTATATACTTAATATATTATAAATATAATTATTATATTTTATATAAATAAGAGAAGAAAAAAAGAAGACTACTACATAGTCTTCTTTTTTGTTTTTACAGCTTAAAGACATAATTCCAATAATGCCTTCTGTATGTCCACCAACAATTTCTGGCATATGACATACTAGCATTATTTTCTTTACACCACTTCTCAGACACAATGTCTTCTTCTGTGAGATCATACACGATTGGAATATCATGTGCTCTGAACACATTCTTCCCCCTAGTTGCTTGAAATTCTTCAAGGGTTTCAAAACCAATCGCTTGTTCTGGACTACTATCAACCCAGTCTTCTAATCCGACTGTGGATAGCAACTTTCTGCAATCTTCAGTACTCCAGGATGTCCTGAATAACTCGATGAAGTTATTCTCCCTGAAATACTTTCTCGCATCCCTCTTAGCGAAGTAACTGTCTGGAACGCTGTCCCAGAATTTTTTAACTTCACCAAAAGCTACTACCTCATCCGAAAACCATGAAAGTAATTTCATTGTCCTGACATTGTGCATATTGGTTCCGTAATCTTGACCTTTGTATTTGATCAAATCACGAACCCAGATAAATCGTTTACCATTTCTGTCTTTGTGGACATCCATATGTCGCAATGCCCATCCTAAAAATGGTCGGAAGTTTCCAGCTCCTCTACCCTCAAGGTAGATTCTCCATGTGTTCTTTACCTTAGCATTTGTATTAGTATTGTTCATCATAACAATTCTCCTTCTCCCCGTTAACGCCGATAGGTCAACCTAAATTTGATTAAGTAGTCATAAGCACGTAACTACACGTAAATAATATATATATATATATATATTAATTTTACGATTAGTATTTTTCTAAGGTATTAGCTTTCAATTCTCGTATATACTTGATATTAATCAAATATAAGAAAGTTGAGGTACTATTATGGGAAAGAATTTATTAATTAATGCTCTTAGAGAGAATGCACCTAAGGGGGAGAACTATTTTGATTGCAATGCTAGTGTGATTTCTTACAAAACAGGAAATCCTATATTAGATTATTATTTAGGTTATAAAGTAAGAGTATTTGATGGTGATAATAATATCGTTGATGAATATCCTAGTATTGGAATTACTGCTGGTTGTTTCGTAACGGTTATTGGTAAACCATCTACTGCTAAAACTACTATGGTAGAAGCTATTGCAGCAAATATTGTAAGACCATTTGAAAATGGTTCTGTTATTCATTTCGACTTAGAGCAATCAGCTAACTATTCAAGAATCCAAGCTATTACTAAGTTAAGAATGAAGGATATGGAAGATGGTAAATATATCCTAAGACAAGAAATGAATACCATTTCTGATATTAAGAAAACTATTATTAGATTATATAGAGAAAAGACAACTAATCCAGATAAGTATCAATATAATACCGGTAAGAAAGATGAGTTTGGTAATGACATAATTTTTGTATGTTCCAACGGTTATTATCATTGACTCTATTGCAACACTATCTACAGAACTAAATGAAGATAGTAAGAAAGATTATGTAAAGATTGAGGAAGTTAGTTCTCAGACAGATAGAATGAGGTTAACTGGAGAAATCTCCAGATTTTATACTGAATCTTTACCATATATAAGAGCTGCAAATATTACTGTATTTGCAATTAATCAGATTAAGACTAATTCTAGTATTGGTATTATAAAATCTCCAGCAGAGATTTTATACTTAGACCAAGATGAAACTATGCCTGGTGGTAAAGCACCTCAATTCTATGCTCATATCTTATGGAAGAATAAAGCTATTGGTAGTGAAAAGTATACACTAGAAGAACATGGTTTTGATGGATTTGGTATTGAAGTAAAGATTATCAAATCAAGAGTAAGTCAAGCAGGTCAAAATATTTTTGTTGTTTATGATAAGGTGAGAGGAATCGACTCATTGAGAACATCATTAGCTTATGCTAAAGATGTAGGATTATTAGCTGGTAATAAAAAAATAAGATGTACTTCATTGATGATAAAGATATGTCATTCAGTATGGTGCATTGTCATGATGATTTTAAAAGCTAGACCAGAATTATATAAGAAATTATACTCATCAATTATTCCTATATTAGAAACCAGATTATCTGCAATAGATGCTGGAGAATTGGATTTTGATGAGAATGAATATGATTACTAATAATTAGGGAGGTAATTATAATTATGAGAGTTATGATAGTGATACCTATGCTAAAAAGATAAAATTGATAGTTATAATGACAGCTATAAATCTATTAGAGATTACATTATCGAAAGAGGTGATACACCAGTAGAATATATCAACCTCTATAATTCTGCGGATCCTTTATCAGATAGGGCGCAATTATATAGACTATATTACAGTATAAAAAGTTATGAAGGATTGTGATTGTGTCTATTTTTGGAAAAAGGTTGGAATACAGATATTAGATGTATTGACGATTATACAGTAGCATCTAAATATGGATTAAAGATTGAATATGAGGGAGTATAGATATGAAAATAATGATTTCACAACCAATGAGAGGTAAGGATATTGAAGATATCAGAAAGAAGTGGAATGAAGTTAAGACACTATTAGAATCACAAGGAGATATAGTAATTGATAATATCACAGACTTTGGTACTATTGATGTGAATACAACCAATATTTCATTAGTTGGATTATCTTATGCTATCAATGCTATGTCAAGATGTGATGGAGTATATTTCTGTAAAGGTTGGGCAGACGCTAGAGGATGTTTAGTAGAGCATCTTATTGCTAGAGAATATGGATTAACTTGTATCTATGAGTAATATTGATAGGATGTGTGAATAACACATCCTATCTTTAACCGTAAAATTGATATATATATATATATATATATATATTATTTGAATGAATCATTAATAAAATTGAAGTTGACCTATCGGCGTAAACGGGGAGAAAGAGGTATCCTATGAGATATTACAAGAGCAGATTCTATGATACGATCAACACAAGATATATTCTTATGCAAGGACAGCATATCTTGGAATTAGATTCCAAGATTCCAGACGATGTTGCTGAAAATATGACATTGAAAGATCGGATATTGAAATCCAAAGAAGTGGTAAAATATCCAACAAGTCTCGAATACCCATCAATGTTGGATTTGAGAACATTTGTTAATCTACATAATAAATATGATGCTGATTGGCAAGTTCTCATTGATCTTGGGATTGATGAATACCACCAGTTCTTTCCTAATGGGTTATTGATACTAGAAATAACTGCAATAAAGATGTTTATTTCAGAGCATCCAAGATTTGTAGATGCTCTGAAATTCACGTTATCGTCTGATGATCCTAGCAGGATCAGGAAACTGGCAATATTTGCCAGGAGGTGGGTAACACCTTATGCGGAGAGGGGCGTGCGGGAGAATGATTCCACACTCAGACTTAAGAACCACCTTAAGTTCATCTTGGCTGTGGCGGAAGGGGTTGTGCAATAGCAACCCCTTCTTTTTTATTTTTTCTATGACATTTATTTATGTCATATTGGATATTATAGATATATTATTTATTGGTAACAATTTCCAATATTGTAAACAAAATATAATTAAGGAGGATAATTGAGATGAGGAAATTGAGTAGTAACAGACCAGTTGAGATTGTAGTGAAGGGAGCAGATAAGTATTATGTACTGATTCTAAACAAATTGTATCGTACAGATATCTACACAGATCCAGAAGATCTTTCAGACAAGTATGATAAGATTGCTGAATTGGATAGATATTATAGATACACTACATTAACTAAGATACTTGAAGTTGCAAACAAGATTGGTCTTGATGATGATTTGGCTGTAGCGTTAGGTTTACCAAGATTGGTAATGTATGGTAAGCGAATCCGTAGGTTTGTGAAGAAGTATGATAATGATGTTATAAACAGATATATCGACACATTGAGATATGCATTAGCTTCAGATGATATCTTAGTGAAGATTATGATTTTGAAGATTATCTTTAAATATGAGAAATTCGCAATCTTATATGAAACAGCATATCAGAGTGCACTTGATATCATAATAGAACACACTATTACTGATATCAATAAAATTAGAAATATGATTAAAGGAGACAATTAGAATTATGACATTAGAGAAGATTAAACTTATTGCATTAAGTAGCTTGATGTTAGCTATGGGAACCAGTAGTGTAACATACGCTGAGAGTAGTATCAATGAGGAATTTGATCCACCAGAGGAATTAGATGCTAATGGTAATTATGTTGTGAATAGTATTGATTCAGGCGATTCAACTAGTTCTAAGTATGATAGATTGGATATCAAGATCAATCATCATAATGATGAAGTACCAGAATATAGTAAAGTATTTCTATTACCTGAGGGTAGTAAGAATCCAGTGTATAAAGTAACTTGCACATATGATGAACCTATTAATGGATTCACAAACAATATGTTGCCTAAGCCTAAGTCATATAAGGTAGAGATATTGGATAAAGATGAGTGTAATAAGTATGATCCGATATTCTTAAATACCAATACAATCATTAAGGCTACTAGTGAGCATGATTATAATGGTATCTTTATTCATAGATGGTTACCAATTCTTAGGAAAGCAGATCCTAAGAATAGATCTAAGTACAGTTATGTCATCAAGAATGATGGAAGTGCTGGATATGTTCCATTAGTTAATATTGTGAATATTTCACAGGCTAGTATTGAAGATACTGTAAATATAGTAAACAAGTAATTATTAAATAGAGACTCTAGTATATTATTAGAGTCTCTATTTTTTTTATACTCTAAGACACTAATTACTAAGATTTATTCTTCGTCATACATTATTATGATGGATTTAGTAATTGAACTAAATCACAGAGTATATTTAAAGGAGGAAATATATAATGAGTATTAAGGTCAAAAAGAAAACTTCATTAAGACCATTACTAGAAGCTATTAATGAAGATTTCGCAAATCAAGATGTTGAGGGAGTTGACAAAAGGTTATCGTTATTTGGTAAATGTGCTTTAACTCATATTGGATATAATAATAGTACTAGAACCAATATGAATACATCACACGTTTCACAATTCTTAAATTTGAGAAATCCAGATTTCCACATGTCTATTTCGGTGCTGAGATGACAGTAGGTGATAATTCTAGTGGATATCTTAAAATTAAAGATGATGCTGTAGTTGTTGATAAAATTGTCAAGTTTGATGATTTATGTGAAGAATGGGCTACAGAACCTCAAATATATGCATTATTCTTATATTATCCAGAGAAGGATAAATATGACCTTATTATTAGACAACCAGTAGAAAACTTATCTGAAGTATTTGGATTCTCGTATAATGATGAGTATATGGATAATTTAAAAATCTAGCGATAAGATCGCTAAGGACACAGTAATCTATAAATCAAATTCATATGATGAAGATATGTTATATGGATTTGGTAAAGATGCAAATGTTATGTATACTTTAGATCCTACTACTATTGAAGATGCTGCGGCTATTAGAAAAGGCTTTGCAGATAATTTTGCTAGTGATGAAGTTGAGCAGTATAGAGTTGGATTAAATACTAATGACTTCTTACTTAATGTATATGGTGATAAAGATACATATAAGACATTACCACATATTGGAGAATCTACTGATGGTATCGTATGTGCTAGTAGAAGACAATTCAACAACCAGTTATTATATGACTTTAAAACATCTAGCTTACAAGAAATTATAGATGGAGATAAAGTCTATTATGGTAATGGAAAAATTGTAGACTACACTGTATATATCAACGATCAGGAATTTGAAGATAATCCATTCACACATGATATCTATACTATCTGGCAATCACAATTAAGATTCTGGACTAAGATCAATGAAGTCTGTGATAGGATTATTAATCAATCTAATTCAGAATATAGTAGAGATGTTGATTACTACTATAAGTTATCAAATCAACATTTAGACACTAAAAGCTAAATGGAGAGATGCTGATAGAACCTATGGTGATATTGTAATTGATATCACTATTGACAGAGTAGTTACTGTTGATAAAGGTCAGAAGATAACACCAAGATATGGTAATAAATCAGTTACTGGAGTATTAGTAGATGATGAAGATATGCCATATATCTATAATGAAGATGGTAGTGTTACTAGAGCTGATGTGTTAATAAACTTATTAGCTATCATTAATAGAACTACAGCATTTCCATTATATGAATTGACTATCAACTGGTTTTTGCACTAAGTGTATCAGACATATGAGAACTCTTAAGAGTAAGAAGAAACAAGAAGAAGTATTATTTGAGTTCCTGAATGATATGAATGAAGATTACGCTATAGAGAATAGAGTAATCTATGATAGATTATCTGATAAAGAACAGAAAGAATACCTCAAAGATGTTATGTATGGTGATGGAATCTATATTAGAGAATTACCATTGAATGAGAAGGTATTATTGTTTGATAGAGTTATCAATATCTATCAGAAGTATGATTGGTTAACTGACGATATCACATACATTAATAAATTTGGTAGAGAGATTCCAATACTATCAAGATATAGATTAGCTAAGATGTATGTAATGAAGTTAAAACAAACTTCTAGGAAAAGGATTCTCTGCAAGAAATATGGGAGCAATTAATAGCAAATCATTACCAGAGAGATCTTATAATAAGAAAGTCCATCTTGATAGAGTTTCTTCCACACCTATTAGATTTGGTGAGTATGAATCTATGAATTTCCAGATAGGTGTTAAACCAGAAGAATATCTATTATTCCAAGAGTTGTATAGAACGTCAGTTAAGGGTAGAAAAGACTTAGCTAAAATCTTAATAGATCCAGATAAAGATTTCGGATATATTGATGATAGCTATACTTCAAGAACTGCTGAAATTCTTAATGTTGTATTGATGTCATTAGGATATAAGAATGAATTTATTAATGAGAAGAATAGACTAAAAAGAATATACTGGTCATGTAGAATCTATTCACATTAATAAAGAAAGTTACTTATTAGATGACTTAGATGCAACATTGTTAGAAAAATGTTATATCTATAGAAGAAGATATCTATAGTGAGAAACCATTAATAGATAAAGATGAATTGATTGATATTGTAAGAGAACGATTATCATCTGGTATGTTTGTTAGTGGAAGTATTGATAGTGAAGATATCGAAAGGATAATCAATCTTAGATATAACTAGTATTAGTTTAACATATGGGAGAATTATAATTCTCCCATATTGTATTAATGAGGAAGGAGAATATAATTTAAGAAATATGAATGATATGGTGAGACGAGCGATATTGACTGTAATATATCTATTAATAGGCTTAGGTATTATAGTTGGTGGTAAACATATATACTTTATGTTTGATGGTAAGCTTATTAGAGTTATCATAGAAGTAATATGTGTATTATTAGAACTAGCAATACTATTTAGGTTGTTTGATAATTGGGATATAGACTTAGATTCATAAGCACTTATAAAAATGATGTTATAATATTTAAGTGAACAACAATAAAAATACATAATAAGGAGGATAAGATTATGACAGTTGTTATGATTATCGCATTGATTATTTCATGGCAGATAGGAAAGGCTATTTACGAGAGTTTCTATGGTGATAGAGTTATCGTAAGGAATTGGGTGGCTAAAAGATTCATATGTTTCTTTATACCGTTCTGCATCATCTTCGGAATCATAGGCTCAATGGTAGGATAACAAAAGTTTGGGTATATAGGATATTCCTATATACCCAAAAAAACACTATTATTTTTTTTATACATTTATCTTGTGTTATATTCATTAATAGCCAAAGCCAATACTGTAATTTTATTGATTATTGGTTTATACTCATAATTGATATCATGGTTGTAACGCATTTTATTAATCTCACTCACAAGCCTCTCATATTCATCAATATATTTATCACGATTATATTTATCATAGTTAAGAACATGGTGTTGTAGTTTTTTCAAAGCATTAAACAATCTTTTACCTTCAGGATGTTTCTTTTCTCTATCAATTTTCTCAAATTCATCAAAGGCAAGACCGAGTTCAGATTTGGCTCTTTCAACAGCACGTGATTTAGTTGCATTAATATTAATCATAGTCTTATCTTTAGCTCTATCAAACTCACGCATTTCTGAACTCTTATTAACAAAGTCTGCAACTTTGTCTTGATTTTCATGACGTTTAGCACCGTCCATTGTACCATCATCATCATTATATAAAGCATGCATCATCTCCTCTACAGTATCATTTACTTCTGACACATACCTATTGCAGGCACGGATAGTGTCTACAATAACAATATGAACATCATCTTTTATAACATCCAGGTTATTTGATAATCCTGTAATCCGTTCGTTAATTTTCACCAATACTTCAGTCAATTCTTTAATGCGTTGAGTGACCTTTACTGTATCGAACTTAAATTCTGTTGCATTAGACTTGTTCTTTTTAGAATCTTTTTTCTTCTCTTCCTTAACATCTTCTACTTCATTTTTCACTTCATTAGCAATCTTACTGACAGCTAATGTTCCAGCACCAACGGTTCCAGCAATTGCTAAACCTTTTAAAATCTTAGGTTTAAGCTTAATAAGCTTATTAGTTCTGGTTTCTAATGATTTAGATACTGATATTTTTGCTTTAGGATCTGGTTTATTCTTAGAGAAGAACGTCTTCACTTTTTCAACGATTGTACGAATAATCTTCATAATTCCGTCAATAATCTTACCAAGGATTCCTTCTTAGCTTCAGTAGCTTCTACTACATAGTCGATATTACCATAATAAATATCGTCTGGTGTATACCCTTCAGTTAACATTTGATGATTACTATTGATTGCTAGAATATTGATATTCGTATCAATTTCATTATATTCATTGAATAAACTATCAATTTTATATTCAACATTTCGTATATATTGTACATGTGTCATAACGACAACCCTCCAATGAAGGTATGAAGGTAAATACTTTTAAAAGTATTTACCCCTCCCAATTATTATTTTTTTGTATGATATCTACTTCATATTTGAATACATTCTGTCAAGTAAATCAATTATATGATAACCGACTGTCTCGTAATCTTTGTCAATATTTTTAGAACGCCTAACCTTATCTTCAGCTTTATAGGATTCACTAGTACAAGCTTTCTTATATTTATCAATATCATCATATTTATCACGACTATAAACAACCTGTTGTAGTTTTTTCAAAGCACTAAATATTACTTTACCCTGCGGATCTTTCTTTTCTCTGTCAACCTTCTCAAAATCATCCATAGCTGAATCAATTTGAGATTTAAGTTTATCCATAGTACGAGCTTTAGTTGCGGTAATGTTACTCATAACCTTATCTTTTGCTCTATCAAACTTATTCATTGCTGAACTCTTAGTAATAGTTCTTGCAAGTTCTTTCTGATTATTAGTACCAGCATTCAAACTATTCATCATCTCATTTACAGTATTAGTCACCTCTGTTGTATATCTAGTACAACTACCAAGGATAGCTCTAAACTCATCAGGAGCTTTCGCAGTATCAATCTTATTTGATAATTCAGTAACAGACTTATTGATATTTGTCAATACACCAGTTAAATCTTTGATATGCTGGATAATCTTTCCTGAGTCGAATTTAAATTCTGTAGTAGCAGACTTGCTCTCCTTAGAATCTTTTTTCTTCTCTTCTTTAACAGCTTCTACTGTATTTTCCATTTCCTTAGCAATTTTCTCAAGCTCTTCATGACTCTTAACATCAACTTCAATCTGTTTAGTCGGACCATAGATCTGACTTTGAGCCATTGTGCTACTAGCTTTTCCACTGATTTTTGATGGAGTTGTACCAGGAGTGTGTAAATATTCAGCAGTATGTGTTGATAGATTAGCTGCACTGATGTTTCCCTTATTCTGTGGATTACTGAGTTTATAACTTTTAGTATCAGCTTTAAGTGAATATGGGCTAGTAGGTTTAATATATTCACCAGTGCGTGCTGATTGATCAGTAGCATGTATATTTGTATTATCAATTGGAGCAGTTAACTTATGGTCTGTAATATCAGCTTTAAGTGAATATGGATCAACCTCTGCACCTTTACCTTTACCTTTAGCAACCTTACTAGCAACTAATGCTCCAGCACCAACAGTTCCAACAAGTGCTAAACCTTTTAAGATTGTTGGCTTAAGCTTCATAAGCTTACTAGTTCTGCTTTCCAATGACTTAGCTACTGGTACTTCTACCTTAGGATCTGGTTTATTCTCAGAAAAGAATGATTTAACCTTATCAACGATTGTACGAATCATTTTGATAATTCCGTCAATAATCTTACCAAGAATTCCCTTCTTAGCTTCGGTAGCTTCTACCATATATTCGATATTCTCATAATAAATATCGTCTGGCGTATATCCCTCATTTAACATCATATGATTACTGTTAATTGCTAGAATATTGATATTCGTACTAATCTCATCATATTCAGTAAATAAGCTATCAATTTTATATTCAACATTTCGTATATATTGATCATGTGTCATAAAAACGATTATAACCTTCCTTTCATATATATATATTTAAAAAAATAAGTACACTTATAATATTATTGAGATTATCATATCAGTAAAGGTAATAATTATAAGACCTATCTCAACATTAGAGATAGGTCTTACATTAAGAATATAATAAAAAGCATTATAACAAAAGAGTTATCTGTTAAAGATGAATCTTATAACAAACAACATTCATTATCAATGAATTTAATTATTGGTTATATTGATATTTTATTATAATAATTAACTGATACTTTTGATATTGTTTAAAAATTATTGACTATTATTTATAATAGTGGACAATTCCTTTTAATCCATTACTAATTCTAGTTACACTATCAATATAATGTTTATCAAACTTATATTTTTTTCAATAAGATCCCAACACTCATCTACTTGAGATTCAATTTCTTTAATACGATCCTTTTCAGGGAATACTCTTATCGTATGCGGTATTATACATCTGCTTTTAATATTTTATATATTCTCCAACCATCAGGGTCGCCATCTTCTCCTCTATCATATTTATCAAATTCTTTTAGCTCTTCATCAATTTTATTTCTAAGCTTTGGTATTGCAACATTGTTAATCTCTTTAGTACCACGAATAGTAGTAATTTTAAGTTTATTTAATTCACCCATTTCTGAACTCTTACTAGCAATATCCCTAGCTGATTTTGATTCTGAACTAGCCAAAAACTTTGTTATCCAGTTTACATAATCTGCAATATCACGTGTATATCCATTACACAACCATAATGTTTTTATAAATATCCTTAATGGAAGCATCAGTATTCATTTTCTGTTTTATTTTTTCGATCTTATTATTAACAGCGGTTAATGAATCGGTCGTATATTTAATAGCTTCGATAAGTGTGCTTACTCGAGATTCTTCGATTTCAGCTTTAGCTTTATCCAGTACTTGTTGACCAGCCGCATTTACTCTAGCATCAACCAGACTCATAAATCTCTTTAATTCCTCATCGTCCTCCTTCATATCATTCAACGCATCTTCAGTCTCCTTATTGATTTTCTCAAGTTCTTCATTCTTCTTTGTATCAACCTCAGTAGGTTTAGGTTGATCATTTGTCGATCCTTGAGTCGTCGTAACATTAGATTTTTCATCATTTTTTGATGGTGCTGTATCTGATGTATCCTCTTTAGGTTTAGGTGTATCATTAGGCGTATTCTTAGATGTATCATCTTTTACCTCTGTACCTTTATCACGACCTTTAGCAACCTTATTAGCAACAACTGCACCAGTACCAATAGTTCCAACGATTGCTAAACTTTTTAAAATCATAGATTTAAGTTTCTTAATTTTATTACCCTTAGTGATTAATACCTTAGGTACCATTACTTTTGCTTTAGGATCTGGTTTATTCTTAGAGAAGAACAACTTCACTTTTTCAACTACAGTCTTAACAATCTTAATGATACCATCAATAATTCTACCGATGATACCTTTCTTCTTTTCAGCGACTTCTATCATATAGTCGATATTTTTCATAATAAATATCGTCTGCTGTATACCCTTCAGTTAACATTTGATGATTACTATTGATTGCTAGAATATTGATATTCATATCAATTTCATTATATTCATTGAATAATCTATCAATTTTTATATTCAATATTTCGTATATATTGATCATGTGTCATAAAACGATTATACCCTTCCTTTCATATGTATTAATATTATCATAACTAATTTAAACAATTTAATCAATTATCTAATATATTAGTTACCCCAACTATCAACACCAATATCAATTTCTTGACGCATAATATCTTTTTATAGCATTACCTCTGTTACTAAAATCCTCTCTCAACTTATCACGTGTTTCACTATCTTTAGATCCTTTAGTCTCGACACTAGCCAATTTTTTTATCAGTCTCACTAATTAAATCATTCACTTCACTAACTACAGCGAGCATATCATTCAAACATTGTTTAGCAGTAGCTTGATCTTTCACATCTTCTCTATTTAATATAGAACTATTTTTTTATTACTCAATTCATTTAATAAATTCATAGCATCATTGTAGTATCCATATAGTGTTTTACAATTAATCTCAACCAGATTCTTCTCTTCCTTTAAACGTTTTCGTTCTTCCATTTCTTTTTGGAATGCTTCATGTGCCTCACGACTTTCTTTATTTTTTCTATCAGCTTCTTCTTCCACTCTTCTATTATATTCTTCAATCTCTTTATGGAGTTTTTTTCACTTTGTTGCTTTTCTTGCTTCCTAGCGATTACCCTATCTACCGCAAAAAGTGCTCCAGTTATTGTCATCACCCTTATAATACGCTTCTTTAAGCCTGGTAGATTTTTAAACCTGGTTATAACATTTTTTGGAACTTGTACGACTTTATTCTCGTCGATTTTCTTCTTTTTTACAAAGATAGATTTGATCTTATCAATAACCATTTTTGATAAATGTCTTGAATTTATCAACGATTTTACTAAAAAAATACCTTGTTTATCATCAGATTCTATAAATAATTTGTCTCTATACTCAACACTTTTCTGTCATACACATATACCTATTCATCCTGATATTAGATACAATATCATCACGAGAATGGTTATATGTGTATAATAAATTATGTAGATCATTTTCTAACATAACTATAGCTTTATCATATGTCATATTATATACCATCCTATATTACTATATTCTAATAGAATATAGTAATATAGCTATGATGATATTTCTGTACAGAAACATTATAAAATGTATGAATCTCATCATTATTAGATGAGATTCATACATTAAGAATATAATCTCTATTTATTATTCTTTTCCCACATTGTGTGGAGTTGCTTAGCTCCGTTATGAACATCATTCAAGTAATCATTAACTTTCTTTACAAGATTTACAACACGAGAACCATCGGACGACACTTCCATGCTCTTGATTGCAACATAGTCATTTTTACAACTCGTATGTTGTTTATCATATTCATTCTCAGTGTAATCAGTTGTAATATATGCGTGTCGCATACACCAATCAGCTAATTTTTTACATTTGAAAACACAATTTTTAGCCAACGTATTTAATTCTTGATCATCACAACGTGATATAGCTGATTTGAGATCATTGATGATTATTGCTTGTATCTGTCCAATGCTTATAGACATATCCATCATAATATCCTGTGCACCCTCTATTGAAGACATTCCAGTTGTTGGTTTACTAGTACTTTCTTTATTACCATATCTATCGACTATTTTGTCTTGAAGTTTATTATACTTATCCTTCTCATATTTATAATCATCTAATATCTTCTCTGATATCATATCTTTACCACCACTGTTATTGATTATTGATATAATGTCATCTATTATTCTACTGCCTTCAATACTTAATTTATTGATCCCTTGAATAAACTCTTTTTCACTTTTACCAAGATCTTCTGGATTTTTAGATAACAAGTTTTCGAGATCTTTATTCACCGATTCTAATTGCTTGATGATATTTTTTATTTCACTTTGAAGTATCGACACATGTATTGTTTTAACAACATCTTTACCGTCACCTTCTGCGGTCGCATCACCAAAAACAGATCTGATTTGATCATTTAGTAATTGCATCTCCTTTTCAATACGTCTCTCAACACCCTTTTTATCTAAATAATCTAAACCTTTGTTAATACCCTTACTGATAGCATATCCTGCGGCACCTCCCAAAACTGCTCCCTTAAGAATACTAAATCCTTTTTTTTAATTTAGAAGATTTCTTTTTGAACTTGTCTACTCTAGTTAATAATTTGCTATTAACTTTCACCTCAGCACTACTATCAATCTTCTTGTTATTAGAAAAGAATGATTTCACTTTATCAATAGTAGTACGAATGATCTTAATGATTCCATCAATAATTCTACGAATAATACCCTTCTTCTCTCCAGCTTCCATAATTAGTCTATCATAATGATTAAAATTCGTATACTCATTATAATAATCATAATTCTGATATTTATACATTTCTAATTTATCATATTCATAGAACAGATTATCTATCTTATATTGAATATTAGCAATATATTCATTATGTGTCATTTATATTTCTCACTTTCTTACGTATTTTTAAAAATATTGTCACAGTTAACGTAAATATGTTACTATAGACTATAATTTAATAAATTATAGTCTATAGTAATATAGGATTTTTAACATTTCTCACATAACTATTGTTACTCTATCACTAGCTCTAGTTATAGCAGTATATAACCATCTTCTATAATCATCACCATATAAGAAATTTTCATTTAGTACTAGTACATTTGGATATTGACTACCTTGAGATGAATGTGGTTATAGCATATGCATATTCAAATATATCTAAATTAGGATTAAATGTTTCTTCATCAGTTAATTCTTTAATACCCTGATTATTTAATCTTGCTTTATCTATACTAATATCTTTAATAACTTTCTTAGTGAAGTCTGGTTTAAAGTCTATTTTAATAATACCATTCCTCATAGTTGATCTATCAAAGTAATCACATATACCAGTTGTACCATTAGTTAGATACATACCTTTACCAATTTCTCTATCCCAATTATTTCTCCTACAGATTAACTTCTCACCAATGTGTGGGAATTCTAAATTCTTATACCCTTTAATATATTCCCTATAGTACTTATTTACATTATATCGTAATTTATTAGTACCTGTAAGAACTATGTCAGCTTGTCTAAATTGAAACTCAGTTATATCATTTCTTTTTAACAACTGCTGAATTTCCATATACTCCTAATTTTAATGGAATATTATTTAAGACTTGTTGGGCTAGATATATTATAGGTGATCCTTCTGCTTGTCTCATAATTTGAGTTAATATAACATCTGGTCTCTCTAAGAATATACTAGTACCAAATGGTGGTTGTAATTGATTAAGATCTCCTAATACTATTACTGGAATTCCAAATGATAATAAATCTTCACCAATCTTTTCTTTCTACAGTAGAACCCTCATCAACTATTATCAATTTGATTTTTCTTATCTAATTTATCTTTTCTTGATAAATTTACCAACCATCTTAATCTTACCATTTTTTTCCTAATACATAATTTCCATTATCATCTTCCATAGGGACTTTAATGTAGTCATATATTACAGAATGTAATGTCTTAGCTGGTAATCCAGATTTAGACATTTGGTTTACTGCTTTTTCCCATATAGGCTACAAATAGACACTGATCTAACTCTAATCCTAATCTATCTATAAGATACTTAGTAAATGTTGTCTTACCAGTTCCAGCAGCACCAGATATTTCAAATGTCTGTTTATTACCACTTTTTCCACCAAGACTCTCCTTTTTAATATACCTTCTAATTGTCCTGTGTTTAATTCAAAACTCATAACCATTACCTCTTTTCATATATTTATAAAATCTATAATAAAGTCTTGTATATCTTAAGAATGTATCTGAAAAACATAGATTTAATCTTGAAATATATGAAAGGATGAATAAAGGATAATGCCTTCTATTAAAGATCTCCCTTATGGGAAAAATGGTAAAAAGAAAATGTTATATGGATAAAGGTAATCCTACAGGTAAAGGTAATATAGCTTTTATATTATCTAATACCCTTGAGCAATCATTGAAGATTACTGAGGATAAAGATAACCTAATTCCTATGAGTTATTATCACTTATTCTATTACAGCACAATTTATCGTGGTAAGGTTGGAGTGAAAAGATATTATATTAAGATGAGTGATAAGAATGTTGAAATTAAGAAACAAGTATCTGAGAGCTCATTAACATATATCGTACCTAATGATTTAAATAAATTAAATATCAATAAAAAAATATGTATTATGATCTCAGCAAGAATTACGAGATATTTAAATCACTTAGTAAAAAAATATTCCTAATAGTAAAAGATTGTCAGTATTCTGGAATTATTTCAAATCCATCATTAATGTAGATAGTGTTAAGAAGTGGGATAATTATAACTGTATAATTACAGATGTTAAAAAAACTTCCCTAATATTAAAGGTGGATTAAAGAAGTGTGGTGATAATCCAGTATTCCTATTATATTGGACATTATATAGAGATTACACTTTATTGTCTGATTTAGATATTGACTTTATTTTTTTATCATAAGCAAGGTATTCTTAAAATCAATCCATCAACAGCTAATAAAGATACCTATAGAGTATTCTTAACTGAATTAAAGAAATTGTATAAATTAGCTGCGGTTGATATTAAAAGATGAACTAGAACCAGAAGTTATTGCTAAAGATGAAAGAAAAGATAATATTGTAAATGAACTTAAGAAATCATTAAAGTTTAATTTTACTGGTAATGATGATTCATCTGAAGAAGAAACTGTTACATCATTAGATGAACCAGATAGCACTGATAAAGATGATTCTGAAGATCATATTGATGATTTCATTGATAAGACTATTGAGAAGAAGGTTGATGAAGCTGAAGAAGAATTAGGAACTGATGAGTATGATGATGACGATACTGTAGATAAAGCAGTATTAACCAGTGTAGAGAATGAAGTTAATAATGATGAAGAACTCATTAAAGAAATCTATCAGAAGACTAAGAATAAGGAATTAAAGAAATCCGCAGCATCAACAGCTAGAGATAATCTATTGAGAAAGAAACAAGAAGATATTGTGGTTGGTAATATGACAGTAGGTCAATTAAAGAAACTTAATTCAGCTAAGGTTGAAATTAAACCAAATGATGTATCCTCTGTATTACACACATCAAATAAGAATCTTCAGAAATCTAAATATCCAGCTATTAATAAGACATACTTGAGAAAGTCTATAATAAAGATTTAGTAGATGCTATTATGGCTTTTAAATAACAAATCTCTACCAATCTTTGTTAGGAATATTACTATAGAAGATACATCTAATGAGTTAAACTATATTGATACTTATACTGTGGAATTGGAAGATGCTAATAGACAAAGATCTACATTTAAGATTGATATCCCTAAATTCATAGATAATAAGTTTATGTATATTGGTGGTAATAAGAAGTTGATTCTTAATCAGAGTTTCCTACTACCATTAGTGAAAAACATCTGAAGATGCTGTACAGATAGTTACTAACTATAATAAGATGTATGTGAGACGAGATGGTACTAAGAGTTTATCATCTATTGAAGTACTCATGAAGATACTAAATGATGATAATAAACTATCTAACTATTTCTTATATGGTAGAGTATTTGAGAATAATAAGGATTATATCACTAATATTGAGTATGATGAATTATCTAAGATTATTCGTAAATTCAAATGTAAGGATACTGTAGTATATTTTTGATCAGATAGAATTACATGAAGCATTAAAAGATAAATCTTTACCTACAGATAGTTTATGCATTGGAACTAAAGGTGGTAAACTAATACTAATTAACCATGATACTCAAAGAACTTCTGATAATAAAGGTATTGTAGATATCATTATAGAAGCTATGGGGCAAGATGTTATTGACCAATATCTATCAACAAAGACACCAAAGCGTATGATGTATGCTAAAGTTAAATCTATGGAGAAAGATATTCCATGTATTGCACTATGTGGATTATGGGAAGGATTTTCTACAGTATTTAAGAAGATGGATTTGAAGTATAGATTGAGTGATAAATATCCTAAGGATTTAAAAAAACTGAAGAAGCAGTAATTAGATTCCAAGATTGTTATTTAGTCTATGATAATACTCCAGCTAATGCTCTTATGATGAATGGTATTAAGATTTTTTTAATACTGAAAAATATCCATTATCATCATTTGATGATAAAGATCCATATTTAGACATATTAGTGAAAAATCTATGGTAAGGTATCTATTGCAAATGCCTTAGATAATACTTATGAATTTACTATAGATCCTATTAGTGAAGAAGTATTAAAAGATATGGGATTACCAACAGATTTAGTTTCATTAATTATTTATGCCACTAGATTATTAGCTGATAATCAATATACATTTGAGTTGAATCAAAAGAATATCAAGGGTTAGATCTATTGAAACTATTCCAGCTATTCTTTATGATACTATTGCTAAAAAAATTATATCACATATAAGAATAGTAATGGTAGAAAGAAATTCACTATACCTAGAGAATCTGTAATTGCTAAACTTATGAAATCTCCTAATGTTGAAGATTACTCAACACTTAATCCTATTCTTGAATTAGATAGAGCACATACTGTATCTTATAAAGGCTGGCGTGGAATCAACTTGGATGAATCTTATACAGTAGCTAAGAGAAGTTATGATCCATCTATGATTGGAATTGTTGGTCCTACAACACAACCTGATGGTGGTGTTGGTGTACAGAAAGTATTAAGTGCTGAACCAGAAATAACTTCAGTTAGAGGATATACTAAGAAAGTTGAGACTGATAAGGATATAGATAATTTAAAGGATGTGAATCTATTTACGCCTGCTGAATTAATTACACCATTAGCAGTAAGCCATGATGATCCATCTCGTGTTGGTCATGCTATTAAACAGAGTAAACACGTTATTCCTGTTAAGAATGCATCACCAGTATTGATTAGTAATGGTATGGAAGAATTCTGTAAATATGATTTATCAACAGATTTCGTTGTTAATGCTAAAGATGATGGAAAAGTTGTTGAATTAAGTGATAAAGAAAATATTATGGTAGTCGAGTATAAAGATGGTACTCATCAGGCGATTAATCTAGCACCAAATATTGTAAAGAATGGTGGTGGTGGTTTCTATGAGTCACTTAGAATGATTACTAAATTCAAAGTAGGTGATAAGTTTAAGAAGAACGAAACTATTGCATGGAATAAAGATTTCTTCCATGATGATGAATTTAATGGATGTAGATTTAGTATTGGTATTCTATCTAAAGTAGCTATTATGTCAAATTATGATACTGCTGAAGATGGTACTATGGTTACAGATAAATTAGCACATGATGCTGTATCTGAAATGACATTCTTAAAATCTATAGTAATTGGTAAATGCAAATGTTAGTAAATTTGTTAAGGTTGGTGACCATGTTGAAATTGGTGATCCATTAGCTGAATTTGATACATCATTTGAAGATCCAGCACTCAATCAGTTCTTAGCTGTATTAGGAGACAATGAGAAGTTAAAAGGTGTTGTCAATGAAGGTAGTAAAAACATCGTTAAAGCATCCCATGCTGGAGTTATTGAAGATATTAAAGTATTTAGTACTGTAGAGTTAGATGAATTATCTCCATCATTAAAAAAGATTGTTGGTAATTACTTTAGTGGAGTTAAGAGTAGGAAGAAGCTATTAGATAAATATGATAAAAATGATAGTATAGTTAAATGTGGTATGTTTTTAACTGATCCATCTACAAAAGTTAATCCATCTAAGTATGGTGTTATTAGAGGTGAAAAAGTTGAAGATGCTGTATTAATTGAAGTATATATCAAACATGAAGAGTATCTTGAGACTGGTAGTAAAATTGCTTGTTTTACTGGACTTAAGAATACTATAACTGAAGTTATTCCTAAGGGTTATGAACCATATAGTGAATTGCACCCAGAAGAAGAAATCAGTACACTAATTGCATCTAACTCAATTCTCAAACGTATGGTACCATCATTGATTGTAACAGTAGTTGGAAATAAGGTTATTATAGAATTGAAGAGATGGTTGAAGAAATTCTTTGATAGTAACCCATTCAATCCAACTAATAGAAAAAAACTATGGAAAATATGGTATATAGTGTATTTACAGCACTAGATAAAAACTGGTGAGAATACTAAAAAAATATAAAGCATTATTTAATTCCATGAGTGATAAAACTATGGAAGCTTGGTGGAAGAAATTCTTTAATAATGATAAAGCTTATTTGATATTAGATGTTGTAGACTATGAACGAGTATTAAAGATGGAAGATGTCGAGAAAGCTGCAAAATTGTTGAAGATTCCACTATTTGAATATGTTGCTGTACCTAGTCATACTATGGATAAAAATAATGTTATTTGGAGTCAAGATCCAGTTCCAGTTGGGTATCTACACATTAAGAGAACTCAACAGACCATTATGAAAAAGAATGGTATGAGTATTTCATCAGATAAACGATCTGCGTTAGTTGGACAGGTTACTGGTTCTGATAAGAATGGTCGTGAAAGTGATTTGGATAATATCCTATTACTATCAGTTGCTTTCGATAACATCTTAAAAGAACTAAATGGTCCTAGAGCGGATGATATGAAAATGCAAACTGAGATGATGCAGCAAATAGCATTAAATGGTTATGTTAAATATGATGACTTAACTAATGATGTTAAGAATAAAACTACATTGAATACAGTTAATGCATATATGATCGGTATGGGACTAGATTCAGATTTAGTAACAAAGGGATTAATGTTAGCAAAAGACTGTAGAAGATGAGACTAGATAATAAAATACTATTATAACCAATAATTATATTCTTAGTATGATGATTAATCACATAGATTGGTCATCATACTACTAACACTCTGTAAATGTACGAAATATTAAAGATATATAAGAAAGAGAGGTTATTGTATTTTATGACACATGATCAATATATTGCTAATGTTCAATATAAAATAGATAGATTATTTTATGAATATGAAACTATAGAAATGGGTAAGTATCAGAATTATGACTATTACAATGAGTATACTAATGTAAATTATTATGACATGTTAGTAATGGAAGCTGAAGAAAAGAAAGGTATCATTCGTAGAATTATTGATGGTATTATTAAGATAATTCGTACTGCTATTGATAAGGTTAAATCGTTCTTTTCTAAGAATAATAAAATTGATAAAAAAATGCTGAGGTGAAAGTTAATAAGAATTTAGTAAATAGAATAAATATCTTTAAGAAGAAATCATCAAAAATAAAAATTAGGAATCGAGTATTCTTGCAACAGCTTTTTGGAGCTGTTGAGGGTACCAGTTCTTGGTCCAAAAATTTCATCTCATATGTATAAGCGATACAATAGTAGTGAAAAAGAATCTCTAATCAAAACAAAAGGATATGATGATAAGTTATCAAAGATTGGTACTGAAATTAGAGATATTAATACTGGTGAAATTACAAAACCTGATGATCCAAATTATGTTAAATTAATGCGTATAGGAGAACTTAATATTGAGATACATCATATTACCGACGAATTAAAAATCTGTGAATAAAGATCTTGAAGGAATATTATCTAAAAACCCAGAAGATATTGGTAAAAAGTGAGAAAGAGTTTATCAAAGAAGTTAATGATCTATCTATTGAAGGTAGCAAAATATTAGATGAAATGATGACAATTCTTAATGAAACTAATTCTGATGATATAACTACAAAAAAACAAAGAAATTCCTAGACAAATATGATATTGAGAAATATAAATATAATAAACTTCAAGGAAAAGTATCTGACAAATTTGGTAATGGTCAAAAAAAGCAACAATAAGTCATTGGATACTAGTGGTGCAATTATGGGGGATATGTCAGCAACTTATGGCTTCATACAAGATATAATTATCGGAGATCTTAAAAATACTATATCACACTGTTATGATAAGGAATTAAATACTTTAGCTAATACTTATGCTGTAAAAGTGTAAGAAATTGGCTGATTGGTGTATTAAACATACACAACATGATCATGACTACACTGAAGAAGAGTATAATAAAAATATATTCAGATTGTAAGAAAGACTACGATTCAATTATGAGTAAAAAAAGTTTTACCAGCAGATGGTGGAACTGATGTAGTGAATAATTTAAAGAAAATTAATATGTATCTTGATGATATCCACAATGGAGCTAAGAAACTCCAAGCTATATGGGATAAGAATAATAAATAAAAATATATAAAGATTATAGATACTAATCAAAGTATCTATAATCTTTATTTTTATTATACTTCTGGTAATATATAATTACATAATTTATAATCTTCATTAATCTTACTATCCAATGGTACTATATCTACTGGATACATACTAAACATATTATTGTGACTAATTAAGAATATCTGTTCACAATTTACCATATCCATTAATCTCTAATATAGATAAAAAAACTTCTCTCTATAATTCTTATCCAAATTACTATCCATCTCATCTAATAGTAGAATATTATACTTAGATATTGATTTGTATATTAGTGCAAATGATAATGCTATAGATAGGAATGCTGTCTCACCTTGTGATGCACTAATAATGTCAGATATCATATACCCATCTTTAATGTATGGGATTTTAAACTCATCACTATTTATATTAAAAATCTTTAATATAAATACTACCATCATAAACTAGATCCAATAACTCATTAATGATTGATTTAATGTCACTCATATACATATTGATATGCTCTAATGGTATACCTTCTTTAGATGACATGGCTTTCTTAATATACTCATTCTGATTATATAACTTAGAATATCTATTCAAATCCTTAGTTAATTTTTTTGTATTCATCAATTAGTATAACCATAGATTCTCTTATATTAGTATCTCTATCAATAACATACTTTATATCTTCTAGTCTATGTTTAAGAGATGTATACTCAGACATATTACTATCATAATCACTAATGATAGTATTGAGTTCTTTAACTCGATTATTATACTCAATGAAGTTAGATATACTATCTCTAGTCTCTAATAACTCAGATAATTTATCCTCACATAAAGTAACATTAGATTTTTTTCAGATTCAATAAGATTATCTCTTAGATTATCAATACATACTCTAATATTTGATATATCTAAGTTAATAGTAGATAGTCTGTCTTTAAAATAATCTAATGAATTCAATTCTTTAAATGAATCTAATTTCAATTTCAACTCATTATACTCATTAGTATTATTCAGATAAATAGTATACTCAGTAACATCAGATAATAAATCTTGATACTTAGAATAATCTACTATATTTAATCTATCAATGATTCTATTATAGATATTCCCATATCTGAAATCTTCTTTTAACATGATCTGGTAATCTATCAATAATATCACTACACTCTTTAAGTCTATTAAAGACTTCATTAATATTAGTATTAATGCTATCAATATACTTATAGTGCTCTAAGTTGTTATCTACATCAAATTTATGATCTTCTATATTCTTCAATCTAATGATTTCTTGATATAATCTATATAGAGCACAAGTATGATGTTCACAATTCATATCAATATCTGAACCATCTCTGAGTAATTTATCTAATAACTCAGATGATTTGTTTTCTATCATCACGTAACCTTTATTAACATAATCATCTACAGACTTACCATCTATTCTCATACTAATAACTTTCTTAACAGATTCCTTACCAAGTTCATAAGTCTTATCAAGTATTCTATCTATATCTCTCAGCATTAGAATAAAAATCACTTAATTCGTCTTTAGTATATTTTATATCTAATGCAGTATATAATGATTCTGACTTATTAATAGATATCTCTAAAGTCTTCATTCTACTAATGATACCTTTAATAGTCTCATTATTCTCAATCTTATCAATCTGTCTATTTACCTCATCTCGTTCTCTTTAGTTTAGAATCTAACTCATTTAACTTACCTGTCAATTCATTAGACAATGTAGCTAATGATAACTTGTGCGTTTCTAAACTATTTCTAATATCATTGATAGAACTATCAATATCATCTATTGAAATATTTCTAATATCAACTGATGATATCTTATTGAGCTTCTTACTAATATTATTATACTCATCTTTGATATCTTTAATATTAGTATCCTTCATCAATCCTTCTAAATATCCTATTTTAGAAGTTAACGAATCATATGTTGATTTATTAACTTCTAATGACTTAGTAAGCTTTAATTAAGCTATTCTTACTATAAGCAATATCAACTATACATGTCTTCTTAATCTTATCAGATATATGAGATATTTGTACTTTAAGAATCCTAGAATCTTCTGTGAGCTTCTTATACAATTTTAAATATATATCTAATTCTGATAATAGATTAGATAAGAACTTTTTACGTTCCGTAGCTGTTAAGTCTAACATATTGGTTACATTATTACCTAATCTAATTAACTTAAGATAACTTATATCTATCTCTAATTCTTCTTCTACTATAGCTTTGAATGATGTCACATTACCATTGACATTTAACTCCTCACCATTCTTACTAATATATGATTTTACACTATGTCCAGTTTTAGTCTTAGTATAAAAATGCTTAATCAGATAATCATCATTTCCACTAATGATTTCTATTTCTTTATACCCATCTTTATCATCTATAATTACACCATTACTATTTCTAACGTCTAAATCACCTAATGTTGCAAAAAGGTGTTAATGTTGATAGTAATGATGTTTTTCCATACCCATTAGGTGCAACTAATAGACATATCTTATTTTTCTCTATTAGTAAAATCTAATTCCAATCTATCGGTTTTTCATACCGACTTTAATAGATGCAAAATTCTCCAATATAACGTGTTTAATCCACATAGTCTTAGTATCTCCTTATATTAAAATAATTAACTTTAATATTTTGTCAACCAAGTCACAAATATTTAAATCAGCTATATACTATTTATTAGTATCAAAATACAATTTATATTTTATAAGGAGGAATTATAATGATGGGAGAGAAGCGTATTAAGAGAGTTATGTTCAAATTCGAGGATGACAAATGGGGATTCATTGACGAATTTGACAGGAATGGCGAGTATGAGAAATCATTAATGTGTGATTTGAATAAATACTTAGATAGTGATGAGGATAAAATCACTGAGGTTATTAATATGTTAGTTGCTGGATTATTATTATCTGAATTTGGTGGAAATATTGAGAATAGATACATCAGGATAAAAAGCTATTGCATATGCTAATGATAGTGATGTTGTGAATGATATCGTCAAATATGGCTATAGTAAGTATAACCTACTAACAAATCCATATATCGCTAATAGCAATATCAATAGTAATGAACCAATTATGAGATGGTGGTATCACACAACTAAAGATAGTAGACATAATGGTGGGAACAGTATGTATACTATGCAACGATTTCTAGCTGGAGAAATTGAATCTATAGATGCTATAGATTATGTTTTATTATATGTCTCTCAAACCGAGTAGAAGTAGTGATGGATATGAATTAGAAATGGATCACCGTATCACATCAAATACTGAATATATTAATTCAGATCAAATATTTGTTGTAATAGATAAGAATACAAATAACCCTATTGCAATCTGTAGAGATCAAATAGATACTAGTGAGAAAAATCAATTCATATATGATAGATAATGTTAATAAAGATGTCTCACTCAGTGTTTATTCAGCATTTATAGCTTTCAACAATTTCACAGATAGTGATACATTCATGGAATTGGTAGATGATGTTATCAATGATGAGAATGGTAAATTTAAGGTATACATTAACAAAACTCCAATTATTATGGATAAACATAGTCATCATAGTTATTCATATTATGTCCTATCACAACTACTACTATGTGACAATAATGAATACCATATGATAAGTGGTAGTGATGACGATATAGTTACAGAAGATCTTGATTATATTCTGGTCGTGAAAGCTGACAAAGAATTGATGAATATCAAGAGATAATAATTAAATCAATTAAGGAGATTTCATTTGTGGAGATATGGGAAAGATCTTTATGGACAAATCCCAATATACAATTCTTATTTGATAATGAGATTATAGAATATGATCTACACAATGCTGGGTTATCTATAAGCAAAGCATTAAAGCTATTAGATGCTAATACATTAGATGAATTATCTAAGATACAAGATAAGCATAAGTTGGTAGTAGCTTTAGGAAACTTACAGAAGACTAATAAAGAATATTCTACTAAACTCAAAGATGGGTTTATTAGAATAAGAAAGAAGTTTATTGTTAGTAATGACCTAATGACTAACCAAATATTATCTATTAAAAAGATGCTATATTCACAACAGAAGAATGTAAATCATTACAATTCGACTGTTGTGAATTTAGACCAAAGAATATGTATAAAGCATTTATGAAAAATTGGGGATTGTGAGATTTATTATAAAGATAAATCCCATATAGATATCAAAGGCATTAATGATGATAATCTAGCATTACATAAAGATTTTATCATATCTATAATCTCCACATTCTGTTATAATATGTTAAATAAGTCTAAAGACTATGCTAGGAAAAACTTTAATAGATATAGCTAATAAGTATAAGCATAGAGAACTTAGACTAGAGTATTATAGAGAGTTTAATAAGAGATCATCATATATGGATGAGTTTGGTGAATACCATGATGTAGTATCAGATTTCACAGATTTGTATATTGGGTATAATTACATTGAGGTACTATCCTCAATGCTATTAATGATATTATAAAAAAATAAAAACCTAGGATATTGATTATTCATCCTAGGTTTTATTTTTTTCTAATCTTGTTTTAAAATATTATTAATAAATCCTTCACCAGTAGATCTCATTGATTCATACTTAGGTGCTCTAGGCACTTTAGATAAGAATGTATAGAATGTTATAGATACTCTCATCACAATATAGTGATGTAAATAATCTGATGTAATTAATGAGTTCTTATCTTTTAATCTTAAGAATACTTCTTTATTTAATGATCTATATACATCTTCTGCTACTTCTTTCATATCATCATCCATCCACATAACATTATACCTTAGAGTCTTAGGCATAGCTAAATGTGCTCTAATAAAGTGAAGGAATTTAATTTCAATCATTCTATCAATAAACTCTAGTAACTTAGTTGTATTATCTGCATTAGTTCCGAAAATCCAACTTAAGTCTATTTGCTTTCTATAATATCTTGAGGATCTGCCATATTAGCAACCATCTCAAGATGATCCATATATCTTTTATATCCATAGATAATAGTTCCAAATCCACACAGGATTAAAACCACCTTAATTACTAAATTTGCAATTTCCATATATTTAAATACTTCCTTTCTATCTAATTGAATTTATTATTGTACCAAACTAATTCCACTTACATTGAAATCTATTGTAAATCTCCAACGATATCCCTGTTTATATACTGAAGCATATTGCATAGTATAATCACCCCAAACTTTAATTAAGTTGGAATATACACAATCTGGAGAAATATATCTGTTATTATGTAATCCCATAGCGAATCCTGTATCACCAGCAGAAGTTACTTTTGGGTAGATTATAGTATTACAGATTGTTGGATTAAGAATGAGCATAGCCATTTCATCTGAGATATCAGATACAAATGGTGCTTTACCAGTTGGATTATATTTAGTGAAAAAACTATAAATACTAGCTGGTTGATATGTACTATCTAAGAACTCAAAGCAGCAACTAGTTACTGTAGCTCTAGGTCTAATAATAGTATCATCAAATTGAGTATTTGGTACAAATACATCTAATTCAGCATGTGATCTTGTAGCATTACCATGATTTACATAATTAGCACCCTTGAAGAAATTTGTGATAGCACCAGCGTTGAAATCTTCAGTCATTGGATCAATTACCATAGATCCCATAATTTCACATATCTGTTTTCCATCAGCTAATAGTTCTTCAGTATCTCTTAAAATTTTCACATACTTACAAGAGTTACTAGTAGTGTGTTCATATGTCTTACCTAAGTTAGTCTTAGAGTTAATAACATTATTTCCTTTACTAACAAATTTATACTTACTGAAATTATTAACACTACCACCTTGGTTGATTGGATCACCATTATTATTTACAATATCTTCTGATCTCACTTTAACAAAGAATGGTTTCATCTCTCCAGTCTTAATGTCTCTTTCCATGAGAAATCCACTACTGCATTTAATTTTATCAGCCATCTAATTATCTCCTTCATATTTATACGATCTTACTCAACTCTGGATAGAATTGCTTAATATCTTTATAATTAGCTAGAATATTCATAATAACACTAGCATTCATTAGGAATGATCCTTGCATAGCATTAATGATTACAAAAAAACATATAAACTACGCAATCAATACCTAACACCGCAGGACCATAGTAAGTTGTAATATATCTCTGACTAATATACTTAATATTCATGTCTTTAAATCTAACTGCAAATTGTTTAATGAAATCAGTTAACTCTGCAATAGTGTTAATATTAGCTGATTCATATTGATCGTTAACTAATGCTAATTGATCGGTATCAGCATCACTCTTAATATTACTTACTGCAACATTAAATACCAGAGATTTATTTCTACATTCCCATACTTTCTCTAGGAAGAATTTACTAATAGAGAATACTACTTGATTGTGTAATTCAATATCTAGTGATATTGAATATTCTCTATTAAGTATATTCATAAACATCTGAGTATATACAAAACAGCAAATTCTCATCAGAGTAATATTTCTATTAAACATAGGAGTCTTTAGATGATATTGTAAACTAACATAAGCTGATTCCATCAATACATATAATGGTTTAATAGCAATATCTAATGTTAAACCATCTTTAGATACATTAGTAAAAATTACTAATGAGGATAGATGCTACAATCTTAGGTTTATCCCTCAACCATCTTTTTTTCTAACTATGTATGGAATAGATGATGGTACTTTAATTTGCTTATTATATAAAAATCTCGATATCACCATTATCAAAAAGCTTCTAGTACTCTATCAGCCAGAAATGATATTCTTGATTTACGGATATTTACTAATTGCTCTTCAATCATATCTGGTGTTACTACAGTAGCACCTTTAATATATTTGAGCATAGAATCTGTTAAGTTCTTATTGATATTAAAAAAATACTGAATATATATGAATCTTCTAATGATGCTGATTCTTTAATATAATTACCATTGATATCAATATCATTTAATACAGATTCCATTAAATTATAAATATCTAAATTATCCATAATTTATATTATTCCTTTCATAATACTTCTTACATTAATCCATTGTTTTCCTATGAGTTTTGTAGATATCAACCCAAAAACATATTAGTAATGTCGGGATTTTCCTGATAAATACATAGAAAGGAAAAATGTTTATAATGAGTAGATTAATTAACCCTGATGAATTAGTTACTCCTACATTAACTAATGAAGAAGTTAAAACTAAGATGATGGAAGAGTTACTAACTAATCAGAATTATGAGTGGTTTGATACATACGATAATGATGTATTAAATACAACTCTTGATTATATTCAGACTCATAGTTATAGATATCTCGAAGATGCTCAAAGATCATCTATACAATTTTACTCAAAGTATTTTCCATACCAAGTTGCTCCAGATAATACTGATCCGAAAGATATTAGAGAAGGAGTTTGGTTTTTAGATAGGCGTGATGAATGTCCATGTTTCATTATTGGTGAAGACATTATTGATCCTGATAATACTATGAAATACTATAGATCAGAATTCTATCATAAGATACTTACACTAAATGATATTAGTAATCATCCAGAGATATTTGACAGATTTCCAATTATCATGATGGGTAATACCTTATTAGAGGATATCACTATAGAACTGACTACAAATGGTATGCTGATTAAGGTCGATAGTATCAATTATGATAATTATAAAATTTCTGGTGATGGTAAATATACTAGAGATTTATTTATAATGGTAGTATCTAATACATTCTATAAGCAAGTAGATATGTTGGCTATTAATGCTGTACCATCACCAACTACGCTATATAATGAATCAACTCATCAATTATGCTTTACTCCAACAATGTTAGGAATTGATAAGTTTAGAAATGATGGTACTTACTTCTTAGCAATTAAAACTGATACTAGAAACGATTTTTATATTCATGACTGTTATCAGTTCACTAAGACTAATACAACATATTTAACTCCACATATCAATCCTGATATTATCGAAGAGTATATTGTACCTAAGAATACAAACATAAGATTCTCATTTATCTTTGTAAAAGATATGTATGCATATAGAGGATTTGATAGTAAGTATGCTAAGTTCTATAATAACTCTGATAAATTAGCTATATCGCAATTCACAGATACTACTAATAGACAGGCTGAATTATGTTATGCTCTAATTGATAAAGGATATACACAAGATGGTAGTGATGGTACAACTATCAAATACAAATGTCCATATATCCACTTAAATGGTAGAGAAGATAATTTAAGTAATAGACTTACTGAATTAAGAGATAGGAAATTGTCTAATGAGTTAGACATGCCAATACCATTGGAGCATATTGTAGTATTTAGTAATCATGATAATATAACTAATCCTAATAGTAATACTATTGGTGGTGATAAGTTATTAAGATACTGCGATAATACTACACCAGCTCAGTATGTATTAAATACATTTCAGATGTTTGATGGAATTGAGTTTAAAGAGAATACTCTGTTCAAATTCTTTTTCTTATATAGTGATAGGGATAGGGGAACTAAGGTAAGATATTCTCAAGATTGGTTGATTGATAGTCTATGTAATATATTCAAAGATTTATCAAGATTTAATATCATTCAAGATTTATTCAATGGATTATTCTATAGAGGTAATGAGTTAAATTCATTATTAGTATCAAATAATACTATAGATGTTAATAATGCTGAGATAGCACATAACTTAGTCCAATATATGAAATCAACATTGTCAATACTTCATGCAATATATGAGCCAGATAATAGTGGATATGATAATAATATTATTTCACTATTAAAGAAAAACCCACGATAATAATGATATTATTAATGGTATGAAGCATAAGAGAAAGACATTAGAGAATTATATTAAATCAGATATCAATAATAATACTATCTATAGTAATAATAGACGAAATAAAGTATTATCATTCTCTTTAGCTTTTAGATGGAGTTAATTTAACTAGGAGAAAAAAGAACTACTACTGGTAATGAAACATTACCATCTTTTGATTATAGATTAAAAGAAGAATCGTATGTTTTTGTATGGGATTATGGGTATAAGATAAATAGGATTACTGATAGTGATATTATAGTGAGATTAGATGGATTAGTTATTAATAGTAATATAGAGATGTATTACAATAATCAATTTGTATATATCTATATACCAGTATCATTAATGAATGGATCTAAAGTATTAGAATTAGATATCTTAAGAAGTTTATATATGAATGGAAAAAAATCACATTTGATGACATCAATCAGGTATATAAACTAAGAATTCCAGAAGATGGTGATATCACACTAAATGATATTGTGATTAAAGATAGTGATGGCACACCTTATAAGAGTGCTATGCAAGCACCACTTAATATTGGTACTGAACATGATTCTACTAATGATAATATTAGTGACAATACAGCATATAATAAAAATCTATGATACTGAAATTAATGTCACTGATAAATCTAAATTAGAGACATATGTTGGAACTATTAAAGATGTTGCTAAAAGCTTATAGTACCACTAATAATAGTTCATATTGTAGGAGAATGGTAATTAGTGATCCAGATAATCAACTATATGATCCACAGACAATTACTAAGGTTAGTGTGAATGATAAATCTCCTGTTAACTACAGATTTACTAGAGATATACAATTTAGTCCTAAGTCAGCAACTTCAACTAATAAGACATTTGAGTTCTCAATCAATAAGCCAGTCTATAATGAAGTAATAGTACCTAGTGATGATAACGATCAACACGTACCAATCATTGATAATAGTATTGTGGAAGAATCTCTAGCAGATACTCAATATACTGATACTAAGATTTATGTTGGTGGTAAATATATTCCAAATACTATTACTCCAGATTTATATAGTGATGTTAAATTTCCACTAATTAATCCTGTTGATAATACTAAGATTGAAGATAAGAAATATAGGTTACTAAATTTTTGGTACTTATAAGACATCTGTGTTTTTATGAGTTACCAAATTACAAACTAGTGCCTATACCAGAATTAAAAATTCAACACATTGACACCAACAGCAACAAGTGCTAACTCATCATATATAATTATGACTTTACCTAAGAAGTATATTAAATTAGGTTATCAATCATTTAATACTGATAACTATGAATTCTATGTTAATGGTAGAAGATTAACTAAAGCTAATGTATTTCAGATTGATTACAACCATGTGAAATTAGTTGGATTGAAGTCATTGAAGAATGTGCAAGTCTATAGAAGATTAATAGATCCAGAAGTATTTCTAATTGGAGCAGATGTTGATAATAGTCAAATTCAGGGAGCTGATGTTATTAAGTGTATTGATAATATCTGTGAGAATAGTAATATAGATTCAGATAATAGTACTAATCAGAAGTTGAATATTATCAGTAATAATTATAACAAGTTAGAATTTATAAATTCAGCTATTATTAGGAATTTAATAAATACTAATGAAACCGAGTATATTAGATATATCAATGATACTAATACTGATACTGAAACAGATTTCAATCTTATGTTCAAGTATGTTAGCACTGATGTCATTAAGAATACTTTACCTAATGGAGATAGAGAAGATTCAAGAATATCTGTATATAGATTCTATATTGAAGAATTATACAGACCTAAGATATTAGATGCTAATAAGACACAATTTGAATCTCAGTACCTTAATGGAATATATCCATTTGTATCTGACGAGTTATTGAAGAAGGATAATAATCTAACTAATGGTAATCTATATAGTACTATAAGTGATTCATATGATGGTAATGTAGTATTAGTTGATTCTGATATACATATCAATAGTGCTAATAATATATTCACTATAGGTAAACTGATTGACTATAATAAGGTGAAAGGATGGTATTGATATAGATGAGTGGATATAAATTACCTAATAATACAAGATTTGCAATATCTTACACATCTCCAGAGAATAGAAGTAATGCTAGAGAAGGTGAAATCTTACAAGACAAATACACTGGTGAGATTTATGTTAAGAGAGTAGATGGTGCTACAGTTAGTGATACTAGAATAAAAAAAGAAATTTCATCACTGAACTGATTGATGTTAAGAGATTAGTATCTAAGATGGAATCTAGTCTTAATTCTAGTATTAAACCAACATCTACAGATTATTTTAATGCTGTTACATATAACTTAGCCCATATGAATAATGGTATTGAGTATGATATGAATGAGAAGAATAATCCTCTGATTATTGATTACAGAACTAAACCATCTGTAGTTGGAACATTAGAGTCTATGGTATATTCTAGTTCAGTTAATACAGATAGATTTTTTTAGTAATTAGATTTAATACTAGACCTGTAGATTACAGATCAGTATCTGGATATTTGGGATATATTAATAATATACTCAATATAAATGCTAATGCTGTTAGAACAGCTACTAATAATAATCTAAAAATCACTAGCTAATATTAGTACTAAAGCTGATAGAAGAGCATTACAAAAACCAGTAGTATTAACATTGAATGTTACAGTTAGTGGACTAATGAAATCTAATCAAATTACAGTAGTGAGATCTGCCGAATATAGATGCTATCTCAATTTATCTAATGCTATTGATATTAGAGAAATCTATAGAGATACAGAGTTTGATAGTATTAGTTCTATAACAGTAAAAAGTTGATAAGATTGATGTCTCATTTATGAATGTCTTATCTAATCTGGATAATAATCCAGACAGTGGTGCTCTTAAGTTAAATGACAATATCCCATTATATGGTGATAATAAATCAATGCTTAGAAGCTATTAGCACCAGATGGTAAAATTGTATTAGACTCAGTTAGTCTCAGATATTGTACTCCAGAATTATTTGAATTGAAGAATGGTTATATCACTACTGAATATTCTAATACAGTACAGAATACTTGGGATTATATGAGTAGTATTAATAACATCACTACTAATAAATCTATTATATTATCATCTGATAGACCTAGTAATCTTGATTGGACACCATATAATACATGGGCTAGAGAATTAGGAAGATCTGAGAATGGTCAAAGAGTTATTAATACAGACCAGAAGAAATATGTATCAGAATTACAAGAATTCATTTATAGTAGTACTGGAGTTGGTATCTTCTTCACATTTGATCCAACAAGTGCTGGAGATGCTCTTATCGTAAAACAGAGTTAGTATGAAGGAGTGTGATTAGAATATGCCAAATCAAATAGTTAATATTAATACACTCGCTTTTAATGAAGCAGTATTGATTAAGCCAATAAGTAAATTAAATGGATTTAATCATGGAGTACAAAGAGAGCATAGTATAGATTATATAAGTGGTGAAAAATTTTTGTATATACCAATGATTGTAATATCATTAGTGATAATAGATTAAAGAATAATCTTATTAATGATATTATTGATGTTAAGAGATTATTTCAGATCTTGTTATTGATGATACTATTAAAAAAATAGTTATCTTATTGGATCTACATATAATATCTTTTAATTATACAACAGATGGTAAATTCTTTGATATGCTAGATAATTATAACTTAGATATCATTAATAATACTACCAATTTTAATAATGGATATTATCCAGATATTGAATTGATGAGTAAGAGATATCCTAAGATTATCATTAAGCTAAATAGTAGAACTGAAGATATTGATAGAGTTAGTAGAATTACTAATTTCATTAATAAGTCATTATTATCAAACAATAATGTCTCATCCCAATCTCAGATGTATACTAGATTGAAGAATTATAAGACTACCTTTAATAATGATATCGGAATTGTTTGTAAATTCAAATTAACTGTAGTTGGTAGTGTTATTGGTTCATCATCAGTAATAACTAAAAGAAATCTATACTAAGAAGAATGTACAAATCAATACAATGTGTGTAGTAGACTTCTAAAGACTTAGCTGAATTTACTTCATATACTGTGAGTATTAGACTAATGGAATTAGATTGTTCTATTATCAATTTATATAAAGATCTATCTAATAATAGAAGTCAATATACTGTAGATTCTATGACTAATGTCAAATTAGATAGCTTCTTACGTATATTAGATATAACTAGAAATAGATTAGTCTTAGATAGTATTTCATTAAGAGCATTCGTCAATAACTCATATATCAATAAGAGTATTGGAATACCTGATGATTATTGTATTACTGAGATGATTATTCCAATAGAGACTTATAGAATTATTACAACATCTCTTAATAATATTGATAGTAGAGGATCTATTAAAGTATCACATAATGAACCAGATCTTGGTTCTATTGGTGGAGTAACTAGATGGGGGCAATATACAATATGGGCTAGAAACTATGTTGATATTAATGGTCATGGTTCATTCACTGATAATGTTAATCAGACAACAGATCCACAACGTAGATCAGAAATTGAGAATATTGTATATGGTAATAGACAAAAGAGATATTCATATTTTAACGTATAAATAATATAGAAAGGTGGTATTACATTATGTCAGTTGGAAATACTTATTTAAGTCTTAAATACCTTATCGACAACTGTGGTAATGATCCTTCTAGGGGAGATTTATATTATCTCGAAACTGATCAATCATCAGTAGCTGAGACTAATATGGAAGCTAGAGGAGAAGAAACAATCTTCAACCTAGATGGTGATGGTAGAGGAGGTGGAATTATCTAATGGCAATAAATGCTACAGTACATGATGTACTATTAAACACAAAAGAGTCTGATACAGATGTAGAAAAAATTATGCTACCTTATACGAGAGCAGAGAATATTATTGGTGGTTTTGATATCATTGGTAATAAAGAAACTACTAAGTTAAATAGTGCAGGACCATACTTCTTCTTAAAGACTGATGAAGTTGAGTTGAGTGAAGCACAATTAATTCTTATGACTAAACTTAAGAAGAATCAGTAAATATAAAAATGAAGATACTAGTATAATCACTAGTATCTTCATAATCTTATTTCTTCTTAGCTTTCTTAATGATCTTATTACACCTCTTCTTAATAACCTTATCATCAAATAAGTTAAAGAAATCAGCGTATATAAAATCACCATCTTTATATGGTATAGCAAAAATACTCAAATCTACTATATAACCAATATGTGATAATCCTAAGAAGATTAAGAGTTTTATTCTCTTTCTCGGATGTTAATATAATGAGATGCTTCTCTTTCTTTAACATCTTTTTAATATCTTAGCAAATGCTAATTTATTAGTATCCAATGTTTTAAGATACTCCTCAAGATACATTGAATTACTCTTAAGCTTAGTATCTTTCTTACTGTTAACACACATAACAATGGTTGTTGGATCTGGCATCATTGATGTCATCTTGGTGACTATATCAGTATATCTAGTACCAACTTTAATACGCTTACCAACTACTATTATAGAAGAATCTAGTACAAAATCTGGACCGACCCTAGGACTAAATTCTTCTATAAAGGATTTTGAATCCATTGTTATGATTAGACTATGCATTAAGATCTGCGGAATGGCACAAATCCACCATCCGCATCAATGTCAATACTGTCCATATCATCTTCATCAGTATCTTCATATGATACTGTGTGTGATGGTACTACTTCAACTACTTCTGGTTTACGTTGAATTGGTTCTTCTTTAACTTCAACCTTTGGTTCAGGTACATAGTTAACCTTAACATCATCAACTTTAGATACATCTGATGATTTCTTATCATTGACATAATCTAAGATAGCTGATTTAATCAAGCTATCAATAGTTAGACACATACCCTGAGATAATGGAATCACTTTCTTACCATTAACCTTCATAGTCTGTGTACTGATATCAATTTCAGCATTGAGTTCATTACCTTCCACTGATAACTTCTTTAACAGTAAGCTATCTTTGTAATCTAAATCACCAGTATATGGAATTTTAATCTTCTGCCCTTCTGGTAAAGGTTTAAATTCTTCTACAGTTCTACGATTTTCCCCAATGATGAGTCTACTATAATCCATATCACTAGGCTTTTGCTCTTTAGCAAGTCTCTCATAATAACTATCAACACCAGTTGAATCTTCTTCAACAACAGTTGTTTTACGTCTTCCAAATAATGGTTCTTTCTGAGATTCATTAGATTGTCTATTACTAATAATCTGAGCAATAGAATCGTCAAATGCTTCAAACTCATCTGCTACTCTCTGACGATCATCATATTCATCTAGTTCCTTTCCAGCGAATTTACTCATATAATACATATATGCTTTCTCATCACCTCTCTGATGAGCTTCTTCTGCTTTCCTGAACATTAATCGTCTATATGCAATAGCTTCTTCTGAAGTATCAACATCAAATCCGATCTTGTCAATCTTTCTCTTCTTCTTACTCAAATTTCTTCCAAAGATATCTTTCTTACTCATAACATCAATCTCCTTTTATATAATCTATAAATTAGTGTAATGTCGTAAGTGATATAAATTACCACTTACGACATAATTACATCACCTAATTATTGGTACCAGTTTTAATACTGTTATAGTATTGCTCATTTGATGTGATATAATACTTACCACCTGGTTCATAATCTTCTGGATTAAGTCCCATTGATCTAGCCTTATCCATCAGCTTCTGATACATGACTTTTGGATCTGGTTTCTCAACTTCACCTCTAGCCTTAGCTCTAAGCTCTTTGACGAATTTCTTACGAGCTTTCTTCTCCTCTTTCTTTCTCTGCTCTTCATGCATCTCATAATACTCAGAATATGTGTATTCATAATGCTCTACGACTTCTTCTTCTGGACTATGAATAACATAGTTGTTATGGAATAGATCACCAATCTCATTCTTCTCATCTTGCTTACTAATTCTCTTACGAATCTGAGCGAATGTATATTTCTTACCACATGATGGACATACTAATCCATTATATCCTTCATCATATACTAATACACTACCAGCTTCACAACTATTACATCTGAACATCTGATATGATGATGAATAGATATATGCAAAGTCTAATACTACAACTTGACCATCGGATTTTCTAAATCCCCAGTTAGCATAATTCTTATTAGGATCATAGCCAACATCACCAATGAAGAACTTCTCTTCAAACTTTGATAAGATATGGAGTACTGTATTCTTATTAGATACAAACTCATTCTTATCCATTGGGATAACTGGTTCACAAGCTTCGATAAGTCCATCTTGTAAACACTCATACACTTTAATTACATATGGTTGTAATTTATCAGTATACTTAAACTCACGCTTATTATCTGTCTTACCATGTTCGTCAAGAGCTATCTTGAATACGGTATCCTCAATTTGGATACCGATTCTATTAGTTCCATGACCAAGAAGGAATGCTTAATCTCATACTTATCTAAAGTATATTCAACTAATCTTCCTTTCTCCTCATTTGTGCAAGCACTATATGTAATTGCGAATAAGTCTTGAAGACATTCCATTGGGAAGAACTTCTTAATCTTACTCTTTAACTTAATCTTATCTGCCATGATAATCTCACTCTCCTATTCATTGTATTAGAATTTTATTCTCATTCCACCTAATGCTGATACTGGTTCTCCAGTCTTTTCCATATGCTTTAACTGCTTATCGTTATGTGATACGATATCCATCATAGCCAAATAACTAGCTAATGCACCTTCACTTGGAGCTTTCTTCTTCTTAGCCTTCTTAACCTTTGTATTGATTAATGGCTTATCCTTCTTAGCCTTCTTACCTTTCTTCTTAGATTTCTTTCTGTCTTCTCTAGGATCATGGTTAATGCTAATATTTCTAAGCTCTTTCTCAGCAGCCTCAATATCTCCACCATGGCTATCAATGATCTCATCTCTTAAAGTTGTATACTCAGAAATTAGTTCATTGGTTCTATCCTTGAACTCCTCACTATGATGCTTTGTACGCTTCTTGTCACGTTTCTTTTCCTGCTTCTCTTCATAAGCTAGAGTACCATACTTGAGAGCTCTACCTCCCCACATCTTCTTAAGATTAAAGCCCTTCTCATCTAGTTTATCAATGGTTCTTCTATCTAAGTATTCACCACGAGTCATCATCTTACCTCTGTAGTTACCAACCTCTGTCTTATTGAGATACTCTTCCCACTCTCTCTCATAATCACTGATGTAATTCTTTCTGAGAGGATTTCCATGGAACTTAGGTTTCTCAACTTCAGTAACCTTGTACTTCTTCATAGCTTAGCACGTGTCTTATCAGCATCTACAATAGCTTGCATAGCTTGTGCACTAGCTTCATCAGATGATATGAATCTCATCATATTATCCATAGCTTCATCAATAGCTTCCCATTGTGCAGATACCTTATCCATTTCTGGATAATACTTCTTATAGAATGCTTTAACCTTCTTACCTGCTGGTTTAACAGTTGCTAATGTCTTACTATATCCTCTCTTCTTAGCGAGTTCTCTTAACTGTCTATGTCTTTCTTTCTCGTCTTTAATGAGATAGATATTTCCAAGCTCCTCACCAAATGCAAATATGATCTTCTCCTCATATGGTAAACCATCTAATGGATCATCATATCCTTCAGTCTCGGATCTTATAAAGTCTTCTGGATCTCTCCATTCATCAGTAACATATTTACCAACTAGCTTCCAGTTATAATCCTTTCTATCCTTACCTGTATATCTTGGCATCTTGTAGTTATTCAGTTTGATATCGCCATGTAATACTTCCCAAATGAATTCCTGTGGATCCATTGTATATCTATTATGATATGCAACTTCCTTAAGGTAAGTAAGCATAGTTCTACAAGCATAGATGTAATCCACAATATTCTTATATTTGGATTTAAGCTTAGTAACATTCTCCATTGCTAACTTAAACTGTGGATCTAACTTAGGTGGTTCTTTGTGATATTCATCATCAAAGTTTCTTACTGCAACTCCTGAATACATTTCAGCAATCTTTGCTTTTCTCTCAGCGGATAATGGTACAACCTTCTTAAGAATCTCAGTAATAGGTACTTTAGATGTATCATCTTCTCTAACTCTTGCACCAATGATATTTCCATATTCATCTTTCAGTTCATCTGGTACATTACAGTTGATTCTGATTCCTGGTTCTGATTTATCACCTCTCAAGATTCTCTGACGTTCTTCCTCTTCTCTCTTAGCTCTAATCATAGCTAACTGTTCCATCATCTCTTGAGCATTGGTAAACATACCCATCTTGAGTCTATCCTCTTTAGATAACTCCTTCTTAGTTGTACCATCTGCATTACAGAATTCGTTATCATCTTTCTTCTCAACTTCCTTCTTAGGTGGTTGAGGTGGTGTTGATGGTTTCTTAGGTTGTTCTTTAGGTGTATTATCAACAACCTTCTTAGCTTGTTGCTTAATGAGTTCATCACCATTGATAACTTCAACTTCTTTCTTAGGTGGTTGAGCTGTAGTTACTGATTTCTTAGGTACATTATCAACAGGTTTCTTAGGCTGTTCTTCCACAACCTTCTTAACAGGATAAATTACTCTATCAAATACACTATCATCTTCTTCCCTAGGTGGTTGAGGAGTAGCTGCTGATTTCTTAGGTGATTGAGGTGGTGTTGATGGTTTTTTAGGTACATTATCAACAGGTTTCTTAGGCTGTTCTTTCACAACCTTCTTAACAGGATCAGAGACTTTCTTAGGTGTTTCATTAGTCACTTTACCAGATGAGGTATCAATCGTAATAATACCTTCTTCTTTAGCTCTATCTTTATCTAGGTTCTCAATAGTTACTACTGCACCTTTTCCATATAGCTTCTCAGCTTGTCTTCTCAACTCCTTTTCTTTCATAGCTTTCATTTCAGCCATAGCTTTCTGAGCTAAGTATTGACCAGCACTCATTCCAGTTCCATCACTTGAAACATATGAAGTCTTAACTCCATTAACTTCAACTTCATGTACTTGAACTCCTTTAGGAAGTCCATTATTAGATTCTTCAACTACTTCAGTATCAGATTCTTCTTTCTTATCCTTTGATGATTGTGGAACGATATTTCCATTAACTACTTTGAGATTATCATAATCTGCATCATCATCTTCTACTGATTGCGGAACGATGCATCTCTCTCTAGGTTTATCCTCTTCTTCCTCTTCATCAACTTCTACAGCTGGTTCATCAGCAACAATATCATCCACATAGTCTTCTTCCCATGGTAATGGTCCATCATAATCTGTATTATTACCACCATCTGGAATATCCTCACCATGCATCATAGCCATCATCAAATCCCCTGCATTGAATTTAATATCATCTACTCCAGCCATCATTGCTTCATACAACTCTTCATCAGACATATCAGAGTCATCATCTTCGTCTTCATCAGATTCGTCATCATCTTCCAATATTTGCTGATATCTTTCAAGTGCCTTATGTTCTGACTTTGAACGAGCTTCGATATCGTTGAAATCATAAATCACTTGTTTAGATGCTGATTCTAAATGATCTTTCAATTCAGATAACCTATCACTTCCAGGTACATTATCTGATTCTTCGTCAGACTCATCTTCATCATCTGAGTTATCGAAGTCCTTCATATCTACTCCAGAATTATCATACTCATCATCTTCATCATCAGCATATGGGTCTGGAACATCAAATAACTCATACAAGTTATCTTCTTCTGTTACATCACCATCTGCTAACATTTGCTGATATCTTTCAAGTGCCATATACTCGAACTTTGAACGACTTTCAATGTCTTTGCACTTGTCATACTTCTTAAGTTCAAATGCTGACAATAAGCAATTCTTCAATTCACATAGTCTATTGCTTCCAGGCACTTTATTTGTTATAGCTTCAATAAGCTTACCTTTATAACTATCTGTATTCATTTCCACATTCTCCTCATCAATAACTTTGTTATCAACTTGAGATTCTTCAACTACTTCAGGTGTATCAACTTCTTCTACTACTTCCACTGGTTGAGGTTCTTCAATTACTGGTTTCTCAAGTTTTCTAGGTGGATAATATGTTAAGTGTGGTACTCTACCTTCTTTAGTAGCTAAATCAATCTCATCATACTTCTCAATGATATTTTCAATAGTATCATCTTTGATATATTCCTCAGCCATCTTAATGACTTCTTCGGAATTTTCTTTATCATCAATGATCTTCTTGAGATCTCTCTGTCTCTCTCTATTGATAATCAATAACTTCTCTCTCCAATATCTATCATTATGTCTATTACTGATAATATCAGATGGATCATAGTTATCTCTATCAAACACCTTATACATATCATCTGGTGTTAACTTTGCTTTCTTCTTTGACTGCTCATAGATCTTTGACATGGATACAATAGTATCATCATCAACATCTTTTGAGTTTAATACTGCATCAGCATTTGCTGTAAAGACATTAGTATGGGATACTGGAATATCATCCTCATCATCTTCGTCTTCATCATCATCGTCATCAGACTCATTCAACTCTGGATATCCTTCGGCTGCTGATTTAACTCTATCAGAAACACTATAACCGAAATAATCATCTCCATCATCAATGTCTTCTTGATCCTTTCCAGCATATACGCAATCATTATAGAATCTAGGTTTAGTTAGATTACCATTAAGCTCAACAGAATCACCCATACCAAATGATACGATATTACCATCATCAGTAAAATATGTGTTGAAATTATTTCCATCAAATGAATCCATCAATAGTTCACAAGCTGAATCATAACCTCTACCATCTGGACCAACAACTTCATTAAGATGTTCATTCTTATTGAATGAATTTACTTTACTAAATGCACTAATCTCATCAAAGTCTGTAAATACTTTGTATTGAGTAATCTCATCATTCATCATTGTGTAAACATCATCAAATCCATATTTGATTCTTTCACTCTCTAAGAAGTCGTCTGGAATATCTTCACTAACTAAAGTACTCCAATCGAGATTATTGATATCTACAGCGATATCATCAAGATTATTAAATTTATATCCTAATGAATTATTCTTAATGAAATCAGGATGTCTTAATTCACTATCTGGACTATTCAAAATTCCCTCCACATAAAATAGATTACATAACTCAAGTTTCTTGAGTAATACGTGTTCACCCTTAGCTAATGCTTCATCAAGTGTTTCACCTTCATCATTAGCATAACCATAGATGATATCACCATCACCTGTTTCAAAGAGTGCTTGATACTTATACTCGTCCTCATCAATTTCTGCTACTTCCATAATAAGATCTTCATAGAATCCTTCACCATAAGCAACATGGTCATATCTCTCTAAGAACTCATCTCTTTGCATAGCTTCTTCTTCTTTAGGTGTAGCATACTTACGATTACGGATTACTGGAACCCAACGTCTACGTTCTGCATACTTGATATCTTCACCTAATTTATATAAGACAGTATCATATCTCATATAGAACCAATATCCATCTGTGTAATACTCTGGAACTTTCTTTGGCTTAGGTTTGCTGAATGAAATATTAAACTTCTCATTCTCATTAGCTCTTACATCATTATTAGTACTCATAATCTTCTTTCCTCCAAATTATAAAAATTTATTAAGCATGAATATATCACAATACCCTTAAATAGTATATATTTATGCATAATTATTAGATTAACAACTATATATAGTAATAGAGAACAAGATAAAATCAAATATCTTGTTCTCTATATTTATATAAACACCTATGCTACATTACTTGTAGAATTATCAACTTCTACATGATCTGGATTATCCATACCCTCTACTTCTAGGTATTGATATTTAACACTAAGCATCTTAAAATCTTCTTCAGTTAAATTGCTAGATTGCTCAATCTTTTCTTCAATCTTACCCTTCATAGAATCATCCATATAATCATAGTATTCTTGAATAAATTTAGCGTAATTTCCATAGGTTAATTGTAATGGGATAATAAGCTTTATTATCACCTTCAGAATGTGCTAACTTATGTAATGTCCTAGATAATGGTACTAAACAGACCATATTCTTATAATGGCACTCCATAACTTCATCAGATATATCAAACACATTTAGTTCTCTTCCTTCATCTAAGTGCTTATTAATGATTATAGAAGTTATATCTTCTAATGTGAATATATCATGATGAATTTCAACTTTAACCTTCTTCTCGTCACCTGATAGATTTGGGAAGAATGCACACTTTGACAAATCCATATTCTCTTTAAGATATGCTATATAGTCTTTATATTCCTGAGATGATCTAATCATTCTCTTACACTGCTCTAGGAATTTTCTCTGATCCTTAGGGTGTAGAATAGAAGACTGTATAATCCATTTTACTTGGGGCTGATATTTTTTTAATGTCTCTATAAGTGATTTAGACAAAAAGAAACACCACCTTTTCATAATATTCTATTAATGTGGTGTTTCTTTGGATATTGATTATAATTCTTTGATGATATCGTTATATGACGCAATATACATCTTGATTTCATCAACACTATACGCTGGTGGATCATCAATATATTTCTCATCATCTAATATTAATGATGATCTACCTGTTGAGAATGATGTTATTGAAGGATATGCTAATTTATTCAATATCTCCAATATATTATCATCAAATAATCCAAGATCAATATACTTATCTTTCATTTCTTCTCCAACTAGACCATTATCAGATCTTTCTACAACCACTTGATACTCACTAGCTGTACATAAAAACATCTACTAGAACCAATTTTTCCATCTTTACTATATGATGAAAATCCATATGTATCTAACTCACAAGATTTGTTATTATTAAGATAATACACATAATCCATCTTACTCATCTCTGTTTTTACATATAAGAAGTTATTCATTTTTTTCTCTTAGCTTTAAACTGCTTACAATACTTCTTATTAGTGGTAAATGCATATAGTCTAGTCTCAAGATGATCGTATATCCCAGACTTTAATTCTGTCTCAATAAAATCATCCATAATATAAAAACTTATAAACTATCAAACTACAATCACTCTCCTATCTCTTTATCTTATTATACATGAACCAATATGTATCAATATATATACCAATCGTATTTGGTGGTAATTTAGTCTCTATTAGTTCATGCGTAGCAGAATATTCATCTAAGCAATTTGGAATGAATTTGTATATTACATCCTGATACTTAGATTTGAATACTTCGATCTCATCATTATTGATAATATTGAATATTTGTGGATCTCTTATAAAGCCATAATATCTATCAGTACAACCAATGTACTCTTCATCAGTAATGGGTAACATAATAGCATTATTCATATCTGATAATTCCATTAGCTGTAATTCTACTGAAGGATATGAAGAATTTAAATCTGAATATAGTTGATCACTATATTCAGTCTTCACATATTTAAAATACTTCATATTTCTCCATCTCTTAAATGCTTTAGCTAAATCCTTATCTGTAGTCCATGCATAAACACAAGCAACATATGGTTTTCTATAACTTCTTGTTACTCGCAAACTTTGCAAGAACCAACTACTGAACTTATCGAGTTGCATATAAAAATAGATGAATTTTCATCTAAACACCTCCATCATCTTTTTTTATATTAAAGACATCTTTATACACCCATAACATGAATATATATTCATCAATACTATCATTGAACTTCTTTATGTCATAATTATATTCTGACATTCCATATGATAAATTATATGATAATCTATCCACATCTTCATCATAATAGATATATTCATAATCATTCATAATGCTTATAGTTGTTAATAGGAATTTATCAAGCATCTCTTTATGTTTATACTTAAATGCAGATATTCCTCTAATATATAACATACGCTCACGAGATATCATCTCTAGTACATCATATGGTGAAAGCAATAAGATCATATTCACCACCACTCATAACGACTTTGATATTACGTTTAGTCTTACTCGATATTCTGAATAATGCTAGTTCTTGATATTTCAAATTATATGGATCTAATGTTTCGATAATCTCATCACAATTATCTTTAAATATTCTATAATCGAAAAACATATTTATTTATGTTATCCATATTCCTAGTCTTTTCATATATCTTAGCAAGTTTACTATCATATGTATATCCTATAACATATTCACCTAGGCTCTGTTTACCTACTACTAAATTCTGAGAAGATAATGATTCATAGTATGTATACATATGACACATTGGACTATCATCAGTTACTGTATAGATATACAACTCCTTCTTCTTCATTTATAAAAACTCCTCCTGTTATAATTATTCTATCCAATATTATATAATATTGGTGAAAAATAAATTGACAAATATATTGAATGTATTAATCTCTGCATTATCTAGGTATGTCATATATTGTACACTACCATCATCTAATGACTTATAAATTTCAATATAATTGAATTTATCTAATACTTCAAAAATGTTTGTCTTTCAACAACCTATAATCAAAATCAAATACTTTCTTCCAGATATCCTCTTGTAAGAATATTATAGAATTATCTTCTACAGCTAAGTATTCTGATTTAGTCATAGGTGTAATTATCTCATGGACTTCATAATCACCACAGAATAATTTGTATGATCCGATTGCTTGTTTATCAAACTCATACATGAAGTTATTGTATTCTGATCTGTCCATTTTAACCTTTTCAACCTTAACACAATCACTTCTACGTATCTTGATGAATTCTTTCATAACATCTTTATCTGTAGTGAATCCATACAACCAATAATCTTCAATTTCATATTCTGAATGAACTTGAAGTGGTAACATATCATATATATCTGCTTTGACATATATCATATACACCTTATAAATATTTCTCTTCAATCTTCTTTCTCTCCTTAGACAATTTTTTTTAGAAATCTTATATAGTTTCTTTCCCTCCTTTTTAGAAACTTCTAAGAAAAAAATGGTAATGATTCAATTACCTTGATGATATCAATGAGATCTTCCGTATTTGACAAATCAATTTTTCTTGATATTCATCTCCATGATATCCTTTTCTCTCTTATTCTTACTAACCTTCATAAACAATCTCCTTTACTATATTGGTCTTTAGATACTTAAAAATAATATACAACCGAGTTATATAAGTGGGTAAATTTGAGTTGATGATATCTTCTCTTATTTATATAAATATAAGAAGGGGGAAGGATGAGCCCATCTTATATAAGAGAAAAAAATGATAACTGATAGATTTCAGTTATCAAATTTATTTTTATATATGAAAAAAATTTGTTTATTATATATAAGAGAAAAAAATGAGATATGGATTTCATTTTTGTCAGTTTAGGTTGCTTGATTATCTTCTCTCTTATTTATATAAAATATTATATATAATATATACTATATTATAATAATAAGAAGGGGGAAGGATGAGCCCATCTTATATAGAGAGAAAATGATAGTTGATTAAGTCAGCTATCAAATTTATTTTTTTATATTAAATATATTTATTATATATAAGAGAAAAATTTGATAATGATTATCAAAACAAGGTATTAAATCTTATAAGAAAGGAATTTTTGATATCAAGATATGAAAAATGCTATTACATAAAAATCTTTGATCCTTTTACAAGTGGGAAGATTGATTGGTTGAATATTCCAACAGCAGTGTACGTAAGATACATTCTTACAATTTTGGCTGCAATCAATACTCTAATTGCTGTATTTGGTCTAGCTCCAATCAATGTAGATCAATCAAAATTATATGATGTGATTAGTTCAGTACTATTCATCGTGATCTTATTAGTTAATACATATAAAGACAATCCAGTTTCTCCAGAAGCAATCAAATCTAATAAATATATGAAAGAGTTGAAAGCTGAACGTGGAAACACACAATCAGTAGATAATCCTACAGATAAGTCTGATAAGTAACAAATGAAATATTAGTAGATAACAGATTTGATGTTATCTACTAATATTAATATTTTTGTATAAATAGGGGACTTAAAATATTTTTAATTAGATACTTTTTAGGATTTTGTCTTTCTTTTTAAATTTATTAGTGAATGAATCTGAATGAGATCACATTCACTTACTGAATTGTACTGACTGACATTTTACCAGTTTGAGTTGATGATTATCTTCTCTCTTATTTATATAAATATATATTTATTATATATACTATTATATAATAAATATAAGAAGGGGGAAAAGGATGAGCCCATCTTATATAAGAGAAAAAAATGATAGTTGATTAAGTCAGCTATCAAATTTATTTTTTTCATATATGAAAATAAGAGAAAAGATTTGATAGATATCTTCTCTTATTTATATTAAAAATATATTTATTATATATACTTATATTTAATATATAAGAGGGAGATGAGGATATCTCCTTCTATATATTTTTTTCATATATGAAATTATAGTTATTATATATAAGAATTGAGAAATGAGGATATCTCTTTAATATAAGAGAAAAATGATAGATGATAATTCACCTATCATATCTATCTTTCATATATGAAATTATATTTATTATATATAATAGAGAAAATGGATAGTTGATTAATTCAGCTATCCATTTTATATTTTTCATATATGAGAAGATTTCATTTTTACCAGTTTAGATTGTTTAATCATCTTCTCTCTTATTTATATAAAATATTATATATAATATATACTATTATTTAATATATATAAGAAGGGGGAAGGATGAGCCCATCTTATATAAGAGAAAAAAATGGATAGATAAAAATCCCAAAGGAGGAAAAATGAAAATGGAAAAATATCAATGACTGTAAAAAGGGTTATAAAAACTATTCAAGAAATTAATGACAAATATAATGCCATTGGGGAATGTAGAAATGTATTCATAACACATACTCCAATGGTCTTATTATTTGCGATTACACAATTATCAGAGAGGGAATAGTATTTATGAAAGTATTAGATATTCATGCAGATTCTCTAATTCAAATGTCAAGTGAGTTATTAGGATTCAATTCAGTTTATGTTAAAAAGACTGATGGTCAACCAGCTCAATTTGGTAATAAACTATATCAATTCTTATCTCAAGTATCTGTATTATTTGAATTAGATAATTTATATTATATAGATTTATTAATATTAAAAGGGTATTGGTCATATATCAAATATAGAACCATCACCATCTCCAATTAATATTAGTGGAATCAAAGATGATGAATTAGAAAAAGCAATATCCAGATGTTAAAGAATACTGTGATGAGTATATGGGATTTATTAAAGAATTAAATAATAAGAATTTCTTATCAGTAGTTGCAGAAGATTTATCCCATATCAATCCATTAGGCACATACAATTTCAAGTGTAATTTATTACTAGAAGGAATTGATGTACTATCATTGTTTGATGGAACATTTGAATCGACTATTTATAAATTATATCCTGATGGTAAAATTAATGATATTCATCCATTGATGTTAGAATTGATGAAAGGATTAAATTCATGTGTTAGTAGTAGATATCTCAAATTCCTAAATAAGAGAGGTTTGGTTGAAGACACAATCATTAATAATACTTTTTTTGATTATGTAAGTTCAAAAACTGTAGGAGTTACTCTAATGAGTGTAGACTATAAATATGGGAAAAATTAATTTTACAGACACTACTAAACAAGACATCGTGAATGAGATTAATTCTTATAAAGCATCTAAAAAAAGATATGGGAACTCAGGTAATCCTCTCATGTAATGTTAGAGTCAAGGATTACCTTGATATTGCTACTAAATATCAAGATATTATTGATGTTCTCTATTCTGAATCATTAGTTAAATTGATTAATGAGGATAATAAAGATTTCGTTCCAGTATCTGATGAAGTGAAAAAGACATATTATGAGATTCAATGTTTTGAATAATCATAGTAATGAAATCAAGAATCTGATGTTAGATAAGTATCCACATTTTGCAACTAATTTTTATCATAGAAGGTCAAATGATAAAGATACTTGTTAGAGTTGATATTGATACTACTATTCCTAAAGATAATGAACCTCTTAGTAAAAATCTTTAATATATTAGATACAGTGAGATCATTAATATTTTAATGAATATATAACTATGATATAGGTCATAATTGCATGACTCATAATACTCGTAAAGTATCTCCTATCTTGTAAATAAAATTTAAGTTAAATGGTACGAGTTGTTATTTTTTTCTAAACTAAGTATAATCCAATAAGCCTAATGATATAAAAGCTTATTGGATTATATTTTTATTTTTCATTAACTTTATGATAGAGATTTGGTAGGTTAACTTATATCAATCTCGCCTCCTGGAGAAACTCAATATACCAAATCTCTATAAAGCTATGCTGAAAGACAAGAACCTTCTAAACTAAGTTAAATGAGCGTGAAGTAAGATAAAGTCCTTTTTACAAAAACTTTCAAAACATCTATTTTTTTGATAGTACATAGGAGTGTTATTAAAGAACTAAATGCACGAATATGGTGATATGAGATTTTATAAACTAACAAGAAGATTAATAAGAGCTATCTAACCAAATAGCTCTTATTAATTTATTTTGAGTATCACTTATATATAAGCTTATTTAACTATAGGCTACGAACTTTTTCTGAACATAATATTCTCTTTTTAAAAAATTATAAATCCAGATAAGATGTTAACTCGTCTTATCTGGGTTTATATTAATCTTTATTAATAATTGAATTAGGTGAATCTAATTTCTAAACTTTAAGATAGGTTCTATTCTTTAATATTTACATGTAAAGATTAGTTAACTAATTCATATAAAAATTTATTTTTATATCACTCTAACACTAAAAAAACTCTAACAACATTTATAGATAATGGGCATAGTTAATTTTATGGTCATTATCTATAAATATTCTCATAGTGATTCGGAGATATAAAAATTATAGATAGATATACTCTAATATAAGTCAATTAATTTGGCTTAGATTATTCATTGAGGATTCCCCTTTCAAAATGAATAATTGTTTTCTTGTTGAAAACTTCTTTCTAATTACTAACCTAGTTTATTGAATACAGACTATAAATGAATATAGTCTGTATTCAATATATTTTGATTTAATAATATTAAAAAAATAATGAGCTAGCTACTAGTGAAATATCTAAGCTAGCTCATTATTTTTATGATTCAAAGTATGGTACGAACGATCCTTCGTCGTCATCCCATCTTAGTAAATATTCTGATATTGAATATCCATTATATGTGTCACTTACTACTGTAAGACAAAATATATCATCTTCACGACATGTAAGTTTAAAATCGACATCATTTACACATAGCAACTTTTTCACTCTTTAAAACTCTTATAATTGTTTCATTGACTAAATCCTTCATCTTATGATTCTCCTTCTTTTAAAAATTGGAATGTAGATAGGAATACATTATTCTCCTCATCCCATTTGAGGATGTAATCACTACTACCTCCTCCATGCTTATTCCTAATATAAAACCTCACATATTCTGACCATATATAGTCCCATCTGAATTCACATTTTAAATCGAACTCAGGTTCTCCAAGTTCTACAACCTTCTTAATAGCTTCTAGTAACATATTAGTATTCTTCATAGTAAATCTCCTTCTCCCCGTTAATGCCTGTTAGGACATCTAAGTATATATTTGATTACACTTAAATGGTGTATGGTTATATAAAAATTATTATATGGGTATATTGTATGATCCATTAAAAATTTCAATATCAGGAAAAAAGAAGGAACGTAACTCCTAGTGCAATATCTAAGCTACGCTCCTTCTTTTTATTTGACTAAATCACGAATCACATTCGCTTCGTGAAATAAGTCAAATCCTAATTTTCTCAAGAACTCATATGGGTTGATATCAGAATTCTTAATATAAGCTTCTTCAAAGACTATATTGAATCGTCTTTGAAGAAATGTGTTGATATCAATATCACCTTGTTGATATTCTACAAACACCTCAAAAATCTCCCCCATAGTTTTTGATACTAACTCATCATAATTCTTCATAGCAATTTCCTTTCTGCCCGTATATCCGTTAGCTCAGATTAATTTTATTTTTATTACACCTAAATGATATATATATATATCTATCGATTATACGGATTTATCTATGATCCGCCATATCCCTTTGAATATTCCTACCAAATAATTTTTTTATAATAAAAATATTTTTTTATAACAATATAATAGAAATGACTTCAGTGTCAATTATCGTTTTAAAATTTATAATGACTTTTATTCACATAGGTGTCTGATAGTCCGTGACTAAGGCGGGAGGGATCTTAGCTTATGTCGGTATATAGGGATATATACTCGATGTCTGTTCTATATCGGTCTATACCTGGTACTGGAAATTATACTTATAGATATTGACGCACGATAAAGAATAGTGTTGGTTGGGATCTTTTTAGAAAAGCTCATTGGCTTGCAATTTTTAAGTCGAGGTGGGTGAAGTATAACTGGGTTTGACCTCGTCGGAGTACATACTGCGCAATTACTGCTCTCCCTGGAAACGCAGCGACAACCCTTGTTCGATATTAAAGTTGGCATTTTTAGTAGAAGTTGTCTATCTACCTGCGGATATAATTCGGACTGAGCTTTCCAAATCTCAGGACTGAATACAATCACCAGATAACGACCGCGTGAAAACTACCTAGCATATTGTACACCAACGATGAACTCGGTACACAGATAAGTCGGTACATATGCCTATTTATGTGGTGGGTCTTCGTACAGCTACAAGATACGCAGCGACGTATGATAGTCTTGTATGGGGCACATGAATCGAAAACTTGAAAAAAGATTATTTGCAAATAATGGTATTCCATTCCTCGTGTTTCTTTGTTTTGGACAAAGTTTTACCACGGGAATGGGCAGGGCGTCAATGCTTCCTGACTCACATTCAGATTTTGGTCGCGGGGTTTTGCTGCTTTTCGCCTGAAATTTGCGTGTGTTTGCGTTTCGCCCCTCGCGCGCGTGCGAGATTATTATAATATATAATTAATTTATAATAATCTTGACTTGACTTCCGTTAGGAAGTAGTCAAGTCAAGATTATAAATATAATTAACTAAAAAAATTTTTGTAGTTAATTATCTGGATTAATTATATATCTAGTCAGGATCTGATGATAGGGAGAAGGTACGCTTCGCAGCTACTCTACGAAGCCAAAAAAACGATCAGATCCAGACCAAAAAACAAAAAAACATGAAAAAAATGAGAAAATTATCAAAAAAATTTTCTCATATAATATATCTCATTTTAAAATATATAATATAGAACTTTACGGAAACTTTTTCTACGAAAATAGTTATCATACAAGTTCTACATTCAAATCTCTGAGCAAACATCAACGAAATCTCAGTGATTTGAATATATCTCATTTTAAAATATATAATATAGAACTTTACGGAAACTTTTTCTACGAAAATAGTTATCATACAAGTTCTACATTCAAATCTCTGTGCGAAAAATCTCAAATGGTCATTGGGAAATTCAAAATGCGAAATCTTGTCATTCTCAAATTCCGAAATTATAAGAGCGAAATTCTCATATGAAATTGTCAAATGTCAAATGGGGAAAATTGTCTTCATGCGAAATTCTCATTTCAAAATGCGAAATTGTCAATGGTGGAAATTCTCATTGGAAATTGTCAAATTCAAAATGCGAAAATTGTATCATAAGAGAATATATTGAGAGATGACAAAAAGCGTCATCTCTCAAATTTTAATGAGGAAAATCGAATGTCAAATGTGTAATGGAGAAATTCTCATTGGAAAAATTGTCAAATTCAAATTCCGAAATTATAAGAGCGAATTCTCATTGGGAATTGTCAAATGTTAAATGGGAAAAATTTGTTATCATATGCAAAATTCTCATATGTGAAATTGTCATTCTCAAATTCCGAAATTATAAGAGCGAAATTCTCATATGAAAATGTCATTTTATAATGCGAAATTGTAATCCACGAACTATCTATTGAGAGATGACAAAAAGCGTCATCTCTCAAATTTTAATGAGGAAAAATCGAATGGAAATTGCAGGGAAAAAGAGCGTAAGTTAAATTGTCAAATCTGAGATATCGGAAATTGAGCTGTGGAAAATTGTCTCAAATCGGTAATGCGAAATTCATACTGGGAAAATTTGTTCTCATATGTGAAATTGTCAAATGTCAAATTCCGAAATTATAAGAGCAAAATTCTCATATGAGTAATGGGAAATTTATAATAGGGAAAATTTATCATCAGATGAGAATTGTCAAATTCATATGCGAAATATCAAATTGGTAATGCGAAATTTATATTCCACGAACTATATATTGAGATATGACAAAAAAAGCGTCATATCTCGAATTTGTTTGAGGAAAAATTGATTGAGAATTGCAGGGAAAAAGAGCGTAAATCAAATTGTCAAATCTGAGATATCGGAAATTGAGCTGTGAGAAAATGTGTCAATTATCATGTATGAAATGTCAAATTGTAATTCCGAAATTATAAGAGCAAAAATTCTCATATGAGTAATTGGAAATTTATAATAGGGAAATTTGATGTCATTTAGGTGAAACCCAAAAATTATAACCGCCGAAAAAAATGTCAGGATGAATCTTTCATCTGTGGGAACTCCAAAATTATAACCGCCGAAAAAATGTTATAGAAATCTTCTAACCCTAGGAGATTCTCTAGGAAAGTACTTTTCGTGTCCTAGGGAAAATGGGAATCTGAAAATTGATTCCTAGGAAATTATTGGAGAAACGGTTTTTACGAATTTTTTAATCATGAAAAATTTCTCTAACCCTAGGAGATTCTCTAGGAAAGTACTTTTTCGTGTCCTAGGGAAAAATGGGAAATTTAGATTGTCAAAATCTCTAACCCTAGGGAAATCATTGAAAATGCAAATTTGACAAATTTTGAAATTTGAAAAATCTCTCTAACCCTAGGGAATTCTCTAGGAAAGTACTTTTCGTGTCCTAGGGAAAATGGGAAAATTTGTAACTCATTTTCTCTAACCTCAATAAAATGCTGGAGAAACGATTTTTACGAAATTTTGAAATTTGAAAAATTGCTCTAACCCTAGAGGATTCTCTACAAAAGTACTTTTCGTGTCCTAGGGAAAATGGGAATCTGAAAATTGATTCCTAGGAAATTACTGGAGAAACGGGTTTTACTAATTTTTTTAAATCATGAAAAAAATGCTCTAACCCTAGGAGATTCTCTACAAAAGTACTTTTCGTGTCCTAGGGAAAATGGGAATCTGAAATTTGATTCCTAGAGAAATCCCTATCATTTCTGTGATCCCCAAAATTATAACCGCCGAAAAAAATATGCAGATATATAAATATATTATTTATCTGAATCACTTAATTAGTGGTATCAAAATTATTAGGAGGTAATACAGAAATGAGCTTAATTGAAGCGAGTAAGAAAGAGGAGATTATGAAAGGAGATCAATTAGTCGAGGATACTAATATCGACAAAGAAGTCAAACAAGAAGGTTTCTTAAAGGCTGTAAATTCCAACATTGTAGACCAGTATATGTCATTAGAAAATGAGATTGCAGATATGCAGTTGAGAATATATCAAGCTGATAAGATTACCAAACGTAAACAGCGAAGAGCTAAGTTACAGAATAAGGTATTTTTATTGTCTAATAGTGAAAGTGTCAGAATCAGAAATGAGATTGTATCCAATATGGAAAAGAAGAGTTGGATACAAAGAGTTATTGATTTCATTAAAGACATTTTCCCTATAGTCAAAATTATTGGTTCATTGGTTGGAGCATTATTAACTGCAATATTATCAATAGATTTTGTTAAGTCTAAGATTAGTCCAAATATGTTAAATGGTATGAATCAGTTAATGAGATTATGTGTATCACCAACACATGAATTTGTAGCTAAAGCTACTAAGTAATATCTAAAATTTTTAGTATACCTAATCTAAAGATGATTAGGTATACTTTTTAGATTTAGTTATAAGAGAGGAGAATATTATTTATGTATTTATGTGTAATTAGTTGTGATAATTCTAAGGATAAACCTAGTAAAAGCAATGATACCATATTGGAAATATGATAAGAATTCATTTAACATGAAGAAGTGGTCGTACATTGATTTTGATAGTAATAGAACTTTTGATTTTATCAATCCTAAATTGGGATATTGTAAATTAGCTAAAAGTAATGAAAGATATTTCATTAATAGAGCAATTTGATAATATCTTAATAGATAGAGTCTGGTATAGTAAAAAAAGATAATGGTTTGTATGAGCCTGAAGATTATTATCTATCTGATAAATATGGTTGTAGGGATTTATATACGATATTACAAAAAGTTTAATCAACAAAGTTATGTTGTAAGAGTAATATCATATATAGAGTAAAGGAGATAATTATTATGAGTGAAGAAGAGAAGAAAGTCAAAGAGAGTAAAGAGACTGAAGACACTAATGAAGATAATGAGTCTAGGGAATCTGCTACTATTGATATTAGAAAAATATGATGCTGATCCATATGACGATTTAGCATTAATCCCAGATAAGATTCCTGTTAGGACTAAACCACTAAAGAAGAATAGGTTTTATTATACTACTGCTTATGATGTATTGAAATGTATATATCATAGAGGATATCCTAATTTGAATAAATGTGTTACTGTATCATTAGAGGTATCTTATTTTTACTAAACATGGAGAAATGAGACATACATTTCTTAAGAGTCTTGATGTCAGATATCTTGCAGTAGTTGCTCATAAAGCATTTGGTGTATGTCAGACATTAAGTACTGCATATAGAATGGATCATCCAACTGAAGAAAAACTATTATATCTATTTTATACCATTGGCATATATAATGGGACTTCTATTATCTTGTAGATATAATGATGATCTATATGCATCAATGAGAACTATGAGAGTATTTAAATTGAGACAACCATTGACAGATATGTTTAAAGCATCATCTCTATTTGATGTAGCTGAAGAAGTTAGATTAACATCATCTTATGATGATTTTTGAAGAATCAAATATTAGAGTATATTGCTAAAAAGATTTATTATGTAAAGATAACACCTAACCAGTGTTATCTTTATTTTTTTTCTTTAGGTTTGAAAAAAACATAGAGGTAATCCATTAATAAAAATATTAGAAAGGAATGAATGTATTATACTATGAAAGATAGAGTATATTTCGCTTCCTATGAATGTGGTTTATCTGGTCTTCTTGGTGGTGATGAAGCTCAGTTATCTACTAATCCATATGATGCAATAGATAAATTAAAAATCTACAGATAATACACCAGTGGATTTTGATGATAATAAACCACTAGTATATATTTATGATGTACATGATGATTCTACCATGTCACATCATTCTACATTTAGAGTTGATAATAAATATAAGCCAGACTATACTTGTGTAGATATGAAGAATACTCCAGATGTGGAACCATATAGCTTCGATAAATATGATGATGACGAAGACGATGAGTATGATGAAGATGATATTGATATCGACATTAAGTACAATGACGAAGATGATGATTACGAATATACTTATGATGATGAAGATGATTCACCTAAAGCTCCAATTAGTTCAGTAATTAACACATTACAAGATATGGAAGAATGTGGATATATCTCATATAAGACATATAGAAACGTTAGATCATTCTTGGAAGAAGTATCAGACACTAATCAGATAAGTGATCCAATGAAATCAGCATCATCAGATGCTAAAGATATCGAAGGTATGAGTAAAGAATTAGAAGATTCTAATAAGAAAGCAACTGAGATTAAACCATCAGATGCTAATATGAGTTCAGATGATGCTAAGTCTGTTGCTGCTACAGAAGATAGTACTGGAAATGATACTGTGAAAGATGTTACTATTGATTCATCTAAAGAACAAGCTGTATCTACTGCTGTTAATATCAAAGATGGTCAATTATCTAAATTACATGATGTTAGTGATTCGAGCATAAGAATATTCCAGTATCTGCTAATGAAGATAGTGTTGGTGATGATCTAAAGAATATGGATACTAAAATGAGCAATAGTGATACACCTAATGCTTCAACAAAGAGTAATCCACAAATCCCAGATACTAAGGTAGTTTCAGTTAATGATACAAAGACTCCTACTACAGATTCCGATACAGCTACTCAACAACTAGCTGAAGCAGCAATTATTATTACATCATGTCTTGATATGAGTAAGAGATTTGTTAATGAATCATTTGTAAGATCTGGTAATTATAATAGAAATACTTTAAGTGAATTAGAGTTAGAAGAATCTGTTAATGATATCATCTATACCTATATCAATTATAGAACTGAGTGTGGTGAAAATCCATCGGAGTTATCTAAGACAGATTTTGGATTACCAGATCAGAAATGCTATCCTATTCCAGATAAAGCTAATATCATGGAAGCTATTAAAAACTTTGATGATTGTGATACTAAGGATAAAGATACTCTAGTCGCTAATATTATTAGTAAGCTAAAAGACTTAGATATGTTTGGATCTGTTGAAGTTGATATCAATAATGGATTTAGGAAATATTTAGATGCTGCAAGAAATGATTTCAAGACATCATTCGATCTAACTCCATTTAATGCTAGTAAAGAATCATATAATGTTGGAAATATGTTACCCACAGTTGGATTACAAAAGGTTACACGACCAGTTGATCCAGACAATGATTTTGATGCCTATCAAACATATTATGATGATACTGATATTCAGAATGATTATGTTTCTGAGGCATTTATTTCATTAGGTAAAGGAAATAGTATTTTTGATAAAGAAGCTGAAAAAGATTATCACTCTAATTAAACAATATTTGAGAAATCGTGGTGATGTTAAGGATATCATGAAGAAGTCATTGAATATTAAAAAGAATAAGTATTCTATTAAGTTAATGACTAATGATAGAGATTATAGTCCTATTATTATTAAATACATCACAGGTGCAGGATATACTCAACTAGATGATCATGATACATCTAAAGTATTTGATAAGTACGTTGGAGATCTTGTAATCCATGTATTATTCAATCAGAAATCTGGTCAGATCATTATGACATATGAAGCTGATAAATTACCAGATAATAAGAATACTAAACCTAAGAAATCTAATGATAATAAAAGCTGAAGTAAAGAAAGAATCAGTTTACTATTCTGAAGCATCTAAGAAAGATATTTCTATTGAAATGAAAGATATCGTTGATGTATTGAATAAGAAAGGTTATAAGACTAAATACTCATCTCCTGGATATATCAATGAAAGATTTAAGAGAGATGGATATAGAAATGGTATTCTGAATGGTGATCTATATACATCAGCTAGAGTAGTCTTTATTAAAGATTATAAGATTGGTGCACCTCCAGGATGGAAGACTAACCATTTTAAAGATGAACATGATGGTATGGGAATATATCCTGTTCCTCAGAATTATAAATACAAAGATGGTGAACCAAATGATGCTTTTGAGGACTGGAAGGAAAATTATATGGCTACACTTAAAGAGTGGGTTAATAACTTACCAGAGAAACCTGGTCCTAAAGAAGAATCATACAATGATAGTTTAATTGATGATATCTATACAGAGTATATGTTAGACATCTTTTAATCACTACTAAATTATAGTGAATAGTACTAATTCAGTACTATTCACTATATTGCTTTTATATAAACGGAGGTTTTAGAAAAAAATAACATTTGATGAAGAAATTCGATTGTTTAATTTAGTTAATTGGTTAACACCAATTTATATATCAGTTATAAAAATAAAAATATTTACCTAAGTATCATATTTAAGATACTTAGGTAAATACTTCTTGTTTAGGATTTTTAATTATGGACTTATACAAACTATTTTATTTTTTTGTACAGGATTACCTTCTTGTTATACCTTGTATAAAAATTATATCAAGTATACCCAATCATAGGATATACTTGATATAAACTCACAAAAATGTTGTTATAATGTAGAGGTAAAATGTGAAAACTCACAAATGAATAGAAAATCATGGTAACATCATAATGATGTTACTTATTAGTTTACTCTGAAAATTAAAAATTAAATAAGATATAGTTGTAGCGATTATACTACAACTATATCTAAGGTTAGAATAAGTTACTGATAATTTAAGTTTATAAGTTTGGAAACAATTTATGCAAAAACGTAGGTCAACTTAACTGTCGTGTATTAAGTCAACCTTACTTATATGTATACATAAAATATTTTTTTATTTATAGATAATACCCTTTAGGAATATCCATATGATAATTATTATCCCAATCTTCTAATAATGTTTGTCTAGCTTGTGAAGCATCTGCCCAGTTATCAATATCTAAGTTGATATTACCATATACAGTTTCTATATTCTTCCAATGTTTAGCTATATTATAAAAAGCATTTTTCTACATCATATAATGCTAATTTATAGAATGATGGTTCACAAGTTCTTGGTATAGTAGCTAATGATTCATGGTGTACAAATGCTAATTCAATATCTACAGTATTTGTCATTACTGCATCATATATGATAAGATGACATGGTTCTATAAAAATCAAAGGTTAATTTAGGATTTAATAATCCTTGTACCATAGAAGCACTGTTTGCTAACATAGCTTGTTGTAATAGTGTTACATTAGTATATGGCATAATAGCACCAAAATCATAAGTGTTATAACCACCTAATCCACCACCAGCACTACTACTATACTGAACATCTGATACATATAATAATTTCCTATTAGGGAATTCTGGTAATAAATATCCTATACCATTTCTTTCTGGATTATCATATTGCTTATCTTCTTTTAACTCATTTAATGATAAATGAAGATGGTCATAATATGGTTGATATACAGAGAATGTTGGTAGTGTAAATCTCTTAATAACATCTTCAATTACAGCATCTGGATTCTCTAATGGTAAATGGATTCCATATATACCCATATCATACTTTATTTTTTTGTAACTTCCTCAGACATATTTAATGCCATAATATTTCTTTATACCTCCAAATTCTATTGTTTTTAATAAAGCGTTAGAATATTACTATCTATCATACAAGATTATAATAAAAAAATAGATTAAGGAGGATTTAATCATTATGGGATTAAGAGATTGGCTCAGACGTAAAGGTGAAGAAAGGGATAGACAAGATGAAGAAGATGACAGAGAGCTAACTGATGAAGAAATCAAAAGAAGTCCGTGAAGGTCTTGATGATTGGTGGGGAATTAAAAAAAGGAAAGTAATAATAGAATAGAACTAGATAAGTATATCTTATCTAGTTCTATTTAATTCCGTAAAATTGAATATCATATATATATACTATTTATGCGTATATCTACTGAAAATAATTTAAGCTGACCTATCGGCTGGACGGGGAGAAAGGAGAATAATATGTTTAATATTATTCGAGTTATATTGTATTTAGCAATGATTCTTGTAGCAATCATTGAGATTGCTACATCTCACCTCAGCAAGAAATATGATGACAAGAGATGGGAGGCGTTTCTCCCACTCTTGATTCTATTTGTTGCTTGGAAACTGTTTCCATACAGTTTCCAAATCAGGGTGAAGCTGGCAGACTTCACCCTAATATTCATGAGTTTGATTCAGGATCTCGAAAGGGATTCTGAAGCATACTTCAAGAGAGGAGGTGATAAGAAAAAGAAGGACTAGGTGTCCTTCTTTTTTATATTCTCATATACATCATTATAATTATTTTTTCTACAAGGAGGGATTATTGATGATTGATGTAGAGTTAAATAAAGTGCCATGTACTTCAGATATTAGTGAAGCTAAATTAGTTGTTGTACCTGATATAGTATTAAAGGAACATCATGAACTTCCAGTTACTATATCATATTATTCACCTGAAGTCAAAAAAGACTAATATATTTATTTAATTGGAGGTAGAAATGAAATGGGAAAGACAATGGTACATCCGAGAAGGGTTAATTTTGATGTAGAGCACGCATTGAGTTTACTCTCTGGTAATGGTTTTGATATTTCAGAACCAGCCGCAGTATTATCAGTTGATAATGAAAAGACTAAAGCTATGTATGGTCCGAGGTCACCATTATATGGTACATCATATAGTGATGAACAAGCATTCTTAGAGAGGACTAGATGTAAGTGTGGTAAGACTATGGGTGTTGTTCATAAGGGTGAAAAATGCCCATATTGTAATACCATAGTAAAAGAGATTGGTGATAATATTAAGATGACTGGTTGGTTATGCTTTAATGGTCATAAAGTCATTTCACCACATTATTATCAGTTACTGTGTAATGCAATTACTAAACCAGTGTTTGATGATATTATTACATTGAATAAGAAGGTTGATAGAGATGGCAATATAGTTGATATTGAGCCAGATAGTGAATTGTATAAAGATGCTAAATCAATATTCTCTGGTATTGGTTTAATAGAATTTAGACAGAGATATTATGAGATTCTGGATTATTTTTGAAGCTAGAAAAATCAACTAAGCGTAAGCAGTTTGATGAATTGCGTAAAGATGTTAGATCAGTATTTACTTCATATTACCCAATCTATAGTACTAAATTAAGACAAGATTCAACTACTGAAGATACATTCTATTATGGTAAGTTGGATAAGTATATCAATAGTACTATTAACATTATTAGGAATCTTGAAAAATGCTGAGACTATCGAAATAACATTTTATCTACAGAGAATTCAAGAGAAGATAAATGCTATGTGGGATTATAATATGGAGATTCTTAAAGGTAAAGAAGGTATTATTCGTGGTGAAATCTTAGGTGGTTCACTTAATTATACATCACGAAATGTAGTAATACCAGATTATACTCTTAAGGATAATGAAGTAGATTTATCTTATCATACATTTATCATATTAGCTAAAGAAACCATTCTTAAATACTTAATGGTATCTGAAGGATATACATTAAGTAAGGCTATTAAAGTATGGAGAAAAAGCTAATATTAAATGGAGTGAGAAAGTTTATGATATCATGTGTATGATAATTGATGTAGAAGAACCTATGATACTATTAAATCGCAATCCTACATTGAATTATTACTCTATGATATTGATGAAGATTAGGAAGGTTAAGAAATCATTTAATGATTATACTTTTATCAATTCCTATTGCAATATTGCCTGGTTTGAATGCAGATTTTTGATGGTGATATTCTCAATCTTATTATGATGATGAATAAAGAGATCAAGTATATGTATAGGAAATTCAGTCCTATTGATAGAATGATTATGAGTAGAGATACTGGATTCTTAAATCCATACTTTAGTTTGAATAAAGGGATTTAAAGATGATCTATATTATTTTTCTCAGTATTGATGTAGATGCTTCAGAATTTACACCAGATCCCTAAAGTATCTATTGGTAAGAGTAGACAATTACCTAAAATGATCTAAATTTAAGAGATATACCGAGTAATATCGGTATATCTCTATTATGTGTTAAAAATCGCTTTAGACTTTATTTTTTGATGATACATAATTTAGGTGTGTATGAATATATTACAACAAAAACTAAGGAGGATTTAGAAATGAGTAAAAAGAAAGGTTTTAACATGAACGGAATCTATGAAGGTTTCGTCAAGGTTGCTGCAAACAGCCAGAATCGAGACATTGTGTCTGCGGTGATTAGGTATGGAATTTTGATGCCTAAGCTATTTAGAGTTGTAAGTGAATTTAGAAAAGGTTGCGAATACGCTGCTTCACAGATTACTGACGCAGATCAATGTGTTGAGAATGAAGATGGTGGATTAGATGTGCAGAGTGTTACACAAATGCACACAGTCATTCCATCAAGTAAGATGGAGCAGGAGTGGAAGGAGAAGACCTTCCAGAATATTCAGCGGTTGTACAAGAAACATCAACAGAAGTTACAACAGGAAGCTGAAGATGCCGAGGATGATGAGGACGAAGAAGAATCTGATAGTAATTCATTGTCAGACATTCTAGGATCCATATCAAAAAAATAGAAGCTTTGGAAAGGGGTGATGTAAAGGCTTTGAAGAAAATGAAGGAAGAGGAGAATGAAAAGAAATCAAAGAACTCTTCCAAGAAAGAACTTACTGATGATGAGTTTGACAATAAGTTAGACAAAGCCATTGAGAATAAGTTCGACAAGGGTGGTCAGAAAATCAACCCAATGGATGTTGCATTAGCATACAACACTGACCACCCAGAAAATGTAACTGTTAACAACGAGGTTGATGAAGATGATGATTGGGATCCAGCTACAGCCGACCTCGACAACATTGATCCTGATAAACTCAGTAAGAAACAAGTTGAGAAGATGTTGAGATATCTCAACAGTTTAGATATTGATTATGAGGATGAAGAAACTGATGAAGGTGTTGACGATATTGATGAATTCAATAAGTCAGTAGAGGAGTCAATGAGACAACACGTAGAATCGGAAAATGAATCAGAGGATGAGAAAGACGATTCAGATGATGAAGAATCAGATGAAGAAGATTATGAGGACTATGTTCCTGATCCTGATGATCCATCACTAGTTGGATTTGATCCAGCACTAATAGATTACAGCAGGTGTAGACCAAGTGATTTCACACCTGCACAGTTGTGGGTGATTGAGCAATATATGGGATCACTAGATGAAGAGTCTGAAGAAGACGAAGAATAAAAAATATTGTTGTCCTAACGGCGTTAACGGGGAGAAAGAGGTATTATATGTTTGAAGGTACAAGAAGTGTTATTAGTGACAAATTGGGACAGGCTGCTTACAAGTTAGGTAGACATTTAGCTCTTAAGAGGACTGGTGGTGTAATCCCAGAGACATCAATCGAAGAGATGCGAAAGAAGATTGATTTCATTGATGCGACAAGTAAAATTGTCGCATTTGTAGTTTGTTTGGTTGCAAAGCCAGTTGTTGACGCAGCTCTTAGAGCTGGTGCTAGAATGTTGATGAGATCTAGCAGACATGTAACTACTCGTTTACGTGCCAACTTCATCTAAATCATTTGCTGAGTGGGTTTGATCTATGATCCGTAACAGGGTTAGACACCGATGAAACTTATCTTAGTAAGTAATCAATGATATACATCTCACTGTAGGCTGGAACTCCTACCAGCTACTTTTACAATACAATCACGCAATGAAACAAACCGAACAAAACCGAACGCTGTTACGTGAAGAGTTTATGGCACTCTTCAATCCACTCAGCAAATGAAAAGAACCGAACAAAACCGAACAAAATAAAACCTAGTGATTGTAGATTGTAACCATGCTGAATAAACAATATTCCGTGGCTGTGAGTTGTATAGAATTATTACCGAAAGGATTTGGAGTAATCGTGTCCGATTGTTTCGATGAGTAGACCAGTAATAGAGAATTAGTTGAATGACCAGATATAATGAATATATCACAATACAAGATTTCAACATAATGATTCTATTCAAAGGCTACTCAGCTTAATGGTTTAAAAAAGAAATCATATTCATCTAAATGATTTCTTTTTTCTTATATACGGAAAACAAATGAGTAATTCATTAATGAAATCTTAAGCAATAAAAAGAAAGGAGCTTCTTTCATTATGCAAATGGTAGTATTTTGTTTAAAGGGTGAAGATGCATTAGATCCTCTTAAGAGAGGATTGAAATATGCCAAAGCCCACCAATCAGAATGGATCTCACTAAGTGATGATGTTAGAGAGCAATTCATGGAATATGATTGGGGTATGACACATATGGTAATTGATGATATCACTTATACTGTGTATAAAGATTATGTATTAGTCGCTGACAATAAACGACTATATATCTTAACAGATAATTTGTCCTCAGTAGATAAATTAACATAATAAAAAAATAATTATAACACTTATGTAATCCAGAGTTCTTAATTGAATTAAGGTCTGGATTCAATATAACTCTGTGTTAGTTCTTCTATAATAAAGATCTTAATTGGTCTTTTATTTAGGTAAGTTTGAATTACTGAATATTGGAAATTTTCATACGTACCTCCTTATAATTATAGAACTTATAATCAAACTAATTTTATGAACTTTTTTTCTACTAAAACTATATAACCCAATACCTCTAATAAAGGTATTGGGTTATATTAAACACTTATAGTAATACTAAACTTTGAAAGGTAGGTATAACTATGTCAAGAGTACTTAAGACTGGTCGTATCATGAATCATCACTATGCACCATCAGGAAGACCTGAGATTCCTACAAGAGAATCATGTTCAGATCTTAATGATGCTGAATTCGCTGAGTGGGAAAATGCTTGCAAGCTTGAAAGAGCTGAATGGGATAGAAATCAGGGATCTTCGGTTAAAGGTCATACAGATGATGTACACCATGGACCTGGAGTAAAGTAGAATATAATTAATCCACTATAATCTGTAATATGATTATAGTGGATATTTAATTGTGTATAAACCGTAAAATTGATTTATATATATATATTATTTAGGTGTAATTGAAAACAAATTTAAGCTGACCTATCGGCTAGACGGGGAGAAGGGGAAATTATGAATAACTTATTTGATGTAACTACAGACTTTATTACTCGTTGCAATGAGATTGAGATGAATTTCTCATTTGACCTTGCAGAATCTTTTTATGAGGGGAGATTGCATCACGATAGCAATTATCGTGATGTGCATACAGAGGCTTTAATTGAGTATGTTAACTTAATTAAAGAATTTGGAGGTAAAGTTCCACAGCCTCTATTTAGTGATTGCATCAATACCCTAAATGAAACAATCAATACTGACTGCGGTTGGTAATGATTGAAAAGAATCGCCACGCTCTGTTCCTGCATTTAAGGGTGTGGTAATTCTTTTTTCCTATTATTAATTATTATAGTAAAAAAATACACAGTAGTAATTAAATAAACTATTTTTGGAAGAGGTAATTATATGAAGAATAATATTAAAGAGATGATTAATGATAGTAAGGGTAAGGTGAAAACCCTTATGAATACTATTGAAGATTTGTTGTTGGAGAACTCTATCAATTACACATCTAATACTTCTAAGACAGAATTTATTGTTGAGGATGATAAAGATGTTGATAAAGTTATTGGTGCACTTGATAATACCAATCTTACAAATTGTGCATTATTCATTAGGAAATATAATAAGAATACTTATGTTAGATTACGTTATAACTAATTAAGATCTGGTAGATAAAATATTTTTATCTACCAGTGTATTATTTGTATTATAAGACAATATTATAGAAGGATGATTATGGTATATAAATCATCCTTCTATAAATATCTATCTGAATTTCTTTAAAAATTGCTGTTGCAATCAACTTTGGTCGCATTTTGTCAGTTCCTGAGTTATCTAGTGTAGTTACATTATATCCATCTAATACACCCATATCAAACTCTTTTTCTTCTGCTAAGAATCTCCTACAGATTTCAGAGCAATTAATCTCATCTTTAGGCTTTAGACTTTCTCTCTAATAGATCTGAATAATCTGCTTGTATCATTAGCATCAATATATACAACTTCACAACTATCCTTAAAATTGATATCTGGATATTTTTTCTTAAAATACTCCTCAATCTTAAGAATAGCATCTGGTGTAGATTGTAAGTAGATATTATTAGACTCCTCTAAATCAGATCCCACCATATAATAGTACCATGCTTCATTATCATTAATATGATATTCTCTTGATTCTACGATATCATTATTATCTTGATATTCTTTATATTTTTTTCAATATCATCAAAATAATAATCCTTACCATCTTCTTCATTAGGTCTAATAGGTCTAGTTGTATGCATTACCCATCTCTTAATATTGAGATTATCATGTTCTGCAAACTTATCTACATTCTTAAGAATTGTGTCCTTACCAGATCCTGATTTACCAATTACAAATACTATTTTCATACTAATTTACCTCGCTTTCTATTGGTATTAAGCATATGTGGTAAATACTTTAAAAATAAAAATTTTTAAGGTAAAGGAGGTATAATACATTGGAGAAAAAAATAAGCTATTATTAGAAATTGAAGATATTTATCCAGAGATTAAATCAGATATTAGCTCTAGGAAAAATTACTAATGAGACTTATAAAAAAATCTTAATAAGATTAGTAAGAATCTCAGTATGATTTTCCATAAAGATATTTCTATTAGTCTGAGTGATAGTGTCAAATTAAAAATCTAATAAATATTTCCTAATGTGTGTATATCCTAATTCAAATATATTAGAAGAATATACTATAGCACTTCTTAATGGAGATGATCTTAATGAGGGTGAATTTATCGAATCATGGAAGAATATTTCTTCATGGACTATTGAGATTGATAGTAAGATTTTTGATAATAACTATATTGACATTAGTAGTGAGGAATTTGTAGCATTACTTCTACATGAATGTGGTCATGTTATCTTTACAGATAATATCCCACATAATGTTTTTTTACTAAAAACCAATCTAATGTATTCTGATATGGATTTAGGGAATAAGCAGATTATCAATCTAACACCATTGAAGAATTTTATCACTGTAACTATTATGAAGATGTGTAATTCAAGAGCTATGTTAAGTTTAAAGAATTATTTAAATGAGACTAAGGCTGATAAGATGTCTATCCATTATGGTTATGGATTTGCATTGAAAAGTGTATTAGAGAAAAATCATTAACTTCAATATCAATAATAAGAAGATTACTAATAATATTGATGATGTTAAACAGATGGATACTCTTATTGATTCTCTAAGAGCTAGAGATAGAACTGCTACAGTTAATAAGTTTATTATGGGATTACCACCATCTAAGATGATGAGAGATAAGTTATATAACTTTGAATCCACTATCTTAAATGAAGATGGTACTCAGTATCTAATGATATCTATAATAAATTATCAGATACTTATAATAGAATCTATGAGAGTGCATATACTGTAGAAGCATTTGATTTATTTAGAAGAAGCTTAGTAGAATTGATAATGATGTACCAGATTATGTAGATATCAAGAGTGGTAGTATTCAGTCTAATGATGATAAACTTATGTTAATATCATATATCAATTCTAAAGTATCTTTGATTGATTGGTATTTGTCAATTATTAATGATCCTAAGGCTAGAAATAATTATAAGATATTTAATTCTGAATCTGAATTAGTATCTATGAGAAAACGATTATTATTAGCTAAAGATAGGATTATGGCATATAAGGTACCAGATTTTGATTATACTTTATCAATTCAATATCCAACTGGTTATGAGGGGTAATTAACATTATGGCTGATAAGAAATATTTTATTGAGAAGAATAATAAGTTAGTATGTAATATCCCAATGATGGAATTATATATTCCAAATTATTTCTATGAGAATAAATGGGCTAAGAGATTAGCTAGTACAATTAATTCATTTGGATTAGTTGAAGTTGGTATATTCGATAATGGTAAAAGAGTATTAACTAAATTATTGAAATTACCAGTATTCGTTGATTTTTATATTCATGAGATTAGAGATAATGATACTATAGAATTTGAACATACAGAAGCTGAGAAGTGTACCGTATTAACTTATAGAATGGGACAAGAGATTACTGATTTGATACTAGTACAAGATTCAGCTAATGGTGAAGTATTCTTGGATATGATTACTAAGGGTAAATTACCACACTCAGTTCCATATAACAAGGTATTGCAACTATGGATGAAGAATCAGGAATTAGCATCTATTAGTTTTGGTACAGCTTCAGTTACTGATGAGATTGTATTAGCTGTATCTTATAGAGATAAGAATGATGTTAATAAAGAATTCTGTACAGTTTATGGAACTGGTAAAGTTGGAGAGTACGATTACTCTACAGCTAACTTCCGTAAGATTTGTCAATATTCTTCAACATTTGCTGGAATATCTTATGAGGATATGAACACAATGATTACAACTTCTCTTAATAGAGCTAGAGAGAAACGAGAAGAAACTCCAACTCCAGTAGAGAAGATTATTAGTATTAAGATAATAGGAGAACTATGATTATTAGTAGTTCTCCTATTATCTATCCCGTGAAAACCTATATCTAATATAGAAGAAGGAGATGAATTAGTAATATGGATATTAAAAATCTTCTATGAAAAATCCATTAAAAAAACATTGAATGATGACTATATGGCTATAGTTAAAGATGTTGTTATCAAGTATAGAAATCTTGCTATAGTACAAGAAGATTTAGAGATGACTAAGTATGTTAATCAATATATGGATGCATATTTTTAAGAAAGATGTCTTTGAGAGTTACACATATGATAGTTCAGATTTCACAGCAGTTGGTGTTAGTGATCCAAATGAAATTAGAGAATATTTAGCTGATTCAGATGATATTCCTAATGGTATTAAAGAATCATTAGTTGAATTAAAGAGGAATAAAACACTGAATGAGTATGTTGAGAAGAATGAATATTATCGTATGTTAAATGGTCTACCTAAATTAGATGATAAAGAGTTTGTATATCTCCCATATGATAGATGTGTTGAATTAGGAATTAATGCTACAGATCCAATTCATAATATTAGGAAAGTTAATGGAGACCATATCATAGACTTAATAGAAGCTAGAGGGTGGTTAGATGATCTTATTAAAGAAAAATCCAGATAAGGAATATCTTAAATATATTGGAAAAAAAGAATATAGATCCAGTATTTGCAAGACGTGCTGCATCATATGATCTATTATATTTACCTAAGATATCTTCTGAAGATTTAAGAGATAAATTTATCATTATCTATAATCAGTGTAGAGATTATTTCGTTAAGACTATCTACACACCTCAGATGAGTAAGATGATAGATTATTATGATAATTTTGTAGGTCTATGTATTATGGTGATGACACTACAACAATTAACAGTTAGATCTATCCAATATTCTATTGATAGAGATTTCTTTAATATGGATCAAATTAAAGCATTATTTGATACTTATGATGTACCATATTTTGATAGTTTAGATATAGATACTCAAAAAAAGCTATTTGTAATAATATCAATATTATGATTAGAGATAAAGGTACTAATAAGATTATTTATGATATTGCTAGAATACTAGGATTTGATGATATTAAGATTTATAAGTACTATTTAATGAAATCACATATATTATCAGAAGAAGGATATCCAGCATTCTCTACTGTATCACAATATGATGAATCCACTGGTCAGGATGTTATTACATATGATTATCAATCTATGTATGATGTATACTTCAAAAAAGTAGATGTTAGGAATTATGATATGCATGATGCTCTTAATGATCCTAATATGAGAGAAACTTACACATCAGTAACTTCTGGAGATCCTTACTGGGTAGTAGATGATGATCTGTTAAGAGAGTTATATGAGAGTGAGTATAACTATAAAGAGAGTAAATATCTAGGTTTATCAATATCATATAAATTAACAGATATCTTATATGAGTTTATTTTACTATTTAGAGAAATCTGTAGTAATAAAGATTTGTTAAATGATATCTTAATAGATTTACCTAGTGTATCAACAACTCAGAAATTTAATGTATTTGATTCTATAGTATTCTTAGCAGACATTATTATCTAAGAAATATGGTTTAAAAAGGTGAGATAGTTAGTAAGTCATCTCAAGTATATGCAGTATTAGATGCTAACGAATATGTTGCTAATCCTCAAGATGGTAAGAATGATACATTTGGATTTAATTTTGATTTCTTTAATAGTATTAATTATCAGAGAAGAAAAAGATGAAGTTGTACAATATATGACACCAGAAGAACAAAGAGAATTTGAAGGTTATATATTGACATTAACGTTAGATACTTCTAGTAATTCTCAAAAAGATTCTAACATTCAATAAGATGTATAATAACACTAAGAAGTTATCAACATTCTTAATCAATATGATGAGTAAAAACTAATTCACTAGAAGCTTATGAGACTTTTTAGAAGGATGTATAATACTATCTTTTATGTGAAAGAAACTTCTAAGATGTTTACTACATATAGTGGAGTAGTACCAACAACATATGCTGAATATCTCAGAGATACTCAACCATTATTGTATAACAAACTTACTGAAACTAGTAGAGAAGATATACATCTTATGATAGCTCATGTTATTGATAGAATTGATAATGTTATTGATGGTCTCAAAAAAATATTCAAGTAGTGAATAATGCAACATCTAAACTACATGATGTATTAATTGCGTTAATTAGATTCTTTAAGTCTTATACTACAGATATGATAGGATTGAATATCGTATATACATTAGATTTTAAGATGGATATGTTATTTAGATTTTTTTGATATGGTAGATAATATCGTTAAGATAAATGGTATTAATGAATACTTGAATTTTGGATATAATGATGCTATAACTTCTGCATTGATTAAGATAAATCTATTAGACAATAATATCTGGAGAGATAGTTTATTTACACATGTAGAGTCTAATCTTAGATCAGATATTATATTCCATGATATTTGTAAACAGATAAACTCATACTTTATATCTGATAAGATATTTAGTAGAGATGAATATACTTATACAGTGATTCCATATATTAATGACAATTTTAAAAATAGGATTTAAAGAGTATATCAAATCAGAATTAGAAGCTCATTTATATGAAAGACATTTTACTATTAGAGATAGATTAGATACTTCTACTACTATAATTAATATAAGTGATGGTGGTATACTTAATGATTTCATCACTAGTGTGAATAAAAAGATTGGGTATTAATGATAATAGAGGATTATTGTTTAGAGATGTTGTGTATAAAGTCTAGTATTTACTTTATCATGGCAACATTTGAGTAATCTATATGAATAAGAAAGATGAGGTATTAGCATATTATGTATAATAATATTCATGATAATCTAATGTTTGGTGATAATACTAATCATGGTCTATGGGTTAAGACTGATATTTCAGCATATACTGGATATAAGATAGATCCATTAACTGGTAAATCAAGTTGGGATGAAGTGTTATTCGAACATGAAGAAAATATGGTTACAATCTCTGGTGTACAGTTTGCAATGGAATCTATCTTTGGTATTAAGGGTGGATTAACTATTCCAACACTTAAGTCAGCTATCAATGCTGGTCCAGATGATGTTGTATATAATTCAGCATCTTTCCAGACACCAAATGGTCAAGTTACTCCTGGATATCCTTTAGGATATAGAGTTTGTTTATTTGGTTTAGGAATCTCTGGAACTGCTGAGAATACAATTACTAAGTATCCTATTAACTATCGTGAGCAAGGATTGCAGATGAATAAGACTGCTGATGATGGTACTAATCTAAATGGTATTATGGTACCTTTTAGATATTCTAAGACTGCATTAAATCCAGCAGATCAAAGAAAGTACTTTGGTAAGAAAACTGAAGCTGGTGGGTATACAGGATATTATTTAAAGACATTCGATACAGAACCAGTTGTAAAGCATGTATGGAAAGCAACAGCTCAACAAGATGAGTCAGAAATCCAACAAGAACACGTATGGGATTTAACAAGAAAGAGTCCAGTTGAAACCTATACTCAAATTACATTAAGAATTAATGAGAAAGATGTTAAAGAATGGGTAGAAGCTACAAGTTCAGTAGCTGAAGCTAAGTTTAATACATTAGGATTATTTACAGGATTCTATAATTCATCTAAGGGTGATTTTGAAGATGTTAAATTATTCTCAAAATTGTATGTGCCTACAGAGAGTTTAGCGTTAAACAAAGATATCACATATATTTACAAAGTATATGGTGTTAATAGTATGAGAAGAAAGATATATTAAAAAGTATCTTTCTTCTCACTATTTTATTAGTATCATTCTAATATGTAATCATACAATATTATACAGTATTAAAATATTTTATCTATAGGAGGTATAGTTTTATGGCGGTACTGTTGGTGGTTAGTTTGATTCTCTGCGTTGTGTCTGGTGGGATTTTCTGGTTCACCTCATTAAAGAGGAAGCCAGGTACGCCTTCTCCATTTAAAACGAAGGCGGAACGCCGTTATTGGAGAAGGGTTAGACGCAACCTCAGAGTGGGTTGCTGTATAGTGTTTGGAATATCATTGCTGGTATTCTGGAACAGCTACACATTAATGTCTGACGATCCAAGAGTCAACATGGACGCAGACAAGAAAGCGAAGTTCCATACCGTTGTTAGCTGGGATGAGAACTTCAAATGTGATGGGACTTATATCCCATCGTACACTGATGGTGAATTTGTAGGTGTGTATCTGATGACAGAGACAGAGAGACACACCTACGGAAGCTATTTCACGGTGGGTGAATTTGAGAAAATGGAGTCAATGTATCGTAAGAACATTGACCATCCATTCGGTGATTAACAGAAATAAGAATATAGGGTAGATTCATTTCTACCCTATATTTTTTCTAATCACAATCATATAAAAGGAGGGATTATATTATGGCATTAAATTTTATATGGTTTATGGTACAGACATTGTTCTCATGGAGCATACTAATACTATTACTTCTGATAGTAGTTGTTAAAAGCCAATAGAAGAAATATACTAGTGATATTCTTTTGGAGTTATGTTTTTTTCCTAGTCCTATACATATCTTATAGATTGAATCACTATCAAATCTTATGGTACTATTGATAATTTAAAATTGTGCTATCAACTCCATTATAACAAATATATTTTTATAAGGAGTTGATAGTATGGGTTATTCAGTTAATGATTTACTAGATTTAGTTTCATCATCTACAGAACAGATGAAAGCAACGGTTGATATCTATAAGAACTCAATCGCTAAGATGGGATTACACTTTGAAGTCGTTGATGAACTTATGAATTTCAATAAGGAGACTATTCATAATTTTTGATGATAGTATCTATGTGAATATTTGGAATAAGTTCTCTAATGGTGAAGTGCAACCATCCGAGGATTTGGATAAGTTCCATCAAGAGATTAAAGATACTATTTGTGAAGTTGGTGATATTGCTTTTAGATACATTAAAAGATTTATATGATCAATATAATGAGATTATTAATGATACTAAAAAAAGCTTTTAGATGATTATTCGGAATATATTTCATCTCCTGAATTCAAGAAGAAGGAAAAATGAAGCTATGGATAATCTCAAGAAGAAGTTAGATGAAACAACTGATGAATCTGATAAGAAGAAGTTACAGAAACGTATTGATGCTATTAATAATGCTGAAACACTATCCTTTATGTTAGATAGAGTTAATTCTATCGGACAAAAAAAGAAGTTGATAGGATTACAGATTTATTTTTTTGATAGTAGAGAATACAACTCTATCTTAGCTAGATTCATTAATAAGACTCGTAAGATGGGATTTAAAGATGGTTGGTATAAGAAATTAGTAGATTTAGAAACCACATTCTTACCTGATGAATACCACTCATTTAATAATCTCTTTATGTTTCATATCATCAGAACTGTTATCCATTGTGATATTGATAATCCAGTTGATAGTATGTATGCTAGATCTATCATCTCAAGAGTATTGAGATTAATTTATAATAAATATTCTGATAAGGATGAAAGAGATGGTGTAATTAATCTAATCATGGAGTTTGAAGATAAATTCATGGATAAAAAAAGAATTATTCACTAATAGGAATACATCTTATAATATTGATAATACCTCTAGTATTATTAGTGATAATGAATTTATTCAATCTATCAAGGATGTTATGTTAGAGAAGTTTAATCTCACTGGACTTGATGAGATGTATACAACAGCGAATAGTGATAAGTCATATAGAGAATGGTTGAAGGATAAATATCTTGAATATAGAGAATTATATGACCTTAGAGATTTCTTCAAGAGATATAAGATTAGTACCGATAAGGAATTAGAATCTTACAATCTTGATGAATTGAAGGAGGTTAAAGATAATTATCTTAAATCATTAAACAAGACACCAGATACAGAAGAATCTAGTGAAGTATCTGAAGAGTCTGATAATAGTAATGATACTCTTGATATGATTACAGTCGAAGATATTAATGAAAAATGAAGATACTAATAATTTACCTGAAGATAATAAAGAAGTTAATGAAGTATCTGAGTAATAATTATATTAGGTATAGTAGGCTGATTCCTACTATACCTAATATATGTCTTTAAAAGCTTGTGTACTTGTAATGCAGATAATATTGCTAATGGTTTTTAGAAATGCTATAAATATTCGTTTACACCTCTTCCTATCATTAACTATTGAATATGTATCTATCAGCTTTGTGAATATAGATCTAAATCTATTTCTTAATGAGTTAATTATTAGCTTTAATGTATACTCTCTAAGTACAACACCCTGATCATTTTTTTATCATAGATATCGTTTATTAAATTATCAAGGTGTTCAGATATTTTAATTGTAACAGCTTTTTTTCTAATACCTCATTAGTTAGCATATTAGATTCCAGTTCACTAAGAGCTGAATTCAATTCTTTAATATTCATCAATCTATATTTCATACCATTAGGTAGATCATCATCCATACTATCAATGAATCTAAATATAGCATCATCAAATGATACCACTCCTCTTAGATACAAATTAGAAAAAAATATTCTCATATAGTATATGATATGTTGAATATTCATCAAGATTATCTATATCTTCTATATTAAAGAATTCTTTCATGATATTCTCTAAGTACTCAATTTTCTCTACCTCATTATATATGACATCATATAGATTAGAATGTATCTTATTCAAATTACTCATTATCTAATTTATCACTCCTATATTAAATCTCACTATAACATCACCATTGGTTTAGTTGGTTGTGCAGGTTTCTGATAACTACTTCCACTATTCAATCTATCATATAACATAGAGAATGTATCAAAGATAGTATTAACTAAATTTGATGTGAATAGTGTATATGAGCCACCATATAATTTCATTAACATATTACAGAGCTGTGGTGAAATATCATTAGTTTTTGCAGTAATCTTAAATCCAAATGATAATGCATCATTAGTATTCTCGATTACATCAATTAATCTCTCAATCTCACTCATAGCTTCATCATATCTACAATCTGTAAATTCACAATTCTTACCGAATAGATCATCAATGAAACTATTATCTCTATGAATATAATCACTTATTTGATTACATATATTATCAGTGTCTCCATTATCATTGATACTATTAACATTAGAACTTACCTTATTGATATACTCACGTAATCCTTCATGGTATTCATCATAAGTATCTACAATTTCATCAATATCAACGATTCTTAAATGACCTTGTTCAAATTGTGTATAATCAGATAACATATCATATACATCTCTAATATGCTTTCCAGTATAATCAGAACTGAAGAATGTCTTGATATTATCTTTTAATAACATCAATTCTTGTCTTTAAATCTTCTACAGATGATATATTAGTATCATCTGAATACATATTGTTTTTAATCTCAACCAAATCTAATTCATCTTGTCCCATAGTAATTCTATCCCTTTCTCTTTACATGAAAATGTTATTTTATAATAAACCTAATGGTTCATCTTCAATCTCCTTACGAATCTTATCTGCTGTTAATGTCTTATTTTCATTATCAATAAGCTTCGTCCTCTGTTTATCTGTTTCAGCATTTGATACTCTTAGTTTATCAGCTAGTTTCACCATTAAGTCTCTAATCTTTTCCTGCTTACTAAGAATGGCTTTCTTCTTATCAACAGTTAATGCAACATTATTCTCTACAGCAACTTTGTTCATCTGTAGTAGATATGCTTGATACATTAATGATGAACTAATATCATGCTTAATAACAAAAAATTGATTTACTAGAGTTCTAGTAATAGGAATAATAGACGTGCAACAATTCCTACTACTGCCATTCCAACAATAGCTGAAGAACCTAAGAAGTTACTAGTATCATTATCCATAACACTTGTTAAGAATTTACGATACTCCATATACATATTCTTCTGTACATTGTTGAACTTCTGTAATGTTTCTACATAGAATAAATCTGCTCTAAATTTAGTATTCTTCACAGTAATTGTATATATACCATTATTTGTAGGCTTCTTAACTAAGTCCACAAACTGATATAATACTGCGGTAGTAGCTTCTACACAGCAATACACATATGTATTATATTCCAACATAACATATTCATTATGTTTAGCAAATCCTTTTCTATAGATATCTGATAACATCTGGATATTACTAATAGCTTTTTTTGAATAGTGTGAATATAATCTAATACTGGAGTATTCTTAAAGTCACTAACCTGATCTACCATATTTAATACATCAGTCATTGTATGATATCCTGAGTATAATTTAATATCACCTTTAGAATTAGGAATATCATCAAAATCAATATGGTCTCTCGATAATACCGCATCAAATAATTTCTGTGTGAATTTTTGATTCATCGGTGAAGATGAATCTTCCAAAATCAATCTAGCAGTATGTCTATGAATAGGTGTTGCAGATTCTTTTAAAATCTCTACACAATCCTTATACGGATCAAAATATGATGGTGTTTGCATCTTGTATTGTCACTTCCTTTCATATGAAATTACTTAGCAATCATTCTTCCAATTTCTCTACCCAACTTATTAGAGTTCAATGAGATCTCTCTTTCAATAGTCTCTAATGCATATACTTGATATCCAGTACCATTCTTACCATCACCATCATATAAGATTTGTAATGTCTGAGTAGCATCATCTACGATTACTAAAGTCATTAAGAATAGATTCTTCATAAGTCTTCTAGCAATCTTAACATCTTTTAATGACATTCCAAATTTCTTTTTCAATATCATCTAATTCAGATGTTGAAATAATAAGAGATGCATTAGGTACAATATTTGTTGGTTTGAAGTTTCTAAATGTTACCTTCTGATCTTTCAATCTCTTTAATGTTGGGAAGAATGATGTATATCCTTTTTCCATATTCTTGATATCAAACTTAACTTCATCAATATGGAATAGTAAGTCCTTAAATAAAGAAATCTCTCCAGTTGTCCATCTAATCATATTGAATAGAACACCCTTATTCTGTAATGATCTAAGAATATTATCAGTAATCTCAGATGATTGAACTAGATGAAGAATTGTTTTAATACCAACCACAATATCCCAAAATTCTACTAAGTCATGATTATCATTAATAACATTTAATCTTACTTCAATAGCATAAGGAATAATATCATTCATCTTCTTAACATCTAACATAGTCAATTTTGGAGCTGTGTGTTTATCATATGCATTTTTCATTCTAGTAGCATTATCAAGCGCTGCTTTATTCTTAGCTTTAGCTGTTGCACTAGCTGCCGCAGCATTTAATACATCATATGGATCGAAATCATCATCAACATCAGCTTCCATAAATGGTCTAATATCATAATCACTAAGATATTCCCTAGATCTATCATAATTTAATTTCTTAAGATTTTTAAATCTAGTACCATTACTTACATTCTCAAATGTGATTGCTGTACGAGTCTTATGATTGAGAGCTACTACAACATTTCCATCATACAGATTATTCTCCTTAAAGAATTGATCTGTATCAACAGACTCTAATCTCATATTCTGATGAATTTGTTTCAAGAATTGTAATGGTGTTCTTGTCTTAGTAATATCAACATCTGCAACTTGTGATAATACAATTTGTACAAAACTAGCATAATTTCTATCAAGTACCTTTACAACAGCATGAGCCATATCCAATGATACAGTATCTGAAACAATACATGGGAACTGAAAGATGGAATCATTTGCCGATGAAGCAATAGACGATCTAATAATAGAATCTTTCGCAGCCGCTGCACTAGCTCCCATTCTACTTAGTCTTTGTAAATCTTGGATAATATCCATTTAATTTACCTTCCTTTCACATTATTGGTTTGCAAACCTTAAGTATTACAAAAATGTTTTATAGCAATATCAATACTTATAGAAATATAGTAGGTGAAGTACTATATTTACTTCACCTACTATAACTATTATTTACTCATCATCATCTTGAATACTTAAATCAGTTAATGCCTTAGCTCTTTCTAATTCAGTATCATATTTCCATAATAATTCATCATTAGTTGGAATCTTAACATTGTTATCAATAGCCCAACGCATAATCATATCTTTATATGATGTATTAGGATCTTCATCTGGTTCTATTAGATCAATAGTAGATTTACCACTATTGATAATATCATCAACATTAACTTTCTTAGTTAGGATATCTTCAATAATATCATTATCACCATCTAAATAATATACAGAAGGTATCATAACCATAGTTAATCTAAATCCAATAATATCAATATTATTATCAATCTTAGTTACTCTATTATCAATATGATTCCATTCAGCTAATTTGATATATTGATCCGTAAGAGTTCTAGTAATTACATTAGATCTTCTATCTAAAGACTTATCAATAATCGTACCAACAGTTCTAGCAATCAATTTATCATCTGGAGCTAATTCAATTTCTCCATGTAGTGTAATAGAATTGATACTATAATAAGTTGCCTTACGATATTTACTCACAATACCTTTAGCTGGTTCTACAGTTAAAAATTGATTAAGTACATCTTTAGTGAATTTTTAATCCATGTTGATATTGATGATTATATTTAACTAAGATTCTCTCATCATCACAATCTACGATTTCAACACCATCTTTAATTGGATCTTTATTCTGGTCATATAAAGAATAATCAATAGTTAATTTGTATTTACCAGTTAGCTTAGTAATTTTATCAATACCTTTTAATTTAATCCATCTGGCAAAAATCTCTTAATGTTAACATAGGATTATCTACTTTATCAACTAGAAGTAAAGATACATCTAACTTATTATCTCTAATAGTATTGATCTTCTCAATAGTATTATAATCATCCATAATATCCAATTTATCAGATATCTTTCCTCTATTGGCAGTTTTGATAAGAGTATCATTGATTGCTAAATACATTGAATATTTATCCATATCAAATATTTCCTTTCATAATCTTCTTATCTATTTTGTCTTTATTAAAATCTGAATCGTGTTCTTCCATATATTCTATAGATATCTCTATTCTAGGTTTTATAGAATAATACTTAGCTATATGAGATTCTATGATTAAAGCATCATCTATAATAAGATTTCCTTGTATCATATCTGCATAGGTCTTAGCAACATTATCAAAAATCTGGTTTTGATAATGGTCTAATAAATCCATATTCAGCTAATATTCTATCTTCTATTTTTTTAATGATGATGGTGTCGGTAAATACACATTGATATTATACTTCATTGGAGTAGTAATAATATCATGTGGATGTTCTTTCATAAATTCTCTAAACATCCTTTTATTATCACTAGCACCAGCCACATAAAAAAATATTATTCATGCCTAATCTAGCTCTTGGAGTTGCTTTTAGGTATCAGAAATATAGTGAACTTGTATGATTTCCATTTAATCTTACGAATCCTATTCATCTCATGTATTATAGACTTCTTAGTCTTCTTTTTTTCTTCTTACTAGATTTATGTAATATATCCAGTAAATATTCTACCATACTAGATTGAGTATTTGGTAAATCACCATACTTACTATCGTATTCTAACATCAATTTATTTTTCTTCACAATTATCTCCTTATATTATAAAAATCTATCTACCACTGATACTAGTCCATCCAGCCATAAAGTGGTCTATCTTTTCATCAATGTGTGTAACAACGTTAGTTTTGATATCACCAAATGCATTCTTGATAACATTTATAGTCATAGCTGTACGATTTGATAGTTGTGGTTGAATAATATTAAGCCCACAAGTTGATGCTAAATAATCAATTAATGATGAATTAGCTAAGAATAATAATGGTTGATTACTTGGACTCATAGTCATGTCAGAATATAAATCTTCTATAACCATACTGACCTTAATTTCATTAGGAAATCCATCCACTGTCCAACCAAGACCAGCACTACCCTTATCAACAGTTAGTGATGTAACTAATCCAAGATTACAGTTAGCAACACCAGGGCATAGATATTTAACTAAAAATGGTGCACCATATGAATTTGCACTAGTCTGTTTTGGTAGTGCTAAACATAGTAGATGAAATAATGGTACTAATACATCCATATAGTAAGAAAATCTATCACCATATATTGCTTTTAATGTAACATTAATAGTTGATTGTCCTCTATTAAAATCTGAACCTGTATAAATCTTAGGTACTATAATATTTTCACCTTTAACGATATTTGATGATACATCTAAAAATCTTTTAAAGAATGAACTGATACTACCACTACCGCTCAATTTATCTGATAGTGACTTTAATGCATTACCTGACCATTCTTGAAATTCAGCACCTTGTTCTATTCCACCAGAATTTGTAATAAATGCAAATTCTTTCATAACATCTGAACCACTTTTGAATATTCCACTAATTGATGATTCACCAGGTTGGTTGGTAATGATTTCATTAGCACCAAAATCTGTATCAATAAAGAACTCTACGAAACTACTCATGGAATATAATGCTTCTTTAGCACCAGCATCTTTAGCAGTAACATCATCAGTTTCTAGTTTAAGTTTATTACCAGCGTTCTTATCATCTTTCTTCTTACCAAAGTTAGTTAATAATGATACAGCATCTTGTCCGAATTCCTTAACCTTATTAACTACACCTTTAGCAATATTGACTGATCCTTTTAACAAATTTTTAGTAGCTGAAGAATAAGAATCTCCAGTCCATCTATAATTCTTCCAATCATAGCTTTGTAATGGGTGTCCATCTATAGTCTCTTTCAACTCTAAGAATGTTGCCGCAGTTCTACATAATACATTTACATAGTTCATATACTCAGCATATGCTGATTCAAAATCATAATACTTAACTGGTTTATCCTTAGTATTACTCAATAAATGCTGGAGATCTCCAAAACTTTCATTTGCTGCCTCAACTAATGCATGAGATATACCTTCTTTATTCTTAGCATTAGGAAGATACTTAGGTCTTCCTGGAATTATTGTAATAATAGCTGCTGATTGAATAATAGAGTTTATAAATTTTCTACCTACAACCTTACTAATCTGAGGTACTCTGAAATCAACTTCTGGTCTAAATTGATATGGTAATCCAAATAATCTCATAGATTTTTTATATACAGATCCACCATTAGTACTATTAACCATAGCAGATGCAAATGCTGAAGATAACGCTGTACCTTCACCTTGTTTAGTTGGATCGCTAGTACTAGTTGATGAAGTCGTACTACTTGAACTAGAAGATGAACTACTACTAGATGAAGCACCACCTCCAGATGTTGTACCTCCAGTACCACCAGAAGTTTGTGCAGCATTAATAGAGGTTGTACCATTTTCTTCTTTATATGAAACATATTGAGATCTTCCAGATTTTAAACAAACCCATCCACCTGGCATATGTCCCCATAATTTACCATCAGCACCTGACTGAGTTTCACTAATTGAAATATGCTCACCCTTCTTTAATGAAGCTATCTTCTTAGAAGATGTAGTAGGTGAACTTCTAACATTAAGTGCACTAGCAGTTACCGTTCCATAATATTTAGACATATATAAATTCCTTCCCTTTAATACTTATTACATTAATCCTTTGTTTTTATATAGATGATTCTCTAGGAATATATATATCATTTATGTGTAGTACAAATAAAACTATTAAAGATGCACCATCGGGCTAGGACGGGTAGAAAGGAAACTACTATGAGTAGAAATTTGAACGAAAACATTAATGTTACTGAGGCTAAGGGTTTTGAGATATTGACTAGAGTTAAAAATCTTAAAAATCATCGACTCCAGTGTTTAGCTATTCTTCAGATTCGTTCTGATATGTTAGAGAAAATCGGGTACAAGTTGGATTGGATTGAAACACTCCCAGATGTTGATCGAGAGAATCCTCTAGTCATCGAGAATATGAAGGACGAACTTCGTCAAGAAGCTCAATTACACATTCAAAGACAAAGGGAGATGTATATGGATGATAACCATCTTAAACTTCTTGAGGAGATGTTATTTATCCGCTAGCATATTCTCATGGTACGCAACAACTCAATCTTCAGGAGTGTTGCGTACCATTCATTTCCTTTTTTTGTCTATATAGACGATTCTCTAGGGAACATAGATAAATCCGTATAATCAATAGATATATATATATCATTTAGGTGTAATCAAAATAAAAATATTAAAGCTGACCTAACGGCTTGACGGGGAGAAGGAGAAATTATGAGAAATTTATATGGAATGATCAATGTAACTGAAGTAGCTTTTGAGGAGAAGTGTGTTAAATTTGAAATGATTAACGAACGACTCCAAATGTTGGGAATCTATCAAACAGCTATTGAATTTAAGAGAACTTCAATAGCTAGATGGAAGTGGGTAATGACATTACCAACAGACTACATCGAGAATCCATTATTCATTCAAAATATTGAGGATGAGCTTCGCCAGGAAGCCATTCAACAATATGAGAAACAAAAGGAGATGGGTATGGATAATGCTCATCTCCAAATCCTCTGGGATGAGTTATTCAACTAGCTCATCCCAGGGCACGCAACGGCTCAAGCCATCAGGAGTGTTGCGTGCCCTTCATTTCCTTTTTTGTTTATACACCTTTCGCAATCAGTTCTGCAATGTTTTGAGATCTTGATTTCTCAGGTTTAATTTGTGGCATATTATTATTTCCATTATTCACAACAACTGTTTGTGGTTTAGTTGTTACGAATGCTGTATTACCACTTATTTTTTGTAGTGCTGCTAAATTACTAGAAGTGCTTCCAGTAGATGTAGCAATGTTTCCAAGTTGAGCTAACATATCACTCATTAACTTAATTACTTGACTTAAGTCTGTTGGTGCATTTATAACAGTATTACTTCCACTAGATTTAGCAAAGTTTCTAGCTGGTTCACTATTGTGTGATCCAGAGGTGAAATCATGATTTGGAGTAACTTCAAAGTCTTCTCCACCTTTACCACCACCACTTATTTCATACATACCATTAGGATCAATAGCAGGTGTATTTGTATATTTAGATAGTAATGCACCTTCATCTCTAGCTCTCTGTCTCATACCTTTCCACATATCAGGACTACTCTTGTATAGTGTTGGTACATTGTCGTATACATAATTAAACCATTTCTTTACTGCTGTAGCATCATCTGTAGTATTTCCAACATTCTTTGCATATTTACTAATAAATCCTGGACCTAATGCATTTCCCCATGCCCAAGTTAACTCTTGAATTGCACGGCTTCGTTTATTAGCATCTGGTAGACCTTTCTTTGTTACACCAACTCTAGCAGGATCATACAAAGTATCTTTAGCAAATTCATGTTCATTAGTCATAAACTGTTTAACATTCGCATCAACTTCAGATACCCATGCTTTCTTAAATGCTGCATTATTTCCAGGTTCTACACCAGGGTGTTTAGCTTTATATCCATACTTATTCCAGAAATCCCATAAACCAGTTGAGATTCTCTTATTAGTAATATATTGGTAGTTACCAAATGATGCACCACCTAAATCTCCAGCACCAGATGAAATCATCCACGGTCCTTTATCACCAGTCTCAAAGTGTGCTGAATCTCTACCTACGAAATCATAGTAGATCTTATGATTCTTTCCACCAAGTGGTCCTAATACCTTACCTAATCCACCATCTGATGGAGCTGTTCCACTACTTGTAGCATTACCAGTACCTGAAGTATCAGTACTAGAACTAGATGAACTAGAACTACTATCTCCACTGTTACCAGTTAATGCTGTAGCTAAAGCACTACTTCCACTTAAGTCAATAGGCTTTAATTCTCCAGTCATCATATAATTGGTTAAACCATTAGAATACTGATTAAAGAAATCTCCAACGATAGCTGCTGGTCCAGCCGCTTGACTTACACCTAATGCACTAGAAATTCCAGCTACTGTAGAAGTTAAATCTGTTGATGATGTACTAGGAGCACTACCATTTCCATCAGCAGCACCTAAGTCAGTTACATTGATATCTGTATCAAGATCAGGAACACCATAACCATAGATTCTACTATTACTCATATCATATGATTTAGATGCAACTCCACCACCGTTATCAATAACTCCTTTACCAGCAGAAGTATTTCCCTCAATAGTGTATACTGTATTTCCACTAGTACCAGCAACGATACCAGTATGTTTACAAGTACCACGACCAGTATTAAAGAAGATTACCCAACCAGCTTTAGGTTCAGCACTACCTCTTGCAACAAATTTATTAGCTCTCTTAAATGCATCGGCATTACTAGAACACATTGCTGATGTAGCACCATGTAATACTGCATTCATCATGGCTTTATCATTGTTACAAGCTTGTTGGAATACCCATGTAACAAATGTTGCACACCAGAATTGTCCATTACCATGTCCAGTATCTCTACCATACTTGGTATAATTAGAACTACCAGCATTTGCTGTCTTATCATCTAATTGCGCATTACTTCTTTTTTCTAGGTAGCCGATTTCGTTCTTAGCAATATTAACAACATCAGATGCTTTAAGTTGTCCTCTTCCACCCATAGGGTTATTAGAATACATCTTAAGAGTTCTAATATTCTTACCAGACGATTTTCTACTATTACTCATACCCCATGCCATATCAGCATTTCTTACTACTGTATTAGCATCATAGATACCAGATTTAGCTTTACTTCTAGGATCTCTAATTTTAATATTACCATTACCATCCACACCACTTGCTACAACATAGTGACCACCAGTTGTAAATGGTGTACCAGCTTCTCTAGCTTTACCACTAAGGATAACTGGGTTTCCACTAGTAATCTGAGATTTGATAAATTGTGATGATGGATTCTCCATCTTCTCAGCTTTCATACCATATCTATTAGCTGTATCATCTACGAAGTTCCAATTAGTTCCAGTATCATCTCTATACCCACGAGATTTAGCATAATCAGCAACCTCTGTTGGAAGTACGTGTTCATTAGCACCTCTTCCACCATTTCTATTACCAACACTTGATGCAACCATAGCCATAGCATCTGGTCCACATCCAGCATCTCCCATAGTTTCATCACCATAGGATTTATTTTTCCACCTAGGATCATTCTGTGAATAGTATGGCATAGGTATATCAGTTCCACCTCTACCACCATGTCCACCTCTTCCTAAGTTCATAAGATTGTTTATACCAGACTCAAATCCAGCTTTAATATTTCCAGGTGCTGCTTTAATAGCATTGGCTGCATTTCCTGGTGCTGCTTTAACTGCTTCTACAGCTCCACCAACACCATCTCCAATAGCTTAACTTTATCAGCCCAAGGATCAATGAATTTTCTCTTAAGTCTTTCTACATGAACTGATAATCCAGTTACCATTCCAATAATAGGACCAATTAATGAACTAGCAATACCATGACCTTTCCATGGTCTGAGTGAATTGAAACCATCCATAGATACTGATGGATCTTTATATCTCTCAGCTTCTCTCTGATAAGAGTCTACCCAATCTAATGAATCTTTGAGCATAGTAATTGGATTAACTCTTTCAATTAGTTTCTTACCAGCATTAATTGCAGTAGGTACAATTCTAGCTGCTTTACTAGCATGGAACATGAAAGTCTCAATCTTACCAACAAATGTAGAACTATCTATATTCTGTGGACTTGCTGTAACTAATCCACCAATATCTCCACTAGATACAAAACCGTCTAATGATCCACCATCTGCTGCACCAGTAAATACTTCACCGATACTTCTTCTCATACTATTGAAAAGACCACCAATAGATTTACCAAGTTTAACAACTCCAGCAACAGGTAATTGCATAGTTGTTGTAATACCTAATGATATACCAGCAACTTTACCACCAATAGATGGATCAGATATTAATTGTCCAGCTTGTGAGTAATTACTAAATACTGCACCTAGTTCACCACTAATAGCAGATTGTAATCCTTTACCAGCTAGATCATCAAATTGAGCCATTTGTTCTCCAGCTAAGATATTCTTAATACCATTAAAGATATTAACGATACTGTGTCCCATAGAAGATATTGCTGTAGGGATAAATAAAATTGGTTTAACTGCTGTTCTTAATCCAGCACTAATTCTAGTTGGTAATGATGCATCTGGACTTAATACAGTACTAATATCTTTAGGAATATCTGTTAAAAATGCTCCAATATTTCCTTCTATGATATAACTCTGGAATGAATCTAATGCTACATCATTAACTCCACCATCATCTACAAATATATGCTTAATTCCATTAAATATATTTCCAATAGTCTTTCCAGTAAGAACCATTCCAGCAATAGCTGCACCAGGAATTCTTACTATATTAGATAATAATCCACCAATCTTTGCAGGAATTGATTTATTTGGATCTACAATATCTTTGAAGTTTTGAGGAATTCCAGCTAATACACCAATAGGATTACCAGCTTGAATATCATTACCAATATCTGCGATATTATCTTTAATACCACCTTCATCCATGATAACGTGTTTAACACCATTTATGATAGCTCCAATAGTTTTACCAGCTCTTACAAGTCCAGCAATGGCTACACCAGGAACTCCTACGATATTAGAAACTAATCCACCAATCTTTGCAGGAATTGATTTATTTGGATCTACAATATCTTTTATATTACTACCCATAGTAGCTAATACACCAATAGGATTACCAGCTTGAATATCTTTAGCAATATCTACGATACCATCTTTAGCACCACCTTCATCCATAATGATGTGTTTAATACCATTAAATACATCAATAACTCTATGAAGACCAAATGATGCGAGAGATACTGGTGTTAGTATAGTTCTTGCACCAACTTCAACCATTGATGCTAATCTGTCTTCATCACTACTATCTTTATTAGTAGCATTAGTGAATGCTGGTTTAATTCCTCTAATCATACTTAAAGGATCACCACTAAGTAATGATTCTTTAATACTAGCAAAAGCATCAGTTTTAGTTAGTTCACCACGTTTAGCCCATAAACCTTTTACAGCATCTCCTAATCTCCTAGCTACACCACCAACAATAAATGATGGTAACATAACTATTTTAAGACCAGTCTGTAATGCATTTCCCATACCTTTAAACATACTATCTTCAGGTAAGTCTGATAATAGATCTGTGTTCATATAAGTAGCGAAATCAGCACCACTAGTGTATGCTGCTTTAAGCTTACCAATCATTCCACCAAATGCTGAAGCTTCTTTTACAACATTATCTTTTATATCTAATGCTTTATCTTTTATTCCAATTACTGCTTTCTTAGCAGCATCAACTACAGCAGTAGCTTTATCCTTAACAACACTTACTGTCTTATTAGCAAAGCCTTTAACTGCTCCAATACCTTTCTGAAGTAATCCTTTTTGACCTTCTGTCTTCTTCCATTCTTCAGGAACATTATCAGCAGCCATACGAACTGGATAACCATTCTTATCCATCTTCTGACTACCATCTGGATTAAAGCAATAGACTAATCCATCACCATATAAATCTTTCCATTCATTTCCTTCAGGATCTCTAATGACTTTATGTTCAGTACCAAAGAATCCTTTGAATGCTGATGTTACAGCTTTTCCAACTTTCTTACCAACTTTTACTGTAGTACTATACATAAATTTGTCAACTTTAGTAAGTATACCATCTTTACCTACTTTATGCTTCCATGAATCTGGAACATCCTTAGAATTCATCTTCATTGGATTTCCAGCACTATCATACATTGGAGTACCATCTGGATTAAATGCATATAAGATACCAGAATCGTCTATAGCTTTCCACTCTACACCATTATCATCAATGATCTTAGTTTTAGCTCTACCCAATAATCCATTGAATATTTTAGATCCTGCTTTAGTTAATGCTTTGCCAACTACCTTACCAGCTTTTACTCCAGCACTGTACATAGATTTTGTAATCTTAGTAATTACACCATCTTTACCAGTTGTTAATGCCCATTCTTTAGGCACATCTTTAGCATCCATTTGTATATATTCACCATTATCATCTAATAATGGTTTTCCATCTGGACTATATGCATATGCTGTTTTACCAACTATTTTCCATTCTACACCATTTGGATCAATGTATCTATGTTTAGTAATTCCAAATAGTGCATTACCAACTTTGATACCAGCTTTTCCAACAGCTTGACCAGCTTTAATTAATGCACCTTTCTTAGCAACACCTTCACGCTTAACTACTCCAGCTTCTTTAAGGTCTTCTTCAGTTGCACTAACTTGCATTGGTTTTCCATCAGCACCTAATACAGCACTACCATCTGGATTATAGATTGTAGCCATACCAGTGTGTTTATTAATCTTCCATTGTCTTCCCTGTTTATCAAAATACCCAGCTCCAACTTTTTGTCCGATTAAGAAATTCTTAGCAGCACCTAAACCTTTTCCAGTAGCTTTCGCTAATGGTGATAATGCTTTAGCTGTTCCTCTTACAGCTTTAGTAACTACACCTTGATGTCTTTCATCATTATATGATAAGAATCCCTTATCAGATGTTTTTCTTCTACCAGATTTTACATCTTCTTTATATTGGTCAAATGAATATTCACTAGGTGATTTTCCAGACATCTTTAAGAAGTTATTGTACTCAGCTTTCATAGTTTCTTCTTTATGAACTTCATACTCACCCTTAAATTGATCTTTCGCAGTAAGTAGTTCTTGATACTTATCTGGACCAGCTACAGCATTATATGCCATAGATGCAAGTTCATGGAAGAAATCAATACCTATAACAGATGCTGCAATCTCATTAGCAATATCACAAATAGAACCAATAGTTGATCCTCTAAATCCACCCAATACTCCAGCTATTGCAATCATAATAGGATCAGGATCATTTATCTGGAATAATCTACCAGCACCAGTTGCACCATTGAGTGCACCCAATGTAATAAATCCAGCTTCACTAACTAAGAATGTTGCAGCACGCCCAGCAAGTTTACCAAGTTTAGCAACAAATGGTCCAATCTTAGTTTTAACTGCCCCTACCATTTTTCCAACTAAACCAGCAGCGTTAGCTAGTTTACCACCCTTCTTAGCTACGAAACTACTAACTGCTCCTACAACTCTTTCTAATGCACTCTTAAGAGTATTTAATGCAGCGGAAGAATTTGATTTAAGTACATCAGTACCTTTAGTAGCTAATTTCTCAGCATTTCTACTAAGACCTTTAGCAATATCATCAGTGTATGAAGCACCTATTCCTGATAATCCTCTAGCAACATCATCTGATAATGATGCTCCAGTTGTAGCTACTGATCTACCTAGATCATCACCAAATCCACCAAGTAATCCACTTACTGCTGATGATTTAGTTGCAGTTTTAGCAACTTCATCTGATAATCCAGTAGCTGCTGTTCCAAGTTTCTCTGCATTGCTATTTAATAATGCTCTGTTGATATCGTCTATATTATCTTCACCAAGTTTAGTTATAGTGGATGATGTAACATCTTTACCACCTTTACTAAATTTACTTCTTATACTATCTAATCCACCTTTAAATCTATCTAGTAATTTAGTTTTACCACTCTCACCTAAATTAATTACATCATCAGCTTCACTACCAATGAATGATCCATTTCTAGTAGCATTAGTGATATCAGCACCAGATAAATTTAAGTCAGTATTTATACCAGCTTTCTCCAAATCAGCTAATGTCAATTTATTTCCATTAACTAAGTCTTTATATGAAGTAGCATTAGGTATTACTTTATTCGCTTTGAGTAAATCATCACTACCATTCTTAACAAGATTCTCAATTTGCTCTTGTGTAAGTTTCTTACCTTTCTTAGCTACTTCTTGTCTTATAGCTAATAGATTCTGTCTCTTAAGTAAAGCGTCAGCAGACATCTTAGATTCTTTAGCTGCTAATAATTCCTCAGCTTTTTGCATCTTAGCTAATTTAGCTTTCTTGATACCTTTATGAACTGCGTAACCAGCTTTACCAACATGAGCTAAGAAACTAAGTTTACTATTAGATTCATGATCCCATCCATCTGGAGCAACCCATTTATCTACTCTACCCTTCATTAATTCACTAGCATCACCAGCTACATTTGATAATGATTCTTGCCAGCTAGTATTACCATTCTCACGATTAGCATCATTATATGCTTGATCGTTTTGAGTCTGAGTGATAGCACTACCAACAATATCTTTCATTCTATCAAATAATGATCCTAGATTAAAATTCTTTAAGAATCCTAAGATAAATGGTAATGATCCTAATAATGCAGTAACTAAAGCACCCTTCTTCCAATCAAATGTCTTTAACCAATCGAATAAAGATTTCTTACGATCTTTATTACCTTCTCTAAGAAGTTTATTAGTTTCATCATTTGAATTAGTGACTTTATCAGTTTGCTTTTTACTCTCTAAGAAGGTTAACCATGATCCTTTTTTCTTTATCTCAGCATAATCATTATTATCTTCTTCTAGCTGTTTAGTTCTATGGGACTTGATAAAGAATGATGAGATTTTATTAACAGCTCCACCAAATTTATCTCCAATAACTTTACCAAATTTAAGATTAGCATCTGATGTTACATCAGCAATTTTTACAGAGATTGGATTCTTATCTCCATATACCATTGAACCTTGTCTGTTGATAACTAACTCTGGACCACGCTCACCAACAAGTGATACTCCAGACTTAATCTCACCACCATCTGCATGATGTTCTACTTCATCATCATTAGCATCATCAATGATATCTTCTCCACTGTGTCCACCACGTAATAATCTAATAGCTCTTTGAAGAGGTGAAAGATGTCCACTATTTCCTCCATCTCCATTATCACCATTATCTCCACCATTACCATGATTTCCAAATATTCTACTAAAAATAGTATCATGACTATCACTAGAACCATCTGGAGATTTACCACGCAATACATTTAAGATCTTAGTAACAGTACCTAAGATACGATTCTGGATTGGAGCTTTAGTATTACCACTAGCTTTAATAATAGCTCTCTCAGATAATGGTTTACCTGGATCCATTTGGATATCAGTAGCATCACCTTTGAACCTAGCATGTTTATGTGTGCCTCGTAACATTTCTGTTAACTTAGCTCTATTTTCTACAGTATCATCAGTGAGTTGATAATTTGATAATCTACCCATGATTCTACGGTTATAATCTTGTCGTCTTCTATCTTTACGATTAGCTTTTCTTTCTTTTAATCTATTTTCTCTATCTTCTTTAAATCTTCTCTTACGCTCATCATAGTCAGTATAATCATCATCAAGATACTTATGAGATGCATCTTCATATGCACCACCCATATGTAATCTAATTTTAGCATTCTCAATGAATCCACCAATTCTACCATGCTCTTTAATATTATCAGCATATACTTTCTTACGAGATTCATGCTTATTAATAAAATGAGCTGTATTACTAACCATCTCTAACATTCTGAATGGATGTCCGATAACTAGTTTAGCAATTCCAGTAATGCCTTTGAATAGAGTACCAAAGATTTTATTCATTGGTGTAATAATGAATTTTCTGACATTTTGTGTAATAGGTTTAATAATATTATCATTGATAGATTTTTTTGAACCCATCCATGATTTCACTAATCTTATTACCAATACCTTCAGCAACATTTCTTAGTAGATTAGCAATAGGCTCTACAGCAAATTCTATAGGTGCCATAATCTTGTCTACTAAATAATCTCTAGTATCTTCCATGAATGTTTTAGCTTCATTCATGAATGGTCCAAAGACTTCTACTTTGAGCATATTGCCAAAAGTACCTAATACACCAGCATCTTTCTTATTTCCATTCTCATCATATGATCCAAATAACCATTGTCTGAATCCACCTTTAGATGCTTTAATTGATGCAGCCAATCCAAGTAATGCTCCACCAATAGGACCAAATGGTGTAATCATAGCACCTAGTAATCCCATCTTTCCGACTAATGCTGCACTTAATGCACCACCACCGATTCCGAGAGTTATCATACCTAGGTCACCATCTTTACCATCAGCATTATCACCATGTCTAAAGATACCTCTAAACATAGGAATGATACCTTTATGCCAACCACCTTCGTCCATATCACCATATAGGAATTTATGGAATAATCCAGATTTATGAGCATATCCTGCGGCAGCTCCCATTAATGCACCAGCAACTGGTCCACCAACTAACATACCAAGCATACCACCACCAGTGAATGCACCAACACCCATTCCAACAGCAGCACCACCAATCATATGATTTTTAGCAGCACCTAATTTTTCTTGGATCTCAGCACTAATTACTCCACCGACTTTTTTGATCGTTTGATTACCATTTTCATCTTCAAAGATTCTATCTTCACCAAACATCCAATTCTGGAATTTCTCAGATTTTACAATAAATGATGAAGCTGTACCAATAAGTGCACCACCAATAGGTCCACCAACTAATGTACCAAGTAATCCACCAGATACAATTCCTAAACCAGTACCAGCAACAGCACCAGTCATTGCAGTAGGTAATGCTTCTTCAGCTTTCTTTTTAATATCGTCCCAACTAATCTCTTCATCATCTTTACCGAATAAAGCACTAGCCCATCTCTGGAAACCAGATTTTAATTCCATTATAGATTTTCCGACGATATTACCATTCTCTTTATTTCGTTTTACATTACCATTTTCATCTACTTCTTTTTCACCAAATAAGTAAGTTGATACACCTTCTTTAACATCTCTAATAGTCTTACGAAGAGTATTCATTACAGTGAAATCTTCATCAGTAGCATCTGCAATTTCATTACCTTGTGAATCTTTATACCCTTTACCATTAAATGATCTAGCTATCATTCTATAAGTATCTAATGCTTTATTTTGCATTCCAGCAAAGATACCATTTCTAAGATAACCATTATCATCTTTAGTACCAAAAAAATTCATCTTTTAATGGTTTGATAAATTGATTAGATACAACATCTATCATTCCATTAAGTTTCTCAGCTAATGAATCAGCTAATAATCCAGTACCCTCAGCAACTCCACCAAATAAAAATGCGTGCATAATATCAATAGCACGATTAGTAATACCTGTATTAGATTCAGTATCTTCTTTAAAGAATTCAGTTGCTTTAGATGTAATAACTTCATCAGTTAATCCACCTAGCATAGAATCTTCATAATCACCAGGTAATGCTTGTTTTTGTTGTGTTGTCTCAGTTACTGTTGATGTAGTAGTTTTAGATTTCTTCTTATTAGGTTTCTCATTACCACTACCAGAATCTCCACCATTACCTTCTAAGGACATCTTAGGGTAAGCTTTCTTACCAGTCATTCTTACGTTAATACCACGATTAAGAATATTGAAGATACCCATAGCAATAGTACCTAATGGTTTATTACCATTTCCAGAACCTAATTGATTGGTAGTTTTACTTTTAGCTTTACCACCAAATAATTCATCTGTCATTTGGTCTATTGATTTATCAACATTTGCTAATTGGAATGTGTTATAATCTGTGACATTGGTTGCCATATCTTTAATGACATTTCTTCTAGCAAATCTAGCAGACATAATTGCTGGATTAGCTGACATAGATAAAGTCTTGTTCTTAGCAATAGATTTCATTGCTTCTTCAAGAACTTTCTTCATCTTACCAGTATATCCAGTTTTAGAAATCATTTGCATTACTGGACTCTCTGGACTTAGATCAGTGAAGTCAATAAATCCACCAAATCTCTCTAATTGATCAAAGTACTTATCAACCATGTCTGTATATGCAGCAACAACTGCTGGATTGATATTACCTTCATCATCTGCAAATGTTTCAATATTACTACGAATAGCTCTACCAAATTTAGATCTATCAATAGTACCTATTGATGTATCTCTGATATTACCATAGAATTCTTTCTGAGCAGCATCAAATGTTTTGTATCCACCTTTACTGAAATCAAATATGTTTCTACCTTTATCAGCTTTAGTAGCATCTCCACCAGATACAGTTAGTAATGATCTAGTATAAGCAGAAATCTCTGATAAGTATCTAGGAATTACTTCAACGATACTATGTCTAGTAACACCATCAAAATCTACTTTATCTTTAGTGATCTTACCTGACATGGTAAATCTATTTCGTTCATTCTCATTAGGACCAGTTACACCAAATACTTTACCAATGAATCCTTTAATAAGACCAGCAGGAGATTGATCGTTGATACCACCCCAAGTTGTAGCAATCTTTGATAATACTGATGGGAAGAAATCGGCTAAACCTTGGTCAATAGCAGCCATAGTTTTCTTCAAATCTTCTGGCATCATTTTAGCCACAAGTGCTTCACTAATCATACCTAATGGGTTGGCTGCGAGAGCTTCTAATACTCCACCTCCGCCAACAGCAGTCTTCATCATTCCGATAGGTGAATTTGCTAGATATGTATTAAATTGATCTTTGATAACACCTGTGTAAGATTCTAAATCTATCTTACCAGCAAATAGATTAGCTTTATCTGTTTTAGTACTACCACCAAGAGTTTGCTCTTCTTGTAATCTACCAACCTTCTCCATGAAGCTTGTAGCTGTGGTGATAAAGTTACTCATATTACTAGTATTGAACTCTACTAGTGATTGAATACTATTATTGATATTAGCTAATTCTGTCACAATCTTATTTGTAGACTCTTGATGTTGCAACATAGATTGTGATGTCATAGTTATATAAGTATTTAAAGTGGCTTGTTGTGCCTCAATATTAGCCATAGTTGATTTTCTCATTGATTCATCAATGGCTAAAGTAATCTTACCTGTTTCTTGAGATCCACCACTATCGTTGTTTATAATTTGGATATTAGTGTCTCCACCCATATCCTCTTCCATACCCCAATCATCAAATCCTACTCCACTATCACCATTACCGAATCCAGCACCTTTCATCAATTCATCAGTTGCTCGATCTTCGTTATTGAAGTTACCAGATTTTAGATCTTCTAGGATATTCTTATAGGCTGTTTGTCCAAGTTTAACAAATTTGTTATTAGCAATAGCTCTTCTAGCAGCAGTAGAATTACCACTCTTTCTCATGAAAGATGTAATATCTTTTACTCCATTAGAAGCATTACTACCTATATCATACATATTAGGTGATATATCTTTAATAACTTTTAAACTTGTCGTTCCTAGCTTCTGGCAGCATTCTGTAACCATGGTGTATTGATTTTACCTTTAGATGCAGTTTTGATCATATTGCTTAATCCATTAGTCACTTTACTACCAAATTTAAAATTCGCCATAGAGGTTATTTAAACTCCTTCCTATAGATTACCCTAATGTTTTTCAATAGGAAAAAAAGAGTAATCACCAATACTATGATGATTACTCTTATTAACTAATCTGTAAATTGGTAGAATGAATCAATCTTAGATTCATTCTACCATATATGATAATAACTACTTAATCTTTACTTTCTTCACAAGATTCTTCTGTGGCTTTGATACAGCTTTAAGAATCTTATGTGCCTTTGTTGATGTCTTAAATGTTCCAATAATAGAACCATCTTTAGGATTCTTTACTTCCTTAGTAACTTCTGTTGCTGCAACTGACTTAAGTGCAAGTGTTGCCTTCATATCCTTAGTCGGAATTAAGTCAAACTTGTTACCTTCATTCATAAATAGTTGCATACCTACTGTAAAGAATTCATAAAGTCCATCAACATTATCAATCTTGAAATCGCTCTTCATAACTGACTTAGCATCAGATTTATCTACACCAGCGTTTACAAGAATCTTATAGATAAACTCTCTCATCTTCTCTGTTGGCTTAATCTCTTTATCAACAGCATTATCACCAACAAGTGTTGTAGAAGTAAATGTGAAATCTGGATCATTGATTAATGCTCTCATAACAGTGTTGAATCTGTCAACATTAAATCTGTTATAAACCCAAACTTCCTCACCCTTCTTATCTACCTTTGTTTTTGCTCTTACCGCCTTTAGGGCATCTTGTACTGATAGAATTTCTTTGCTCATATTTCTTTCTCCTTTTCTTCTTACTATAATTCTTATCCAACAACTGAGCTTCTTTAATGATGTCTAAGACATCATCAATGATGAATGAATTGTAGTCAATCATCTAGGATCAACTCCTTTCCATTACACATTAGTTAGAGTACTCATTTTTTTATTATACGTATTTAAGTACTCTAACTAATGATGTATATTTTTATTCTATTTCTTATTCTTGATTCTGGAACCTGATATGATCTTTTTCTTAACTGCTCTAGTATCATATCTCTCTGTCCAGAATGGATCTAACCATGATGATTGAGTTCTAGTACCATCATAAGTCTCTGTAGCTTTCATCTGTCTAGGAATATTCTGGAATGACAATCCTGCTAATGGTGATGGGTTATTAGTTAATGCTTTATTAAGAGAAATAATCTGATATGGTTTAATTCTCAATCCACCAAAAATCTATTCTCTTATAAATGTCATCTTTATCTCTTAATAACCTATTTACAACAATCTCAGATGATAATGCAGATGCTGGAATATTTGATTCAATGATTGTCTCTAATAGTTTCTGACAAACATTATCAATACTTCTAGTTCCTAATACATTACCATTATCTTTCTCTGATGAAATTAATCCCATCAATCTATATAATGGTTTTGTCAACTCATTATTTTCAATTACCATAGAGAATAATGGAATATCATCATCTAACTCTGTGAATGGAATCTTATACTTATACTGCTTAAGTAATTCAATACACTCATTAGTTAGATTAAGATCATTAGCATTAACTTCTTGCATCTTAATCATCTCACCAGTAGATTTATCTATTACATAGAAAAATTCCACCTTTGATAATTGTATTAACTTCAGAATCATCATCTAAGTAATCTACTTTAGTAATTGAATTCTTCGGCACATACAATTCATAATTCTCAAAGTCATCTATGAAATTATTATCATCAACTGATGGATGGATTTGATTGATATTGATATCAAAGAATCTGTGGAATTCAATATTAAAGTCAATACCAGTAGAGAATGTTGTGAGAAGATGTTTAGCACTCAATACTGATTGCTCAATAGTCTTCATTAACTCCTCTGATAAGAATGCTCCAATACCATCTGCAATATCAAAATTAAGATTAGCAGTTAGTCCTAAACACTTAGCACAGAACTCATCTTTTAGTGCACAGGTTACTATTGATCTTACATATACAAATTTACCAACTAATTCTTTATCTTTCTTATAATTGATAACTTTGTATTCTTCATCATTAGGATCTAACTTATAAAATCTCTTATCAATCTTCTTTAAGAATTTATCAGATGTGACATAGTATTTGATATGGTGTCTAGTACCACAATCAGATACCTTAGTAGATAACCTGATAGTTCTAGTAAGCTCAGTCATAGATTTTCCAAAGTGTGTTGCTTTACCCATTGTGTGCTTATTTAAGATAAGAGATTTTCTAGTACCTGATGCATCAATAAAGATATCTGATGGTTTAGACAATCCACCTCTAATAGTAGAATTCTCTATAGCCATAGGAATTGTATTACCATCTAAGTCAGGAATCAATCCTTTAGAAATAAACATCTCTACTAATTGCTTATGTTTAATTCCTTCTTTAGCATTTAATAATACTCCAATCATATTTCTAGGTTCTTCTCTTAATGCTTTAATGAGTTTAATCTCAGAATCATTGAGAATAGCTTCAATCTCTTTAGGTTGAGCACCTTCAGGAAATTTGACATTCATCATATCATGAACTACTGGATTATTTAAATACATATGAGCAATATCTACCATATCATATTTTAATCCCATAATCAATGAGAACTCACCACTGATTGATCTCATATTATGTAATGATAATGATACACCACTATTGATCTTAGTATTCTTTACATTAGAATCAATAAGTATTGCAATGATATCATTGATCTTACTATCTATATCAGCAACATCTTCTGGTTTCGTTATCATTGTCTCATCAGTCATTAATCCTTGTCTATCATGTACATCAACAAATGGAAACCAATACATGATATTAACTAGGAAATATCTTAACTCCAATGTATGTACATCATTATCCTTCTCATAGAACTTAAAATGAACTGGATAAGTTCTTAACTTATGATACTCAAAACACCCTCTGACGATATCATAGATACTATCAATAAACTCCTGATATCTTTCACGAGATTTTGTGTAATCATGAATTACATACAATGGTTTCAATTTCTTTGATAATTCCTCTGTTGTCTTAATATGTTCTACCATATTCTATACCTCCCTAATAATTAAGAATATTATAATCCTTGTTATACACTAAATAAGATGATACTTCACTTAATTGGAAGTATCATCATTTAATGCGTTGAGTATGTTGAACATATTACCATACAGATGTACGAATACATTGAACTTACTGATCCGAACTCTATTACTTAATATATCTGAGAGTTCTTCACACAACTTTGAAACCTTCTTGAATTTGTTAGGTAGCTCAGATTGAATATCATCTTCTATAAAGGAACATAGATATTTGATATTATCAATTACTTTACCAACCTTATCATCTTCTGAATAGGTTCCATAGATGTATGTCTTATTAGATTTAACAGTAAATGGTATCTTGATAATCTCTAATGATTTATTCCTCATCTTAAATTTATCAATCTTACTATTACTGATATCTTCCACCTTATATTTGAACAACTTATCCTTCCTCTCTATTTTTAAATAACTTCTTGATAGTTTTAGATGTTGTCCATGCATATAATGCGTTAGTCTTTTTCTTATAGAAACAATACACCTTCATACACTAAGTTCTCCTTTCTCTTAATACAAAGCTAAGTTACAATAACTGAGTGATATCTATATAGATTATTTCATTTGCATATATTCCATATATCTATCCTTATCGTAAACCTTATCATAGTTTCCTTTTCTAAGATTCTTGATAATCTTATGCCATTCTTCAATAGTCTCTTCGTATTCCTTACGAGACATATTTGTGAATACACAAAACTGAGTTACTGTATTAAGGTAATCTTCTAATATATCCGCATGCTCATTAGCAAGGTTTACATCATAGATTCCCTTATACTTAGCTTTCTTCTTAGGCTCCTTATCTTCTTTAAGTTTCACCTTATGTGTGGCTAATCCATAAAGTGATAAGTCTTCCTTCTTCTTGTTCTTCTTACTCATAATTCTAATCTCCTTCCTGAAATCACTTCGTATTATTTATTTTATTTATAGTGACTCCAGTTAATAATATATCTTTCTTAATTAATTTCTAAAATACTACTATTATATGTATTAAACCTGTTGTTGTCTGGTTTTCCTATTCTCTTCTAATACTTCAATTAGATTTTTATTCCTTGGATCTCTTACTATCCGACCATCAGCCATCTTCATATATCTAAATCCATCTACAACACCATTATTTGCTATAAGCTCCTCTTCTGTAGGTGTATGTGGTTCTGGAGTTGGTACTACTGGTGTAGGTTTAGGTTCATCATCTTGCCAACCCTCTTTCAATATAAATTTTTCACTCTCAGGTTTAACTATTTCCGATTGATCTACTGCGTTATATGAAGCATCAATCTTCTCTATTTGCTTCATAGGATTATCTGTTGCTCCAGCTTCTTGTTCACGTTTCTTTCTAACAGCTTTAGCTTTATCTGTCTGATCTTTATATGTGTCTTCAACTCCTAACACTGCACTTAAATCAGTTAATCCTTCTGCATGATCTAAGTATAGATCATCTACAAATTTAATAGTACTATACTTCACATATGGCTGATTGAAGTAGAATAACTTATTATATTTCCCAACTGATGCATCACACTTATATCGTCTCTTAACTAATTTAAAGCTCATATATGCTTTTTCTTCATCTATTACTTCTTGATGTATAATAATAACTACATCACTATTCTCGATAATCTCCCATGAACTACCAACACCATCTCTACTCATCATCTTACCAACGTCAAGTTTACCACTCAATGTTGCTTGATCTACCATAGTTGCTGTATTACGATTCAACTGCTGTGCTGTGATAACTGGAATCTCTTTAAGCTTAGCCAATGTCTTTAATTCATTACTGATATTCTTTAACTCAGTTTTCTCAGTATCAGCTTTTCTAGCTGGTCTAATACGCTTGATGTAATCTAGTATCAATGCAATAACTTCTCGATTATCATCTTCCATATCATCAATAATTGTATATAGATCATCAGTAGAAATTGATTGGTTAGGATAATACTTGATAACAATATCAATATTATTCTCAGTGGTGAGTGTCATAAACTCATCTTCTTTTAATCTTTTAATAGCATCAGTTACTGCTGCTCTTTGCTTATCATCATCAGCATTTGCTTCATCATATGGGAAATTTTCATCTCCTACTACCATAGAGTAGATTCTTTCTACAGTCTCATCTACATCATTCTCCATAGTTATCAATAATATAGTAGGTGTATATCCTGGTTTACTTGGAATTACTCCAGCATTATATTTTTTTAATATCTAATGCAGTCTTTAATAATATTGATGATTTACCACCACCAGGTAATGCTAAATATGTATATAATCTCTTAGCTCTATATCCATCACCTAAGATACCATTTAACATTCTAATACCTGTCTTAAACTTCTTATTCTTATCCTTTAATCTCTTAAATGTATCTAAGATAACATTATCGAATCCTTCTGGTGGATTCAATGAGAATGTCTGTTCACTCTCAGCATCTCTAACTTCACGAGCTCTCTTAATATAATTTGCAGATAAATTATAAAGAGTATCTGCTAACTCTTTGTGTGTGCCGTAACCATCTAACATGATTCTTTCACTAATCTCAGCACACTTCTGTTGATATGATAAAACAAAACCAAAGTTTAATCTATCTTTAATAGACTCCATAATGAATAATGCTTCATCATATGAAATCTCTATTTTTCTAGCTGGTGGTATCATCTCCTTAACTAGAATATTATTATCAGGTCTCTCTGCGACATATAAGTCTATAATAGACTGATTATGATAATTCTCATTTAAAATAGCTTCTATTGTATGTCTAATAATTTGTATCTTAGCAACCAACTTAGGGTGCTCATTATAAGTATCTGTAGTAAGGTCTATTGCACTTACTAGCTTATAAATCAGTGTGAGATTCTTCCTATTCTTCAACACACTATTTTCTTTAAAATTTAATATTCCTAGAATACCATCTAAGAATTCGTGATCCAAATCCATTTGAATCTTATTACAATCAATCGCCTGTAAATTGTCCATTTACATACCTCCTGTATAAAAAAATATAATCGTTAAATGTTATATAGATGTCATCCATAGAATAAAGTCCTACAGGAAGAAAAAAAGGAAGCCCTATTGGGCTTCCTCATCATCACCTCCTTCCTCAGTCTCCTGGGTATCTGACTGGGTATTGGTATAATACCAATACCCGTCCTCCCCTTGAACTATCTTGCCAGACTTAATCAGTCTGGCAACCTTTACAGCATTCCAAACATCGAGTGCTAAACGCACCCCCCCGTAAACAGCCAAGGTATTCTTGGCGAATTCAACTTTGCGTGCTGTAGCCATTGCTGACTTAGCTGCTGTTGCTGCGTTTGTTGTTGCGATTGATGTAGATGCTTTCTTAAAGAACTTCATAAAGTTCTCCTTTCTCCCCGTCAAGCCGTTAGGTCAGCTAAATGTTTTTATGTTTGATTACACCTAAATGATATATGTCTATATATATTGATTATACGGATTTATCTATGTTCCCCTACTATTAAACACAATTATATGTAGATATAGGTATTATCACCTATATCTACATATTCAATTATTCTTTATTCTGTTCTCTATATCTGTGTAATAATTCTTTCTTGAGCTTTAGTTCTATTTCCTTCTTCAATCCAGTGTCTACACACATTGAATATTTCTCTAGAAGTTTCCAACTAATTGAAAGTTGTCAAATAGATCATCAACTATCTGAGTCTCTAATCTAGGGGTTATTATAATCTGAGTATCTAATAAAATCATCAATGCTTCCAGTCATAGAACTAATGATATCATCAATGATTGTATACATATTACTCAGAATAATAGATAGATTCTCATCACTTAAATTTACCTTATAATTAGATTCTGTAAGGTTATTAGTTGATTCTAACATATTGACATATTTATCCATATTTCTATCTAGTATATTTCCACAATATGCTGAGAAATTATGTTTAATATTTAATATGAAATACCTATATGTCATATGTATTCTATCTAACAATGTGCTGTAATCTAAATTACTAGCATCTACAAATTCTACATCTAAATATGCTCTAAAAGAATTCCAACATCTTACTCATAAACTCTCTAATCAATCTATCTAACTCATTTTCATCATCATCTGTCTCTATTTGATCTACAGATGCTCTATATGAGTTGATGAATGAATCTACATAGTCAATCTTATTGTTATTAGATGGATTTTCAAACTGAGTCTTTATTTGTTGTAATAATAATCTCATAGGTTCATCAGTTAAAAAAATCTCTGTTTCAATAGGTGTTGGTTCGTAATCGTAAGTGTATAACATAATATCTATTCTCCTTTATCTAATATATTCGTCTAAATTACCAAATGAATTCATAAAAAAATATCAACATGACCACATTCTGCACATATCTTAGCTACACCTAACACTCTTTTTCTTAAATAATCTCCTTCTAGTAATATTGGATGTACAACTAGATACTGATCCACACACAGGACATTTAAATCTAGCTAATTCAACAACCTCTGGTAATCCGTGTGTGAATACAGATTTATCTAATCCAAATGCGTCATTATTGAAATTCTTATCTGGATCTAAATCGGATAAGTCTTTCCTCAAATCTTCTAATATCTCTCCAGATTTATCTGTTATATCAGCTAGTGAATCTGTGATATTAGTATTTTCATCATAATTCATAATCTTATACATACCTACCTTTCATACTTTATTATTATACTAGTATATTAGGTTCTAGTATATAATACTCCTAGAACCTAATCATATTAGTTATCTTCCTTGTCCTATTATTTGTTGTGGTTGTAGTCTTACCAACCTCATAACCCATAACTCCTAATATCTCTAATACTGGAATAATAGGTGCTAATATCTTATTGATAATTGATTCATAATCTACCAATGGTAATATAGCTTCTGGAATACGTCTACCATTTGGTACACATATACAATTCAATCCTTTACAAGCTAAATTATACTCATCACCAGATTTTCTCTTAGTAGTAAAAATTCCACTAGTGTCGTTGAATACTTCTTTAACTAAAATATCATATGTAGTTGGATATTTATCTTTCATATAAGCAATATCGTCTATAGTATATCCAACCAATTTTACTAGATTAGGTTTACTAGGAATATCTATTTCATCATCTGGATTTAAGATATTCCATGCTACCATACCTCTAACACCATATTGAGTACTAGGGTTAGCAAATTCACTAACATCTTTAGCATTGCATATAGGTAGATGTTCCAAATTACCAGTATTAATAGAATGAATAATATTATTCTTAAATCTTTCAATATCATTCAACATACCAGCAGTATCTGGAGTCTTTGGTTTTATCATATATTCATTAATTAGAGTCATGATATATTTCTCAATAGCTTCACTAGTTGTGGATTTAACAAAAATCAAATCCAGCAATATTAGTAGGGAATTTTGTATTGAGATTTCCTCTCTTAATGCTGTCTGAGTAATATATCTTTTCTTAGCATTACCAATGAACATCTTTAGGAATAGGAACTCATTCTTCATATTTAAAATTCCTATCTGATCTTCTGGTATATTAGAATATCTACTATAAGTATCTAATACATCTTTAGCACACTAGTTATGAAGTAGGTTATAGTATTGACTAGTATGAAATCATTATACATACTATTTCTACCATAATTATTTCCACATAATACATTATCACGAATCCAATCAACTATAGCTCCTAGATATAACATATTAGAATCTGTATCAATTACAGTTACACATTTTCTCATGAAGTTCTTAATTCTATAAACTCTATCAAAGTGCATATATCTAACATATACAAAATCCATCAGATACTTATTTAATTTTTACCAATTTATCTTTAATACTATCTGGTGGGTTATTTGGATCCATGAATAACTCTTTATATACATAACTATTCCACCCTTTTAGCATTTAGACTCTTTAATGAGTTTATATCAACTTCAGGGTGTTTCTCAATCATACTATCAAATTCATCATCTGATTTTTATTGAGTCTAATGTCTTGATATTCTTACATATATCAGTAACCAATGATGATATCTTTTTTTATGATCACTAATAAACTTAATAAGATTATTCTTATAATAAACTAATGATCTTTCCTCATCTGATAAATTCTCACATAATCTATATATGATATCTTTATCTTCATCATTATCAGTATACATCTTTGAATACAATCTATCACTCAATTCATCTACACTAATAGATTTTAACCAATTTGGAATCTTTTCTACACTATTAAGAACAACATCTAACCAATCAAATAATTCATTAATATCAACAAATTTCTGATTATCTGCAAGAGTTGACTCAAACATTGTCTTACAAGTACTTATAACTTGTTGTGCAGTTAATGTTGTTGCTGGTCCATTATACTTACTATAAAACTTAGATGACTTTGCACCAGTTCCACCATAATAACTATTAGCATTTCTTTTCTTATTTCCCTGAGATATATCCAATGCTTTATATTGTGGACTTCCTGGAATCTCAGTAAACATTCTCTTCTTTAATGCTTTTCTATCAAGAAGAATATCTTGTAACATTCTAGCTTTAGGATTAACTGCTTGATCCTTATTTCTAAACATAGTACCATTTCCAGCTAGAATAGGTTTATGATTGAATGTCCAATCTACAACACTGAGAAGAGTTCCATTCTTAGTCTCATTAGTGTAATTATTATCTAAAATTACATCTGGATTCTGGAACTCTTTCTCACATTCTTTTTCTACAAATTTTCTAATCTTATTCTTATCTAATGAAGGATCTAATCTTAATAATCCTCTAACACTCTCATCTATATACATATTAATGAATGTACTATCCTTATCAATCGTCATAATTATTTTCACTCCTATCAAATATTTTTTTTAACTAAGTGTCTGTAACCTATTCATATTCTATCCCAAAACACTAATATAAATTGTGGGTAATTGTTTTACCTATTCTAATATAAGAAAGGATATTAGTAGAATGAAAAGAACATTTGAGGATTTATTCAATTCAGTAACAGAATCATCAGATTATCCAAGTTTCTATGATGATTCTGATAACTATAATAATCCTATTGATAGTGATGAAGAGATTGACGAATACGATCCAGAAGAAGATGAAGAATTGGATGATGAGATTGATGACGTTGATCTTGAAGATATGCCTAGTGAAGAAGAATTTATTGCAGCCACAGATGATGAAGAGGAAGATGATGTCTCCTTAACACCAGATGAGGAAGATAAAGCTGACGATACTATGGCATTAGCAGCAACACCAATTCTATTAAAGACAGAGTTGGATAAAGATGAAGAGATGAAAGAAGCTTTTGATCTTGAGTGCTATGATGTTATGGCTGAAGGCTTTATGTTAGAAGGTGCAGTAGATGAGCTTTTAGGTAAAGGTGATAGATATGTTGTCGAGGGAAGATTTGCTGCTAAGACTAAAGTTAAGTTTTCTGAGGCAGACCGTAGAAAGCAGTTATTTGAAGTAGGAATCCAAGCATCAGCTAGAGCACATAATGATCCATTGTATTGGAAGCTCCAGAAGGTGTATAAGATGGAAAGACTCCTAAAGGGTAAGTTAAGACAGAAGTATAAGTCAGAATCTCTTAAGAGAGTTAAGATGTATATTATGAGATTAAAGAAGTCTTCATCAGGAATTCTTCATAAGCTTGCAGATAAGATCACTGGAAAAAGGTAAAGAGAATAATAAATAAATAATAATAAGTAAGGATAACCAAATAACTTAATTGGTTCATCCTTACTTATTATTCTAATCTTCATGTAGTTGAATATTCATTCTAATTATATTGCCATCTTCAATAGTATCTATATCATATATAGCGTTCTTACTATTTATATTATCAATGAAATCTTGCTTATAATCATCTTCTGTTAATCTGATACATAATATCATATTATCTTCATCAGTGAATTCATAACTCATAGAATGGATATTATCACTCTCATCTGAGATTAGTCTGTAGATTGATTTGAATTTCTTATATTTTGATTTGATGATATCTTCAAGTATATCGAAATCATCATTTACGATATTTTTTTAACCAATCATTATATGTCTTCTTCATATAATTGATCCTTCCAGTAAATTCTATATTTAATCTACTGTCTGTAGCAATAAAATATATAGTAGAAGATATTCTACTATAAATATCTTCTACTATAATTATTATTATTTCTTCTTAGACCTAGAGTAATCATATTCAATATCAAACTTATACTTATTATCATCATTTGTAGAATACTCTGTAATCTTAAGTTCTTGTGAAGTATTGTTATATACTAGCTTATATAATTCATTTTCGTCAGTGATGATTTTCATAAATGCTAATATACCACTTCTTAGACAACTGTAGTTGATAGTATATACTGAGTCAGTATCTACTTTATTTTCATGCTTTGAATTATATACTTCAACCAATTTATCTTTAATCAATTCTTCCACCATTGAATATACCATAATGATTCTCCTTAAATAGTTTTTTCTATAATGGTGACAGGATCTGATTTCTTATACTACTACTCTCAGAATCTCTTGTCATCTTTTCCATTTCCTTCTGTTCGTCTTTCAACTGCTCGATACGAATATCTCTCAGAGTTGTAATAAATTTCCAAGGGTAAGTCATTATATCGCTTAATGTAATCTCACCCTTGAAAATAGCCAAAATTTCATTTACAGCTGTGGCAAATCCTCTGTATTGATTTCTGTACTCGCTAACAGTTGAAGTTTGAGAAAAACCAAATCGTAGAGACTAATAGCATCTACATCTGTAGTATTACCACAATTAGGACACTTTGTATTCTTAATAGAGAATGTAATATCATAATCATTGTAATACTTAGTTAAGATATTATTGAGTACTGGAAGATCATCAGTTGGTAACATATAGATAGCATTGATGATATCATCAAATCCTTCATACATTGTAACCTTATTTGTATTAGGTACTGGAACACCAACACCCTTAATAACAGGAATAAATTCTGCATTAGCATACATAATTCCATTAACATCATCTGGGTGAGTTTGTTTCCATTCTTCTTCTGATCCAGCATTTCTTACCTTCTTATACAAGTAATCATAAGCTGAACTAATTCCACATTCAATAACCCAACCAGAATATGGTAATTTAATTTGTCTAGTCTTATGAACTGGAGCATTCTCAAACATCTTTCTATGCTCAGAAGCTGGAGCATCTACTAACTTCTTAAATCCATTAAGGTAAGTTAATGTAGTATTCTTCAAATCAAATAATTGTGATACTACATACTTATGCTCAAACTGATGCTTACAATTCTGGCAAGTTAGATTAAGTGTATCTACCTCTGGGAATGTTGATACGATAATTCCATATAGTAATACATTCATATCAATCCATGTAGTATTCTTTAAGAAATCTTCAAATGTCTCAAACTTACCAACAGTTGTATTTACGATTGAATTGTAGATAACTGAATATACCTTATGGTATTTATCAAAAGATGCTGTCTGAGGATTAATAATCAAATCACCTAATTGGTAATAACTTGCTCCCTTAACTGTAGCTCTATATCCTGAACTAACACAAGTTACAATAGTATTACCAATTCCTGGTTGATTAGCACTAACTGCCTCAGCAAAACTCATAGCTGGTTTTACTACTGTATATGATTTAAGATCTACTGTTTCAACCTGCTTTAATACAATCTCTCTAGCGTGCTTAATATGTGTCTTTTCATCTTCAGTAAAGTCAAAACCATTTTCTACTGAAATACCAGTCTTGTCAATGAGTACTGTAACTAACTCATTCTTCTCCTCAGTTTCTTTTTTAAGCTTCTCTAACTTAGCCTTGTCTTTCTCAGATTGCTCATTATCAGTACTATCAGATTTTTCTTCAGTAGAAGTTTCAATCTGATTAGATTCATTAGTGTCAGATTTCTCTCTAATGAATGTACCATTACTACTTCCAGTGATTAAGGTTGATCCTTTAGTATCATCAACTTTACTCATATCAATGATGTTACCATCTTTATCACGTGGTTGTTGAATAGCTTCACCATTAGTAGCAATATTATCCAACTCAGTAATCATAGCCATCATCTCAATCTGATTCTGTGGTTTTCTAACAACCTCAACCTTCTTAGCAGTTTCAATAAGCTTATCCTGATCTTCAAGATAGTTCTTAAAATCTTCATCACGTCTATCATCAGCAGGAGATCTTAAATCAAATTGCTTACCTTTATCCTCAGTATATTCGTCGTTATTGATAACAACTCCTCTACCACCAGATTTCTCGTTAGCTTCTTTCATTTTCTCTAATGGACTCTTTTCATCTTCATGATTATTGGACTCCATTACTTCTTCAACCTTCTTACCGATAAGATCGTCTAAAGTTCTATCGTTATTCTCCATATTTCCTTATCCTTTCTTATAAAAATATATCCTACTCATCATCAGTATAAGTCACACGATATGTGAGGTTCCCATCAATATCTGTTGTTATTCCAATACCAACTCTTTTTGGAACTTGTTTGATAGTTACTGGAATAACAAAAATTAATAATGGGTTACCATTTAATGTAGTTTTCTCGACATCAAATGAACCATCTCTTATATTCTTGATGAATTTATTGCATTGTGTAGCCAATTCTACTTTTATAGACTCAGTATCAATATCATCCATAAATGAATCTAATAACCTTCCAATATTCATTCCCAAATCTGGAATAGATGGATAGAATCCAGGAACTCCGTATAATAAACTCATTATATTATTTGCAGTAGTTTCTGATTCTGAATACATCTTTGGTTTATTGAAATTATTGACACCAAATGCAGGATCATACATAATATCACTCCTTTCTCATAGGAATTACATAAATGTATCTTAAAAAAATAAGTCTCCTGAATAAATTCGTATATTCAATATGTCTATAGATACATTATTTATGTGTATCCTGATATCTCTATTACTAAACTGAGGTATCATTTCTGAGAAAGGAGGTGATCATTACTAATGAATGAGACATCAGGAGACTTAGACTAATATTTATATATAGTCTAAGTAAAAGATTGATGAAGGTATGATATAGAGAATATTTGATGTGTTCTCTATATCATACCGAATATTATTTGAAAAGAGGTAGTATAGGATATAATACTACCTCTTTTTTCTTATTAGCGATTCTTCTTCTTATTCTTGAAATCGTTACTATCAGTAATTGAATTAGTTGACTGATCCTCTGTTACTTCAGTTGTAATAGAATCTGTTGTATTATCAACTGCAACTTCTGGTACATTTGTAGTTGTAACTTCTGGAGTTGCTTCAGTAACCTTAGATACTGTCTTAGTTGAATTGCTGAAGTTATCGAGATTTACATTCTGGATCGTTAATCTAACTGTATCGTTATAATCCAATGGGTTGATCTCATCAACCATATATCCAGCCTGTACAAGATTTGTGATAACTCTCAAAGATACATAATTAGGAGCTAACACTGGTCCCACAATATTACCAAGAAGTGGAATTGGTCCAACACTATTGATAGTCACTAACTTCTTCTTATCATTCATATATGTTGCCATATAAAACGTTCCTACCTTTCATACTATTAAAAGATTTTAACAATACTGATGTACTGTTATATTATTAGAATGTATCGAGCATTCTATTATAAATTAGGAGGGTAAATAAATGGATGTTAAGAAATTTAGAAATGCTTTTAGACAACTGATAAGGAAGTACAACAAGGAGACCATAGACTATGTGGATATCCCTACTATGAAACTAGTAGAAGATGCTTATAGTATTGGTGTAGGATTATTATGTTTGGAAGGTTTATATGATACAAATAAATACTTCACAATTAGTAGAGGAAATCTTAAACTCATTAAGATGATTAAGTATAAGAAATTAAGTAAGGAATCTTATAATCATCATCTACCAATGAGTGATGGGTTTAATAAGAATTCTGCTATTAGATCTATTGGAGAAATTTTTAGGATTACTAGATAAGTATGGTAAGCGTGGTAAACCTGATAGAGATAATGTCTTTGATATCATTAAACTATTAAAAAGCAATCTATCAGATGAGACATTGTACAAATAAGGTTATCAATGGAATGTATTATTGTACATATGCTACAATGGAACTCTTATGGAAAGAGAAACTTAATCCTATGAAGATAAAGTACATATCACATGATACCATCCCAGATCTACTAGAAGAATGTAGGAATATTAGAACTGTGGAAACAGATGTTATTGTCAACCATTATATTCAGACTACATTCATACTATTAATGCATACAACTAAGATGAAGAAACTACACACTATAAAGAATTTTTAGTATGAAGGATAAGGTTAGTTGTGTATTGTATCTTGGAAGAGCAATCAATAATAAGATGAATCCAATTAGTAAGATATGGTTAGATGTTGCACCAATTCCAGAAGGTATCCATTCAAAATTACTTAATGATGAAGATTATGTAACTGGATTAAAAAGCATTAATGCTATTTCAAGGATTGTTGGATATGCAACACGTTGATGATGCAATTAATGATCTATTGATGTTAAATGATGTTGTGACACCTAAGAAAGTTTCACCATTCTATTTGGTGAAGAAGTAATATAAAAAGAAGTACTCTAATATTTATAGAGTACTTCTTTTTCTAGTTATTGTAAGATATCATCAATATTTATCTTAATCGTTTTAATAGTTGCATCATGGAATTTCTTCATACTCATTCTAGTCAATGCTGTAGAAATTCTGCTAGTGCTTAAACCAATAGTCTCTACACCAATCTTATAGAATAGATCTCCGCAACACACATTACATTTCTTATTTCCTACACAACACATAGGACTTCTCATATTTACTTCTTTACCAATATATTTTTCGATATTGCTCTCATCTAAATACACTAGTTTCTTACCTTCTACTATATATCTATATAGGAAGTTCTTTTTATTCTTCTTAGTGATAACAACTGGAATAGTTCTCTTACTTCCACAATCACTACCTTTAACATCTAGTACTTCAGATTGTGTTGCTGCTAATAACTGTTTTCCAAGATATCCAGTTACGGCTGTCTGTACTGATTTAGCATATGCACCATTAAGGATAGTATTAGAAGATGCTGGAATATCTTTCTTAGATAATCCATCAGCCAATGATGATGTAATAACATCCCATTTACCAGTAACTGTATTCTTTACAACACCTCTATATAACCAGTTATTCTTCATGTTGTTAGAGATAGATCCTCTAGCACCAGATAGATATAAGTCTAGTCCTTTATCATCTTTTAATACTTCTTTAGTCTTTGCAATTAGTTGCTTTTCAATTTCTGCCGATACTGATGGATCACCTTCTTCTAATTCCTTAGAATATTTATTTAATAATTCCACTTTTAGCTTTTGTACTTCTGGTGGGATCTTAATTGTATTAGGTGAGAATGATGTAGTAACTAATAAGTGTAATACCATACCAACCCAATCTCTAGTATCAATATACTTAGTTATAGTATCAACATCAATTTTATCATTCAATAATGCCTTACCAATCTTTTGTTCAAATCCTGCATAAGCATCACTTTCTACAGTGTCTGTATAGTAAGGTATTACAACATCACATCCAGTGTTCTTTAATACTATAACTGATAATACATATCTTCCTACAGTTGTTGGTAATTCTTTTTTTAGTAGGTGATAAGTTTGCAGGTAATGTGAAAGTATAGTATGGTCTCAAGCTTGGAACATTTGTATCTTTCTTCTTTTCCTTATCTCTAAAATTACCAAACATTTGAGTCAATAGATCCTTATCAAAATCTGTAGGTTTAACGCTCAATAACCACTCTTTCTCATCTTTAGTTAAAGCTCTAGTTTCCTTATTTTCTTTAGTCATATTATAGAATGATTGGATAACTTCAGCTATTGAATTAGTTCTCATCATTTCACCAGATGTGTTAATAAATGATAATTTGCTCTTAATATATTTAGCAGCTTCAGCATTAGCTTCCTGTGTCCACAGTAATTTCAATGTTACCTGGTCTCCATCAAAGTCTGCATCTAGTCCTTTAAGATATGCTGGACAGAATCTCATAGAATCTATAAAGTGAATTGGTATCTCACTCTTAGGCATATCTAAATCAATCTTTGGATAGAATGGATATTCTATTGATGATATTTCTCTAACCTCAGTTGTATCTAATGTTAGGATTCTAATCTTAGATACAAAAATTGAGAATGAATCTAGTAAGGGATATCTAGTACACAATACATACTTATCCTTTAAAATATCTGATAGTATCACATATAAAAGATCTAATACAGTCATAGATCTAGTCTCTGATCTTACAGCATCAAAATCTTTGTTAGTCTTTTCTGGTACAAATCCAGTCAATCTAAGTGTAGCAGTACCACCACCAACAACTGGCAATTTAATAACATCAAGACGTGATTCTGGATTCTTCATAAAGTTTGATACCATCTTCTCGAAGAATTTATCAGTTAACACAGACTCTGGATTATCTAGTTGGACAACTTTTCCATCTTGTGTAAAGAAGTTATTTTTCTGATAAAATACATCTCTAGCCCAATCTAGTAATCCTTTTAATAGAAACGGATATGCTAATCCACAACATTGTGCAATAGGGACTCCAGAATATTCATAATTAACTAATAACTCACTTGGTGATTTCGCATTATATACAGTAGGAGTAATTACTGATCTGGCTGAATTGATTACAGATTTACCCATTAGATATTTACGAATCAATCCATTCTTTCTTTCAATCTTGTGTTTGAAGTACTCATAAATATCATTAATAGCTCTTTGAATCTGCATATGTGATGCATGGAATGTAAAATCAAACATACCTTTATCTCTTACAGATGATGCGTGTCTAATCAGTGTAGTATAAAGGTTATTTAATTCATTAGTAGATCCACCACTTCCAGCTCCGTCAGATTTAACATCTCTATAGAATACTGGTAATACTGGATATTTATTTATAAATACTAAATTCTTAGGAGTCTTGTTAATTAGGTCTAATCTCTCATTTCTAATTTTACCACTACCAACTTCTTTCTCACCCCAATTAATTTTTCTTCCAATTATTATATAGAAATTCTATACCAGATTCTCCACCTTCATCTTCTATTAAATGCCCATCTTTATCTATCTTATAAAACTTAGTTCCATCAATGATTCTATCAATATTTCTAAATACTGCATATAATGCTCTATAAATAGCTGGATGGAAAAAAATTCACCACCTAGATCAATATATGCAAAAGTCTCTCGTCTTTCAGCTATAGTAGATCCAAATATTCTAGTGGATAATAATCCATCAGGATCTGGAATACCACCTCTTTGAAAGATAACTGGACTAGTAACTTCTTTAAGATCATTAATACTGACAAATTCATCAACATCAATTATATCTATCTTCATTAAAAGAAAAAAATCTCCTTTCATACGATTAATCCTATGTTTTCTCAATGAATCTTTGAGATATGCCCAGAAAACAAAGTTTTAATATAAAGAAAAGGGTGGTATTATCAATTAAAGTATTATGGTAATAGATATTCCAAAAATTTGAAATAAGTGATGATATTATTATCAATGAGAGTACTAATATCATATTAGAGAGTAATTCAGATACTCATATTCTTAGAGATGAAATATATCCATTAGTTGAAAAAGGCATTATCAAACCCTTCTAAAGATAGAGCCTTTAAAAAAACCTGATAGGTAAATTTGTGAATAAACATTCTGTACAACTTAATATGGCTGGACCAGTTGAGTTAGTTCCTTTTACAGATATAGAGAAAGCAGAATTCTTTTTCATTATTGGAAATAGACCAGAGAGCAGTTATTGAGACTATTAAGAAAAATGACTAAGTTAGTAAATGATAAAGCTAACTGGAAACTAATTCAACAGAATCCTATATTTACTGTATTCTATATGTGTATCAGATACTATCAGATTCATAAAGATACTAAGGGTGTAGATACTACACTACTTATGTATGCATTAGCATCATATCCTAGTGTATTTTCGGTATTCTTTAAATATGGTGCAAAAGAAGAAGTTATGAAATATACCATAGATAATCTAACTGGAAAAATATATGATTAAGCAACAGGGTTCTGTTATTAAGACATTAATATTTTCTATCACTGGTAGTTATAACTTTATGAAACCATTCTTCGTTGATGCTTCTGATAAAGAGATTATTAGATTCGTTGGAAGAATTCGTAATGACCAAAAAAATCATTATTTAAGAATATTGCTAATGAGTATTATGATAATGAGAAGAAGGGATTAAAAGTATTAACACAATCAGAAGAGTATGCTGATGGTCAAGTAATAGATGATACACAGAATGATACCACTGTAGTAGAAAAATATTACACAAAAAGGTATTACTATCAATGATAGCTAATGGTGTAGATATTACTAGAGCAACTATATCAGCTAAAGTTAGTCAAGTATCAATATCTGATCTTAGATTATACTTGTCTAAGATTGTTATAGATGAGAAGAGTGTTGAATTAAAGAGATTTATTGAAGCTGTTTTATTTATCTACCTATATGACGAACATCATGAGAGAAGAGAAATTAATGAGAAAAAAATTCTTATCATTCTCTATGGACTTATTTAGAAGAACTAATTCCAATAATGTCAATGTAGGAACTATTAAAGGATTATTAGATAAATGGTCTATAGATAGTGGAGTAACTGGTAAGTTTAAAAGACTAGCATCTCAAGTTGGATATAAGAAAGGTATCTTTATGTATATCATATTCTGTATCCAATATTACAATTAATTTTAAATCTATAACACTATTGTAATTCAAGTTGAGTATTGCTGGCAATGTTCTTCATATTAACTTATTGATGTGATTAAAGTTGATCAGTTGATATTTTCTCCTGTTTATAGAAATAGATTATTAGTAGTATATTATAGACCTAACTCACTGGTAACTAAATTAGAGTTAGAAAAAGGTATTTTTCGTTTTTGAAATGACCGCTAAAAAAATATTTAGGACGAGTTAGAGTCCTATCGCTTTTGCAAATTGTTCGTATTCTGAATACGGTTTTCATACCATGTGTAACTCAACTTGAATTTTTTTACATAGAGGAAAAATAAGAGTAAGTGGATATTTTTAATATCACTTACTCTTATTTCTATTTTTATTTTTAAACTAAATATACTCTTAATCAAATCATTAAGGTATATTGTATTGATACTGAAATATAGACTATATGTGAAGAAATTAAAATCATCATCATTAAAGATAACTTGTAGTTTCTCCCAATCTATCTTATAATCTACTCCATGTAATAATTCCCTACCCTGTTTCCTCACTTTAATATTTACTAAATCCAATAATGGTAATCCATTCTTTATATGATATTCTATACCAGCTTTTATTGAAGTATTTAGGATATTATCTAATTCAATAACATCATTTGGTTTCTCTAATTGGAATGATACATTGGTAAATAGATTCCACCCATCTGGTAAGAATAAATCATCATTAGTAATAACATCAGTGTATGTAGGAATGATAATAGCATTATTAAAACTATCATTATCTACTACTAATGGAATTTTTATCCTTAGAGAATAAGAAATAAAATCCAGCAACATAGAATTCCATTCTAACAGTAAATGTTATTTTATATGATGTTGTTACTTGACCAGTTTTATCACCATCATCTGCTGATAGATTGTTCAACAATGTATCTATAGTAACTGGATAGTATCTATAGAATTCCTTAGTTCTCCTACTACCTTGTAGTTTATATGTAATCGGATATCTACTATGTGCATTTAAGTAATTAAGGAATTTCCCAGTATTACCATTTTCATCCTCTATAGGAATATTTACTATATTAGATACTGTCTTTAATAATCCCTTATTAAGATATGATTCAAAACAAGTTTTCACATTCTGATTATAATTAAATACAGTCTTATTTTTGTAGATATGTGACCATATCAATCTGTTGCATCTTAGTTGCTACAATCACAATCACATCAGCATACATAACATCTCTATTTAATTGATATTTAATTTCAAAACCATGTTCTGGATCTTCAAAGAATGGCATTAATGCTCCCATACCTTGTAGATAGTGCATATCTAATATAGGTTCAGCCATCAATGTACCAGACAAGAATCTGTCATCATCGAAGTCTACTCTAGGTGACATTGCAAATATTGGCTTAGTCTTTTTATTATATTCATGAGGAGTATTTCTAATCTGTCTATGTGCTATTCTACTATTGATATTGATAGATCTAAAATAATCTTTAGGGAATAGATCTATTAACCAACTCTCAATAAATGCTACTGCATTACCATAAGTGTGACTAGCGGAACACATAAATTCAGCGTGTTGATACGGAGTTTTGTATGTAGAGTTTTGAGGTCTGTTGTCATACTGTTCGTAACCCATTTAAATACAATACCTTCCCTTCTATTAATTTAATAAATTGTCTTATGTAAACTTCTATACAGATATTCACTCTTATATTAATATAATAGGGAGATCAGAATATTATATTCTAATATATAATATTAAGATGTAACTATTATTTATTATATAATAAGAAGGGAGAAAAATAAGTATGTTTAAGTTACATTACAATGGTGGAGATTTGGAGGTAGTTGCAATAACAAGTGAGAATATTCTAAAGACAATAGAATATGCATCAAGAATTTGTTATGGTGTAACAAGTAAGATGAGTGATGATAAAACTAAGGCATTAGATTATATTGGTGCTAGAGTTAAATCAGGTCATGAATCAGTTACTGAACATGGTGATTTTACACTAATCTTTAAGAGATCTGGTTGTAGTAATGTGATGTTCCGTGAGGTTTGTGAATTACTTAAGATGTCAAACTCATTACTCCATGTATTCGCTAACACATCAATTTGTACATTAGATTCTAAAAGCATTATTGTATCAATTAGTGGTAATCTTAAGATGTGGAGAGATTTCGTAAAATATCTATTATCAATTAATAGTACTACTAAATTTTACGAGCATAGTAGTATTGTAGAATTGATTGTTAGGATTTTCTATCTATTCTCTACAGATTGGTGTAATGGTATCTTTACAGATGATCTTGAAGGATATGATTATCTCAGAGGATATTGTGATACAAGTTATCTCAATCCAGAAGATACTGTATATAATAAGCCAGAAGATTTAGAGTATAATCCTAATGAACCAGCTTATGATACTGGATTTAAAAATATCTATGATGTGAATGGTATTAAGGTTGATATGATTAATGTAGATGATTTTGTTCCTAGAATTAGATTATGGAAGAATGTAGTAAGTGATGAACTCAAAGCGTTTGCTACAGCATATTATAAAGAGTTTAGTTCTATCACCTACAAATTAACGATTCCTAGAATTGTATCACAACAAGAGTGTAGACATAGAATCAATAGTATCTCTCAAAGATCTCAGAGATATGTTAATGAAGGAGATTCTAAGTGGTATAAACCGACACAACTCAATGATGCTAAGTTTGCATTTTATGATAAGCACTTATCATATGATGAGATTATTTATGAATTAGTATCTGTATATAATCAAATGGTTGGTGAAGGTTTTTCCTAAAGAGGTTGCTAGAAATATCTTACCTAATGCGATGATGACTGAAATGGTTATTACAAAACCTATGTATACGTTACCACATTACTTCAAAGAGAGATGTTCTAATAATGCACAATTAGAGATTAGGGAAACAGCTATTGCTATTAGAGATTATCTTAAGACATTAGGTATTAATTTCTAATATTATTTATAATAGGGATATGATTAATTTCATATCCCTATTATATTTATATTCTGAGCACAGATAGATAATTACCCTCAATGTAACTAATGTGTAATTAGTGGTACATTTGAGGTACTATTATACTTATAAAAATTTTTAATTATTGGAGGTTTGAATTATGTTTGGACAGATTAACAACAAGAGCACAGAGGTTAGTACTAACACCAGCTTTATTACATTATTTGGAAGTATTTCATCACTAACTATTGGTGGGTGGAATGACAAGATTTCTATTAGAATCTCACCATCATCAGGTATTGATTCTAATGGTGTTAGGAGATATGATTTTCAAAGACGAGTAAATACAGCAATCCCATTTTCACAGGGATTGACATTCGTAGAAGGTATTGAAAAGGTTGTATTCCCAGCTATTGAAAATGGTATTCCAGATAAAGGAACAGCTATTGAGATGGGAAGTAGTAATAAAAAGAATATTGTAGAGATTTCTACATTCCTTACAGATGATGGTAAGATGTCAGTTAAGTTATCTATTAATACTATTTCAGATACTGGTAATAGTATTATTGAATATATCTTCGGTACATCTCAATATAGAGTTAGAAACACTAAAGGTACTGAAGAAGAATATGTTACATTCCAATCAGAGTTAATGGAGTTCTATACTATCTTAAAGAATCAGATTCAGGTTCTTGGACTTGGTGGACATGGTTACTTACAAACAAATGCTATCAAGGCTCAGTTTAATACTAGAGCTAATCAGTATACTAATAACTACACCAATCAGCAACAATCTCAAGATGTAGGAAATCCTGGATTTATGACAGTACCTGAAGATGCTGATGATGGAGGATTACCATTCTAATATAATAGATTAAACTAAGGAGACATTTTAATGCCAGAGATTACAGAACCTATTGCTGATGGTGGAATACTTCGTACTACAGATACGATGTTCCTAAATAGCAAATGCATTTTTATAGAATATTATGATGTAATTAAGGTACCTTGGTTTATATTACTCTCTAGCCTAGGAAATTCTTCTAGGCTTAGAGATAGTAGATATTAGTCCTATATATGGATTAAATAATTCTGCATTATACGAATGGTACGTTAATAGAACTGATCGTAATTTTTTTAAGTGTTTTAAGACAAATACTCCAGAAGATTTTTGACTTAGATGAATTGCTTCATACTCTATCATACAATGAAGCATTCTATACAGATTACTCTGAGATTAATTTTTTTCTGATGTATTATTATATCTCATCACTAGTAAGATGGTTAAAGATGTTAAGATATATACAGAAGATTATAATGAACACGTAGAGCATGATCTTAGATTAAACTGGGGAGATGAAGTAGAATATGTGTATGGAGATTTAAAGGAAGTATTAGAAGATATACCAGATGATAGCACGTATATATTTTCTGATATATTTAAATTAATAACTTTAGATGAGTGTGGTAAACTACCATATTCATCAATATGCGTTGCTGGTGATTATGATTATAATTATACGTATGATGAAAATGGTACTAGGAAATTAGCAGTTAATGTCGATTACCTAATAGAGAATAACGTATTTAAGATATCATACTTCAATGCAATGTTACCAGATGAGTTGTTTAATAATATGAATAAAGGAGAAGAAGAATAATGGATAAGGTTTTTTTGAGAAGGTAGATTTAGAGGAGTTATACAATTTTATTGATTTAGATGATACACCACAAATTAATGTAGTTGATGATAGGACATTCCAGAAGAGAGTTGCAACTATCTTTAATATGATTAGTAATGCATTAGTTAAATCATATGGTCCTTATGGTTCATCATCTATCATCATCAATTACCCATATCATCATATGACTAAAGATGGTTATTCTATTGCTAAGTATCTTACAATGAGTAAGAAGCGTAATGAAGTAGATGATGCTATTAAGAATTTAATTATTGGACCATGTACGAAATTAAATTTTTTTAGTAGGAGATGGAACTACTACAGCAATCGTTGCAGTTAATAATATCTATCAAGCATATATGAAAGAATATGATAACATTAAGGAGTTTAATCTACCACCTAGAGATATTCTCAATGCATATAAGAGAGTAACTAATATGATTATTGAGAAACTTGAGAATTATGAGATCACTAAAATTGATACTGATAATCATGATAAGATGGTTGAGACTATTTCTAATGTAGCATATATTTCATCTAATGGTGATAGTGAAGTAACCAAACTAATCAGTGATATGTATGATGAATTAGGATTCCCATTGATTACTGTGAAGAAAGCACCAGATGGAATTACTAAGAGTACTATCACTAAAGGATATCATTTTGATATGATTATCAGAGATGCACTATATGTAAATAATGAAGATAGAGTTGCTAAGTATAAGAATTGTGATGTCTTATTATTCGACCATGTTATTGGTATGGAGTGTTATGAGAATATTCTTAAACCATTAGCAAAAGTATTCTAAGATATTAGGTAGACATTTAGTAGTATCTGCACCATCATATGATAATGTAGCTATGGTTACTATATCAAGAGAACTAATGAAAGAGTATAAAGACACACATGATGTTGGATTAGTATTGACAACCTGTCAGACATCATTTGGTAATAATAGAGATAGATATGATGATTTAGCTATTCTATTGAATACTACAATTATCAATATGGGATTAGAAAGATTGATCTTAGATAATATTACATCTAATAATGGTTCTCTTGTATTAGAGTATATTGATATGAATAATAGAAATCTCAAAAGGTATCTATGTAGCATCTAAGAGAAGTAATCCTGATAATAAAGATGTTCCATATGTATTAGATGATGGAACTATTACAGATGATGAAAGAATGATTATTCTTAAACCAGAATCTATTAGGTGTGGATTTGCTGGTAGTGTAGAATTAGGTATGGAGAATGGATCAGTATTCGATGATCTTACTTATGATGAAGAATTGTATAATAAGACATTAGATACTATTCAAGTAGCATATGATAAGTCCATTAATAAAAATGCTGAACTAGGTAATATGGATGTAGTATCAGAAAGACTACAAGAGAGATTATTCACACTTAAGATGAAATTAGGAGTAATTGAAGTTGGTGGCAATTCTCAACTTAGTCAACAAGTATTATATGATTCAGTAATTGATAGTGTTAAAGCTACAGAATCAGCATACAGATATGGTATCGTTAAAGGTTGTTCTACATCCACATTAAGAGCAGCATTAAGAGTTTTTAGATAGTTTTGATCCTGATATGATTGAATATCAAATCTGTAAGTTTATTGTAAATGGTTTTGTTTCAGTATATAAAGAGTTACTATATTCAAGATATGATAATGTCGAAATAGAGAATACTGCACCATGGTCATCTGTTCACAATTTACAACTGATTGAATCTATGGGAATTAGACCATCTACTGCATCTAATACTGATGTTAAATTGAGTAAGGATATTTCTATTGATGATATCTTTGATGTTATTATTAGTTACTCTATTGATAGTGGTTTACCATTAGATATTACTACTGGTAATTATACACCTAATATTATCAATAGTGCTAAAAACTGATATTGAAGTATTAAAGACATCAGCAGATCTTATTGGTTTATTAATTACTGGAAATCAGTTAATCATTACAGATCATAGAGATTACGTATAGAAATTTTTAATAATGGTAGTATGGGAGAATATCTCATACTACCACATTATACTAATATTATGAAAGGGCTATTATTCATATGGAAAAAAGAAGATTATGAGTTGATGATTATTAATGAGAGAGAAGAAACAAAAGAAACGAATAGCTAAAATCAGAATTTTTTTATATTATATTAGTAATCATCACATTACTATGTGGATCAGGATTCTCATATTATAGCTTATATAAAGAGAAATTACTACAACTGGTTCATTTCACTCAATTACTACATACACTAATGATGGTGGTTTTGTTAGAAACTGGAAAGGGCAAGATATTAGAGTAGTATACTCAAATTCAAATGGTGTATACTTTAAGAAGGGTAATAATAATGTAAATATCAATGGTGGTGTAACCATTATTGAGCAAGTGCCAGAGGATTTTGAATTACCTAAGATTAAATATGAATCCGATGATGATATTGATTCTACAGAATCCTCATCAACTGATACAGTATCAACAGAATCTTCATCTACTAGTAAAAAAATAATAGAATGAGATAAGGATCATATAAAGTCCTTATCTCATTAACTATTTTCTGATTAAATGGTTTTATAATAACCACTGTATACTTGATAGAATTTATCATAATCATTACTATCAAAATTTCTCATTCTACAGATGTCAACTAGAGATCCAACCAAATTTTGCTCTCCTTTATCTGGATACTTTGGGAGTGTGATATTCTTAGCTACATCCCTATAATCTAATAATTTAGCAGGGACACTCATCTCATCAATGTCTTCTTCTAATATAAAGGTTACTTTCTTCAATAGTACAATATCATCAGTCTGATAGTATTGAACTATTCCAGTATGTGGTAATCCATTATATATGAAGAATACTTTATCACCAGTATTAAAATGATGATCCATTGGTTTCAAAGTTATCTCACCACCTTCTTATCAATATGAGTCATACACTTTACACCATACTTAGCTTCATTCTTTAATGCAAACTGTGCAGCGTCGGTGTAATTATAAAAGATGACTTGATCTTCAATTCTATTGTCTACACAAATGGTTGTTAAAAACACAATATTCATTAAGATACCTATATTCCTTTCTAAAAGTATAGTATAATGCTATATACTATACTTTTTCAACTTTATCTGAGACTTAGGGACTCCACAGTCCTTGTCTAAGATATTATAGTAAATATTGATAGCCTTAAACAAGTGTTTATATTTCTTAAAAGCTCTTACGATAGTATCCTATTGTAGTATCTTCCACGTAAGCAGTCTTATTAAACTTACTATCATTATCACTATAGATATTAATAGTTACACAATCTCCATATACTCCTTTACTAATTAAGAACTCTATAAGTCTATTATAGTTCTTTCCACAATTAGCAAAAGTTACAACAAGTATCTGATGATTGACCTAGGTTTTTATATACTGATAATATATCCATTATTCCTTCAGTTATATTCACTGTATATTCTCTATTATCAAAAATATTAATTTCTTGATTAATAGAGTAAAAAGCAACTATTATCTGATGTTAATTTGGATACTGTATACTTAGTCCATTTCATCTTATCGTATCTATTAGTTAAATCTCTTAATATAAGATGACTATTCCCATATGATAAAAAATCCTATAAAAATCTCTATCTAGTATATCTACCATAGGAATACTCTGAGTGTACTTAGTTATATTATTGAGATTTAAGAAATCCTTTAATGAAGTTACTATCTTAAATTTACTAATATCAGATTTAGTCAATTTAATTCTAATCTATCTTCTATATATTTAAGCTTAGGATTATTCATATTAACCTCTGGTAACTTCATATCAAAATATCTAAATCCTTTAATTCCAGTATACTTAATATTTTCTACTGAGATAAATCCTCTTTTAAGATTAGTATACTCATTCCATAAAGTATCATCATATATACCTAATGCTTCAGTTAACTCTTTATCAATGACTCCAGCTATATCACATTTAAAGCATTTACATAATATGGGAGATTCCTCATTAGGATTATAGTAAATATAAAAGATGTCCTGTATTCTTATTCTTCTTAGAATCTCCACAATATGGACATCTAGTTCTTAATCGAACATTATCAACATCTTTATACCAAACATCTCTTGATTTAATTCTTGAGATGAATTCCATCTTCACATCATATAAACTCATATGTTTATACCTCCATAATTTAAAGGGTAACATATTGGTAAATGTGCTATATGTAATATGTAGCAACATTTAAACAACCTATCTTTTTCAATGAAAACTGATAAAAAAATAATTATTCTTTTTTTCATTTTCTTATCCTTTAAACTTCATTATACATAATGGAGCTGATTATAATTTAACTATAATCAGCTCCATTAATTTTATACATTCATAGATACTGCACTGTGTAGGAACTGAAGTAATTCACTACCAACCTGTGTTTCATCATATGGAATTAATGTACCTAATAACTCTCTATCTTCTGGAGTAATATATGTGAAGTTACTTCCAATAATTTCAGATATAATAGATCTGATTTCATCTTTATGGATAATTAATACATATTTTAATTCACCATTTTGTAACTCCTGATAATATGGATCATTCTCAAGATCATTGAGATACTTAGCATTTCTAATCTGTCTAGTTGTGTGTCTACCTTCAAATTTCCCAGTTAGTATATATGGAATACATACTTTAATTGGTTGACCATTTACACCATCGCCTTTACACCAACCATTCTCCAGTAGTAATTTCTTCTTTAGTAATAATGCTAGATATATCAATTCTCTTCTAGTTATCAATATAGTATCTCTAATATTACCAAAAATACTCTGAATAGTATAATGTGATTAAGCTAATCTGTAATGGTGATGGATTCCAATAATTATCAAGATAATCAATCTCCCAATTCTCTACTGGAATATCTATTGTCTTCTTAATTCTCTTAATAGCCATCTCAACATTTAATTCTGCTAATAATGCTTTACCCTCATCCATCTTAGCAATATTCATCTCCATCTTATCAGCACCAGATAATCCATCAGTGTTCTTAGCTGAAGATACTTCGGTAAGATTCTTTGCATAAACTTCCTTCATATAATACTGAAGTTGTTTATTTACAATAACCTTTACGAAACCTTTAGTGTTCTCTTTATACTGATTATGTTTCTCATCCCATGTAGATGGAAATGCAAACTTAACCATATTCTCAGAGATTACACAGTTTCTAATAAATGATGCAATAGTAGTACTAACATCTTCTCCAAAGATTTCTCTCTTATCTACAATCTTCTGATTCTGTTTAAAGCTACTAATGACTTTGGATTTAACATATACAAATAACTTATTGAATATATTAACTCCATGTGTATCAAAAGACATCATCAAATAGGTTTCTGTAACATAGATAAATTCTATCTGAGTACTTAGGTGTCTTAACACCATTGACAAAGAAGTAGTGAAAGATTACTGGAGATATTAATCTCATACCCATAGATATCTTTAACATCAATTTGATATGATCATTAGTAAATTCTAATGATTCTAAATATTCTCTAGTATCGTTAGCATTATTAGTACTATTAATATCGTCCAAATAATTCTCTTCAACAAAAATCTTCAATATGTTGTACTATGTTAGTCTCTTTAAAAATGATCTCATACATATAAAGGTACAAACATCCTTATATGTTTATCAACTCTCTCTGAGTACTACCAATAGGGATTCTAAACCTCTTTCTATAATCTATCTCATATTTAATCTTTAAATAAGCTAACATCAATTCATGATCTGTGTCATACTTATATTCAAAGAAATTAATATGCTTACAGATTTGATCTAACTGATTATCATATGAGATTTTTCTGTATGGTGAATTTCTCTAATGCTGAGACATTTTTCAGTTCCATACAATTTAGAAAAAGTGAGCAACCATATTCTTACTATCAGCTTCTACAAATGTACTTCTCTTTGATGGTTTGAACTTCCCTATCGGTGGAATTCTGTCATTCTTCTCTTTCGTCATAATTCTACAAACCTCCTTAAATTGTTTATTATAATTGGTATAACTAGAATCTCACCATGTTAATAATATATCTATATTTACCGTTTTTTTCTTTTTTTCTTAATAATTGTCTTAATTCCAGTTGTACCACTCGTATGATTACTAGCTCTGATTTTCTTAACCTTTGAATTAGGTTTAATGAAATGAGATAGTAATTTAGATACAGGAGATTTAGGTTCATTAGAATCTTCATTTCTACGATCCTTAGCTTCTTGCTTAATAGCATTAGCTTTATCTCTTATCATCTCCCGTTTAAGGTTCTGTTCCATACTCAATATTTCTCTATCCATTTTTAACTGTAGCGAAATCTCTAATATTAGCTAGCATTTGAGTAAGGGTAACTTTCTTTATGAAATTCTTCCTAAATAATACCAAATTAGATAATCTAGTATCATATAGATATCTACAAGCTAGATATATAGACTTATCAAAACACATACGGAATTCTGGATTAGTTATAATAGGAGAAACGTGTTTGAATTCTTCTTCCATCTTACCATAAAAAAACTACTGATAAGGTATCCATAAGTATAATATAGATTAGCATACTTATACACAAATCCAGGACTATTAGAATAGAATTGCACATACCAGAATGTCAAGTCATCTTTTTGATTTAGCTTAACCTTCCACTTATCTGTCTTGAAGAATTGTATTACTACATCATATGCTTCACCTTTTTAAAAGATTCTGATGGTATCTTCAAATGATAATAATATTCTTCATCTTCATGAGCATATTCTACAAGTTTAATCTTCTTATTTAACATTAATGAATCATATAATCTATCATACTTAGTAGTATCTGGTTTAATCCTTCCAAACGGTTTGTGTAAGAATTGATATAAATTTTGATATAATATAATAGGCATTTTAAATCTCCTTAATCTCTATTATATCAGTGTGAGTATGGTAAAACCGTAAAATTGAGATATGTAAACATACAATATTAAGGTGTAATAAAAATAACTGTATTAGAGATACAATCCCATCTCTAATATGGGGAAAGGAGAAACAGATTATGGAAATTCCTAATTGGAAGGTTGCTGTAAGAGAATTCATTTTCTCTTACTGCAAACCTTACCCTGGTTTCCTGATGAGTACAACTCTCAGTGATGAGAGCTATGCTTACGGGAAGCCAGTGGACACTGTGCTAGGTGTTAGCTTCACTACAAGTGAGTGTTACTTTAGTGAAACTTACCTAGTACAGTGGTCTGAGTCTCTTGGTAAGCTAGTACCTTATCAGGAGGCTTAGACAAAGAATGGGTTAAGCTTGGGGGTTGCTTGATAAGCTAACCCATTCTTTTTTTCTATTTCCCATATCTCCCTTATAAAAAACATAGAGTTAATAATAATGAAAGGATGTTTATATCATTATGAATAGTAATGCACTAGGTATAATGTATTTGGCTGAAGAAACATCTCCAGATTATGCTATTAGTGATTGTAAGGTAGATAAAATTGTTGATTGTTTTTTTGTAGAGTTTGAAGCTTGTTTACATTCATTTGATGTTATGAATAGAAATAAGAGAATGTATGCATTGGAGAACGTTAGAGATTGTATTAATAGCTCTGAAGAGATTCAATCAGATTTAAAGAAGAATGGTTGGTATGGTGAAATGGATCACCCATCACAAGATTATGAGAATGCTAAATTGACTAGTCAGAGAGTAATGAAAATTGATATGGGTAATCGTTCACACAAGATCATGAATCCATTCTTTAAGAATAATTGTTTATATGCTACGATCCAGACAAGTTCAGGTACTGATGCTGGAACTGGTATGGCTAAAGAAATTATTCAAGGATTGGTTCCATCATTCTCTTGTAGGTCTATTGCAACTATGGAGAATAGGAACGGTAAACCATATGTGAATGTGAAGAATATTAGAACTTATGATTGGGTACTATATCCATCACATAGAGAAGCTTATAAATCTGGTAAAGCTGAATTGAAGACTGGTAGTAAACAAACTGTAGCATTAGAATCTGTAATGCCTAAAGAATTATTAACATTTGATTTTAAACCATTTGAAGAAAGATACTCATCAGATCAATGTATTGACTTATCAGAGTTCTGTGACTTTAATAGAAATCTCAAACAATGATAGAAATATTAATATGGTATTAGAATCATTTGGTCTATCTCCTAGAGATATCGTATCCTACGATAGAACTGGAAGAGCTAAGATTATTGATCACAATAATACAATCTACGTAAATACTGATATTGATACTAAGAGAAAGATTGATGATTTCTTAATGTCATTTTAATTAGATAAATAGAATAGGGATATAGTCTCTATTCTATTTTATCGTATGAATATATACTATTAAGATGTAGCTGATAAATAATATACAAAAACTAAGGAGGTAAATAGCTATGACATTTAAAGAGGAAGTAATGAATTACACAAAGGAGTTGATTCAGAATGGAGTATCAGATGAATCATTAGTACACAATGAACTTATTGAGATTGGGAGAAGACTCGATAAGTTAGATGTGTTAAAGGTGAATGTTAACTATCTACATAGGAAATTCAATTATCATAAGAATAAATTAACCAATGTACAAAAGGTTAACAATTTCCTCATTGATATGATTAGAAACGCACATTCACCTAATAAGGTAGTAGTAACAGAATTTGTTAATGGTACAATTAACAGATATGAACAAAATTATGAGGAGGAAGAATTCTAATGAGTAAGGTTTACATTGTTATGAAGAAAGGTGTTAAGTTCTTAGACGTTATTGACGTTCTATCAGATGAATCAGAAGCTGAACAGATGGTAGAAGATAATGGGCATTCTGCTTTCTATATCGAAAGAGATATCAACTCATTCGGTAATGAAAGATCAGATAGAATATTTATTAATTAAGGAGGATTTAAGTAATGGGAATTTTGACAGATGCAGTAAGAGCAGGTAACAATGGTGGTAACAAGAATAATAATGCTCCATCAATGATGGAGTATACATCAAAGATGCAGGTGTTAGCATCAAAGAGAGATCAGGTGATTAATGATGCTGCGAATGTAATTTCTGAGTATATGTTACATAGTAGAAACAAGAATCCACAAGTAGTGAAGAAAGATATTGATTCACTACTATTAGGATTTCCTGAGTCAGATCACAAGGATATCTTAATGATGGCAGTTATCCTTACTGGTATTAAGTAGTAATCAAATTAATAGAGTTACAGATAAATCATCTGTAACTCTATTTTTTTATAGTTTAATCTTTTTATTTTTTTGTAATTACATATACTGGTCTCTTACCACTGAATAGAGCATATTTAATAACATCATCTAATACGATTGGTAATAAAGATAAGAAAAAAACCAGATAATTGTGAATGGTAATGAGATTTGTCCCATTATATTAAATGGTAAATTACTATAATCCCATACGTGCCAACCTAGTTTGATATTAACTATATATCCAGTAATAAATTCTAGTAGTGTAATTACTATAGCAGAAATTCCCATTTGTTTAAATAGGTTAATATCCCATGGAGCTATTTCATTAATCAATCCACACACAATGAATAATAGTCCACCTAGACAATACATAGTCCAATGAGAATATCCTCTATAGATACATTCTATGATATAATAGATAAATCCACCCCACGTGAACATTAGTGAATACTCAAGTAGTAACTTTATAATGTGTTTAATTTTTCTTCATTATACAGTTACCTCATCTGTAATCTCCATCCATAAACAATCCTTATTAGGTTTATTTCTTGAGATTACAATTTCATTACCTGACAAATTGTTAATAGTATTAAACATACTAGCTGATAATAATCCATCTTTAGTTGCAGTTGCTGGAGCATATCTTTGGTCATTTAAAAAAACTCTAAGATATTTTTTTCCCACTAACTGGATCAATAACATTATTTACAGTAGTATGAAATAAGACTTCCTTACGATCACCATGTTCATCAATAGGTGTATATAGTTTACCATTGATTGTAGTAGATACAGGCATAATAATATCAATCCTTTCTCAATATTACTTCAATGTTTTTACAGACCTTAGTTGAACATTAATGTTAAGAATTAATATCAGTATTCATTTTTTTTAGTGAAAGAGGTGTTAGAGTTTATGATGAATCAAGAAATTATACTAGTAGGTGTAGCAATTATAGCTTTATTAATTCGACTAGGTTGCTATATCTGATAACGTAAGAAAAGATAACGAGAGTGTGCTATAATAAGTACACTCCCAATCTTTTTGTATACTGGCGAACACAGATATTATAATAAAAGCATTATAATAGAATGAGGTGATTAATTATGAATAGAACGATTAAAGTATTTCACACGCATATTGAAATATTCCCATACGAGAAAGGTGATTTTAGAAAACTAGAAGAAAGATTATCTGTATGGGACGATCAGTATTATTGCTTTGAACCAGTTGCCTATTATATAGAAGATGGTACACTATATGTGCCAAGAGGTACTAGTATATCATATATTAAAAGTGGGCTACCAAATTGTGATGTTGTAGTAGATAGATCTTATGACAGAATTGATAAGATTAAGATATCATCTAAATTACTTCCTAAGAGTAATATTCAAGCAGATGCTGTAGATTTTCTATGCTCCGTTGGTAAATTTACTAAGGGTATAGGATATTCTCAGAGAGCATTAACTTTGGATACTGGTGATGGAAAAACTATTGCAGCGATATTGGCTATAGCTAATACCTATAAATGTAAGAGCTTAGTTATCACACACACTAGTAAATTAAGAACACAATGGTTTAATGAGTTTCTTAAAGCTACCGATGTATCAGAAGATGATCTATTGATATTAGATAGTAGTGATGATATGAAGAAGATTATTGAGAATAATGGTACTAGTGCTTCAGCTATGTTTGTTACTCATCAACTTATCAATAGCTTTGGTAGAAATTATGGGTGGGAAGGTGTTAGAGAGTTCTTTAAAAGTGTTGGTATAGGAGTTAAGATAATTGATGAAGCTCATAAATACTTCAACAACAGTTGTATGATAGACTTCTTTAGTAATACATATAATACATTCTATCTCAGTGCAACATTCGATAGGAATAATAATAAAGAAAAGAGTATGTTTAAAAGAGCATATAATAACTGTTATAAGTTCGGTGATGAAACTCTTAATTATACATCTAAGAGAAAACACGTTATTTATTACTATACACAGTTTAATAGTGAATGTCCATTGAGTGCTGAGAGTAAGATGTTTAATAAGTATAGCATTAGTCCATTTAAGTATATCGAATATGAATTGTATGGAGATGATTCTGCTAGACTATTAACTTGCATATATACTATCATATCTAAGATGAGTGAGTATGATGGAAAGATATTAATAACATCTCCATTGATAGAATCTACTAGAGTTATTGGTGATTTTATAGATAGACATTTTTCCAGACAGAAGAGTATGTGTTGCTAATTCTGAAACTAAAAGCTCAATTAGCTGATTTTATGAAAGCTGATATTATTTCATCTACTGTAAAAATATTTAGGTACTGGTGATGACATTAAAGGTTTAAGGTGTATAATAAATACTGAACCATTCTCATCTAAAAGATAATATGAGACAGTTGAAAGGTAGACTTAGAGAATTTAGCCCAACGGATTATACATACTTCTTTGATCTAGTTGATACTAGTATTTCTAAAGTTGTTAGTATGGGTGAATCAAGATTAAGTGTTATGAAAAAAATATGCTCTCTCAGTAGAGAGATTCATATGTAGTAAAAATTAAAGAGTATAGGAGAAATTTCTCCTATACTCCATTATTATAATTCTACCATTCTATAGAATAGTGAAACAGCTTCACCTAATAGTATTACAAATGAACCTATAATAGTTGGGATATTATATCTATCATAATATATAGCCATACAGAACATCAATGATGCTAATAATCTAACACATCTAGCGAATAATTCATATCCAATTAATTCACCTAGCTTCCTAACCTTTATACTACGAGGTATATTAGATCTATATTTAATAGTATCTACTTTATTTACCATCTTAAGACATAACATTGTAAATGATACTATCAATATATAAGCTATTATTATAATAGTGTCATATGAGCTCCAATACCCTTTAGTGAATGTGTAGTATTGAGACACATAATAACACTTATCCATAATATCCATAATACTCTTAATAAGAATTTATGAATATCTTTCATGTACAAATATCTATCCTTTCTTATTCTTTATGAAGTCTTGATGACAATTATGGCTACCAATTAATCTATGGTAATTTCCTTTATCGTCCATCTCAAAACTATTCATATCATCTTTCTTATATGTCTTAATAATCTTGGATAACTTATGTACACACTTATTATCAGTTACTTTATATAATACTTCTATTCTCTTATCAAGATTCCTAGTAAGTAAATCTGCTGATGATATATAGTAATCTTCTTTACCATCATTCCTGAAATAGTATATCCTACTATGCTCTAAGAATCTACCAACTATAGATTTGATATATAGATTCTTCCTAGGTACTAATGAACAAATTCCTCTAGCTAATACATATACTGAAACTCCAGAATCAGCAGCCTGATAAATCTTCTCTACCATTTCTTTATCAGATACTGAATTAACCTTAATGAAGATTTCAGCTTTCTTACCCTTCTTAGCTAGTTTTTATTTCTCTATCAATATTATTAATTAATCTCTTTCTAAGATTGATAGGTGAATACCATACCTTCATTAGTTTAGATGTAGGTCTAGCTATACCAGTTAGCATATTAAATACTGCAACTAAGTCAGAACCTATCTTAGTCTTAGATGTGAAGTATGATATATCCGTGTATATACCAGCAGTCTTCTCATTATAATTACCAGTAGCTATATGAGAATATATCTTAATATTATTCTTACTTCTATATGCTACTAAACACATCTTACAATGAGTTTTAAGATGTTCTACTCCAAGAATAACATCACATCCAGCACTCTTTAATTTATCTACTACATGAATATTATTCTCTTCATCAAACCTAGCTTTTATTTCTACTAGTACTAAAACTCTCTTACCATTCTCAGCGACCTTACACAATGCATCAACTATTGGACTATCTATACTAGATACTCTATAGAGAGTTTGTTTTATCCCAACTACGTTTGGATCCATTGCTGCATGAAGTATGAATTTTACAACTGGTTCATAACTATCATATGGGTGATGGAGTAATATATCACCATCATCAATCATATCGAAGATACTATATCTACCACAACTATCTAGTACAGAATCTGGTGTAAATTTCTTATATGACATCTCAGGATCATATAAAAAAATTTCTGTTTGCTAAATCTCCTATAATCAACAAGACCTTTACACTGTATGAAATGCTTCTTATCTACTCCAAATA